>Ga0209572_1000027_pt1 | contig 398814 bp, 355 predicted proteins | sample EBPBio232012_DNA_FD_185867 | JGI IMG/M metagenome (GOLD analysis project Ga0209572, IMG submission 185867) | Wastewater treatment Type I Accumulibacter community from EBPR Bioreactor in Madison, WI, USA - Reactor 1_1/23/2012_ DNA (SPAdes)... | ecosystem: Engineered > Bioreactor > EBPR >... | reverse complement strand
GCACCCTCCTCAAGGCCCTGGATGGCCGTCGCCCCGAAAGCGACAACGGCGCCGTCTTGAAGGCCGCGTAGCATGTCCACCGAGGAGCCGTCACCGGTCACGGTTCAACAGCGAGCGGGACATCGCCTGCGACGCTAGTTGTGAACCGTCAAGAGATTGTTTCTTGACTTGATGAGCCTGGACAAGGGGGAGGCGCCGCAGATGCTAGCGTGACGGCGGTGCCGGTTGTAGTGGTGCAGCCAACTGGCCAGAGCGCGAGTTCGCTGGTGGGAGTTCTGGTAGGTTCAGCCGTAGGCCCATTCGCGTAGCGCTGACTGGATGAACCGTTCGGCCTTGCCATTGGTCTGTGGTCGGTAGGCGCGGGTGAACCTGTGCTGGATGCCGAGCTCGGTGCCGGCGCTGGCGAAGTCCCGTGAGCAGAACGCCGCGCCGTTGTCTGACAGGACGCGGCTCACCATCACGCCCAGGCCGGCGAAGTAGGCCACGGCGTCGTGCAGGGACCGCACGGCCTGGGGTGTCTTCTCGTCCGGGTGCATGGCCGTGAAGGCGAAGCGCGCGTGGTCGTCCACGACCACGAACAGCATCTCCCAGCCAGCGCTATCGACCGAGTCGCGCAGGCTTCCGCTGAGGCGGTGGCTGGCCCGCACGATGCGTCCACGCTTCTTGGTGTCGATGTGCAGCAGATCGCCGGGTCGCTCATGCTCGTAGCGCACCACCTGCTTGGCTGGCGCCAGGTCACTCAGCTTGGACAGGCCCGCCCGCGCGAGCACGCGGCTGACGGTGGAGGCCGACACCCCGACGCTGCGGTCAATGCGCGACTGGATCATCTGGCGGCGTCGTAGCTCGACGATCAGCAGCGCCTTGGCCGGATCGATGGCCCGAGGCGACCGCACCGGACGCGATGACGCGTCAGCCAGACCCGCCACACCACCGGTGAGGTAGCGCCCGAACCACTTGCGCGCCGTCGGCGGCGTTACGCCGTGCGCCATCGCGGCTTCGCTGGCGCCAAGCCCCTGTTCGGTCATCTGCCTGACCATCTCCATCTCCACGCGACGGGCATACGTGAGTCGGGCATGCTTGTGGTGGTTCATCCGGCTGGCTTCCTTGACGACTTGGGGTTTGGCGATCTCCAGTCTCTCCAACCCAGTCCGGACAAACACCGAACACAATCTATTGAAGATTCACAGCTAATCCATGCTCGGCGGCATCATCGCGTCGTTGTCGACCACCACCGGCACTGGCTTGCCGCTGTTGACCGTGTCAAGCACCAGCGAGGGTCGGTAGATGACGATCAGGGTCGCGACGATCTGCAGCACGATGAACGGCACGCAGCCGGCGTAGATCTGCCCGGTGCTGACGCCCCGGCTGCGGCTTCCGTCGGCCGCCATCGTGTCGCTCTTGGGCGCGACGCTGCGCAGGTACGACAACGCCAGTCCGAACGGTGGGGTCAGGAACGAGGTCTGCAGGGTCATCGCGATGACGACGCCGAACCAGACCAGGTCGACCTCCATGGCCACCGCCACCGGCGCCAGGATCGGGATCACGATGAACGCGATCTCGAAAGCGTCGATGAACATGCCGAGCACGAAGACCAGCGCGCAGACCGCCAGCAGGAAGCCGATCTGCCCGCCCGGCAGGTGCTCGAACAGCCCTTCGACCCAGGTGTGCCCTTCGGCGGCGTTGAACGCGAACGAGAACACGGTGGCGCCGATCAGGATGAACAGCACGAAGATGCTAAGCCGGGCCGTCGAGTCCACCGCCTGGGTCAGCAGGCGCAACGACAGCCGCCGCTTCGCGACGCCGAGAACGAACGCTCCGGCCGCGCCCATCGCACCGCCCTCGGTCGGCGTGGCGATGCCCAGGAAGATCGTCCCGAGAACGAGGAAGATGAGCACGATCGGCGGCACCATCACGAACGTCACTTGCCGTGCCAGGCGCGACAGCCAGCCCAGGCCCAACCACCGGTCCAAGCAGGCGCACAGGTAGGCAAACGCGGTAGCCACCATCAGGCCGATGATCACGAACTCGTCGGTGGGCGCCGGGCCCACCCGACCGACGAGCCGTTGGACGACAGCCTCGTGGACCTGCGCCCACGCCAGGCCGACCAGAACGGCCAGCGCCAGCAGCACCAGCAAGGAGACATGACCGCTGGCGCCTGAGTGCTCCCGGTGCACGCGCGCCTCGATCGGCATCGCGGGTACCCAGGCCGGGCGCACGATCGCGATCACCGCCACCGCCGCCAGGTACAGACCGATCAGCGCCATCGATGGCATCAGTGCGCCGCTGTACATGTCGCCGACCGAGCGGCCCAGCTGGTCGGCCAGCACGATCAGCACCAGCGACGGCGGCACGATCTGCGCCAACGTGCCCGATGCTGCGATCACGCCGGCGGCAATCGGACGGTTGTAGCCATAGCGCAGCATGATCGGCAACGAGATCAGCCCCATCGAGATCACCGCCGCGGCGATCACCCCAGTCGTCGCTGCCAGCATCGCACCGACCAGCACCACCGCCACTGCGAAGCCGCCGCGCACCGGACCGAACGCGTGGCCGACCGCCTCCAGCAGGTCCTCGGCCATGCCCGATCGCTCGAGCAGCAGCCCCATCAGCGTGAAGAAGGGGATCGCCAGCAAGGTCTCGTTCTGGACGATGCCGTAGACGCGATAGGCCAGTGCGCTGAACAGGTTGGAGCTGAAGAGGCCCAGCTCCATGCCCAGCACCCCGAAGGCCAGCCCGGTACCGATGAGAGCGAAGGTCACTGGAATGCCGCTGAGCAGCAGCAGCAGCAGGCCGGCGAACATGAGCGGGACAAAGTTCGCCCCGATGAAGGCTTCGATCATCGCGGCTGCCCGTCATCGGTGCCGCCGTGCCCGGCGATCAGGGCGATGCGCTTGACCGTCTCGGCACAGGCCTGCAGCAGCAGCAGCCCAAAGCCCACCGGCAGACACAGCAGCACGGGCCAGCGGATCAGGCCGCCGGCGTTGGAGCTGCGCTCGCCGGTGCGCCAGGCGATCTCGAACATCGGCCAGGAGTACTTGATCAGCATCACGCAGAACGAGATCGCGACCAGCATGAGCGCCAGCGCGTCGAAGACCGCATTGGTCCGGGGGCTGAGCTTCGACGAGATGAAGTCCACGCGCACGTGGGCGTCCTTCAGCAGCACGTACGAGGCACCCAGGAGCACGGCGGCGGCGAACAGGTACCACTGCAGCTCCAGGAACGCGTTCGAGCTGGCGCCGAAGACGCGCCGGCTGATCGCGTTGCCCGCGCTGATCACCATGGCCGCGGCAAAGAACCACCGCACCGTTACTCCGACGCCCTGGCTCAGGCGGTCGATCCCGCGAACGATTGTCAACATGTCGCTGTCTTTTCCCGATGAATCAAAGGCGGTGGCGGCCCCGGCACGGGGCCACCACGCAGCGGGCCCGGCTCAGCGGGCGCGCCTCGCCAGCGAGTAGTTGTCGAGGAAGTGGTCGGCCACCCGGTACCACGACGACTGCTTTTCCAGGAAGCCGCGGTAGTGCTGGTAGATCGACTTGAAGAACGCATCCTTCGCGGAAATCTCTTCGAGCATCGTCTGCGTCATGTCGTAGGCGGCATCGAGAACGTCCTTGGGGAACCAGCGCAGCTTCACGCCCGAGGCCAGGATGCGCTTGATCGCGTCCGGGTTCTTGGCGTCGTACAGCGCCAGTTGGCGCATGTTGGCCTCGAACGCCGCCGCCTCGTAGGCCGTCTGGTAGTCCTTGGGCAGCGCGTCCCAGGCCTTCTTGTTGGCCACCGCCGAAACCTGGGCGCTGCCGCCTTCCCACCAGCCCGGCGAGTAGTAGTACTGCGAGACGCGCGCCAGACCCAGCTTCTCGTCGTCGTAGGGGCCAACGAACTCGGCCGCGTCGATCACGCCCTTCTCCAGCGCGGCGTACAGGTCGCCGCCGGGGATCATCTGCGGCACCACGCCCAGCCGGCTGATGACCTGGCCGCCGAAGCCGCCGATGCGCATCTTCAGCCCTTCGAGGTCCTTCAGGCTCTTGATCTCCTTGCGGAACCAGCCGCCCATTTGGGTGCCGAAGTTGCCGCAGGGCACCGAATGGCAGCCGAACTGCGCGAACACCTTCTGCACTTCCTTGAGCCCGCCGCCCTCGTACAACCAGGCGTTCTGCTGGCGTGCGTTCATGCCGAATGGCAGCCCGGACTCGAACATCAGCGCCGGGTTCTTGCCGAAGTAGAAGGTGCCGGTGACCTGGCCCGCCTCGACCGTGCCGGCGCTGACCGCGTCGAGCACCTGCAGCGGCGGCACCAGGTCGCCCGGCGGGTGCAGCGTGATGCTGAACTTACCGTCGGTCAGCTCGCCCACGCGCTTGCACATCTGTTCGGTCGCGCCGTAGCAGGTGTCCAGGCTGCGGGGGTACAGCGCCGCCATGCGCCAGCGCACCGTCGGGCGGGTCTGGGCATACAGGCTGGTGGTGAAGGTGGCCGCGGTGCCGAGCGCACCGGCCTGCAGCAGTTGCCTGCGTCGAGTCATGTTGTCTCCTTGTGATGTGTGGGTAACCGCAGTAGGTCCCGCCGGCTGCACAGGCGGGCAGTGGCACTTGGGCGGTGCCGGGGGAACGGCGGCGGCACCAGCGCCGGCACCGCCGCGGGGAACAGGGATCGCGGCTAGCGCGCCGACAACCCGCCGTCGACGACGAGCTCCGAGCCGGTCACATACGAAGCCTCGTCGCTGGCCAGGAACAGCACCGCCTGAGCGGCCTCTTCGGCCGTCCCCGAACGCTTGAGCGGCACCTCGGAATTGAGCTTCTTGCGCTGCTCGGGGTCGGCGCTGCTGACCGAGGTGCGCATCGCGCTCATCCAGCCCGGATGGACCGAGTTGACGCGGATGCCCTGGTCGGCGAACTGGACCGCCGCGGCCTTGGACATCAGGCGCACCGCGCCCTTGGACGCGTTGTAGCCCATGTGCGTGATCTCGTGCGCGATCAGCCCCAGCACCGACGACATGTTGATGATCGACGCGCCACGCCCCTTGGCCAGCAGGTCGTGCGCCTGCTTCATGCCGAGGAAGACGCCGCGCGCATTGACCTGCCATTGCTTGTCGAAGTAGGCTAGGTCCATGCGGTCGGGCACCGAGCCGCTGATGCCGGCGTTGTTGACCAAGATGTCCAGGCGGCCCTGCTCGGCGGCAACGCGCTCGAGCACCGCGGCCCACGACGCCTCGTCGGTCACGTCCAGCGCACAGTAGATCACCTGCTTGCCCTGCTGCGTGTAGCGCTCTGCGAGCGCCCGGCCGTCCTGCTCGTGCAGGTCGCACACATACACCACGGCACCTTCGCGGGTGAACAGTTCGCAGATCGCCGAACCGATTCCGCCGGCGCCGCCCGTCACCAATGCCACCTTGCCTTCCAGTCTCACAACAGTCTCCTCAACCTAAGATGCCGCAATGCGCTTGTAGAACGAAAGGCCGACGGGTCGCGCATTCCCCACCCGTCCGCCGATGAGCCAATTCAAACGGCACGCGTGCCGTACCGCGCCGCGGCAGCTGCTCGGGCGTGCGTGGCCAGGGCAAGCGCCACTTCCGCCGACCGCTCCGACAGCACGAGATGCCCGGCGCCGTGCAGCGCTCGCAGCCGCGCACCCGGCACGCGCTCGGCCACTTGCATGGCGTCGGTGAAAGGACAGTCCGCGTCGTCGGTGCCGTGCAGGACCAGCGTCGGCACGTCGATGCGGGCCAGGTCGCCCCGGCAGTCGAAATGCTGCATCGACCGCCAGCAGTGCAGAACCGCCTGCGGGTCGGCGGCCGTCAACCCGGCCTTCTCCGAGCGCCGCGAGATCTCCGCCAGCAGCGAGGCATCGTCGTCGGCATGGAAGATGTCGGCCACGCCGGCCACCTTCGACAAGCCCGAACACAGCGCCACCGAGTGCAAGTCCGCAGCGCCATGCCGCCGCAGGTACTCGAGCGTGACCATCGCCCCCATGCTCCAGCCGGCGATGCCGACCGTCTGGCCGCGCGTGTCCACCAGTTGCCGCACCAGCGCATGCAGCAGGTCGGCAAAGCCGGCCAGGCTGTAGAAGGCGGCGGCACCTTCCGGGGCGCCGTGCCACCCGGCGGAGCCGCCACGGCCGGGGAAGTTCAGCCGCACGCACTCGAAGCCGGTCAGGTGCGCACACACGGCATCCCAGACCGCCAGGTTGCTTTGCAGGCCGTGCAGCAGGACCAATGTCGGGCCCTGGCCTTCGGCCACGAACTCGGCGGTGGCGCCGTTGGCGCAGGCAACAACGTCGCGGCGCTGCGCGCGCGCAGTGGACGGCATGACGGGGCCCTCGCGTTCGGTGCGGCGTCAGGCCGTGGCTGCGGAGGCGGCCTGCAACTCGCCGACGAGCCGCTCGAGCTCGGTGGCCTCGACTTCCCACTCGTTGGACAGCCGCGCCACCAGGCGCGCCATCAGCGGCGCTTCCAGGCGGCGCGCCAGCGCGTCGTCACGGCCGTGGTGCAGCAGCAGCGCGTGCGCCAGCCGGGTGGGCGACTCGCCCTCGTAGCCCCACTCGAAGTCCAGTTCGGCTTCGGGCGGCCACCCCAGCAGGCGGACGAGCGGCTCGCCGTCGAAGCTCACGGCCACGCCGTCGATCGTGCGTTCGCCGGCGTATACGCCGCGCGCGCCGGGCGTCGGTGCAGCGCTCACGGTCGCCCCCCCTGCGGCGCGGCGCCGTCCTTCTTCGCCACCGCCGACATCGACCAAATGCCCAGCATCAGCAAGGCGGTCAGCGCGATCAGGTGCGGCACGTTCTCCGCCGTGCCGGCGCGCAGCTCCAGCCAGTAGTCCAGCGCCCCCGCGAGCAGCAGCAGCACGGAGAACATCAGTTTCTTTCCGAATGGCATCGTTGTCCCCTCGACGCGTGAGCGTGTGCTGTGGCTACGAGTGGCTCAGCGAGGCCTGGCCGTCCTGCGCGCCCTGCCGGCGCTGCGCCGGGGCCATGCCGGTCTTGCGCAGGTTCTTCTTGACGTACTTGGTGCTGTAGCCGTTGAAGAGGTGGCCCAGCAGGCCGCGGTCGAGATCGGAGGTGCCGTACACCCAGTCCCAGAACGGGAACACGATGCTCATGTTGTATTCCATCATGATGCTCGGGTCGTGGTGCGCGGTGTGGTGGCGGCGCGCGGTGTTGATGATCGGGCAGTGGCGCACGAACCAGTTGTCGTCCACATGGCAGAGGAAGTGCAGCAGCTCGTAGAAGACATAGCTTCCAATCGCCGTGGCGAGGATGAGCCAGCCGACGTTGGCCGAGACCACCACGCCGGCCAGCAGCGCGAACGGCAGCGTCGTCAGCGTGAAGAACACCAGCGTGAACGGCGGGAATATCGTCACGCGCCAGTCCTTGTGGTCGGCAAAGCGCGGTTCCTCGGCCGTGAAGAACTGGTGGTGCATCAGCGTGTGGCGCACGTAGATCAAGCGCCAGAACGGCGACTTCGACGGCCGGTGCGCGAGGTAGCGGTGGAACAGGTACTCGATCCACTGTGCGAACAGGAAGACGGCCGGCACCACCAGCCACTCCCACCATTGCACGGTCTCGAGATGGCGCGCTGCGAAATAGACCTCGAAGCCGCCGATGCCGAAGATCAGCAGCGCGTGGTAGTAGCCGTTGTACCAGCCGCTCAGGCGCGAGCGATAGGTTTCCCTGTACTTGCGCTGCCGCATGCCCATCGGGCTGTCTGCAATTTCCAAAGCAATCTCTCCTGCTCGTCGAGCCAGTGAACCGGGTGCCCCGGACCATCCATATTGGTGTTGTATGACATATATATTTCAACCTCAAGCTGGGACATTCCCTAGGCCGAGCGCCACAAGCGAAAGGTGAGCGTCGGGAACGGTGATGCCCGCGCGTGTCAGGCGCCGGTAAAGGCCGTGAGCACCCCCGTCTGGTAATACAGATGCTGGCGCGCGATCTCGCCGGCGGCAAAGAAGCCCGCCAGCGGCACCTTGCCCAGTGCGTGCTGCGCCAGCTTCAGCTCGGCCGAAGTCCCGCCAAAGGGCGGCCCGCCACGGCCCGAGCAGCTCACGTAGATCGCCCACTGGATGCGCTTTGGCGCCGCATCCAGCGCATCGCCACGCGTGTGCAGGAAGGCCTGCGGTGCGGGCGCCTCCACCTCGTCGCGGATCTCGGTGCAGTTGCGCACCACGTCGCGCAGGCAGAACGCCAGCCGCATGCCCGGTGCCACCGTGTCGGCAACGGCCACGCCACCGCGGCGCGGGTCCAGGCCGATCAGGTGGCGCACGCGCGTATCGGGGCCGAATTGGCCGCCACGGCCGAAAGGCACATCGGCAGCATCGCGGCCACGCCGGCAAGCATGCCGCTTAGCACTGGCATGGCGGCGCGCAGGTCGGCGTCGGCCGCCAGCCCCATATCGACCACCAGGTTGGGCACCGCCGGGCGGCCGTCGAGGGCAAGCAGGGGTCCATTTGATTTCGGTGCAAAAAGTGACGGTTCGATTCCCAAGCAACGGCGCGGGTGCTCGGTGGTAAGTCGTTGATTTCACGGCATTTGCTGCTCGGTCGCGCCGGGGGCATCTTTGGCCGCCTTTCGACTCGTGAGGAGCGGCGGCGATGCAGGGCTGGCACACACCGTACCTGGGCCTGCGTGAGCTGCCGCGCGAGTTCGGCCAGTTCGAGCTGCAGGCCTTCTTCACCTTCGGCCGCGCCGAGCTGGAGCTGATCGAACGCCGCCGGGGAGACCACCACAAGCTGGGCCTCGCGTTGCACATTGGCTTCGTGCGCATGAGCGGGGGCGGCCGTTGAACAGCGTTCGCGCCGTGCCGGTGGCTTTGCTGCGGCACTTGGGCCAGACGCTGGACATCGCCACGCCCGATCTGGCGTCGCTGCGGGCGTTGTATGCGCGGGGCCGCACCCTGTTCGATCACCAGCAGCAGGCCTGCGAGGTCCTGGGCTTTGCCTGGATGAGCGAACACCAACGCCGGGCACTGGTACGTGTGCTGCGCGATGAGGTGGCCCACACCGCCGACCGCGAGCGGCTGCTGCTGCGTGCCCGGCACTGGCTGTACGAGCACAGGCTGATCATCGTGCACGAGCGCGCCATCCGAGCGCTGGTGGCGGCCGCACTGGCCGAGCTCGAAGCCGCCACGGCCGCGTCCATCCGGGCCACGGTGCCGGCCGCTGCCTTGAAGCAGTGGGCCACCGCTGTGGCTGCCTGCCGGCCGGACGGCCAGCACTGCCAGAGCTGGTTGTGGAGCGCGCCGGCCAAGCACTCCACGCGCCAGATCGCCGAGGTGCTCGAGCGCATCACCGTCCTCAACGGCCTGGGCCTGGACCGGCACCTTGGCGAGCTCAACGATGCGCTCGTGCGCCGCTGTTGAGATCCACGAACCCTGCTAGCCATGTCCACGAGCCGTGCTAGCGAGACTTGCGGCTAAGGTATTGATTCAACGAGGAAATTCGGGTTCTGAACCCCTCTCGCGGTCTGTTGCGAGTTGACCACAACACGCGACACCGAGTCCACGAACCTCGCTATTGCATCTGGCGTGTCCATGAAGCATGCTACTGGCGCATTTGTGAGGTGAACGGATGCAGTCGCCCCGTGAGATCGGCGAACGTGAAGTCCAGATCGCTCGCGTGCTGAGGCCGCTAGGCCGAGGTCCCATGAGACGCGAGCAGGCCGAGCGCGCGGGCCAACTGCTGGGTGTCCACTGGACCACGGTCTATCGCCTTCGCGCTCGATTTCTGGCGGATCCGAGAACGTCTGCGCTGGTGCCGGACGCGGGAGGCCGCCGCGGCGAACCCTGGCGGCTGGCGCCTGCGGTCGAGGCGATCGTTTGGTCGGTCGTTGACCAGTGGGTCCCGCGGCAGCGCGAGCTCGCACACCCCGTGCTGGACGCCTTCAACGAGGTTCGCCGGCGCTGCACGGAACATGGTCTCGTGGCGCCGTCACGCAACACGGTGGCGCGCAGGCTGCGTTCGCACCGCGGCCAGGAACTCCAGCATCTGGCCTCTCTCCCAGGCGCTGCAATCGCGCCCGGCAGCTTCGGAGCGGACTGGCCGTTGGAGATCGTGCAGATCGACCACACCCAGGCCGACGTCCTCATCGTCGACCGCTTCACCCGCAAGGTCATCGGCCGGCCCTGGCTGTCGGTGGCCATCGATCTGGCCACGCGCACGGTCCCGGCCTTCTTCATCGGCATGGAGCGGCCCGGTGCTGGCACCGTGGCCCTCCTGGTCAGCCGCATCGTCCAGCCCAAGGCGGCCTGGCTGGCTCACCTGGGGCTGCAGATCGACTGGCCGATGGCCGGCCTGCCGCAACGGCTGCACCTGGACAACGCGGCTGAGTTCCGCAGCCGCGCCCTTCGCCTGGGCTGCGCTCAGTACGGCATCGAGCTCGACCACCGGCCGGTCGGCCGCCCGAACTATGGCGGCCACATCGAGCGCATGAACCGCACGCTGATGCAGTGGCTGAAGGGTCTGCCCGGCGCCACCGGCAACTCGCCGCGCGGCCGCAAGGCGCGCAAGCCCGAACAACGCGCCTGTCTGACCTTGGAGGAATTCGAGCGTTGGCTGGCCCTCGAAGTCGGCGAGCGCTACCACCACAGCGAGCATCGGGGCCTGTTCCGCTCCACCCCCTTCGCGGTATGGCAGTCACTGGTTGAACAGCGTGCCCCACGCCAACTGGCGCCTGGGCCCGACGAGGCCATGAAGCTGCTGATCAACTTCATGCCGCTGGCCCACCGCTCGATCCAGGCCGATGGCCTGACCATTTTCTACATCCGCTACTGGAACCCCGTGTTCGTCGTCTGGCGCGAACAGCGGCAGAGGGTGAGGGTGCGCTACCACCCCGAGGACCTGTCGAGGATCTTCGTCAGCGCCGACGGGCGCAACTATGTGCAGGCGAACTACGCCGACCTGCGGCGCCCTCGCATCACGCTGTGGGAGCAGCGTGCCGCCGTGCGAGCCCTCAGGGCGGCGCATGAGCCCCGGGTGTCCGAAGAGCATGTCTTCCGCGCCATCGGTTCGCAACGACAGATCGTGGAGCAAGCCGAGCGATCGGCACGCCGGGCGCGCCGCAACTCGAAGGCACCACCAGCGGCGCCTTCGACTGAACTTCAGACCCGCGATTCTGGGCAGCCGACGGAAGTGGACTACAGCAAACCGGTGACACCCTACGCCGTGGAGATCTGGAAGTGATCGTGCGCGAGCGCTCCCACCTTCATCCCGCAGCGAGGCAGATGCTCGACCTCGACGACGAGCAGCGGGTGCGGGCGTTGCGGACAGACCGCTGGATCGACTACCCACGTGCGACGCAGGCGCTGCAACGCCTGCAACGGCTCCTGGACACCCCGCAGCGAGAACGCATGCCCTGCATGCTGCTGCACGGTCCGTCCAACATCGGCAAGACGCTGATCGTGGCCAAGTTCCTTCGTGAACATCCGCCTGCCTTCGACGCTGTGCGCGGCGTCGAGCACAGACCCGTGATCAGCCTGCAGATGCCGCCGTCGCCCGATCAGCGGCGCTTCTACCGGGCTTTGCTGACGGCAGTGGGGGTACCCCAAGGCCCCAACTCGACCTTGGCGAGCCTGGAGCAAGTGGCTTGCGACATCCTGCGCCGAATTGGGCCGCGGCTGTTGATCGTCGACGAGGTGCACCACCTGCTGGCTGGCAGCGCACGGGAGCAGCGCGGCTCGCTGAACTTGCTGAAGTACCTCTCCAACGAGCTCAGGATGGCCATTGTTGCGGTCGGCACGAGCGAGGCGCCGGTGGCGTTCCAAAGCGACGCCCAGATCCACAGCCGCTTCACGCCGCTGGAGTTGCCCCGCTGGAGCGAGAGCGAGGAGTTCCGCCGCCTCCTGGCCGCGTTCGAGGCGGCACTGCCGCTGAAGCGGCCATCAGAGCTGACCCAGCGCCCACTGGTGCAGTACCTGAGTGCGGCCAGCGGTGGGCTGCTTGGCGAGGTCTCGCGGCTGCTCAACGATGCGGCCGAGGCCGCCATCCGAGACGGCAGCGAGCGCATCACCCTGGGGCATCTTGAGCATGTGGCAAATCGGCCGTCTTGATCGACCCTGGCCTGTGGCGCATCGACCGTTTGAAGGCGAGGCCTTTGGAAGCTGGTTCGGCCGCATGGCATCGCGCTATCGATTGACGGTCGACGAACTGGCGTCATCGGCGGGAGTGACGGAGATCTTCGCCGACGAGCAACTCTCGTGGCTTGAGGTGCGAGCGCCCAGGGGAGGGGACTGCGAGGTTCTGGCAAGGCTTGCCCGAGTGAGCAACGAAATCATCGCTGCGCTCGGCCCGCAGGGGCCCCTGCCGAGTAGACAGGACCTCCCGTTCTGCCACTCCTGCCTGTTCCTCAATCCCTTGGATGTCACGGCGCCATGCTGGTCAGCTGATTGGTTGCATGGGCACGAATTCGTCTGCGGCAAACATCCAGGCGAATCGAGCTGGGTGGCAAGGTCGACGGTGCGCAAGCATCGCAACATGGGCCAGCTGTTGACCTACCTCAGCCGGCGTCGGCAAGCGATAGACAGACGTCGGTGTCCAGAGTTCAGGCTCTCTTGGCGACGCTAGCACGGTTCACGGACGCCATTAGCAGGGTTTGCGGATCTCAACAGCTGCTGCCCCATTCGTTGCTCGATCACCGGCTTCCACGGCACCAGCGAGAAGCCCACACCGTCATCGAGCATCGCGTAGCGCCCGCTGGCAAGCATGACGCTGCGCCGGTAGATGCCGGCCACACGCTGCCCGTCGGCCACCGGCCGATGCTCCAGGCCGGTTTCGGCGGCAATGCCTTTCGCGGCCTGCGCCAGCTCCCGCCCGCGCAGCGTCGCCAACAAGTTGCGCGCGAGCACGACGCGCTGCCCGCGCTGCTCGGCCAATCCCTGTTCGGCCAGGAAGTCGGCCCGCTTCCAGCGAGCGGCCTTCCTGCTACGCCAGCCGGCGCAAGCGCTCCAGCGCCTGGACGCGCGGCAGCGAATAGCGGTGCATCACGATGCCGACGGCGATCGCCACCGGCTGCGCGAGCGGGTCGGGTGGTGTCGGCGCGGCCAAGGCCAGGCGGGATGCGGCGGCACGTTCGACGGGCGCTGCCGGGCTGTCCGCCGCGGCGCGGGCGCGCAGCTGCGCAAAGGCGTTTGCCACCACCGGGACGATCTGCGCCACGTCGAGCGGCTTGACCAAGTAGGCCAGCGCGCCGAGCGCCTTGATGCGCGCCAGTGTCGCCTCGTCCGAGAACGCCGACAGGAACATGAACGGGATGCGCAGGTGCTCGCGCAGGTAGGCCGCGACGTCGAAGCCGCTCAGGCCGTCCATGCGGATGTCGAGCAGCGCCAGTTCGGGCCGGTGCTCACGCGCCAGCAGGATGGCGTCGCCGCCGTTGTCGGCGTCGATCACGTCATAACCGGCCTGCGCCAGGCCGTGCGACAGCGTGGCCAGCACCAGCCGATCGTCATCCACCACCAGAACCTTGCCCTTGCCGGGCACCGCTGCGTTCACCTGCATCGCCTCGAAGTCACAGGCGCTAGTCTCGCACGAGACGACCGCGCCGGATCAGGCTGGACCTCGATCCGGCGCGTCAGCCGCGGCAAAGGCCCCGCAGCCGGCGACACGCGATCAGCGCGTGCGGCCTTCCTTCCAGGCGCCCAGCAGCTTCTCGTAGGCGATCGTCTCGCCCTTGGGCTTCTCGTTGGCCAGCTTGGCCCACGGTGCCGCCTTGTCCGACAGCCACTTCTTCGGATCTTCCTTCTTGTTGAGCTTGGGCGCGCAGTGCGCCATGCCGGCGCGCTCAAGGCGGGCCATCACGTCATCCATCTCCTTGGCCAGGTTGTCCATCGCGCCCTGCGGGGTCTTCTCGCCCGTCACGGCCTGGGCCACGTTCTTCCACCACAGCTGTGCGAGCTTGGGGTAGTCAGGCACGTTGGTGCCCGTGGGCGTCCAGGCCACGCGCGCGGGCGAGCGGTAGAACTCCACCAGGCCGCCCAGCTTGGGCGCCATGTCCGTCATGGCCTTGCTCTGGATGTCGGACTCGCGGATGGGCGTCAGGCCCGTGAGCGTCTTCTTCAGCGAGGTGGTCTTGGCCGTCACGAACTGCGCGTACAGCCAGGCCGCGGCGGTGCGGTTGGCATCGTGGTCCTTGAAGAAGGTCCAGGATCCCACGTCCTGGTAGCCGTTCTGCATGCCCTGCTTCCAGTACGGGCCGTTGGGGCCGGGGGCCATGCGCCACTTGGGCGTGCCGTCGTCGTTGACCACGGGCAGGCCCTTCTTGGTCATGTCGGCGGTGAAGGCGGTGTACCAGAAGATCTGCTGCGCGATCTGGCCCTGCGCGGGCACGGGGCCAGCCTCGCCGAAGGTCATGCCCGTGGCTTCCTTGGGCGCGTACTTCTTCATCCAGTCCACGTACTTGGTCAGCGCGTAGACGGCCGCGGGCGAGTTGGTGGCGCCGCCGCGCTCCACCGAGGCGCCCACCGGCGTGCACTTGTCGTCGGCGACGCGGATGCCCCACTCGTCGACCGGCATGCCGTTGGGGATGCCCTTGTCGGCCGTGCCGGCCATGGACAGCCAGGCGTCGGTGAAGCGCCAGCCCAGGGACGGGTCCTTCTTGCCGTAGTCCATATGGCCGTAGATGGGCTTGCCGTCGATGTTCTTCACGTCGTTGGTGAAGAACTCGGCGATGTCCTCGTAGGCGCTCCAGTTCAGCGGCACGCCCAGGTCATAGCCGTACTTGGCCTTGAACTTGTCCTTGAGGTCCTTGCGCTCGAACAGGTCGGCGCGGAACCAGTAGAGGTTGGCGAACTGCTGGTCGGGCAGCTGGTAGAGCTTGCCGTCCGGCGCCGTGGTGAAGCTGGTGCCGATGAAGTCTTTGATGTCCAGGCCCGGGTTGGTCCACTCCTTGCCCGCACCGGCCATGTAGTCGGTGAGGCTCATGATCTTGCCGTAGCGGTAGTGGGTGCCGATCAGATCGGAGTCGCTGATCCAGCCGTCGTAGATCGACTTGCCCGACTGCATCGAGGTCTGCAGCTTCTCGACCACGTCGCCTTCCTGGATCAGGTCGTGCTTGACGGTGATGCCGGTGATCTCGCTGAAGGCCTTGGCCAGGGTCTTGGACTCGTACTCGTGGGTGGTGATGGTCTCGGAGACGACCGAGATCTCCTTGACGCCCTTGGCCTTGAGCTTGGCGGCCGCCTCGATGAACCACTTCATCTCGGCCATCTGCTGGTCCTTGCTCAGCGTCGACGGCTGGAACTCGGCATCGACCCATTTCTTCGCCGCAGCCTCGTCGGCCCAGGCTGCTTGGCTGCCCAGCGCGCACAGGGCGGCCAGAGCGAGAGCGGTGTGACGCAATTTCATGCCTTTTCTCCTCAGATCACATTGGTGGGTTGTCTGCTGCCCCGACATGCGGTCGGGTCACCACGGCCCCGGGGCAGCGCCGGGCCGGATTCCCAGAAATTCGCCTCGGGCTCAGCCCTTCCTCATCACCAGCGCCAGGAACGCCATCGAGACGACGAAGCTGATCCAGATGCTCGGCTCCTCGCTCAGCGAGAGCCACTCGGTCAGCTTGCCGGCCAGGCCGACGAACGCCAGGTTGATGTAGGCCGCGCTCAGCAGCCCGATGAAGAGGCGGTCGCCGCGCGTGGTGGCGATCGGCAGGAAGCCCTTGCGCAACGTCGTGGGCGAGCGAATCTCCCAGATCGTCATGCCGACGAGCATCAGCACGATGCAGCTGAAGAACACGGCCACCGGGGTGGTCCAGAGCATCCAGTCGAACATCTCTCAATCTCCTTGGTCAGACCCGGCCCATCGCGAAGCCCTTCGCGATGTAGTGGCGCACGAACCAGATCACGATCGCGCCCGGCACGATGGTCAGCACCCCGGCGGCGGCCAGCGTCGCCCAGTCCATGCCGGAGGCCGAGACGGTGCGGGTCATCGTCGCGACGATGGGCTTGGCGTTGACGCTGGTGAGCGTGCGCGCCAGCAGCAGCTCCACCCACGAGAACATGAAGCAGAAGAACGCCGCCACGCCCACGCCCGCCTTGATGAGCGGCAGGAAGATCGTCAGGAAGAAGCGCGGGAACGAGTAGCCGTCGATGTAGGCCGTCTCGTCGATCTCGCGCGGGATGCCCGACATGAAGCCTTCCATGATCCACACCGCCAGCGGCACGTTAAACAGCAGGTGCGCCAGCGCCACCGCCAGGTGCGTGTCCATCAGCCCGACCGTGGTGTAGAGCTGGAAGAACGGCAGCAGGAACACCGCCGGCGGCGTCATGCGGTTGGTCAGCAGCCAGAAGAACACGTGCTTGTCGCCCAGGAAGCTGTAGCGGCTGAACGCGTAGGCCGCCGGCAGCGCCACGGTGAGCGAGATCACCGTGTTGATGGCCACGTAGATCAGGCTGTTGATGTAGCCCGAGTACCAGCTCTCGTCGGTGAAGATCGTGCGGTAGTTGTCCCAGGTGAAGTGCTGCGGCCACAGGCTGAAGCTGGAGAGGATCTCCTCGTTGGTCTTGAAGCTCATGTTGATCATCCAGTAGATGGGCAACAGGGCGAAGACGATGTAGGCGATCAGGAACAGCGAGCGTTTCTGGAAGCGGGGCTCAGTCATGGCCGCCCTCCTTCTCGACGGTGCCGAGGCGCTGCATCCAGTTGTAGAGGATGAAGCACAGCAGCAGGATGATGAGGAAGTAGACCAGCGAGAAGGCCGCCGCGGGGCCCAGGTCGAACTGGCCGACCGCCTTCTGCGTCAGGTACTGGCTGAGGAACGTGGTGGCATTGCCCGGGCCGCCGCCGGTGAGCACGAACGGCTCGGTGTAGATCATGAAGCTGTCCATGAAGCGCAGCAGCACCGCGATCATCAGCACGCCGCGCATCTTGGGCAGCTGGATGTAGCGGAACACCGCCAGCTTGCTGGCGCCGTCGATGCGCGCGGCCTGGTAGTAGGCATCCGGGATCGAGCGCAGGCCGGCGTAGCCCAGCAGCGCCACCAGCGGCGTCCAGTGCCACACGTCCATCAGCAGCACCGTCAGCCACGCATGGGTCGCATTGCCGGTGTAGCTGTACTCGATGCCGAGCTTGTCCAGCGCGGCGCCCATCAGGCCGATGTCGGCGCGGCCGTAGATCTGCCAGATCGTGCCGACCACGTTCCACGGAATCAGCAGGCTCAGCGCCACCACCACCAGCGTGGCCGACGCCTTCCAGCCCTGCGCCGGCATCGCCAGCGCCAGCAACACGCCCAGCGGCAGCTCCACCGCCAGCACCGCCAGCGAGAAGCGCAGCTGGTTCCACAGCGCCGCGTGCAGCTCCTCGTCGCGCATCACCGCGGCGAACCACTCGGTGCCGACGAAGACGCGCCGCTCGGGGCTGATGATGTCCTGCACCGAGTAGTTCACCACCGTCATCAGCGGCAGGATGGCCGAGAAGGCCACGCAGATGAACACGGGCAGGATCAGGAACCAGGCCTTCTGGTTCACCGGTTTGGTCGTGGTGCTCATGCCACCAGCTCCTCGTTCTTGTAGAAGCAGCTGTGGCTGCCCAGCACCTGCAGCCGCACCGCAGCGCCGGCACGCGGAATCGGCTGATCCGGCGCCAGGCGCAGCTTCAGGACATGCTCGCCGGCGCGGCAGGTGAGCATGAAATAGGTGCCGATGTCCTGCACCTGCACCACCGTGGCCGGCAGCGCGCCGACATCGTCGCTGGCCGCCAGCGCGAGGTACTCGGGCCGGATGCCCAGCCGCAGCTCGCCGTCGGGCTGCGCGTGCGCCGCCCCCACCGGCAGGCGGTGGCCACCGATCTCGACGCTGCCACCAGCGAAGCGGGCCGGCAGGAAGTTCATGCCCGGCGAGCCGATGAAGTGGCCGACGAAGGTGTGCGCCGGCCGCTCGAACAGGGCATCGGGCGCTCCCATCTGCACCACCTTGCCGCGGGTCATCACCACCACCTGGTCGGCGAAGGTCAGCGCCTCCACCTGGTCGTGGGTGACGTAGATCAGCGTGAGCCTGAGTTCGTGGTGGATCTGCTTGAGCTTGCGCCGCAGCTGCCACTTCAGGTGCGGGTCGATGACGGTCAGCGGCTCGTCGAACAGCACCGCCGACACGTCCGGCCGCACCAGGCCGCGGCCCAGCGAGATCTTCTGCTTCTGGTCGGCGCTCAGGCCGGCGGCGCGCTGGTCGAGCTGGTGGCTCATCTCCAGCATCTCGGCGATCTGGCCGACGCGCTGGCGGATGGTGGCCTCGGGCACCTTGCGGTTCTTCAGCGGGAAGGCCAGGTTCTCAGCCACCGTCATCGTGTCGTAGATGACCGGGAACTGGAACACCTGGGCGATGTTGCGCTGCTGCGGCGTGGCGCGGGTGACGTCCTGGCCGTCGAAGCGCACGCCGCCATGCGAGGGCACCAGCAGCCCGGACATGATGTTGAGCATGGTCGTCTTGCCGCAGCCGGACGGGCCCAGCAGCGCGTAGGCGCCGCCATCCTCGAAGGTCATCTTCAGCGGCAGCAGCGCGTAGTCCGAGTCCTGCTTCGGGTGGGGACGATAGGCATGCGCCAGGTCGAGATCGATGCGTGCCATGTCACTGTCCTCCCTGGCGCACGGGCGCCACCAGCAGCTGCCCGGCAGCGTCAAACACGTAGACCTGCGCCGGGCTCAGGTACAGCGTGATGCCGGCTTCCAGCGCGAACTCGTGCACCCCGGTGAGCTGGGCCACCACCTCGCCCACCGCGGTCTGCACGTGCACGAAGGTGTCGGAGCCGGAAATCTCGGCCAGCTCCACCCGGCCGGGCAGGGCCACGTCGCCGGGCCGGGCCCGTTCGCCCAGCGCGCTGGCACGCACGCCCAGCGTCAGCGTGCGCGAGGCCTGCGGCGGCAGCGCCACGTCCAGCAGCGGGCCGCCCTGGATGCGCACGCCGCCCTCGGCCGCCTCGGCAGCGATCAGGTTCATCGGCGGATCGCTGAAGGCGCGCGCCACGCGGATCGACTTCGGCCGGTGGAACACCTCGGCAGTCGGGCCGTACTGCAGCAGCTCGCCGGCGTCCATCACGGCGGTCCAGCCCCCCAGCAGCAGCGCCTCGCCCGGTTCGGTGGTGGCATAGACCACGGTCGAGTCACCGGCCGCGAACAGATGCGTCAGCTCTTCGCGCAGCTCCTCGCGCAGCTTGTAGTCGAGGTTGACCAGCGGCTCGTCGAGCAGCATCAGCGGCGCGCTCTTGGCCAGCGCACGCGCCAGCGCGACCCGCTGCTGCTGGCCGCCCGAGAGCGCTGCCGGCAGGCGATCGAGGAAGATGTCAATGTGCAGCCTGGCCGCCAGCTCGCGCACGCGGCGGTCGATCTCGGCCCGGGGCCGGCCCCCCAGCTTCAGCGGCGAAGCGATGTTGTCGTAGACCGTCATCGACGGATAGTTGATGAACTGCTGGTAGACCATGGCGACATTGCGCTCGCGCACCGGCATGCCGGTGACATCGCGGCCGTTGACGCTGATGCGCCCCGCGGTCGGCACGTCCAGCCCCGCCATCAGGCGCATCAGGCTGGTCTTGCCGGCCTGGGTCGCGCCCAGCAGCACCGTCACGGCGCCGGGCTGGGGGGCCAGACTCATCTCGTACAGCCAGGTCTCGGCCGCCACCTTCTTGCTGACGCGCTCCAGCCTCAGCTCCATTGGGACACCTTCATGCTTGTCTCTCGTGACTCTCGTTGTTGTTGCATCCAGTCGCTGACACGCTGGCGCTCGGCGGCGTCGAGGTGCAGGCCGAGCTTGCTGCGCCGCCACAGCACGTCGTCGCCGCTGACAGCCCACTCTTCGCGCATCAGGTAGCGCAGCTCGGCCTCGAACAGGCCCGGCGCCACCTGCTCGCCCAGATCCGCCAGGCTGGCGGCCTGGCCGAGCAGGCCAGCCACGCGGCTGCCGTAGGCCCGCGCCAGCCGGCGCTCCAGCGGCGCCGGCAGCCAGGCGTGGCGCGTGCGCAGCACGCTGACGAAGCGCTCGAAGTCGGTGTCGGGCCGCTGCGCGGCACCGATCCACTCGCCCAGGTCGCCGCCAGGCAGGCGGGCCGGCTCGGTCCAGGGCTGGCGGGCCTCGCCGAGCATGCGGCCGACCTCGCTGGCAGCGTCCTCGGCGAGCTTGCGGCAGGTGGTGATCTTGCCGCCCCACACCGACAGCAGCGGCGCCGCCTCGGTGCTGCTCTCCAGCAGGTAGTCGCGCGTCACGGCCGAGGGGTCGCCCGAGGCATCGTCCAGCAGCGGACGCACGCCGGCATAGCTCCAGACCACCTCGTCCGGCGTGACGGGCCGCGTGAAGTAGCGGCTGGCCTGCTCGCACAGGTAGGCCACCTCGTCGGCGTCGATGCGGGCGCCGCGCGGATCGCCGTGCAGCTCCTGGTCGGTGGTGCCGATCAGCGTGTAGCGGCCCTCGTAGGGGATGGCGAAGATGATGCGCTTGTCCGGGTTCTGGAAGATGTAGGCGTGGTCGTGCTCGAAGCAGCGCGGCACGACGATGTGGCTGCCCTTGACCAGGCGCAGGCTCTTGGTGGCCAGCGTCTCGCCGGCCGCGGCATGGGCCGTCTGGCGCAGGAAGCTCTCGGCCCACGGGCCGGCGGCATTGACCAGCGCCCGCGCCCGCACCTGGCACTCGCTGCCATCGGCCTGCTGCAGCGTCGCGCTCCAGCCTGACGCACTGCGCTGCGCCGCGCTGCAGCGGGTGCGGGTGAAGACCTGCGCACCACGCTCGCGGGCGTCGATGGCGTTGAGCACCACCAGGCGGGCGTCGTCCACCCAGCCATCTGAATAGACGAAGCCGCGCGTGAACTGCGCCTTCAGCGGCGCGCCCACCGGATGGGTGCGCAGGTCCACGCCCCGCGAGCCCGGCAGCACCTCGCGCCGCGCCAGGTGATCGTAGAGGAACAGGCCGGTGCGGATCAGCCACGCCGGCCGCATCGACGGGTCGTGCGGCATCACGAAGCGCAGCGGCCACATGATGTGCGGCGCGCTGCGCAGCAGCACCTCGCGCTCCTGCAGCGCCTTGCGCACCAGCGAGAACTCGTAGTACTCCAGATAGCGCAGGCCGCCGTGGATCAGCTTGGTGCTGGCCGACGAGGTGTGCGCCGCCAGGTCGTCCTGCTCGACCAGCACGACGCGCCAGCCCCGACCGGCCAGATCGCGGGCGATGCCGGCACCGTTGATGCCACCGCCCACCACGAGAACGTCGCAATCACGCGGCGCTTGAGTAGCCATGATGTGCTCCTGCGGTTTGAAGCATGTTCGTTACATGGTCCATTTTGTTCCATATGTGATTTTCTTTTTTCGTTTTATCGTAGTTTCAGCCGCTAGGCGCAGAGTGTTTTCCCTTATTTTCTTTCGTGTTGATTCCTTTTAGGCTTCGCCGCCGATCGTTCATGTTCGTTCATGTCCACTCAGGCCGTCGCGTGACCGTCGGCGCAACAATGGCCGCCATGACACTCAATCCCCGTCAATCCGAACTGCTCGACGAGGTGCGCCGGCTTGGCAGCGCCAGCGTCGAGGCCCTGGCCGAACGCTTCGGCGTCACCCTGCAGACCGTGCGCCGCGACGTGAAGCTGCTGGCCGAGGCCAACCTGCTGGCGCGCTTCCACGGCGGCGTTCGCCTGCCCAGCTCGACCACCGAAAACATCGCCTATCGCCAGCGCCAGGCGCTCAATGCCGAAGGCAAGCAGCGCATCGCCCGCGCCATCGCCCAGGCCGTGCCCGAAGGCTGCTCGCTGCTGATCAACATCGGCACCACCACCGAGGCCGTGGCGCGCGAGCTGATGCATCACCGCGGCCTGCGCGTCATCACCAACAACCTCAATGTCGCCGGCATCCTCTGCGACAACCCGGACTGCGAGGTCATCGTCGCCGGCGGCGTGGTGCGGGCGCGCGACCGCGGCGTGATCGGCGAGGCGGCGGTCGACTTCATCCGCCAGTTCAAGGTCGACATCGGCCTGATCGGCATCTCGGCCATCGAGGCCGACGGCTCGCTGCGCGACTACGACTACCGCGAGGTCAAGGTGGCGCGCGCCATCATCGAGCAGTCGCGCGAGGTCTGGCTGGCCGCCGACCAGGCCAAGTTCAACCGCCCGGCGATGGTCGAGGTCGCGCGCCTGAGCCACCTCGACCGGCTCTACACCGACGCCGCGCCACCCGAGCCCTTCCCCACGCTGCTCGCCGAGGCCGGCGTGCAGTGCGAGATCGCCTGAGCCCCACGAGTAGACCCCTTTCCATGTCGTACATCCTGGCCCTGGATCAGGGCACCTCCAGCTCGCGCAGCATCGTGTTCGACGCGGCCGGTCGCATCGTGGCCCAGGCCCAGCGCGAGTTCCGCCAGATCTACCCGCAGCCGGGCAGGATCGAGCACGACCCGGAGGACCTCTGGCAGTCGCAGCTCGCCACCGCGCGCGAGGCGCTGGCCCGCGCCGGGCTGCAGGCCGGCCAGATCGCCGCCATCGGCATCACCAACCAGCGCGAGACCACGCTGGTGTGGAACCGCCGCACCGGCCAGCCGGTCCACCACGCCATCGTCTGGCAGGACCGCCGGGGCGAGCCGCTGTGCGCCGAGCTGCGCGCGCAAGGGCTGGCCGAGGAGATCCGGCAGACCACCGGCCTGGTGGTCGACGCCTACTTCTCGGCCACCAAGCTGCGCTGGCTGCTCGACACGGTGCCGGGCGCGCGCGCCGCCGCCGAATGCGGCGAGCTGGCCTTCGGCACGGTCGACAGCTGGCTGCTGTGGCGCCTGACCGGCGGGCGCATCCATGCCACCGACGTCAGCAACGCTGCGCGCACCATGCTGTTCGACGTGCGCCGCAACCAGTGGGACGAGCGCATGCTCGGACTGCTCGACATCCCGGCCGCGCTGCTGCCCGAGGTGCATCCGTCCAGCCACGTCTACGGCGAGACCGATGCCGAGCTGCTCGGGGCCAGCATCCCGGTGGCCGGCATCGCCGGCGACCAGCAGAGCGCGCTGTTCGGCCAGGCCTGCTTCCAGGCCGGACTGGCCAAGAACACCTACGGCACCGGCTGCTTCATGCTGATGCACACCGGCACGCAGTTCCAGACCTCGCACAACGGCCTGCTCAGCACCAGCGCGGCGCAGACCGGCGCCACGCCCGAGTTCGCGCTGGAAGGCAGCGTCTTCATCGGCGGCGCGGTGGTGCAGTGGCTGCGCGACGGCCTGCGCGCCATCCAGGCCAGCGGCGAGGTGCAGTCCCTCGCCGAGAGCGTGCCCGACGCCGGCGGCGTGATGTTCGTGCCCGCCTTCACCGGCCTGGGCGCACCCTACTGGCAGCCCGAGGCGCGCGGCGCCATCGTCGGCCTGAGCCGCGGCAGCACGGTCGCCCACATCGCGCGCGCCGCGCTGGAGAGCATCGCCTTCCAGAGCGCCGCGCTGCTGCAGGCGATGAGCCGCGACGCCGTGGCGAACGGCGGCGCGGCCGTCAGCGAGCTGCGCGTCGATGGCGGCGCCTGCGTCAACGACCTGCTGATGCAGTTCCAGGCCGACTTGCTCGGCATCCCGGTGGTGCGGCCGCAGATCACCGAGACCACCGCGCTCGGCGCGGCCTTCCTGGCCGGGCTGGCAGTGGGCGTCTACCGCAGCCGCGCCGAGCTGGCGGCGCAGTGGCGCGTCGAGCGGCGTTTCCATCCGACCCTGCCGCGCCACCGGGCGGCAGAGCTCATGGCGCGGTGGGAACACGCGGTGCGCCAGACGCTGGCGCCCTGAAGCACGCCGCCGGGCGCCGCTCCGGCCGGAACTTCAGCGGGTCACGGCGGCAGCGCGGCAGCCCGGTCCTTGTCGGCGCCGACCAGCCGCAGCACCACCGGCGGCGCCAGCTCGATGCGCGCCAGCACCCGGCCGTCCTGCGGCTCGATGCTGAGCAAGGCGTTGCGGCGCGGCAGCAGCGCGCGTACCAGCCCCAGGCCCGACACCGTCGAGGGCCGCTGGTCGAGGCGGAGATCGGCCGGCAGGCGGCCCTCGTTGCTGATCTCGACGCGCAGGCCGTCGGCATGGCCGATGACGCGGCACTGCACCGTGCTGCCTGCCGGGTTGTGCCTGATGGCGTTGGTGAGCAGCTCGTTGATGGTCAGCGCGATCGGGATCGCCTCGGATTCGGGCAAGGTCCACTGCGGACTGCCGGTCGGCTCGACCTTCAGCACGATGCTGCGGCCGAAGGTGCGCTGCACCGACTGCGAGATCGCCTCGACCACGCTGCGCACGCGCAGCGGCCCGACCGTGCCGACCTGCAGGTCGTAGACCTGCGCGATCGCCTGCACCTGGCCGACCACCTCGGCGATGATCGGCTGCACCTCGGGCCGGCGCGCCGCGATCTGCTGCATCAGCCCGGCCACGCCCTGCAGGTTGTTCTTGATGCGGTGATGCACTTCCTGCACCAGCATGTCGCGCTGCGCGATCGCCGCTTCCAGCTCGGCACGCTGGGCGGCGCGCTGCACCGTGACGTCGGAGGCCACCATCAGCAGCTGCTCGGGCGGGCGGCCGTCGCGCGCCAGCGGCAGGAATCGCGCTTCCCAGACCTCGCGCCCGTCCGACCGCTCGCCGCGCTCGAAGACGTATTCGCGCTGCGTCACCGCGCTCGGGCTGGCCAGCGCATCGCGCATGTCCTGGCGCAGCCGCTCGGCCAGCAGCGCCGGGTAGAGCTGCTCGGGCGGCTGGCCGACGGCACTGTCGGCCGGGCAGCCGCTCAGGCCGGCGGCGACGCGGTTGAGCTGCAGCACCGCCAGCGAGGTGGCGTCCCACAGGCTGATCGCCATCGGCGCGGCCTCGATGATGCGCTGCAGCGACTCACGCACCTCGGCGACGCGCGCCTCGGCCTGGCAAGCTCACAAAGCAGGATGATTCGCGGGCCAGTGTTCTGACTTCGATCTTTCCGAGCTGAAATGCATCGCTCCTTACGTATTCAATGACCGTGAGGAGGATGTCCGCGAGGCTGCTGAGCGTCCGATAGCCCTTTGGCAGCAGCGTGCAATGGAGCTGGTCGGGTTCCTGTACACCTACTCAGCCACAGCCTGAACCCCACCAAATACTGGTCGTGAATCGCCCCGGGTTTCGAGGAGGCTCCAACCCTTGAGAAGATGGAGCCATGAAGAAGTCGAGCAAGTTCTCACCTGAGGTCCGCGAGCGGGCAGTGCGGATGGTTCAGGAGCAGCGCGGGGAGTACCCGTCAATGTGGGCGGCGATCGAGTCGATCGCGCCGAAGATCGGTTGCGTGCCGCAAACGCTGCTGGACTGGGTCAAGCAGTCCGAGGTTGATGCCGGCCAGCGGCCAGGCGTGAGCACGGCCGAGGCCAAGCGCATCAAGGACCTGGAGCGCGAGGTCAAGGAACTGCGCCGGGCCAACGAGTTCCTGAAGCTGGCCAGCGCGTTTTTCGCCCAGGCGGAGCTCGACCGCCGGCTGAAGTGATGTACCGGCTCGTCGACGAGCACCGTGCCTCCCATGGGGTCGAGCCGATCTGCGAGGTGCTGCAGATCGCCCCGCCGGCCTATCGCCGGCACGCCGCGCGGCACCGGGATCAAGCCTTGCTCAGCCGCAGGGCGCAGCGCGACGTGGCTTTGATGCCGGTGGTCGAGCAGGTGTGGAACGCCAACATGCAGGTCTACGGCGCCGACAAGGTCTGGAAGCAGATGAACCGTGAGGGCATCGTTGTGGCGCGCTGCACGGTCGAGCGGCTGATGAGGCGGCTGGGACTGCGCGGTGTGCGGCGGGGCAAGGTGGTGCGCACCACCATCAGCGACAGCAAGGCGCCGTGCCCGCTGGACAAGGTGAACCGGGAGTTCAGGGCCGATCGGCCGAACCAGCTCTGGGTGTCGGACTTCACCTATGTCTCGACCTGGCAGGGTTGGCTGTACGTGGCTTTCGTGGTGGATGTTTTCGCCCGACGCATCGTCGGCTGGCGCGTGGGCAGTTCGATGACCACGGACTTCGTTCTCGATGCCCTGGAGCAGGCCCTGTACGCCCGGCAGCCCGAGCGCGACAGCAGCCTGATCCATCACTCGGACCGCGGGTCGCAATACGTTTCCATTCGCTATAGCGAGCGTCTCGCAGAAGCGGGTGTGGAGCCGTCTGTTGGCAGCAAGGGCGACAGCTACGATAACGCGCTGGCTGAGATGACCCTGGACCCGATTCAGTACCGCTCGAAAGTAGAGACTTCCGGCATTTCTTGGGCGAGGAAGTGGGTGGATCTGTATAGGAATCTTGTCCGCTCACTTTGACCACTTTGCGAACCTGCCACATGACGCGGTCGGCTGACTGGCGCCGAAGCGCGGCTGATGGCGCTACCTGATGTACGGACCGTGCAGTTGAGCCTAAGTGCTTGTCACGAAAGGCTTTCCGATTCCGAAAGCACGGAGATCAGCTGCACGGCTGCAGACACCAAGGTTGGGCGATCCCACCAAACCTCGGCATCTTTGGGCGGCGCCGCCAAGTGCATGGGATCCTTGGGCGCCACCACCATGGCAGGGCGGATCAAGTGGTGGCCTTCGCGTGACCCTCACGCTGAGGCTTGAGTTGTGAGTTCAGGTCAAGGACCGTCTGCTCGTCGGTCCGAAGCTCTCTAAACAGGCCCCGAGTCAGGTAGGCGGAGATGAGCACGGTACCAAACAGGTATCCGGCCAGGTGTTGAAGATCTAGCGTTCCGCGCATCGCCATCCCAATGAAGAACAGCGCCGACCAACCGGCGATCAGCGCGAAGGCAGAATAGGCAGCGATCCGCCGGCGTGCCGCATGGAGCAGTCTCAGGCCAGCTGGACCGCTGTGGATTTCGCCTGCTCGGACGAGCTGGGCAAAGCGTGCCCGTAGCGCTGGAACCTCGCAGGCAGCAAAGGCGATTCGTTGCTTTGGCGTGGGGTCTGGACCGAGCTCGTACTCCGCCACCGCAGTCGACAAGGCTAGGAGCGCTTCGAGAACGAGAACGACGTCGGGACCGTCATCTGCCGCTAGCTGCAGCATGGCAACTTGCTGCCGGAGCAGGGCGATGCACCTCAGCATTCGCTGGCTCAAAGCAGCTTGAACCAATCGACGCACCACTTGAATCGGTTGGCATGACCAGTGATGCCAACGCAGGGCTCCTTCAACCTGTCGGTAGTGCAAATCCACTTGGCCAACCGTTCGGCCAGCCGACAACATGGCCAGTCTCAAAGACAGCTCGGTGATGTGCTCGGCTGTTAGGCAAAAACGGTTCATGCGGCCTTCGCCCCGGTCAGCTGGCTCAGCCGCTCGTCCAACTCAACCTCGCTACCGCGCTCGTCCCGTAACCAACGGTACAAGAGCGTGATGCGCTGATAGCGGAAGTACTCATTGAGTGGCTTGCCATCTGCGTCGTTTGGGTTGGTCGCATCCCACGCCTTCACACGATCCCAGAGCGCAGCATCTAGCGGCTCCGAGGCTGCCGCGTCGCGACCGAAGACCACATAGTCCACGTCGATCTTCGCCTTTCGCATGCGCTCAAGGACCGGCGTCTTGATCGAACTTCGGTCCTGCTCATAGTTTTGCAGCGCGGATAGCGCGACCCGAAGCTGGCGCGCCAACTCCTCCTGCGTCAGACCCAAACGCGTGCGCTCCGCTTTCAGCCGTTCGCCTAGCGTTTCGGGCGGCGGCGGCGGGAACTCAGGGTTTCTTCTAGGTCGGCCGGCCATTGACATGAACCGTCTGACGCGCGCACAGTCGCGAAGTAAGAAAAACCCAAGAAGTTAGTAGTTTTGTTTGGTTTGGTTCGTACACAGTGGAACACACGTCTTCGAATGCGGCCTACTCGGCAGTGGCTCCAGGATGCGCCGCAACGTCCAGGGCGAACTCCGCCCGCCTGAAGTCGCCGGAAGAGGCGCAGAGATGGTTTGCCGACCGCGGCATCACCATCTCGGAATGGGCGATGGCGCGCCAGTTCAACCCCGCGCTGGTATACCAAGTGCTGGCAGGCACTCGAAAGGCCGTCCGTGGAACTAGCTTCAAGATCGCTGTGGAACTCGGCATTAAAGCCTTGCCCATAGATGATCTTGAAGCGGCCTGATGTGCGGATAGATTTGGAGGTGGCACCAGCGAAACGACACTGAAGTCCGAAATCTGGGACCCACAAACGCCAAACGCGTCAGGGACTGCGAATCCCTGGCGCGCTTGGACTTTCTTGCCTGAAGACGGCAACGAAAGTGTCCAGCGTTTTGGCGCAGGCGTCAAGTGCCTGCCGGCCTCCTCGAAACCGCACCCAGCGGGAGGAAGCGACGGGCCAGGACTGCCCGTATAGCGCGGCCGTGCATCCATCCAGTGATGCATCGGCATCCCTTCGTCGAGCCTGAGTGGCAACGGTCAGCCCTGCCCGCTCGGCGCACGATCATGTGGACACTTTGTCATGAGAGACCAGCAAGACCATTCGGTGGTCACCCACTGGGGTGGCCGGCCAGAGCGCTACCGCGAGTTCCCGAGAACAGCGATTCGGGCGCACGACACCTTCGGCGTCCAGCCAGTGCAGTTCGGCCACGCGTTCCACTACGAAGCCTGGGTTTTGGAGCGCTTCGCAGCAAATACGAAGTCGATCACGCACAAGCCGACAACTGTCAGCGCGGTGGTGGACGGAGTGGAGCGTTGCTCGAAGGTGACCTTCGTCGTAACGCGGCGGGATGACACCGTCGAGTACTTTCTGGCAACGAAGTCCGAGGCGACAACGGAAGCGTTGCGCTTGCTTCGAAGGATCGCTGCGGTCAACGGAGCAGTGGTGGTGCACCGCACGCGGGCTGAGATCCGCGCCCGCATCGACGAGTTTTGGTGGCTGGAGAGGCTCCGCCAGGTCGCCACAATGTGGGTAAGGAAGGGTGCCGAACTTGATGAACCGCTTGTCAGTCTCACCACACAACGACGTAGGTCCCTGACTGAGCTCTGCCTGCTGCTCGATGCGCCCAGGGACCTGATCCGATCTCGCCTCGCTCGACTGCATGTCGCCGGGCGGCTGGTCGTCTTACGGGAGGGAGGAGATCTGAGCGCCACTGCGATTGCGGGGGTACCCCGGTAATGCACTCCTCAAAACTCCAAGAACTATTGGCAGAGTACCCAGGCATCCAACAAGTAGTCGATGAACGACTGAGGACGCAGCGCCTGAACGGGGCAGTGAGCATTGCAGTCCTGCAATACAGCCTATTTGATGCATGCCGCTCGTCAGGCCCGCGACCCGACGAGTACCCGATGGACACGTTGACGGGTGCGCGACGCGCCCCTGAACGCTACACGCGCGCGCGCAGGGGACGCCCGTGAGCCGCCCCTGCGTCTCTGAGCGGCGTCGCAAGGAACTGAGGGCCAAGGTACCCAAGGACCTTGAGCTGATTGAGGCTTGGCCGACGGTCGACAGAGCGTCTGTGGATGCCGAATACCAGCCGCGGTATGACCGGCTCTACTTGGCGACGAGGTATTTCCTGCAACGCCAGCCCATTGCTGAGATTGCGAAGGCGGCCGACATGCGCCCCTTCCGGGTACTCGACTACATCGAACGAGCACTGGTGCCCTGGAAGGAAGGAACGGGCATAACCGGCACGCGAGCCTTCGTGCCTTTTCTCGTGCAGCGTGAGAGAACTCGGACTGCCGAACTGAGGGAACAAGATCCCGAGGACGCCCCAACGGCGGGATTCAGCGGGCTCTTCGGAAAGCTTTTTACCGACCACCCGGAAATCGAAAACAAGCTCAAGAACTTCCTAAATGGCCACGCAAGGCCGATGAAGGTACATCCCAAGACGATACTGACTAAGTTCGAGGAGCTGTGCAGGTCAGAGGGTCTCACGGACAAGGACTATCCCTTGGTTTGCGAAAGCAAAGGACTGGGACCCTTGATGCGATGGTTCAGGACGAAGTACCTGCCCAGCCACCTGCTTGCGCATATTGCCCGCAACAACGGTCACGCCGCGGCCGTGGCTGCCGGATATGGGCTTGGCGACGGACAAACACGCACTCCGTCATGCGACTACCTCGTCTGGGTCATTGACGAATGCGATTCGAACATCGACACGAAGGTCGAGATACCGTCTGAACGATGGGGTGGAGACGTGATTCGCGTACGTCGGTTCCCGGTTCTGCGACTTCGAAGTGTTGGCGACTTTGCGATGAACATTGCCTTTCACGCTTGCTTTACCCGTCAGGCAAAAGGTACGGACATCATTAGGCTGTTTCGAAACGCAGTACTTGGTCAGCCGATACCGGCCATGGTAGATCCCAACCTTCGGCCCGTTGAGGGGGCTGGATTCCCACAGAACATCTTCGAGCAGTTGCATTTCGTTGTGCCATTGGTCGTCTATCTGGATAACGCTTTGGCGCACCTGTTCAACGACCTGAATGAGTTGGTGACTCGGTTGTTTGGCGGCCGTGTAGTGTTGGGCACGCCCGGTGTGCCGCTGGGGCGACCTGAAGTCGAGTCCAACATTCACAAGACGCGCAGGTGCTTCGTTCTACAGTTACCTGGGAACTTGGGGAGCGGCCCCCAGGATCCGCTTCGCAAAAATGCCGAGCGGCAGCCAGAAAAACTGGTCCATGCGAATCACATCGAGCAAGGACTGCATTGCGTGTTGGCCAATGAAAACGTGTCCGACTCGGCGTCTGCAGGATACCTCGACGCGTTTACTCGCATGAAGGCCCTGTTAGCGCGGGGTACGTTCGAGGCAAACAAGCTGCCAGAGCACTTGAGGGCGCCGCACAACTTTTCAGCGCCCAAGCGTCGGCCGGTCAAGTGTGAAATTACGAAGTCGGGGCGACTTCCGTTCATCTGGCTCGGGCGGCGGTACTCATCCCAGTGGCTCAAGCTCAATCCGCCTGATGGTGTGAAGGAGTACTGGGTTCTTCAGGACTATAACGACCTGCGCACCGCCGTCTTGCTGGACGACAACATGGCTTACGTAGACACGTTGCGATGCGAGGGTGACTGGGGCCGAGTCCCCCACGACGACCGCATCCTTCACATCTATGAACGTCGAAAGCGAGCCGCTAGGTTCAAGACGCAGCCTCGTGATCTGCCGCTGTTCGCTGTGCTTCAGTTTCTTGCGGACGGAGCGAAGACCGACTGGTCCATGGCACAAGACTTCGCCTACTTCATGACCTATCTGAAGCGCATGGTGAGCCCGGAAGAGTTGGCTGCCGCGCAGCTTGAATATGGTAGCGCAGATACGCCCATTACTTATAGCGACGGCTATGTCCCGCCGTCCACTGTGCATGCTCCCGCGAAGCAGTCTGGCGGATTCGCACCAGTGGCGCCTGCCCAGATGCCTAGAACGCCGCAGAGCGCCCCGCGGCTTCCTGGCCGCCGGTTCGCAGTGCCCAGGGGGACGCGATGAGTGACCTCAGTGAAGATTCGAGTCCCGAGGCGCTGCCTTCCGCAGAGTCGTTGTACTTTTTCGAGGGAATCTCTTGGACACCGCAGATCGAAGACGCCACTCAACTTGTGGCGCTATGGATCAACTGCGATCACTGCGGCGCTTCATTGTGGGGCTTGCCACGCGTCGGTAAGAGCGAGTTTGCAAAGTACTTCGAAAAGGTGGCCAACGAGATGTTTGGTGGAACCGTCGTCGTGATTCGACTTCGCTTTGGTGGTCGAAAGTTCCTAAAGGAGGAGCAATTTCTAAAGCGCGCTCTGAGCAATGTCGGGGTTCGCGCTACTGGGGCACGCGACCAAGAGGCGCTGATTATCAGGCTCATGGACGAAATTTGGTCTCGCTGCACCCCTGCTACTAGGCGCATCGTTGTGATTGGGGACGAACTGCAGAACGTGGCAGTCGAGCTTTACGGCCTCTTTGCGATCATCGAGACGGAGATTTCAGAGAGGCTGTATATCCCATTTCTCCTCTGCATTGGCCAACCAGAATTGCAGAGTACTGTCGCTAATGTCGAGAAAAATCTTCACATCATGGGCCGACAGTTCCAGGAGTTGAGTGAATTTCGTGGGCTATCGTTTGATCAGATAGCGGAGTTCCTTTCTTCGCTCGAGGACAAGGACCGTGTCTTCTCGAAAAGGCACTTCGCAACTCGAGCCGTGAGCGGTTGGTCGGTTATTGAGCTGGTACAACCGATCAGGGAAGCGGTCTACTCGATATGCGATCTTGAAAAGATGAATCTCGAACTCTTCTTTCCAATGGGCTATCTGAGGCAAACGCTGAACTACCTCTTTTTCTTCCTCATCGATGAGGCTCATGCGCATGAGGATGTCAGCGCGGCTACGGTACTTGAATCCTTCGAAAGAAATGGATTTAAGAGGGTGATGATGTCTTACGTTAAACCCAAAGAGGCGCCGAAAGCGGTATTGGAGGCGTCTGGATGACGGATGCTCAGAGGATGTGGAACCGACACCTCAAGAAGTACACCGATCCTGCGCTAGAGAAGTCTGCGTTCATCATCTTTGTCGAGTTTTGCTCTGACATGGTGATGGAAGCCAGTGAGGTTGCCACGCTGGTAAAGCAGCGATGGTCGCTCAAGCCATCGATCTTCCATCTTAGCGAGGACGTGGCGCTGGACCTGGGCCAAGCGATGGGTATAGAGCAGACAAGTTGGCAGCACGCGCGGGGTGCAGGTTTCTTGTCCGGCCGGCCTGGAAAGCGCGTCTTTGTCGGTGAGTTGCGCTACTGCCGGTCGTGCTTGTCCATGGGCAACCACTCCACGCTGTTTCAACTCCCGCAAGTGGTGCATTGCCCGATCCATGCGGAGCGGCTCAGAATCAGATGTCCGCTCTGCGGACATCCCATCCCCTGCAACGCCTTGTCTTTGGTCCGCAACCATCTTTACTGCGGCACCTGCAATCGCAATTTGGCCACCGCGCGACGTCGAGCAGCCCTTGGAGGACCCATCGGGCATCCTCCGGCTGAGCGCTTCTTCGCACTGCGGCGCATCTTGAGCGAGCAGCCGCGCGCCGGCGAATCGCGTAGCGTGCTTAGGTCGGAGAGGTCTCCGGTTGATGTTGCATCGAGCCTGCCGTTGGCAAGAATGCTTCACGCGCACACCGTTTGGGGTGACCCGTCGATGGGTAGTGGGCTTCTAAGGTTCCCAACGGAGTCGCGGTTGCTCGACAACGAGGAAGCAGCGATCAGTCGCCCGAAGTTCTTTGCGCTGGCCCGTATGGCGGCGATCGAGGCGTTCGAAGAACTCGCCGGAAAGTTGGGCCGCTATGTGCGGCTCAATGAGGTCCCCCAGGGTGTGGAAGCCGCGATGCATAGCGCCGCCCGCTTGGACCTACGCATGTCGACTGTTGCGGCAGCGTTTTGGCGTTCAGCGGCCGCATTCGACGTCCTGCGTTTCGTCCTGGGTGAAATGCCTCCGCCAACGGCCAAGGCGCCGCCGTTCGGCTCCTGGCTACCGCAGCATAGTGGCGCGATGCGCCTCGTGGTAGAGCGTGCAGTGCAGGCTCTGTTTGTACATAGCCTCCTAACGATGCGAAAGCTGAAGTATGGGGTGCAGATCGCATGGTCGGAACTGCCCGACGAGTCCGTATTCCTTCCGCCGTGGCGCATTCGGGTCAGTGAGGAGCCGGGCCAGCTAGAACTGCAGGTTCGTGCCCGAGTCAGCGCTGAAACTGTGGAGCGACTGGCGACCAGATACCGCCGGAGTTGGCTCGTGGAGGCACCGCAGAACGCTTCTGCGCTTGAGCTCATAGCGTCACCCTGCGACGAGGATCGCGTGAAGGCAGAGGAACAGGACCCTCGTGGCGCGTGATGCGTGCGTCGGCTTCGCCCGGGCACTTGCGGCGTAGCACGCCTCTTGGCGCTCTCGACATTGGATACGCGCGGTCGTTCAACCCAACGGCCTGGAGGTAAAAGTCGAGCCTACCGGCGGCTGTCACACATCGACTTGTTGGTCTTGCTGTCAACGACTTCGCACGCAATCAGCTCGAGGCCCGGTGTAGCGAAACTGACCGATAGCTCAAGTTTTGAGCTGCTGATGTGTCATTCTTGGTCTAGGGAGAGCGCACCGCATGGGAGAACTCAGACAAGCCGGCCTGCTGGTCCTGCACAGCAATCGCCTGGAAATGTTGGCCGAGGCGGTGTCTGCCTGGCTAGCCTCCAATCCGCTGGGCCCGCTGGAGCAGGAGACCGTTTTGGTCCAGAGCAATGGCATGGCCGAGTGGTTCAAAATGGAACTGGCCAGTGCGCATGGCATCTTCGCGGCGACCACTGTCGAGCTGCCGGCCCGCTTCATCTGGCGCGCGTACCGGGCCGTGCTCGGTCGCGCCGCAGTGCTGCGGACTGCGCCGCTGGACAAGCTGCCCCTGACCTGGCGCTTGATGCACCTGCTGCCGACAGTGGCGGATCAGCCTGGATTCGAGTCAGTGCGCGGGTTTCTGGCGGCCGGCGACGCGGTGCGGCAGCTGCAGCTGGCTCAGCGGCTCGCCGATCTTTTCGATCAGTACCAAGTCTATCGCAGCGACTGGCTGGATGATTGGGGGCAAGGCCGTAACCTTCTGCGCAAGGGTATCGCAACAGGCGCCCTTGCGGCGGATGCCGTGCTGCCAGACCAACTCTGGCAGCCCGCCCTGTGGCGCGCGCTGCAGTGCGTCTTGACGCCGGCCGAGCGCACGCTCTCACGGGCCGACACCCACCGTAGATTCCTCGAAGCGCTGAAGCGGCCTCCCACTTCAGGCGCTGGAACCTTCCCGGACCTGCCGCGGCGGATCGTCCTGTTCGGCACCACCCACATCCCGCACCAGACACTGGAGGCCATCTCCGCATTGGGTGCGCACTGCCAGGTTCTGCTGGCCGTGCCGAACCCCTGCCGGTATCACTGGGCCGACATCATCGATGGCCGCCACCTCCTGCACTTCGAGCGCCGTCGCCTACCGTTGCGTCAGGACCGGGACCTGTCTACCGTGCCCTTCGAGCAGATGCACGCCCATGGCCATCCACTGCTTGCGGCATGGGGGCGCCAGAGCCGTGACTTCGTGCGCCAGCTTGACGCGTTCGATGACGTTCTGGTTGCGCGCCAACACTTCCAGCTTCCCCGAGTGGATCTGTTCGACGACGCTCCTGGCACGAACCTGCTGGAGCAGGTGCAGGCGGCGGTGCGAGACCTGGTGCCGCTCAGCGAGCACGGCCGCCAGGGGGCGATGCCGGAGGACCGTTCCATCGTCTTTCATATCGCGCACAGCGCTCAGCGTGAGGTCGAAGTCCTGCACGACCAGTTGCTGGGGCTTCTCGCCAGCCCGCCAGGCGATCAGGCGCTGAGCCCCCGTGACATCGTCGTCATGGTCCCGGACATCGAGACTTTTGCGCCGGCCATTCGCTCAGTCTTCGGCCAGCATCCTCGTTGGGATCCTCGGCACATCCCCTGGGGTATTGCTGATCAGAAGGAGCGTGGCCACCAGCCACTGGTTGTGGCGCTCGAGTGGTTGCTTCGGATGCCCCAGGAGCGTCTGGGCGCCAGCCAGATTCGAGACCTGCTCGATGTCCCCGCAGTCGCGAGCCGCTTCGGGGTCCAGCCCGAGGATCTTCCGACACTGGCTCAGTGGATCGAGGGTGCAGGCATTCGCTGGGGCTTGCATGCAGCCCACCGCGACAGTCTCGGCTTGGGTGCTGGCGGCGAGCAGAACTCCTGGGCCTTCGGCCTGCGGCGCATGCTACTGGGCTACGCCACAGGGGAACTGCCGGGAGCTGCAGGCTTCGACGGCGTCGAGCCGTATCCCGAGGTGGCAGGCCTGAGCGCGGGTCTGGCCGGGGCGCTGGCCGAACTTGTGCAAACGCTCGCCGATTGGTGGGCCGATGCGTCCGCGCCGCGCACACCGATGGGTTGGGCGGAACGCCTGCGAAGCTTGCTGGCCGATACCTTCAAAGCTACTGACGACGCCGGGCGCGCAATGCTGGCCGCCCTGAGCGACGCGCTCGCCGTCTGGCTGCAAGCGTGTGAGGGCGCCGGCTTCGACGAGCCGATTCCCCTGGCGGTGGTGCGTGAGGCTTGGCTGGACGCCATCGACGAGCCTGGCGTATCGCGGCGCTTCAAGGCTGGCGGAGTGACCTTCTGCACGCTGCTTCCTCTGCGCGCCATTCCTTTTCAAGTGGTCTGCCTGCTGGGCATGAACGATGGCGACTACCCCCGGCGCAGCAGTCACAGCGACTTCGACCTGATGGCGTTGCCCGGCCAGGCTCGACCCGGCGACCGATCCCGGCGCGACGACGATCGGCAGCTGATGCTGGATGCACTTCTCTCAGCCCGGCGCGTGCTCTACATCAGCTGGTCGGGTCGCAGCCAGCGCGACAACCAAGAACAACCGCCATCGACCTTGGTAGCGCAGTTTCGCGACTACCTGGCCAACGGGTGGGGCGCCGATGTGCTTGCTCAGCGCACGACGGAGCACCCCTTGCAGCCGTTCAGCCGTCAGTACTTCGAGACTTCGGCCGCCGGCGAACCACGCCGCCTGTTCACCTACGCAGCAGAGTGGAGGACGGCGCACGACGATCGCACGAATGGCCGGCTGCAGGCCGCAGCGTCGGCTGGCAGGGCAGTGCCGGGTGAGGGTGAATCCCTCGCTGAGCGCCCCCTTCAGACACTCACGGTGCAGAGCCTGGCGGCCTTTCTGCGCAACCCCGTGAAGGAGTTCTTCCGCCACCAGCTGCAGGTGTCGTTCGATGAACTCGACGTGTTCGACGAGGACGATGAATCCTTTGACAGCGGTGGTCTGGAGCGCTGGGCCATGCTGGAAGATGTGTTGCGCGCCTGCCGAGGCTGGGCTGGTGCACCTGGCTCGGCACCCCCAGCCGCGCAATTGCCAGCCTTCCTAGAAGGGCAGGTGGCGCGCCTTCAGCGGGCCGGACGCCTCCCCATGGCCGGGCCCGGTCGCCGCGTGCAGGCCGAGCTGGTCCAGGCCTTGCTGCCGGTGGTCACCCATTGGCAGCAAGTCCTGGCCGGGCAACCGACGGTCCGCGACAAGCTGCCGGTCCGGGTGATGGATCCGGCGGACGATCGACTAGTTCTGGAGGATTGGCTCGTGGGGCTGCGCGCGGGTGCTGCGGGCGAACCACCGGTGTGGATCGAGCTGCAGGCCAGCAAGGTGGCCGACGCTGGCACCAAGAAGACCGGTCCGGTGCCCCGTGCGGAGAGGTTCCTGGCCGCCTGGGTGCGCTGCCTGGCGTCGGCAGCCTGCGGCACCCCTGTAGCAGGCATCGTCATCGGTGAAGGGTCGATGGCGCGCGTCAGCCCACCCCCGAGCGCCGAGGCAGCGGTGACTTTGACCGCACTGATGCAGGCCTGCCGAGATGGCCTCGACGGCAAGTTCCCCCTCCCAACTGCAGTGAAAACTGGCATGGCTTGGCTGACCAAGCCCGAGAGCGCGCGTGCGGCCTACGAAGGCCAGTTCCGCAGCACAGTGCCCGGTGAAGGGCAGGAAGCCTGCCTGGCGCGGCTGTTTCCGGACTTCGCAAGTTTGGCTGCGCATCCGGACTTCGATGGCGCGAGCCGACGTCTGTATGAGCCTTATCTTCGATGGCTGGCGAATCACGTCACCGTGACGATGCTGAGCAGCGAAACCGCGGAAACGGGGGCTGGCAATGAGTGAGGCGCTGGACCCCCTGAAGCTGCCGCTGCAGGGCAGCCGGCTGATCGAGGCCAGTGCTGGCACTGGCAAGACCTGGACCATTGCAGCGCTGTACGTTCGTCTCGTGCTCGGCCACGGCTGCCATCCCCGCTTGCCAGCAGTAATCCTGGTTATGACGTTCACCAAGGCGGCGACGCGCGAACTGTCGGACCGCATTCGGCGCCGATTGGTGGAAGCCGCGGCTTGCTTCCGGGGCAAGCCGGTGTCTCAGGGCGACGAGTTCATGAGCCGCCTGCTGCAGGACTTCCCGGAGGGGTCATCCCGCGAGCACGCCGCGTGGCAGCTGAGCGTAGCGGCCGAAGCCATGGACGATGCAGCGGTGCACACGATCGATGCTTGGTGCCAGCGCATGCTGCGGGAGCATGCCTTCGATAGCGGCTGCCTGTTCGATGAGGAACTGCAGGCGCAGGAGGCAGCAATGCGTGCGGAGGCCGTGCGCGACTACTGGCGGCAGCAGGTCTACCCCTTGGACGACGAGATGCTGGCGGGCGTGCTCGCGCAGTGGGAAAGCGTCGATGCACTGGCCAAAGATTTGAAGGACCTGTGGGAGAAGCCGCTGCCAGCCGATGCCGGGCAGGGCACGCTGCTGGACGCTGCCGAGCGCGCAAAGCAGCTGCGGGCTGAACAGGTGGCCGCGCTGAAACTTGGATGGGCAGCGCAGGCCGACGAGATGCTCGGCTGGATGAGTGCGATCTGGAAGGACAAGAAGCACTCCGCCCGCAAAGCCCTGCCTCGCGAGTCGGATGGCATCCGCTGGATCGAAGCCCTGCGCTCCTGGGCGCTTGATCCGGCGATCGAGCGACCTGACGTCAAGACCGGTGCGGCCAGGCTCAGCGACACTGTTTTGCGTGCTGGCTTGGCTGAGGCCGGTGCTACGTTGGACATTCCGGACTGCTTCTCGCAGTTCGAGACGCTTATGGCGCAACTGAACGGCTTGCCCGAAGTCGCTCCCGCGCTGCGCCTGCACGCCGCCGCGAATGTGCAGGGTCGCATGCAGCAACTCAAAGCGCGTGCCGGCACCTTCGGTTTCGCGGACATGTTGAACCGTCTGGACGATGCACTGGACGAAGCGCGCCGCGGCACGAGTGCCGTTCGTCTTCGCCAGCGCATCCTCTCCCAGTACCCCGTGGCCTTGATCGACGAGTTTCAGGACACCTCGGCGGTTCAGCTGAGCATCTTCGATCGCCTGTACCGCATCGCCGACGATGATCCATCGCGTGCGCTGCTGCTCATCGGCGATCCGAAGCAGGCGATCTATGGTTTCCGCGGCGCCGACATCTACAGCTATCTGGGGGCGCGTCAGGCCACAGCAGGTCGGCATCACGCGCTGGGCACCAATCACCGTTCAACGCAGATGCTCGTTCGCGCGGTAAACGATTTGTTCGGTGCGGCGGAGGCAAGGGCGGGTGAGGGAGCGTTCTTGTTCGGGCAGCCGGGAGCCGCATCGGCGCTCCCCTTCCTGCGCGTGCAAGCCCGGGGTCGTGCCGAGCGCCTGGTAGCCGGCGGGCACGAGATGCCTGCCCTGACCCTGGCCTTCGACGAACCGCTGCGCAACAAGGAGGACAGTCGAGCTCTGTTTGCAGCAGTGTGTGCAGAGCGCATCGTCACCCTCCTCAACGACCCGCAAGTCGGCTATGAAGAGCAGGGTGAGACCTTCAAGCGGCTTCGACCGGCAGACATCGCCGTGCTGGTGCGAAGCCGGACCGAAGCCGACGTGGTACGACGCGAGATGCGCCGGCGTGGCCTGGCCTCCGTCTACCTCTCGGACAAGGACACGGTCTGGCAGACGCCCGAGGCAGCCGACCTGTTGCGTCTGCTGCAGGCAGTGGCCTCGCCGCGCGACGTGCGACTGGCCCGGGCGGCACTGGCCACGAGCTTGCTGGGCTACACGCTACCGGAACTGGTGTCGCTGGCCACCGATGATCAACTCTTCGACGGGCAGTGCGAACGGCTGCAGCAGCTGAACCAAACCTGGAAGGCACAAGGGGTGCTAGCGATGGTGCGGCGCGCACTGCATGCCTTCGAATTGCCGGCGCGCTGGCTGTCTGCGAACGATCCCGAGCAGCAAGGCGAGCGCCGTCTGACCAGCGTCCTGCAACTGGCCGAACTGATGCAGGCAGCCTCGGCCCAGGCCGATGGGGAGCAAGCGCTGATCCGGTGGCTGGCGCAGCAGATCACCGACGGGGCCGAGGGCCTTAACGGCAGCGACGATGCCGTGCTGCGCCTGGAGAGCGATGCCGACCTGGTGAAAGTGGTCACGGTGCACAAGTCCAAGGGGCTCGAGTACCCCGTGGTTTTCCTGCCGTTCGCGGCGCACTTTCGAGAGCTGATCACGGCCGGGGAGAGTGCGAAGGATGCCGTGCTACTGCTTCCTACGGGCAGTGCTGGGAACGACGCTCAACACGGGCGTGAACTGGTCCTGTCGCCGACGCCGGCGCAACTGGCCATGGCAGAGAAAGAGAGGCTGCGCGAGGAGCTGCGGTTGCTCTACGTCGCACTCACCCGCGCGCGCCATGCACTTTGGGTCGGACTATCAGGTTTGCAGGTAGGGAACGGCAAGGCCTACGTCTGGCATCGCAGCGCCATCGGCTACCTGCTCTCTGGCGATCAGGAGCAGCCGCCGGAACAGCGCCTCCAGGACGTGCAGGCCTTCGCCGGTGCGAGCCAGGGTGTCGTGGTCGAGCAGGTTCCAGCGGCTGAAGATCTGCCGCTGCCGTTAGTCACGCAACTTGAGCGGCGTGAAGCGCTGCCCTCGCTGGCTCAGCCCCCGCTGTACGCCGCGCAATTCGACCGCCAGTGGAGCATCAGCAGCTACTCGTCCCTGGTGCGCGACGCGGCCTGGGGGCCGGTCGGGTCGGGGTCGGTGCCATCACGGGTGGTGCGAGACGACGAGCCCAGCGATGTCGTCGGAACTGTCGCCACCGACAAGCTGGCAGGCCAGCCCTGGCATCGATTCCCCCGAGGAGCCCTGGCCGGTAACTTCCTCCACGACCAGCTGGAGTGGCTGGCCATGGAGCGCTTCGCGCTGGAGGGGGCGGACGAGTTGCAGCACAACCTGGTCAGGCGCTGCGAGCGGCAGGGCTGGGGACACCGCAGCGATGACGTCGTGACCTGGTTGCGCTCGGTGTGCATGGCCCCGCTGCCGGCGCTGGGCGTGCCGCTGTCGGCGCTGACCACGCTCGCACCCGAGATGGAGTTCTGGTTCCCTAGCGACGGCCTGCAGGCCGGCCGCATCGACTCCTTGTGTCGGGAGCATTTGATGCCCGGCCGGGACCGGCCTGTGCTACCGGAGCGTGAACTGAAGGGCATGCTGATGGGCTTTGCCGACCTGGTGTTCGAGCATGGGGGACGCTATTGGGTGCTGGACTACAAGTCCAACAGTCTTGGTTTGCGTGATGCCGACTACACGCAAGACGCCATGGACGCGGCAATGCTCGAGCATCGGTACGACGTCCAGGCTGCCATCTACATGTTGGCCCTTCATCGCCTTCTGCGTGCCCGCCTGGGAGTGACGTACGCACCGGAGCGTCATCTGGGCGGCGCGATCTATTACTTCTTGCGCGGCGTGAACAGCACCACTGCTGGCTGTTGCCACGTGGCGCCTCCGCTGGCCTTGTTGAGTGCCCTGGATGCCATGCTGGGATCAAGCGGTCGGGTGCCGATCGGGGAGGCCGTATGACCCCCAAAGAGCTGCTGCATGAACTCGAGGGATGGCGCGATGCCGGCTGGCTGCGCCATCTGGACATGGCCTTCGCGCGCTTCGTTCAGGAGCTCGATCCCGACGCACCGGCCAGCCTGATCCTGGCCGCAGCGCTGACTGCTCACTTGGAAGGACGCGGGCACAGCGCCTTGCCGCTGGCGGAGATGAGAGCGAACCCGGAGGCCCTCCTGGACTGGCCCCTGGAGGGCATCTCTGCGCTGCGCCGGGCTTGGACGGAGTGCCTGACGGATGCCGACCTCGACGCCCATGCGCCGCCGACGTGGCTGTCGCGATCGGTGCTGGAATCGGATCCACAGGATGGCACCGGTGCGTCGCCCTTGGTGCTGTGCCGCGGCCTTCTGTACCTGAGACGCTATTGGCGCTACGAGTCGAGGCTGGCGGCACAGATCAGAGCGCGAGCCGGCGAGCGCGTGGAACCCGACGAGATGGCTGCCGGCGCAGTCGATCAGGCGAAGGCTCGCCGCTTGCTCGATGACCTGTTCGGAGTGTCCGGCTCGGAAACTGACTGGCAGAAGATCGCATGCGCCATCGCGCTGCGCGGCAACTTCACTATCATCACAGGTGGTCCTGGCACGGGCAAGACCTACACCGCGGCCCGTCTTCTGGTGCTGCTACAGGCTTTGCATGACGGGCCGCAGCCGTTGCGCGTCGCGCTGGCGGCCCCCACCGGCAAGGCCGCGGCGCGCTTGCGCCAGTCCATCCAGAAGGCGCTGCTGGGCCTTCGCGATCAAGTTGGTGCGGCGCTCAGCATCGGCGACTGGGCCGAGCAGCTCGGCCCCGCTAGAACGCTGCACGCGCTGCTCGGAACCCAGTCGGGGACGCGCCGGTTCCGGCACGATGCCGCGAATCCGCTCGACGTCGATCTGCTGATTGTCGACGAGGCATCGATGGTGCACCTGGAGATGATGGCGCAGCTGCTCGAGGCCCTGCCCACGGGCGCCAGGCTGGTCCTGCTGGGCGACAAGGACCAACTGGCCTCCGTCGAGGCCGGCGCCGTGATGGGGGACTTCTGCCAGGGCGCTGCAGACCGCGGCGAGGCACACGGTTACGGGCCCGACACCATGGCCTGGATCCGCGATGTCGCGGGGCAGTCGCTGCCCCCACCGACACTCAGCCAAAGCGCGGGGCTGGGGCAGCAGACGGTGGCGCTGCGCAAGAGTCACCGCTTCGACGGCCCGATCGGGCAGGCGGCACTGGCCATCAATGCCGGGGATGCTGCGTCGGCTCTCGAGATGCTGCATGCCCGTGCCGATGGAGCGATCGCGATCCGGCTCGTCGCCAGCGCGGGCGCGTTGCTTCCACTGGCGATCGACGGTCGCCAAGGTGCGCCGTTCGGCTATCGGGGCTATCTCGAAAGGCTCGCCCAACGACGTCCGACGGTGGAAGCCTTCGATGACTGGGCTAGGACTGTTCTGAGAAGCTTCGACAGCTGCCGCGTGCTGACGGCCGTCCGGGAAGGTCCGTGGGGAGTGACGGGGCTGAATGCTGCCATTGAGCGTGCGCTCGTCGATGCCGGCCTGATTGCTCGCCGCGGCGAGTGGTACGAAGGTCGCCCCGTCATGGTGACGCGTAACGACCACGCCTTGGGTGTCTTCAACGGTGACGTGGGCGTCGTACTGAGCGGGCCGGGTGGAGAGTCAGCGCTGCGTTGCTACTTCCTGGATGGCGACGCACTGCGCTCGGTATCGGTGGGTCGCCTCGCGGAAGTCGAGACGGCGTTCGCGATGACGGTGCACAAAAGCCAAGGGTCCGAGTTCGCACATGTCCTTCTAGTGCTGCCCGACCAGGATGTTCCAGTGCTGACGCGCGAGCTGGTGTACACCGGACTGACACGAGCGAGCGCGGCATTCACTCTCATCGGAAGGAGTACGGACCCGTTGACTTCAGCTACTCATCGCCTTACTCGCCGGATCAGCGGTTTGCGTAGGTTGCTCGATCAGGTCAGTCCATGACCTGAGCACACCACTAGACTTTGCTTTGGCGCCTCTTCAACCAGACCACCTTCACGCACCGATCGAAATGACCGTCCACTCCTGCGGCAAGCCACTGGCTCGAATCAACGGTAGGACCTACAAAGACGCGTTGCGTGAGCTCGGCGGCGACGAGCGATCAATCCGTCGTGAACAGCTGACCGATTGGATTGCAGTCTGCCCGCACTGTGATCGCCTCAAGCTGGGTGCGACGCGACAGTTTGGCTGGCCATTTCGTGACGCCGATGGCGTTATGCGTACGGTGCACGATCACGACGGCCTCATCCTTCGCACAGACTGTCAGACCATGTTCTTCGGAGGATTCCCTTTCAGTCGACGCGCGTTCGAGGCTGGAATTCAGCTCGCCCGAACTGGCGACCCGACTACACCTGCTGTTGAAGCGCTAGGACGTGACTTCTTGGCTCAGCCGTCGATCGAGGCAGCGCGGGCGTTCTGTGAGGCGGTCTGCATTTGGGGAAGGGGACAGCGCGTGCTGGGCAAGCTTGCTTCTGCCCATGGCAACGCGCTAGGCAGCCTTGTGCACGATTGGCTGGTACGAGTGCCAGATCTTGATCCACTCACGGCAGTAGCGGCCGGGACTGAGATCAAGGGGCTCGCTGTTTCGTTTGCGAGCAAGCATCTGAGGCTCCTACAGCCGGACCGCTTCCCGGTGTTGGATGAAGTTCTGGAGGCTGGGCTTGGAGTTGCCCGCAATCCTGCGGGCTACAGACTCTTCACGCAGATGCTGGCCGATTTTCTAGCTGCTCATCAGATTCAAGAGACGATCGCCGTAGCAGAGGGGGCAATCTTCATGCTCGTACGCCAAGGCGTACGAGCTGTTGATGAGAGCTAGCCAGCTTGCCCCGGGGAATCTTCTCGGAGTCGGTGATTCGCCGGTGCGCTTAGCAGAGGCTGATCTCCAGCGCGAGGCCGTTGTGATCCGACAGACGGCTCCTTCCTGCTCCTCCTGACCAAGCATCAACAACTGCGGTAGCGCTTGGTATGTCCGAGAAGCAGATGTGATCGACGCTGGCTCGACCGATGTGTGGCCGTGTGACTCGCAGATTCTCCGTTGTCAAGCACCGCAATCCTGCGGCATTCAGGCCCTTCAAGAGTGACTCGCACGCATCTCGAACGCCGTACCAGCGCGTGCCGTCCAGGTTCATGTTGAAGTCGCCGGCAACGCACATGTCATCGGCAGGAAACCGCTCACGCAGCCTCAGCCACTCCTGCGTCTGGGCGGAGACGGCCGCCCGATGCCTGGACCACACCGGAACCGGATCCTGTCCAGACGGCGAAGCGGTGTCGTGAGCGTAGGTGATCACGGTGCCGTAGACGAGAAGACCACGTGGGTAACTGGGCGGTGCGAGGCGAGCTGCAACCGTGAAGTTAGGGTCATCCGTCTGGACATGAGTCAGCGGATGACGAGACCAGATGGTGACCAGCCTTTCCCCTGGCGAATGCCAATGTGGGTTGGTCGTACTGCCTACCTTGTAATCGTGGCCGACCGGCCGCAGATCGTCGTGCGTCTCCGTCAGCACCCACACGTCGCAGTCATGCTCTGCGAGGCAAGCGAGTTGGTCTGCGATGCGCTCACGATGATGCGCCCCAGATCGCTCGAGGTTCCAGGTACCGATCTTGATGCAACCGCTCATTGAGAGTGCGCAGCTTAGAGGGCGCGCGCCGGCACTCCCATGTCACGCCACCGGCCCGGATGGCAGGTAAACAGCAGTACCTGATGCCGCTGCGCCGCGTCAAAGAGGCCGCGCTTCATCTGGGCAAGGCGCAACTCGTCGCTGTGCACAAGCGCGTCGTCCAGGATGATCAGCGTCGGCCGGCCAGCTTCTTGTAGCAGGTCGGCATAGGCCAGTCGGCTGATCACCCCCATCTGCTCCCGGGCACCAAAGCTGAGGGAGTCGAAGTCACCGGCCTCTGGCCCGCGGGGACCGGGGCGCATGAGTGCGCCGGGAACGAGGTTCTCGTCCACTTCTAGTCGACCCGCTGGGAAGAGCAGCAGGAGGTACCGGTCCAGGTGTTTCTGCAGCGGAGCCTGCAGGCGGCGCGTCAGCGCTTGGCGCTTGTTCTCCAGCTTCTGCAGCAAATGATCCAGCGCCTCCGCGCGACGCCGCAGTTCGGCCGCGCGTCGCTGCGCGAGGCCGTGGGAGCTTTGTGCCCGCGCCAGTTCTTCCTCCAGACCTTGCGCGCCGGCAGCGGCCAATGACGCCTCGAGCTGAGCGATCTGTCGGTCGCGCGCGCGGTGGTGGCTTTCGGTCTCGTCGGCGCTGCGTCGGAAGCGCTCCACGTCCTGCTTGAGGATGTCGGGACGCGCAGCGGAGATGCGTGCCTCGATAGCGGCAATCTCGGTTTTCAGGGTCGCTTCCGCGGCGCCGGCCTCCACGAGTTCACTGCGCTTGGTAGCCAGTTCGGCTTGCAGTTGCGGGTCGTCGAGTGCAGCTTTCAGCGTGTCGCGCTCCTGGCGCGCAGCCTCAAGCTGGCTGGCAGCCGTGGCCAGTGCCTGTCGCGAAGCGTGCAGTGTCCGGCTGGCCTCTTCTGCAGACACCTGCGCGGCGTCGTGCTGCCGAGTGGCCGTGTCGAGTTGCAAAGCGGCGTCGGCGGCATCCTCCGGGGCGTCCGGCAGCTGGGCCAGGGCCGATGAAGCTTCGCGTTCGCGAGCGCGGGCGGCATCCAAGTCAGCACGCAACGCGTCCAGACCCTTGGGCGCGAGCAGCTTGCGCGCCTTCTCTGCCGCGTCAGCGTCTGCCAGGCGCTGGGTGTGGGATTTATCCCTGGCCTCGGCGTCGGCCACGCTCGCCAGACCCAGCCGCTGCAGCAAGGCCTGGTGCTCGTCGTGCAGGCGTGCCTGCGCCTGAGCCAGCTCGGCCAAGTCACTGCCACCCGGCGCGATGTGCAGGCTGCCGACCCCCTGGACCGTGACCACCGTCGGCGCGATGAGCAGGCGCTCGGCTTGCCCTACGATGCGTTCGGCGTCAAGCTGAATCGCCGCGCCGGCCTGGAGGTCGAAACGAACGCGTGTGGCGACGGCAGCCTGCCGGATCTGCAACTCGGCCAGTTTTGCGTGCTGCTCGCGCAGCGTGGTCAGGTCGCGAGGCTCGATTCGCAGCGCAGCTGCTTCTCGCTTCAGGTTGGTTGCACGCTCGTTCTCAGCGTTCGCTCGCCCCAGCAAGGAATCCAGTTCCTCAGCCCGAGTCCGCGCGTCGACCTCCTGCTGGGCCAGCACGCGGCGGTTGTCCTCCTGGCGCGCGAGCGCCAGTGCTTCGCGGGCCGCTCGCCAGCCCTCCGCCGCGGCGGCGTCAGCCTGCACAGCCTGAGCTTCAATTGCGACCGCCTGCTCGTGTTTGGACAGTGCCGCGACCAGCGACGCCTCGCGCGTTTCCAGATTTCGCTGCTGCTGCTCGGCCGCCGCCAGGCGCTGAACCAGCAGGTCGCGCAGCCCACCGGTCTGGCGCAGCTTCTCCTGTGACCGGTCTTTCTCGCTGGCCAGGGCGTCGATGGCCGCCAAGGCCTGCTGGGCGGCGGCCTGTCGCGCACGCAGATCGACCCAGGGCTGGGCTGCGGCGTCGGCGGCATGGGCGTCACGCAACAGCTTCAGTTGATCGACCTGACTGCGGTAGGCTGCCACGGCTTGCTGCAGTTCGCCCACGCGCTGCCCGAGCTCGCTCTCTTCCTCAGTCGCCTTCAGCAGCGCGGCCTTGGGCTTCCCAGTGCCGGTGAGCAGTTCGTCGCGCCACTTGCGCACCTGCGCCACCACCTCGTCGCCACCGCTGGCTGAGACCTCGCCCAGCGACTCGTCCAGCGCTTTGCGCAGGTGATCAGCAGCGTTGACCACGGCATCCCGCACCGTGTGCGCCGAACCTTGCTCGATCCACAGCAGGCCCGGAATGCCCCAGTGCTCTTCCCGGCTGGCGCCCTTCAGCGCGAACTGGAAACCCAGCCGCTCGGCCAGCGCGTCCTCGGCCTCCACGCCTTCCAGCCTGCGCGTACCCACCACGAGCTCGCAGCGCTTCTTCTGCAGGAAGCTCTTGGTCAGGCGGTAGGCGGTGCCCGCGATCTCGAAGTCGACTTCCACAGACGGGGTGGCGGCAGAGTCGTCGTAGGGGCGCAGGTCATCGACGCTGCTGGACTTGTGGCGCTCGAAGAACGCTGCACGGATGGCGCGCACCAGAGTGCTCTTGCCTGCCTCGTTGGCGCCGGTGAAGATGTTAAGACCAGGCTGGATGTCGGCCAGCTCGAACGGCGTTCGAAAGCGCCGCAGCTCATCGACGCGCAGTCTCGTGATCTTCATGCCGCTGACCCACCCGTAGCTTGTGCGCCGCGTTCGGAGAGCAGCCCCGTCAGGATGGCCAGCGCATCCTGCGAGCGACGAGCCGGGTTGACGTCCCCGTCGGCCGCGACTAGACCTTCGTCACGCAATTCCTGAATGACTTCGCCCAGATAGCCGTCGGCGTGCAGCGATGCGATGTCCTCGGCCGTCGGCGCCAGGCGCAGCGAGCTCAAGTTCCGTCGCAGGCAACGCACGCGCGCTTCGGCATTGCCCAACGCGGCGAGCAAGCGGCCGTTATCGACCATGTCCACCACCCCGGTGATCGTCAGGTCGAGCACATCGTTGGGCTCGGCTTGCGCCAGGGTGTCGATCAGCACCTGCAAGTCGCTCGTCACGCGGATGTCGTGCACCCGCTGCCGCCACAGAAACTGTCCCGTGCGGACAGGTTCCACAAGCGGTGTGCCACCGGGTGCGTCCAGGGTCACCAGCAGCACCTGACCCGCGTCATTGGCCTTGAATCGGTCGGGCTCCGGCGTGCCGCTGTACCAGGTGCGCTCGTCGATGCGCTTCGTACCGTGCCAGTCGCCCAGCGCGAGGTAATCCAGCCTGGCGCTCTCCGCGCGGCTGGGCGAAATCGGATTGGCCGAGTCGATGTCCTCGGCCAGCACGCCCTGCACCGCACCGTGGGCCAGGCCGATACGCAGCCACCCGGGCGGCGTGGTGGCACTGTCGAACCACTCGGTCAGGTCGCCATAGGTGTGGCGCTGCGTCAGGGGCGCGCACAGCAGCGCCAGGCTGGCTGCTGGCAACTCGACAACACGCGGGACCAGCGCCAGGTGCAGGTTGGGGGGTAGGGCGCCCAGCCGGGCGGCGTGCGTCCAGACACTCTCCGCCAGGGCAGCGTCGTGGTTACCCGGGATCATCACCCAAGGGCCGGCATAGCCCTGCAGCGCATTGAACAGCCGCCGGATACTGCGCGCCGAGACTGTCTGCGCGTCAAACACGTCGCCAGCCACCACGACGGCATCCACCTGCTCGCGGGCCGCCAGCGCAGCCAGCCGTTCGACCGCCGCAAAGCGCGCCTCGGCGAGCGGCACGGCATCGTCAGGGTCGAACGTTCCATAGAGGCGGCCGATCTGCCAATCGGCTGTGTGCAGGATCCTGGGCATGGAGCTCCCTTGTTGTTGCACTCCTGTGTCGGCATTGTCCGGGCACAGTGCGCCTGGCCGGCCTACGGCTATACGTCGCCCTTGCCCTGCGCGGGCTTGCGTCGCAGATAGGCCGGCACCGACGAAGCTTCGGACAGGCAGAAAGCCACGCTCTCGTCCTTCGCCGCCAGCCGGCTGCGCAGCTTGCTCGACGAGTACATCATCTCCTTCATCGCGCGCTCGCGTTCACGCCCGGAAGCGATGGAGCGCATCGCCTCCAGCACGGCTGCAACCCACTCGTTGCCCGCAAACTGCCGGCTGGCAGCCTCGAGTAAGGCATCGACGCGAGCCCAGTCGTTCGCGGCAGCGGCTTGACGCATGCCCATCAAAGCCTCAGCAGCAGCCAGTTCCACCAGGCGGCGCGTGACCAGTTCGTCGTCTGCGAGGTTGCCGAAGGCGGCCACAGTCATCACCGGCAGCGAGAGGCCAACGCGTTCCAGGGACACGGTGTCGCCCTCCAGGCTCTGCCCCATCACCGCCACGCGCAGAACCGTGCACAACTGCCCCACGATTGGCAAGGCTGCGGCCGGTACCGTCACACGCAACACGGCCCAGGCTTCAGCGCCCCATGCCAGGTCGGGCAAACGCCATCCGGCGTCGGTCTTCGGCAGCTGGTTCACGATCTCGACGCTGAACCCGTCGGGCACCGTGGCGACCAGCCGCAGGTCGCGCAGGCACAGGTTGCTCAACAGCTCCAACTCCTGCTGGAAAGGCTCCATCAGGTCATCGGCCGTGTCGCCGTAGTAGTGGTTGCCGGCACCGGCCCGCGCCATGGCGACCATAAGCTCTTCGTTGAAGCTGTTGCCCAGGCCGTAGGTGCTGGTGGTGATGCCCTTCCCGGTCCAGGAAGCGCACTGCGCCGCGATCTCGTTAGCGTCGGTGACACCCTCGTTGGCCTGACCGTCTGACAGCAGGATGACCCGCTTCAGGCCCTGGCCGGCAACGTCCGCCAGTGCGTCGGCGCCTTCCCGCCAGCCGCCTTGCAGGTTGGTGTTGCCGCCAGCGTGGATGCCGGCAACAGCCGCGCGCTGGGGCGTCCCGTCACCCAGTGGGGCCGCCGGCCAGAGCCGCTGCACGCGGTTATCGAACTTCACAAGCGCCACCGCATCGCTCGGCCGCAGCTTGCCCAGTACGTACTCGGCGCAGCGCTTGGCTTCCTCCAGGGGGCGGCCCGCCATCGAGCCGGAGCGGTCGATCACCAACGCAAGGGCCTGCGGCGGGCGCTGCGCGCCGCTGCCAGCAGGTGCGTCGGGCGCCTGGATGCGAACCAGCACCTCGACGGTGTTGTCCTGACCCGAACACAGGCCGGCGCGGCGGGGCGTCAACACGACGGTGGAAGACAGCGAAAGATGGGCATTCATGGGCGCGCTCCTGTTCTGGACCAAGAGGGCATGGTTGCAGGCCACTCGCTCAAATAGCGAGCGAGCGGTCGGCTGGGGCGCTGGGCGGGAGGTGGGCAGCGGGCTGGCCTGCATCGAGGATAGTCGGGGCGCACGGAGGCACTTCGTCCTTCTTGCGCCAGCCGATGGCTCCGGCATTGGAGACGCGGCCACCGGTGTCGAGCGCCCAGCCTTCGGTGGCCTGCTCAAGGCTGAGGTAGCGCATCGGGCCGGAACCACCGACCGCCGACGCCCAGGCAGCCGGCAGAACCGCTGCCACCGCCTCACAGGACGCCAGGTCCATTCGCAACGCCACGCATTGCCAGCGCCGAATGATCAGAGGCTCACACCAGGCCGCTTCCAGTGCAGCCCCGAGCTGGGCCCGGCTGGCCGTAGGACCTGCCGCGATCCGTCTGGCCAACAACGTCGTGACAAATGAGCGAACCTCGTGGTGCACCCACTTCGGGAAGAGTCTGACCAGCGCATCCACCTTCGGTACCCTGTCGGGGCGGGAGTAGCAGAGAGTCAGGCCGGCCTGAACCGCCTGCACCGGGTTCAGCAGACGCAGGCGGGGCGGCGGCAACACCAGCAACGGCAGGCTGGCCGCTTCGGCGTGGCTGAGTGGCGTGCAGTAACTCATCAGGGTCGCGAGTCGCGCCCACTCGCGGGCACTCAATCCGTCGATCTCGCCCAGCCTGCCGGCTTCGATCTGTCGGACGAAGACAGCCGCATCGCGCCAGTCGTATGCCGACTTGGCCCGATTGGCGCGCACGCTCATCACCGCCAAGTTTCCCGCAGCATAGCCGCCCTGGTTGTTCACACGGTCGACGGACGAGTCGGTGTCGGTTCCGATGCCTTGGGTCAGCAACACACCCGTGATAGGGCAGACCGGGGTGTCGATCCGCCCCAGAAAACAGGGTGTGACCTGCATCAGTTCGAACGCCTTGCCGCGCATCCAGGCACCCAAGCGCAGCTGCAGCCATTTCTTGACGTGCTGGGAGGCGCGCAGCGTTCGCGTCCCGAAGACGACCTGCCCAGCCTCCCAGCCGGCCCGCACGGGATTGCCCTGAAGCAGATGCTCTGGCGGCGGGACCAGGCGGTAGTGGGCAAAGTCCCAGCCGATCTCGAACCCAGGATCGGAGTGAAGGAGTGGCGACGACTGCGCGCGGCCGGAAATCATGACGTGGTTCCTGCGACTGCGGGACATGTGTGCCCGGGAGACCAGGATTGCTGACCGCAAGCTCAAGGAGTGAGCTTGCGCCTAGGACTAGGGTTTATGCGGGTGGCTCATGCCTTGACCTAGTGAGCCGCGATCCTTTTAATGTGGCACCGATCCCGAAAACGAGTTCCTTTGATCTACTTCAGGGGGAAATTGCAGATGTCGCCGCTACAGTCGTCGGCGTTCATCGATTGAGCGACCAGCGACGCCACGCAATGACCAAGACTGCCCGCGTATACAAGATCGAGCTGCTCATTCGCAACAGGGGGCATGTGAGCTTTCAGGCGCTGCTGGACGAGCTGGAGGTCTCGCCCGCAACGCTGAAGCGCGACCTGGACTACCTGAAGGACCAGCTCGGCGCTCCAATCGTGTACGACCGGTTCCTAAACGGCTACAAGTTCGGCGAGGATTACCGGGGCCAGAAGCACGAGCTCCCGGGCTTGTGGTTCAGTGAGCGCGAGCTTTACTCGCTGTTGATGGCCCACCAGCTACTGAACGACCTCGACTCCGACGGCGTGATCAGCCGCCACCTGCAACCGCTTCTGGAGCGAATCCATCTGATGCTGGGCACCAGCGAGGCCGAGACCAAGGCCCTCCTGAAGCGCGTGAAGATCATCGGCTCCGCAAAGCGCCCAGTGCCGAGTCAGTTCTTCGAACTCGTCGCGGAAGCGCTGCTCAAGCGCAGGCGCCTGCACCTGCGCTACCTGACGCGTGGACGTGGCGAAGCCAGCGAGCGCGATGTGTCCCCCCAACGACTTGTCCATTACCGGAACACCTGGTACCTGGACGCTTGGTGCCACACCCGGGAGCGCTTGCTGCGCTTTGCGCTTGATGCTGTCGAACGAGCGGATGCACTGGAAGCCAGAGCCAAAGAGGTCCCACTGAAGCAAGTGGAGGCTGACATGGACGGTGGGTACGGTATATACGCCGGTGCCAAGCGCCATTGGGCGACCTTGGTTTTCCAGACGCAGGCGGCGCAGTGGGTGAGCCGCGAGGAATGGCACCCCGACCAGGTTGGTAAGTGGCTCGAGGATGGTCAGTTCGAACTGAAGTTGCCTTACTCCAGCGACACAGAAATCGTCATGGACATTCTTCGCCACGGCGATCAGGTCCGGGTCCTCGGACCAGCGAGCCTTGTCGCGTCGGTAGCTGACAAGCTTGATGCGGCTGCAAGTGTGTATCACCGAGTCGGCGCCACATCGGCGGGGGGCCAGCCCAAGTCGCTCGTCTCCCCTCAGGGATGAACGGCAAGAAGAACAAATGACCATCACGGAATCTAAGGGCCGCGACCTCTTCATCGTCGACAACAGCGTGTCCGGCTGGACGGCGCTGCGCTACCTCGAAGAGTGGTCTGGCATCGCCAGGGCGTTCGACATAGCCACCGGCTACTTTGAAGTCGGTGCGCTTTTGGCGCTGGAAGGCAAGTGGCAGCCGCTCGAGAAGGTGCGCATCCTGATGGGGGCCGACACGACGCACAGAACACGCAAGGCCCTGCTGGAAGCCGTGTGCAAACGGGCGCTTGCGGTTCTGGACGGCAGCCTCGAGGCCGACAAGGAGGCAAACCCCTTCCTTCAAGGGGTTCCGGCCATCCTGGCGGCGCTGCATGCTCGTCAGATCGAGTGTCGCGTATACGACAAGGACAAGTTTCACGCCAAGGCCTACATCACGCACGCCAAGCTGGAAGTCGTCGGTTCCCAGGCGCTGGTCGGCTCGAGCAACTTCACGAAACCGGGCCTCACGACAAACATCGAGCTGAACGTTCAGATTCAGAGCGCACGCGAAGTTGCACAACTCCAGGAGTGGTTCGAAGCGCACTGGGAAGAGGCCACCGATGTCACCGATGCAATCATCGAGACCATCGATCGCCATGTCCGCCAGTACCTCCCGTTCGATGTCTATGCCAAGGCGTTGCAGGAGTTCTTCCGCGGCCACGAACTGACCGCGACCGAATGGGACGAGACGCGCTCGAAGATGTTCCCGCGGATCGACCGTTACCAGAAAGAGGCGTACTGGGCTCTCATGAAGATCGCCCGCCAGCACGGCGGCGCGTTCCTCTGCGACGGCGTCGGCCTCGGCAAGACCTTCGTGGGTTTGATGCTGATCGAGCGCCTCGTACTGCACGAGGGCAAGCGCGTCGTCCTCTTCGCGCCCAAGGCCGCCAAGGAAGGCGTTTGGGAGCCACACTTGCGTGCATGGCTGCCCCACATCGGCGGCGGCGGCGACTTCAGCAACCTGGCCGTCTTCAGCCATACGGACCTGGGCCGCAAAGGTGACTTCCCCGAGCGCTTCCGTCGTATCGCCGAACTGGCAGACGTCGTCGTGATCGACGAAGCGCATCATTTCCGCAACCCCGGTCGGCCGGGCACGGAAGATGACGAGGTCGAGCCCTCGCGCTACTACCAGCTTTACAGCCTGCTGGACAACAGCGTTCGCCAGAAGACGCTCTTCATGCTGACGGCCACGCCCATCAACAACCGGTTGAGCGACTTCCGGCACATGGCCGAGCTTTTCACCCGCCGTGACGAGTCGTACTTTGCGCGCACGCTGGGCGTGAACAACCTGCGGGCGCACTTTGGCCAGTTGGAGAAGGCCCTGCGCGTCAAGGTCGGCCACGACGTCGTCGACGTGGCCGAACACATACCTGAGGCCCAAGAGATCCTGGCGAGCGACGACATCTTCCAGCATCTGGTCGTTCAACGCAGCCGGGCCTACGCCCGCGAAAGCCAGCTTCGAGAGACAGGCAAGGCCGCGGCCTTCCCAGACCGCAAGGCCCCGCAAGTGGCCGCGTACTCGATCCGCAAGACTTACGGTCGCCTGCTCGACATGTTCGAGAACGCCTTTACCCGGCAGAACCCGCTCTTCACCTTGCCGATGTATTACCCGCTGGCTTGGTACAAAGGTGCCGACACGAGCATCGATCCGTTCGATCAAAACCGCCAGAAGGCGGTTGTCGGCCTCATCCGCACCAACTTCCTGAAGCGTTTCGAGAGTTCGGTCGTGGCGTTCGAGCTGTCGTGCGATCGCCTGCTCCAGAAGCTGCTCGCGTTTCTGGAAGTCCACAGTGAAACCGCCAACGAGAAAAAGAAGCTGGACCTGTGGAAGACCGCCAATGCGGACGTTTTGGGCTACGCCCGCAAGCACCAGCTCGAACTCTGGGGTGACGACAGCGCGGATTCTGAGGACGAAGACATCGTGCCGCAGGAGATGCTCGACAAGGTCGAGCATCTGAGTCGAGACGAATACGACGTCTCCGCGATGATGGGAGAGACATTCCGTGATCTCGACCAACTCGTCCACTTCGTCGCCGAAGCGCGCAAGTTCGAGCCCAAGCACGACGACAAGCTCCAGAAGCTGGTGCGCCTCTTGAAGTCAAAAGAGCTCGCTGGCCAGAAGGTGTTGATCTTCACCGAGTTTGCGGACACCGCGCGCTACTTGCGGATGCAGCTCGATCAAGCGGGCATCCAGGGTGTCGGGCAGGTCGACAGCGCCACCAAGGGCAACCGTGCCGACGTGATCCAGCGCTTCTCGCCGTACTACAACGGCACGTCGTCGTCAGCGCTTGCAGCCAAGGGCCGCCAAGAGATCCGCATCCTGATCTCAACTGATGTGCTGTCCGAGGGCCTGAACCTGCAAGACGCGTCGCGGATGATGAATTACGACATCCATTGGAACCCGGTGCGCCTGATGCAGCGCATCGGCCGTGTCGACCGGCGCATGAACCCCGAGGTCGAGAAGCGGCTGGTCGCCGACCATCCGGACGTCGCCAGTTCCCGCGGGAAGGTGAGCTTCTGGAACTTCCTTCCCCCAGACGAGTTGAACGCGATCCTGACGCTGTACAGCAAGGTCACGCAGAAGACGCTGCTCATTTCGAAAACGCTCGGCATCGAGGGCAAGAAGCTCTTGACGCCTGACGACGACTTCGATGCGCTGAAGGAGTTCAACCACGCCTACGAAGGAACCAAGACCGCCATCGAGGACATGCACCTCGAGTACCAGGCGCTGCTGCAGGCCGACCCCAGTCTTGAGGGCCGACTCAAAGCATTGCCCGGCTCGACTTTCAGCGGCCGCCTACGGCCTGCAAAGGGCGTTAGGGGCGTCTTTCTCTGCTATGCCTTGCCCGCCCTCGACAAGGAGTCGGGTGAATTCACCGAACAGGCGGGCACGACCCGTTGGTACCTCTACGACCTCGAGCGCGATGCCGTCAGAGAGGATCCGGGCGACATCGTCGCGAGCATTCGCTCCAAGCCGGACACCCCTCGCCGGTGCAACACCGAGCAGAAGACGCTGGTGGGCGTGCGAAGCAAGATCGAGAAACACATCAAGAACACCTACCTGAAGCGGTTGGACGCGCCCGTGGGCGTCAAGCCAGTGCTGAAGTGCTGGATGGAACTCAACGAAGGCTGACCCCATGGCAACCGACCACCGCACCACGCTCGCTGGCATCAAGCGATTCGATCAGCTCGTCCGTTACCTGAAAGACCCGATGGGTTGGCCCATCGAGGGCGGCGACTTCGAGGAACTGACCTTCGAGTACACGCCCGAAGAGCTCGGCATCGATGCCGCCAACGCGGCCAAGATACAGGAGATCAAGCGACTTCGGCCGCTTTCGGCCAGTCAGCCTTGGGGCATCTTCTTCGTCAAGTTCGAGCCCAAACGGCTCCCGGTCGTCGCGCTTCGCCGCATCCTGAGCCAGGTCGCGCTGAAGAAGCGGGCCTCGGCGAACAACGCTGAGCGTGCCGCCTGGGCTGCCGACGACCTGCTCTTCATCTCCAACTACGGGGAAGGCGACGAGCGACAGATCAGCTTCGCCCACTTCTCGCAGCCCCGGGAGCGCAACGATCTGCCCACGCTCAAGGTGCTGGGCTGGGACAACCTCGACACCGCGTTGCATCTCGACGCCGTGGCCAAGGGGTTGACCGAGCATCTTTCCTGGCCCGACGACGAGACCGACGCCAAGGCCTGGCGGCAGCGCTGGCGAGGCGCCTTCACGCTGCGCCACCGCGAGGTCATCACGACGTCGATGGACCTGTCGATCCGGCTGGCCGAGCTGGCGCGCGACATCTGTGATCGCATCAAGTCTGCATTGGCCATCGAGAGCGCGCGTGGCCCGTTGACCAAGCTGATGACCGCGTTCCGCGAGTCACTGGTGCACGACCTCGATGCCGACGGCTTCGCCGACATGTACGCGCAGACCATCGCCTACGGTCTGCTGTCCGCACGCATTGCCGATCCGACCCGGAAGACCGCGGACGATTTCGCGGCGCACATGCGAACGAGCCCGTTCCTGCGAGAGCTGATGGAAACCTTCCTGCACGTCGGCGGGCGCCGGGGCAAGGCGGGTGGTCCGGGCATCGACTTCGACGAATTGGGCGTTTCCGAGGTCACTGCACTGCTCGACCAGGCCAACATGGAAGCGGTCGTCCGCGACTTCGGCGACCGCAACCGGCAGGAAGACCCGGTCATCCACTTCTACGAACTCTTCCTCACCGCGTACGACAAGCAGAAGAAGATCCAGCGCGGCGTCTTCTACACCCCGCAGCCGGTCGTCTCCTACATCGTCCGCAGCGTCCATGAACTGCTGCAGACCGAGTTCGGCCTTGCTGACGGCCTCGCCGACACCACCACCTGGGGCGAGATGCTGAAGATGCACCCGGGACTGAAGCTGCCGCCGCTCACCGACGAGCCGGGCGCGAAGCGCACCATCTCCCCGGACGAACCCTTCGTCCAGATCCTCGACCCTGCGACAGGCACGGCCACTTTCCTCGTTGAAGTGATCGACCTCATCTACCGCACCCTCAAGGCGAAGTGGAAGCAGCAGCGTCTCACCGAGGCCCAGCAGATTTCCGCGTGGAACGAGTACGTGCCGAAGCATCTGCTGCCGCGCCTGCATGCCTTCGAGTTGATGATGGCTCCGTACGCCATCGCCCACATGAAGGTCGGCCTCAAGCTGGCTGAGACCGGCTACGGATTCGGCAGCGACGAACGCGCCCGCATTTACCTTACCAACGCCCTCGAAAAGCCTGACGACAAGCAAGCGAAACTAATCGGTTTCGAAGCATTGGCCCATGAGGCCGAGGCTGTGAACAAGATAAAGCGTTCCAAAAGATTCACCGTTATTGTCGGAAACCCGCCATACGCAAACTACTCGGCCAACCTTTCACCAGAGGCGCGTCGAATTGTTGACAGGTTTCGAACTTTTCGCGGCGTTCCGATCCGTGAAAGGAACCAATTACAGTTTGAACGGAACATCCAAGATGACTTTGTTAAATTCATCTCCATTGCCCAAGAATTCATTGGCGCCTCTGATGCTGGCGTGTTGGGCTACATAACGAACGGAACAATGCTTGCGTCGCCGTCATTGCGTGGAATGCGAGAAAATATTACCCAAGAATTTAGCGACCTATTCGAGCTGAATCTGCACGGAGGTGGAAATGAAATCATTCCTGGCGTCGAAGATGATGAAAACGTATTCGACATCGTTCAATCTGTCGCCATTCATGTCTATGTCCGATCGAAGCTCGGGGGTGCGTCTGAAGTGCGGTACGCTGACCTAATTGGACGGCGCTCACTAAAATACGAAGCACTTGCATCTAACTCCGTGAGGACAATACATTGGAGGCCAATCGAGCCAGATACTGAAAACTGCAGCTTTACCCCACAGGATGAAGCTGGTGGAGAAATTACCCGTCGCCTTGACACCGCGTTTGTGAAGTTTGGTGCCGGAATTAAGACCAATCGTGATGCCGTCGCAATTGGCTTCGATGACGCATCTTTGCTGGTGGCTGTGAAAGCATTCGACGGGAAACTCGTTGCCGGGAAGAGCGCGCAGGCCAATATATATCCACTGCTCTATCGTCCGTTTGACATACGCAGGATATTCTACGATCAAGCAGTGGTAGCAAGTCGGTCGCTGCCGACAATGAAGCACATTATTGCTGGACCAAATATCGGGTTTGTATGTTCGAGCACTTGGACGACGCCGAGCCGATTCAGCGTGAGTATTTCCAGGCTGATGGTCGAGATGAAGACTGGTACGCATGATCGGGGAACCACTTTCTTCCCGCTCTATCGATATGAGTCATTCATGGGTGGAGAGGATCAACAAATCCACAACCTTAATCCTGAATTCGTGCAGGATTGGTGTTCGACAACCCGGACAAGATTTGTCTCAATCGGACACGGTGATGGCAGGAAGACAACTGGTCCGGAAGACGTTCTGTTCTGGTTTTATGGTCTATTTCATTCGCCAGAATATAGGCGTCGTTATTGCGCAGCGCTGGCACAAAGATTTCCGATCATGCTTGTGACGTCTAGCTTGGAGCTTCTCCAATCTCTGAGCCGTTTGGGTGGCGAACTTATTGCCTTGCATCTGCTGGAGTCCCCCATTGTCAATAAGCCCATCACCAGATTTGTCGGAGGACCCCGACCCGCGGTCGAGAAGATCTCATGGTCGCGTGAGACGGTGTGGATCGACAGGGAGCAGACCATCGGCTTCCAGGGCGTGCGCGAGGACGTGTGGAACTTCCACGTCGGCGGCTACCCGGTTTGCGAAAAGTGGCTCAAGGACCGCAAGGGCCGCACCCTCACGAAGGACGATCTGGCTCACTACCAGAAGATCGTCGTCGCCCTCACCGAGACCATCCGGCTGATGGCGGAGATCGACAAGGTCATCGACAAGCACGGCGGGTGGCCGGGTGCGTTCAGCGCCCAGGCTGCAGCCGTCGTGCAATGAAGCACGGCGGCGCCGGGCAGCACGGGGCTGCCAAGGTGTCGCGGGGGGCGACCGAGCAGGCCGCCCCGGCGGTGTCCAGCAAAGCCCTTGCCGCGGGTGCGCGTCGCCTGCCGATGCACCACATCACGATTCGCGTGCCGTGGCACGACGGCGGCTGGTCGGGCTCGGTCTGTTCGAACCCTGCCGGCAATACCAGCTGCCTGGTCTTGCCGCGCATCGGCGAGGGCAAGCGCGACGCTGTCGAACTGCGCTGCGCGGGCAAACCGCTGAACGAGGTGGCGGTCGAAGACCTGCCGCCTTGCGTCGGCGAGCGTGTGTCGTTCATGGCGCCGTTCGAGTTGGCGCGCACGATGACGCATCCCTATGCCGAGTTCTATCCGGAAACGCACGGGCACATCACGCCGACGCGCTTCGTGCACCGGGCCCACACCGCCGCGTGCGTGCCGTTCCGCTGGATGTTGCGCGAAAACGTGGAGGGCGATGCCGAGAAGCAGCTGACGGGTCTGGCGGAAACGCTGCAACTCGGGTGGGTGCCTGAACGCGAGCCGGTGATCCACGACCGCAAGGGCAAGGAAGTCGACACGGCATGGGTGCAGGAGCGCGACAACCAACTCGTGATGCTCGACACCTTCTTCGGGGCACTGCGTGCGGAGGAATCGCTGTGCTTCTTCTATGCCAAGCGCACGCCGCTGTCGGAACAGTCACGCCGCGTGATCGTCGGCGTCGGTCGGTTGCTGGCGGTCGGGCCCGCCACCGAATACTCGTACAAGGACCAGAGCCCGCCATTGCGCTGTGCACTGTGGGAGCGCAACGTTGGCCATTCGATCCGCCCTGGCTTTGCCGACGGGTTCCTGTTTCCGTACCAAGAAATTCTGGAACTATCGAGAAAGGGCGATCTCGGCGATCCAGAGGAGTTCGTCGCCTTCGCGCCGGACGAGCATTTCGGGGCCTACTCCTACGCGTCCGAGCTGCTCACGCACGATGGTGCCGTCGCATCGCTGATCGCCTGCGCTGCCACGCTGCATCGAATTCGGGGTCGCGTGGACGGGCCCTGGGACACCGCGCTGGCCTGGATCGACGCGCAGCTGAACCGGCTGTGGAAGGCGCGGGGCGCATTTCCGGGTCTGGGGTCTGCGCTCAGCGCCTTCGGCTACGAGTGGGGCTTCCAGCACGGCAGCTTGCTGGCCTACGAGATCGAGCTGCTCGTCGAGCGCGAGGGCGGCGGGAATCCGTGGCAGCTGCTCGATGCAGTCATGGCCGACCCAAAGCGGCTCGGTGGCCCGGTTGCCAAGCTGCTGACGACGAGCCTGCGCAACGGTTGGAGCAAGCTGCGACCCGAGCGACGGGCCTTGCTGGAACTGCTGAGCCGTGGCGCGATCTCTTCCGAGCAGGCTTTCGCCTTCTACGACACGACCGAGCGCAAGAGTGCGGGCATCGAAGCCAGTGACGCGGAGTTGCTGGCGAATCCGTACTTGCTGTTCGAGCTGGACCGAGCACGTCAGTCGCCGATCGCCTTCGACACGGTCGACCGCGGACTGTTTCCAGACGCATCGGTTCGGAGCGAATTCCCTGTGCCAGCGAAGTCGCGAATCGACGACCCGGTCGACCCCCGCCGTGTTCGTGCGCTCGTGACCGACTTGCTCGAGCGAGCAGCGGTCCAGGGCCATACGGTGCTACCCCGCGAATGGGTGATCCTCCGCGCCCGTGATCGAGCTTTGCAGCCGCCTTGCCCACTTGGCGAGAACGTACTCGATGCGACGGAAGACAGTTTCGGCCCCGTCATTGCGAAGGTGGCAACGCGATCCGGTGCGCCTGCGTACCAGATCGATCGGCTGGCCGCATGCCGGGAATTGATCCGCCGCGAGGTGAACGGGCGGCGCAAGGGCAAGCCGCACACGGCGCAGCACGAGTGGGGCGCTCTGGTGGACACGGGACTCCGCCAGGCGTTGCCCGAGCAGGCCGAACAACGCGAAGTCGAACTGAGGGCACGCCGCGAGAAGTCGTCGGCGCTGGAGCAGCTTTTTCGCTCTCGCCTTTGCGTGATGATTGGCTCCGCGGGCACCGGCAAGACGACGTTGTTGAAAATGCTGTGCAACCTGCCGGAGGTCAGCACCAAGGGCGTCCTTCTGCTCGCACCCACGGGCAAAGCGCGGGTGCGGCTCGAAGAACAGACAGGCCAACGCGGTGCCGGCAAGACGCTCGCGCAGTTCCTGAATCGCTACAAGCGCTATGACGGTAGCACCGGCGCTTACTTCATCAACAAGAGCGCTCAGCGTTGTGGCGATTTTCGAACGGTGATCGTCGACGAATGCTCGATGCTGACCGAGGGACAACTGGCCGCGTTGTTCGATGCCTGCACGAACGTCGAGCGCTTCGTCCTCGTCGGCGATCCCCGCCAGCTTCCACCGATCGGCGCTGGCCGCCCTTTTGTAGACATCGTCAACGAGTTAGCACCAGACAACCTGGAAACTCTGTTCCCAAGGTGCGCGCCTGGCTACGCCGAACTGACGGTGCCAAGGCGTCAGACCGTTGCCGGCAGTCTGGACGTTTTGCTGGCGTCCCACTTCAGCGGCCGGCCGCTTGAGCCTGGCGCCGACGAGGTCTGGGACAGCGCGGCTGTGGACGAGGGCGGCAGGCTGCGCATCGTTCCCTGGAGCGATGCCAAGGACCTGCAGCAGAAGATCGTCGATGAGCTCGTGACGGGGCTGGGTCTCAGCGGACCGGACGACGAACTCGGGTTCGAACTGTCGCTCGGCGGATCAAAGTATGCAGAGCTCGAGCGTGCGTTCTTCTGGAGCCGCTACAAGGACAACCCAGGGGCGGCATCGAAGGCCGAGGCCTGGCAGATGCTGTCGCCCGTTCGCGCTGGGCCTGAAGGTGTTGATGCGCTGAATCGCGCTGTACAGGGAAGATTTCGCCGGCGCTGGCGCGAACTTGCCGAGGCAGAGGGCTGGCAGCGCTCGGTCCCGCGGCCGTTCGGTTCACAGTCCATCCTGTACGGTGACAAGGTCATCAATGTCGTGAACCAGAAGCGCCGCGACGTGTGGCCGCAGCCCGAGGGCGAGGCCTACATTGCAAACGGTGACCTGGGCATCGTCGTCGGCCAGTACAAGACCAAGGCGTTCAAGGGTTTGCCCTGGAAGCTCGAGGTCGAGTTCGCCGGACAGCTTGGCTCCAAGTTCGGCTTCTGGGCGGGAGAGTTCGGCGACGAAGCGGTCAATCCGCTGGAGCTGGCCTACACGCTGACGGTCCACAAGACGCAGGGCAGCGAGTTCGGCATCACGTTCGTCGTGTTGCCTAACCCTTGCTGGCTCTTGTCGCGCGAGCTTCTGTACACGGCGTTGACACGTCACCGTGAGCGATTGGTCGTGCTGCACCAGGGGCCACTCACGGACCTGCGCCGATTCGCCAACGAAGAGCACTCGGACATTGCGCGGAGGATGACCAACCTGTTCGCGGACCCGTCACCTCGCGAGGTGATGGTCGGAACGGAAAGGCGCTTTTTGGAAGAGGGGCTGATCCACCACTCAGAACGCGGCGACCTCCTACGTTCCAAGTCCGAACTGGTCATTGCCGACAAGATGCACGCGAGAGGCATCGACTACGCGTACGAGCAGCCTCTCGCCCTTGGCAAAGGCCGAGTGCGATACCCGGATTTCACGATCACCGACCACGCGCGGGGGGTGAACTTCTACTGGGAACACCTGGGCATGCTCGACGACCCCGGATACCGCGCCCGGTGGGAGCGCAAACGCGCGGAGTACCTGGCAGCCGGAATCAAGCCTTGGCAGGAAGGCGGAGGTCAGGAAGGCACGTTGATTGAGACCCGCGACGAGTCCGGCGGCGGTCTCGATGCGGCGAAGATTGCCAAGGTGATCGACGACGTACTCCTCGCTTGATACGGGTTTCGACTCCAGCCTTACATGGCAGCGAACGGGCCGATCACGCTCACAGAATCAGACAAACCGACAGAGAGAACATGACTGCTTCATCACCTCTGCAGCTTCGTCAGAGCATCGTGGCCGCCGAATCGCTGCTGCGTGCTCTGGTGCGCAGCGGTCCGGTTGAACTGGCGGCCGACCGCATTCGCGTTGTCAAGGTCTGACATGGCCAACAGAACGCCCGAGCAGGATCTCATCAACGATTTCGTGCAACACCTGCGCACCCATCAGGACCCGGACATCCGCATCAAGGTGCTCCACAACTCAAACTGCAAGTCGAAGACGTTGGCCGACGTGGAGTTTGATTCCGCGACAGGGCTCCACTGGGTCATTGAAGCGAAGAGCGATGACTCCAAGGACAAACACAACACGGTGCACAAGATATTTGGTGAGCTTCTCAAGGAGACGGGGCGGACAAACCGAGCGGACTGCCGCCATGCAGTCCTGATCCCGGAAAGTGCAGTCGACTTCTACAGCCGCGCCTTCCAGTCGATTGCGCGAGAGAAGTTTCTTGGGTTTGGCAGGCTGATTCCCGTCGACACAGTCTTCCTGAGCGGACCGGCTGGCATGACGCAGCTGACGTGGGCAGGGCTCTATGACGCCTTCGAAGTGCCTGTCGGGAGGAAACACGTCACCGGCGCACCCAAGTCCGTCACCACCAACACCCTGCGGAGCATTCCCGAACCAACAATCTCGGGCAACCGATGACCAGTGGACATGTCCGGCGCCGGTCGTCGCCCCGAACACGAGTGAACCCACATGCACGCGCCTGAAGTCGAACAAGCATTCGACACGTTCTCAATGACCGATGACTCGCGGTTGCGCCAGCAGGCCCTGACGGACCTGGTGACCCACAAGGCATTGCCCAAGCTGGCGGACGACCCGCGCTTCGAGCGCGGCTTCCAACGCTGGGCGGCCCTGGTTGTTGCGCCGGCGACGGCGGACATCGACAGGTTGTTGGCCCTGGCAGAGCTTGTGCGCCTGGCGCAGGTGGTGGGAAAAAAGCTCAAGCCGCGTGTGGCGAAGGCCATCGAGCCCGCGTTTGCCGAACGGTTGCCTGCGCTGAGTCTGCTCAAGGAGGCTGATGACCGCTTCTATGCGACGCGTGCCTGCGCCCAAATGCGCGCGCCCTGGCTGCCCGACTACCTGGCCCAAGCGATTGCTGAGGAAGAGCGGGGGGACAAGCCGCGCGCAGAAATGCTTGCTGCACTCCTGGGCCGGGTGGATTCACTTGCCCACGCTCTGCTGTTGCTGGCTCAAACATTCGCCGCTGTACGCATAGAGACCGAGGCGCCAGGCGACTCGATGGCCAAGCGGCTGGTCAAAGCGCTGGCCGCGTTCCGGGCCGAAGTGTTGACCTCACCGCTTGAGTCTGGTGAAGCAGTTGGTAAGCGGCTCGACGAATGGGTTCGCGGAGCGTTGGCAGCCAGCGGAACGCCCAAAGAAGATAAGTCACGTATCGACCTTACTCGTGAAGTGGCGCTTACCTTGCACGACCTCGTTCGGACGCGTTTCTCCGTGTCCACCGAGCCTGAGACTTTCGCTGCGTTGAAGTCCTGCCGGGCGTTCTTTCCGACGGTGTCGTGGCCGCATGACTTGCGCGACACGATGGAGCTGCTGGTGCAGGACATCGCAGAAGCGATCTTGATGCTGGGCCGGCAGGGGGTGCCGAACCAGGGCCTGCTGGACCAGTTGGAACTGGCCTGCGGTGTGAAGGAGCGGGCGCGCGTGGTCGCCACACAACTTGCTGACAAGCATTTGGAGTTGTCAGAGCCCATCCGCGACTGGCTGCGCCGGGGGAGGTATGTGGTGCGGGCCACCGCGAGCGACACGCTGCAAGAAAGCCTGCTGCAAGCGGCTGACGCATCGATAGGCATGGCGCTCATCGAAGCTCGCAAGCTCAAGGCCATGGACGACACGCTTCTACGGGTGGTGAGCACGCTGGAGATCTATGACCCGGCGGCTGCCACAGCAAGTCAGGCCTATGGCCGGCAGGTGAATGCCACTGCCGCGGCGATTGCCGAGGTGGCGAAACGCCGAGGCATCGATCTGCTGGGTGCTGAGGGCGAGGAAATCGACTTTGCACCGAAGTATTTCGACTCGCTCTCTGCGGTCTCGGGGCGGCGCTTCGTCGTGCGTCGACCGGCGGTCGTGAGGCGGACATCGCAGCAGCAAGAGGCGGCGGACGTGGTGCTCAAAGGTTTGTTGGAGTAAGGGAGAAGAAAAATGGATCAGGTTACAGCGGCGTTCTTGTTGGAGAACCTGCTTGATCGTGTCGAGCAAGACGCGGTGAGCGGCAAGTGGAGGCTGGGCACACTTTCGTCGAAGGAAAAGGCGGCTCTTGAGCTTGCCTTGGTGGCCCTGGGCGGTGTGGCCAGCGGCCCGCCGGCCCCAAGCGCGCCAGTCGATCACGCGCCGACCCTGGCGGAAGCGCCATCGGCGGCGCCTGTAGCGCCTCCAATCCCAGTCGAGCCCGTCGCGACGCCTGTCACGGCGCCTGATCCAGAGCCAAGTGTTGCGGTTGTACTGAATCTGCAGTCACTCGAGATTTCAAAGCCCGAGAGCCCCGAGGTGACACTTTGCTTGGACTTCGGTACCGCAATGTCCAAGGCTTTCGGGATGAAGGGTGAGGGCAAACCTGTCGAGTTGTCGCTGGGCAACAGGGCTGGAGGAAGCGGCTACCCGGTCGATTCCTCGCTGTTCATATCGGATGAGGGCTTGATCTTCTTCGGCCCGCAGGCGGTCATCCTGGGCACCAACGCCGCAGAGGCCGGTCGAACGCGCTTCGACTCGCCCAAGGCCAGGCTGAGCATGGGTGCACAGGGCGAAATCTCGAAGATCAAGGTTGGACCCGAGATCAACCCCATCACCGGCACGCCCCTGACCGAGGAGGACCTGATCACGCTGTATCTCGGCTACCTGACGGACCTGGCGGGTGCCGAGATGCAAGCGCAAGGCTACTCACGCTACACAAGGCGGCGCTTCGCACGCCCTTGCTGGCCAGAGGAGCGCAACCGCTGGGCGGAGCCCCTGCTGCGGCGCATGTTGGCGCGTGCACAGATTCTTGCCGACACGTTTCATGGACGCTGGCAGGCGGGGATACCAGTCGGTGAAGCGAACGCTGCACTCGTCAAGTTGCGAGAGCTTGCGGCGCTGCCGGAGTACCTGCTGGCCGAGGGTGTGCCTGAACCGGTGGCGGCAGCGGCGAGCCTGATGCTGCGCGATGAGGCGCAACGCGAGATGTTTCTTGTCATCGACGTGGGCGCGGGCACGACAGACTTCGGACTGTTCATGCTGCAGCACAACCCTGAAAAGGACGTCAGCCTGGCCCGCACCATTCCGGGATCTATCGAGTACCTGCCGCAAGCGGGCAATCGTGTCGATGACCTGCTGAAGTTCTATGTCCTGGATCTGGAAGGAATCGACCCCGCAACGCCTGAGGGGCGGCACAACCTGACATTTCTTCAAAGCACCATCCGCCAGTCCAAGGAAACCTTGTTCCGCGACGGGATCGTCGAGATCCCATTGGCAAATCACACGCAAGTGGTTGTCGATCTGGGCACCTTCCGTGCAAGCGAACGCATCAAGGCATTTGCCAAGCAGATGGAGCAGAAGCTCGAAAGTGTTTTGGCAATGGTCGGCGAAGGCTACCTGGACTTGATGGCCCAGGACGACGTCTACGTGGTGCTCACCGGAGGCGGGGCGGGCCTGCCGATGGTGCTGGACCTGGCCAAGGGCGTCATCGAAGTGAAGGGGCGAAAGATCCTTCGGAAACCCAGTGCAACCGTACCGGCCTGGATCGCCGAGGGGTACCCGCAAATGGCGCCCCAGTACCCGCAGCTGGCGGTGGCCATCGGTGGTGCAGCACCAGATCTGCCGACGATGGGTGAAAGCTTCGCGGACTTCAAGGGTCTCGGGTCCAGGACCTACGTGTAGCGCGCGAGCGTGGTCGGACTGCGCAGCGACCACCAAAGGGCCAAGCAATCGCGGATCGCGCTGTGTCATCTGGCAAGACCGACTTAGATCATAAGGGAGCACATGACAACAACATCACCGCTTCAGCTGCGGCAGAACATCTTGGCCGCCAAGGCCGAGATCGAGTCCGTACGCCAGTTGTTGCTGGCCAATGAGAAGGAGCGCCACCTCGCGCTGGGCTACGAATGCGTCCGTACTGCCACCCAGTTGCAGGATCTGCTTGAAAAGCAGGCGGTGCCCAGTGAGTACCGCGTTGCGGTGGTCGGTCGCTTCAAGGCCGGCAAGTCATCGTTCGTGAACGAGCTGCTGGGACGGAAGCTGGCTGGGGAGGAAACCAACCCCGAGACCGCCGCAGTCACCACGTTCCGCTTTGGCCCGGACGTGCGGGCGCGCGTGTACTTTCTACCGCGTGAGCAGTGGCAGGGCCTCAAGCTACTGCACAAGGACAACCCCAAGGACCTTGAGGCCCATCGCATTACCAACTGGTTGCGTTTTCCAACGCGTAAGCCCGATGGTGGCGCCGAAAAGCCCGAGGTCTTTGACGAGGCACGGCTCGCTGCGCTCGAGCGTGAATACCTGACCGATGGGGGCAAGTTCGTTGACCTGGTCGTGTCGGATCTGAACGACCGCAAAGCCGTCATCGCCTTCCGCAAGGAGCTGAAGCAGTTCACCACGGGCTCGCGTCCGCACCACTGCCTGGTGGAGCGCATTGAGATCACCGCGCCGTCGCCACTGCTGGAGCAGGGCATCCTGCTGATCGACACGCCTGGCCTGGGCGACACCGAGCGCTTCCGGGTCGCGCTGACCGAGCAGATCGTGAAAGACGTGGATGCGGTGCTGTTCCTCACCAAGTCCGGTCCGTCGTTCGACCAATCGGAGAAGGACTTTCTGCTTTCGCTCTTGCGGCGAGGCACGGTAAAGCAGCTTGTTTTCGTGGTCACCCAAGTCGACCAAACTTACGAGCAGCACGTCAACGACAAGAAGAGCGACGACGAGGATCCAGAGCCAATCCAGATGCGCATCGAACGCGAGCGTCGGCGCTTGCGTGCAGAACTTGATTCGATGCTAACGGCACTGGGCCAGGGTTCCGAGGATTCACCCGCACTCGAGCGGTACCGCGAGCAGCTGGGTGAGATCGAGCTGGTGTTCACGTCGGCCATCAACCACCGCAAGGCCAACGGTGGCGAGCCAGTTCACTTCCCTCTTCACCCGGCGGACCCCGGAGGCATGCTGGACATGCAGGACCGGTTGATGCAGATCCTGTCCTCAGAGTCGCGGCTTGCCCATGTGGCACGTGCGCTGCGGTCCGGCGCAGCGAGCGAGATCGAGCAGATGCTGCGGGTGATCGAGGCGCGTCGCGCGGCCGTGCAGAGCGTGAAGGACAAGGAGGTGGCCGAGCAGAAGCTCGGCGAGTTTCGTCGTCTATTTGGAGAAGCGGGCGATGCGTTTTCGCGAACGGTCAGCGCAGACGCCGAGCTACTGAAGCGGTCGGTCGACGGAGGTGTGAAGCTGGCCGAGGCGCGCATCGACGCCATCGTGATGTCGGCCGACAAGGTGCTGGGTGACTTCGAGTCTGACGATGCAGGCCGCCACTGGCGCACTCGGCGCAGTGGAACCTGGGGCTATATGCATGGCCTGCAGACCAAGGTGGCGAACTCGATCTTTCCGCGTGTCGCGGGGTTGCTGGGTGAGCAACAGGCCGAGTTCTCGAACTTCGTCGAGAAGTTCGATGCCCACCTTGCGGGCTTGGCTGAGCACAGTGCGCGGATCAGCGAACAGGTTGATGTGGGCACAGAGATCAGGGTCGATGTCGCGGCACGCCTTCGCGACTTCTTGACGCGCTCGCTCGAAGCCCTTCAGGGCCTGATCGAGGCTGAGGAGGCGAAGATCATCCAACTGCTGGAGGACTTTGTGACCGACGATGTGTCGGAGCGCATTTCCTCTGCCCGCGGGGCGGTGTCTGGAGTCTGGGGAACCGGAACGACCATCGGGCAGACGCGGGAGGTGAAGGCCTTTTATGCGCAGGTGCGTGCGATTCTGGCGACGGCTCTCGAAGGGCACTTGCGAGCGAAGCAGCGCGAGCACGGCGAGATCTTGATCGCGCGTGCCAGTGAACTGCCGGACAAGGCGCTGAGCGAAGTGAAAGCCGAGCTTGAACGCATCGGCAAGGACATCACAGCGGCGGCGGAAGCGGCGTCCAGCGGGCAAAAGGTTGCGTTTGAGGAACTGGCCGGCAACCTGGCCAGCGCGCTGCAGAAGGCGTCCGAAAAGATTGCGGTCTTGTTCGGTGATGAGCCGGAGGTTGCCAGCGATCCCGTACCACCGCCAACGGTGCCTAACGTGCCCACCACGACAACGGCGCCCGTTGTCGTACAGGCGGCACCACCCCCGGCGGCTGAGCCTGCACCGATCACAGTTGTCAGCGCACCAGTGGCACCGGATTGGGGCCAGATTCAGGCAGCCGCATCGCTTGTGTTTCAGCAGTTTCGCCTGCAGCCGGAGGAGAGCAACTGGGGATGGGGCAAGATCTTCGGCGCCAAGCACGTTCGGGGAGCAACGCACGCGCTGTTGATCGACCCGTACCTCGACCTGCCCCATCAGCGGCGGAATCTGCAGGAGGTCATTCAGTGGATCTGCGACACGGGGCCAGTGAAGTCCATTCGCGTCATCACTGGGCAGCGCGATGACTTGGAGACCGCGGAGGGCGACCAGCAGTTGCGTCTGATCGCGGAGCAACTTGCAGGGCAGGGCGTTGACCTGAACTGGGAGCGTGATCGCCACGAGCACGACCGGTTTCTCATGCTCGACAACGGCATCGTCTTCAAGCTGGGCAAGGGATTGGACATCTATCGTGCGACGCAAGGGCTCGGCGTCAACAACCCGATCTACCGGCGCATCAAGAGCCGGACAACGATCGACGTGATGGGCCCGCGGCCGGTCGATGCCTCGGGCGGGGGCTGAGCAGATGGACGCCCTCATCAAGGCCTACGGTATCGATCTCGGTACGACGAATTCGACGTTGGCCGTCGTCGAAGCGCCCGCAGATCTGGCCGACCTGCCCAGAGCCGATGCGGTGGAGATCGAACAGCCAACGACGGCGGGCGCGAAGATCAGCGCCGTCGTCCCCAGCGTCGTCGCCGTGCATGCTGGACAGGTCTGGGTAGGCGAGGGTGCGAACGGTCTGAAAGCGTTGGCAGCCGATCCCAAGAAGAACGTCGTTCGCTACCGTACGCTGTTCTACGAGACCAAGAACGAGATCGGCACCTCCCGCACCTATGGCGGCGAGTCTGGCATAACGAGCCCGGTTGACGTCGCAGGACGGGTACTCCGGTTCATCAAGGAGGCGGGCATCGATGCCGGTGGTGGCGCAGGCGTTGTGGTCACCGTGCCAGCGTCGTTCCAGATGCTGCAGCGGCAGGATACGTTGTTGGCCTGCAAGCAGGCCGGCCTGGAAGTTGATGGCGGGCGTCTTCTGGATGAACCCTGTGCAGCCTTCATCGACTACATCAGCAGGAACGGTGCTGGCCTCGGCGAGCTCGGGGCAGATCGACGCAACCTGCTTGTCATCGACTTCGGAGGCGGCACTTGCGACGTGGCCCTGTTTGAGCTGGCCCGCGCTGGCGTGGGGCCGGTCCAAATGAAGAGCCTGGCGGTGTCACGCTACCACCGGCTTGGCGGCTCGGACATCGACCTCGCCATCGTGCACAAGGTGTTGATGCCCGCGTTGGTGAAGGAGAACAATCTCTCGGAGTTCGACCTGGACTTTGAGGAAGTGCAGGCGCGCTTCGTGCCGGCGCTGCAGCCAGTGGCAGAGGCGCTGAAGATCCAACTCTCGAACGAGATGTGGCGACGCGATGCCTTTGGACAGTCGGCCGAGCAGATCGCTGCGGCCCAGGCGCGGTTTCCGCAGGCCACCCGCATCCCATCGAGGCGACTTCAGCGAGACCTGACCTTATCTCCGGACGCTTCCGTACTTTCGGGCCAGCAGTTCAACGAATTGCTGGAGCCCTTCTTGTCCAGAGAGCGCCTGGCACCGGCTCAGCTTGAGTACCGACTGGAGTGCTCGATGTTCGCACCAGCAGAGGATGCAATCGAGCGGAGTGGGCTCGAGCGCGACGATGTTCACCTGCTCTTGAGCGTGGGCGGCAGCGCGCTGCTACCCCAGGTGGACGCCGCCCTGCGCGAGGCCTTTCCCAGGGCCCAGCACCTGCGCTTTGCAGACCGGGCCGAGTACCAGCACGCCATTGCTCGAGGGGCCGCAGTCCAAGCCTGGAGCATCGCGCGCTTCGGACATGGGTTGATACAGCCCGTTGCGCAGGATGACATCCTGCTGGCCCTAGACCAGGGCCGCCTCAAGTTGGTCGAAGCAGGGTCGCCCTTACCTTTCCCTGCGAAGGGAAAGGAGGCCGTCAGCGAGGAAATCGCCGTCCCTGCCGATGCGACCACGCGCAGTCTTATTGTAGCGTTTCGATTCGTCACGGGCAGGGGCGGTCAGGTGGTCGGCAGTGGCTCCTTGGACGTCGGTGGAGCCCGCAAGGGTCAGCGCATCGAGATCTTCTACAGCTTTGACGAGAACCAGGTGTTCCGCGCCAGGGCGCGGCTCAAAGGCGTTGAAGGCGGTGCCGAGCTGAAAGTGGACATCCAGAACCCGGTGTCAAACGTCGTCAATCCGAACGCCAAGCTCGAGGAGCGTGATCAGCTCGTCGAGGCACTCCGCCGACAACCCGACACTTGGGCGGATGTCATGCCACGCATCGCCCAGCGGTGTGCAGAGCTCAACTTCCATGCCGAGGCGATCACATGGTTGGAGCGGTACCAACGCAAGCTCGGGCGGCAGGACCCGTGGGCGACCAATCTTCAAGGGCTGTATGAAGCAGACCGAAGCAACACTGCAGGCGCATTGAAGCTGTACGGGCAAGCGGCTGCCCTGCCGGGTGCCGGTACCGCGCCGCACTTCAACATGGCGCTAGCGCTTCGCAGCCAGAGCAAGTGGAAGGAAGCGCTGCAGGCTGTCGATCGGGCGATTGCACGCTCACCGGAGCCGCCGTATCGAGTGCTGCGCCTGATGATCCTGGAGAAGCTCGAGCAGGTGGGCGACATCCAGCGCGAGGCACAAGCTGTGATTGACGCGTTCGCCCCGGTTTCTCAGCTCGGTGAGTTCGAGCTGGGGTGGCTTGCCGTCGTCGCACGTCTCGCTGGCCGCGATGATGTGGTCGAGGCAGTCAGACAGAAACGGGCGGCACGTGCGCTCAAGGACGAAGTCGCGCAGGGTGGCATGTTGCCGACCCGGGCCAAGGAGTGACGCAGTGGGCTGGCTGGTTCCTTTTTCCAGTTTGACGCCAGAGCAGCAGGGCGCTGCGCTGATGCCGACAGATGGCCACCGCGCGATCGTGGGCGGCCCCGGCTCGGGCAAGACCCTCGTTCTCTTGCATCGTTTTGCCTATCTGTTCCAGCGCAACGGCGCGAAGGCGGACGCCTGTCGGATGTTCGTCTTCACCACGACCCTCAAGGATTTCATTAGGGCTGCCTTGCCGGATGCCGGAGTTCCGGACGATCTGGTGACGACGTTCGACAAGTGGTGCGTCGACGTGTACAAGGCCCATATTAATGCCCGGCTGCCCCGAACGACCGTTGGAAAGCTGAACCTGCCCGACTTTGCGGCGATACGGACAGCCGTCCACGAGGCGGTGACGCAACGAGGACTGCTTCGGCACAGCTACGAGTTCGTCGTGGTCGATGAAGGCCAGGACTTGACGACCCAGGCCGTGGAGATCGTGGGCTCCGTAGCCAAGCACGTCACCGTTGCGATGGATGGCAAGCAGCAGCTCTACGACGAGGGCGCCGCCGAAGACGGCATCTTGAAGGCGCTGGGGCTGAAGCGTCAGAACGTGTCCTTGGTGGCTGGCTTCCGATGCAACCCCATGGTGACGGCACTGGCTGCCCACTTCCTGCCGACGGCGCGGCAGCAGGACGAATTCAAGCTGCAGGCGCGGAACGCGAGCGGCGACCGCCAGCGGCCCTTGCTGCTGATCGCGCCCGAGTGGCAAACGGAGAAGGAGCGCATTGCCGAGCTGATGCGGATGCGGTTCGCCCACGGTGAGTCTGTCGGAGTGCTGCTGCCGCGGCGAAACCTCGTCTTCGGCTATGCCAAAGGATTCAAGGAGCTCGGCATCGACGTGGTTACCGATGGCCGCAACGGCGTCGAGTTCGGTGATCCGCGGCCCAAGGTGTTGACCTATCACGAGGCCAAGGGGCTGACGTTCGACAGCATCTTCCTGCCGCGACTGGATACCGGCGCCTTTACGGAGCACCTGCTCAAGAGGCAGATGCCACTTATGTTCGTTGGCGTGAGTCGTGCCACCCGGTGGGTCTGCCTAAGCACCCTGGAAGGGCGAATGATTGCCCCATTACGGGACATCATCGCCGAGGTTGGGCAGGCCTACGTCGAGATTCAACAGATTAGCGGCGGCACCGCCACTGGAAACGTCGACGATGACCAGGAGTCGGAAGAAGAACTTCCGTATTGAGTGCATGGACACCTACAGGACCGGACAACTGCTGGCGCTGAGCGGGGACGCCGAGTGAGCGCTCGGAAGGGGACCTCGAAGGCGCGCACCGTCGGCGCCGACCACAGCGAGAGCTTCTCCAAGGCGCAGCGGAGGCTCGCAGAGCCTCCTGACTCAAGATCGGCAGCAACGTCGGCGCGTGAACTGGGCGCGTAGGGGCGCCACCAAGGGGGACCAGAAGATGCCGATCGAAGGCGAAGTGACCGATGCTGCGGCGCAGGGGAAGGAAGGCGAGCTTGAACTTCACGCGGCGCTGGTGCCGCGGCTGAACCTGGCCGACTTTCAGAATGCTGTTCCGGCACTGCGCGAACTGGCGGTCTCCAACAGCACGGATGCTGCGCTCCACGATCTGGATCTCACGGTCAGTTCGGCGCCGGCATTCCTGAAGCCGCGCACCTGGCATCTGGATGCAGTCGGCGTCGGGCAGACCGTGCATCTCAAGGACCTGGACCTGCAGCTGGACGGCGCTTTGCTGTCGCGCCTGACCGAGTCCGAGAAGTCAACGGTCGCGTTCAGGCTGACCCGCCGCGAGCAGCCAGAAGTCGAGCTGTGCAAGCTGGAAGTGGTGGTCGAACTGCTGCCGCGCAACCATTGGGCAGGCATCGGCCAGATGCCAGAAATGGCCGCAGCCTTCGTTCAACCAAACGATCCTGCCGTCGAGCACGTCCTCAAGGCGGCCGCTGGCGTACTGCATCGGGCCGGCAAGAGTGGGGCGATCGACGGCTACAAGGATGGCGCCAAGCGGGCCTGGGAGCTTGCGTCCGCGGTCTGGGGCGCGGTGGTGGCCATGCGGCTGGACTACTCACTGCCGCCAGCCAGCTTCGAGCACACCGGGCAGAAGGTTCGCGGGCCCAGCCAGGTGGCCGAGTCTGGGCTGGCGACCTGCATGGATCTCGCGCTCCTGTTCGCTGCCTGCTTGGAGCAAGCCCACCTCAACCCCTTGATCGTCTTCCTCAAGGGCCATGCGTTTGTGGGCCTGTGGCTCCGACCCGAGGAGTTTTCGACCACGGTTGTCGATGACGTCACCGCGCTACGCAAGCGGGTCAAGCTCAAAGAGTTGGTCCTCTTCGAAACCACACTGGTGACGCATCGGCCGGCGGCCAGCTTCTCGCAGGCGTGTGAGAACGCGGTCAAACAGATCGCCGAAGAGCACCAGGACGCGTTTGAACTGGTAGTCGATGTGCGGCGCGCGCGGATGACACGCATCAAGCCCTTGGCGTCCGCCGAGGCGGTCGTGGCCAAGCCGGCGGCAGAGGTTCCTGAAGACACGGCGCCGGCCTTCGAAGAAGCCCCCGACCTGCCAGAGGATGACAGCCAGGTGGTTCCCAGCGCTCAGCTGGACCCGAAAGACCGACTGGCCCGGTGGCAGCGCAAGCTGCTCGACCTTTCGCTTCGCAACTCGCTGCTGAACTTCAAGGCGGGCAAGAAGGCGCTTACCCTGGAGGCGCCGGACCCGGGCGCCGTGGAAGACCTGCTGGCCGAGGGCCAGGCGCTGAAGTTGCTTGTTCATCCCGACCTGATGGAAGGCGACGACCCACGCAGCAAGGCACTGCACGAGGCGCGCGAGTACGAAGACGTTCGCCAGGAACACGCCAGGGAAGCGCTGGGCAAGCGCGAGGTCTTCGTCCGGCTGGCCGCGCCGGACATGGAAGCACGACTGATCGACCTGTACCGCGGTGCCCGCAACGCGATGCAGGAAGGTGGCGCCAACACCATGTTCTTGGCGCTGGGCTTTCTGGTTTGGAACCGCGACGACAAGCCGGGCCAACGCATCAAGGCCCCGTTGATCCTGCTACCGGTCACGCTGAACCGCAAGAGTGCGCGCTCGGGCTTCACGATGACGGCCCACGAGGACGAGCCGCGCTTCAACCCGACATTGCTAGAGATGCTGCGACAAGACTTCAAGCTGGACCTCGGTGTGGGCGACGGTGAACTGCCGCGCGACGACACCAGCATCGACGTTGCGGCCATCTGGCGCCGCGTGGCGCACGCCATCAAGGACGTCAAGGGCTGGGAGGTGTCCGAGGACGTGGTGCTGTCCATGTTCTCGTTCGCGAAGTTCCTGATGTGGAAGGACCTCACAGAACGTACTGAGCAACTTCGTCAGAGCCCCGTCGTCAAGCATCTCATCGACACGCCACGCGAGGTGTATGCGTCCAGCGTGGCCTTCCCGGAAGCGCGGCGGCTCGACGCCGAGTTCTCGCCTCAGCAGACCTTTTGCCCCTTGCCCGCCGACTCGTCGCAGTTGTCAGCCGTGATGGCAGCGGTCAAGGGCAAGGACTTCGTGCTGATCGGCCCACCGGGCACAGGCAAGAGCCAGACCATCTCGAACCTGATAGCCCAATGCATGGCCGAGGGCAAGCGCGTGCTGTTCGTGGCCGAGAAGATCGCCGCGCTGGATGTGGTGTACCGGCGCTTGAGGGAAGTGGGTCTGGGGGAGTTCTGCCTGGAACTGCATTCGAACAAGGCGCGCAAGCTGGACGTGCTGGCACAGCTGGCGAAGTCCTGGGATGCGCAGGGCAGCGTCGACCAGGTGGCCTGGCAGGCTGAGGCACAGCGGCTTAAGAAGATTCGCGACGAGCTGTCTGCCTATGTCGAGCGCCTGCACCACAGACACGCGAACGGCTGGACCATCTATGGTGCGATCGGTCGCGTTGTGGGCGGCGACGCGCTCCCGCAGCTGAAGTTCAGCTGGCCGTCCCTGGCGGGCCAGGATGCGCAGGAGATGGCCAAGCTGCGCGATATCGCAGATCGGCTGGAAGTGAACTCGACAGCGGTCGGGCCGCAACATCTAAGTAGCGGGGCGTTGGTGCCCATCGGCCGCAGCGAGTGGTCACCGAAGTGGCAACAGCTCGCTGTGGAAGCCGCTGAAGGGGTGGCAAAGGCGGCGCAGGGCTTGGCTGCTGCCTACGCACGCTTTGCCGCAGCGGTCGAGCTGCCGGCGTGCGGACTCGAACGCCATGCCCGCGGCGCCATCTGCGTGTTGGCGAAGGCCTTGCCGTCGGCACATGGGCATGACTGGGGCTTTCTACTCGCCCCCGAGTCTGCCGCGACGTGCGTCGAATTGAAGTCTGCCGCAGGGCTGGTCGCCCGGCATCGTCAGATCAACGCCGAGATGAGTGCGCCTTGGACTGTCGAACAGACGGCTGCACTTGTGGCCGCTCTTAGTGTTCTGGAACAGAGGGAAGAGGTTCACGGTCAGCTGGGTACGACGTGGCCTGCCCACATGGCAGAAGATCTGAGCAAGGGCCTGCAATTGCTTGAGCAGATCGAGGCGCGCCGGGCTCAGCTGTCCGTCAAGTACACGTCGCAAGTGGAAGCGCTGAACGTTTCCCAGCTGCAACGTGAGTGGGCCAAGGCCGAAGCTGCCATCTGGCCCCTGTCCTGGTTGGGCAAGCGCAAGGTACAGGCCCAGCTGGAGGCTGTCATCGAAGGGACAGGCGAGCCCAAGGTCGCCGAAGACCTGGCCAGTTGGGTCGCCATACGGGCCCTGCGTGACCAGGTGGCCGACGTCAACCCGGGCGCTCCACTGCAAGAGGTTTGGGCCGGCCTGAAGACGCGGCCCGATGTCGCCCGGAGCGCTCTGCGCGCGAACAGCTGTCTCGAAGCGGCTCGCGCGGGTCGCACCTGGGAGGACACAGGCCTGGAAGTCGCTGCACAAGGCCGTTGCGGTGAACGCTGGTCAGCGGAAGTGGCGCGGCTGCGCCGGCTGCGAACACTGGACGCAGACATAGCGGCCAGAGCTGATCAGCTCGTCTTCAGCGACGGCCTGTGGCAGGGCCACACGACGCGGAGAGACCTTTTGATTGCCGCGCTGGCCTTTGAACGCGAGCGGGTTGCGCTGGGTAGCAGAGGTGAACTGCGCAGTGAACACACCGAAGTGGCGCAAGGACAGTGTGGGGCGAGGCTGCAGGCAGAACATGGCCGCATGATCCAGCGCGCTGCAGTGGAGCAGGCGCTGCTGGCCCACGGCGGGCTGGCAGAGCGCACCCTGCACCTTTGGCAAGGCTTGGCTGCAGACCTTGGCCTCGTGGATAGGGCGCTGAAGTTTCACAGCTCTCTGCACGCGGCAGTCACAGGCCTGGCACAGCAAGGGCAGGATGCGGCTCAGATCCAAACCGCTCTCCGGTCGTTGATCGCCGACAAGAATCAGTTGCTCGCGCCAGGCGCGGCGGTGGCTATTGCTGGCGCGGAGTATCTGGAGGCCTGGGCGCAGCTGTCTCCGTCCATCGAGCGGTTGGCAGAGATTGGCGCCTTTGCCGAGCCCACGAAACAGGAGTGGCTGAGCCTCGGGGTTTCGGACCTGATCGAGCGGTCACGGCAGATCGTTGGCCAGCAGGCCGGCATGCGAGCTTGGTGCGCTTGGCGCAAGGTGCGAGACGAAGCCATCGCGGCGGGCCTCGGTTCGATGGTCTCGGCCATTGAGGCGGGGGCGCTGTCAGGAAAGGACATTCAATCAGCGTTCGAGGTCAACTATTGCCGCTGGTGGTTGTCGACCGTTGTCGAGGACGAAGCCGTGATACGGACCTTCATCTCCGCCGAGCACGAGCGGCGGATCGGGGACTTCCGTGCGCTCGACGACAAGTTCACCGACATCACGCGGCAGTGGATCAGGGCGCGCCTGTGCGCCGAGCTGCCGTCGGTGGAGTCGGTCAACAAGAACACCGAGTGGGGCGTGCTCCGGCATGAGGTCAACAAGAAGAAGCGGCACCTGCCGCTCAGGGAACTGCTGTCCCGTATCCCGTCTGTGGTGCTGCGCCTGACGCCGTGCCTCCTCATGAGCCCGCTGTCGATCGCTCAGTATCTGTCCGCAGATGCCAGCAATTTTGATGTAGTGGTGTTCGACGAGGCGTCCCAGATACCGGTCTGGGATGCAATCGGCGCGATGGCGCGTGGCCGTCAGGTGGTGATGGTGGGTGACCCCAAACAGCTGCCGCCCACCAATTTCTTCGATCGCGCGGAGGCTGACGCTGACGATGAGGATGTCGAAGGCGACCTGGAGAGCATCCTCGATGAGTGCCTGGGCGCCAGCTTGCCGACGCGCAACCTGAACTGGCACTACCGATCCAGGCACGAGAGCCTGATCGCATTCTCGAATGCCCGCTACTACGGTGGCAGTCTGGTTACCTTTCCTTCGCCCGTCACGGACGACCGGGCCGTGAGCTTCCACCACATCAAGGGCGTCTACGAGAAGGGTGGGGCGCGCATCAACAAGCCGGAGGCGAAGGCGCTGGTGGCCGACCTCGTGCGCCGGCTCAAGTCAACCGGGTTCCGTGACTCGAAGTTGACGATAGGTGTGGTGACCTTCAACTCGGAGCAGCAGGCGCTCATCGAAGACCTGCTCGACGAAGCCCGGCGCAGCGACCCATCGATCGAGCCGTTTTTCGCAGAGGTCGAGCTCGAGCCCGTTTTCGTCAAGAACCTGGAAAGTGTGCAGGGCGACGAGCGGGACATCATGTACTTCTCGATCACCTACGGCCCCGATGCCTCGGGCGCGGTGTCCATGAACTTTGGCCCCTTGAACCGCGATGGCGGCGAGCGGCGGCTCAACGTGGCGGTGACACGGGCGCGGCACGAGCTTCGGGTGTTTTCAAGCCTGAAAGGTGAGCAGATGGACCTGTCTCGTACTCAGGCGCTGGGCGTGCGGGATCTGAAGCACTTTCTGGAATTCGCCGAACGCGGCCCGCGTGCGCTGGCCGAGGCCACGATGGGCAGCCGCGGTGACTTCGAGAGCCCGTTCGAGGAGGCAGTTGCGACCGCTCTGTCCCGCAAGGGCTGGCAAGTCCACACACAGATCGGCGCATCGGCGTTCCGCGTGGACCTGGGTGTGGTCCATCCCGATATGCCCGGCCGATATCTGACTGGCGTCGAGTGTGACGGTGCCACCTACCACCGCTCGGCCACAGCCCGGGATCGCGACAAGCTGCGAGAGCAGGTGCTGCGGGGACTGGGCTGGGAGATCGTGCGTGTCTGGTCGACGGACTGGTGGATCGACCCGAGGGGAACCCTCGAGCGCGTACATGCGCAGCTGGACGCTTTGCTGGAAGCCGACAGGCAGAAACAGGCTGTCAACAAGATTGCGAGTGCTGAGGCCGACGCGGCCCTTGCCAAGGCGTCGTCGACGACGGCCATCGACGCGTCTCGGCCGGTCGCGCCACAGGTGCCGGCGAGCTCCGTGCCTCAGGACGAGCGAAACGTCGAGATCGCGTCCAATGGTGGAGCAGCAGGTCGCGCGCCGAAGACGGGCCGCGAGCTGAATCGCTTCGTCGAGGCTGATCCCCTGAAAGCCGTCGGCGAGGGACAGGTCGACGCGGCGCTCTTCTTCGAGCCTGGATACGAGGCGATCCTCCTTGCGATGGTGCGGCACGTTGTCGAGATCGAAGGGCCCATCCTCGACGCGGTGCTCGCGCGCAAGATTGCGCGAGCCCACGGATTTGCCAGAACGGGTTCTCGCATCCAGGAACGCGTTGAGCAGCGAGCCGCTGGCGAGTTTGCGGTTACCGAAGAAGATGGGGTGGGCACGTTCTACTGGCCGAAGCACGTGGAGCCGGGCTCGGCGGTGCCGTATCGGGCGCCGCTGGAGGAAGGTGCCTCCCGGGGGGTGGAGGAAATCTGCCTGCAAGAACTCAGATCGTTGGCCCGACAGATTCGCGACCTGGGGCTGGCCGGAGAGGACGCTGTGATCGCCATGGCACGTGAGCTGGGTCTGCAGCGACTTCGCGCGGTGAGCCGGGGGCGGCTCGAGAAGGCGCTGGCTACATCGGTAGAGCCCGAACGGAGCTGACTAAAGACTTGCCAGCGCCGATAGGACTAGAGGCCAGGGGAGCCGCTCTTGTTCCAGGCGAACGCCAACGCCCCAAACGTTGCCAGCTAGGCCGTCGAATACGACTCGTTCGGTTTGGCTGAGTCGCTCCAGGAGAGGTCCGACGTAGGGTTTGGGCTCTTCGACCCAAAGCGCCTGATGGCCGAGCAGCGTGTCGCGATCCATCAGCATCGACTCCGTCTGCGGCAGCACCGAGCGGACGCGATCCAGAATGGCAAAGCCATGCGTGTCGACGTCGCCCCACACGACGACTCTGGAGGCACGAAGCCAGGGCAGCAGTCGCAGCAGGTTGACTGCATGCCCCAGCTTCATCAGCGCAACCGCACCGGGAACGGCCGGCAGTGCCAAACCACTCTCGAGGTTCTCAACGACGAAGGTCAGCCGGGGCGCGATGGGCATGGCGGCCAACTCGTCCACCGGCGCCTCGATGTCGCAGAGACCACCGACCTGGTGCCGAAGGTCGCCGCCCAGAAGGCGCAGCCGGATGCGGGTGGGTTGTTTTGCCAGTCCAAGCAACGCCTGCAGGTCGCGGCCGGGCTCATCGCCCGACCGTGAAGGCCTGCATTGGAGCAGGTCGATGATCAATCCTCGGCGCTGCTCCACCCACTTCGTGTCCAGTCCTACGACGGGCAGCTGACGCAACTGCAGGCCCGAGGCAGGATGCTCGGACAGCCAGCCCATTAGTGACAGCAAGCGTTCGAAGTCGGTGTCGCTGTAATCGGCCAGCGCGTCGAATAGCCGCTGCGGCGCGGGCCGGCCGGGGAGCCAGACGCAGACCTCGGATAGCAGATGGTGGCGAGCCGTCGCACGCTGCCAGCGGCCCGCTTGATCGGCGAGCGTTGCAATATCGTCCAGCGAGCTGATGACCAGCGAGGCGGGCAGCCGTTGCGTGCCGAGCCGCGGCCACTGCCGGGTCTCCCAAGTCACAGCTCCAGGTTGCCGGCTGGACTCCCATGCGCTCCATGCCGCCGCCCAGGCGCGCACTACCTCCGGTTCTGCCGCGGCCTCGCTCTGCGTGGGAGCGCCCAGCGCGATCGCCTGCGTCTCTCCGGATCCGGCCGGTGATCCCAGCCAAGCCAGGTGCTCGCGGGCGAACTGCCGCTTGCACCGGGCACGGACGTCCTCAGGATGCAGCAGCTTCGGCATCGGCGGTGCCGCTCGCCTTTGTCAGCGCTTTCGCTGGCATCAGCTGCTGAGGAAGGTCCAGACGCCTGTGCTCGCGGTCGTAGTCGATGCGCAGCACGCTGGAACTGCGGCGGTCGGTGTTGTGCACATAGCAGGCGCCACCGATGAAGGGCTCAAGGGTCATCACCGACTTCAGGGGCGTTGCCACAACCATCTGGAAGCCAAAGGTGGTGAAGATGTTCATGGCTGTGCGGGTGAACTCGGCGTCAGCCTTGTCGAAGGCCTCATCCAGCACGACGGTGGCGAACGCCGGCCGTGCGCGGTCGCGTCCACCCAGCTGGTAGCGCAAGGCAGCAGCTAGGCAGGTGGACGTCAGCTTCTGCCGCTGTCCGCCCGATTTGCCAGCGCCACTGCGGTAGGCCTCGATCTCGGCACCCGTCTCGTCGTCCATCTCGCGCGCCATGAACTCGACGTGCTGGCGGACGTCCAGCACCAACGCTCGCCAATGACGGTCTGTGGTTTCCTGGCTGGCCAGCCGCTTCACGAGCTGGTTCAGCAGCGCAAACCGCTGCTCGGCAGCAGCGCTGACTGCGGCGTCGGCCTGCCCACCTTGGGATGACAGGCTGTGGCTGAGCGCATCGCGCAAGGTCTGCTTGAACTGGCGGACCTCGTCGCCTTCGCGGGGCAGGGTGTCGATGACGAGATGGGTGCCCGGGTTGAAGGGCGCCGTCAACAGGCTCTCGTTGACCAGTTCCATGCGCTGGCGGATGGCGCTGCGCTCCTGGTCAATCTTGCTGGACAGCAGCGTCAGGTTCTGGTCACTCTGCTCGCGCAGCAGTTGCATGAAGCGCTGCTCATAGCGCGGCAGGCCGTCGGTCTGCAGCCTGGCCAGCTTGCCGAAATAGTCCAGCGCCGCAGCCATCGTCGGGTCCAGGCCGCCGGCTTCGGCGGGCCACAGCCGGTTGAACTCGACCAGGCGGGCCTCGATGGCGTTACGCAGCTCAGCCATGCGCAAGTCCAGATCCTTTTCCTCCTTGGACATCGCGCGTTCCATCTGGCGCACAACGTCGTCCAGTGCCTCCAGCTCCAGCGGGCGGCCGATGCGCGCGAAGCGATCCTCCAGGCCGGTGCCCTGGGTTGGCGTCAGTACCACCTGGGGACGGTTCTGCAATGAAACCAGCGTGCCTTGGAGCTTGCCGATCTGAGTCTGGACGTCGCGTGCCTGCGCCTCGGCCTTGAGGTGGGCGTCGACTGCCTTACGATGCGTGGCGTCCTGGCGTTCGATCCAGCGGTTCAAGGCCTCCAGATCGGGCCTGGCGGCGACCTCTGTTGCGATCCGTTCGCGCAGATCGGCGGCTTGGCTGACGAGCGAAGCCAGGTCGACATCGTTCCAGCTCAGGTTCTGCAGCGTGATGCACGCCTCGTCCTGCTTGCGGCGCTTCTCGTCCTCTGTTCGCCTGGCGGACAGTTCCTTGTCGATGGCCGCCACCGTGGCGCCCAGGTCCGCCGCGCGTTGCTGATACAGCTGCAGCTTGTCTCGGTTGTCGAAGCCCAGAACCCACTGGCTGCGGTCGTCGATGCGCTGGCGGTCGTTCTTCTCGTGTCGCGTGCTGTTGTGCTTGATCTGCCCCTGGCGCGTCACGGCACGCTGGGCGGCGCGGAAGGCCTGCATCGTCTCGGCGCACTCGAAGTCGAAGTGCACTCGCAGTTCCTCGCGCAGCCAGTCGGCCACGGCCTTGTCCAGGCCCGGCGCGACATCCAGCTTGCGCACCAGCGAGTTGGCGCCCGGCGGCCGGTTAGCCGCCTGCTGGGGCAGCATGCGGTGGTAGAACAGGCGCTCGCCCGTGTTCTGCTCGTCGAGCCAAGACGAGACGGCGGCGTAGTGCTTGTCGTCCACCAGGATGGATCGTGCAAAGCCACCCAGCACACGCTCGATGGCGCCTTGCCAGGCAGCCTGGTCGGCCTTCACTTGCAGCACTTCGCCCGCGAACGGCAGGCGCTCCTCGGCCAGACCCAGCGCCTGCGACATGCGCGAGCGCAGGTCCAACAGGCGCGAAGGGATGTTCGACCGCTGGCGCTCCATCGCACGCACTTCGCGAACGACCTCGGCGAAGGCTTTCTCGGCCTCGACCTTGCTCCGCTTGAGCTCGTCCTTGCGAGTTTCGGCTTCTTCAGCGCGCTCGGTCGCCTTGCGGATGTGCTCGCGCGCAGCCTCGGACCGCTGTACGAACCACACCACCTCGTCGGGCATCGCCCAACCCATGACTTCACAGGCAGCGCGCGCCAGTTCGCGTTTGCGCAGCCGCTCGGGCTTGGCACGCTCGGCCTCATCGAGCTGCCGCTGCAGGTCTTCGATCACTCGTCCGCCGTTGTCATGGCGTCGCCGCTTCAGATCGGTGAGCTTGTCGAACTCCTGGCCGGCCAACTCGGCCAGGCCAGCGGCTTTCTGCTTTGCGCCTTCGGCATCTACGCGCAACTCGGCGATCCGTTCATTGAGGAGCCGTTCGCGCTGCTCGTCGCGCCAGCCGTCCAACCCTGTCTGTACCTCAGCCAGCAGGTTCTTGTCGCGGCTGCACCGTTCGCGTTCCTCAACCGCCTCGGACGCTGGAAGCAGGGTTTCGATCTGTCGGCGTGCCGCCACCACGGCCTGGTGCGCGGCGTGCAGTTCGCCGAATTCGGCCACCAGCCGGTCGGCCACCTCGAAGGTTTCCGGCGAGTCGAGCATGAAGTCGCGCAGGAAGGTGTTCAGGTCGCCCAAGTTCTTGGCCGACTGCGTCTTGTGCAGCAGGCGCAACGCCCGCTCACTGGCTATGCCCAGCTGGCCTCGGAAGCGCTCCTGGTAAGCGCTGAATTCGCGCGTGACGTAGGCGTGGGGCAGGTCGTGCTTGAAGCGGCGGACGTCGAAGTCGTGCCGGGGGAAGAACTCCAGTGTCGTAATGTCGAGCGGCTCCGTCACCACCAGGTAGAGTCGCTGTACGTCGGTGGCCAGCGCCGACTTGCCCCGCACCCACAGCACCTGGGCCAGCACGACCACACGGCCTTCGCAGTTGGCATAAGTTTCGGCGATGGCGGTCCACGTCGTGTCGGGCCGCAGGACCTGCGAGACCACTTCGCGGCCTTCGCCACTCTGCTGGGCCCAGGCACCGCGGACGTACGTCAGCAGGCTTCGGTCCTTGCCTTGACGTTCGCTTTCGCGCGCGGCGACATTGAAGTCCACCCACTTCGGCGGGGTCAAAAGGCAGGCGTGTGCGTCCAGCAAGGTGGACTTGCCCGACCCGGAAGGCCCGACGAACAAGTAGCCCTCGGGAGGGACTGAAATGTCCAGAAGCCCGCTGAAGGTGCCCCAGTTGAAGGTCTGCAGCCGGGTCAGGCGGAACTGGTGGCTGTGATCATCGGCGTTCCCAGTCGATGTCTCGGGCGGCAAACCGGATGCAGGGACGACCTGATCGTCGTCGAACAAGTCCTTCATGGCTCGATGCCCTCCTGATCGTCATCGTCCGCCTCAACCGCCGCGGATGGCTGCGCACCACCATTCAGAAGCGCCTGGTAGGTCTGTGTGAGCGCCTGGATCGCCTCGGCCGGGAACAAAAGCTTGAGAGTCGGCGACACCTCGAAGCGTTGCTGGCCGCCGGGCAGCAAGCGCACGAGGCTGAGCTTCTTCACTTTCTCGATCGCGCCGACGACCTGCCTGCCGAAGCGGGCCTGGTCCGGATTGGCGACACGCTCGAAGACGCCCAGGTGGGCCTGCATGTCCTCATACGACACGACTGCGCGCTCGCCTGCCGCGTCGGCCTGCGTGAGGCGTTGCCGCAAGAAGAGCACGAGCGCCGTTTCGAGAAAGGTGAGGTGGGCCTTGCGAAGAAGTACCGGGGCATCGACGTCCTCGGCCACCACCTGGCGGGTGAAGGCCACCTGCTGGTCGGTGTCGACAACCAGTTCCAGAAACAGATCGTGCAGGCGGGATCGCAGCACCGCTTCGTCACGCAGCAGCACGGGCCACAGAAGACGCTGCCGAGTGGCATCGATCGAAGGCCCCAGCAGCAGTTGCACCAGAACCCGCCGCGTCTCCAGCGGGAGTTGGCCTGTATCTCCGGCGAAGGTGCCGTTGACAGATGCCCCGCCTTCGACGTGCGCTTCGACCGAAGGTACCGCCGTGTTCAAGGAGTCCGCCGGGTCAATCAACGAGTTCGACATAACGCTCCCGAATGAAGTAGACGGCAGGCACGCACGCCCGGCGTCGTTGGTCGTCGGCGCCGACCCAGCTAACGTCCTCGGAGCCTACGGTCACCTCGCCATGCCGGGCACCCAGCGCCACATAACCCACCACGCTGCCCAGCCCCTGCTCGGCCGGGAACTCTGCCAGCAGGTCGCCGACCGACACCTGACTGGATCGCTGCAGGGCGTCGCGGATGTGCGCGCGCAGCGTACGGAAGTCGATCTCGGACTGGCGCACCAGTTCGGCAACAGCTTCCAGGCTGAGCTCGCTGGGCACCTCGGCGTCCATGGATGCGTCCGCCACCCGTTCAGCAGGGTCGTACAGCTGCCACTGCGAGGCCGACCGGATGCTGCCGCTGGTCAGGGTCATGGTGAATGGCAGGATCTGGTTCGCACGCACGGCCTCCTTGACCTGCAAAGCCGCCTGTGTAGCCTCCTTCAGCAGCCCATGCAGGCGCCGCTGTTCGCGGAACTCGCGGCTCTGAACGAACGCCTTCAAGCTGCGCGCGAAGTGTTGCAGTACATCGTGAACGCCACCGCCTTCGTTCATCAGGGTCGCGGTCAGCCCCAGCAGAAAGCGACGCTCGCGGGGTGTGAGCTGCCGGGCGAACGGGCGCTCGATCACCGCCTCCAGCGCGTCGAACAACGCCGACGACTGCAGCGGGTCGGTCAGAAGGCGCCAGAACGCGGCGAAAGTTCGGCCGGCATCGCTCTGGCCGATCACATCAATGCCGGCGAACAGTTGCTCCAGTACCTCGCCACGGCTGCCGTCGTTCTCGACCAGGCTCTGGCGCAGACTGCGGTTCAGCCGGTCGAAGTCATCCCGTACGCGCCGGAAGTCACCGGCCAGCTCGTCGGCCAAGCGGATCACTTCGCGTGCACGTTCCAGGGCACGGTCAGGGGGCAGGGTGTGCACGACGCCCCCGCGCAGCGCGGCGATCTCGCGGTCGATGCGATCACGCTCTGCCTGCAGTGTGGCAATCCGGCGCTCGGGCTGCGCGTCGGTTTCTTCGGCCAGCTTGGTGATCTGGTCGATGACGGTGGCGAGCCGGCTCTCGGTGGCCGAGGTCTTGGGGACAAGCAACGAGCCGATGTAGCGCAGCGCTGCCACTGCGTCCGCGCTGAGTTCATAGGTTTCCTCGGAAGCGCCGTCCGGCAGCCGCCGTACGAGCCAGCCTTGCCGCAGCCAGTCAGCGACATAGGCCTGGGCCGTCTGCGGCAGGTCTTCGCCGGATTCGCGTAAAGCATCGAGCTCACGGGCGATGCGCTCGGTCAGGACCGACCCCGCCAGCACGGAGTCGCCTTCGAGCAGTACGGCGCGCAACACCGCAAGGATGGGTGCCGCCTTGAGCGCAGCCAGCAACTGCCACTGCGGCTGTTCGCGCAGGAGGCGAAGCGAAGCGGCGATCCGGACAGCGTTCATCGAACGCTGTCCCTGCGGTGCAGGCTCCGGGCGGAAGCGATAGTTGCTGACATGATCGCCAAAGTGTGCCTGACCGCTCGCTCAGAATCCGAGCTACCCAGAGGACTGCCGATGCTGTAACTGCCCCAAGACTATGAGTCCTCACCCAGAAGACGGGCAGCCTTGCTTTCGAGCGATGCAGCAGTCCGAAAGTAGCCAACGACCGTGGCCACGGAAGCGTGGCCGGTCAACGCCATCGTCTCGCCGATGGGAATGTTTTGGCGTGCTGCCTCTGTGACGAAGCCTGATCGGACCGAGTGCGCTGAGAAATCGTCGGGCAAGCCCGCTGCCGCGGCCCGCGCCTTGACGATGTCGCGTACGGCGGCAGGGGAGAGCGGCTCGGCGACGCGATTGCCGCGTCGGATGCGCCGGAAGATCGGGCCGGCGGTGATGCCGCTTCGACTGAGCCACGCCTCGAGCGCGTCGGCGGCCCTGCCGACCAGAGGTTTAGCGCTGTCCTCCCTCTCGCTTCCCGACTGATTGGTCTTCGTCCGCAGTAGGGTGAAGACATAGGCGCGCTCGCCGACTTTGCGGACGTTCTCCATCGTGGCGTCGGTGACTTCGGATCTGCGTCTGCCGCCGCTGGACCATGCGAAGAGCAGGAGGGCGCGATCGCGTACTCCGCGAAGCGACTCGTCGCAAGTGGCGAGGAGGGCCTCAAGTGGCTCCTTCGTCAAGGCGGCCTTCTTGTCCTGCCTGACGCCGCGCTTGGCGTACGCGCGCCGGGACTTGGAGATCAACTCACGGACTTTGGGGTCCTGACAGGGGTTCTGAGCCTGGTTCAGCTGATGCACCTTCGACAAGACGCTCAGCCGGTGTGTGAGGGTGGCCAGTGCGGGCGGGCCGAGCGCAGTCTTGAAGCCGCTCTGGACCAGTGCGAGGTCGATCGACTCGGGAAGCTCGCAACTGAGGCCAGTCCGGGTCTTGCGCTCGGCGTGGTCGACGATGAACTGGATGACCGCCGGGACAGGTACGGGTAGGGCGATCGGCTTCGCGTACCGCAACCCGAACCAAGCGGCCCAGTACCGAAGCGCCGATCGGTAGCTGCGGATCGTGTTTTCAGACTCGCCCTCGGCAACAAGTGCGCGGACAGCGTCCTCGGCCATCGGCCCGAGCTGCTCGGGATCCAGCGGCGCGACTTCGGTGGACCTCGCGGCCAGCGGGGCCAGTTCGAGCTTCGGCGAACGGTCGATCATGCTGCCTTGTGTTTTAAATCAAACGTACTATGTATGATGTAGTATGAAAATGGACTACAGATCACGGTAAATATCTATTATCGTGACTAAAGTAGGGCGGCGCAACGCGTAGACCTCAAGGAGACACGGATGCCTCGCGGAATCACCGAAAACGACGTCTGGACGGCTTGCGACGCCCTCCTGGTCAGCGGTTCACGGCCAACCATCGAAAGGGTTCGGCACCATCTGGGCCGTGGCTCGCCCAATACCGTTGGCCCGCACCTCGATAGTTGGTTCAAGGGCCTTGGCACGCGTATCGCGGACTCGGCCGCATTCGCCGAGCCCGGCGGCGTGCCTGATCCAGTGCATGCGGCCGCCTCGCAACTCTGGGAGACCGCCCAAGCTGAGGCGCAGCGTGACGTCGAGCAGCGTGTTGCGCAGGGGATGGCCCAAGCCGAAGCGCGCGCTCAGTCGAGTGAGGCCCGCGCTATTCAGGCGGAGGCCGCTCTTGAGGCCTCCGCGCTGGCTACACGGCGTGCCGAGGAGGAACTGAACCGTGTTGCGGACGCCCTTGAGCAGGCTCTACGCCACGAAGCTTCCGAGAAGGCGCGAGTTGACGAGGTTCGCACAGCCTTGGCGGCCGGCCATCTGCGCATTCAACAACTGGAGGCGGAACTGGCCTCCCAGTCCAAGGCAGCTGCTCAGCAGGTGGCTGCCGCTATGGAGCGCGCTGACGCCGCGGATCGCAGAGTTGCCATGGAACTGGAGCGTGAGCGGTCTGCACGTGCAAAGGCCGAGCGTGCTGCGGAAGGGTGGGCCGCCAGAGCTGATGCTGTGAGGCGCGAGGCTGTCACAGCCACCGACGAACTCCAGCGCAAGCTGGACGCAGCGCATACGCGGGAGTTGCAGCTTCAGGCCCAGCTCGCTGCGGCCATGGCAGACCTTCTCCTAGAGCGCACCTTGCGCCAAGACGCCCAGGGTGCGGCCCAAGCGCAGGAGGCCAATGCCCGCGCCGCTCGTGACCAAACCGATGCGCTACACGAGACCCTTGAACGGCTGACAGCGATGCTGGCAGCCAGCCCATCATCCCCACCCAAGCCGGCCGTGAGGCGCAAACGCTCGGCTTTGAAGGCCTCGTGAGGCTGAACTAAGTCGCTCGCAGCCGAGGGTCTGGATGTCTGCAGTCGCCGTCACCGGTCATTCGACGACCAACCTCCCGAACGGCCACTTCACCTTGCCCAGCTGACGTTCGTGGGTTCCGCGGCCACCACAGCGACCGCCCGCTTAGTCCCAGTCAGCGTGAGTTTGTGTATCCGGGCCGACTGGCTGCAAGCGCTGCGTAGCAGGCTGCCAATGTCGGCACGCCGACGTTGCCCCGGTACTCTCGAGCCGTTGATAGCATCCCAGGATGTGCAACCGCTATGTTTCCCCCGAAGGCGGCGACATGGAGCGCTACGGGCATGTCGGAGCGCACACGCCATGGCGGGGCGACGAAGTGTTCCCTCGAGGGCAGGGGCCGTTCATCCGCGCGGGCCGTGACTCGACCGAATCAAAGCGTGAGCTTGTGGTTGGGCAATGGGGCCTCGTCCCCTGGTTCGCGAAGTCGCCGAAGCTGTCCTACTCCACGAACAACGCGCGGTACGAGGAAATCACCCAGAAGGCGTCGTTCAAGCAGTCCTGGCACTACGGCAAGCGCTGCATCATCCCCGCCACATCTTTCGACGAGCCGAACTGGGAGAGCGGCAAGAACGTCTGGTGGCGCTTTCGGCGGGCCGACGGGGTTCCCTGGGGCCTGGCAGGACTGTGGAACACATGGACCGACAAGTCCAGCGGCGAGATCGTCGAGAGCTACACCATGCTCACACTGAACGCCGATCAGCACCCACTGATGCGCCGCATGCACAAGCCGGACCCCAAGCTCGGGCCGGACGAGCAGGACAAGCGCAGCGTCGTCGCGATCGAACTCGAGGATGTCGACGCGTGGCTGTTCGGCACGCAGGAGGTTGCGAGTCGGCTGGTCAAGCTCACACCGGTCGAGATCTTCGCCGCCGGTCCGGCCTGAGCGAATCTGGCGTCGAGGAACCGGGCCAAGCTGCCGGATTCGGATTCGTCTTGACCGAGGCTAGACTCACCTGGTGAGCCAGAGGAGGACTAGCCTTCTGGCCATGACTGACAAGGTCCACACAGAGTTCGGCCAGAGACATCTGCCTTCCATGCACCTGCCATGGCAAGACACGGGCCAACGCTGCATTCATTGCCGATGGGTAGAAGTCACCAGGACGGGAGGGCTCGGCTGCCGCTGTCCGCAGTGCCTCTATGGCCAGGCCTCGCGGCATCGAGCCTGCTGCTCCTTCGAGCGTGAACCAGGAGCCGATGACGAACTGAGTTAGGAGACGCTCCGACGGCGTGTGTCGCGGCGCAGAGCGGGGCGCCGCTTGGCAGGAGTGCCGCGAGCTCCCCGGACGGCCGAAGCCCGCATTCGGTGAATGCCGTCACCTCGCGTGGGACGGGCGGACCCGCGACAACGACTGACGCTGCTTGCCTCGAGTGGGCCGGGAAAGTTGCCCGCTCTACTGGCGCATTTCGGCCAATTTCGCGGCCGCTTGCTTCTTGCCCATCGTCCTCAGCGACGCAATGGCCGCAAGGTGGCGAGCGCGGGGCTTGGCCTTGCCGTCTTCCCAGTTGTAGACGGACTGTCCCGATGCGCCCAGCAGCAGCCCGCATTCCGCCGCTGACAGACCCAGGCGGCGTCTCTGAGATGCAAAGCCCTTGGCCGTGAATCGGAGCTTCTGCCCAGGCTCTTCCGTCGGCTCAGTAGCTTGCACCTTCGCCTGTCTCTTGTTCAGTCGACGTAGTTCTGCTTCAAGCGAATCGGCACGCCGCTTGAGCGCGATGATCTCGGTCCGATAGGTTGAAGCCGCCTTCTTCAATGCCATGGTCTCCGCCAGCACTTGTTTGCGCGCCAGACGGGTGATTTCGGCCTTCAGGAGAGATGCAATGTTTGTCATGACATGCATTGTGCCGCGGGGAGAAGCAAGTTTGGGTCGCAAGACGTATCCGTTCCGGGACCATCAGCGGAACTCTTTGCCCCAAAGAACCAGTGCCTGCAACGCGATTGCAGTGCATGCGACTGCAGCACTTGCCCTGGATTGCCGCGCCTAGAATGCGCCGCTCCTCAGAGGGCACTCATCCACTTTGTTCCAACTACTCAATGGCAACTGCAAAGAAAGCAACCACCAAAGCACCGGCCAAGAAGGCCACACCTGCGAAGAAGGCCGTGAAGGCCTCCACCCCCGCCAAAGCCACGTCCCTGAAGCCGATCACCGCGGTCTTCAACAAGAGCAACCTGGCGGCCCATCTGGCCCAGACCGCTGGCGTGGACGCCAAGGCTGCGAAGGCCGTCCTGGCCGCCCTGGAAGCCACCATCCTGGCCTCGGTGCACAAGAAGGGTCTGGGCACCTTCACGCTGCCCGGGCTGCTGAAGGTCAACGTGGTCAACGTGCCGGCGAAGAAGAAGCGTACCGGCATTGACCCGTTCACCAAGCAAGAGCGCGTCTTCGCGGCCAAGCCCGCCACGGTCAAGATCAAGACCCGCGCGCTGAAGAAGCTGAAAGACGCGGCGCTCTGAATTGAGGACCGGCGCAACCGCGCCGGCCAAGTTCACTTCCCGCCGTCGAGCGCGCCATTCAGAGCGTCAGCAAGGCGGCGGGCTGCCAGCGACAACTGGCTCTCGATCACCGGCGCCCACTTGGACAAGTAGTCCGGAGCCAGCCGGTGTCCTGAAGGGTAGAAGCCTTCGCTGGACACGATCCGGCATGAGGCCTCCGCCCAGGCTGCCGGGTCGGTCTTCTGGCTTGGCACCATCCGGGCCTCTACCTCCGTCTTCAGTGCTAGCAATCCACCGGGCCAGTTCTCTATGAGGCCGGTGTCCCACAGGGCATGCAGGTTCGTCCCACGACCATAGGCCTGCACCTGGTACTGATTGCCACCGCGGTCGTCGGCGAATCCGGCATGCAACGGCTGATGCAGGTCGGCGATGAAGTGCGTCACGTAGCGCAGCGCCTTCAACCGTTCCTCATCAGGTCCATTCCCGCCGAGTATCTTGAGCTGCCGCTCAATGGCCGCGACCACACAGTTGCCTCCCGGACAGTTGGCCATCGGGTCATACCGGCAGTCATCGTCGCGCCGGAAGTTCAGGTAGTGCCAGGAAGCCGTTGTCGGTGACCGGACCTCGTCGGCCCAGGTCGAGATCGACTCCAACGTGCTGCCGGGTTCCAGCAGCAGCAGCCGGTTCACCGCAGCCTGGGCCTTCGGACGGAGCTGCTGGGCCGCGACGGCTGCCACGATGCGATGCCCGTCGGCCCCCCAAGCAAAGGCGAGGCCTGGAAGGCTGGTGGCCACACAGGACAGCAGGACGACCCGCAGTACGCTCCAGCCGGACCCAATCATGGTCCGACCGCCTCGATCGACCTGCGTTCGATGCCGCGTCGCAGCGCGGCCAGCTCGACAGCCACCAGCGCGGCCAGGCCGCGACCGAAATCCGTGCCTACGCCCAAGACCCGAGACCCGGTGGCAAACGCAGTGGCGAAGTGGCGCGTGACGCTGCTGCTGACCGCTTCATAGCGTTCGGTCAGCTCAACAGCACGAGTTCGGTAGAAGTCCGGCGTGCGCGGGTCCACGGCGGATTTTGACGGTATGGGCCAGCGTGCCGGCCCTTACCGCCGGAAGGCCTGGAGCAGCAATCCGGCCTGCGCAGCCAACGCGGCATCGACGTCGTCGCTGACTTGGCCGCGGTCGGCCAGGAGCAAAGACGGTCGCTCGTTGAATGACGCGCTTACCTCGCGCGACTGAGCGGCGGAGAGTGAGGCACCGATGCATTCCACTGCCAGGGAAAGCATGTTCAAGCGGGCTTCGAGGACAGCGTTCGAGTGCATTGCAAGGACTCTGTGTGGCGATGGCGGAATCGTGCTCAAGAACGTCCTGCAAGTCTTCGCCCTGTAGAGGGCGCCCATTGGGGGGGAGCTAGCATCATCCCAATGATCCGGAGCGGCGTAAAGAATGCGCAACGCCCGGTCGACTTCTGCACCTGCGATGGACGGCGCTTCAAGACTGATCCCGGTCACCCGCGTCCAGCGGTCCGAGCGACCGCGTCGACGGTCAGCAGTCATTCATGGAACGCGGTGATGAGTGGCGGCTGCACTTCGGTCAGCGGTCACCCGATTGCGACCGGCCTACGTCAGGCTCGAACGACTGCTGGCGCACCAACCGACCGGCCGTGCGCGACCCGGCGCTGACATAGCTCGCAGAGATGAGCCTCCCGTAAACCTGACGTTCATGGCGCCACATCCATGCGGTGGCTCAATCTGCATCAACTGGATGCATTCCGAGTACGCCGCCATTGCCCGGGCGCCATGCCCGCATGTCGCCGGAAGGCTCGGGTGAAAGGGCTGTCGCCCGCGTAGCCCAGGGCGCTGGCGATGTCGTCCAGCGTCAGGTCGGTCGATTCGAGCAACTGGCGCGCGGCCTCGAAGCGCACCTCCTCCAACACGTCCTTGAAGGTTGTACCCAGTGCCTCCAGCCGCCGGTTCAGCGTGCGGCGGTGCATGGCCAGCATGTCGGCCACCGTGTCTCCGGAGCTCACCCCATTCAGCAGTTGCACCCGCAGCGAGCGGCGCAGCTTGTCGATCAGCTCGGGTTGCGCTTGCGCATCGGCCAACGCACGCAGGCGCTGCCATTCGGCCGGGTCGGCGCCCGGCACCGGCTGGTCGAGCCAGGTGCTGGCAAAGCGCAGCGTGTTCAGCTCGGCTTCGAAGCGCACCGGGCAGCGGAACAGGCGCAGGTAGGGGCTCGGGTCAGGCGGCGCGGGGTGGGCCAGCAGCACCTCGCCCGGCACCCAGCCAGGGCCGCACAGCTCCCGCATGTACTGCACCTGGGCGGCCAACACCCCGTCGTAGATCTGCCGGACCCCCACGATACCGCGGTAGTAGATGGCGTAGCCCCACTCGGCGACCGTGCCGTGGTCACGCAGGAAGACCACACCCCCCTGGCTGTTCAGGTGGTGGTAGACCGCGCCATGGTGCAGCGCGTCGCGCACCGTCGGGGCATGCCGCACCAACTGCCCCAGCAGCCCCAGGTGCCGCAGCTCCCAGGTCGCACCCGCCAGCAGCCCGAAGTGCTCCAGGCCGCAGAGTTGCGCGGCGCCATGCATCAGACGGCCCAAGGCGGCGTAGGGAATGGTGTTGTCCGCCAGGTCGAAGGCCGATTCATGCAGGCCGGCGGCGGCCAGCGCCGACGTCGGGTCGACGCCCCGCTCGCGCAGCAGCCGCGGGACCGACTGCATCGCCCCGACGCGCTGGCGCCACAGTTCTTCCTCCCCGCCCGCAGTCGAACCCGCGCGATTCACGTCCATTTTCATGGCCGGGATTCTCGTCGGTGTTCTTTGGTGCGGTCGAGAAATGTCAATTCGGCCGTCGCGAACTGTGTTCTCGAATGGCCTGAAGTGTGGCGGCCTGTTCGCCCCTCGGCGGCTAAAACAGCGCCTTGAATCGCCGCAACGAGGAGCGCTGATGAGCCGACCTGCCCCCCCACCATGGGTTCGACCCCTGGCCACCCTGCTGCTGGGCGCGACGCTGGCCGGCCCGCTGGCCGCGCAGACGGCAGCCCCCCAGGCGCCCAAGGCCGCTGCCCAGCCCGCGCCGAAGAAGGCCCAGCCCAAGCCCGCGCCGAAGCCGGTGCTCGAGCAGCGCGCGGTGGAGATGCTGCAGGCCATGAGCGCCCGCCTGGGCGCCGCCAAGAGCCTGAGCTTCACGGCGGTGGCCAGCTACGAATACCCCAGCCGCCTGGGCCCGCCGATCGTCTACACGATGCGCTACGACGTCTCGCTGCAGCGGCCCAACCTGCTGAAGGTGGTCATCCCCGGCGACGGCCCGGCCAGCGAATTCACCTGGGACGGACGTGAGATGGTCGCCTTCGCCCCGGCGGAGAACCTGGTGGCCGTCGCCGCCGCCCCGGCCACGCTGGAAGGCGCGCTGAAGCAGGCCTTCGACACCGCGGCCATCTACTTCCCCTTCACCGATCTGCTGCTGTCCAACCCCTACGGCGCCATCGCCCCGGGCGCGCTGCTGGCCTACGTGATCGGCCCCTCGGGCATCGTCGGCGGCGTCAAGACCGACATGCTGGTCTGGGCCAACAACGAAGTCTTCCTGCAGATCTGGCTGGGCGCCGAGGACAAGCTGCCGCGGCGCATCCGCGCGCAGTTCCGCGCCGACCCCAAGGGCCTGCGCCACGACCTGGAGCTGAGCAACTGGCAGCTCGACGGCAACATCGCGGCCGAGACCTTCAGCACCGCCAAGGCCAAGACCGGCATGCCGATGGCCTTCGCCACCCCGGGACGCAAGGTGCCCATCGGCGCCAAGCCGGTGGCGCTGGAACGCAAGCCCGCGGCCAAGCCGCAATGAAAGAGAGGCCACCGATGAAGCACGCCACCCTTGCCCTGATCGTCGCCGCCGTCGGCGCCACCCTGGTCAGCTGGGCCCCCCGGGCCGACGCCTGGGCCTCGGCCAACCGCTTCGGCGGCGCCACCCAGCACAGCTTCGGCGACACCTCGCACGAAAACCGCTGGGGCGGCAGCAGCCAGCACGTGGCCGGCGAAGGCACCGAGCACACCAACGCCTACGGCGGCAGCACCGAGCACTCGGTCTACGGCGGCACCGAGCACACCAGCACCACCGGCACCACCACCTACGGCAAGGCCGGCTATGGCGCCGTCAGCACCACGCCCGGCGGTGCCAGCTACTACCACCCGCCGGTCAACGGTGCGTACCCGGCCTATCCGGCCTACCACCCGCCGGTGGCGGTGCCGTACTACTCCACCGGCTGCTACGGCTGCGCCGCCGCGGCCGGCGCGGTGGTGGGCATGGCCACGGGGGCGGCGGTGGCCTACTCCACCACTGCGGCGGCCAATGCCGCGGCCACGCAGAACGCCTATGCGGCCGGCGTGGCCACCGGGGCGGCCAACACCAACGCGGCCTACCAGCAGGGCTATGCAGCCGGGGCGACCACCGCTGTGGCGCCGCCACCGGGCATGACGACCACCACCACGGTGACCACCACCGCCACGCGCGCCAGCTACGTGATGGGGGCCAGCTACGCCGCGCTGCCGGCCGGCTCGATGGCCATCCAGAAGAACGGCCAGACCTACTACCTCAACGGCAACACCTGGTTCCTGCCGGCCTTCGGCGCCAACGGCGTGCACTACACGGTGGTGGCCGCGCCGTGACCCTTGCAGGGCGGCAGCTGCGTAGGCCGCCCGCTCAAGGCTGCGCCGGCCCGTCGCGCCGCCATTGCCCCGGCGCCACGCCGACACGGCGCCGGAACGCGCGGGTGAAGGGGCTGACGCTCGCATAGCCCAGCGCGTCGGCGATGGCTTCCAGCGTCAGCTCGGTCGAGGCCAGCAGTTCGCAGGCCGCGTCGAAGCGCACGTCTTCCAGCACTTCGCGGAAGGTGGTGCCCAGCGCCTGCAGCCGGCGGTTCAGCGTGCGCCGGTGCAGCGCCAGCATCTCGGCCACGTCGTCGCCCGTCGTCACCCGGTGCAACAGGCGCACGCGCAGCGAACGGCGCAGCTTGTCCACCAGGTCGGGCTGCGGCAGCGCATTGGCCTGCGCCTCCAGCTTGCGCAGCATGGCCGCGTCGGCGCCGGGCAGCAGCAGGTCCAGCCAGTGCCGAGGGAAACACAGCGCATTGCGCTCGGCATTGAAGCGCACCGTGCAGCGGAACAGGCCGCGAAAGGGGCTGGCATCGGCCGGCGCGGCGTGCGCGAAGATCACCTCGGTGGGCACCCAGGCCGGGCTGCACAGCTCGCGCATGTAGCTGACGCCCATGGCCAGCGTGGCGTAGGCCAACTGGCGGCGCCCGACGACGCTGCGGTGATAGATGGCATAGCCCAGCTCGGCCACCGCCCCTTCCTCGTGCATGAAGGCCGCACCGCGCTGGCTGTTCAGATGGTGATAGACCATCAGGAAGCGCAGCGCCTCGCGCACGGTGGACGAATGGCGCATCAGCTCGCCCAGCAGGCCCAGGCTCTTCAGGTCCGAGCCCTGGCCGACACGAAGACCGAAGTGCTCCCAGCCGGTCAGCTGCGCGGCGCCGTGTAGAAAACGTCCCATCGCGGCGTAAGGAATAGTGTTCTCGGGCACCGCGAAGGCCGACTCCTCGAGACCGGCCGGCGCCAGCGCCAGTGCGGGATCGAAGCCCGCCTCGCGCATCAGCCGGGGCCCCCACGCGAAGGGGCCGACCCGCTGGCGCCACAACTCCTCCTCGGCGCCCAGGGCGCTGGGCATTGCATGAACCGCGCTTGTTTGCATGGCGCCAATTTTGGGGTCGACGCCGGAACGACGTCGAGAAGTGTCAATTTGGCCGTCGCAAAGTGTGTGGCCGATTGTCTCGAACAGCGTTGGTCCGCACTGGCGCAACGGCCTACAACTGCGCTACCGCAGGCAGCGTGCCGGCGGGCCGGCGACAGGCGGGGTGGGCCCCGGCCGCCGCAGCGACGAGGGCTCAGGGCCTCAACCCACCGACAACGCAGGAGCAATGACCGTGTACTACACCGACGACTCCCTCTTCCCCGAAAACATGCATCCGACGATCATCACCGCGGCGCCCTACGGCCCCGAGTGGCTGCCCGGCGACGTGGAGGACCTGCCGGTCACCTTCGATCAGCAGGTGCAGGCCGCGGTCGACTGCTACAACGCCGGCGCAACGATGCTGCACTTTCACGTGCGCGACCCGAAGACCGGCCAGGGATCGAGCAACTTCGACCAGTACAACGAGCTGCTGGCGCGCGTGAAGCAGGCCGTGCCGAAGATGATCATCCAGGTCGGCGGCTCGATCTCGTTCGCGCCGCACACCGAGGGTGCCAAGGCCAAGTGGCTGGACTACGACACCCGTCACATGCTGACGGAGCTGGACCCGAAGCCCGACTTCGTGACGGTGACCACCGGCACAACGCTGTGGGACGTGACGCAGGCCTTCATTCCCGAAGACGTGAACGGCACCCACCTGGCCGACCCCAAGGTCGCCGAAGCCTGGAGCGGCATGGTGGTGGACTCTTTGCCGTCGTTCTACGTCGAGCACCTGAAGCGGCTGGCGAAGAACAAGATCCAGCCCTACTTCGTGCCTGGCCACGTGCACCAGCTCGAGATCATCGAGCGGCTGCTGCGCCGCGGCATCTACAAGGGGCCGCTGAACCTCGCGCTGTGCGGCTACGGCGGCGGCTCGATGGGCCGCAACCCCTTCGACTGGATGGAGATGCTGCGCCGCGCGCCGCACGGCTCGGCCAGCGTGACCTTCTGGAGCAGCATGCGCGGCAACATCGCGATCCAGACCATGGCCACCATCCTGGGCTGCCACGTGCGCGTCGGCAACGAGGACAACATCTGGGACATGAACAAGAAGCGCTGGCCCACGGTGAAGCAGGTGGAGTGGGCGGTCAAGCAGAGCGAGCAGTTCGGCCGCAAGGTGGCCACGGCTGACGAGGCGCGCAAGATCATGAAGGTCGGCGTCTGGTACGACACGGTCGAGGAGACGCTGTTCAACGCCGGTCTGCCGCCGAACCGGCCCGAAGGCTACAAGGGTTTCCTGGCCTATGACACCGACGGCAAGCTGCCGAAGGCGGGTGGCACAGGCACGAGCCCGGTCAGCATCCTGTAGCGCCGCCGCCGGCGCCCCCTGCCGCCCCGCGCTCAGGGCGGCGCCGGCCCACCCACGCCAGGAGGAGTTCTTCGATGGACACGAAACCCTATGTGCATGTGCCCGAGACCGTGTCGCCGCTGGCGCAGGCCTTCCTGCGCACGATGCCCGATCCGGCGCTGAAGCCGGCGTTCCCCGAGCTCCACGACATCGAGGGCTGGAAGAAGCTGCAGGCCTGGGCCGAGGCCGACGGCCTGGCCAAGTCCGAGGCGCTGCTGAAGCGCTTCGAGTACACGGCGCAGCCGTCGACGCTGGGCGGCGTGCCGGTGCTGGACGTGCGCCCCAAGGGCTGGACGGACAACGGCAAGCTGATCGTCTACACCCACGGCGGCGCGCACGTGATGTACAGCGCGAAGTCTTCGCTGGGCCGCGCCGTCGTCGCCGCGCAGGCCACCGGCCTGCGCGTGGTCTCGGTCGACTACACGCTGGCGCCGCATGCGCGCTGGCAGCAGATCGGCGAACAGGTGCTGAGCGTGTTCCGCGCGCTGCTGGCCCAGGGGCAGCGGCTGGAAAACACCGTCATCTACGGCGACTCGTCCGGCGGCGGGCTGGCTGCCGCCTCGGTGCTGAGGATGCGCGACAGCGGCTTGGGGCTGCCGGCCGCGGCCGTGCTGGTGTCGGGCTGGTTCGACGTGACGAACCGCGGCGACACCGAGACCACGCTGTACCACGCCGACCCGAATTCGCTGTACGACAAGCACGGCCGCTTCGCCGCGGCGGCCTACGCCGACCCACAGGACCAGCAGAACCCCTACGTCTCGCCGCTCTATGGCGACTTCAGCAAGGGCTTCCCGCCAACGCTGATCCAGGGCGGGCTGAAGGAAACGCTGCTGAGCGGCTTCGTGCGTCTGTACCAGGCGCTGGACACAGCCGGCGTGCCGGTGAAGCTGGACCTGTACGAGGGCATGGTCCACAACTTCCAGGATCGCATCCCCGACGCGCCGGAATCGGCGCTGGCGCTGTCGAAGCTGCGCCGCTTCGTGCACCAGCAGTTGCGTCTGTGACGGGCGGCGACCCACACCATTCAGGAGACAGACATGCAAGGCAAGGCGAGTGACGGCCCGTGGGGCGACGCACTGGCGCAACTGCGCGAATGGGACCCGGCCTGGACCGAGGCCTGCCACCGCATGGCCACCAACCCGTGGCGCTCGGGCGTGCTGGCGCCGCGGCTGGTGGAGCTGGTGGGCCTGGCGGTGAACGCGGCCTGCACCAACCTGAATGCCGAGGGCACGCGCCGCCATATCCGCGGCGCGCTGGAAGCCGGCGCCACCCGCGACGAGGTGCTGACCGTGCTGAAGATGGCCTCGCTGCTGGCCATCCACACCTGCAGCCTGGGCGCACCGATCCTGCTGGAGGAGGCCAAGGCCGCAGGCCTGGCGCCACAGCCGCAGCCGGTGCCCACGCCGGCCTGCGACAAGATGAAGGCCATAGGCCAGTGGAACGCCGCCTGGGACCCGTTCTTCCAGGCCGACCCGGGTTTCACCGAGGACTTCATGGCCACCGGCGTGGCGCTGTATGCCGCTGGCGTGCTGCCGGCCAAGGAGGTGGAACTGCTGAGCATCGCCCTCGACGTCTCGTACACCCACATGTACGCGCCGGGCACGCGCCGGCACATCAAGAACGCGCTGGCCGCCGGCGCCACGGTGCAGGAGGTGATGGAAGTGCTGAAGCTGTGTGTGGTGCAGGGCGTGCAGGCCTGCAACCTGGGGGTGCCGATCCTGGCCGAAGAACTGGCGCGGCAGGCTGCCGCGACGAAGGGATGACGATTGATGGAAGCCACTGAAGAAAAGAAGTCGAGCAGCCTGAAGGAGCGTGCGCTCGAGGAGCTGAAGGCCTACTGGGTCATCACGCTGTACCTGTGGCTCTTCCTCGGCAGCTTCACCATCTATCGCCGGCTGATCCTGGCCGAGACCGGTGTGCCCTACCTGCACTACGGCATCGCGCTGGTGGAAGCGCTGGTGATCGCCAAGGTGGTGCTGATCGGCCGGGTGTTCGGCTTCAGCAAGCGCTTCGATCATCTGCCGCTGATCCTGCCGGTGCTCTACAAGTCGCTGCTGTTCGCGCTGCTGGTGCTGCTGTTCGGCTTGCTGGAGAAGACCATCGACGGCCTGATCCACCACGAAGGGTTGACCGGGGGGCTGCAGAAGATCGCCGAGGTGGGCCGCTACGAGATCGGTGCGCGCACGTTGATGCTGACGGTGGCCTTCGTGCCCTTCTTTGCCTTCTCCGAGGTGGCTCGCACGATCGGGCAAAGGGAACTCAGCGCCTTGTTCTTCTCGAAGCGCAGCGCCCAGCCCGGCGTGACCTCTTGAATCCCCCCGCACGGAGAACCGACCATGGCCACCGTGAAAAGCAAGGATCCGCGCACCGCCCGACTGGATGACTTGCAGCCCGGCCAGTACGCCGACGGCAGCCCGCTGCACGACATCCAGTACCTGGAATGCAAGCTGATCCTGAAGCCCGACCAGTTCACGTCACCGCTAGGCTTCCGCAAGTACGGCAAGCTGGTGGCGCGGGCGGCCCGGGACTGCGGCGTCGAATTCGACGACAGCGTCGCCCGCGGCACCCGGCCGGCCATCCGCGAGGTGATGTTCCTGGATGCCGCGGACTTCCGCCTGTACAACAACGCCTTCATCCTGCGCCGGCGCGTGCGCTTCGAGGAAGGCTTCCCGGTCGAGGAGCCGGAGGTGGTGTTCAAGTTCCGCCACCCCGACCAGCAACGCGCGGCCGAAGTCGACGTGCGCCCGAATCTGCCGGGTGACTACCGCGTCAAGTTCAAGGCCGAGGCGCTGCCGCTGAAGGATCGCATCGGCGGCTACCGACTGCTGTTCTCGCACAACATCCAGTTCCCGCTGAGCCACGCGCCCGGCGGCGACAAGCTGGCGATGGACACGCTGTCGCAGGTGTTTCCGGCGCTGTCGAGCCTGAAGCTGTCGAAGACCGACCGGGTCTCGCTGGTCAACCAGACCATCGTCGAGGAGGTGCTGCAGGACCTGGGCACGCTGGACTTCGGCAAGGGCGTCACCGCGGACGCCAACGTCGCGCTGTGGCGTACGCGCGGGGAGCACCTGCCGCTGGTGGGCGAGTTCGCGTTTCAGGTGAAATTCAAGCGCCGCGCCGACGTACACGACAAGGCACGCGAGCGCTGCGCCAGGCTGTTCCTGCGGCTGCAGGAAATCGGCGCCGACTGGATCTACCTGGGCGCCACCAAGACGGCGATGGTGTACCGCCTCAACGGCAACACGCCCCAGGCGCATGAGTAGCAGGCAGCAGCCTCCGCGGGCACGGCGGCGATGAAGGGCCTGCAGCGCTTCCGCGAGGACGATCTGCACGGTGTGCACTACGCGCTGAACATCTTCCTGGCGACCACGGTGCTGTGGCTCATTGTCAAGGGCATCGGCGACTCCAACCCCATCTGGGCGATCAGTTCGATGGTGGCCACCAGCGACCCGCAGATGAAGCAGTCCATCGCCACCTTCAGAGGCCGCATCATCAACACGCTGCTCGGCTGTTCCATCGGCTTGCTGTTCATCGCGCTCGGTCACACCGACTGGCAACTGCCGACCGCGCTGGCGCTGGCGGTGCTGGTGTCGACCTACGGGGTCAAGGTACAGAACATGTGGCGGCAGGCGCCGATCACGGCGGCTATCGTGATCGCCGGCAACCTGCAGCACCACGACAAGCTCCAGGCGCTGGAGCGCGGCGGCGTGCGCGTCGGCGAGGTGCTGTTCGGTTGTGTTGTGGGTATCGGCACGGCCTTGGTGCTGTCGAAGCTGTGGCCGCTGCCGCCGAAACCATCCGGCTCACCCTGATGGATCGGCTGGGCGCCCTGGCGCGAGGCCCCCGCCGACGGCGGGGGGTAGGCGGCCCCCGTTTGGGTGCCTTCCGGCGACTCACCGCTCCGCTCGTCGCAGCCTTGCTCAGTGGCGCTGTGCCACTGATGGCGGCACCTGCTGGCGGCAGGCCTGCGGCCGGCGTCGCCGCGCCCGTGGCGGCCGGCACAGCCAGCGCCGCCGCAGGCAAGAACACGCTGGCTGCCATCGTTGAGGCCAGTGGCGAGCAGGATGCCTTCGAGGCCACGGTGCGACACCACCTTCCCCGCGCGGCACGAATCGATGCCTGGGCTGGCGAAGTGCGAGATCAGCAGGCTGACTTCGACGTGCTGGCGGGGCCATTGGACAGCGGCCAATCGGACCTGGCCCAGCGGCTGCTGGTTTTCGACCGCGTGGCAAGGCTGCGCAGCCTGGAAAGCCGCATCCAGACCACTTCGCGCGAGGTGGCGCAGTGGGCGGACCGGCTCGATGCCGACCTGGACCACATCGAGCGCCGTGAGCGCGACGCGGCCGCATGGCTGATCACCGCGCAGCAGCGGCAGGCTCCGTCCACGCTGATCGAGCGGCTGGAAACACTGCCGGCGCGCAGTGCCACGCTGGTCGAGCAGGTGCGTGAAAGCCGGGACCGCGCTGTGCAGATGCTCGACCAGGTCACGACGCTGCACAGTCGCTTGACGACACAACTTGTGGACCTCGAGGCGCGAGGTGCAGTCCTCGAGGCGCGCTTGCGCGCGGCGCACTCCGCGCCGTTGTGGCGCCTGGCGCTGGACAGCCGCGGCGACGCCGTCAGCTCGGCTGGCTTCGTCAGGGCGCAGCTGGACGAGGTGGGAACCTACCTACGCCGCGAGGCCGCGCTGTTGCTTGGCATCGCGCTGGCGACGATATCGCTGGCGCTGCTGGCCATGCGCTCGGTGCGCAACCGCCTGTCCGCTGAATCGGACGACCCGACCACGCGGCGCGCGCAGGCGCTGTTCGACCGGCCATGGACGGCCGCACTCGCACTGGCGCTGTTTGCCGTGTGGCTCTTCGGCCCGCACGCGCCGCTGCTCTTCTACAACTTGCTGTGGGCCTCAATGGCGCTGCCCACCGCCGTCCTGATGCGGCGGGTGCTCGGCACTGACGCACAACTCTCGCTTTACACCCTGGTGGCCGTGATTGCCAGCATTTCTGCGTTCGATCCGCTACTCGGGCCGCTGCCGATGGCCGGCCGCTTGCTGCACATTCTGCAGTACCTGTCGGTGGCGGCCGCACTGTCGATCGACCTGCGCCAGGGCCGGCTGCTGGTCGGTCAGGGGCTGCAGCCGACGATGTCCAGGCGCCTCACGCAAGCCATGATCGTCGTGCTGGTGCTGGCGGCGTTGTCCAGCATGGTCGGCAGCATCGGCCTGGCGCGATCGCTGGGTCATGGCGCACTAGGCGCGATCGGCTTCTGGCTGGTGCTGGTCGTGCTGGCGCATCTGCTGTATGGCCTGGGCGTGGCTGCGCTGGATGCCAAGGCGGCGCAGCACATCCGCATCGTGGCCATGCGCGGTGCCGAGCTGCGCCTTTGGCTGCGCCGTGCGCTGACCGGCGCGGTTGCGCTATGGTGGGCGGTCGGCATGCTGGCACTGCTGGGCCTGTCGTCCGAGCTGGTTACGTCGCTGCAGGCCTTTATGGACACCGACCTGGCCATCGGCGACGTCACGCTGTCCACCCAGAACGTGGTCGCCGGCCTGCTGGTGCTCGCGGGTACCTGGCTGACGGTCAAGGCGGTGCGATTGCTGCTCGACGTGGAGATCCTGCCGCGCGTGGTTCGCCGCCGCGGCGTGGCCTTCGCACTGTCGGCCGTGGTGCGCTATGGCATGGTGGCGGTCGGCGTGCTGCTGGCGCTCGCGGCCCTGGGCATCGACCTGACCAAGGTCACGGTGCTGGCCGGCGCGCTTGGCGTGGGTATCGGTTTCGGACTGCAGAGCGTGGTCAACAACTTCATCAGCGGGTTGATCCTGTTGGTGGAAAGGCCAGTCACCGCCGGCGACGTGGTTCAGATAGGCGACGTACAGGGTGTGATCGCCGGCATTGGCGTGCGCTCGACCACCGTGCGCACGCCGGCCGGCGCGGAGGTGATCGTGCCCAATGCCGACCTGATTACCAAGGTGGTGTCAAACTGGACGCTGTCAGACAGCCGTTGTCGGGTCGAGATCGAAGTCAACGTGCCTTCAGCCGTGGACCCGGATCGCGCGATAAGCCTGCTCGAGGCGGCAGCGGGCGAACTCGACGAGGTGGCGCAGCGTCCGAATCCGAACGCCTGGCTCGCCGGCCTGCACGATGGCCAGCGCACCTATCGGCTTCATGCCTGGATTGCCGACTTCGATAGGCAGACCGCCGTGCAAAGCGCGCTTCGCGTACGAATCCAGCGCCGCTTTGCGCATGAAGGAGTGGCGCTGCCGTAGTGTGGACCGCCCTGAGGTGAAAGCAGGTTACTCTGAACCGGCCGTTCGCGCGGGTCAGCTAGTGGCCGGGACCGTGATTTCATTTCACTCCCAGATAGTTGACGTTCGACATGACTTGCATCGTCGTCAAGGGTCCTTACTAAGGGCCGATGCCATCTCGCCGGAAACTGTTGGCAGTCCAGCCTGCTGTACCCGAGGGCCAGTCGCTCAGCGCTTCTTGGGCCGAAGGTTGCCCCGTGCCGCTTCTTGCCAGGAACAGCGAAGACAGGCTGTGACGCATCCGTGACCGAACTCGAGGTCGCGCTGTCGCGCCCGAGCAAAGGTCGCAGAATCCGGCCAGCCACAAGTTCCTCGCGCCCCCACGGCCGAGGTCCCCCGTGCTTGAGTCAAGCCCTGCTTCACGGAACGCCCCCCGCATGATTGTTCGCAGCCTGCCCGCCCGGTTCGGAGATTGCCTGCTTGTCACCTGGGGATCGCCGAAGCGCGCCATGCTGATCGATGCCGGCCTGGGCAAGACCTACACCGAGTCCCTGCGGCCGGCACTCGCCCAATGCGGGAACCTGGGCATTCGACGGCTGGAGCTGGTCGTCGTCACGCACATCGACCGTGATCACATCGGCGGCATCGAGCAGACGTTGACGCTGCAGCATGACCACGGCCTGACTATCGCCGAGGTCTGGTTCAACGGCGAACCCCATCTGCCACGGGCGCCCGCGCGGCTTCGGGGCGTTGAACAGGGTGAGACTGTGGGCCGATTGCTCAGGGCGCAATCGATTCCCTGGAACACCAGCCTGGCCGGCAAGGCCGTTCGCATTCCGGCCCGCGGGCCCTTGCCCAGCGTCACGCTGCCAGGGGGGCTGCGCCTCACCGTCCTGGCGCCCGACCTGGCGCAGCTGAAGCGACTGGCCGATCTATGGCCCGAAGCGGTGCGCAGCGCCGAGGCCGTGGAGCCGCTTGCGCGTGGGCCGGTCTCGCCGCGCCGCCCCCCGCCCGTGGCGCCCATCGACATCGACCGGCTCGCCGCAGAGCCCTTCAGCGAAGACGACAGCGTGGCCAACGGCAGCAGCATCGTGTTGCTGCTGGAGCAGGGCCGCAAGGCGGCGGTTCTGACTGGCGATGCCTACCCCAGCCTGGTCCTGGCCGGCTGGAAGCGGCTGGTGGCCAGCCGCGGCGGCGCACCGAAGCTGGATCTGCTGAAGCTGTCGCACCACGGCAGCAGCACCAACACCTCGCCCGAACTGTTGCGTACCTTGAAGCCCCGGAGGGTGCTGGTGTCCTCGGATGGCAGTGCCTATGGTCATCCCCATGCGCAGACGCTCGCCTGGGCGATTCGCGAACTCAAGGGCGTGGAACTGCTGTTCAACTACGACAACGAGTACTCGCGGCCGTGGGCCGAGACCGCGGCACGGCCGCGAGCCGGCTTCAAGGTCCGGGTGGGCGGTCGCGACGGCATCGCGGTCTAGCGAAGGCATCGAATGGAGACGACCGAGTGGCAGGCTGCCTCGCGGTCGTCGCCTCGGGAGCGTGGCGGACATCAGGCCTGCCAGACGCCATAGCCGGCCTCACGCAGGCCGATGGCCAACTCCACCTCCATTTCGCGGGCGGCCTCGTACGGCATCGGGTTGTACACCTCGTACAAAGCCGGAAGCAGGCGCAGTCCGTACGTGAAGACGAAGCGGTTCGCCTGAATGCCCGCCTTGTGCTTGTCGAATCGCAGATCGGGGTCCAGTCCGGTCATGCCGACGTAGACGAAGGGCTTGCCCAGTTGGTAGTCGGGGTTGGCCTTGCGGAAACTGGCTTCGTTCCATACCTGGTCTGCCAATTCGACCACATAGACGTGGTGGTGGTGATGTCGCCTCGACTGCGGCAAGCGCGCCACTGTTCCGCGACGGGCTTTCTGAACAGGCACTGCGAGAAGGGGCTTCGGGTGGCGCGGCACGACTTCATTTTGATGTTGACATCGTCAGCGCGTGCGGCGCAGAGGCTTGCGTAGGATGGCGTGCGAACCCGAGATTGCCGATCGCTGTCATGCGCTGCCGTACGGGCATGCATGCTGCCGCGAACAATGGCCAACCGCGTCGACCATGGGTGTCCGGTCCGATGCCACACAGCAGCCATTCGGATCCCGCCGAGTCGGCGCTCCGGCCGTGTCAGCGGGACCTCGCTTGGGTCAGATCTCCGTTTGCTCGGAGATCTCGAGGGCGTCATCGACCTCGATTCCCAGGTATCTCACTGTCGACTCCAGCTTGGAGTGCCCAAGCAATAGCTGCACGGCGCGCAGGTTCTTGGTGCGGCGGTAGATTAGTGTCGCCTTGGTCCTGCGCATCGAGTGCGTTCCGTACTCCGCGCGGTCGAGACCGAGTTCGTCGACCCAGTGCCCGAGGATCCGGGCGTACTGGCGCGTGCCCAGGTGCGCTGAGTCGTGTAGCCGGCTGCCATCATTGAACGGAAGTGCACGGGAAGGCGCCTGAGGGCGTGATTGTGTTTGCGTGGCATGGGATCTTCTGCGGGCCGAAACCCAATATTGGATCAACGCCCTACGATCGCGCGCAACGGCTCGGCTTTGGCAACGGTGGACGAAGCTTCCCGTCGTGACCCAACACCGTTTCGGATACCGGGTCGTCGCGAAATTCGACAGCCTCGGCCAGTCAGCCTTGCTGCTCAGCCGACTGACTTCACTGCCTTCCCAGCGAGGTATGCTGGTGGTCAGCCGCATACGGAGGAGCTTCCAATGCCAGCCCTGCAGTCCGTGTTCGTCTCCTACGCCCATGCCGACAACGAAGGAGCAGACCCTGCTAAGCGTTGGCTCGATCGTCTTCAAGAACATCTTTCCCCGCTAGTTCAGCAGGACCAACTGAACCTCGTTTCGGATGAGGACATCGAGCTCGGCGAAGATTGGCAAGCATTCCTGCAGACTGGTCTGAGCCAAGCAGTCGCGGCCGTACTACTGGTTAGCCCTGCGTTCTTGGCTTCCAAGTACATCCGGAACAGTGAACTGCCGGTTCTACTGCGCAATGCCGCCGAGCGCGGGGTAAGGATCATCCCGGTCATTCTTCGCCCCTGCTTCTTTGAGGGCACAAGATTCAGGTACCCGGACCCGCGCCTCGGACCTGAAGAATTCACACTGGCATCGCTTCAGGCGGCTGGCTCGCCGCAACGCGCCCTGAGCGAGATGAGCGAAGGCGAGCAAGACCGTGCCCTACTCAAGGTGGCGCAGACGCTGGCCAGGCTGATGCCCCAACAGGTTGGATCGGATCCTGGTAGTCAGGCTGCCACGGCAGTGCATCCACGCGTACCAACCGATAGGGGCGCCCAGAGGCGTTCGCCCGCGGGCGCCGGCTATGTGCCTGTAAGAGCTCCACACGGCGAACTGGAAAAGCGCGCGACGGCTGCAAGGCCAAGCAACGATGGCGTTCTCACCCAGCATCCTCAGACGAAGTCGCGCGAAATATCCCGAGCAGCCACCCGCAAGACAGAGCAAATACGCCAACCTTCAGGTCCCCCAGATGAGGATGCTCGATGCGACACCATAACGGCCAGGGCCGATTTGTATCGGGGCGACGGCAGTGAGCAAGTAGTCGAACTCACGCTTGAGCGCCAAGCCGTTCCTACAAAGGTGGTCGGGCGCTCAACACAGGCGCGTCTGGTCGACGAAATGGTCCGGATCGGAGCATCCTCAAACAACACCGCTGACCAGCAAATTCGGCGAACCTTGTACGAGTTGCTAATGCCCCCGGAAATAGAGCCATACTTGTCCGAATCGACACCAATCGTGCTCCGGCTTGACGCGGCCACGGCGTCATGGCCTTGGGAACTGATCGATTCCGGTGAGAACTCCCCCCCATGGGCAGTGCGGACGAAGCTGTTGCGCAAGTTGCTCTCCAGCGACTCGTTCCCCAATAGAGGTCGCGTCGATTCAGCTGGTGCCTTTCGAAGAGGCGGAGCGCTGGTCATTGGCGAGCCCCAATGTGACACAACGAGGTACGGCGCGATACCAGGCGCAAGAGAGGAGGCCCAGGAGGTAGCCAACGCACTTGACGTGCGGCCATTGCTCGAAGCGGACGCTCTGCAGGTAATGAACAACCTGATCGCTATACCCCCTAGCATCGTACATATCAGCGGCCATGGCGAAACTCGCTATGACCTAACGTGCGGTGTGGTGCTGTCCAACGATAACTTGTTTGGCCCAAGGGAAATCGCCGCCATGCGGCATGCGCCGGAGTTGGTATTTGTCAACTGCTGTTTTGTTGGCGGTATCGAATCTCTACAACCGGCGCAACCTAATGAATTCGGCCGCTCGCGAGCCGTCTTTGCGGCAAGCTTCGCGGAGCAGTTAATTCGAATCGGCGTGCGGTGCGTAGTAGTGGCCGGCTGGCCGGTCGAAGATGGGCCCTCTGTGCGGTTCGCAGTGCGCTTCTTTGAGCGCGTGCAAGCTGGCCACCGCTTCATCGACGCTGTAGGCGCTGCAAGGGTTGCTGCCTGGGAATCTCATCCCCTTGGAAACACTTGGGGCGCATTTCAATGCTATGGCGATCCAGACTGGCGCTACTTGCGCCCGTAGCGGGGCGCCGCTCGTTTCAACGCCTTCAGAGCTCGCTGGTTTGGTGTAGCGGCCTGAGCACAGGTGCAGTACAGGGCCGTGGATGGCGCAACGGACGTCCGCTTCTTGCTTGTCAATCCTTGCGACCGGATGCCTGGTTTGGGTCGATTGCGCCTGGTCGTCCCAGTGACGAGCAGTCATTGGGACGACCCTGACCGCACCAGCCAGACCTACGACCGCTGCACTTCGCATAGCTGACAACCGTACGCGCCTCGGTTGTCAGGGCGAGCGCCCGATTGCTGGCGGTCAGCGTGAGTTCGCCCAGCGCCAGCGAACGGCGGCAACCGCTGCATTGTTGTCTGTAGAGACGTCCGCTAAGGCGGGAGTGCCTACGAGTTGAATGCAGCGGGAATCCTGTAGTTCAGGTCAAACAAGTCTCGGGTGCAGTCGAGGAGCGGAGCCGACCAAAAGTGGGCGATGTCGAGCTCGCTAAAGTCGATTCCGTTCTCGCGTGCTTGGTATGCATCGGAAGCCATGCGAACACCAGTTGGCCAATCTCTATCGAGAGCGTCGCGGCAGAAGCTTGCGTGCGACAGATCCTTGATGAACAAACCGGCTACGAATTAATCGGTCCTGCGAGGGGGCAGGCACCGCTACCTGTCGAGACTGCTGCTGGACTGGAGCAGCCGCGGCACCTTTGCGCTGGCGCTCAGTCCGCCGGAAATCTCAGGAGGTCGGCAAGCTCTACGCCCACGGCCTTGGCGAGACGATCCATGCTGTCGATGGAAATGTTGCGTTCCGAACGCTCGACGCTGCCTACGTAGGTGCGATGCAGCCCTGCGAGGTCAGCCAACGACTCCTGGGAAAGTCCCTTGCCGAGGCGCTCCTGCCGGAGACGGACCGCGAACACTTCCCTGGCCGAAAGCTGATCGATTCGAAGGCGGCGCTTCATCATTCCTGAGCGTCGCGGAACCGCCTACTTTGGGTCTACAGACTTTGAGTAGCATCTTGGTAGACTCGGCTGTAGGATTGGTCATAACCATTCGTGAGGAGTTGTGCCGAAGCCATCGTCGACCTCTCGTGGGTCTGAATCCGCCATCCAGAGCCAGAACTTCGGATCTCGAATTCGGGCTGCCGCGCTTGAATTGCTTAGCAGCCATCCTCAGGGCTTGCGCTATTCGCAGCTGGTCAGGCATGTGTTGAAGTTGAACCCCGCCTTTAACAACAAGACCGTGTCGAACGTCGTTTGGAGTCTCGATACGGTCCTTCCGGAGCGCGTGTACAAGCCTTCGAAGGGGGTATATCGTCTGCTGCAGTTCCGTGACGTGCCTGACGAAACTGCACTTGAGTTGCAGACAGCATCTCCACACAAGGGGGTACGTGAGGAGGAGTTCTATCCGCTCTTCGCTCAATGGCTGAAAAATGACGTCGAAGACGTGACTTTGGCTATTCCCCTCGGAGGAAACGCGTTCCGTGATAAGTGGGGTACCCCGGACGTGCTCGGCAAGGATGTCAGCCGCGCAAGCGATCTGATCAAGGCGCAGACCGCAATCGTATCGGCGGAGATCAAGGCGGACACAGCAGGCCTAATGGCCGGCTTTGGGCAGGCGGCCGTGTATCAGCTCTTTAGCCATCGCTCCTGGCTGGTGATTCCGCGGCACACGGCAGCAGAGGATATGGCCAGGGTCGACTCGCTTTGCCGCATGCACGGCATTGGCCTGGTGACCTTCAATCCTCGGAGTCTGTCGACTCCCGACTTTCAGCTTGCCATCCGGCCAAGGCATCACGAACCGGACCTGTACTATACGAACCGCTACCTCAAGCGGGTCGAGCGCGAGCTGTTTTCCTGATACCTCTCGGACGCCGTACGTGTTTGCGGCTTATTGCGAGTGAACTGTGTGCAACTCGACGGTGCCCAAGGATCAGGTGCAAACAGCGCCACATAGAGGTAAAGGTTGGGCGGTCTTGCCATCGAGTGTCTTTGGTGGCATGGTCAGCGGTGTATCGCTTGACTTGGTACAGAGATCATGTGCACCAACCAGCGGCGTCGCGACCGGATTCCACTGCTGAAATCCGCTCAAGTTGACATAAACATTATTGTCGCGCGTCGGCGGCTTGGGCGACAATCGCGCTAGAAGCATACGAGATGAGCGCTGCTCCCGCCAGCGCTGGCTTGGCCAGGGACCTTGTCGCCCTGGTGGCGCGGTGCTTCCGCACTCTCATCGAATCTCGCGCTTGGGCCGGTGGTCGTTGCACGTCTTCTGTCAACCGTGCACAATAATTCCATCTCTGATGCGGTGGATCCTATGCACAGCATGACCTTGGAACAACTGCGCGCCACCGCGGCCGCCGGCGGCGTCGCCGGCGTCACGCTCAAGGGCCAGGGCGGCGCCTTCATGCTGCGCATCGCCACCCGCAGCGGCCAGGACGCCGTGCTGGCCAAGGCCCGCAGCACCGAGCCGCGCCGCTTCGGCAATCCAGCCTCAGCCATGATCCTGCTTCGCGAGGTTGGCATCGCTGTGGCGCAGCTCGACGCCACCGACTGGAACCCCGACGAGAAGGACATGAGCCGCAGCCGCTCCAGCCAGGCCGAAGCGATGCGCACGGCCCACCAGGCTGCGGCGCACAACCGGTGGCTCGCCGCCGAGATCCAGGAATCGCTCGACGATCCGCGCCCGAGCGTCCCGCACGACGAGGCCATGGCGGCCATGGATGCCGAAATCGATGCGATCGAGCTCCAGCGTGCCGGCTCCGCACGAAGGAAAGGCGCATGAGCACGACGCCGCGCCAACCCGATCAGGTCATTGCGCAGGCGATGCTGGCCGCCGCCGCTGAAGCGCCGCCCCCTGCGATCACCTCCGAGGAAGTGGCGGCACTCGAGCGCCTGCTCGCGCATGCCAGGCGCGACTCCGGGCAGAGCCGGGTCGTTGCGGACTTTCTGCTGGCCTGGTGGAACACAGGCAGCTGCGGTGCCTTCGACCTGACCTCGCTGTGGGCACTGGACACCGCCATCGTGGCCGACATGACGACCGTGTTCGGCCTGATCGGCCGCGTTCACCGCTACCCCGACAGCCTGGGCTATGAGGCCGAGTTCAAGGCCATCGTGCAGGCCTGGCGGCCGGAGCTCGGGGACTGATGCCGGGGGCCGACTACCGCATCGCCTGGCGTCCCAAGGCTCTGGAAGACCTGCGCAGCATCGTCCGCTACATCGCCCAGGACAGTCCTACCCGAGCGCGCGCCTTCGGCAAGAAGCTGCGCGAGAAGGTCCAGCCGCTGGCCCAGCACCCGCTGCTCGGCCATGAGGGCCGCCCCGGGCTGCCAGCCGACGTTCGCGAACTCGTGCTGCACGCCAACTACATCGCCTTCTATCGGGTGATCGACACCTCTCGCACCGTCGAGATCCTGCGGGTCAAGCACGTGGCTCAGCAAACGCCGTGAGACGCAGGGGCGAGTCCGCAGGTGCGTCGGGACGGCTGGCCATCTGAATTCGGCGCCCGATTTCGGCGGGGGGTTGGACCGGGGTTTCGAGTTGCGCGGTCACGTGGTCGGCCGCACGATGGGGTGCCCTGCACCCGCTGCGCCATGAAGCCCCGGACATCACCGTTGCGAACCGCGCTCGCTGGCCTTTGTGGTCCCTCCGGACGGGATCAGGCCAGCGCCGACGGCTTGCTCGCGGTCGCTGGCCTGCAACTGCAGGCCTACGATCCGCCCGCAAGCTTTGCGGACCCGCGGCTGGAAGCGCTTTGTCGGGAGGCCGCGCGAAGAGGCTTGGTGATCACCGACGGCCAGGGGCGCCTGGTCGGCGATCTGCGTGCTGTGTCGGTCAACGAGGTGCTGCCAGGTTTCAGGGGCGTTTGACGCACTCGACGGCACCCCCTTCCGCGCTGCAGCGCCGACGCCGACTCACCGGGAGCTGGAGGCGCCGCCCGAGTTGCTCGTGGTGGCCGAATTGGCAGCGGCGGTGCGATCGCGCGCCAAGGTCTGGATGATCGTGCCGACCATCTTGTCGGCCTTCGAGGGCTTGGCGACGTAGGCGTCGAAGAGATGGCCGTGCTGCTCGGCCAGTCCGAAGGCGCTCATGGCGATCAGTCTGGTGTCGCACTTCGGCGAGCGAGCCCTTAGTCTTCGTGCCAGCTCGTAGCCATCCGCGCCGGGCATCTGGATGTCCACCAGCGCCACCTCGAAGGCCTTCGAACCGAGTTCTAGCAGCGCCTCGTCGGTGCCCGGCGCTTCCACACACTCGGCTCCCTTGGCGCGCAGCAGATCTGCGACGGCGCTGCGAACGGAGTCTTCATCGTCGACAACGAGGACGTGCAGGCCCGACAGGCTCGCTGATCCAGCCAGCGGTCGCGTCGGTTGCTGGTCCAGCACCTTCACCGGGATATGCACGGTGGCCCTGGTGCCGTGGCCCTTCTCCGACTTGATCTCCGCTGTCCCGCCGAGCTGGGCGACGAGGGACCGCACGATCGACAGCCCCAGTCCCAGCCCGCGCGCTTCGCGGGTGCCTCGAAACCACGGATCGAAGACATTCGGCAGAACCTCTTCGGCGATGCCGCTGCCCGTGTCGCTCACCCACAAGGTCATGGTGTGGGGCCCGTCGCCATCCACGTCCGCGTGGATCTCGATGTGGCCATGGCTCGTGTACTTGACCGCGTTGCTCACCAGGTTCCCGATGATCTGCTGCAGGCGCATGTCGTCGGCAAGCAGCGAGATGGCCGGGACGGTGACGCGCACGTCGACCCCCTTGCGGTTGGCCAACTCCCGGAGTTCGGTGATCGACGCAGCCACCACTTCGTCCAGCCGCACCGGGCGTTCACGGATCTCGTAGCCTGCGGCCTGATTGGCCCGCACGAAGGCGGCCAGGTCATTGGCCTGGTGCATCAGTTGGTCGGCCGCTCGTGACAGCCGCTGGACCGGCTCCTGAAGGCCTTTGGACCTCTCGTCAGCGGTCTTGAGCGCGAGCAGGTCGGCCAGGGCGACGATCGTCTGCAGGGGCGTGCGGAACTCGTGCGAGACCTTGGCGATGAACAGGTCCCGTGTGGCCGCCGCTTCGTTGCGGGCCGACTCGGCCGCCAGCTTGGCTTCGGTGAGTTCCAGCTCTGCGAGGCGCGCGTGGTCAGCCCTCAGGCGATCGCGTTCGAGCAGGGCTCTCGCGAGCCGTTCGCCCGCTGCCTTCGACAACTGCGCGGACCGGTGCATCGTGAAGCCGAACCCGGCCACGATGGCGGCCAGTCCGATCGAGCGCAGGCCGTCGAAGGCCAGATGGGCGATGACCAGCGACGCCACCTGCGGCACGATCATGTAGAGGTAGGCACGCCCTGCCAACGGGGCATACAGGGCCGCCACGCCGGCCGATCCAGCCAGCAGCATCGGGTAGGCGATCTGCGCGACCTCTTTGAGGTGCGGGTAGATGGCCAGGGCACCGTAGCCCCACATGAGACCGGACAGGCCGGCGTTGAGCTCGACCTCGCGTCGCGCTGCCCGCGCCATTGCCTCGTCAAAGGGTTCGCGCCAGCGGTAGCGCTTGCTCATCGACCAGCGCCAGCCCGATGCCGCGAGCCCGAATGCGCCGAAGATCGTTCCCGGCACGCTCAGCCCGGCCTCGAACGCCATGTACACGACCAGCGCGACCGCGGCCAGCAGCAGCGGCACGTTGGCCACAGCCGAGACGACGGCGTTGGCAGTCATCGCGCGCGCAGTCTCACCGGCGTCGGGCGAGTAGTCCCCGCCAGCAGCCTTGCCCGCGACTTCGACCTGCGGTCCCTCCGCGGCCCTGCCCTGCTCACTCATGTCGTTTTTCGTCCTGAGATTGGTCCGTCTGCCCGCTCCAACGGTTCGTCGACTGGTTCTGTTGTCCATGCCCCAGGGTGCTCGGCGTCTGCGCGCCGTCAAGCCCGCCTGCAAGAGGTACGCAGACCGTCTCAACCTGCATCCAACCGCACTGAGGTGAACGCAGAGTTTCCACGTTCCTTCTGCAATGCGGCCCGACCGATCGAAACAGGCCCTGCAAATCGTCTGTAGCGCGGCGCGACCACGGGCGCGCTGCAACCAATCTTCCCGCCGGTCGGCGAATTCACCGATCGCCCCAACGAGCGAGTTGATGGGTACCCACCATTGGGGGCCCACGTCGCGGTGCACCGGCAGGAGGGCCTGACGGGTGGTGCTCCGTCGCGTGCACTGCCGGATACCGGGCGCCCAAATCCGAACCAACGGCGCCGCCGCTCGCCCCCTCTCCTGGCTTGCGTCTTTGGGGCCGGCGAAGTGGCCAAGGCAGGAATGCTGGCGAAGCAACGTCCCGCGCCGTTGGTTCGGTTTTATGATCCTTGCCCATGGCCACCCAGAACCTTGACCTGTTCGACGACGCCGACCCGGCTGACCAGGTGCGGGCGTACCAGGAGGCCTTCGATCAATGGCTCGATCACCAGCGCACGGCAGCCTCGCGCAAGATCACATTGACGTCCTCCATCCGCGCGTACACGGTGCTGTGGCAGGCTTTCGCCGAGTGGTGCCTGAGTCAGTCACCCGTGATCGGCCTGGATGGCATCTCCGAAGCGGACCTCGGCGCGTTCATCAACAGCCGGCTCGAACCCGCCAACGCGTCTCGTGCAAAGCCCAGCCGGCTCAAGGAGGCCGGGAAGTTCACGCCGCGGCACGCATGGCGCCTACTGAAGCTCATCGACAGCGTGCTGGAGATCCGCGCAGTGGCCACCGGGGCTGCCGCCCCGAACCGGGCGGCAGCCACCCTGCTGCAATCCCGTGAGGATTGGCTCTATGCCAACGCCAATCGGCGCGACGCACTGCCCGACTACCTGGCCCCTGCCGAGGCCCGCATCCTCGTCAACTACCTCTCCGCTGGGCTGCCCCGTTCGGGCCGTCGCGGCGCCGACATCACGTGGCAGGAACTGCGCAATCGCACTGCCGTCGCGCTGCACCTGGGCTCCGGGCTGACCCCCGCGGACGTCCGCATGCTTCGCCTGACATCCCCCGTGCTGCGCACGGGCGAAGAGAAAGGCGTGCCGGGCACCGTCCACGTGCCCGCCTACGGCGACAGCCCGGAACGTGAAGCACCGGTGATCAAGTGGGCAGGCCGCGTGCTGGCCTACTGGCTGCAGGTGCGCAAGGAACAGAAGCTCGCTGGCGACTTCCTGTTTCCCGCGACGCGTACTGGCAAGCCATGGGGCAAGGTGACCCACTACGACGCGGTGAAGGCGGTCCTCGAAGCCTCCGGCATCGACAAGAGCCTGGTCGAGGGCGGTGCCTACCGCCTGCGCCACACCTTCGCGCTGCGCCAGCTGCGCCGCGGCAAGTCACCGGACCTGGTGGCCAAGTGGCTCGGGGTGGTCGAGATGCGGGTGATGGACCGCTACCGGCGCGTCGACTACTCGAGTGAGCGCCCGGACTGACCGCGGCTGGCACTGGATCCTGCCGCACGAGCCCATGCCCGCCGACCTGATGGCCATCGCCCACGTCCGCAGGTTGCTGCTGGAACTCGGCATGGAGGAAGCGCCGGAGCAGATCGTCCCGGCTGCGCTCGGCTATTCGGTTTGGGTGTCGCTGCCCATCGCAGAGCTGGCAGGCAGAACGCCGAAGGAACTGGTGGCCGACGCGGAGGGCAGCGCCGCGCTTCGCCGCTGGATCGTCGGTCGGCTCGGCCTCGGCAGCTAAGCGCCGGCGGCCATCGACTCGGTCTCCTGACCCGCGGCTTGCGGAATCGGCGTTGCCGTCTGCTCACCCGAAACTGGAGGGGGTTCATCGACGCGCTGATCGGCTGCAGCTTCGCCCGCGAGGGGCCCGTCCTGGTCGGGGTTGGTCGAGGGCGCTGGTCGTGGGGCCGGCGGCCGCGGCTTGGCAGCTTCCGCTGCCAGCCTCGCGTCACGTTCGTTCATGCGGCGACGCACGCCCATCCAGAGGTTGCGCGCCTTGGTCGAGATGCTCAGCACGACCCGCTTGTACAGGGACCGGCGCGTCTCGAGCTCGCGTTCACTGATGATCTCCTCGATGGCCAGCGTCTCCATCATCGGCATGATGATGTCGAGCTTGTGCATCAGGTCGAAGTAGCGCCGGCCGAACGAGGAAGTGATGCCGATTTCTTCCTGCAGAGGCACCGTGTCGTAGGACGCCAGCGTCTCGATGTTGTGGTGCTTGAGCAGCGCCTCGGCCTGGTCGATGGCTCTGTTGATCTCATCCGTCGCCGCGTCCAGCGCCTCGCGGATGTTCTGCTCGATGCGTTCCACCACCTCGTGATCGAGCTTGGCACGGCCGAGCTGGCTGATGAAGTACATCGACGCCTGGAAGCTGTAGAAGCAGCGCGCGAACATGCGTTTGGCATGCGGGCTGGAGAGGTGCGTGGTCCGCTTCAGCGAGGCGCCTTCGACCTTGCGAAAGTCCGCCCGGTACTCGTCCTTGTTCAGAATGCGCTCGTTCACCTGGCCGGTGTCGATGACGGCGAGTCGGGTTGAGGTCATGGCACGCTCCGTTGTCCAAGTGAGGTTGGGCGGGTACCGCAATCATCCCGACCACCGCCAACGCGCGCCACCGGAAAGGCGGGTCGAACCCCCCCTCCAAATCGACCGTCGCGTCGCCGTTGACAGCGCACGGCGCCGGGCGCTAAGGTTCACGCTTGTGCAGTAGCTGGCCCTGCACTTCAAATCAGGCAAGCCCTCCAGAGCGTCGCTTAGACGCACCGCCCGGCCCCGCCGGGAACATCCGCATCCGCCGATCAGCCTTTCGAGGCGCGACCCGTTTCGTCGTGCGCCGAAAGGTCTCTCCCGATCGGTAGCTGGCACACCGATCCAGCGGCTCTTGCCGCCCAAGCCAGCCCTATATGCCGGTTCATGACCGGCCACTCACTCAACCCCCGCGGGGCAACTGCTGCCCCTGCGGGGATGGGCGTTGCCTCGCGCATCCATGGAGGCAGCAATGCTCAACATGAGTGTCGCCAACGCTTGCATCCGAGGTTCGCTGTTTGACCTCGACGAACCCCCATCCATCCCCGGCCGTGCCGATGCCGTCCATACCCTGCAACTGCACCAGTTGCCGCTGCAGACCCAGGACGCGCCGCAGCCGTTGATCGCGATCGAAGACGCTCCCGAGTGGAGCGAGTCCGCCGTGGTGCAACTGCACTGGGTGCTGCTGCAGGAGCTGAGAAAGCTCACCGATCCCGAAACGCCGCTGGAAGAGAAGATCGAGACGCTCGACTGGGCATTGACCAGTCCGTCGAACGATCACCTCCCCTTCTCGTTCGCCTCGTGCGTCCGCGTCGTCGGCACCAGCCCCATGTCGCCCACGGCGTACTTCGGCCGCGTCGACGTCGACGAGTTGCGCCAATGGCTGCTCGTCAACGCGCGGCGCTGGCTTCGCGAATCCATCGCGCGCTACCCGCAGTGGGCCCAGGAGCTGTTCTACAGCGACCCCCACTTCGCCGCCGCCCAGCTGACGGCGAATCCCCAGTGGCTCAACGAGCAGATCCGGCGGCACGAGGCATCGACATCGTCGCAGGCCGCCCAGCGAGACCTGTTCGCGCTGGCATCGCACATCGGTGACGAAGTGCAGGAGGCCGCATGCCCGCTCAACTGATGCGTCCCGAGGTGCTGCTGCTGATCGTCGTCGTGCTCTGGGGCATCGCCGGGAAGCTGGACGAGCCTCTCGAGGGCTTCGACCCGGAGCCCGTGCAGGCCGAGGCCGCCGCAACCGAGGGCGACCCGGCCGCGCAGGCGCTGCACCTGCTGTGTGTCGTGGAGGAGGCCGGGCCGGGCTCGGTGCGCCAAACCCCCACGCCCGTCCTCACGGCGTACTCGCCGACCCCACCTGGGGCGGCAGGCCGCCACGCCGCAACAAGCCGCCGTCTGACGTGCGTCGTCACCGACGAACAGGAGACCCCGTGAACCACCTCAACCTGTCCATCCGCGCGCTGCCCATGCAGCGCCTGCTGCCGGTGCGATCGCTCGACGAGTTCGAGCACCTCGTGAAGGAAATCGAAGTCCTCACCGGCGCGCCCGGCCGCACGTTCGTGGTCGCCGGCGCCGATCGGCCCGCCTACCAGGTGCACGCCGACGTCGCTGGATTCCAGATCGCCCGGCTCGACAGCGCCATGCCGCACGAAGTGCTGGCCACGGCACGCGAGCTGGCCAGCCACCCCATCGGAAGCGCCATGGCGTGCGGCCTGCTCTACACGGAGCCGTTGGCGCAGTAGCGCAACTCGAACGACCGGCCTTCGCAGGTCGGTCCTTTCAAGGAGAACACCATCATGTCGATGAACCTTCCCTCCATCGGCTCCGCACAGACCCCCTACGGCCTGGCCAGCATCCACGTGGGCCGCTATCCCGTCGGCGGCGCCCTGTTCGTCGAGCTCTACACGGCCGACGACGAGATACCGGAGCCGCTGGCCATGCTGAGCTGCAACCTGGCGCCTTCGGGTGTCACGCTCGCCGACGACGAGTTCTGCGTGAAGTCGTGGTCCGAGAACGAACCGCTGATCGAGCCCCTGCTCGCCACCGGCCTCTTCGAGGACACCGGCCGTCGCACGCCAACCGGCTACGCGGTCTCGCCGACCTGGCGCATCAAGGACCCGCAGTTCGTGCCACCACGGCGCGGACGCTGAAGATCCTGAGCACCACCGTGGTCGGTCGCATCGCCCCCCAGGCGGCGCGGCTGACCCCGGTGGCCCGCTGTCGTCGAAAGTCGCGCGACGTGCTGGCGGTTCTTTCCCGAGGGAGTGCAACCCTTAGGAAAGCATCGCTTCCCCAGCAGGCAGCTGACAGGCCTGGCGCCCTACGGCGCGAAGTCAGCCCTTCAATCGCGGCCACTGCCCAGCAGTGGCCACACACCGGACCAGACCCGTCTTGTCCGGGCCATCCCCCGTCGGGCGGCACACCGATCGGCCTGCAAAGGCCATCCGCCGACCTCCCGCCCACAAAGCGCATCCGAGCGTTGCCGGTTGCCTCGCAACACCGCGAGCAGCCTGGCAGCGCCTTGCCGCGTGGGTACCCCGTTCCCGAGGAGTTTTCATGAACCTCAGAGACCTTGTCCCCTCCGCCGCGGCCCTGAAGCCGCAAGCGATCAGCCTCGATGTCCTGCGCGAGAAGTACTGCAAGGACAACGAGACGTCGATCGAGGACGTCAACGCGCGCGTCGCCAACGCGCTCGCGGACGTCGAGCCCGAACGTCGAGACCAGCACCGTGAAGCCTTTCTGTGGGCACTGCAGCAGGGCTTCCTGCCGGCCGGTCGCATCCAGTCCGCCGCAGGCACGCCGCTCGCGGCCACGCTCATCAATTGCTTCGTGCAGCCGGTGGGCGACTCCATCGCGCAAGTCGACGATGGCTATCCCGGCATCTACACCGCGCTGACCGAAGCCGCCGAGACCATGCGGCGCGGCGGCGGCGTGGGCTACGACTTCTCGCGCATCCGCCCGCGCGGCGCTTGGGTGGGCAGCACACGCAGCCACGCTTCGGGCCCGGTGAGCTACATGCAGATCTTCGACCGCTCGTGCGAAACCGTGGAAAGCGCCGGCGCGCGGCGCGGCGCCCAGATGGGCGTCCTGCGCTGCGAGCACCCGGACATCGAGGAGTTCATTCACGCCAAGGACGACGGTGGCCTGAAGAACTTCAACCTCTCCATCGCCGTGACCGATGCGTTCATGCAGGCCGTCCTGGCCGATGGCGAGGTGGACCTGGTTCACCGAGCCGAGCCGGGCGAAGCACAAAAGGCCACTGGCGCGCGCCGACGCGAAGGCAGCGAGCGCGCCTGGATCTACCGCACCGTGAAGGCCCGCGACCTGTGGGACCAGATCATGCGGTCCACCTACGACCACGCCGAACCCGGCGTGCTCTTCATCGACACGATCAACCGCGACAACAACCTGTCGTACTGCGAGACGATCGAGAGCTGCAATCCCTGTAGCGAGCAGTCGCTGCCGGCCTATGGCTGCTGCTGCCTGGGCTCCATCGACCTGACACGGTTCGTGCTCGATCCGTTCGAGCCGGCGGCGCGCTTCGACGACCAACGGTTCACGCAAGTGGCCGGCGTCGCGGTGCGCATGCTGGACAACGTGCTCGACACGACGGTGTGGCCGCTGGCGCAACAGCAGCGGCAGGCGATCGACAAGCGCCGGGTGGGTCTGGGCTTCACCGGCCTGGGCGATGCCCTCGTGATGCTGGGCCTTGCCTACGGCACGCCCGAAGCGCGCGCGGAGGCCCGGCGCATCGCCGAGTTGATGCGCGACGCGGCCTACGCGGCGTCGGTGGAACTCGCGCGCGAGCGGGGGGCCTTCCCGGCGTTCGATGCCGAGCACTACCTGTCGCCTGGCACTTTCGCCTCGCGTCTGCCTGCGCACCTGCGCGAGCAGATCCGGCAGCACGGCATCCGCAACTCGCACCTGCTGTCCATCGCGCCCACGGGCACGATCAGCCTGGCCTTTGCGGACAACGCCAGCAATGGCATCGAGCCCGCCTTCAGCTGGAGCTACCAGCGCAAGAAGCGCATGCCGGACGGCAGCACGAAGGAGTACGCCGTCGAGGATCATGCGTGGCGGCTGTATCGGCATCTGAAGGGCGAGCAGGCAACGCTGACACCGGCGTTCGTCACCGCGCTGGAGCTCAGCGCGACCGACCACGTGGCCATGGTGGCCGCCGTGGCGCCGTGCATCGACACCGCCATCTCCAAGACGGTCAACGTCCCGGCGGACTACCCCTACGCGGACTTCAAGGACCTGTACCTGCAGGCCTGGCAGGCCGGCATCAAGGGACTGGCTACCTTCCGGCCCAACCCCGTGACCGGGGCGGTGCTGAGCGTCCAAAGTGCCCCGGCGGCCACGTTGCCCACATCGGACGGTGATGACCCGCTGCGCCGGCAGTTCGACAGCCGGCCGCCGGGCGATCTCGAAGGGGTCACCTCGAAGGTCGAGTACTGCACGAGCGAAGGCAAGAAGTCGGTCTACCTGACCATCAACTTCATGCGCGTGGCGGGAACCGTCGACGGCCGCCAGGTCGTCATCGAACGGCCGGTCGAGTTCTTCATGCCGGCCGGACAGCGCGACGAGGGCCAGCAATGGATCGCGTCGAACATGCGGATGCTCTCGATGGTCGGCCGCTCCGGCGGGTCGATCGAGAAGGCACTGCAGAACATGCGCGAGGTGGTCTGGGACAAGGGGCCCGTGCAATGCGGCGTCGTCTTGCGTGGCGATGGCCACACCGCGCGGCGCTGGCATGAATCCGAGGTCGCCGCGATCGGCTACTGGCTGCAGCAGATGCTGGCCAAGCGCGGGTTTCTGGATGCCGACGGCCACCAGGTGCCTGTGCTCGAGATGTCCGCAAGGCTGTCTCGCCAGCTCGAACTGCAGTTGGGCGGAGACGATGACTCGGTCGCAATCGACCGGCACGACACGCAGCCTGCGACCACGAGCTTCGTGACCCGTGGCCGCCAGTGCCCGGAGTGCGGGGCGCGCGCGCTGCAACGCGTGGATGGCTGCGAACGCTGCACCGAGTGCAACCACGTCGGCAGCTGCGGCTGAATCTTCCATCGAGGACCTGGGGAGTGCACGGAGTTCCGCCCTCGTGGCGAGGCTCCGGTCACCCAGCCTCAATCCATTGGACAAGACCATGAACCATGACTTTGAAGCGCGCGTGAGCGACGTGAAGTCCCGTGCGCACGGGCATTGGACGGGCATCCTGCGGTCGCTGGGCGTCGACGAAGACATCCTCAAGGGCAAAAACCTGCCCTGCCCGATCGACGGCTGCGGCGGCACCGACCGCTTCCAGTACACCGACAAATTCGGCGAAGGCAACTACCACTGCCGCTCGTGCGGTGCGGGTGGCGGACTGAAGCTCGCCCACGCGGTACGCGGCGGGCGGTTCAGTGAACTGCTCGACGACATCGAGTCGCTGGTGGGATCGGTGCGGCCGGCGACATTGACCGGCCTGGCCGGCCCGACGCTGGAGCGGATGAAGCGGCTGTGCCACCAGACCTGGACCGAGGCCAAGCCGGTCACCATCGGCGACGAAGTCGACCGCTACCTGCGCGGCCGCGGCATCAACCAGGGCGCCTACCCCAGGACGCTGCGGTTTCATCCGGCCCTGGGCTACTACGAGAAGCAACCCGGGCAGAAGCGCTCGAAGCTGATCGCCAGCTACGCCGCGATGGTCGCCTGTGTGCAGGGGCCGGACGGCCACGCCGTCACCCTGCACCGGACGTACCTCAAGGAGGGTCGCAAGGCACTCGGCGAGCAGTCCAAGAAGCTGCTGTCCGCCGGCATCAACGGCGCGGCCGTGCGACTCGACGAGGCCACGGACGAACTGGCGCTCACCGAAGGGATCGAGACCGCGCTGGCGGTGCGCCTGCGAACCGGCAAGCCGACCTGGGCGGCCATCAACTGCGGCAACCTCGAGAGGATCTGGATCCCCGAGCAGGTGCGGCGGGTGTGCATCTACGCGGACAACGACGCGGACGCCGAGTTCGCTGGCCAGGCCTCGGCCTACATCCTCGCCCAGCGCCTCGTGCGCGAAGCGAAGAAGGCCGGCATCCATCGCACGGTCGAAGTCTTCGTGCCCCGCCAAGCGGGCACGGACTGGGCCGACATCTGGCTCGCCTCGCTTGCCAAGGACAAGCGCGCGGCGTAGGCTTTCAGGGGTGGCAGCAATGCCACCCACTCTTTCCGTGTGCCCCGTGCGGGCACAGCGACAGAGGTTTCCCAAGTGGCAGCTGCCAGGCCACGCTGAACTCCAGCGAAGGTAGCCCTTCAATCCCAGTGCACGACGGTCGCCGTTCGTGCCGCATCGCCGCTCAGCCACGCTGAGCCCACACCCCCGCGGGGACGCGCTTCCCCGCTGCAGGGGTAGAGCCGTCCCCGTATTTCATTTGGAGATCTCCATGAAGTACGGACGTTCCCTCGTCGACCTCGCCACCGAACTCGAGCGGCAGCTCGCGACGAAGCAGGACATGATCGTTCCGACCCCGCTGTTGCACCACATCACCAGCGAGAACGGCACGTCGGTCCTCAACATCGAAACGCACGACGGCGTGCGCACCTTCAGGACGACCGAGAACTGCCGCCGGCAGCTCGCCGACCGCCTGAAGATCCCGTTCGCCTACTTCGAGCGCATGCGCACCGACCAGCCCGCGCTGCTGGATCGCAACATCGACACGTGGCTTCACGCGCAGCCCGAGCAGCGCATGGTGCGCACGCTCGACGGCAACGCGCGGGCCTTCCTGTCGGACCGCTACCGCCGGCTGGACAACTATGACCTGCTGGCGCACGTCTACCCGATGCTGCGCGAACTGCCCGGCGCCCGCGTCGAATCCTGCGAGGTCACCGACAGCCGCATGTACCTGAAGGTCGTGACCTCCCGCGTCCAGTTCGAACTGGCGCCGGGTGACGTCGTGCATGCTGGCGTGGTGATCAGCAACTCCGAAACCGGCCAGGGCTCGCTCTCGGTGAGCCCGCTGATCTTCCGGCTGCTGTGCCGCAATGGCCTCATCGCGGCCGACCAGTCCATGCGCAAGACCCACATCGGGCGCATGAGCGAGACCTCGCCCGACGAGGTCACCATCTTCAAGGACGACACGCTCGCCGCCGACGACGCCGCGTTCTTCCTCAAGGTCCGCGACACCGTGCAAGCGGCGGTGTCGCAGGCCACCTTCTCGCTGATCGCCGAGCGCATGCGCAAGACGATGGGCATCAAGCTGGTGGGCGACCCGGTCAAGAGCGTCGAGCGCCTGGCGGTGAAGTACCTGCTGCAGGAGCACGAGAAGGTCGGGGTGCTGCGCGCCCTCATCAAGGACGGCGACCTGACCGGCTTCGGCCTGGTCAATGCCGTCACCGGCTACGCGCAGGAACTCGACCTGTACGACCGCTCGACCGAGTTGGAGGCCATCGGCGGCCGCATGCTCGAGCAAGGCGCGAAGGAGTGGAGCGAACTGGCCGAAGCCGCCTGAGCTGAATCGAACGACCCGCGCGGTCGTCATCACCCTGAAGGGGCGCCGCAACCGCGGCGCCCTTTTTTTCGCCTGCTTGCGACTTTCCCCCGTGCACAACCGCGCGCAGGGACATAAGCTTCCGAGTTCGGGGTAGGTTCGTCGGCATGCCGACCACCCACAGCATCGCTCCGTGTCCCGTGCTCGCCATAGGCGACGACCCCCGCGAAATCCAGTAGCATCCGACGGTTGCGGGGAGGGACAAGAACAAGGATCGGCGAATGCCAATCTGTTTGGCCTTCGTTTGCACTTGGCGGCGATGAATGATGACTCCGCACGCAAGTTTTCCGCTCATCCTGTTGGGCTAGGTATGGCAGCCGAACACCCAGAAGAAGATCGGCACCGAGCCCTCGCTGCCTTCATCGAGACGATGTTGGACCGGCACGGAGTGCCCGAGCGCCAGCGGTTTCGCGCTCTCGAAGCCGCTCTTGGCATGTCGTACACGCAGGTGCGCCGGCGCATGGTGGGCGAGGCCCCCTGGTCCATCGAGGAGATCAGGAAACTCGCCGGTCACTTCCACGAACCGCTGATCCCGATCATGGCGGCCCTGGCCGATGTACCCGGCATCCCGGCCACGCTGCCCTTCGCCGGCGCCGCCCTGCCGTGCACGATCTGGCCCGTCGGCGAGCCCCTTGCAGGACGCATCGGGCCGATGGTCGCGATGCACGACGAGACCACCGATCAATGGACCGTCGCGTCGGCGTCCGAGGTCGCCGACAGCCCCAGCTACGAACTCGCACGACTGCTGTTCGAGCGCTCGCCGCCCAGGCGGGTCGCCGTTCTCGATGACGACAGCGACTCGGCCCAGTCGATCGTCGACTTCCTCGGTGCCAAGGGGATGGACGCGCAGCCGTTCAACTGCGCCGGCGATTTGCTGGCCGCGATGGAGTCCGAGCCCTTCGAGGGCTTCGTCGTGGACTGGCTGCTGGGTGACACCACCGCCAAGGACCTGCTCTCGAAGATTCGCGCCCGCGTTCCGTCGGGGCCGGTGGTCATCCTCACCGGGCAGATTGCGACGGGCATTGCCAGCGAGGAGGAACTCGCCATGGTCGGCGCCTCCTACCGTGCCTTGCTCTACGAGAAGCCCACACGGCCGCTGACGATCTTCAATGCCCTGCAGGTGGGGTTCACCCCCGAAGCGCCGGCCGCCTGAGGGCGCTGCAACTGGCATTCGTCAGACGCTGGGAACAAGCGGCCCGCACCGGCTTGCGGCGATTCCCGGCCCACCACTGAAGGACGATCCATTTGGCGAATTGCGCGCACTCACAAAATGATACTGACGCAATACGCACTAACTAATTTACTTCCAGTGCCGTCTAGTCTGTTCAGAAAGTACATGTAACGCTAATATGCGTTGACACCACGCGCCAAGAATCGGTAATCTTTCGCTCAAGTCGCCGCGGCACCGCCGCCTCGACTTGACGCCGGGTCCGCTTGCCGTCCCGCGTCGACCAGCCACAAGGCAGACCGGGACGTAACCATGGACCATGCAACTTCGCTCTCGCAGGTTCAGCGAGCGAACCTGAACCTTCTTCTGTTGATGCGCGATGCCGCAATGCGCGACATGGGCGACGCCGTCTGCAGCTTCGGGCTCGCGCGACAAGACTTCGCCGCCATCGTAAGCCGCGCGCCGGACGAGTTGCTCAGCTTCGTCTGCGGCATCGGCGACCAGGCCCTCTTCCTGCCTCGAAGCGACCTCTCCTCGCTGCTCGCGCTCCCCCCTGCGATCGCCCCGGCCATCGCCTCGGCCCGTTCAGCCACCGCGCGGGCCACGCGAGTCGCCGACGCCTGAGTGCGTCACAGCGGTGACGCGTGGGCAGCCCGTTTTCGTCGTACAGCCTGCGTGCGCTGGAGACGGCGCGCCAGTGCGTGATGCTGGGCGCGCGCCTGCGCACCATCGCCCACCTCACCGGTCTCACGCCGGGGTACATCGAACGAGCCGTCTATTGCGAGCGATATCCGGCGCCGATCGGCCGACCGCAGTATTCGGAGGACTTCTTCTTCAAGACCACCAGGCGCCTGCAGGCCGAGGCCTGTTTCCTCGCGACCCATTACCGCCGGCTGACCAGTGAAGGCTTCCTGCCGGCGGACGCGCTGATTGCCGCGTTCCGGCACCACCGCGCCACGCAGCCCGAGTCCATTCTTGGGTTCGACCAGGCCTTCTTCCTGATCTCCAGGCTCGACGGCATCTGGGCGGCGACGAAATGCGGGCTCTCGTTCGTCGAGTGCCTGAACTGCCGCAGCCCCTACCTCGCACCCCATGGGATGCCCCAGCGCGACAGTTGCCCGGTCTGTCGAACCGACTGGCGGCTGAAGTCGGGGGTTCGCGCTCGTGTCCGCAGGCCGCCCCCGCCTGGGCTGGCAGTTGCTCCATCGAAGCCGCACCGGCCCAGGCAGGACCCGCCATGGCAACTGGACCTGGACATCGCACATGTTCGCCTGCTGGACCGGCTGCACCAGTTGGGCGCTGGCGACAGGATCTGCGCGGTGCTGGCCGAAGAGCCGCGCGCGCGACTGTTCCGCGCTCCGCGTGGGCGGCGCACCGTCACGAGCGCCTACATCACGCGACCTATGCCGCTGGCCTCTTGGTCCGCGAAGACCGAAGTCACCCACCGTGTGCAATACGCGGTCTTCGCGTTCCACTTCAGGCGGCTCGTTCGATTGGACGTCACGCCCACCGAAGCCATGTGCTCGGCCTTCGAGACCACACGCCGCGCCTGCCGTGACTATCCGAAGCCCGTGACCTTCGACCGCTGCTTCGAAGTCGCCGCGCTGCTCGACGCCGTCTGGGGCGTGTCGGAGCAACAGCTTGAACTCCTGCAATGCGCATCCTGTAGCTCGCACTACCTGGTGAGCAAGGCCGAGCCGCACCCGATCGGCTGTCCCTTCTGCATGCTCATCCGGCGACACCGGACCCTGCTGCCTGCGATGGCCGCGTGACCTGAGGACCCGATCCGCGCGAGGAGCCGACCGACGGCGTGTTTCCGGGGGGAGTACGACCGGCCTTTCGAGTTGAAGCGCCCGCACCTCCCGCCGGATGATCGCCGCAACACATGACGTGGCGTGGACCATGGGCCTGCTCGATCTCTTTCAAAGCCGCCCGCGGCTTCGCGGCGACCCCTCACCGCGGACCGAACCCGGTGGTCTCGCCGCGCCGCTCGCAAGCGCGGGGCATCCCTCCGTGGACCCCGGCATCGGCGCCTCGACAGTCGATGAGTTGATCGCGTCCGAAGCCGAGTTCCTCCAGCGCTTCAAGTACTGCTACGGATGCGACGCCGAGACCTTCGAACGCGACATCGTCGCGCCCATCCGGCGCTACGCCTCCTACGTCAACCTGCTGCCCGCGACAGCCGACAACTTCTTCTGCTCCGCAGGCGGGCTCTTCCGGCTTGGCCTGGAGGTGGCCTTCTTCGCGCTGCAAGGCACCGACGCTCACATCGTCTCCGGCCGGGCCACCATCACCGTGCGCAAGGAACTCGAGCCGCGCTGGCGACAGGCGACTTTCCTTGCCGGCCTGTGCAGCGAACTACACCGCACGCTCAGCCATGCCACGGTCACCGATGAGCAGGGCAACGAATGGCCCGCCTACCTGGTGCCCCTGACGGTCTGGCTCGAACGCCGCAAAGCGCGTCGCTTCTTCGTGCGCTGGATCGCCAATGCGGCGGATAGCCGTGGCCTGGGCCTGTTCGCACTCCCCCACATCGTGTCACCTGAGGCGATGCAGCATCTCGCCGAAGCCAACCACGTCGTGGTGCCGCAAATGCTCGCCTCGATGACCGGCATTCCGCTGCTGCACGAGCAGAGCATCCTGATCGAACTCGTCAAGCGGGCGGCAGCGCTCGTCATCGACCGCGACCTTGCGGCCAGTGCGCATCGATACGGCAGGCCGATCCTTGGCGCGCACATCGAGCGCTACCTGCTGGATGCGATGCGCCACCTCGTTGCGGCCCATCCGGCCTGGTCGCCCAACACCGAGCGCTCACGCGTCTGGCTCGGCGCTGAGGGGCTCTTCATCGTCTGGCCCAACGCTGCCGCCGAGATCCGCAAGGTGCTCGAAGACGACGAGCTTCGTGGCATCCCCAAGGCGCCGGAGACGATCGTCGAGATCCTCACCGCTGCCGGGGTGCTCATCGCACCGCCCGAAGGTCAGGCTTGCTGGAGCATCCTGCCCCCCGGGAGTTCGGCGGCGATCGAAGCGATCCGCTTGGTTTCGCCCGACATCCTCCTGACGGGGCAGACGAGGCCTGTCGATGCCCTCGCACAGCCGTTGATTGCGCGCGCGGCCACTGCCCCATCCCGCACCGCGGGCGCCACAAACGCCAACATCGCGGCTGTGCCGCCGCCAACGACCCCCGCGTTGGCGACGCCAAAGGCCGGGGCAGTCAGCCCGCGGGCCGCCACGGCAACGCCACGGTCGGCGCCTGAGGACGTCACCGGGCAGGCTGAACCGCCCATGCCGCCACCGGACGCGCAAGGCGTACTCGACTTCGAGCCGTCGCCCGCGCCGCCGAGCGAGGCGAACGTCCCGCCGGAGCCCATCCCGGCACAACCCGCGTCGGTCGCACCGTCGCGGCGGTTCGCCCTGAAGGCACCGCTGCGCCTGGTCCCCCAGGTCCGCCAGGCGCTGCAGGACGCGATCGCGACGATGAACTCCGACGCGAGAACGGCGATCGCGGTCACCGTCGCTTCGGGCGTCTTCGTGCCGCTGTCGCACTTCAAGGCCCACAGCATCGACGTGAGCGTTGCCCTGCGCGCCTTGGTCGACGTGGACATGCTCGTCGGCACCAAGGACCGTCGGCCCAGGACCTACCAGCACGACATCGGCGGCCAGGAGCAGGCGGGCGTGATCGTGAAGCCAACTCACATCGAGGGCCTCAACCCGATCGACTTCCACACACCCACCTGAGGTGACGCCATGCTTGTCCGGCCCTATGAGATGCCGTGGCGGCCCGCCTACGAGGCCTGGGCTGCCGCCGCATGGCTGCTCGGCCTTCTGTACTTCGTCTACATCACTGGCTCACGGGCGCTGTTCACACCGTTCGCTCTGACGCTCTCGGCCTTCGCGATGCTGATGATGATCGTGCGCGCTCGTCAGGCAATGCGGGTCCTGACGGTGCGGGCCTCGCTGTCCGGACGGGCGATGCAGGTCATCACCACACGACGCCTCGGCCAGCTCACGCCCGATCCGGGCATGGTGTTTCTCGGCTTCGGCTTCGAATGGCAGCCGCTGCACTCCCAGCGCCTCTACGAGCTGGCCAAGATTGACTACAAGGAGTACACGCTGCCACCCTCGCTGCTCTCGCTGCTGGGCTACACCGTCGATCCGCAGCCCGATGCGGAGATCGGCATGCCCTTCATCCACGGCGTGGAGCCCAAGGAACAGCCGCTGTACCGGCCGCTGCAGAACTTCGAAGGTGGGACCCTGCTGGTGGGCACCACACAGGCCGGTAAGGGCGTCGCACTGGCCACGCTGCTGACCCAGGCAATCAAGCGCGGCGACGTCGTCGTGTTCATCGACCCCAAGAACAGCCGCCGCCTCAAGCGCGTCGTGCAGCGCGCGTGCGAGGACTACCGCCAGCCCGACACCTTCCTCGAGTTCCACCCGGCCTTCCCGGAAGTCGGTGTTCGCCTCGACTTCACCTTCAACTGGCAGAAGCCCACCGAGATCGCGAGCCGCCTTCAATCCATCATGCCGGCCGACAAGGACGGGACCTTCAGCGCCTTTGGGTGGGACGCCGTCAACGTCGTGGTTCAGGGGTTGGTCAGCCTGGAAGACCGGCCCAATCTGGTCAAGCTCATCAAGTACGTCGCTGGCGGCGTGGAGCCCGTGCTGGAGGCCTCCCTCACGCACTTCTTCGATCGCATCCTGCCGCGCGGCTGGCGCGACTCGGTCGAGATGCGAAAGCTGCTGCAGGAGGCGAGCCGCGGGCAGATCCGACGGCCCTCCGAGGTCACCAGCACGCAACTGATCGCCTACGTCACCTACTACGAGCAGCAGGTCCCGCAGAACCAGCACGAGCGCGTGATCGACGACCAGATCCGCGTGTTCCGCCACAACCGCGAGCACTACCAGAAGATCACGGCCAGCCTGCTTCCCATCCTGTCCATGCTCACCTCGGGCGATCTCGGAAAGAGCCTGTCCCCGGATCCCTTCGACCTCGATGACACGCGGCCGATCATGAACTTCGAGAAGATCGAGCGCGGCCGCCATGTGCTGTACATGTGCCTGGATTCGCTGCCCGATCCGTCCGTGGCGTCCGCGATCGGCGCCCTGGCCCTGGCGGACATGGCCGCGCGGGCCGGCATGCGCTACAACCTGGACATTCAGGGCCGCATCACGCTGGTGGTCGACGAGGTCTCCAACGTCATCAACAAGCCCCTGATCGAGATCCTCAACAAGGGTGCCGAAGGCGGCATCCACTCGATCTGCGCGATGCAGACGCTGGCCGACCTGGCCAACCGCCTGGGCTCGGAGGATGCTGCCCGCATGGCGCTGGGCAACCTCAACAACCTCTTTGCCCTGCGCACGAAGGATCGGCCGACACAGGACTTCGTGGTCGAGACCTTCGGCAAGACCGGCATCCACACCATGCGTGTGGGCCGCAACCTCGGTGCCGACACGCACCTTGGTGACTGGAGCAGCGGTCGTTCGGTCCAGATCACCGACGCGATGGAAGAACGCATCCCGGCCGACATGCTGGGCAAGCTGCCCAACCTGCAGTACTTCGCCCAGGTGTCGGGCGGCCGGCTCATCAAAGGCCGCTTCCCGATCCTGAACCCCGACTTCGACCGCGCCGCTGCGCGCAACACAGGGGCGCGGCCATGATCCGCATCGTCTGGATCGCGGCCCTGGGCTGCGTGCTCGCACTGGTGCTCTACATCCCTTCGGCCGTGCCGCCGGATCGCCTGATGCAGACCGTCAGGGCCGAGCATGAACTCAACACGACGCTCTGGGGCAGTGAGGCCGCAGACCGGATCCTCGAGCGCATGCTGTCATTCCAGGCGAATGGCGTGAACGTCTCTTCTCCGCCACCCGAAACGGTGCAAGTAGCCGGCCCCGGAATCAACACTGCCATGGCCACCGAATTCGGACAGATGAGCACGCGCCTGTTCTCATCGCCATACTTCAAGTCCGTGGACGCCCTTTTCACACTAGCCACGCTGCGCGCCGCAACACTGCTGCATGTGTTGCCGCTGCTGCTGGTGTTCATGGGCGTGTGCGCCATCGACGGGTTCGCGGTGCGCAGCGTTCGGGCCCGCGAGTTCGCGGACCACAGCGCCGAGCTCTATACCGCGAGCGCCACGGCGGGCATCGCCCTGCTCTCGCTCGTGCTCGTCGCCCTGTTTCTGCCATTCACCGTGAGTCCGCTATACACGATCGGCGCGCTGCTGCTCATGCTCTTCATGTTGAGCCGCGCGATCGCGAACTACCACCTGATTCGCTGAATCGCGCACAGCGATCCGAACACAGCGGCCCGCCCTCGTGCGGGCCGCTTCGTTTGCGCACATTGGGTGGCGAGAGACCGAATCGACGGTCGAAAAGTCGGGGGACTTGATGCCGCGTTTCGAGTTGAGCGACATCGATTTGCTTCCTACGCTGTCGCCCAGAGGTTTCGCATGTCGTGGACCTCATCAGGGCCCTGCACATGCACACCGAAGTCGCTCATCAACGAGGTTCATCGGTGCCGCACACCATCGTCGCCGCACAGCCTCCGGCCATCGTGATGACGCGTGTGTGGATGCACGAGCACGACTGGTTGCACAGCGTCTACGCGAGTCACGCCAACCAGTCACCGACCTTCCGCTTCCCCGACCTGCTCTCCGCCTGCATCGAGCTGGTCCTTTCCCGCACCGAAAGTCTGGCCCGACTCCAGCTGTTTCTCGGGACCGAACTCGGAGCCCGCGATCCCAAGGCCCCGCGCCGCTCGTGCCACGTCTGGCGCCGCCAGTTCGATGAACTGCTTCGGGAGCACCGGGCGGCCTGGAACTCGCACCCGAATCCCAAGTTCGAGCTCGACGCGATCGCGACGGGCTGCGTTGCGGTTGTGCGTGCGGAGCACGACTCCGTTCGTCGGGTCCTGACCCAGGCGCGCCTCAACTGTGCGGCCCGCGCCGCGGCAGATGCGGATCAGCGGGGCTGAACCATGCGGCGCTCCCACACGCTTGAACTCACGGTAGGCCTGATGGCCCTCCTCGTCCAGGGCGTCGGGCATGCCTGTTGGGAGGACGCCGGGGCGCGCTACGGCGTCGCGCCGCAATTGCTCTACGCCGTGGCCCGGGCCGAGTCGGACCTCAACCCGGCTGCCGTGAATCTCACGCACCGGGCGCGCACGAAGAGCTACGACATCGGGCTCATGCAGATCAACAGCTCGCACCTGCCCACCCTGGCGCGCTTCGGCATCAGCGAGCGGGACCTCTACGAGCCCTGCACCAACATCATGGTCGGCGCCTGGCTGCTGGCCGAACAGTTCTCGCGCCTGGGCGTGAATTGGGACTCCGTCGGCGCCTACAACGCCGCCTGCACCCAGCTCAAGGACAACGCCTGCCGCGCAGCGCGATCGACGTACGCCTGGCGGGTGTACCGGCGCCTGCCGGGTCAAGTTGCCGGTCATCGTGCGCAGCCCCCTGCCCCACCGAGATCTGCCGGTGCGCCAGTCGCGGCGGCCGCCCAGGCGCCGCTCATTCTCTCTGCAAGGGTCACTCCATGAACCTGCGCCTCACCCGAATCGCGGTGGCGTGCGGCTTCGCCGTCGCGCTCGTGGCCGCCACCGCGTCGTGCTCCTTCCCGCCCCGCGCGCACGAGGCCCAGGCACAGGCAGCGACGGCGCCGGCGCGACCTGCGCCGCTTCGCATCGTGCAGCTGAGCTTCGGCCAGAACGCCTACTTCGCCGCGTGCGCGGAGCCGGCGTGCCCCACGCTCACGCCCAAGACTCTGCCCGGTCCCGCAGCACTGCCGGTTGCTGCCACGGCCACGGACCTGTCCAGCCACGGAGTCGCTGCCGCAGCAGCGGCCGAGCCATCGCCGCTGGCCCCACCCCGCGCGGCGGCGGCGCCGGCGAGCGCGCCACGGGCCGACCCGTCGGACACGCACATCCTGCTGACGTTCCCGTTCGGGTCCGCTGCCCTCACGGCGGAGTCGCGGCAAACGCTTCGCCGATCGCTGCGCCTGGCGCGCGAGTCCGACCGCATCGTCATCTCCGGTCGCACTGACAGCGTCGGTCCCGACGAGGTCAACCAGCGGCTCGCGCTGGCCCGTGCCCTTGCGGTGCGCAACTTCATCCGCGACGCCGTGCCCGACCTGCCGAACGTGATTGCCATCGACGCGAAGGGGCGATGCTGCTTCGTCGCGTCCAACGACGACGAGAGCGGCCGCAGCCGAAACCGCCGGGTCGAAGTCGTCTTCACGAGCATGGGAGTTATGTGATGGATCGACCCGTCGCACGACCCGCGCGCACCCCTCCCGCCGACCCTGCGCTCGCAGCCGTTGACCCGGCCGCGGACGCCTCGTCGGCCGCATCCCCGCAGCAACGGCGCAAGCCCCGCCCTGGATGGAAGGCAACCATCGTCCGGAGCGAGAGCTTCGCCGAGCTGCGGCGCATCCAGAAATCCACGAGGGATCCGGTCATCGACCTCAGCTATCTCGCCGACGCGTGCGTCGAGCTGGCACTCGAGCTCGGCGCCGAGCGAATCGTGCAACGGGCCATTGCCTCTTTCGGAAGCGTCCGCCCGACTCCCTGAACTCACCACCTTCTCTTGGAGAACGCAATGCATGCAACCGCCGCACCGACCCTGGCCCTCCCTTCGCGCAAGGTGATGCTGGGCATCGGCCTGTTCCTCACCTTCATCACCGGCCTCATGGCCGTGGCCCCCAGCCATGCGCTGGACCTGGTGGCCTTCACCGGCATCGCCGGTCCGCTCGCGGCCGCGTTGGCGCAGCTGGCCGCCTTGGCGCCGGGCGTCAAGGCGCTCGTCGGCTTCGTCGGCTTCGTGGTCGCCTTCATCAGCCTGGCCGCCCTGCGCAACTTCGGGCCCGTCCTGTTCTACCTGGGCATGGCGATCTTCGGCGCGGTCGGGCTGACCATCGCCGGCGCAATCCTGGGTGCGGTCATCTGAGCCGGTCGGCAGCAGGACGGAGAAAGGGGAAGCGCCATGCAGTCGGACACCTACATCCCTCGACGCCTGGACGACCAGTGGAAGCTCGGCTTCTGGGATGCCGACGTCGCCTTCCCCTTCGTCTTCTTTCTGTTCCTCGGCTGGATGTCCGGCACCAAGTGGGGCTTCGTGCTCTGCGCCGGCGCCGGCTTCTTCCTCAGTCGGTGGATCTCTCGCACCAAGGCCGACAAGCACCCGGCCTTCGCGATGCATTGGGCGTACTGGGCCTTGCCCACCAACCCCGCCACCGCCATGCGCGCGACCCCGCCGTCGCACATCCGACGCATGGTCGGCTGAACCCCGCAGGACCACGCCATGGACTTTGCCCAGCACCAGAACGACCTGCGCGCGCAACGCCGGGCCAATCGAGTCCTCAGCGCCATCGTGGGTGCGCTGTCGCTCAGCGTGCTCCTGTGCCTCGTGGTGATCGTCAGCATCGTCGGCTCGGACCGGACGGTCATCGTGCCGCCCAACATCGACCGGACCTTCTGGGTCACCAAGGAGAAGGCCAGCCGCGAGTACCTCGAGGAGATGGCCAGCTACGTCGCCTGGCTGGTCCTGGACGTCACGCCGACGACCGTCGACTGGAAGAAGAACGTGCTGCTGAACTGGGTCGCGCCGGATCAGCACGCGGCCATGAAGACCAAGATGGACATCGAGGCCGAGCGACTGCGCAGCAACAACGCCGCGACCTTCTTCCTGGTGCAGCAACTCGCTGCCGACGAGGCCAAGCAGTCCGTGGTCGTCACCGGCCGCCTTCGCAGGCAGATCAACGGCGCCGACGTCACCGATCCCGAAACGCGTTCGTACCTGGCGCAGTTCCAGTACGTCGGCGGGCGCGTCCACATCCAGTCGTTCAAGGAGATCCCGTATGCGCAAGCTGGCCAGCAAGTTCGCGTCGGCGCTGCTGATCCCAACGGCGCTCCTGCTCGCTAGCGCGTCGCCCGCGCTCGCGCTGCAGGTCGTCGAGGGCAGCGACGGGGTCTCCGTCGATGCCGTCTTGTCGATTAAGGAGGCCACCCGCATCCGCGTCGACGGCGCGCCGATCACGAACGTCTTCGGCAACATCTACTCGACCAACTGCGGCGCCGCGATCACGTCCGCCGTGCCGCCGCAACCCGGTGCGTCGCCGGCGCCTGCCACGGGCATGGTGAATCCCGCGGGCGAGATCGTTCTCGAGTGCGACGTCGACAAGGGCGAGATCTACGTGCGCCCGGTGGGCGGCCCGGGCAAGCCGGTCAACCTCTTCGTGTCGACGCAGCACGCGACCTACACGCTGCTGCTGCGGCGGTCCGACACGCCAGCAGACACGATCGTCATCCGCGACAAGACAGCCCGACTGTCCCGCGCTGAGCCCGGCGGCGCAACGGCTTCCGCCCGCACGCCGCAGCACGTGCGCGCCCTGAAGGGCATGTTGGTGGCCATGGCGGCGGACCGGCCGCCCACGGACATCCGGGTGGACGAGGTGAACCGCCCGATCCAGCTCTGGCAGGAGGCGAAGTTCGCCCTGGTGCGCCTGTACGAGGGACGCGGCCTGGTCGGCGAGCGCTACGTGCTTACCAACGTGTCGACCCAGGACATGGTCCTCGCTGAACAGGAGTTCGATCGCGAGCGCGGCGGCGTGCTGGCCGTCTCGATCGAGAACCACAACCTGCGCCCCGGCGAGAGCACGTCCGTCTACGTCATCCGCCAGGGGAGCTGACCATGGCCAGCTTCGCCGACAACCTTCGCGAGCGCTGGGCGGGCGTTGCCGAGCGCATGTCGCCGCGCGCGCGCCAATGGACGATGGCCGCCCTGATCTCCGGTTGCGGGGTGGGCCTGCTATGGGCCGTGTTCTCCGCAGGGTCGGGCGACAGCGCTCAGCGCGCCGCGGCCGCTGCGGCCAAGAGCGACGTGCGACCGACCAACGTCGATCTGATGGCGCCGGGTTCGCAGGTGAAGGACTCCGAGGTCTGGATCGGCAAGGCCGGCAAGGAACTCGAGAGCTACAAGGCCGAACGCGACGAGCAGCGCAGGGTCAACCGCGACCTCAACGACAAGCAGCAGGAACTGCTTCGCCGTCTCGCGGAGATGGAGGAGCGGCTCAAGTCGCGCCCCCTGGATGCGGCACGCGCGGCTTCTGCGCCCGGGATGGCGGCTGGCCCCGCCAATCCGCCCCTTGGCAATCCGCCCGAGTCGACGCTGCCTCGCGCACCGGCCGCCTTGCCGCCCGCGCCGCCGCCGCCCGTGGTTTACCAGCGTGGCGCGATGCCGCCCGGCCTGCCCAACAGCGCGTCACCCAGTGGCATCGAACTCGCGGCAGCGCCGGCGCAGCCTCAGCTCACGCGGGTCACACTGGCCGCGCCAGTGCGCGCCAGCGACGCTGCCGAGGGCGGCGGCAAGAGGCGCGAGACACTCTACAGCTTCCTGCCCATCAGCTTCACCAAGGGCCAACTTCTCGGCGGCCTGGACGCTCCCACCGGCGGACAGGCCCAGAGCAATCCGCACCCGGTGCTGATCCGCCTGTCGGACAACTCGGTCCTGCCCAACCGCTACCGGGCCGAGTACCGCGAGTGCTTCGTCATCGCCGCGGGCTACGGCGACATCAGCTCGGAGCGCGCCTACCTGCGCACCGAACTCCTGTCCTGCGTTCGGCCCAACGGCGATCCGCTGGAAGTGAAGATCCAGGGCTCGGTCTTCGGCGAGGACGGCAAGGTCGGCATGCGCGGCCGCCTGGTCACCAAACAGGGCCAGATGCTGGCCAACGCGCTGCTCGCCGGCGTGGTCAGCGGGATCGGCCAGGGTTTCTCGCAAGCCAACACGACCTACAGCACCTCGCCGCTGGGGTCGGTCGCGACGGCCTCGGGCGGCGACGCTTACCGCGCCGGCATCGGCTCGGGTGTCGGCAAGGCACTGGACCGGCTGGCGCAGTACTACATCAAGCTGGCCGAGCAGACCTTTCCGATCATCGAAGTCGACGCCGGCCGCGAGATCGATGTCGTCCTGACCAAGGGCGTGCGCATCGAGGGCTCTGACGCCAGCACGGCGTCCAACGCCCCCACCTCGCTGCCTGGCCGCACGGACCCCTCCGAGCGCTACCTGAAGGTGACCACCGATGAAGAATGAACGCCTCCTGGCCGGCGCCATCCTGGCGCTGGCCGCGCAGTCCGCCGTGGCCGGCCCGTCGGCCGACGAAGCCCGGCTGCTCGCCACCCTCAAGCGCGCGTACCCGGCGACCACCTTTTCGTCGGTCGCGGCCAGCGAGGTCCCCGGGATCTACGAGGTGTGGATGGGGCCGAACGTGGCTTTCGTGTCGCCGAAGAACCCGCGGTACTTCATCATGGGTCGCCTGCTGGACGCGAAGACGGCGACCGACATCACCGGACCGAAACTCGCGCGGGCACAGGCCGCCCGCCCGGCCGTCGATACGGCCGACAGCACCGACCGGCCGATCGACGTCGCGAAGCTGCCGCTGCAGGACGCCCTGAAGGTCGTGCACGGCAGCGGCGCGCGCACGCTCTACGCCTTCAGCGACCCCTCCTGCTCGTTCTGCCGGCGGCTCGAGCCGGAACTGGCCAAGCTCCAGGACGTCACGGTCTACACGTTCCTGCTGCCCTTCCAGGGCCGGCAACTGCCCCAGGCGATCCTCTGCTCCACCGATCCAGCGAAGAGCTGGGCGGCCGTGATGCTCAACGCCGACACCAGCAGCCTGAACAGCCAGGCCGACTGCCCGACTGCGCTGGACCGCAACCTCCAACTGGCGCGACAGCTCGGGGTCAACGGCACGCCCACGATGTTCTACGCCGATGGCACGCGGACCACCGGCTACGTCCCCGGGACCGAGGTCGAACGCCGCATCGCCGCAGCGGCTGCCATTGGCTCACCCGTCGCGACCTCCAAGGCCATCACCCAGGAGAAGGCGCCATGAGCAGCAGGTTCCTCATCTTGGTCGGCGGCGTGATCGTCCTCGCGGCCGTGCTCCCGGGCTGCGCGATCACCGGCCTGGACGGCGAGTCCAAGTACGCGTGCAAGGCCCCCGAGGGCGTCCGGTGCGACTCGGTGTCCGGCACCTACTACAACGCGCTGCAGAACAACCTGCCGGCGCAGCGCCGCTCCGCCGCGCCTCCCGTGGACACGTCTCCCCAGGCCGCGCCCGCCGGCAGCGCGCCGCGTGCCGCGCCGACGATGCTCAACGCCTCCACGCGCCCGGCCACGGGCGACGAAGGCGCCGCCTATGTGGCCGCGCCGCTGCGCGCTGCGCCGCGCGTTCTCCGGCTCTGGATCAAGGCCTGGGAGGACGCCGATCGTGATCTCGTCGGCGAGAGCCTCGTCTACGTCCAGGTCGACAACGGCCGCTGGCTGGTCGACCACGTGCAGCGCCAGCAGCGCGAACCCTTCGTACCGATCCGCGCGCCGCGGCCGCCGGCCGCCACCAAGTCGGCCGGTGCGGCGGCTGGCCCCAACGGCCCGTCCACCACGCCGACCGAAGACGCGCCCTCGCTCACGCAAGCCCTGCGCGCGCTGCAGAACCGCGTGCCCGCCGCCGACCAATGACCTGAGAGGGCGCCTCCATGCTCGAGTCCCTACGCCTCAACCTGTTCGGCGACGCGTCGCCGGCGGGGTCCAGCGACAAGTCCGGCCCTGGCCTGTTCTCGTTCGGGCACAAGGACGAATCGCCCGCAGACCAGTTCGCCAGCTGGCTGCCCTACATCTCCTACCTCGACGAGGAGCAACTGTTCGTCAACAAGGACGGCATGGGCTTCCTGCTGGAGGTGATGCCGCAGAGTGGCGCCGATGACCGCATGGTCGACGTGCTGGTGTCGCTCTACTCGAACTGCCCACCCGACACCGGCATCCAGTTCCACCTCTTCGCCTCGCCCCACGTCTGCCCACCACTGCGCCGGTACGCCAACCTGCGCATGGAAGACCGCGACCAGATCCAGAAGGCCCAGACGTTCGGCCGGCCGGCGCGCAACGACAACCTCTACCGCAAGCTGGCCCGGCGCCGCTACGCGCACCTGTCCCACGGCGCACACCACAGTCTGACCCAGGGCTTCCACTACACGATCCGAGACTTCCGCCTGATGGTCAGCGTCTCGGTCAAGGCCGATCCCGCCAACCTGTCCGACCGCGAGCGCATCGTCGGACTGCGCGACGGCATGGCGACCACGCTGCGCTCGGCGTCGTTGCCCAACCGCGTCTGCGATGCGGCCGACCTGATCAACTGGTGTTCGCTGTTCGTCAACCCGGATCGCATCGACGCGGCCACCGCGCCCGACCTGCACTACGACGACGGGCGCGAACTGCGCGACCAGATCGTCGACCACGACACGATCCAGGATGCGCGCTCCAACGGCCTTCACCTGTGGAAGGAAGGCGCGGGCGAAGGCCTGGACGTCCGCTTCTTCTCCATCAAGTCCTTCCCCGAGCGCTTCGGCCTGTGGCAGATGGGTGCCCTGGTCGGCGACCTGATGCAGCCGGCCCTGCAGTACAGCTCGCCCTTCCTGCTGACGATGGGCGTCTACATCCTGGACCCCAACTCGACCAAGACCGTGGTCACGGCCAACCACGTGCGGGCCACGCAGAACGCGGGCAGCAAGATGGCCGTCGTCATGCCCGACGTCGCCAAGAAGGCGCGCGACTGGTCGGCCGCCGCGGACGCGATCGACACCGGCGGCGCGCTGGTGAGCATGTACCACCAGCTCGGCCTGTTCTGCCATCCGTCCAAGGTCGCGCAGACGCAGGAGACGGCCAAGTCCATCTGGCGTGCGCGCGGCTTCGAACTCAACGCCGACGTCTACAAGCATCGCCAGGCGCTGCTGGCCAGCCTGCCGATGACGCTGTCGCCGGCCTTCCACGGCGACTTGCGCAAAATGAAGCGGGTCACCCGCAAGACGATGGCCAACGCCATCCACCTCGCACCGGTCCTGGCCGAGTGGCGGGGCAGCAAGACGCCGACCCTGATGTTCGCCGGGCGCCGCGGCCAGTTGCTCACGCTCGACCTCTACGACAACGACGGCAACTACAACGCCGCCGTCATCGGCTCGCCGGGCTCGGGCAAGTCGGTCCTGCTCAACGAGCTGGCCTGGTCCTACCGGGCCATCGGCGCCAAGATCTGGATGCAGGACCTGGGGCGCTCGTTCGAGAAGCTCTGCCGCAAGGCGGAAGGCACCTTCATCGAGTTCCGGCCCGACGTCGAGATCTCGCTGAACCCGTTCCCGCTGGTCACCGACATCAACGAGGACATCGACATGCTGCTGCCGGCCATCGCCAAGATGGCCTCGATGAAGCAGCTCGACGAGGTCCAGATGAAGGCGATCTCGGCGATGTTGCTCAAGCTCTGGGCCAGGTACGGCCAGGACCTGGACATGACGATCCTGCGCGACGCCTTCGTCCCCGGGACGATCGAGGAGCTCGGCATCAAGGAAGACCAGCGCGTGCGCGACCTGGCCGTGATGCTCAACCCCTACGCCAAGGGCGGCCAGTACGCGCGCTTCTTCAGCGGCCGCAACACGATCGACTTCTCCAACGACTTCGTGGTCATCGAGAGCGAGGAGCTCAAGCGCAAGCCCGACCTGCAGGCGGTGGTCAACATCATCCTGTTCCACGCGATCACCCGCGAGATGTACCTGACGCGCAACCGCAAGAAGGTCTGGTTCATCGACGAGCTCAAGCAGCAGTTGGGCGACTCGAGCGAGAACGACGTGGTGATGGCCGCGGCGATCGACGAGGCAGCGCGGCGCGCCCGCAAGTACGGCGGCAGCCTCGTGACGGCGACCCAGAACGGCGACGACTACTTCACCTCGGCGCAAATGGAGTCCGCACTGAAGTGCTCGGACTGGACCTTCCTGCTTCGCCAGAAGCCCGAGTCGATCGAACTGCTCGCGCGCACGGGCCGCTTCTCGATGGACGAGCCGAAGAAGCGGCTGCTGAACTCGCTGCGCATGGAGCCGGGCGTGTTCTCCGAGTGCTACATCACCTCGCCCATCGGCGAGGGTGTCGCGCGCATCATCCTCGACCCCTTCTCGCACCTGCTCTTCAGCAACAAGCTGGACGACAACGCCCCGCTGGATGCGCTCCTGCGACAGGGACTGTCCATCGACGACGCCATCACCGAACTGCTTCGCCGCCGCGGGTATGCGGTATGAGCTCGTTCGCCACCCATTCGCTGATCTCGGTGTTCGTGACCGCCGGGGCACTGCTCGCCTATGACCGGCTGGTCGTGAAGCCGGCTCAGGTCATCGGCATCGTCGACATCGCCGAGGTCTATCGCGCCAAGGAGTCCGAGTTCGCGGCGCTGCTCAGCGCCAGCAGGACCGACGACGATCGCCAGCGCGCCCTCGCGCAGGCGCAGGCTTTCGGCGATCGCCTCGACCGCGCGCTGCGCGAGATCCCCGTCGAGTGCCGCTGCTTGGTGGTGGTCAAGTCCGCCGTGGCAGGGGGCTGGTCCAACGCCATCGACCTCACCGCCGCCCTCAAGGCGAAGGTCGGCGCCAAGTCGTAGCCGCCGCCATGACGAGCCAACGTGTTGGTCTGGGCCCCTGGCTGCTTCATGGCAGCCGGCTGATGCTGCACGACCTGCGGCGGCACCGGGTGGTGTTCGCGCTCGTCGCCGGCGTCTGGACGCTCGCGCTGATCCGCCTCTTCGCCCACCACGTCCCGGTTCTGCCGCTGCTGTTCAACTGGACGCCCAGCCTGCCCTACAAGGTCGCGTTCGTCGACTACCGATCGGGCGCGATCGTCCGCGGTGACCTGGTGGTCTACGCATTCGAGGGGCCAGCTGGCCTGCAAGCCTATCCCGGGTTGCGCCACCAGGCGCTGTTCAAGCGCGTCGCGGGCGTCGCCGGTGATGTCGTGACGGTGCGGGGACGCGAGGTGTTCGTCAATGGCGAGCCGGTGGGCCTGGCCAAGACCCACACCTTTGACCGTCGCCCCCTCGAACCCATCGACCCGACGGTCATCCCCCCAGGCCACCTGTACGTGCAGGGGACCAGCCCGGACAGCTTCGACTCCCGCTACAGCATGAGCGGGCTCGTGCGCGTGCAGGACGTCAAGTCGCGCGTCATCCCACTGCTGTGAGGGCCGCATGCAGCGAACACTCATCCTGTCGATGTTGTGCCTGGCGGGCACGGTGGCCGCCCAAGGCGAGCGCCTGGACCTGCAGGACGACGTGCCGCTCGACACCTACCTCGCCTTGCTGGCCCAGGTGGCGCCGCCCGCGCGTGACGGCGCCGAGGCCTACATGGCGGCGTTTCGCAGCCGCTGCGGGCGTGCGCTGCGCACGATCGAGCTGCGCCGCGCCTTTGCGCAAGGCAACGGGGATCCGGTGCTGATGAACATGGTCCGCGCTTCCCACGAGCGCGACACCGCCGCCCTGCAGCGCCTGGGCGCCTCCATCGCCTGCCCGAGCAAGTGACATGCGCGCCCGCCTGTCTCCCTGGCTCATCGCAGCGGCGACCTGTTGGGCGCTGGGCGCACAAGCAACGAACCTGGGGACCATCGGGCCGACCTATCCGGTGGCCGAGAAGAACCTGCTCGACGTGATCATGGCCCGGCTGCGCGCCAAGGAGGCGAGCGGCGAGTTGAAGCGCCACGAGCAGGAGGCACGGGATCGCGCCGCCTATGCGGTGAACAACCCGCGGCCGGTCGACGGGCTGCGCAGGGCCCAAGCTGCGCGCACTTTCTACTTCGACCCTAGCTTCACCCTGCAGTCCAACGTCGTGGACAGCACGGGCGCGGTCCTGTTCCCGGCAGGAACTCGCAAGAACCCGCTCGAAGTCGTCTCGCTCTCCAAGCACCTGCTGTTCTTCGATGCGCGCGACCCGGGCCAGGTAACCAGGGCGCGCGAACTCATCGAGCGCTACCAGGGCAAGGTCAAACCGATCCTCGTGGGCGGCAGCTACCTGGACCTGATGAAGCGCTGGAACAAGCCGGTGTTCTACGACCAGGAAGGTGCCCTCGTGCGCAAGTTCGGGATCGCGGCGGTCCCGGCGATCGTTTCGCAGGAGGGACAACGCCTTCGCATCGATGAGGTGCCTGTGCGATGAACATCGTTCACCGACTCTTCACGGCGCTGTGCCTGCTGGCTGCGTCCTCGCTGGCCACCGCGGCAGGCATGGCGACCTGCACTGGCAAGTTTCCCAATCCGCTGACCGACATCTGCTGGTCGTGCCTGCTGCCCATCACCATCGGCAGCGCCACGATCGCCAACTTCGGTGGACAGGAGGACAACGGCGACAACCCGGGCAATCCGGTCTGCAGTTGCGGCGTGAATCCGACGATCGGCCTGTCGATCGGGTTCTGGGAGCCGGCGCGCCACGTCGAAGCCACCCGCAAGCCGTTCTGCCTGCCGTCACTCGGCGGCCTCAACCTGGACCCCGGCATTGCCGCGCCGGAAGCCGCGAGGTTCACGCGCCCCGAGGGCGACGGTGACGGAGGCTCCTTCTACCAGGCGCACTTCTACACCAACCCGGTCCTCTACTGGCTCGAGGTCGTGACCGACTTCCCGTGCCTGGAGCGCGGCAGCTTCGACCTCGCCTACCTGACCGAGGTCGATCCGCTGTGGAACGACGACGAGCTGACGCTGATCCTCAACCCGGACGCGGTGCTCTTCGCCAATCCGATCGCCATCGCCGCCTGTGCGGCCGACTGCGTCGCGGCCACCGTGGGCTTCGGGCTGAACACGCTCTTCTGGTGTGCGGGCTGTCAGGGCGGCCTCTACCCCATGGCCGGCCATGTCCAGTACCACATGGGCGGCGTTCGCACCGCCGCGCTGCTGGCCCAGCGCCTCACCGCCAAGATGCACCGCGAACTCATCGCCTGGGGCTGGCACGGCTCGCGCGGGCTCTGCGGCCCCTACTTCGAGCCGATCATGGACAAGTCCTCCTACAAGACCAACCTCACCTACCCCATTCCGTCGACCGACAAGCTCGACGGCAAGTGCTGCCAGCCTTTCGGCCGCACGACCGTGCTCTGGGGCGCAGGCAAGGAGTACCCGGTCCTGGGCGAGGACTTCGCCTTCATGCTCTTCCGCAAGAGGAACTGCTGTGTGGGCTACTGACCGCCTCGTGGCCCGCTTCGTTGCGTCGATCGTGGTCGCGCTGCCTGCCGCCGTGGCGCAGGCCCAGGGCCAGGCTCCGTCCGGCAAGAGCCACGTGACCGAGGCCGACATCGCTCGCCCCACCCGCAGCCAGCCCACGATCACCGACAAGGACATCGAGGCGGCGCGGCGCAAGCACCGCATGCCCAGCGACGAGGAACTCTCCCGGGTGCCGGTTCCCGCGGCCCCACGCATCGACGCGCTGCCTCAGCCGCAGTCCCAAGGAAAGATCGACCTCGGCGCGATCGCCGGCGGCTTCGATGCCATGGGCGCTCCCGACCCCGCCAAGTCGGGGATGGCCGTGGGCCCGACGCTGCTGGTCTTCGTGAGCTTCTCGATGCCCGACCCGGCCCTGGAGCGCTTGGTCGATCAGGCCGCGCGCAGCGGAGCCACCCTGCTGTTGCGCGGTCTCGTGGACGACTCGCTGCAGAAGACCGTAGCCCGCGTGCAGCGGGTCATCGGCCAGCGCAAGGTCGGCTTCCAGATCGACCCGCAGGCGTTCGACCGTTTCACGATCACCGCCACGCCGTCCTTCGTCCTCATCAAGGACCGGTCCGTTCCGACGCCCTGCGCCGCGGGCACCTGCTTCGCGGCGGACAGCTACGCGCTGGCCGCCGGCGACGTGAGCATCGACTACGCGCTGCGCTTCATCCAGAAGACGGCGCCGAAGTTCTCGCGCGAAGCGCAGGCCTTTCTCGCGAAGATGAAAGGGGGCTGAGCCGTGATGTTCAAGCGCTTGACCGTCTGGGTGATGGCCCAGGCCCTGGTCCTCGTTCAGACCACCGCGATCGCGCAAACCTCCCACGACCAGGGCGTGGCCGCGGGTCGTGCCGCCAACACAGCGATCCGGGGCATGGTGAACCAGCCGTCGGCGACGGGTGTCGTCCCCGGGTACACCACCACGCCACCGGAGGCCGCGCTGGCCGGCCGCCCGGCACTCGGCCCCGAGGTCAGCGCGAAGCTCGCCGCCTGCGCGGCGACGCCCAACGACCCCAGCTGCCAGGCGCTGCGCACCGCCATCACCTCAGCGAACACAGCCCGCCCCACGATCTCCCCCAGCGATCCGGCGGTCGCAGCCGCTTCGCGCATCGCCCGCAACCCCTCGCTCGATCTGGGCAGCCTCGCCTCCTACTACAGCGGCTGCACGACCACCGATGCCACCATCGCGACCCACACCGAGACCCGGGCCTGCGCCCGCTACGTGACCGCGGGCAGCTACAGCTGCTCGAACTCGCTCAACGTCGCCGTCGCCCGGTCGACCAGTTGCTCGCCCGGCGACTGGTTCGCGCAGGCAAGCGCAGGATCGACCGCCGTGGCCGCGCAGTGCCTGCCCGACCGGCCGGACTCGAGCCAACACTTCAGGGTCACCAGCTCGGGCACGCCGCTGGCGTTCTTCGATGTCGACATGACGACACCGGTCATCACGCCCCAGCGGGTCGCGGTGATCGGCACGACCTACAACTGGCCCAGCTTCACGCCCTCGGAGAGAGGCGTCTACGTCGCAGACAAGTCGTGCACCGGCAGCACCTGCAGCCTGACCGCCATGATCGCCGACGACCCCGTCGAGTCCTGCACCGGTGGTTGGGACTCGATGACCTGCACGACCATCCATCCGTTCATCGACGTCTATGCCGCCTGCCCTGCCGGAACCCAGAGCGGTGACAACCTGCTGGTCACCACCTGCTCGTACGCCGGTGACGGCATGGAGTGCACCAGCTCGCCGCTCAGCACCACCACCTGCTACAGCCCCAGCGGGTCGGCAAGCGACATCCAGGCGAGCGACATCACCGGCACCTTCTCGTCCCCCTACTGGCGCGCCAGCTCGACCCGCGCGGTGGTGGGCTGGGCGCCGAACCCGGCGTACGGGCCGATTCCGCAGATGCGGCTCTCGTACACCCGGCCGGCGACCACGTTCACGGCCGCCGACACCTGGAACAACCAATGTCCCAGCCTCGCCGGCGACAGCCGGTGCTCGATGGCAAGCGCACCGGTGTGCGTCGACGGACCCGCCACCAAGGTCATCGACGGCGTCTCCATCACCCGGGACTGCTGGCAGTACCAGAGCACGATGAGCTGCGGCGGCACCTACACCGCCGACCAGTGCACACCGCTGATCGCCGCCGGCTGCACGCCGGTGTCGTCGACCTGTTCCCGCACCAACCCGGTAACGGGCGTCTGCGAGGCGTACCAGGACCAGTACAGCTGCACCGTGCCGAACGAGACGGTCACGCAAGCCACCAACTGCCCTGCCAACGTCTTCTGCCTGGGAACCAGCTGCTTCAACACGGCGTACACCAACGACGCCGACTTCGCGCGCACGATGTCGATGCTCGAGGCGGGACGCGAGGCCGGTGTCTACCTCGACAGCGACCGCATGCAGGTGTTCAAGGGCGAAGCCAACAGCTGCCGCGACCGCCTCCTCACCAACTGCTGCAACTCCGATGCGTCCGGCCGCGGCATGACGAACCAGAGCATCTTCGGCGCCGGCTCCCGCCTCGTCTACGACATCCTGATGAACTCCGAGAACCGGCAGTTCGTCTACCAGGGACTCAGCGCGCTGCTGACCGGCGCGGGCTTCAGCGGCTCCTTCACCAGCTACGGCGTGACGATCGCCGTGAATGGCACTGCGCTGCCCGCCGGGTCCACCGTCCTGTACTCCTCCAGCACGGTCGCCGGCGAGGGCTTCGTCGTCGCATTCGACCCATGGACGCTGGTGATCGCCGCGATCATCTACATCGTTCTCTCGCTGACCTCCTGCAACGAGAACGAGGCGTTCCTTGCCCTCAAGGAGGGCGCCGGCCTGTGTCACAGCATCGGCAGCTACTGCTCGTCCTGCATCCGGATCCTTGGCTCCTGCGTCTCCTGCATCGAGCACACGACCGGCAAGTGCTGCTTCAACTCGATGCTCGCCCGCATCGTCAACGAGCAGGGCCGCGGCCAGATCAGCAAGGGGTGGGGCGATGCGCGCAACCCCGATTGCTCAGGCTTCAGCATCGCGCAGCTTCAATCGCTCGACTTCGCCCGCATGGACCTGAGCGAGTTCTATGCCTCGCTCGTCGCAAAGAGTCCCAACCTCTCGGCGATCCAAACCAACAACGGGGCCCGGGTGCCGAGCTGCTACTTCGGCCAGGGGAAGTGCTGATCATGAAGCTCATCCGCCTTGCACCGCTCATCGCCTTCGCCGCGGCGTCGGTGGCCACCGCCCAGCTGGCCGACGGCGGCCGCGTGCCGGTCACCGACGTTCGCGTGCTGATGATCGCCGCCCTCGACTCGCCGACGGGGACCGCGCAGGGGGTCCTCACCAGCAAAGATGCCGAGAGCATCACCAAGCACTTCAAGGCGACCGGGCCGATCTTGATCGACGTCTCGACAGTCAAGCGCTACGCCCAGGCGGGATGCGCCCGTCTCAAGCTGTCCTTTGCCCAGGACGGCGTGCAGTTGCCCGGCCAGGCCACGCCCCGGCGCAACACCGTCGACTTCGGCATCAACTACTGCCGCGATGGCCAGCCGCCCAAGTCACTCACGTGAGGAGCCGCCCGTGTCCACGACCCGTTGCTTCGCCGCGCTTGCAGCCCTTCTTGGCCTCCTCCTGCCAGCGCTGTCACACGCCCAGGCCGACGCCGCGGTTGCGGTCGCACCTACCCAAGTTCCAGCCACCTCCAGGGCCCTCTTCTGGGATGACTTTCGGCGCGGCTGGCACTTCTACGAGGAGCCGGAACCCGAGGTCCTCCCGCCGGCGCCTGCCAAGCCCGCCGCGCCCAAGCCGGAGGCCAGGCGCCGGGACACACGAGCACCCGAGCTCATCGAGTTCGAACTGCTGCAGAAGCGCCTGGAGGAATTCCGCAACATCGCCATCATCCGGCCGAGCGAGGACAACGTCCGGCGCTACATGCAGCTCGAGGCGCAGGTGGTGCGCCAGGCCAGCTACTTCTCGGATGTGGCCCAGCGGGTGGCCTGGGCGACGCCGGACCTGGACATGACGCTGCAGGGCCGGCCGGTGAACTCGCGGGCGATCGAGGTCTTCGATCGCGAGCAGGCCACCAGCCGTGCCCAGTCACTGACCGACCTGTCGCGCACGCACGTCCTGTTCTTCTTCTTCCGCTCGGACTGCCCCTACTGCCACGCCTTCTCGCCGACGCTGGAGGCCTTCAGCGCCCGATTCGGCATCCAGATCGTCCCGATCAGCGTGGACGGCAAGGGCCTGCCGAGTTTCCCCACGTTCCGGCGCGACAACGGCATTGCACGCACGCTGCAGGTCACCCAGGTGCCGGCCATCTACCTGGCCGAACCCTACACCGGAAAGATCGTGCCGATCGGCTTCGGCGTGCTGTCCGAGTCGCAGCTCATCGAGCGCATCACGACCGTCACCGCCCCGGGCGCCGACGCCTACGCGCCGTCGATCACCCGGCGGGTCAACCTGCAGTAGGGAGGCGCCCATGTCCGCACGAATCCTTGTCCGCAAGCTGGTCGCCGTTATCGTCGCGTCCGCCGTGGCACTTGCGGCCCCGCTGAGCTACGCCGGGGATCTCAACGCCGAGGTGAACACCATGTTCAACAACCTGGGCGCCATCGGCAACTACACCGCGCCCGGTGCTTTCAAGGGCCAGACGTTCAACACCTACACCGGCGGCAACCTCTACCTGCGCTCGCCCAACAAGACCTACCAACTCGCCGCGATTCAGTTCCCGACGGCCAAGGGCGGCTGCGGTGGCATCGACCTCTTCGGCGGCTCGTTCTCGCACATCTCCGCCAACGAGTTCCGCAACATGCTGCGGAACATCACCTCGGCCCTGCCCGGGATCGCGTTTCAGCTCGCGCTGGAGGCTGTCTCGCCGCTGCTCGGCGGGCTGACCAAGTGGGCCAAGGGCCTGGAGACCTGGATCAACAACGCGCGCATCAACTCCTGCGAAACCGCGACCGCGCTCGTGTCCTCCGCGGCCGAGGCGGTCGGCTACGACTCCCAGCGTGCCTGCGCGAAGCTGGCGATGCAGATGGGCATGGAGAGCGACATCGACGCCGCCATGCGCCGTTGCGCGTCGGACAGCCCCTCGATCCTCGGCTCTGCGCGGACAAGTGCCGACGCGAACATCGCCGCACAAGCGCCCTTTGTCGGCAACTTCACCTGGCGTGCCCTCAAGTCGATCGACACGCTGGACGATCCCGCCCGCGAACTCGTGATGAGCATCGTGGGTGCGGTGATCTTCCCGGCGGAGACAGCCAACCGCGATCCCGAGTACATCGGCCCGAGCATCACGACCGTCGCCCAGCTGCTGTACGGCCAATCCGACGCCGCCGGCGGCAACATCAACCTCCAGCTGCTCCGCTGCAACAACTACACCGACTGCGACACGGTGACGCGCGACAACACCTACGTGCACCAACCGCTGACCAAAAAGGTGTCCGACATCATGCAGCTGATCTCGGACAACATCCGCACCCGCACGGCGATCCCGAACAACTCTGCGGCCGTCGGCTTCGTGAACAGCACCAGCATCCCTGTGTGGCGCATGCTGTCGATCGGCAACACGATTCCAGGCTCGGGCCTCGCCGACATGATGATCGGCAACTACCGGGAGGTCATCGCTGCCGACTACGCGTTCACGTTTCTCAACCAGTTCGCGAACGTCGCGATCTCGGCCCTCACCAAGCAGCATCGGCTGAACGAGAGGCAACGCAGCCTTGCTCATCAGCAGCGCGAAGATGTCCAGAAGTTCATGAGCCTGCTCCAGCAAGAGCAGGCCACCCTGTACCGCAAGGTCACCGCAGTCTCAACCGTGGCCACCGACATGGAACGCCTGGAGCGCAACCTCCGCTCGAGCATGTCGCTGCACGCATTGGACATGCTCGGCTACTCCAGCCGCAGCACCAAGTAGGCCCTGCGCAGGCGACCGAGGAACAGTCATGTGGGAAGTCTTCGCGTACCACAACAGCGAAGCGCTGGCAGGCATCTTCAACGCCATCGCCGCGATCATGGCCTCAGGCACCTACCTGAGTGCCATCGCGGCCGTGGCCTTCTGTGGCTTCGTCGTTGCGATGGTGGCCTACATGTTCCAGCCCGAGAAGTTGGTCGGCTGGCGGTGGCTCGTGTCAGTGGTGCTGATCTACGGCGTGCTCTTTGTCCCCCGCGTGACGGTGGCCGTAGTGGACAAGACCGGGGGCACTCCCAACCGCGTCATCGCGAACGTGCCGTTCGGCATGGCGGCGCTCGGTGGTCTGACCAGCACCATCGGCAACACGATCACCGAGCTCTTCGAGACGGCCTTCCAGACCCTGCCAGGGCCCGCCTCCCTACCGGGGGAACTGTCGTACCAGCAGAACGGCCTCATGTTCGGCAGCCGCCTGATTCAGGAGACGCGAAGCATCTCGATCCCGGATCCCGGGGTCCTGAACGACATCATCAACTTCGCCAACAACTGCACTGCCTACGACATCGCCGACGGCACGATCGCCGCTACCGCCTTCTCGACTTCGGACAACCTGTGGGCGGCGATGGCTGCCACCAATCCGGCGAGGTTCACCGTGATCACCGCCGGCGCAGGCGTGACCACGACGACCTGCGACGCTGCGTACGCATCCATCGCGGGGCGCCTGCCCGCACAGGTCAACGCGTTGACGGCGCGCCTCGGACAGAAGCTGAACCCCGACCTCCCCGCAGCGGCCGCGCAGGCGGCCGTCCTGAATCAGATTCCCCAGGCCTACATCCGATCCCAGATCGCGGGCGCAGCTGCTACCGCAGCTGATCTGATCCGCCAGAACGCCATCGTCAACGCGATCAACGACGCTGGCGAGATGGGCTGCCAGCGTATCAACGACCCTGCCTGCATGATGCTGGCCACCGGCCGCGCGCAATCCGTCGCGGCCCAGAACGCATCCTGGATCAACGGCGCCAAGATCTCGTCGCAGGCGCTCCCAGTGGTGCGCAACGTGGCGGAGGCGATGTGCTACGCAGTCTTCCCCCTCGTCGTGCTTCTGCTGTTCGTGTCGAGCGGGCGGACCACGATCATGATCCTCTCCGGCTATGCGATCGCATTGGTCTCGATCCAGCTCTGGCCGCCGCTGTTCGCGATCCTCAACTACATGGCGACGCTGTATGGCCAGATCGACCAGGCTGCGGCGGCCGAGATCGGCGGAGGCGTGAAGGCACTCTCGCTGCAGACAGCGTCTCCCATCTATTCGAACTCGATCTCCTCGCAGGCAGTCGTGTCGTACCTGATCATCGGGATCCCGATGCTCGCCTGGTCACTGGCCAACCGGATGGTCAACTTCGGCTCTGCCGTCATGGGTGGGCTGCAGGGCCTTCAGGCAGCCTCGATGTCCGGGAATGCATCTGCGGCCGCGGCCACGGGCAATACCAGCATGGGCAACGTCTCGATGGATCAGCGCACCATCAGCCCCTCAACCTCAAACCCATGGGTCAGTCGCCAGCAGGATCTGGACGGCAACTGGGTCACAACAACGGCCAGCGGCGCACAGGCCACCTCCTACCTGCGCAATGAGAGCGCTACATCGCGCGTTGTGTCGTCACGCGTCACACAGTCGTCTGTTCAAGAGGCATCGAGGTCGGCCGAAGCAGCTCGAAGCGAGGCTGTCTCTGCTTCCAATGACCTATCTTCTGTGCTCGTGGACACCATGTCACGGGGCTCTAGCCGGTTCCGATCCACCGCCAGGAACGATGGCCAGACAACTAGCTCCAGCAGCGAACTCGGCGCTACAGCTGACCGTTTGCGTGTGACCAGCGAGGCCGTTGCGCGAACGACCGGCCTCAGCGCCCAACAGGTCGCGAACATCGCGTTCCAACTCTCTGGTGGCGTCGGTACCCCTGGCATAAGCCCCCTCAAGGCAAGCGCCGGCGGGAGCGTCGGCAAGACCTACACCAACACGCTGAATGACGCCGAGACAAAAGTGGCGAATGAACTCTCCGCCGATCAGCTTCGGGAGTTCAAGTCGTTCGCTGAACGAGCAACGCGCGACCAGTCACTTGTCCGTGCAATGGGAAGTGATCAGCGAGAAGGCACCGAACTCGCTTCACGCCTGTCAACAGCCGTGAGTCGCGCGGAGACTGCCCAATCAACGTTTGCTGACCGAACGACAGTTGCAGAGCGCTTGTCAAAGGCATATGAGACCGGCGAGGTACTCTCGATCGATCTTGCCCAGCTGCCTGCAAACTCAGACTTCATCAATCGCTACAACCGCCTGGCGGCCGAGTATGGATCTGACAGCTTGGCGCTTCAGGCCGCCATGGCAAGCGAACTAGCGTCACGAGCGCTGCCGCCGACAAAGACGGTTTCCGGATCTGCACTTCCAAGCGCGTTCGCCGACATTCGCGACCTCAGCCGCGCCAACAATGCCGATCCAATCTTCTCGAAGAGTCGAATCGGTGTGGCCGATTCCGCGAACGATCGGGCTGTTGGGGCACGGATCAGTACTGCCGACCTGAAGGCACCGTTGCTAGGCGCACCGCTCGAACAAGTACGGGAGGAAGTCGAGAGGCGGCTCGGTGGCGCAAGCGAACGTCCAACACAGGCAGCGACCTTTGACGCGCGCAACGAGATCGTCCGCAATCCCGATGGAACGATCTCGACACGGAGGTCACAGTTGGTCGGCAACGCTCGGCAGTTGCGTGAGGATGCGGCGGCGCTAGCAGAGAATGCGAAGGCCCTGTTGGACGGTGGAGCTGACTCGGCAGTACGCGCAGCCGCAGAGGCAAAGGAGCGGCAGGCCGGATCCGAGCGAGTTCAGGCGATAGAGGCAACGCGAGAGGTGCCCGCAATGCTTCCGAAGGGGGGCCGACGTCAATAGCCGCGCTGCGGGGTCCTGCCCCGTCTAGAAGCGGCCGTTCGCTCCTGGGCGCGGGTGGTTCTCCATGTCAAACACGTCGCCCGGATAGCGTTGGACGCCTAGCTCATCAGTGAAGGGGTCGGGTGACACCAAGTCCGGAGCCGCCACCTCGCCGCGTGGGCTTGCGACGATCGCCACGGCAGCCGCGATTCCGCCGAACATGAGCCCGACGAAGCTGACGACAAACGCACCGCGATCCGACACCGAGACAGCTGCCAAGCCACCCACGCAGCAGAACGCAAGCAACGCAACTTTGAGCCTGGACATCACCGCCTGCCTGGGTAGAAACAATCAGCCACATCGAGCCTGCAAGACCGAAGGATTGATTCATATACTGTCCTCAGCCCTCCGTCAAGGGAGCAGTCATGACCGCCTGTAAACCCATCGTGCTCAGCACCGCCGCAGCGCTGACAACCGTGGTGATGACGACGTCATCGGTCGCGGTGTCGCTGCGTCCGAACAAGGCTACGGACGAGTCAGTCTGCGATCTCGCACACGACACGAACCTCTACCTCGGGTCCAAGGTCCTAGTTCCTTCCGTCGCCGCGAAGAAGGACCAGGTCGATGCCTTCTTCCGGCTTGCCGCGACCTTTGTCGCGAGCAAGTGCAGGAACGGGCAAGCTCTCATACTGCAGGGCGCAACTGCGAGCAGCGTCGATGTCCAGTCGTTAACCGAGGTCGCCAACTCAGCGTGTGCAGTAGCAGCCGTTGCCCGAACCGAAGTCAAGCTTCCGCTTGGCGATGTGACCCAGGCGGGCTTCGAGCTACGGTGCACGATCCTCAAGCACGACGAGCTTGTCGCAAGGCTCAACGAAATCGAACGCGCCGATCCCATGGATGCGCTCAAGGCGCGACTGGCTGTAGCGGCACAGCAGGCGGATCGAGGTCCCTCGAAAACAGACTCCGGTTCCCAAGCCAAGAAGGACTGCGACAAGGTGACCTTGTCGTCGATCCTTCAAGGCGGCTCCTGCAAATAGCGCTCGTGCGCTCGGCATGCGCTCCGAGCCGAATCGCAATTTCACCGGCAACTTTCGGGGGGGACTAGCACCCGCCTTTCGAGTGGAAGCCTCGGGCTCGTCGTTCTATCTTCTTGTCCTCGGCACTGGCCGCCCGGCAAGGAGAGCGCGATGTCCACCCCAACCCCCACCGAGCCCACGGTCCCGACCGCGCGAAACGGCGAGCCCACCACGTTCCCGTCGGTCGTGCTCGAGGTGCTTCGAGAGATGCGCGAGCAGCGCCAGTCCTTCGAGCGTTCGGCTGAGCTTGCCGCCAAGGAACGAAAGGCCGAGCGCCGCTGGCGCAACCTGTTCCAGGCCATGTTCTTCGGCGCGCCGGTGCTGCTCGGTCTCTTGTACTTTCTGTTCTTCCTGAACTCCACCGGCTTTCGCTGGGGGCCGTTCGGGAACGTCGTGGGCGTCGTCCGCATCGAGGGCCCCATCGGCGCCACGGAGCGGGCCTCGGCCGAGAACATCATCCCGATCCTCGAGAAGGCCTTCGGCAATCCGAACGTGAAGGGCGTCGTGTTGCACATCGACAGCCCGGGCGGAGCGCCCGTCGAGGCCGAGCGCATCTCGACTGCCATCAACGGGCTCAAGGCAAAGCATCGGAAGGAAGTGGTCGCGGTGATCAACAACCTGGGTGCGAGCGCTGCCTACATGGTCGCGCTGAACGCGGACAAGATCATCGCCGCGAAGTACTCGTTCGTCGGATCGATCGGCGCGATCATGGCCCCGTGGCAGTTGGACAAGGCCATCGCCAAGGTCGACGTCGCGCAGCGGGTCTACGCCTCCGGCAAGCTCAAGGTATCCGTCCGGCGAACCCATCTTGATCAGCCGAACATGAGCGGCAAGGATCGTGTCCACGCAACTTCTACGTGGACACGATGGCAAGCGAGCAGGCACTGAAGCGACGGCGGTACGACGAGCCGTTCAAGGCCGAGGTGATGGCCGAGTGCGACGCGCCTGGTGCGTCGGTGGCCAAGGTGGCGATGGCCTACGGGATCAACGCCAATGTCGTGCACCGCTGGCGGCAACTGGCCCGCGAAGCTGCGCAAGCGAGCGTGAGCAAGCCGCGCGAGTTCGTCCCCGTGGTGGTCGCCTCGCCCGCGCAGACGGAAGCTGGCGGCTCGCGCGACATCGAGATCGAGTTGCGCCGCGGTGCGATCACGATGAAGGTGAGCTGGCCGCGCTCGGCTACGGCCGACTTGGCCGCCTGGACGCGCGAGCTGCTGCGTTGATCCGCGTCGATACCGTGTGGCTGGCCGTGCAGCCGCTGGACATGCGCGCGGGCACCGAGGCGGCACTGGCCCGGGTGGTCAACGTCTTCGGCGCCGCGCGGCCGCACCACGCCTACCTGTTCGCCAACCGGCGCGCCAACCGCATGAAGGTGCTCGTGCACGACGGCATCGGCGTGTGGCTGGCCGCACGTCGGCTCAACGCCGGCAAGTTCGTCTGGCCCAAGGATGGCGGTGCAACGCTGAGCCTGACACGAGCGCAGTTCGATGCGCTGGTGCTCGGCCTGCCGTGGGAGCGCATCGGCGAAGCCGGAGTCATCACGGTGTTGTGAGCAGCGCGTAGCGCTGTGGCAATTGCAGGAAATGCCAATGCGCGAATGCGCATCGACGGGCACGATCACGATCCGTGATCGCCGCCGAGAACATCGACGCCCAACTGCCCGCGATGAGCGAGCCGCAGCTGCGCCAGACGGTGCAATTGCTGATGACGGAGCTGCGCCACAAGACAGCGCTGGTGGACAAGCTCACGCACGAGATGGCGGTGCTCAAGCGGCTGAAGTTCGCCGCGAAGTCCGAGGCCTTCAACGCCGAGCAGAAGAGCCTGATCGAAGAGACGTTGGATGCGGACCTGGCGGCGCTGGCCGCCGAGATCGAAGCACACCAGCCGAGCAAACCGGCGCCCGAGGACAAGCAGCAGCCCAAGCGCCAGATGCTGCCGGCGCACCTGCCGCGCCGGGAGATCCACCACGAGCCGGAGGACACTACCTGCGGCTGTGGCCAGCCCATGAAGCGCATGGGCCAGGACGTGGCCGAGAAGCTGGACTACCAGCCTGGCGTGTTCACGGTCGAGCGCCACATCCGCGGCAAGTGGGTGTGCAGCTGTTGCCAACAAAGGGGTGAAGGACGGCTGGTGCAGGCACCCGTGCCGGCGCACGTCATCGACAAGGGCCTGCCCACGACTGGGCTGCTGGCCCAGGTGCTGGTGGCCAAGTACCTCGATCACCTGCCGCTGTACCGGCAGGAGGCCGTCTTCGAGCGTGCCGGGCTGGCCATTGCGCGCTCGACCCTGGCGCAGTGGGTGGGCGAGTGCGGTGTGCAACTGCAGCCGCTGGTCGATGCGCTGGTGGCCGAGATGCTCAAGGCGCCGGTGCTGCACGCCGACGAGACGCCGGTGGCGATGCTCAAGCCGGCGAACCTGCGCGATGGCAAGACGCACAAGGCGTACCTGTGGAGCTACTGCACGACGAGCTTCAACTCAATGAAGACAGTGGTCTTCGACTTCACCGACAGCCGCGGCGGCCAGCATGTGCGTGAGTTCCTGGGGCTGCCGGGGACCGAACACAACCCGGGCTGGAAGGGCAAGCTGGTCAGCGACGACTTCAGCGGCTACAAAGCCTGCTTCGAGCTGGGTGTGACCGAGGCAGGGTGCATGGCGCACGCGCGGCGCAAGTTCCACGAGCTGTGGGCCAACCATGGCAGCGCGCTCGGCGAACAGGCGCTGAAGTTCTTCGGCAGGCTGTATGAGGTCGAGCGCGAGGTCCAAGCAGTCGCACCCGACGAGCGCAAGGCGCTCCGGCAAGAGCGCAGCCAACCGATCGCCGACGCGCTGCACCAGTGGCTGACGCAGCAGCGCCAGAAGGTGCCCGACGGCTCAGCCACCGCCAGAGCGATCGACTACAGCCTGAAGCGCTGGAAGGCCCTGACGCGATTCATCGACGACGGCGAGCTGCCGATCGACAACAACTGGGTCGAAAACCAGATCCGCCCGATCGCCATCGGCAGGAAGAACTGGCTGTTCGCCGGCAGCCTGCGCGCGGGCAAGTGTGCCGCGGCCGTGATGAGCCTGCTGCACTCGGCGCGCCTGAACGGGCACGACCCGCACGCCTACCTGAAGGACGTGCTCGAGCGGCTGCCTACGCAGCCTGCCAGTCGCGTCGGCGAGTTGCTGCCACATCACTGGCAGCCTTCCGCAAGATCAGCCTGAAGGTCAGTCCCGAGGTCGACCGGAAGGCCCAGCAACTCGTCGATCAAATGGGGGGCTTCTTCCTGGCCGAGGTAAAGGCCCGCCGGGGCCAGGCCCTGAAGTCGGGTGTCGACTTCGGCACTGGTGAGGTCTGGCCAGGCCCCGAGGCCAAGGAACTGGGTCTTGTCGACGGCGTGGCCACGGTGGATGACTTCGTGGCCACGCACTGGGGCATGAAGACCTACGACTACGGGCCGAGCGCCGACTCGTCACCCTTCCTGACGCGCTCTCTGCAGGACGCCATAGCCGGCGCGGTCAGGCGCCTCGCGCTGAGCGGCCCCGCCGTCCAATAGGGCCGCCAGTTCGTCCGATCGTCAGTCCGACGAGTGGGGTCGTGTCGACAGGTCCCAGAGCGTCCCCTGCCACTTCGAGATCCTGCCCTCTGCCTCGCACTTCGGGCACTTCCAAATAACGGCATCATCCGCGGCCCGCACCGCGGTGACCGGACCCTTCTTGCACTTGAAGCACGTCGGTGCCGCCAGCGAGGCATCCGATTCGTCAGTGGCGTGGGCGACGACATCTACGAGGAACTGGGCCATCGCGCGCGCAGCGCCCTTGATCGGCGCGATCGCGCCGGACCCATCGAGGAAATGTGTGAGGTCGGTGATGTACATCGAAGGCTCGGAAGTGCGCCAAGTCTAGCGAGCCAAGTGGTCGCTTTCCCTCTGCCTTGGCGCTCAGGGCCAGACCGGCCTTCGCGGTGTATGTGATTCGGGACCTGCCGTCTCCGCGCCGCCGTGCGGCCGCCAAGCGCCTGGCTGCTACTGCCGGTCTCCGAATGTGCTTTGGCAGACGGCACGATGCCCGCACTTGTCGCACGCCTTCCGGCGCGCCGCCGGCGATGGCGCATGGCCTTGGCCGCGCCTCAGCTCGAGCAGCCTGCGGCGCATCGCCAGGATCTCGTCCTCGTCGAACAGGTCCACGCGGATCGCCCGAGGTTGTCCCTGGCCATGCTGTTTGACCGCCACGTAGGCCACCGAGGAGACGCGCTCGCCGGTCTCCTCTTGCAGAACCAGGCGTTGCACCGAGAGCTCGATGGCATCCGAGGCGTGCGCCGCGAAGTAGCCGCGGGTTTTCAGTTCCACCAGGTGGAGTTCGCCTCCTTGGCGATACGCTCGGTCGAGCCTGGCCACCAGGCCAAGGCGCTTCGACTCAAACCGCCTTTCGGCGAACGCCAGCTCACCGTCGGCGATCTCGCGAGGCAACCAGCCCTCGTCCGGCCGATCCCCCTGACTCTTGAGCCAGCTGTATGCCGCCGCGAAGAGCAGCAGCCCTAGCAAGAGCAGCGCGCCTGCGCCGGCGTCGCTCATCGTGCCAGCCTTCGCGCGACCGCCCGTGCGGCCATCCACCCTACCAGGACGAGTCCGAGCCTCACGGCCGAGAGCAGCCGCGGATGGCGGCTCAGCAGGTCACACACCGCGGGCCCGAGGCGGTAGTACGTCGCGATGAACCGGCGGCCTGGCGCGGTGCGTCGCAGGTAGAGGTCCCGGAACGCCCGCAGTGCACTGGTCTCGGCACGCTCGCCAAGCGCCAGGGTCGCGACGAAGCACCGACCCTTTCGCTCGCTCGCCCGCGCGATGGCCAGGCTGTCCTTGTAGAACTGGTCGTGCGCCGCGTTCCCCCGATCCTGCGCCACGAGTTGCTCCGGCGACCGCTTCGCACCGTAGCGCCAGTCGAAGTGAGCCACGCGTTCACAGTAGCCGAGCTGCGCCAGCTCGCTGGCACTCACCAAATCTCGATCATTCCTTTGCATCCACTTCCCCGAACGCATCGGTCATCTCGGCAATGCTCTGGCCGACGATGACCCCCTTGGCCTCCGCCCGCGGTGCGGAAGCGACCTGCCCCAGCGGCCTCAGCGACATCGAGATGGGCGGCGCTGCGTGGCCCCTGCTGGAAGTAGCCGCGCCAACGAGGCGCCCCTGCTCGACCAGGAGACCGACGCTGGCCAAGGCAAGGAGCCGCTTCGCACGCCTTCGAGCAGCGTTCATCCCGAGGAGTTCGCGATGGAGCTCGGGGCACTCTTCCGCACTGATGGTCACCTGCATCACGATTTTCGGTTGGGCTCCCATGGCTGGCTACGCTCCGATCTGGGCCACCTCGGCGCGGGCCGGCGCCATGGCGAACAGCTGTGGGTTCTCACGCACGTACTGCTCGCCCATCAGCTGGAAGCCCTTCACGTTCGCATAAAGGGGTTCGTCCACCTCGCTGATGGCGATCTCGGGGAACTTCCGCCGAATCGATGCGCGGTACAGGTGCATCCCGCCACCCACCACCACGATCTGCTCCAGGTCGTCTGTCGCGCCCAGCTTGCCATGGAGCATCGAGACGGCCTGGTCGGCGATCTTCTCGATCGTGTTGTCGAACTTCTTGAGGTCGACGCTCCGCTTGTAGGCGCGCAGGGGCTTGCGGCTCCTCAGTGCTCTGTCGATTGCCTCCAGGTTCAGGTAGCCCCTGCCAGTCTCGCTCGCGATCGCGGCGGCAATCTTGAGCAGTATGTCGTGCACCCCACGGTTGACCGAGTCGCTCATCTTGCCAACCACCTTGCTGTCCAGCGTCACCAGCCAGTCGAAGGTGCGCGAGCCGGCGTCGATGACCAAGGTTCTGCCATGCCGGAGCTTTGCGTTCGCCTGATCCCCGAAGACGGCATACATGGCCCCTTGCGGCTGCGCCACGACCAACACCCGTTTGACCTCGACCGTGCGATTGCGGCCCACCTCGAATTTGCCCGTCATCGCTTTCTGCAGTTCCGCCCTGCGGCGCATGTAGTCAACCACCGGCAGTCCGAGCACCAGCAGGTCGACCCTGTCGACCTTCATGAAGTGAAGGGCCCCCGCCGTGAACGCTCGGTACTCTGGGGTGCGTATGTAGTCGTCGTGATGGTTCCGGCCCACGAAGCCGTCGGCCGCAAGCGCAACGTCGGGCCCCACCTCGTACCACATGCCACCCACCGGCACGCAGATCGTCTTGCGCTTGCTGCCGAGCGCATCGTTCGAGTTGTCGTGCGCACTGTCATAGGCGATCGAGGCGAAGTGCGCGCATTCGACTCTTCCACCTTGCGCAGCCAGCACGTATTTGGTGTTCCCGAAACCCACATCGATGGCTCTCACGATTGCTTCCATGGACGTTGCTCTCCACATTGCGTTGACCGATGGCGACAGCATCGCCAAGAGTCCACGCGCCGCCAACCCGGAAAGGCGGGTCGTAGCCCCCCGGATTTCTCGGCCTTCCCGCGCGGCACGCGCTTTGGACGCGGCACTTGTGACGGACATCCAGTGAGGCGCCGGCAGTTCCCCGGCGCCGATGTCCCAGATACATGGTGGCAACAGCGGTTCGGCGCAGCAGCCTGGCCACGGTTTTCGTCGTGGTTCGGTGATGGACCATGGCTCTCGTACTTGACCTTGCTCGCGCCTTCGAGAGCTAGACGGGGAAGCAAGGAAGTCAAGGCCAGAGGAGATTGGATTCGGCAAGGCCGGCGACACACTAACCACCGCCAGAGCAGCGCCATTGTTCAAGCCCTCCCGGTGTTGACAACCGAGCCTCGCATGGGTTCAACTTCTCCCCGAGCCTGTGCTGCCTGCCACAGCTCTCCATGCAAGCAGGCCGGTGTTGCGGACTCCGAGAACCCGCCGTTCGCAGTCGTGACCTGCACTTCAAGCCCTGGCCCTTCGAGGCCCTGCCGCGCCAGTCGCGGTGCCCCTATCTCCCCATCTCGATCCGTCAATCGGATCTGCCTGAGTGGCCTTCGTTGGCGGCAACGCCGCGGCTGAGGCCATCCGCTGAGCAGCCGTCGTGCTGCTCGCGACAACACCGTCGCCAACGTCGTCAACCCCTTGAGGGTTCTCGGTCATCACTGCCCGTCTGAGGTGGTGCGACCGATTCCAGGCGTGGCCCCGTGCGCTCCGATGGCTGGAGTGCGTTTCAAGCGGCGAAAGACGGTACCCCACGAACTCCCAGAAACGCCTCGGCATGGACCGAGGTGCGCGCGTCGCATCCCTCGAGGTGTGGGCGTCATGTCGTTCACCGCCGTGGAAGCACGGCGGCGAGCTGCGGGGAACAGAGATTTTTTAACGCCTGCCTGGCCGCCCCGCGCGGCCGAACGCTTGAAACAACGCACCGCGCACGAGGGTCGGCGGTGCGGCCCTGCCCTTGACCTTCGACCTGCTCGCGCGACCCTGGACGCACGTGCGAGCTGGACTTTCGCGTCCGCACCCTTTGACGCGGCTGAAGTGGCTCGCCGGCCGTCAACGGAGCAAGAGATGTCGTCGAAGAAACAGAAGGCGCCGCCGAAGAAGCTGGTCTATGCGCGGCGGTCGCCGGCGGGCGCGCCGAGGAACCCGCAGAACGTCCTCGACACGGCGCCGCAGGGCACGCGCGACTGGAAGCGCGTGCTCCATTGCGTGCTCGTGATCCACAACCAGGAGCACTCCAAGCTCATCAAGACCGTCTCCCAGAAGACGATGCTCGACCGCGAGCGCTTCTATTTCAAGTTCTGGGACGATCTGCGCTTCAACACCACGTTCCGCGAGGCCGACCCGCGCATCCTCACGAACCGCCAGGTGCAGGCCGTCGCGCGGCTGTGGGCCGAGCGCAAGCTCTCGGTAGCCACGGTCCACAACTACCTGAGCTTCCTGCGCACCTACGCGGCCTGGATCGGCCGGCCCGGCATGGTCCGCGACGTCGCCACCTACTTCGGCGACGACTCGCACTACGTGCACCGCGACCGCACGGCCAACTTCGACCGCAGTTGGATCGCCCGCAGCGTCGAGGTCGAAGCCAAGATCGCCGAGGTCACGGCCTACGACCCGTGGGTCGGCATCCAGCTCGAGCTCTGCTACCACTTCGGCCTGCGCGCGAAGGAAGCCCGGCACTTTCGGCCGCACATGGCGGTGATCACCCGCGACGAGGCCAACCCGCGTGACGCGCAGCACTTCCCGGACTGCGAGCGGTTCCTGCGGGTTCGCTACGGCACCAAAGGCGGCCGCCCGCGTGACATTCCCGTGCAGACGCCCGAGCAGGAGGTCCTGCTGCAACGCGCCCTGCAGTCGGTGGCGCCGGGCCAGTACGTGGGCGCTCCCGGCCGCACCGCGACGCAGAACGCCAACCGCTTCTACAACGTCCTGCGGCGCTTCGGCATCACGAAGGCTGCCCTGGGGGTCACCGCGCACGGCCTGCGGCACCAACACGCCAACGACCGCTACGAGGAGTTGACCGGCGAGCCGTCGCCGGTGCGCGGCGGTGCCGGCAATGGCGAGGGAGATGCCACCGCACGCCTGGCCGTCGCATCTGAGCTGGGTCACGGTCGCATAGCGATTTCGGATGCGTATTTAGGCAAGAGCCAGGCCCATGCACGCGCCACCGCGCCGGTAGCGGACGACGAGGCCGTCGCGCCTCCGACTGCGTGACGGGGGCCGCCATGTCCGACGTTCGACATGTTCCACACAGCGCGAGCCGGAAGCATTCGAGCTCAGTGCCCTCGCGGCGCACTGGCCGGCTCTCGATCACGCAATGGAAACTGGGCTTCGCCAACGTAGACTTGCGGCGCTACAGGAGAACGATTTGGCAAAGTCGTACGGCCAGCTTCAGGCCCAGATTCAGAAACTCCAGGCCGAGGCAGAGGCGCTCAAGGCAAAGGAGATCGAAGGCGTCATCGCCCGGATACGCACGGCCATCGAACACTACGGCATCACGCCTGACCAGTTGTTCGGCAAGACCAAGAAGGCCTCGACTGGCCGGGCGGCGGCCAAGAAGGCGCCGGCGCGCAAATCGGCCGCGAGGGGCAAGCCCGTAGCGATCAAGTACCGCGACGGCGACAACACCTGGACCGGCCGCGGCAACAAGCCCCGGTGGCTGGTCGCTCGGCTCGAAGAGGGCAAGCAGCTCGCGGACTTCGCCGTCAGCTGAGTCCGTTGGTGCCCCTGGCCGGGCACCCAGTCGATGGCGGGCTCTTCCGGCGCGGGGCTGCAGTCCCGTTGCACCAGCCGAGCAGGCTGAATCTGGCCGCCAGCGGCTGGGCGCCGGCACGGGGCATGCAGCCCCTTGGGTCACGCCCACCGCGGCAGGTCGATGTCCTCCCACTCGCCGTCGGCCTGCAGCATCGGAAAGTGCCCTCGCGCCCGGCACTCGGCCAACCGATGCAGCGCCCGCCGGAAGTCGCTGCGGCCACGCTCCAGGAACGGGCGCATCGCGCGGTAGACAGCGACGGTGTTCGGCCGGCCCTTCTCGCAGGCGATGAAGGCCCACTCGGGCTCCTCGCCGGTGAGCTGGTAGACGCCCTCGCAGTACATCGCCGCGGACAGCGCGTAGCCGAGCCTGGCGCAGGAACGGCGGAAGCCTTCGAAGGTCACGTCCTCGGCGGACTTCACGTCGGCGAGCGTGCGGGCGTCGTGCCACCAGTCGATCTTGATCTTGCACTTGATCCCGGTGTCGGGGTCCAACCAGACCAGCGCCACCTCGGCCTCACCCTTGGCCAGCAGTTCACGGGCCTTGCGGTGGGTCATCGCGTTGTCGATGATCCGCTCGATGGGCTCCTTCCAGGCCTCGGGGTACACGGTGCGCCCGGCCGCCTGCACCATGCATTCGGCATAGCGCTGCTTGCCTTCCTTCCTGGCGCGGTTGACCTTGGGCATCGCGAAGAACCGCGACTCGAAGGTGTCGGGCTCCAGCAGCCGGCCGTGCAGCACCGAGCCGAACAGCAGCGCTTCGGTGGACTCTTCCGGATCGGTGATGCCGCTGAGGAAGTGCGCAGGGCTGATCAGCATGCGCTTGAGCTGGGTCGAGGAGACGGCGCTGCGGTCGCCGTGGTAGTCCTCGTTGCTCATGCCGCGCGTCACACCGAAGGGGATGTCGGGTACCTCGCGGGCTGGCGTGGCCGGCACGTCGCACGCCTCCATCGTCTCGGTGTCGTCGTCGTGCAGGTCACTGCTCATCACGGTCTCCATGTCGCTGTTGCTACCTGATCACGATACGAAGCGAGACTGCGTATTCAAGATCGGCGGGCGCGATCCCAACGCAAGCGGAGCCGGGGCGCCCAGACACTCTGATCCGCTGCATCCGGTGCCCGGCGACGGCGGCTGGTTTCGGCGGGGGCCAAGTGGGTCGTTTCGGTTGGACGAACCTCGGCCGTCCTTGCATAGTCACTGGGTCGGCACCGCGACGTTGCGCTGGCTCGCCGATGCCCACCCCGAGGTCAGGAGACGGTTGGTGAACCCTCTGCTGGAACGCCTGCGGCGCAGGCTTCGCGAGCTTGGCCGGCCCCTGCATGAGGAACTGTCGTCGGACGGGCGTCGACACTCATCTCGCGCCCATGCCGACGATGCTCCTCAGTGCCGGACGGAGATCGAGCTCTCCCAGCGAAGCCGAAACGCAGATCGGACGGGAAGTGGCGAGCCAACTCGGCTGCCGGCACAACAGCCCCCACCGCCTACGTCGACCCGCCTGAAGGCCGCCGTCTTCTCGAAGAAGCGCCAACCTGTGCTGCAGCGTCAATCCAGTTCGATCTGGGGATCTGCATCCATCCTGCAAGTTGGCGCTGTTAAACCTGACAGTGCGGCGCACGCTGATCAGCACCCCTTCCCTTTCGGACCGCAGGCACTTCCAACTGAGCCTGGCTCACCCGCTCACATTCAAACCTGGCAGGCAGGTCAGGCAAACCTGCCCTGCGGCTTCCTCGCAGGTATCGATTCGGAGCCGCAGATCAATGCCCCGCACTCGGTCCTCATGCACCCAGCTGGCCCTGATGACACCGGGCCGCCCCTACAGGGTGCGGCACCGCTGGGTTGATGTCCCAGGAAGTGGTGTAAGTCTTTCGTCGCGGCAAGGCGCGTAGGGCGAAGCCCGAAGCGGCTTGCCGCGCGGCGACGGCGATCCCGGCTGGGGTGGCCATCGTGGTCCCGGATAAGGTTGAGGTGCGACCCACCAACCTGTTCCAAGGAGATTCCACGATGACCAACGCCACTATGGCACTTGCCGAGCTGTCCGAGAAGGGAGCCGACATCGACGTGCTGCGCCAGATGGTGCAGTTCATGGCCCAGCGCCTGATGGAGCTCGATGTCGAAGGGCGCTGCGGCGCCGGCTACGACGAGAAGTCCCCCGAGCGACTGAACAGCCGCAACGGCTACCGCGATCGGCTCTGGGAGACCCGCGCCGGGTCGGTCGAGCTGAAGATCCCCAAGCTGCGTCAGGGCAGCTACTTCCCCGAGTTCCTGGAGCCGCGGCGCACGGCCGAGAAGGCACTCACCGCCGTGATCCAGGAGGCCTACGTCCAGGGGATCTCCACGCGCTCGGTGGACGACCTGGTCAAGGCGCTGGGAATGAGCGGGGTGTCCAAGAGCCAGGTCAGTCGGCTGTGCGGCGAGCTCGACGAGCGCGTGGGCGCGTTCCTGAACCGCCCGATCGAGGGTGATTGGCCGTACCTTTGGATCGACGCGACCTACGTCAAGACGCGCGAGGCCGGGCGCATCGTGAGCGCGGCGGTGATAGTGGCTGTAGGTGTGAACACCGACGGGCAGCGCGAGGTGCTGGGCCTGAAGGTAGGGGCTTCGGAGGCTGAACCCTTCTGGACGGAGTTCCTGCGCAGCCTGAACCGGCGAGGCCTGCGCGGAGTAAAGCTCGTGATCAGCGATAGCCACGAAGGCATCAAGGCGGCCGCCGCGAAGGTCCTGAAGGCCACCTGGCAGCGTTGCCGGGTGCACTTCATGCGCAATGCCCTGGCGCATGCCGGCAAGACCCAGCGTCGCATGGTCAGCGCGGCCATCGGGACGGTGTTCGTCCAGGACTCGGCCGACAACGCGCGGGCACAGTGGCGCAGCGTCGCTGATCAGCTGCGCGGCAAGTTCCCCAAGCTCGGCGCGCTGATGGACGAGGCCGAGAACGACGTGTTGGCCTTCATGACCTTCCCACGCGCGCACTGGACGCAGATCTACAGCACCAACCCACTGGAACGCTTGAACGCCGAGATCAAGCGGCGGACCAATGTCGTGGGCATCTTCCCCAACGACGCGTCCATCGCGCGCCTGGTCGGCGCCATGATGCTGGAGCAGAACGACGAGTGGAGCCTGAACCGGCGCTACATGCAGCTGGAGGGCCTGCAGACCGTCAGCGATACTGTGCCCACTCGGCTGTCCGCTGTGGCACGCTGAGTACCGCGCATCTCAGCTCTCTCCGGGCTGTGGACTTACACCATGCGCTGGGACACGACCACCGCTGGTTGGAGCCCAAGCATTCGAACCTCATTTCGATCGACCGACACCAACGGCCGACACCGACCTCTGGGCAAGCTGTGTCGGAGCTGAGAACTTGCGGTCGCTGTGATGTTGCTGCGGGCCACCGAAGAAGGAGCGGACGCGCGCCAAGCCCGCTTCGAGACTGCGCCCGCCTTCACTTTCCGAGCCCGAGGACACGGGGGCGATGGCCTGCGAACCAGTCCGATCTTGTCCACCTCTTGCGGTCGGCCAGGGAACTTCTCCAGAAAGGCGGGGGGCGCGACCTGCGTTTCGATTAGACGTCCATCACGCGCTTTGCGACAGTGATGGTCGATCACATCACGGGAGGGCCCGATGCACCACCGCGACTGGTTCCTGGCCTCGTTCACCGCATTCTGGGCAACCTGCTCCGCCGCATGCTCGGGGCCACAGGACCTTCGCCCATACTCGCAGCGCCTGGCCGAGGCGCCGCTCGCTTTCATCGGTACCGTCACGGCCGTGTCGGGTCAGCGCGTGACCTTTGCCATCCACCACGTCATCAATGGCACGCCTGGACCGTCAACCACCGTCGAAGCGCTGTCACCGTCCACGTGCTCTATCGCCTTCACCGTTGGCCAGCGGTGGCTCTATGCGGGCCTGACCACGAGCCAGCCTTCGGTTCTTCTGAAAGCTGACGCCAGGGCCGTTCTGCCTTCCGACTTCGGCCGGTTCCAGCGCGTGGACGACGCTCGAGCACGACTGCCGCCTGACTGGCAGAGCTGCAGCCAGAGTGCCCAATGCGAGCCGATTCCGATTGGTTGCCAGCGAACGGCTGCGAATTCGGCAAACGCCGCCGCTGCCCGTGCCCACGCGATCAGGTTCGTCGGCGACCATCGTGCTATGGAGTGCGCCACCGGTCCGGAGGAGATCCAGCACGTCGGCCCTCAGTGTGTGGGTGGGCGCTGCGGCCACTGGGTACTCGATTTCCGCATCCGGCCGTGAGGCCTGCGAACGGTCACGCCGACTCGAATACTTGCCCCTCACGTCGGCGCGCCATATGCCTCACCCGTCAGCAAGAGAACGGAAACATCGGGTTTGGACTGGCGCAGGGCCTCAACCGAAGCGATATATCGCCGCGGCTCAGCGTGCGGGATCGCCACGCCGTACTTGGCGGTCAAGTCTGTCGGCCGCATCTCGAAGCAGGCCAGTCCGGTGCCGAGCGTGATCAGCTTGCTTCCAAGCGGCGACATAACCAGCCGGCAGCCGCCGAGGATCGACATGCTGCTCTGGTAGCGCTTCATCGCTCCCAGGATCTGCCGGTAGGCTTCAAACGGCTGGGCCTCCTGGGCATACAGAATGTTCGACGTCGGCGTCTTGCGACTGTCGAAAAGCGGCTCCCGGTACTCGACCAGCAGCCGGTCGGCACGGCGCGGGTCCTTCGATGGATGCGGGACCACTGGGCAGACCTCAGCCTCCGCCGGAATCGAACCTCCGATCTTCTGCAACTGATTCACCCGCCCTTCGCCGAGGACGGGAAACCACACCAAGGGCCAGTCCTGCACGCTTTCAAGCTGCCAAGTCGCTAAGAACCCCGGGATGTTCACGAGGTCGTTGCTCGGGTCCTCGGCCCGGATCTGCCCGTCCAGCTTGGCATCCTCCGCGACCAGCACCTGGAAGTTGACGCCGCTGGCATACAGCGGATGCTCCTTGCCCTCCGCTGGCACCTTTTCCGGCACGAGCCTGTGCAGGATGTTCGTGAGCAGCGCAAGGTAGGTCGCGCGGGGAAGCGAGCTGACGTCCAGGATGATGTCCGTCTTGCCGGCGATCTCGTCGAGAACGGCCTTCACGCGCTGGCGCAGGCCATCGCTGGCACTGGCCTCTTCCTCGCCCTCGCGCCGCGTGACTGTCACGGTGACCGTTTCGCCCAACGGGGCGAAGATCGCTTCCAGCGCCGCGGCGTTCTCCTGCGTGAGCGCCTCGACATCGGCGTCCAACTCGTAGCCGTGAAAGCCCAGCAGCAGCAGCTTTGCGCTCACGGTCTGCCTTCCGGCGCCCTGCTGTCCCGCCACGAAGTCGCGCATGACCGACTGGGCACGCACGTCGAAGCCGCGGCCGGCGATATACAGCAGCTTGACCGGCCGATCCTTCAGCAGGTCGTCCCACAGTTCATGGACACCGTCACCGCGGCGAAAGACATAGTGATCCCAAAGCATGTCAGCTCGTCTCCAGGCTCTTGCGGCTGGGCGTAAGACGACGCTCCATCCATCTCATCAGCTCGCCCACGGTAACGTCCCGCCATCCCCCCATCTGCAGCGGCAGGCCGTAGTGGGCGCACAGCGATCGGTTGAGGTAGAAGACGGTCCCGCTGTCGCGTGACCCGGTGGCCTGGCTTTCCCGCTGCACCAGAAGATTCTCGGCGGCACACTCTGCCAACACGCGTTGCAGGACCAGCCCCGGCGGGCCGAACGCCCCTGGCGAGGTCAGTTTGACCAACTCGGCACGCGACAGCCTCACCCCCGTCACCCCGGGCGCGTAGGGCGCATTCGGCGCAAACGTCTGGTCGTAGCAGAACGCGCCGATGGAATCCAGCAGGCGCTGGGCTCGGGTACCTTCGGTGTGCGACTTGGGAATGAAGTCGCGCTTGCGAGCGGCAGCCTCGCGCAGCAACTTGTCCTGTTCTAGCGGCGACAGGATGGGCTCGGACTTGCGCAGCACCTGCTTGGCCTGAAGACCGACGTAGAGTGCAGCTGCGAGCCCGAGCAGTTCCTCGACATTGCTCGTGGCCATCACGCACAGTCGCTCGAAGCCGAAGTAGTAGGGGATCCCAAGCTCTTCGTGCATGAAAAGCTCTGCAGCGTTGCGGACCTGCGAGCTGTCGCGGTCCTCGAGCTCTTCCTCGGTCAGGGTTAGGTCCAGGGACAACTGGCGCTTGGACTCATCACGTACCAGCAAGATTCGGGTGACATAGAGCTCCAGCAGCGATTCCAGGTTCTGGTCGGACGTGTACTGGTCCGCCCGCGCGAGCCACTGGGCATAGCGCTGCTTGGACTGGTGCCGCTCAACCTCGCTGCGGAAGCGCTCGATGCCCCGCGCAACCTGGCTGCGCACCTCGCTGCTGACCAGTTCGTCGCGGAGGCATTGGGTGAACGACCCCACCGGCACTGCATCCTGGTTCTTCATGCGTCGATCGAGGATGTTCTGCGCGTAGGAGATGAACTGGTTCATCCCCTTGGCATCGCTCCATAGACGGTCGAGGTTGTATTCGCGCAGGTCGCGGCCTTCGCGGGCACCTTGAGACAGCAGCTCGGTTCCCAGCGCGACCGTGCGCTCTGCCAGCCAGATCGGGATCGAGGAGCGCATCACCGTCAGCTCGTCGACCAACAGCGCCCGCTGCTTGCGGCGCAGCTTGTGCATGTCATCGACCATCAGGAGACGCTTCGCGCCAACGCTCCGTCCTTCGTGGGTGAACGCGATCGACTGCAGCCACAGGACGCCCTCGAAACGAAACTGCGCCGGCAGCGCGGCGTTGACCGGCCCCATGAAGGTGTCGAGCTGCGCGTAGACCCGCTGCTCGTGTTCCTCGGCCCAGGTCGCCAGCTCCAACGCGTTCGCGATCGCAGGGATGCCCTGCAGGTTGGGCAGTGATGAATGGTCAAGCGACACCTCAGCCAACTGCTCGGGGGTGCTGAAGCCCAGCAGCAGGCCCAGGCTGCGCAGCGTGCGCAGCACGATCCGGCAGTCCAGGAGCGCCCGGAAGAGCCCCTCCTGTTGCAAACCCTCGCTGGAGGGCAGATCGGCATACCCGGACGCGCAGCTGAGGTAGACACCCAGCAGCTGCGGGCTCTCGCCCTCGGTCAGCAGTCCGCGGTTGAGCAGCTTCTGGAACGACTCCGACAGCTCGGGGCGGTTTCGAGAGTGCCAGAAGGCGCGCAGCGCCGGCGGCGTAAACGCGCGAAGTAGCGTTGTCTTGCCAGCACCAGGCGCACTACGAAACACATGCACCGCGCCATCGAAGGCGTCGTCTGCCAGCTTCTCGAGGATCTTCGGCGAGAACAGCCGGACGAACTCCATGTCCGAAGTCGTGCGCTCGGACATACGTTCCAGGAAGGGGTTGGCGTTGTATGCCATCAGAACTCCCGATGACGGCTGACGCGAGGAAACAGTCCGTGCGGCTTGAACTGCTCCGGTCCCCACAACAGGAAGACCGAGTTGTTCGGCGTGTTGTGGCCCAACACCACAGGCAATGCGCATCCGGCAAAGCCGAGGCTGGGATCGTCGGTCCCACCGACGAGGAAGTGCTTGTCGACCACGCCTTTGTTGCTGTAGGCCGGGTTGGATAGCAGGGCCTGCAGTTCGGGACCAGCATTGCGAGTCAGCGCGACTTCGGCTTCGATCGGGCACAGCACGCGCAGCTGCAAGGGCTTGACTCCGTGGTCCGTCGTGAACCGCTCCGACCAGTACTCGATGTGGTCGATTGCCTGACGCGTCGCGGTGTAGAGCAGCAGGAACACCTCATAGTGCGACCGGTCCACCATGCCTTGCTGTTGAAGCCGCTGGTAGATCTTGGGCAGCTTGCCCTTGAACCGGCGCGAAGCGCCGTCATAGCGGATGTATGTGTTGCCACTGCCAGAAAAGTCATCCAGCAGCCAGATCAGGTTGAAGCGCGGGTCCTCCGATGCGAAGCCGGCGCTTTTCAACGACGCACCGAGATCCTCGAGCATGTCCTCGGCCTTCTCATCGCCCAGTTCGTAGGCCTGCCAGATCTGCTCATTGCCGATTTCGCCGTCGCTGGCCCGGCGAAGTTCGTTGGTGCGCGCACCGTCGCTCAGGCCCAGGTACAAGGAGGTCAGCCGCAGTTGCTCGAAGCGGCGGTGGCGTGCGATCTCCCGAACCCTGAACGAGGGGATCTCGTACTCCTCGGAGACCAGTCGCATCCTTTCCTGCACGATCAAGTCGCGGTAGGCTGTGAGTACCAGATGCGAGAACTCAGCGTCAGAGATGAACACCAGGCGATCCAGGACTAGATCCAAGGCGGCCTGCCGATCCGCAGGCGCGAACTGGTGAAGCCACAGCGCCAGGCTCTCGATGAAGCGGCGCCCCGGGCCGAAGCGCTGGTAGTGGTCGTACTTGAAATCGGCGAGGAGTTGCAGGGTCGGCAGCACCAGCGGAACGGTCTCGAGGTCCTCCCATCCCATCACCTTGGCCAGCAATTTGGCGGCGTTCTGGTCACGCACTTTTGGTCTCCCCTTCGTCGCGCGCATCCGGCAGGGTCAATCGAAATGCGCCGCCGCCCTCGAGCACCATGCGCTCCAAGTACCAGAGCGTGGCATCGACATCGCGCTTCTCGGCGGGTGCGAGCTTCCAGGCCCGGTCCAGTCGACGCGAAGGCATGTCCACGCTTAGCGAGTAGCGGTGCTCCAGCAGCGCGGCATCGTTCCCTGGCCACGCCCCCTGGTCGCCCATCGTCAGGATCTCGTACGGGTCGACCTTGTCCTTCTGGATGATGTCCGCAACAAGCGCCGACTTGCTAACGCCCTTCGCGAGAATGTCGACCGAGTGTTTGCTGCGAACCATGGTGGAGAGATCGAGGCCAGCCTGGCGCAACGCGTCGGCGATCACGAACCACATCCCATCGGTCGACAGGCCCTCGCGGAACCGGACACTGACTTGGTAGGGATGCGTAGTGCGGTGGGCCAGGATGGGCACGCCGAGGGCACGCAGGCGCACCACGATGCGCGTCACATGGCTGAGGAATTCGCTGGTCTGGGCCGGCGGCGCCGGTGGCGCATCCGCCCCGGCGATCCAGCCACCGTTGTACAGGCCCAGCCTGATCTTTGGCAGGACGTCGTGCGGCAGGACCTCTTGCAGGCAGCTCTGAATCGAGCCGCCCCGACCTGAGGCAATGCCCACGACGATGCCTGCGCGGGCCAGCCGGACAAGATGCTCCACCACGCTGGACGGCGGCGGACCGTCTTTGCTCTGCGAGCTGCATAGCGTCCCGTCGTAGTCGAACACCACGGCCTTGAAGCGCTGGGCACGCAGCGTGTTCGCGAATGCCCGGGCCGCGCGGCGCATCGCGCCGTGGTCTCGCCGCGAGGGCCAGTGGGCGCCGAGCACCTCGTACTTGGACTGTTCCTCGGCAGGCCCCGCCAGCGGTGGCAGGGGGATCACGTCTCGAAGGTTTGCGTAGTGGATCTCCCGTCCGTAGGTCGGGACTTCGGGCCGGCCAGGGTCGGTGCCTAGCTCCCGGCCGATCGCGGCCACCAAATGCATCTGAGCAACCAGACCCGCAATCAGGTGGACCGGATCGGCGCCCGCCAAGGGCATCGTCAGCGTCGGAATGCCGCTAGGGAACTTGCTTCTCATGTCGTCCCACAGCCTGCCCAGCGATGGCTCGACCAGCGCAAGGATGGCGCAGTCCTGCGGGCGCTGTGCGAGCCACAGGTGCCGGCCGTGGGCATACGAACGAAGATCGGCCAGCTGGATGTGCAGAAGCGCCCCTTCAGAGAGCTTGGACTCCAAGTCGGTGGCGATGGCTCGCAGCAAGGGTGAATAGACGACGGTGAGTGCGCCACGCCGCACTGCCTCGGCGATGAAGGGCTGTGCAGAGGCCAGCCACTCTTGCACGCTCTGCACACCGACCTGTAGTGCCGTGATTTCCGCAGGCATTGGCTGACGGCGGCCGTTGAGTTCACCATAGGCGCGCGCCACCAGCACCGCGTCGAGCAGCAGGCTGTTGGTCGCAAGGTAGCCGTCCTTCTTCGTCAGCTCGAACACATAGGGTTTCACGCCCGGCAGCGCCTGCACATGCGCCATCAGAGGACTGTCCTGCCGGTTGGTGAGCACGTGGACCGTGCGCGAGCTGAAGCGCCGCGACCGCTCAAGGGCCTCTACGATGTCGGGGTTCTTGCCCTCGGCCGAGACCAGGAAGACCGGACTCGACGCGGCCAGCGCCGGCGTGCAGATGATCTCCAGTGGTGTCGACGGGCGTGACACCCGGCCGGTGTACGCCTCGTGCAGGCTGCACAGTAACGACGCCACCGTAAACGAGCCTCCCGAGCCGACTCCGATCATGCTCGCCTCGGCAGTGCTGGCAATGGCAAGCTTCAACGTCTCGATGTCGGCGGCACACGCGGCCGCGTAGCTGTCGCCCAGCTGCGCCAGCTCACCCTCATAGTGATTGGCCGCTGAAGCCACGTTCGAGACGGTCATGCGGGCGCGCCTACTCGCTTGGAAGAGAGCCCTCGGCCTGCCGAAGGCTTGCTGGATTTCGGTGACCGTTTCGCTGCACGCGTGCCGGCGGACTTCTCTTTGGCGTACGCCGTTCGAAGCTCCATCAGCATCACGCCAAGCATGTTCTCACCCTTGCCGTCCACCTCGCCCCATAGCCGATTGACCGCGTTGTTCACGGTCCCGGCCTCCACCAGCCTCGCCGTGCCTGTAGACAACAGCAGCTCGCGCAGTGCGGGATGCTGGTCGAACTTCGCTCGAAGCACCGCTCGCATGCGCTCAAATTTTGTCTGGGCCCAGTCAGGAACCACGTCCCACACGTACAGGCCGTGCGCGGCCATTGCGGCCAGCGCAGGCGTCGGGGCGCTGAGGATCCACTGGCGCACAGCGGGCTTTCGCGCCTTGCCCGCTTGGTAGGCGTGCTCCGATGTCGGGAACACTGTCCCCTCAAACTCCACCGGGCATTTGTAGAGGTTACTGAATGCGCCATACGGCTTTTCGTTGGCGCGATAGAACCGAATTTCGTCGACAGTAGCAATCTGCGTGACGGCTCGTTTACGCGCCGTCGTCGGCGTCTTGGTCATTGGCGGACTTCCTTTGAATAATGCTCAGGCCCAAGCCCCAACGCCCGGCAGTGATTGACGATCAACACTTCCAGCAGGCTCGTGAGGCTGCGGTGATCCCTCTCTGCAGCCGCCTCGGCCGCGGCCTTGATCCTTGGGTCAAGGCGCAGCGTGAGCGTCGCTGTCTTGATCTTTGGGCGTCTCATGTTGGCGATGAACTCAGTGGGGATGGATCCTTCAAATGTACTGCTGTTTGCAGTGCGCGAGAGCTGCGCCGTGGCGGCGCGCGCCTAGCCCTTCGGTTTCACTATCGCCGCGCGGACGATCTGTTCGCCCTGCTCGATCATCCGGTTGATGAAGTCGGGCCTCGGCGATGTCTTGGCTCGCCAGTCAGGCGCATTTATTCGCTCCAGATGTTGATCGATCGTTGACGCAATCCATCTGGCGTCCGTCTCTGGCCACCAACTCGAAAGCGCCTGTGGAAGCGCGTCGGCAGCGGACAACTCGGTTGCACAGTCGAACAGCAGCTTGGCCATCAGACGCAAGTGCCGGTCGAAGCTGGCAAACAGGAACCGTGGCCGCCCGTCGGACCCAGACTCGTTCACCTTGCGGACAAACTCACTCAGGTGCGTGAGGTCCCAAGCCGCATTGCGGGCGCCTGCGATTGCTGCCTCGCGATTGGAAGAGTTCTTGTCCTTGAAGACCCGGCGCTTCGGTGGCGAGTTGGGCGCGAAGTACACGCTGGCCAGCATGGCCGCAGGCCCGCCGAACATGAAGTCGTCCCTCATCCAGTCCAGCAGGCGCAGCACCCGCTCAATTGGCATCAGATCCTGCATCTCGAGCTCCATCACCTTCAACGCGATGATGTAGTTCCGGTTCCAGCGCTTGAGCGGCTTGGCGAGGTCGTGCTCCTGAACCTCGTGCGGTGGGCCCGGCGCGCGAAGTTGATCCCCACGCCCCAAGGCGACGTCCATCACATCGTGAACCCTGGCGTTATCGGCGGACCGAAACCAACCCAGCTCGTTCCAAGCTGCCTCGTTGCCAACCGTGTGAGCAAGCTCATGGAAGGCCACGGACGGGTCGATCTCGATGTCGAGGCACTGCGCAAACGCGAGAAGGCCGGCAGCCGTTCGGACCTGCTGATCCGCCTCCACACGGCGCCCGCGCGCCAGCTGTGCCATCCGGGAAACCACGTTTCGATCGGGAATCAGAATCGTCTTCGATCGCTCGATGTGCTGGTCGTAGAAGAACCCATCGGGGTGAAACAGGCCTACGGGTGGCGGCACATACCCCGGCACACACACCTCGGCGGCAGCCAGACGCTCGCTCAGCGCATACAGGTCCGCCAAAGGATAGTCAGGCGGAAGCTTCAGCAGCATGCTGAAGTCCTCGTTAGCGTTCTGCATCCCCTCGCCTCTATCTCGAGCGCACGCAGCTACTGCCGCAGCAGGTCTTCCGCCATGCCATCCAACCGTACCTTCACGCTGCGCCAGCCCGGCATGTGCAGGTCAAGCAGTCGGTAGAACCTGGCGCTGTGGTCATGGCTGGCCAGGTGGCACAGCTCATGGAGCAAAACGTAATCGATGCAGTCCCTCGGCGCCTGCACCAAGGCAGGATGCAGAGTGATGCGTCCGCGCGGTGAGCAGCTGCCCCACTGCACACGCATCCACTGCAGGCGCAGTGGCGGCGGCCCCTTCACCCAGCGCAGTCCAGCGGCGATGGTGTCCAGGCGTTCGCGCAGCACTTCGCTGGCCCGATGGCGAAGCCATGCTGACATCTCCGATCGCACATCCGAGGCGTCACGGCGCTGGACAGTGACCTCCAGAAGGCCGCCGCGCAGCCGGCAGGACGCCGCTGCCGCGGGATCCACCGTGACACGCAGCCGGTAGCGGCGCCCGAGGTAGTGCACGGTCTCACCGCTGGTGTAGTCCCGGTGGCGAACGTGCTCAAGCCGAACCTTGGCCTGGGCCACATGCTGCGCGATCCACCCGGCGCGCTTCTTCACGGCCCGTACCACGGCGGCGTGCGTGGCCCCAACCGGCGCATCGACCAGGACGCGACCACTGGCCTCCACATGAATGGCCACCTTCGACGGCAGGCGCTGCGGCTGCAAGCGCAGTGAGTAGGCGATGACATCCTCGCCATAACGAACGCTGAATCGGCCTGCCTTCGCGAGTTGATCGGCCGCTGCGCCGGTCATGGCGCCTTCCCGAGGCCCAGGCGTGTGATCTGCACGATCTGCTCGACAGCCTCCTTGGCCCGGACCAGCCCGAGCTTACCGAACAGCAGCGGCAGCAGGCCCTTGCGAATAGCAGCCTCGATGCTCTGCGGGCTGAGCGAGTTCTCGGCCACCGCCGTTCGCACGACCTCGTCGATCTCCAATGCCTGCGCCAACATGGTCTGGCGGGCTGCGTCGTCCATCGCCTCCACGGCGCCATCGCCCAGCACAAGGCGCAGCACGCCAAAGTAGGCCCGGGCGTGCGGCTTGTCCGCCAACAGGTCAGGCGTACCGGGCGGCTGGCGCGACGTCACCTGCTCCTCGAAGTCCTTGAACAAGGCGTACTGCTTGAGCGGGTGGTCGAACATCGCCTCGGCCTCGGCGATCGCCTGGCGCAGCAGTTCACCGAACACCTTCTGTGCGTAGGGGTCGTCGGCCAGGTCCTGCTCGATGGTCTTCCGCAGCCGGGTTCGGATCAGGTCGGTCTCGTTTCGTGTCTTCTCCTCGGACCAGTCCTTCGGGTCCTCGGCCCGGCCCAGTTGGTGCACGAGGTACACCCCCTTGGGGTCGCGGACTTCCTTGCCGATCACCTGCTTGTCGACCAGCTTGCGGATCTGCTCTTCGTAGGCGCTGTAGTCCACCACTTCCATCGCGTCTCGGCGGGCCGTCATACGCAGCTCGGTGAAGAAGCGCAGGTCGGCCTTGTAGCGGGCGATCTGCGCTTCCGAGAAGCTCTTGTCCTCGAAGAAGCTCCGGCTCGACAGCGCCGTCTGCAGGCACAGGCCGAAGGCCGTCACCGCGGCGTAGAAGTCGTCGCGCAGTTTCTGCCGCTCGTCGTACTCCTCCCCGTCCGGTGCTTTCACGAACCTGGGCGTCAGCACCTGTCGGAACTGTTCCCGGTCCAGCTTGTTGGCCACACCCTTGAAGAACGACCACATGCGATCGTGCAGGCCCGGCAGGCGTTTGTACTCGGTGTCGACGTTGCGATAGAGCCCCTCGATGTCGGCCACGTCGAAGCCGCCCTGGGTGCGGGTCTCCAGGTCCTGGTAGGCGCGGATCGCCGTGTCCAGCTCTTTCAGGATGCCGCGGTAGTCCACCAGCACGCCGTAGCGCTTGTCGTCGTGCAGCCGGTTCACCCGGGCCACGGCCTGGATCAGGTTGTGGCCCTTCAGCGGCTTGTCGACGTACAGCACCGTGTTGCGCGGCTCGTCGAAACCCGTGAGCAGCTTGTCCACCACGATCAGCAGGTCAGGGCCGTCGTCGGTGCCGAAGTCGGCCACCACCTGCTTCTCGTAGGTCTCGGCGTCCAGGCCATGGGACAGCACAGTCTGCTTCCACCACTTCTGCACTTCGGGCAGCTTCTCCTCATCCACCTCGGCGTTGCCCTCACGCGTGTCGGGCGGCGAGATGACGATGGCGCTGGTGACCAGTCCGGTGTCGTCCAGCGCCTGCTTGTATCGGATGGCGTCGAGCTTGCTGTCGGTGGCCACCTGCCCCTTCAGGCCCAGGTCCAGCTTCTTGATGTTCTCACTGAAGTGGGTGGCGATGTCCCAGGCGATCAGCTCGATGCGGCCAGCCGCCCCGTAGATGGCGCCCTTCTTTGCGAACTTCTTCTTCAGGTCACCACGCTGCGCGTCGCTCAGGCCCGCGGTGATCTTGTCGAACCAGCGGTTGACGGCCTCTTCGTTGATCGTCAGTTCGGGCACGCGCTCTTCGTAGAGCAGCGGCGCCACCGTTTCGTCTTCCACGGCCCGCTGCATGGTGTAGGCATGCACGATGGGGCCGAACTTGTTCGACGTCTTCTCGTCCTTCAGCAGCGGCGTGCCGGTGAAGGCGATGTAGGCCGCACGCGGCAGCGCCTTCTTCATGCGCTCATGCGTCTCGCCGCCGTGGCTGCGGTGGCCTTCATCCACCAGCACGATCAGGTTGGCCGAGGCGTTGCGGCACTCCAGCAGCTTGGAAGCCGAGTTGAACTTGTGCACCAGCGTGAAGGTGATGCGCTCCGTGCCGCTGCCGATGCGGCGCGCCAGGTCACGGCCGGTCATCGCGCGGCTCTTCTCGCCATCCTTCTGCGATGCGATGGCCGAGCCGAAGGCACCGCCCGAGATGAAGTTGCGCGAGAGTTGGCCTTCCAGATCCACGCGGTCGGTCACCACCACCACGCGGCACTCGGCCAGCGCGTCCACCAGCAGCAGCGCCTTGGTGAGAAACACCATCGTGAAGCTCTTGCCCGAGCCCGTGGTGTGCCACACCACGCCACCCTCACGTCCACCGTCGGGCCGCAGCTGCTGGATGCGCGCCAGCAGCGCCCGGATGCCGAAGAACTGCTGGTAGCGGGCCACGATCTTGCCGACCTTCCGGTCGAAGAGGACGTAACTGCGCAGGAACTCCAGCAGCCGGCCCGGCGTGAGCAGACTGACCAGCAGGCGGTCCTGGTCGCTGGGCTCCATGGGTTGCGCCCACAGCGCATCGAAGTAGCTGGCCAAAGCCGCCGGCTTACCCTCGAAGAGTCGGGCGCGCGCGGCAGGCGGCAGCGCCGCGTTCTTGGCCGCGGCCAAGTGCGCCGCGTCGAACTCTTCCTCCCGCCAGCGAGCCCAGAATTTGGCGGCGGTGCCGGTGGTGCCATAGCGCCCTTCGGTCTGGCTCACTGCCAGCAGCAGCTGGGCGTAGCCGAAGAGCTGCGGAATCTCGTCGGGCCGCTGGTTGCGCAGGTGCTGGCTGACACCCTCGGTCACCATCGACTTGCCGACGTGCGTGGACTCCGGGCGTTTGGCTTCGATCACCACCAGCGGCAGCCCGTTGACGAAGCACACCACGTCCGGCGTGCGGTGGTGCGTGCCCTGGGCGGAGAGCACCTCCATCTCTTCGGTGACGTCCCATCGGTTGGCAGCCGTGTCGGCCCAGTCGATGACCGGAATCGTCGGCTGGTGCTTCTTGCCGTCGGGCATGAACTCGGTGACCGTGATGCCGAGGGCCAGCTTGCCGTACAGTCGTTCGTTGGCCGGAAGCAGGCCTTCGGTGAGGCTCAGAGCCGACAGCTCGCGCACGATCTGTTCGATGCCGCTGCTGGACAGCGGGTACGACTGGCCCTTGTACTCGTAGCGGCGACTCTGCAGCACATCGACCAGGCGCGAGCGCAGCAGCACCTCGCGGGTGCTGCCGCGCATCGCGAGGGCTTGTGCCGTGGTGAGGTAGTTCCAGCCGAGGTTGCACAGCAGGTGAAGCGCCGGCAGGTGAGAGGCGTAGTGCTCCTTCGAATTGGGTGCGGCGGCGGTCATGTCGCAGTCTCGGCAGCGGGAAAGCGCACGCGGCGCTTTCCAGTGAGCAGCTCGGCCATCAGCGCAGTCCTTTCCTGCTGGAGCTTCTCGATTTGCGCTGCGATGAGTTCCACTTCGCGCCGCGCGGTATCCAACACCTCGACGATGCGAAGTTGAGTCGCCAACGGCGGAATGTTGAACGGCCACTTCAGCCAGCGCTCGGTCTTGAAGATCATCTTCTCGACATGCACTCCGATGCTCGAGTGGAAGCAGGTCTGCTGGAAGTAGCGCGACTCGGACAGGTAGCGCAGGAAGCGAAGGTCGATTTGCCCATCGCTGTTCAGCACCGCGTACTCGTTGGAGACGATGGCGCCGTCCAACTCAGCGGGCACGATGCCGCAGGCGCCATGCACGATCTGCCGCTTGGAGATCAGGAAGTCACCGGTGCGGACGAAGAACTGCGTGGGCGTCTTGATTTCCCTGCCAGTCAAAGTCTCGCGCAGCGCAACACCACCACGCGAGCGCTTTACCGTCACGAGCCGGTAGGGTTCGTTCGGATTCATGCGTGCGGGCCGGCGCACTTCGGTCAGGTGGCTGCCCAAAGCAGTTCGATGCCAGCCCGTTGGCGTTGGAGGGAGGTTCGGGATTCCAGGCTGAACCGAAGGTGGAAAGCCACCGTTGTCGGCCGCACTCGAAGCGTCAGGATTTGCAGCTGCAAGGCAGAGGCAGCTTGCCAGCAAGCCCTGCCATTGCATACGCCTGTTCGCAAGGAGCTGCTCCGCCTTGGAAATCGCCCGATCCCAGGTGAAGAGCACATCGGCGATTCGAACCTGCTCACCGGCCGGCGGTACGGCGATAGCTATGTCCTTCAACAATTCGGTGTCGAGGCGGCCAGTGCCGTGCCCGGCGGTGTCAACGAGATCCAGTATCTCGTTCTTCCGAGCAAGCAGTTGGTAAGCCAAGAACTTGGGGTCCAACGAACTTTTTGGCAGCAGCGCCTTGATGTCTTGGTTGAATCCCATCTCTGTCTCAAGCAGACAAACCGGTAGGTCCTTCAGCAGGGTCATGCCACGCGTCAAGACAAGCACTGCATTCGCAGGTGCGACTGCCGATGCTGCTCTACCTGCTTCCGTGAGCCCGAGCTGGGTCGAGCGCAAGTAAAGGGATTTCATGTCTCGCGCTGATACCCAAGGGAATGCACCACCCCAGAAACTGGAGTTCTCCTTACTCGGAGTGCCTCCCGATATGAACTTCGCCTCCGCGCCGATCGTGCTCGTTCGCCATCCCTCAGGCAGCATCTCCGCCCCCCTTGCGCGACTTGCGCCCGCGCTTCTCCACGTCCAGCAGTGGGTTGAGATCCGCTGCCGCCTCGAAGTCCTTCTCTGCCGGGCTCGGCAGTTCGTCCAGCACTTGCCGGAACCGTTCGTACTCGGCATGGGCCTTGGCCAGCGCCTTGTCGCGGCTCACCTTGCCGGCATGGCCCAGCACGTCACGATCCATGATGCGCAGGAAGTCGTCCAGCTTGCCAATCCACTGCGCCATCGTCATCGGGCGACGGCGCAGCGCCTGGCCTTCGGCGAATTCGAGGTACAGGTTGACGATGCGGTTCAGTGCGTCGAGTTCGTCCGGGCCGAGATAGTTCTTGGCGATCTCAACGTCCTGCCGCCGCGGGCGCGCGCCTTCCCAGCTGGTGAGCCCCATGTTGGGCTTGGCCGCGTCGGCTCGCGCCACGATGACTTCGGCCGCGGTGTGGCCGTGTACGGCCCAGTGCATCTTGTTCTGCACCGTGGCGAAGAACTGCTTGGAGAGGTCGTTCTTCGGGTCGTAGTCGACGCTTGTGGCATAGATGTCCAGCACTTTGCGCCAGAACACCTTCTCCGAGCTGCGGATGTCGCGGATGCGCGCCAGCAGCTCGTCGAAGTACACGCTGTCGCCGCCCGCCTTGAAGCGCGCATCGTCGAGAACGAATCCCTTGACCAGGTAGTCACTCAGATGCGCCGTCGCCCACTGGCGGAACTGGGTGCCTCGGGCCGAGCGCACGCGGTAGCCCACCGCCAGAATGACCTCCAGGCTGTAGAGCCGGACGGTGCGCTTGACCTCCCGCCCGCCTTCTTGGCGAACCTGTAAGCCGGACTTACAGGTTGCCGCTTCATCGGCCTCGCCCTCGGCATAGATGGCCTTGACATGCTGGGTGACGTTCTGCGGCGTGGTCTGGAACAGTGTGGCGATGGCGGCCTGGCTGAGCCACAGCGTGCCACCCTCGGCGCGCATCTCGATGCGTGTGAGCCCGTCTTCGGTGGTGTACAGGACGAACTCGCCGGCACCGTCGGCCTGGATAAGAGGCAGCGGCTCACTCATAGCCCAGCTCCTTCAGGTACGCGTCCATTTGCGCCTCCAGCCGCGCTAGTTCGGCCTTCAACTGCTCGCGCTCGCGTCGCACGGCCATCAGATCGATCTCGGCCTCTTCCTCGAAGGTGTCGACGTAGCGCGGGATGTTCAGGTTGAAGTCGTTCTCGGCAATCTCGGCCGGCGTGGCCAGGTGGGCATAGCGCGCCACGGGTTGGCGGGCGGCGGCGGTGTCCAGGATGCGCTGCAGGTCGGCCTCGCGCAGCACGTTCTGGTTCTTGCCGGCCTCGAAGTCGCGGCTGGCGTCGATGAAGAGCACCTTGTCGTCGGCCTTGTGCTTGCGCAGCACCAGCACTGCGGCCGGGATGCCGGTGCCGTAGAACAGTTTCTCGGGCAGGCCGATCACCACATCCAACAGGTTCTCCTCGATCAGCTTCTGGCGGATGCGCCCCTCGGCCGCGCCGCGGAACAGCACGCCATGCGGCACCACCACGGCCATGCGGCCGGAGCCGGGCTTCATGGTCTCGACCATGTGCAGGATGAAGGCGTAGTCGCCCTTGGTGCGCGGCGGCAAGCCGCGGCGGAAGCGGCTGAACTTGTCGGCCTCGGCCCCTTCGAAGCCCCACTTCTCCAGGCTGAAGGGCGGGTTGGCCACGACGATGTCGAAGTGCTTCAGCGTGGTGCCGCTGGCCCCTCCGTCCAGCAGCTTGGGGTTGCGGATGGTGTCGCCCCACTCGATGCGGTGGTTGTCCTCGCCGTGCAGGAACATGTTCATCTTGGCCAGCGCCCAGGTGCTGCCGATGGCCTCCTGCCCGTACAGCGCGTACTTCCGCGCACCGGTGCGCTGGCGGATGAGCCGGCCGCACTTCATCAGCAGCGAGCCAGAGCCGCAGGTGGGGTCGCAGATCTCGTCACCGGGCTGCGGGTCCATCAGGCGCGCCATCAACGTGGACACCTCGGGCGGCGTGTAGAACTCGCCCGCCTTCTTGCCGCTGGTGGAGGCGAAGTTCTTGATCAGGAACTCGTAGGCGTTGCCGATCACGTCGAGCTGGCCGACTCGGCTCTCGCGCAGGTTCAGCTCGGGCTTGGCGAAGTCCTCCAGGAGGTGGCGCAGGATGTCGTTTTTCTGCTGCTCGTCGCCCAGCTTGTTGCTGTTGAAGCTGATGTCCTGGAACACGTCACGCAGCTTGCCCAGGTTGGCCTCTTCGATGCCGTGCAGCGCCTTGTCGATGCGCTCGCCGTTGCCGGGCGTGTGCCGCAGCGCGTGCAGCGCGTAGAAGCTGGCGCTGGCCGGCAACACGAAGCGCTCGTTCTTCAGCATTTCTGCGATCAGCTCGGGGTGGTCGCCGTACTGGGCCTCGTAATGGTCGTAGTGGTCTTGCCAGACGTCGGAGACGTACTTCAGGAACAGCATCGTCAGGACGTAGTCCTTGTAGATGCTCGGGTCCACGGTGCCGCGGAAGGTGTCGCAGGCGGCCCAGACAGCGGCGTTGATGTCGGCCTGGCTCACGGCGGCCTGGGGGGTGGCGAGGTCGTTCATGCGGTGTCCTGCGGTCAATGTGAGCTTGCTTGTGCGCCCAGGTCTTCGGCGATGGCCTGGAGCTGCTGTTCGCGGTTGTGGATGAGGCGCTGCAGGGCTTGTCGCTCCTGCGACGCCAGGCCGGCCAGCGCGACGATGCGGCGCTGCTCGGCGATGGGGGGAACGGCCAGGACCAGCTGCTCGAGCACCGTGCGGCGGATGCTGAGCTGGCTGCTGCCCTCGGCCGCCTGCAGCAGTTGGCGCTGGCACGGCAGCTGGTTGATCTGCCAGGCCAAGAACTCCGGGTCGAGCGCCGCCTCGGGTCTGACCCTGAGGTGGAAGAAGGCCGGCACGCACACCGCGTTGGGCAAGGCCGCGCCGACGCAAGCCGCATAGAACCGGGCGCCCTTGGCCGCGAAGAGGATGTCGCCATCGACGATCCAGTCCGGCTGCTTTCGGCCGGCCAGACGAGTACGGATGACCGCAGACCAGTCGATCCCCAGCTCGGGGCTGACGTCCTTCATCTGGATCACGCGCACGTCGCCGTCGGGCACCTCGTCGACGGTAGTGCGAAAGGGGTAGCCAGCCTGCACTAGCGCCAGCTCGCTCAGCGATTCTTTTAGTGCATCAAACGGCATATTGCGATTATAGTTCGCGCCGCCAGAGCGGGGCAAGAAGTTTTGCAACTAACTCAATGATGCAAAACTTCGCCGTTCGAAGCTCGCCTCTGCCCTACCCTTTGCCCACGCCAAGGCCTCCGCACTGCGAACTGCCTTGCGCGCGCTCGGGCAACTCTCGCTGCGTCGCACCGACCGCGCTTGCTTCCGCGGAGCCAGCCACCTCCCGCTCGACGAACCCGACCGGCATTCGAACACGCCGGTCCATGAACACGAAGAGATGGAACTGGTTCGCGGTGTCGACCAGCCGCGACTCGGCGGGGTAGAGCTCGAACCCTTCGTGCTCGGGCCCGACGATCGCGTTCTTGATGGCCTGCAGTTCGCGCCAGTCCCGGACAACCTCACGATCGCGACGCTTGATGGACAGCCACGCCACGTCGCCGAGGCTCGGCCCGAAGGGGTGGCGAAGGAGCTGGACGTTGACCTGGTAGGTCTCGCTCAGGAAGATCGACTGACAGCGCAACTGCTGCACCTGGCGCTCGGCCGACTCGACATCGACACCGAAACGCTGCGCGATGGCCGAAGCGTCGAAGGCGCTTGAGGGCAACTCCGCCGCATAGAACGGCGCCAGCCGCTGCTTCGACGCAGCGGTCTCGCCCTGTTCGGCATGCTCCTGCGCCGATGCCCAGGCTGCGAAGACGCTCGAGCGCGCCGGACCGAAGAGCGCCGTCGCCATCATCGGCCGGCTCAACACAAAGGCATAGCTGGCTTCGCGCTGGCATGGGCCCGGGGTTCGGCGGACACCGTACCCCTTGGCCTTGAGTTCAGCGATCGCGCTTTGAATCGAGTCCGTGTCGAGGTCGTTCATGCGAGGTGCCTGCAAGGTCCGTTGACTGGACCTTCAGGATCTCGCCGGCCATCGCGCCTTCAAGGTCTGCGTCTGGCCGTGACCGCAACGCTCAGGGCGCCCTGACCCGAAACTCGCTGGTGGTCGTCCAGGCCTCACCCAGGTAGTCGAATGCGCAACTCGCGATGCGCCAGCGCGCGACATCGCGCCACTCCTTGGAGTACCGGTTGCGGCACTGGGCTACCAGCATCCCGAGCGGCTGCCGGCGGAGCGGATGGTCTCTCGCCAACTCGTGGAGCAGCCAAAACCGGTCGCCGGCAGAGCCGGCCCCCGTGTGGTTGTCGGGCACGCTCAACGCCTCCGCCGCGCCTTGACGCAGGCCTCCAAGCCTTGCGCAAATGCCCGCGCGCCACCGTTGGCCGGATGCCGGACAGCAGCGGCAGGCGGCACGCCAAGCCGGACCAGTTGCTCGGCCGCCTTCTTGCCGACCGCGACCACCGCCGCGCGCGGAAAGGCCGCCAACAGCAACCGGAGCGGCGTGCAGCCGTGGGTGAGCTCTGCGTCGGTCGGCGTCCGATTCGAGCGCGGGTCACCACGGTCTTGCGGGTGCATCGGCAATGCGTTCCACATCACCACCCGCTCCGCGATATCCAGCGCGTACAGCGATCGCCAAACCAGCGTGGCCGAAGGCTCAGCAAAGGGACGGGCCCTCGAGGTCAACCGTCCCGGTGCGTCAACCAGCCTGGGCACGGCGCCGTCCAACACGTGCCGCTCGCTGGTGAAGGCCAGCCCCGTGTGTCGCATGCCCTGCCAGCCCGCCGCTTCGCCGCAGAGGATGAATTCCGCATCGCAGTCCAAATGTTGCTGCAGCCGCCGCTGCTTGGCAGCCGGCCCATTCGACCCGAGATCCTCTCCGCACACGTCGGCCCAGGGATTGAAGAGTCCTGGCACACCCTTGGGAAGCGCAGATACCAACGTCCGGGCCAGTTCCTCGGCCTCCATGGTGACCTCCTTCCTGGTCTACGACCCGAATCTGAACCGGGCGATCGGCGTCCCGCTGATGGGCGCGAGTTCGATTGTCCTGCCCGGTCCCAGCGGGTCACTTCGTCCCGGCCAGGAAGCCGCCGTGAAGTGCCTCATCCAGCTCAGGTAGTCCGCATAGGCGGTCGCCGGCCTGCCCGCGAAGTTCTCCCCTGTCAAGTTCCTGAAGATCACCTGCATGCTCAGTTCGTCACCCAGCCAGATCCACTCCCCGCTTCCGTCCCGGATCTCGTGGGTGTGGGCGTCCCTGGCCACCAGCTTCGACTTGTCTTCGACCATGACTTCGATCCTTTCGGGACCAGTCTGCCGGGCCAGGGCCCGCGTTCAAGCGCCACTGCGGAGGCACCCGCCATGGGGAGCGAGCGTGATGCCCTGGCTTTCGCTGAGGTCGGCCCGGTGCTTGTGCGGCGCAACGCCTTCCGCCCTCGGCGGGCGCTCCTTTGACTGCACCACAAAAGGGGGTGCCGGCCGCGAGGACGAGCGACCACACACCGGTGCCTCGTCGAGTTCTTCGAACAGATCGCCCTGGCTGGGGTACCGCACGGTCAGACGGCTGCGCAGGGTTTCGAGGGAGGGCTGTCCATGCAAGCCGTGGCGCTGCCGCCATTGCGAACGCCGCAGGATTTCGTCGACGCGCGCCGACTGGCCTTTGGCCGGCTGGACCAGGCCGAACGACAGGTAGGTCTCGTAGCCGGCCGTCCAGTAGCCTTCCGTCGTTCGGCGGTCTTTGAGCATGCGATCAAGCTCGAAGTCCAGGAACAGCCAAGCACCCTCCTCGTCGATCTCGCTGTCGCCCTCGACATCGATGACCGCCCTTCCGCTCGCGAGGGTGCGCAAGCCGGGGCCGCAAGTCTCCGAGAAGTCCTCCCAAGCCGGACTGCGCAGGCCGGTGACCTCCAGCGCCGAGGTCACGTCGTCGTTCCAGTCACCCACGTGGATCTTCCCGAGCTTGGGCACCGCCGTCTTCGGATAGGGCTTGATCGGGGGCGGCGTCCAGAGCGCGCCGTCTTCGGCCTGCTTCCAGATCCTCAGTGCGCTGAACGGTTCGGCGATCGCATACTGCGACCAGCGGGCGTCGATCGCGATCAGCTGGGCGGCACTGATGATCGGCACTCCCGACAGCTTCTGCGCACTCAAGGCGTACCGAAGCAATTCGGCGAGCATCGCGGGCGAGTACGTGTCGGCGCCGACCTCGATGAACCCGTCCACGATGCTCCGCCCAACATACTGCCTGCGCGACCAGTCGTACTGCGTGTAGGCAATGAAATCCCGCACCGCGGCCAGGGACGCCATGTAGCCGTAGCGATCCCGGTCGGTCTCGATCATCTGGCGCAGCGACCGGTCCTCCCGGACCGCGGTGCAAACCCAGCAGCCAAACCGGCTGGAGCAAGGCTTGGAGTGCTTCTGCATCTCAGCGTCCGCCACCACGACGCAACTGCTGCCGCCGGCGGCCTGGTAGGTCTGCATCGTCTCCTCGAAGCGGCTGTAGGCCGGGATCACGCCGGCGTTGGCCAGGCCCAGGTACTGCCAGACGTCGTCCACCGCCCAGTCCAGCAGCGGGCTCAGCCGAAGGCGCCCCTCCGTGTCCGTCCAGAGCGACACCGCCTTCTCCCCGCGGCCCTTCACGCTCGCCGCACGGACGGCCGATTCGTCACGCCGCACACCTGTCATGAGCACCGGCTGGGGCAAGCCCTTGGCCACCAGTTCGCGCCCGATGAGCACCAGCTCCCGTTCGTTCGGCAGACGCTTCAGGTCGGTCTGGCAGTCCCTCCGCGAGTCCGGAAAAGTCGGAAGCGCGCGGCCGCCGATCACCCGCACCGGGAACGTGTCCCAGAAGGCCGGGGTCGCCACCCGCACGACAGCGGTCACGCCATGCTCGCGGGCGAACCGGGCCGCCTTGGCGAGCTCGCCGCTGACAAGGCGCTGGATCTCTGGGTTCTCGACGCCGACGTCGCTGTGGGCGATGACGACCATTGGGTTGCGGCCCTGCCTGGCCTGTTCGACGGCGGCGGTGAGCGCAAGGTTGAGCAGCACCGACGAGTCCTTGCCACCGCTGAAGAGCACGACCGCCGGCCGGCCGACTTCCATGAACGCGCCGATGGCCTGCAATGAGATGGCCTCGGGCGTCTCGTGGCGAAGGTCGATGAGTTGCTGCATGCGCGCTCCTGGTGACCACCAGGATCCCGCGCTCGGCGTCGCCTTCAAGGTCGACGAGACGAACCGTGCTCAGCGTTCGCGCTCCTCGCCGCGCAGCACTTTCGCCCACACAACCTTGCGCCCTTCCTCAGGGCCCGCCTGGCGCGGCCGACCGGCCGAACCCCATTGGCCGCCGGCGCTGCGTCCGATGGGGTCCCAGCCCGCGGCGTAGAGACTGGCCCCGCCTTCGCCTTCCGCCGTGTAGGTCACGAGGCGCCGATAGCCCATCGCAGAAGCCGCCTTGGCGATCGCGCCGAGCAGCTTGGTGCAGCCGTTGGTCACCGAGGGATCGACAGCCACCCGTCGAACCTCGGCCGTCAGGCCATCGTCCAGGTGTCGTGCCACCGGCCGCGCGCACACGGCCACACCATCCAGTTCCTGATCGGCAACACGGCGCAGGCCGACGGCGAACTTGTGTCCCTGGACCTTGCCCAGTCTTCGGTGCAGCCGCTCCACCACCAGGTTCGCCTCCCGAAGTCCGACCGGGACGACCTCGTGCTCGAAGCGCGGCCGGGGTGCGACCGCCCGCCTGATCGCTGCGGCGGGGTAGAACTCCGCGCCGCCCGGATGCCGCGCGAGTTCGACGCGCACATCGCCGCTCGGATGGATCCAGTTGACACGACCCGGCCCCACACCGTCGACGATCACGTCGTCGTGCAGCCGGCACAGGCCCTGAGGGTGGTCCGACAGAGGCGGGATCTCGTCGATGGCATCGCGTGCGGCCACGGCGTCGCTGAACCGGGTGAACACCGTCGCCGGCAAATGCAGGCCCGCCGCGGCACCAGACATCGAGTTGCGAACCAGCCAGAACAGCCGCGACGAGATCGACGCGATGTCCACCAGCGGTTCAGGAACGGCGCCGGCTCTCGGCGCCAGGGTGGTCAAGTTCATGTTTGAAGTCCTTCTTCGGTGTGCAGCGGCAGGTCGTTGGCCACCACCTTCGCCCTGGCCACCCTCATCAGTTCGCGGTAGCGCACCAGCACTGCGTCCCGATCGGTGTGATGCACCTGCAGGCCGACGGCCTGCGCGACATCGCGACGGACCCTGGCGATCAGTGCCGCTTCGCCCGGCGTGGGCAGGACCGTGGGCCAGCCCTTCACGAATGGCAGGTGTTCCGGCAGCCTGACCTCGGCGCTCATCCGCAGCTGGGCACGCTCCTTGGCCTCCTGCAGCCGCGCGCGAAGACCCGCATCGAGCAGGTCCGGAGCCACGTCGCCCAGCCAACGGTGGCTCTGGAACGAGAAGGTGCTCGTGGCCTCCAGCGCCACCATCTCGCGGTAGATCGCCTGGTTGTCGGTGCAGTTGCTCGACGCTCGCAGGTCATGCTCCGAGCCGAGCACGCAGAACGCACACGAGACCCTCGTGCTGCCATAGAGCCGGTAGGCCTCATGGAGCTCGTCGCCCCGGATGCGCACGTAGTCGTTGACGTCCCCGCGCCGCCAGCCCAGGAGGGGGTTCCAGGTGTGGCCCGCGCCGCGCTTGCGCGTCGTGCGCTCGTCCTGCTTCCAGGCCGGCATGCGCGCCCTCTTCGCGCTCTCCTCGCGCCGGATGCCCACGGCGGAGACGACATCACCCTCGGGAAAGCGCCGGCGCATCTCGCGGGCGATGACCTGGCTCTTGAGCTCGGCCGTGCAAAAGCGCTGCGCGGCGGTGCTCCACGGCAAGATCAGCTTCACGCACTCGAGGTTCGCGTAGCGCGCGACGTTGGCGGTCCAGCGCGACAGCCATCGATCCATCATGTCGCCCGCGTTGCGGCGCACGACGATGAGTTCTACGCCGAGGCGCTGCGCCAGCCGTTCGCAGACAGGCAGGCTGTCCCGCCACTCCACGCGACCGAGGTCCGCATGGACCAGGAAGCACCGGCCCTGGTGTCCGATGTCGTCAAGGTGTGCGCACACCCGATAGGCCAGCGCCTGCGAGTCACGCCCTCCGCTCACGCCCACGAACACCGGTGCGTCTGCAGCCAGGACATTCGCAACCTCGGATGGCACCTCGATCGAGAACCGTTCGACGTCCGCCATCAAGCCGAACAGGTCCGGCGGGCTCGCCGCGACGGCTTCGTCGTTGCAGTGGATCCTGATGATGTTCACGCACTCAGGCTACGAGGCACCTCCTCGTGTTCAAGGGGCACAGCCACACGCCCCATGCCGGGAGCACGAGCCCGCAGACGTCGTCCGAGGTCCTCATCGCCATCTGCCGATCCACCGTCGGAGCGCTCCGGCCCGTGTCATCAGGCACACGCTGGACACATGAACCTGCGCCGGCTTCAAGACCTCGCGCGACCCCTACCCAGGGCCACAACCGAGTGGCAAACTTGCAGAGCTTCCTGCTGGCGATCGTCGCTGGTACAGCCTTCAACGAGAGCCGTCAACGGCTGGACTTGGAGTCCAAGGTGCCCTGCACCCTGGCGTTAGCGGTCGTGACCCGCACTTGAATCGACCGTCTTCGGACGGCCATGCCGTGCAAGCGGCGAATCCCGGCACGCGCAAGCGGCCGAACCAGTCCGTGCTGGTTGGCGTCGATCCCCGTCGGCGCGCCTCCTTGCCGATGTGCACATGACACATCGGCCACGACGTCGGCTGCGCCAGCCCCGCAGGCTTCTTGCCTCCGTGCGTCTTCATCGCTTCGCGTGGCGCCGCGAAGTCCTCTCGTCATCCGGCCTGCTGGATGACCTCGGCTGGGCACACCCGTGTGCCTGGCCCGAATCCCTGGGACGCAAGTCCTGAAGTGTGCGAAAGACCCATCGCTTCGGCGTGGGTCTCTTCGCCTGTCCATGGGCGCGCGATCGCGTTGCCTTCAACCCGAATGGGGAACGTTGCTTCTCCATCCGGGGGACGTGTCGTTCCCCTTTTGCATTTGTGCAAAGGAGAACGACCATGTCGAAGTCCACGGCTCACACCGTGTGCCGCCTCTGTGGCGGTAGTGGCCTGCCGCAACACCCCGTTGTGGTGGCCAGGAAGCCTCCGGCCCTGTGCGCCGCGTTCGTCCGCCCGTCGGCCGACGTGGTCGTCCCGATGCCCCAACCGCTGCCGCTGGCCGCGTGAGGAGCGGATGGACAAGCACCTGTGGCTGAGCCTGCTGCGTCTTGTCGACGAGGGCAGCGCTGAAGAGCTTCAGGCGAAGAAGGAAGAACTCCTTCAGAGCCTGGAGCGGCTGCGGATCACTCGCGGCCCAGTCCGCAGCGATGTCCTGCGGGTCGTGCGCCTGATCGACGAGGAACTCGTGTCCCGTCTTCATCTGGAGCAACGGCGCAAAGGACGTCGTTAGCGGAAGGTTCGAGGCGCCTCGCGAGGGCCTGCTTGTCGGGACGATCGAACAGGATCGCCCACATGTAGGCCCGCTCGAGCGCTTCGCGCCCGCCATCGATGACTTCAAGAGTCTGGCCTGAACGATCCATCGTGATGGCTTCCTGTGAACACCGGCTTGCCGGCGAATTCATGCTACCCCACGGGGACGCTTCGTCCCCTGCGGCCGGCTCGTCTCCGTGGACATCCAACGGAGCGAACCATGCATCAGCAATTGCCCAGCATCGGCCCCATCCACGGCCAGCTCGCCGCCCCGGTTCCACCGGATCGTCACGAGTTGGCCGAGGAGATGGCCTGGGTGCACCTGTACCGCGCCGTGCGCCAGCCTCCCGGCGCCGCGGAAGTGGTCAAGTACCTCAACAGCAACCCTGAAGCCAGGAGCCGCCACGAGGCGCTTTACCTGATCGCCTGCGAGACCTTGCATGCCAAGGCCCTGGCTGACGAGCAGAGCGAGCGCACCGTGGCCGCGTTCCGCGCAATCTTCGTGATCGCGCCCATCAGCGTCCTGCAGTTGGCGACGGCCATCGTCGTCGCCATTCCCAGGATCTTCTCCGGCAGGTCCACCGTCGAGCCGAAGGCGTCAAAGCCCAAGGTCGGCGCCTCACGTGCCAAAGCGCGCGTGGACGTGCTCGCGAAGCATCCCGAGGTCGCCGAGGTGCTCACCGGGTTCGCCGCATCGCCGAGCACGGCGCCGGCGACTCCGGAAGCGCCGGCTGTCCCCGAGGCTCCTGCCTCACGCAGCGGCCAGGCAGCGTGACACCTCGTTGTCGATGAGCCACGCCAGGATCTCGTACTCACGGGACTCCTCGGCGTAATAGGCCTTGCACTGCGCAACGTACAACGCCAGGCCGTCGAGCGTTCGAACGCCATCCACCGGGAAACCGGTGATGCGTTCGAGCCGCTCGGCCTCCTTGCGGGTCAGCCTGATGGCGTTGCCCAACCTCAGCATCTTCGTCCTCTCGCGAACCTGCCTCCGTGTCTAGCACGCGAACTGCCGCCGTCAAGGGTGTCGCGAAGGCGCATCCCTAAGGACTGTCCAAGACGATGAACGTCGAAGCCCTTCAGATCATCGAACTCGACGCCGCTCGAGCGCCGGCACCAATGGTCGACCACTACATCCAGCTCGTGCGCAACAGCCTCGCGGAGTGCACGGCCGACACGGCCGAGTACGCGAACGCGCTGCTGCTCAAGCTCGAGCATCTGGCAAGCCACCAGCGTGTGCATGCCATCGATTCGAGCCAGACCCAGGTCTACCTGGCGCCCTGGCTCACCATCCCTTCGCCGTCCCTGCGGGACGCGGCCTGATCGTCCACCTGCGGGCCGTTCGATGCCTCGTGCATCGAACGCCTGCCGGCGGCCTCAGCGTCGAGGTGCGATGAGCGCCTCATCCCCCGAACTCCGTGCGACCGGCACGGATGCGACCTCCCCGGGCCGCGCATCGAGCAGGTGCCAACCACCTGCGACTTCATCAACCCGAGCGGGGCGCCCTACCCCCGGTCGGGGTGGCGGCGCCTTTCTCGAACAACAAGAAAGGACCCGTCGTATGGCAACTCGCAAGACGAAACATCCGCCCAAGGGTGAGCAGCGTCGCCGCCTGACCCTGTTCTTCAACAAGGACGCACGCAAGTCCGCGGCGGACGCGTTGAAGAAGGCGTCGTGGCTGCTCGCTGCAGCCAATGCGTACCTTGGCTTCGCCAAGGAATCGGTGGCCTACCTGGCCGTCGTCATCGTCGGCTGGTTGGTCGCGCAGACCCTGGCCGTCGTCCTCCTCAGCCTCGAGGAGGAGCAGGGCTCGCAAGAGCATGAGGAGCAGGGACATGCAAGACCTCCTGGCATCGTTGGCAAGCGCGCTCAACAATGACCCCGTCCTGGCCACCTATGCGCTCGCGTGGGTGGTCCTCGACCTGTGGGGAGCCGCTGCCCTGGCCCTCGGGTATCGCAGCCGCCTGCATGAGCGGGCCGGCCAACTCCACCCGAAGCCGCACAGTCTGTTCCCGCACCGCTAACGCCGCCGTTCGGCGCACCCCGACATGCCCTGCACGATCACCCGATCTGCAGGGCATCGTCGTTTCTGCAGGTCCCTCAGCGCCAGTGGCGGACGAAGGGCCGCACCCGCCAGCTGATGCCATCCGGACTGCTCGCCTCGGCCAGCAACGTCCGGCAGGCGCCCAGCTTGACGAACCGGAATTGGCTGTCGAGCTGAAAACCCATGAGCTGGAGCGCCTGTCTTGAGTAGCGCTTGCGCTGCATGGCGTAGGCCGTCGGGGTACGCCGCCGCCTTGGCCAGCGATCCAGTTGCAGGCTCATCGTTTCTCGCTGTGCATCACTGCAGCGCTTCGCCGTCCCGCTTCATCCGGCGCCACTCCCAGGGCGGCAGCGGCGCGGTGTCAGCCCACAGTCCGAGGCGGGCTTCGCGCGCGTCGGCCTCGAGGCGGAGCAACTGCGGGTCCTTGCTGTACGCCCGATAGACCCAGGCCATGCCGCGCCGAACCTGTTCTTCGCTGACGTCCAGGCCGTCCACCGTCATCGTGACGATCGGCCGCCCGTTGCGGTCGACCTCGCGCCACTCGATGTGAACCTGCTTCTTCCAGACGAGCTGACGAAGCGACTGCTCGGCTCGCTGCCCCCAGGCCTGTCGATGCTCCGGTGCGTCGATCCTGGCCAGCCGCAACCGCAGCGGCCGGCCTTCGATGACCGCCGTCGCCGTGTCGCCGTCCGACACCGCCGTGATCACGACGTCGGCCGCGTGGCCGAGCCGGGCGGCCCTGGCTTCCACACCGGTCAAGGTCTCTCCGGGCCCTTGCGCCTGGGCTGCCACCTGCAGCGCGGCACAGGCGAGCACCGCGGCCACCGCCCTCGTCCCCGACCCCTTTGACAACACCTTCACCGCTGCTCCCCTACTTGCGCCGGCGGCCCTTGGCGCGTTCCACCCGCTGCAACTGGAGCCGCTGCCGCACCGCGGCCGTATAGCACCATGCCACATCGAGCGTCTCGGTACTTCGCAGCCCCTTGGCCCGCAGTTAGATCACTCCGCCGACCACGGTCACGATCACCGCGCGCGGGCCCTTGTCTCGCACCACCGCGCTGGTCTCGCGCGTCACGGGCCGCAGCGACTTGGTCACCATGGTGCACCCGCAGTCGTCTTGAGGATTCCGGCGTTCAACATCGTGTTCTCCTTGCCTGTGGTCAGGATCGCATCGCGTGCTGCGCCTTCAAGCCCTGCCCGCCGGACGGCATCCTTCGCAGATCTGCCGCGAGGTACGCATCCGGCATGTCATCCGCATTGGCCTCCAGATGCCCGGGGCAACACCGGTCCCGGGCTGCGAGCTGCGCGAGCACGGGCAGCAGCATTCCCAGCGCGCTGGACAGTGGCTGTGCGTCGTGCTCGGCGAGCCAGCCGCATCCTTCGACCGCCGGCAGGATGGAGCCGCCTTGCCGCGACCAGCGCACGCACGTCTCGCACTGACCTTGCCGGCTCATCCCTCGACCCCCGCCCACTCGCCCTTGCCCACCGCCTCGGCCCGCTGAAGCATCGCGTGCCCCATCGCGCCGGTCGCCGCAACGAACGCTTCGCGACTGCGAGGCCGCGCACCGCGATCCGCGCCGCATAGCGGCCGATGCGACGTGCCGCTTCCATCGCCGAAACCGCACACGAGATCGAATGCTCCCGATCCATCCCACTCCACGATGAGGGTGTCGGACAGCGCGATGCCGAAGCCACCGATCAGGTAGCGATGCGCGGCCGGTGCCAGCTGGTCGACGGCGTTGGTGACGCTGGCACCCGGATTGCGGCCCCAGCGCTCCATGTCCACCAACAGCAGCCTCGCCAGTCCGGCCCGCTCGAGCACACCGGCCACCGCCAGCACACCGTCCTGCTGTCGAACGGGTGGCACATTGGGGCTGGCGCAGAACAGGCGCAGGTGGCGGATCAGTGCTTGCGACATCGACGGTCCTTCGGGGTCTCGAAGACCATCATCCGAGCCACGCGAGACGCTTCAAGGGATCAACGCGGGCGCAGGCGCCGATAGCTCAGCCACTCGTCGAACGACTCGCACAGCCGAACGGACGCCTTCGCGCGGGTCAGGGCGACGTACAGCAGATTCACGTCCGCCTGATCCACCTCGTCGGCCGACAGCTCCCTGCCCTCCTCGAAGAAGCGCATGAAATCGTCCGCCAGCCAAACCTGGTCGAACTCCAGGCCCTTCGCCTTGTGCGCTGTCGAGAAGAACACGCCGTCGAAGTCGCTCCAGGCGGCCTTGTCGAGCGCCACGTGCCGGGACCTGATCTGCTCCACCAGTGCCGGCACGCGCCCGCCGTAGTCCTCGACCACGCGCACGAGGTGCCTGAGCTCAGGGTCGGCGGCATCCTCTGCGAGTTGCTGCAGGTCCTCGAAGCTGCCGAAGCTGCGCAGGTAGGGATCGCGGACAAGCCCGCCACTGCCCGCCCACAGGTGGTAGGCGTCGAGCAGCTTCTCCATCCGGTAGCCCTCGGGCCCGCCCACGAAGTGGTAGCGCCGATTGCTCGACAGGAACGAGAGGGCTTCCTCGAACACGACCGCGTTCGTCCTGGCCAGCACCGCGAAGGAGCGATTCGTGTCCACCGACAAGCGCGTGGCCGCCCGGCCGGCCCCGACGATGCGCAGCGTGTTGTCGAGCTTGAAGTGGCCCAGCAGGGCGTTCGCCATCTGCGCGAGACCCTCCCCGAAGCGGAAGCTGCGCGTGAGCTGCAGCCGCTGATCCGCCTCGTGAACCCCCAGGGCATTGGCCGACCCGCGGAAGGCGAAGATCTGCTGCGCCGAGTCGCCCACCAGCACCAGCCCGCCGCCCTGGCGCCGCACGATGTCGTAGGTGCACAGGTTGAGGTCCTGGGCCTCGTCCACGGCCACCAGATCCTGGCCTCGCAACGTCGGCTCGTCCATCTGGAAGAGCTTGAGGTACCCGTCATGGGGCAGGCGAAGCTCGCCACCATCGGTCCGGCACATCCGTGCCCAGGTCGCCCTGGCAACCTCGACAACGTTTCCCGGATCGGCCAGGCGCTCGGCGATGTCGGCCGGCACGTGCGAGGCATCGATCTGCGCGTCCAGCGAGCCGCACCAGTTCTGGATCGCCTGCAAGGCAGCGGTGGCCACCAATGGCCCGCATCGGAACGTCCGCGCCACCGAAGACGCGTAGGTCTTGCCCACCCGCTGCCGCGCCTCGCTGCCGAAGAACTCGACCGCCTTGCGCCAAGCGATGGAGTGGGTGGTGCGGCACGTGACGTTCGGCGGCATGCGCGCCGCGGCTTCCAACTGGATCGACTTGTTGAAGGCGAGATAGAGGATGCGGCTGCGCGGACGCGCGCCGGCGTACAGGCCGAGCGTCGTCGTCTTTGCCGCTCCCGCCCCCGCCTCCACGACCAGCGACCGAGCATCGCTGTCGACGATGCGCTGCTGTTCCTCGGTCGGCTGCATCGGCGTTTGCGCCGCTCGCTACCAGGCGGTTCGCCTGTTCACGAACAGCGTCCGCATATGGCCCTGGTCCACCTGGGCCCAGGCACGGAACGACCACGCGCACACGGCAATATTGGTCGCATACATCCCGATGCTCCACCACAGGCCAACCCGCGCGCTCAACCCGATCAGCACGATGTTGGCGACGATCCAGATCACGAAGCCTGCCCGACGCTTGCGGGCGACCTGGACCTGCCCGAGCAGCGTGAGGACCCAGCCGAGCACCTGGAGTGCGCTGACCAACTGACCTTCCACCATGACGATCCCTTTCGTCGATTGCATGGGTCCATTCTTGGCGGTCGCTCGACGCCTTCAAGGGCTGGCCTGCGCAGCCCGATTGCCTGCAAAACGATCGAGCCGACACGGCCTTGTCATGCTGCCGGGTTCGCGTCGTTCGCGCCAACCGAAAGGCGGCACGCAGCACCCCCGTTTTGCGGCCGCCGCAGCGCCCGGCGAGCTACTCCGCCTGAAGGCCGCGGGGCTTGCGTCGTCGAATGCCGAAGCGCTTCCACACCGCCGGGTTCACGTCGATGGGGCCTGAGCGCTTGGACGACAGGTTGACCAGCACACCGTGCTGCCTGATCGGCCCCTGGAACAACTCGTAGAGCAACTGCGATGCCCACCGCACCGCCATGTCGTTGACGAACAGACCTTGGGACTGCAACGAGATTCGCACCGAACAGGACGGTGCGTCGTCCTCCTGCTGCTCCTCCAGCAGTTGCGGGAACAGTTCGGTGACACAAGGCAACCGTTCCCACTCCTGCAGTTCGGGCAGCGGATAGGGCTTGGGCTGACCCAGCACCACCTGTGCCCCGCTCTCGGTGTTGCCGAGGTCGAGCCAGTAGGTGGCACGCGATCCGCGTTGGAACAGGTTCCTGTGCAGGTCACGCCGAGAGCGCGCCGAGTCCACGCAGCTGATGACGATGCTCGGACCGCCTCCTTGGTCGGTGGCCGGCGATGCGTCGTAGTGCCGCGGCACGGCGTCCCAGTCGAGGCCGAAGTACTGGTTCAGCCGGTGGATAGTCACCACTGCCTTGTGCAGCCCCACGTCGGCCGGGCTGTAGATCTGCCGCCCGACGTTGGATTCGCTCACCCGGTCGCCATCGAACGCCGTGACATGCAGGCCGTAGGGGTGGCCGAGCGCCCGCATCGCGATGTCCAGGCGGGCCAGGCAGTTGGCCATCTGCGCACCGTTGCCCCCGACGCCCACCAGGTGGACCTTCACCCGCTGGCTCAACAGGCTTCGTCCGATGCAGTGTTCCATGTCGATTCCGGTCCTCTCCCGAAGATGATCGTGGACCAAGTGTCCGCTTCAACCCCGGCGCGCGCGCCATCGGAAAGCTCGTCGGCGGTGGCCGCCCAGCGACGGGCCGCAGTGCACAATGAGGAGCGCATTCGATCCGCCTTGCTTGTCCTCCCTGGGCAAGGCCTGATGCGTCTTCGGCGCCTCGGCGTTCAGCGTCGAGGCGCCTCTTCTATGCCGGCAGTGCGCCGTCCGGCTCGACGGCCCACGGATGAGGCAATTCCCGGAACAGGCCATTCAGCGCGAGCCGGAACCTCGCGGTGGGTCGCTCACGGTCCAGGTTGCCGAAGACACCGCAGACCCGCACGCCCTGGTCATCCCGATCGTCTTCGCCCGACCAGAACGCGCCCAGCCGGCCATGTGAGTGAAGGTCGATTGCGACAAGCTCGTCTGCGGCCAACTCTTCGATCCGGTACCTCACGTGACCGGGCCCGACCTCGATGGCCTCATGCATGGCGAGGCGCAAAGCACCGCTGCGCGCGTCGTAGACCAGCGCGCCCGCCGCCTCGTTGGGCATCGTCCTGCGCGCGGCGGCGATGAACCGCTCCAGCAATCCCAAGGGAATGACGCCGAAGGCGAACGTGATGGCCTCGGCCGCCGACCCGTACGGCAGGTGCATGCCGACCTCCGCGACCCGTGTCGTGCAATCGAGCCAGGGCGTCTTCATCTGCACGAACAGGCCGTTTCGGGCGAGCAGCATGCGCTGCCCGCTCGCGTGCGGCTCCAGTGCGCCGAATCGAGGCACGGCGACCACCGGGCAACTGACCCCGATGGCCGCGTCGCGCGGGTCAGTCGTCATGCTTGGCTCCGCGGGACTGCAAGGCCTCGCCCAGGGTGCGGTCGAGGTCCACCAGCGTCCGCTCCGGAAACACGACATGCTTGCCATCGAGCATGTCGCGCCAGAACCGGTAGGCCCCGCCACGGTAGCGCACGAGGTTGCTGTGCACGTTGGGATGCGTGAACCAGCTGTCGAAGAACGCGCTGGTCCATTCGTCGAGCTTCTCGGCCGTCGCGCGCTCCGGCAGGTCCACGTTGCCCACGCAAATCTGGCCGCTCTCCCAGACATTGAAATACGGCGCACGGAACAACCTCGTGCTGTCCTTCGGCCGCGCCGCCCCCTTGATCGCCCAGACAAACCACTTGCGCGCGGTCGTCACGCAGAACACCAGCCCTGGATGGCTGACGACCTCGGAGCGTTCGCCGGCGACGAGTTGGTCTTCGGGGCACCGGAACCAGATTCGTCGCATGCCCGGGGGCACCCACCATGCGATCGCAGCCGAATCCTGGAAGATCAACCTGTCCGGGATGAAGCCGCCGTCCTGCCGCTTCATCAAGCTGCGGGCCAGGCGCAGCACTGCGAACGCCGTCATCGGGCGTCCGGGCAAGATCGTCGCGCCTCCACCCTGGTTTGCGGCGATGTCGTGCACGGTCGCGAAACTTCCGCCGCCCTTGCTCGCGTAGACCAGGATCGCCCGTCGCAGATGCATTTCAGCGGGGCCTTCCTCGGTCACGCTGAACTTCACGTCTTGTTGAGGTTGTGTCATCGGAACTCCTTGCTCTCACGGTCACTTCGCGGACCAGTCTCCCTCGCAGAGTTGCCAGATCAAGCCGTCCATCGCCCGTGTCGCCCGGCACCACGGCCGCATGGCGTCGAACCAGCGGGCAAATGTCTCGTGATCCTCGACAGCGATCGTGAGCTCGCCGCAGGTCTCGAAGTAGTCGCCGCTTTCCGAGATCATCTGTTCGTAGTCGTCGAGCACTCGCGTGGTGAGTTCATCCTCGCGGCCCCAGGCCAGGACGCCCGAGAAGCCGACGAAGCGTCCCTCCCGGAAGGACCAGTCGTACTCGGGCAAGTCCACAGCGCGGACGCTCATGAGGCTCTCGACCACGTTGGCAATGCGACGATCTGATGTGGACTCGGCGATGCGCTGCAAGGTGCGTCGGCCAACCGGCCTCGACCGGCCCCCAAGCGCCCAGCGCGGGAACGTGCCGTCGAACATCGCCCGCGTCACCATGTTGTCGCGCATGGCCTTGCGCTCGTCGGCATCGTCGCCGCAGGCCTCTTCAAGGGCCATGTCCTCGTCGGACTCGCCGTACCAGTAGGCGTCGCTGGCGCATTCCATGACGATGGCGGGCGTGTAGATCGGCAGCGTTCGGAACGCCTGCCGCTCCAGCACATGCAGGACCGTGCGGCCGAGCCTGGGTTGGTGGCGCTCCAAGAACTCCAGGGCCGGCCCCGCGCAGCGCACGCCGAAGGACTCGCCGCCCCACTCGATGGTGCACGACGGCCCCACAGCGTGCCCGGCATCGCTGCCGGCCTCACGCAGGTTCATCGCGAAGTACGGCCGCAGCATGCGCAGCGCACCGAGTTCACGGCGGACCCAACCCTCCAGCACGGTCTGGCAATCCCGGAGGTGATCTGGCCCTGGCCTCGCTGGCATCAAGGCAGCATCGACGATGCCGGTGCGCAGCAGAGTCCGGGCCAGCAGCGCCCCACGACGGCGGGACGCCTGTGGCACCAGGGCGCAGGGAATGCCGGGGTCAACGACGGGCAGCTGAAACATGGCTAGAACAGTGGCGGAAGGAGCGCGCCGCGTACCACCATGCGGTCCTGTCGATCCCCGTGGGGCTGGCCGCGCACGTCTTCGGCGAACTGGTGGACGATGCTGCTCACGAAAGCCAGTTTCGCCTCGCCCATTGCGGCTTCAAGGGCTCCGGCCTCGCCAACTCCAGGCTGCGCGAGGAACCGGTCCAGCCGCGCGGCATAGCGCGCGACCGGATCGTCCTCAGCCCTTGGTGCCGACCGCGCGCTTGAAGGCGATTTCCTGGACGCCACGAACGACCTCACCGACCTGGGCCTCGGCCGTCAGCAGTTCGGGGTACTGCGCGGCGTAGACCTCCTTGACCTGTTCGACGCACATGCCGGGAATGTCCGGCAGCGTCATCCCGTTGTACTTGAAGCAACGGGCGAGAGCGGCAACGACGATGGACATGGTTGCCTCCCTTCACGCACCGAAGAGGTCAGGCACGCCCGGTCCGGCAGAGGAAGCCGAGGCCGGTACGACCGCGGCTGGCGCTGCGGGCGCATCGTCGGCGTCGTCCCCACCATGCTCGTCGTCTGCGTCGTCGTCGCCGGCCGCTGCCTTGGGCGCTGCGACCCGCTGCGCGGGCTTGGTGCCGGCCTTCGTCACGGCATCGGCACCCTTCTTCACCGCCGCAGCCTTCGCCGCTTCGATCACTTCGTTGGTCGCGGCCACCTGCTCGTCCAGGCTGGCGCGATGGGTCGCGTAGCTGAGCACGGCCTGCACGAAGCCGGCATCCAGTTCGTCGGGGACAGCCGTGAGCTTGAGCGGCATCGCCAGCGCGGGGACGTCCTTGCCGCCCTCCGAGTGCTTCGGCACCACCACCACGGTCATGAGGCCGCTGGCCTCGTCGGCCGACAGCAGCAAGCTGAACGCGCCCTGTGCTGCCAGCGGGAAAAGTTCCTTGAACATCGCTTGAATCTCCTTGTTCGAGAGGGACGACCCTCGGATTGATCCTATGGGTCACCCCTCGTTTGTCGAGGCTCACGCTGCGTGCGCGGGCTCTGCCTCTTCTCGGCGTTCCGCGGGCGCATCGGCCGCCGCGTTCGACTCGCGGGCCGGCTCCGCGCGCTCGGCGTGTTTGACCTTGCGCCGGGGGTAGCGCATCGCCTTGGGCACTGCACCCTTGTAGGTGAAGCCCTCGACCGCCAGCAGCGCCTGGATGAACTCGCTTCGCTTGCCGGCCTTGGCCTTCGCGTAGCGCTCGCCCATCGCCTTCTTCAGGCCGACTTCTTCCGCAAGCGACTCCAGTTCGCTCACCGTCAGCAGTGCCAGATAGGCCTCGTTGAGCGTGAAGTGCCGCGCCTCGTCGACTTCGAGGTAGTTCAGCAGCGCCTCGAGGCCTTCAGTGTCGATGCCGTAGGCGGCTGACGCCGTGACCGCCTTGACAAGCGCCTCCAGCGCGCCTGCGTCCACCGCGTCGGCCTGCTCCAGCATCTTGCGCAGGGGAGCGTCACCCAGGTTCGGCTTCTTGATGCCGGCCAGCTTCACCGCCACGTCTGCATACCGATCCGCATGGATGGCTCGCGTTTCTCGGGCCAGCACCAGGGCAGTCAGTGCGCGGTGGTTGCGCTCGCCCTGGACCATCAGCTGGTTTGCCACCGTCTTGCGCCAGAACTCGACACGGTGCGCCACCACCTTGCCCGGTACCGTGTTGCGCGGCTTGGCACTCTCGGCGGGCGAGACCGCTGGCGTGGCGCCCTTGGCCTTGCCGTCGCCAGCCCCGGCCGCGCCCCTCGCCGGCGCGGTCGGCTTGCTCGCTGCCCGCTCGGCCTTGCGCCGCGCGGCCACCTTGGTGCTGTTGCACGCAGCATCAAAGCACAGCGACTCGGCGACCTCGCCGTAGTGGCCGGGGATGGCCGACACGCTGCACCCGAAGTTCGCGCAGCCCTTGCAGGCCTCCATCTGCTCTGCGCCCACGCCCAGGGGGCCATCCGCCGCCACTGCGAGGGGCACGAAGCCGTCTTCCGGCTTGATGAACCGGATCACCTGGAAGCGTTCACGCAGCGGCTCGGCTCGCGCCTGCAACGCCGCCATCGTGAGTTCGTCGTAGTGGGTCGGGTGCTGGCAGTAGCCCTCACCGATGGAGGCGTCGAACAGGGCGGCCTGCTGCGCCGAGTTGTGCGGACAGCCCAGGCACTGAGCCGTGTCGAAGATGGCCTCGGACAGCCGCTTGGCGTACTGGCCGAGTTGCTTCTTCAGCACCTCGACCGGGACCTTGTGCTGCAGGATGCCGGCCAGCACCTTGACCTGGCGGTCCTGCGGCAGGCCGGCCAGCAGTTCCGCGTGTCCGATGCTGATGTGCGGGTGACGCTCGATGACGGCCTTCTGGACCTCCGGCGCGCAGTTCAGCAGCAGCAGCCGGTTGTCCAGTTCGCGCGGCTTCCAGCCGAGTTGGTTGGCGGTCTTCTCCTTGTCGCCAGCGTTGAACCGCAGGAGATCGGCGGCGCCCTTGGCTTCCTCGATGGCACTCGGGTTGTCTCGCCCCTTGTTCTCGATGATGCCGAGCGCGCGCGCCTCGGCATCGCTCAGGTCCTCGATGGTGACCGGCATGTCGTAGGTGTCGCCGTACTGCTCGCCGGCGACCATCCAGCGGCGATGGCCGTAGACGATCTCCCACACTCCATCCCGGCTGGGATGCGGTCGCACCATGATCGGGCTTTTGATGCCGCCGGCCGCCTTCACCTGCTCGCGCAGGTCGGCAAGGGCCTTCGCGTCGTAGTGCTCCCGGTAGTTCTGGCCCGGCACGATCTGCCGCACCTGGAGGGTGGGCTGCACCGGCCGGTCCAGCGTCGTTGCGTCGTTCATTGGGACTCCTTCTGTCTGAGTGCGCTTCCATCGAAGCGTGAAGCCATGTTCCCGCGGCATCGGCGTCGCTCAAGGGTGCGCCCCCAGGCTCTGCGCTCGACCGGCTTGCGCCTGCGTCTCCGCACGCGGACGCCGGCCGCGACCTCGCCGCGCTGGATGCCGTATCGAGCCCGGCCGCATGAACGCCGCTCTTTCGGTTACCTTCGATCCGCCTTCGATGCCGTTCGGGGCGGGTCGAGCCGGCCCGAATGCAGGCATGCTTTCGCGCGCGGCCCGCACTTCAAGGTCGAAAGCTGCCCAATGAACCTGCGCCGCTGAAATCGAACCGTTGCAGGCCACTCGCGCGATGGCCATACTGTTCGCACCTTGTCCGGCCATCGGCCGGTCCTCATCGCGAGGAGGTGCCCATCGCGCAAGCGATGGCGTTTGCGGTCGTGACCCGCACAAGAATCCGTGCGCTACCTTCGGGCAGCGCCATCCACCCCAACCGGGCAACAGCCCGGTGGCTGGTGCCCTCATCCAACGGAGCGCACCATGTCATCCACTCAGGCCCTCCCTGCGGAGGCTCCCTGGATCCCTCCCGGTGTGATTCGCCTCGTCCGGCTCAAGCGCGAAGGCGCCTTGGGTCGCGGTGACCTGGTGGCCACGCGCCGCCTCGGAACCTGCGAGGTCGTCTCGATCGCGTCCCCGCACTCGCTCACGGTGCGCGCGCTGGACAACCACACCCACTACCGCATCAGCGGCATCGACTTCGGCACGGGCGCCCGCCTGCGCGACGTCTGACCACGCACGCGGCCCAAGCCGCATTCAACCCACGAGGGATCACTGTCCCTCGGGGGGCCGGTGTTCCCTCTTCCATCAAGAGGTCCACACCATGAATCTCACCCTCCTGGATCGCGATCAACTCGAAGCGATCCTGCTGAATCCGTCCAGCGAAGCGGCACAGCCGCTCGTCTGCTCCGACAACGCCGTCGTGGCCTACCTCCCGGTGCCCGCCACCGCGCGCGACGGGCGACTGCGGCACGTGCTCGCCGCGGCTCACGAACTGCTCACGCGCATCGCAGCCGAGGCGATCAGGGGTCGCTCGCTGATCGACTCACCCACGGTCATGAAAGACTTCCTGCGGGTGTACTTCGCCGGCGCGGAGCGCGAGACCTTCGTCGTGGTCTTCCTCGACGCGAGCCATCGCGTCATCGAAGTCGAGGAACTGTTCGCCGGCACGCTGACGCAGACCTCGGTCTATCCGCGGGAAGTGGTCAAGCGCGCGCTGCACTTCAATGCTGCAGCCGTGTGCCTCAGCCACGTGCATCCGTCGTCGCAGACGGAGCCGAGCCGGGCCGACGAGGCACTCACCAGCGCGCTGCGCCAGGCGCTGTCGCTGATCGATGTGCGGGTCATCGACCACATCATCGTCGCAGCCAACGGCAGTTCTCTAACCTCGATGGCGGAGCGTGGACTGCTGTGACCGAGCTCACCGACAGCGTGGGCGACCACTGGGTTCCTGCCTGCGGCGGCACCGAGCGGCCGACGAGAACGCGCACAGGTCGGACGTTGCTCTACATGTGGAACACCACGCAGGGCGAGCACGCGTACTACGACTGCGAGCGCGACATCTTCCTCACCGATGACGAGGCCCGCGCGGCGCTCGCCCTCGACTGATGGTGCGGGCGTCCCGGCCCACACCCCCATCCACTTCACACGGCGCGCCGCAATGGCGCGCCGTCTTCGGAGCATCTTCATGCAATACATTGAAATCGGCCCGGTCCCGGGCGAGGAGAACTGCGCCCAGGTGGGCAGTCCCGACTACACCGAGGCCTCGCTGCGCGAGTGCGAGGTCTTCCGTCGCATGCTGTATCGGCTGTTCCCCGTCCCGGAGGGGCTGCCGGTGGCCTACGTCGGCCGCACCCATCCGCACGACTTCGGCAACTACCGCGAGGTCTCGATCCGGTACGACGACGCCAGCAACGAAGCGGTCGAGTTCGCCTACGAGGTCGAGCGCTCGGCGCCGGCTTCGTGGGACTCGATCGCCCGGTACGAACTCGCCTGGTACGAGCGCAAGAGGGCATACGACGTGGCGGTGCGAGAGCAGCGCCTGCAGCCCGAAGAGGTGCCGCCGCAGTTCGGCACCCTGACTCCGCCGAACCTGCCGCCGAACGCCAGCTTCTCCGAAATGCTGGCGAGCAACCCGCTGTGAAGCGTCCCCCTGCTGGCCGCTGAGCCGGCCGGTCAACCATCCCTGAGAGGGCGCTCGCCGCACGCGGCAGCGCCCTCTTCTCTTCTTCAAGGAGAACCAGATGCATCCCCACACCACTCCGGCCGTCGACGAAGTCGGCCGGCTGGTCATCCACTTGCCCGACGACGCCACCTTCTACGGTGCTCGGTCCTACCTGCCGATCGCACTGGATCTGGTGGAACGCGTGAAGACGCCGTCGCTGTTGCGTCCCGACCTGCAGGGCGTCAATTACATGGCTCAGTACGAGGTGTTCTCTGCGCTTTGCAGCGATCGCGCCCAACGCACGGTCGATCAGACACTGCTGGTCGGAGGCCAACCGACCAAGCCCGAGCGCTACCTCGGGCTCTGGCGCGACGCCATCGCAGCCTCGGTCTCAGCGGAGTCCGCCGCGGAGGAGCATGGCATCCGGGTCGTCGCAGTTCTGCAGGCACCGCTGGCTGCCATGGCCAGCGCGAAGTCCTCGTGGACCTGTTGCCCGTTCGGGACCTTCACCGCCTTTCAGGCCAGGTACGCCAAGCAGATGGACCTGACGGGCGATGGGGCCTTCACCCTTGAGCTCGACCTGGCCAGGCCAGGTGCGGCTCGTGACGCCTACTACGGCGCCTCAATGATCTGCACCGTGCTCAGGCGTGAACCCGCGGCCTGGCGCGCCTGCATCGAGCTGCGCAAGACCACCGCCGGCCGGCCCGGGCAGGCCTCGTTGTTCGCAAGCGCGGAGACCTGACATGTCCTACCGCATCGAATACCAATGGGCCAGTTGGAGGCTGACCGCTGGTCCAGACACAGGTGGCGTCGACCGCTTCGTCGTTGCGATCGAAGGGGGCGACAACAACCTCCGCGATGCCGTGACGGGCAAGCGCGCCAGGAGTTGGGAGGTCTGCATGCTCGGCAGCGCGGAGCAGGTGCTCAAGCAGGCCGTCTACTTCGCCGGCGCCTGCGAGGGTGGCTCCCTTAAGCCGGGCTCGCGGGACTGCTCACCGGAGGCGTACATCCGGCGCATTCGCCGCCTCATCGATGACGATGCGCCGCCGGCGCGAGGCTGCTGGTACCCGTCCGTTCGAGTTGTCGAGGCGCACCCGCTCGCGGTCCACGCTACGCAGTTGGATCTCACGATCGAGCGCGAGCAGCAGTATGGCGAATGGTTCGCGCGAGTGGCGCTCTCCAACGAGCGGCGCAACCTGATCTTCGACTTCGCAGACAGGTTTCCCGACCTGCGCGGCTGGCAACTGGCAGCCGTCAGCGGTCTGCCGGCGAGCTGAGTTCGATCCCCTCGCCCCTGAGCAGTAGCTCAGGGGCCTCTCTGGAGCCCCTACCCATGGAGGATCCAGCGAGGCCCTGCTGGCGCGTTGCAGAAGCCGTGCACCTATGCACTCCGCGTCAGGCGCTGAGATCCCTGTCCACCAACGACCAGACAGCCGTGCCGCCGAGGCGGTCGGCCGTGCACGACCCTGATGAGACATCCGCTGCCCGGATCTCGTCGTCCCAATGCCGCCGCGCGGACCCGGCCCCGGAGACTGCAGGCACGGCCGGCTTGCAGTCCGGCCGAGGCCAGAATCGCACCATGAACGACAAGACCCATCCCCGGGGCGGGGCGACTACCTTTGACGTGTCAGCGCTGGCTGGCGGAGCACCCGCCCTTGAGGCGGCTAAGCAATACACCTCCACGAGCGTCGCGGCGGAGTTCGCCGCCCTGCAAGCAGCGATTCGACCCGCGGAGGCCTTTAGAAAGCAGCTCGAAGCCTTGGACCCTACCCGTGGCATTCGGGCCGCCTTGGAGCGGCACAAATTGGCCGGCGGGGCGTCTGCCCTCGAGGCTGCCAAGCGGTACACCTCCATGAGCGTCGCGGCCGAGTTCGCCGCCTTGCAAGCAGCGATGCGACCCGCGGAGGCGCTTGGAAAGCAGCTTGAGGCCTTGGACCCCACCCGCGGCATTCGGGCCTCCCTGGAGAAGCACAAGCTCGCCGACGTCCACCTCAGTGCAATGCGAGCGGCTGAGTCGTCGGCTATGGAGCAGATTCGGCGCCACGCCGAGATTTCCAGCGCAGCTGGACGATTTGCGGCTCTTGACTCCGCCCTGCTTGCGAGAACGAAGGCCATCGAAGAGATCCTTTCGCCGAGCAAGATGGCGGCGAAGTATCTTGAGGAGCTGACTGGTAGTAGCACGCTCAAGTTGGCCGCCGAGCAGGCTTTAAGGTGGACCGCTCCTCACAAAGGGCTTACCGGCGCGCTTGAACGCTTCAAGCAGCCTCTGGGTGTCTCTTCCGCACGGGCGCTTCTCGAAAGCATGGCCAAGGCCAGTGAGCCCTTCGGAGTGAGGCGACTGCTGGAAGATGCCGCCCAATTTCCAGATTCTGAAGAATCCCGTGAGGAGGTCACCCAGCTGGTCCATGGCGTCACCGAGGGCGTCTCGAAGGCCTTGACGGTACAAGAAGCGGTTGACCAGATTGTTCAGGCCATTCAAGCCACCAAAGAGCCACTGCACCAGAGGTTGCTGTTCGCATGCCTCGTGCCGGTCTTGATTGCAATCGTGTTTGCGTTCATAAACCCAGTAGCGGACTTCTATGTGAAAAGGTGGCTTGATGGTGCTCCCAAGCAGGAGGCTACCAAGCAGGTGAAGGAAGCAGCCCGTGAGGCAGTCGGCGACGTTCGAATACTGAGTGACTTCAGGTTCGTGAGCGCGCAGAGTCTCGCCATGAAGAATGGACCAAAGGCAAGAGCGCCAGTCGTGGGTCAGCTACGGTTCGGCCAAACAGTTCGGGTGCTTGAAAGGGAGCGAGACTTCACATTGGTGGTATGGCGAAGCGAGGATGGCAAGGTCGAGTTGCAGGGCTGGGTGTTCTCTCGCTATCTCAAGCGTTTCAACTGACAGATGGCCGTGGCGACGCTAGTCGACCTGGATACCGACCGCCATGGAAGACTCTGATTTGCCGTCCGGCGCCGACCGAGGAGGCCGACCAAAGAGGAGCTTCGCTGCAACTACACGAAGTTCACTGGCACACATCACCGGTCGGTAATCCAGGCAGTACGACGGGGTAGCGCGCGGAACGTCGTCACTCATGCAGCAGCCTGCGCACCCTGCGTAGCAAAGGCTTCCAGGTCGATGATTCGATCGGCCATTCCAGTCAGCTCCGGGGTCTGGCTCACGAAGAACTCGCACGCGTACCCACCAAGGCGCAGCACCTCGCGTTTCATGGCCATGAACATGCGCTTGTGCTCCGGGTCCAGCGGCCCGTCCGCCTCGTCGCTGAACAGCGCGCCGATCCGGCGCCCGGTGTTGCCAGACAAGTAGAGCGCAATCGCGCGTGTCAGGCACTCGTTGATCCACTATGCCGGCAGCCCGATCATGCCGAGTCAGGGGTCGAGCGATCAGCATCCCGCCTGCGATTGCCCCCCGGGAACATGCCGTGCGACACGGCATAGAACAGCCCGGTCCGCCGCGTTCACTTCGGGCGCGAGCAAGAGCATCAGCCTGATGAGCGGCGGCGAACGGACCTGGATCGATGCCTGCATGACTCGTGCGATCGCCCTGTACCTCACACAGCATTCTGGGCGGCGCTATGCGACGTTGTTCTCCGATGAGGCAGACGGACCCCTCGACCCCGAACACAAGCGCATGTTCATAGCGATGAAGCGCGAGGTCTTGCGCCTCGGCGGCTACGAACGCGAGTACTTCATCACGCAGACGCCAGAACTTGCGGCGATGGCCGACGTGGTCATCGACCTCGACTCCATGCACGTCGATGGCCGTGGGCGAAGTAACTCCAGCACGACCGAGGGTGCTGCATGAGGTGGTCGACGATGTTGGACTTCGAAGGGCCGCTTCCCGCCGAGGTGTCAGTCGGTGCGGGCAGCTTCGCGGCTGCCGGCCGTTGTTACCGACCGAGCGGCTGCTTCGTGCCTCTCACCTGACCACGGAATCCGTCCGCTGGCCGGTTCCTGCCGGCCACAAGCCGCCGGTCGCTTCGCGCTCCAAGTTCTAGCCGCAGCGAGCCCTTGAAGGACAGCTTTCCGGCGACGGAGGTCAACCTCTCGTTGGCTCGGCCCGGCCACAAGCTGACCTTCCCGACGCGCTCGAAAATCCTGTCGTGGAGTACTTGCGAATGACAGGTTTGCGGCGAGCAATCTGAACCCCGCTTTGGCTCCAGCCGGCCATCACCAGACATTCAATACATTGCCGGGAAGCTGCCGTTCGCATCCATCGGGCATGTCTTCTAGCGCCATTTTTGGTCCCCCCTGGAGCCATTCGAAAGCGCCCCCGAATCGGTCTGCACGATGAGAACGACACGTGCGCGGGCATTGTCGGCAACGACACCTGACCAGCCGGGAGGATTCACTGGCTTGAACCGGCAAATGTAGTACCACCGCAAGTGCCGCGCAGGCCGTGCCGGAGTACTCGCCGCAGCGGCCGTCCTCACATCTATGGGTGAGGACCGACTCACCCGCATGAGTGATTGCGATTCACCGCGGCGTGCGATTCGCTCTTCGTGCCACGCCGTCACTATCGACCCCATCGTTCGAAGACTTCGGGCGAACCGCCACCGCAGCCGGCCGCCCGAGCCGGCGCGGCGCCTCGAAACGCAGTACGGAGACACGGCATGGCCCTCTACGAGTACCGATGCGACACGGACGGCACTTTTGATATCCATCGACCGATCGGCACCGCGCCTGAGTCGGTCGCCTGCGCCGCCTGCGGAGCGACTTCGCGGCGCGTCATCTCGGCGCCGATGGTGATGACGTCGAACCGCAGCGCTTGGTCGTCGGCGATCGCGCACGCCGAGAAGAGCCGCTACGAGCCCGAGGTGGTGAGTTCCCTGCCTTCTGCCGGCCCCGGCCGCCGCATCACCACGGCACAGATGACGCCGGCGCTGCGCAGCCTTCCACGGCCGTGACCCACGCGGCTCGCGCGCCGCGGAGGCGGGGCGCGGAATTGGTGGGTTTCCAAGAGCGATCGCACACAGGTTCCGGGACTCCGGAATGGTCAGCAACTGACGGACGAAAGGTCACGACATGCCCAAGAATCTATTTCCCCTGGACAACACCAAGAAGTTCAAGGACCAGAAGCTGGTCGGCCACAACCGCTGGCACCCGGACATTCCCGCCGCGGTGACCATCAAGCCCGGCGAGGTCTTCCGCGCCGACTGCCGCGAGTGGTTCGACGGTGCGATCAAGAATGACGACTCGGCCGACGACATCCGCCATGCGCCGCTGCCGGGCGTGCACGTGCTGTCCGGGCCCTTCTACGTCGAGGGCGCCGAGCCCGGCGACCTGCTGATCGTCGACATCCTGGAGATCGACGCATGCGACCAGGAGGACTCGGGGCCGCTCTCGGGCCAGGGTTGGGGCTACACCGGCGTGTTCGCGAAGTCCAACGGCGGCGGCTTCCTGACCGACCGCTTCCCAGACGCCTACAAGGTGATCTGGGACTTCCGCGGCGACATCGCGACCTCGCGCCACATCCCCGAAGTGTCGTACACCGGCATCCACCACCCGGGCCTGATGGGCACGGCGCCATCGGCCGATTTGCTGGCGCGCTGGACCGCGCGCGAGACCGCGCTCATCGCCACCGATCCGTTGCGGGTGCCGCCACTGGCGCTGCCGCCGCTTCCCGACAGCGCGATCCTCGGCTCGCTGAAGGGAGCCGAGTTCGAGCGGGTCGCGCGCGAGGCGGCGCGCACCGCGCCGCCGCGAGAAAACGGCGGCAACCAGGACATCAAGAATCTCACGGCCGGCAGCCGCATCTTCTATCCGGTGTTTGTGCCAGGTGCCAAGCTGTCGTTCGGGGACCTGCACTTCTCGCAGGGCGACGGCGAGATCACGTTCTGCGGCGCGATCGAGATGGGTGGGTTCATGGACCTGCACGTCGATCTCATCAAGGGCGGCATGGCCAAGTACGGCATGAAGGAGAACGCGATCTTCATGCCGGGCAATCGCGACCCGCAGTATTCCGAGTGGATCGCCTTCTCGGGCGTCTCGGTGGACAGCAGCGGCAAGCAGCACTACCTGGACTCGTGGCTGGCCTACGCGAACGCCTGCAACCACGCGATCGACTACCTGATGAAGTTCGGCTACACCGACATCCAGGCCTACATGATCCTGGGCACGGCACCGGTCGAAGGCCGGCTGTCGGGCGTGGTCGACATCCCGAACGCGTGTTCGACGATCTACATTCCGCGCGCCATCTTTGACTTCGACGTTCGCCCATCGGCGAAGGGCGCGCCGCACCAGGTCAAGCAGGGGCTTCAGGTGCCAAGGTCACCGAACTGACGGCGTGCTGCGCAGGTGCCCAGCCGCCCACGGGCGGCTGACAGATCCGCCGGAGGTTCTGCGCCGGTTCGCAATGGACCGGCGCCGGCCATCGGCTCCGAACGACACACTGAGGGGATACGCCATGCTGGGGCTTGTTCTGTTTTTCGTCGGCGCCGTGCTGTGCCTCAACGGCCTCTGGCTGCTGGGCCGCATCGGCGACAACGAGATTTCGATCATCAACTACCTCGTCGGCGGCATCACGCTGCTGGCCTGTCTGTTCCTCGCCTTCGGGCCCGGCGCAGATGCCGGATCAATCAAGGCCGCGGCGCTGACTTTGCTGTTCACCTTCACCTACCTCTGGGTGGCGGCCAATCGGACGAACGGCGCCGACGGTCGTGGGCTCGGCTGGTTCAGCCTGTTTGTCGCCATCACGGCGGTGCCGGTGACGCTGCAGACGCTGGCTGGCGCCAACACCACCTGGGGCTACTGGTTCGCGATTTGCTGGGCGGCCTGGGCGTTTCTTTGGTTCCTCTTCTTCGTCCTGCTGGCGCTGAAGAAGCCGATCGCCAAGTTCGTCGGCGGCGTCACGCTGGCCGAGGGCGTGTTCACCGGGTGGCTGCCCGGCTACCTGCTGCTGAACGGGCTGCTGCAGTAGCTTGCGACCTCACCGCAGCAAACCAGGAGTCAAGTCCGATGCCCCTGTACGACTATCGATGCTCCGACTGCGGTGATTTCCGTGAGATCCGGCCGATGGCCGAGTCCACTTCTGAGCGACCGTGTCCGGTCTGCGGCACGCCGGCGCCACGATCGCTGTCCGCGCCGTTCCTGGGGGGCGCCGCGCCCGGCGGCTGGTTGCGGCCCACGGCGTCGAACGGGCAGCGCGTGCCGTGGCGCGCGGCGTGCGGGTTGGGCTGCTCGCACGCGCACTGAAGGCCCGCCCGCGTGGCCTCGCACGAGCAGTGCAATCGGATGCTAGTGCGAGGCCCGCCTGCCGTGGCGCAGGAAGTCGACCACATCAGCCGGCGCGCACGCCGGCGCCAGTGCGTCGCCCTGGCCGATGTCGCAGCCCTCCCACTTGAAGAACTGCGCTTCGGCATCCGTGGAAACGCCGTCGGCAACGGAGATGATGCTCAGTGTCTGTGACAGTGCGATCAGCGAGCGCGCGAGTGCCATGCGTTCGGGGGCATGGACGACGCCGCGAACGAACAGGCGGTGGATCTTCAGCCGGTCAGGAACGAGGTGGTTCAGGCGCTGCAGCGAGATCGTCTGCGCGCCGAAGTCCACCAGCGTCAGGCTGACACCGGCGGCGCGCACGGCGGCCACGGCTTCGCGAATGCCGACCGTCTCGCCAAGCAGCGCGGCTTCGCTGACAAGCAGGTCCAGCGTGCCGGGAGGCAGTCCAGACGCGCGCGTCGACCTCAGCACCGCGTCGAGCGTGGCGCAGTCGCCAAGCGCCTCGCCGACAAGCGGTATCGACACTGTCAGCGGCCGGCCCTGGCCACCCTGCCAGGCGCGACCCCAGAAGCAGGCCTGCCCGAGCATGAACTCAACGATGCGCATGCGGGTCGCTCCGTCGGACCAGGCAGCGCCGACGCGTGCCGCAGGCAGCAGGCCCAGCGATGTCTTCCAGTGCGGCACCAGTTCGATGCCGATTGCCTGGTTGGAGGCCAGGGCCACCTCCGGTTGCGCCTGCATCAGCACGGCGTCGCGCTCGTCCAGACCGGCAAGCTCGGCGGCCAGGGCCAGGCGCGCCGGTTCGTGCGGCGGCGGAGCCGCGGCCCGACCGGCGAGGCCTGAATGCCCCCGCAACGAGCGCGCGTTGCGGTAGCCGCGCAGCGCCGAGATGACGATCGAGTGCAGGCGCTGCGCCGTGATCTCGGTCTTCAGGAAGTAGCCGTTGATCTCATAGCGACTCATGATGTCGCCCTCGGGCGCAACGCCGGGCTGGCCGGTGCGCAGCACGATCTGCATGTCGATGTCGCGCCGCTGCACGCGGATGTGCTGGACCAATGCGATGCCGGCATCGTCGGTCTCCATCACGACGTCGAGCAGGGCCAGCGCGATGTCGGCGTGGCGCGCCAGCAGGTCGCGCGCCTGTGCGGCCGAGTCGGCGCTCAGCAGTTCGACTTCGCGGCCCTCGAAAGAGAGGCCGGCGAGGATCAGGCGTGACATCTCGTGCACGGCCGGCTCGTCGTCGACGAGCAGCACGCGCCAGCGCGCGGGGTCGGTGGGTGAACGCGCGTCAGTGTTCATCGGATTGGGTCCTGGGCAACGCCCCGAGCATGCGCCTGACGTTCGCCGATCGCCGGGCGACGCGGGGAAAGTAGGCGACGAAGCGCACGCCGCGTCCGGGTTCGCTCTCCAGCGCGATGGTGCCACCGAGCTGCCGCGTCACGATCTGGTTGACGATGTACAGGCCCAGGCCGCTGCCGCCCGCCCCACGACGCGTCGTGAAGAAGGGCTCGAAGACGCGCGCCTGCAGTGCGGGTTCTATGCCACGGCCGTCGTCGATGAGTTCCAACCGCACCTCGTCGTCGTCACCGACGTGCGCATGCACGGTGATGCAGCCGCCCGGGCGCTCGGCATCGAACGCGTGTTGCGTCGAATTGATGGCCAGATTCGTCACCACCTGCGCCAGCGCGACCGGGTAGCTCTCCAGCTCGATGCCCGGCGCGATGTCGATGCGCACTTCGGCGCCCGCCTCCTCCAGGCGCGGCCGAAGATCGCGCAGCGTGTCCTCGACCAGCGCGCGCAGGTCGAAGCGGCGTCGCGCTTCGCTGATACGGTCCACCGCCAGCTGCTTGAAGTTCAGCACCAGCTGCGCCACGCGCGTCGCGTTGGAGAGCAGCAGGCGCGCCGATTCGGCGGCATCGCGCAGGTAGGTCTCCAACGCCGGCGCATCGAAGCGGCCTGCCTTTTGAAGTGATTGAGCTGCCGCGGTTCGGTCGCTCAGGTACGACGCGGTGCTGACCGAGATGCCGACCGGCGTGTTGAGCTCGTGCGCGACGCCTGCGACCAGGCCGCCCAGCGACGCGAGCTTCTCGGTCTCGACCAGGCTGGCGCGCGTGCGTTCCAGATGCTGCATCGATTCGAGCAACTCACGTTCGGACTGCTCCTGGCTCTCGTGCGACAGCACGATCCACCAGATGCCGAGCGACGCGACGACCAGCGTCGCGACGTACAGGCGCGTCATCACGTGCACAAGGCTCGCGCGATTCGTCACGTCGTGCAGGTCCATGAAGCGATAGGTCAGCAGGAACGCGGCGCCGAGCAGGGCCGCGGTGACGCTGAGCAGGCCCAGGAAGCGGCCAAGGCGGCGCAGCACGTGCGGCTGGAAGCGCAAGACGCCATCGGCGGCCGCAGCGCTGGCCGCCCCTGTCGACGCCGGCTGCTTGCAGTAGTCGTGGCAGTGCAACTCCAGCCCGCAGCACAGCGAGCAAAGCGGCCCGCTGTAGAACGGGCAGTGCGTCATGTCGGGCGCCTCGTACTCGCGTTCGCAGATGCAGCACTCGACGAGCGACGGTACCGGTCGGTCGCGATAGTGCTCGTCGCGCCGAGCGATGTAGTAGCGCCCGCGCGTCGCGTAAGCGATCGCGATGGCAGAAACGAACGACACGCCGAGGGCAATGAAACCGAAGAACGCGCGGCCTGCGGCGCCGAAGACGCCGGCGTAGGCCAGCAGCGCGACCACTGCGGCAATCACTGTGCCACCGCAGCCAACCGGGTTGAAGTTGTAGAGATGGCCGCGCTTGAATTCGATGTATCGCGGGCTGATACCGGTTCGCTTGAGCACGACGAGGTCGGCGACGAGGGCACCGATCCAAGCGATCGCCACCGAGGAGTACACCGAGAGGACTGCCTCGAGCGTCTCGAAGATGCCCATCAGCGACAGCAGAAGCGCGATGACCACGTTGAACACCAGCCAGACGACGCGTCCAGGATGGTAGTGCGCCAGACGGACGAAGCAGTTCGACCAAGCAAGCGAGCCGCTGTAGGCGTTCGTCACGTTGATCTTGACCTGCGACACGGTGACAAAGATGGCCGCCAGCGCGACGGCCAGCACCGGGTCGCCCACCACCTGCTGGTAGGCATGTACGAACATGTGCACAGGCTCGACGGCCTGCGCCGCGCTGCTGCCCATGCGAAGCGCCAGGACAGCCAGCAGGCTGCCCGCGGCCACCTTCAGCGCCCCAATGACGATCCAGCCTGGTCCTGCCGTGAGCAGCGCCGTCCACCAGGCGCGGCGATTGGCGGTGGTGCGGTCGGGCAGGAAGCGCAGGTAGTCGGCCTGCTCGCCGATCTGCGCCACCAGCGAGAAGAGCACGCCCGAAGCGGCGCCGACCATCAGCAGATTGACGCCGCCGCTGTTGCCGTCGAGCCCGGCGTAGGCCGTCCAGGCCGTCAGCAGTGCAGGGTCCTTGACGAGGATGAAGGCGAAAGGTGCGACCAGCATCACCACCCAGATCGGCTGCGTCCATGCCTGCAGCTTGTTGATCGAGGTGACGCCGAAGAACACGAGCGGGATGATGACGAGCGAACAAAGCAGGTAGCCCACTGGCAGGCTGAGGCCGAAGGCGAGCTGCAGCGCCTGCGCCCAGATCGCGGTCTCGATGGCAAAGAATATGAACGTAAAGGTCGCGTAGATCAGCGACGTGATCGTCGAGCCGATGTAGCCGAAGCCTGCACCGCGAGTCAGCAGGTCGATGTCGACGTTGGCAACGCTGCACCAATACGCGATCGGAAGACTGACGACGAAGATGACGATCGAGACGACGATGATCGCCAGCATCGCGTTCTGGAAGCCGTAGCTCAGCGTGATGCTGGCACCGATGGCCTCCAGCGCCAAGAACGAGATGCCCCCGATGGCGGTGTTGGCCACGGTGGCGGGTGACCAGCGCCGGTACGAGCTTGCGGCGTAGCGCAGCGCATAGTCTTCGAGTGACTCCTTGGCCACCCACGACTGGTACTCGCGCTTGACTCGCAGCATTGTCCGCGCCACTCCCGTCGACATGCCTTTACCGGAATCGGCAAGCGTATCCCAACCGGCGCGGAGGATGCCCCCCTGTTTGACCGCATGACGCCCGGGGCCTGGGGTGGTCAATCGCCCATTGACAGGACGTCGGCGGCAGTGAGAATTCGCGTGATTCCCCGAGACGCTGACGCAGTGTCCGGGACGCCGGATCTGCCCGCGTCGCTCAAGCGGCGGCCGATGCAGGCTCGGGACGCGAGCGAAGCAAATTCCATGGCGAGGTTGAACACCGGTCCCGAAGGCATGCCTGCGACGGCGTCGCTGGTGCGTGCCATCCATGCTGCGGCCGTGAACGCTGGCGATTGGCCGGAGGTCTTGGAGCGCCTGCGTGCGCATCTGGACGCCCGCGTGGTCACGCTCGGCCGGCACGAGTTCGTCACCGGCTCCGATTCGTTGATGGTCGAGTCGCCCGGCAGTCGGGCATTCAGCGGCGGCATGGCCGAATTCTCGGCGCGCAACCCCTGGTTCCTTTCCAGCGAGGACTACCTGCCGGGCCGCGTGATGACAGGCGATGAACTGATCAGCCATACCGATCTGCGCCGCACCGACTTCTATCGTGGGTTTCTGCATCCGCGCGGTCTGCTGCATCTGCTGTGCGGCGTGGTGGACCGGCGCCCACGCTGTGCACACGTGCTCGCTGTGTACCGCGCCGAGACGCAGGTGCCGTTCGACGCACGCGAAAAGGCCGAGTTGGTGGTTCTGCTCGACCACGTCACGTTGTCGCTGCAGAGCCAGTGGCGGTGGCAGGAGGCGCACGACCTGGCGCAGGCTCTGCTGGGTCTGTCCGACCATGACGCGAACCCGACCATCCTCGTCACCGCCGACGGCGAGCCGATCTACAGCAATCCGGCGGCGCAGTTGCTGCTGGAGCGCCACCAGGGCCTGCAGCTCGACGGTACGCGCCTGGTGGCGGCCAGTCCGGGCGAACGGCGGCTGCTCAGCGAAACGATCGCTCGCGTGGCGCGCGACGACACTTCGAAAGATTGCGTCGTACCAGAGGTTTTGACGCTGGCGAACGCGCCACCGCAACCGCCGGTGGTGGTGGTGGTCCGGGCTGCCGGCCAGGCCTTCTGCCGGCAGGTCGGAGCAAGCCGTGGCCTGGTGATGCTGGCAGTGCGCGGCAGCCACTCGGGCCACAACCCGGCGACCTGCGTGTTCGCGCGCCAGTATGAGCTCACGGCGGCGCAGTCGAAGGTGAGCGCGCTCGTCTTCGCGGGCCAATCTCTGTCGACGATCGCGCAGTCGCTGAACCTGTCGGAGAACACGGTGCGCAGCCACCTTAAGCAGATCTTCCAGAAGACCGACACCCACGGGCAAATGGAGCTCGTTCATCTGCACGCGCGCGTGTGCCCGACGCTGCCGTAGCGGCGGTGCGAAAGCGGCTGCTCGGCGAACTCACCGTTGCGGGTGACCCGGTTCTCACCCGGATGGGTGAGGTGCCATGACCCGAGAAGGTGAGTGCGGTTCACCCAGCACGCTGTCCCCTGCCTGCTGCACACCGGTGAGTCGGCGTGCCCGCACGAGGGGATTCGCCACCACGGCGCGCTGCCTACGATCCGACATGCCGTCGTCGCCACGGCGGCCGGCCATCCTGTGTCGGCAGCGCGGCAGACGCACCCACGGCAAACGTCCGTGACGGCTCCTGGAGGAGGGAACCCGCCATGACTGGCATCGATGTCGTACTCACCGCCTGTCTGCTGGCCAACGCTGCCGGCCTCGGCGCTGCCGCCTTCGTGCTGTTGCGGCCGCGAGCGCAGCCGACCGGCCCACGCCTGCTCAGCTTCGCGATGGGCGTGCTCGTCGGAACTGTGCTCCTGGACCTGCTGCCGCACCTGTGGGAAGCGACGGGCAGCTTCGTCACGCTCACGGCGTTGTTCGCCGTCGCCCTGCTGGGCAGCTGGTGGCTCGACCGCGTCTGCCCCTGCGTTGGGCATCCGCACGCCGGCGGGTCAGGCTCGGCCGGCCATGCTGCGCAAGATGCACCGGTGGCGCCGGCACGGCGCGGTGTGCTGCTCTGGGTCGGTGACTTTGTGCACAGCGTCGTCGACGGCGCCGTCATTGGTGGCGCGCTGGCGTTGGGGGTGGTGCCCGGCAGCGTCGCCACGATGGCGGTGGCGATCCACGAGGTGCCGCGCCGCATCGCCGTCGTGACGCTGCTTGTGCGGGCGGGGCACCATCCGCTGCGCGCGTTGCTGATCACTTTGGGCACCGGAACCGGCACCTTGGTCGGCGGCGCGCTCGTGTGGTGGTGGGCCCCTGCGGTGTCGCTGCTGATGCCTGTCGCGCTGGCGGTGGCGGCGGCGGCCCTGTTCTACGTTGCGCTCGCTCATTCGCCGAGCCTGTTCGGCGCTGCGTGGCGGCAGCGCCTTGCGGTCGAGCGTGCGTTGCCCTTTTCAGCGGGCCTGCTGCTGATCCACCTTTCGCACCACGTGCATGAACTGCTTGGCTAGCGGCGCATAACCGACGGTGCCTTTCTGGGCGGCGTCGTCCGGTCCGGGCTGCCGGCACCCCTGCGCAGGGGTGTAGCGAGCGTCAGCTTACCACGCGGGTGGTCGTCGCCAATGGGTCGAACTGCGTCGCCGGCGAGCGGCGGCTTCCGAGCAGCGAACCTCTTACGACGGCTATCCGGCGATGAGTCCGTCGACCTGGCCGGCTCAAGCCGACCCAACCCGGCCAAGCCGCTCAAAGGCAAGAGCGGTCGGTCGGCGCACCTGAATCGAACTTCGAGATCGTGACCGAAGACGCAGCCACTGACTGTTGTGTCGAAGACTTCCCGCGAACAAGGGCGATGAAGGGGAGAATCGCGATACGCAGCGCGCTCACCGCCAACGGTACCCACTTCGTCGTGAGTAGGCACGCCGCTCCTCGATGCTACGCAGGGAGAGCCATGAGCGAAGACCACGGCAAGAAGATGCACGTGTCCTACACCGAGGCGCAGCGCGAGGCCGAGAGGCTGTCTCGTACCCACAAGCAAGGATTCAAGCCCTACAAGGTCGGCTCTATGTGGGCTGTCGGAGGGATGCATGTCAAGAAGGCTAAGTCGGTGAAGTCTCTTGCTGACCTGCACGAGCTCCTTGATCCATATAAGGATGGCGACGTTGACGCCAGCATTGATGCGTACATCTCCGACATCGCGACTGAGGGTTTGGTTTCGGCGAGCGAAGAGGTAGGAGCCCAGCAGAAGTGGGTCCTCCTGTCTGCGGAGACGAAACGCGGCTGTGACATCGGCATGTCACCTTCGAATACGACCGTCTACCTTGTCTTGAGTCTCAAGAAGTCTGACCAGGAACTGCAGATCAAGATGGGCGGAAAGTTTGCTGTTCACATTCCTGTGGTCAAGAGGCAGTGCGGAACGCTGCTGAACAAGACGGTTCGCTGGTACACCTGGAACAGCGCGGCGAAACGAACCAACTGGTCTCCTGATGAGTGGTTCTATCTGGTTGAAGAGGACGCCGATCATGAATGAGCCGTTCCTTCAAGTCCTCGGCCTTTCCGTCATGGCTGACTACTTCAACGTCAGCTTCCTTCGCGGGAACGGGCGAGGCTATGACCTGAACTTCCTGTGCATGAGATCGATAGCTCCGCATTTCGCCAATGTCTTTGCTGGGCTCGAGGCAAGATGCCAGGGCTGGGACTGTGAGGAGGATCCGCGGTACGGCTGGATCGAGTTCCAAACCGAGGATGACAAGGACAAGGTCGATGACTACTTCTCACAGTTCAACGCCATCAACCGGAAGACTGCGCTCATTGCAATGCCGGACCTTTATGAAGGTACGGACAAGGTGAAGCCAGATCTGTGCGACTGGTATCTCGCCGCGATCGAGGAGTTCATTGCAGGCGACTTTCGATCGAACATCGCGATTCCGATGGGCATTTCCGATCTCGACCAGACAGTCAGGATGTTCATGGTCTACAAGCCGGAGGGTTTGGTGGGGCGTAAGCGCGCGGCGAACCCGTCTTGACGACGGGTAGCGAGTTCAGGTTGCTGCTTGAACCGGCTGCCAGCGATGCGGCAGCAATTCACCGACGCGGCTGGCCGGCTGCGTGGGCAGCCGCTCGAGCACATCGCGCAGGTACGCGTAGGGGTCGTGCCCGTTGATGCGCGCCGAGTGCACCAGGCTCATGATCGCTGCGGCACGCTGGCCCGCGCGCAATGACCCGGCGAACAGCCAGTTCGAGCGCCCGAGCGCGATCGGCCGGATCTGGTTCTCGACCCAGTTGTTGTCGGCCGGCAGCCTGCCGTCGTCGATGTAGCGCACCAGCGCGGCCCATCGGCTCAGGCTGTAGTCGATGGCCTTGGCGGTGGCCGAACCGTCGGGCACCTTCAGGCGATGCGCCTGCAGCCAAGTGTGCAGCGCCTTAGCCCAGGGTCGTGATCGTTCCTGGCGTATTCGCTGTCGCGCCGCGGCATCCAGGTCGCGGACCTCGTCTTCGACCTTGTACAGCCTGCCGAACAGCTCCAGCGCTTCGTGAGCGATCTGGCTCTGGTGGTTGGCCCACAGCTCGTAGAACTTGCGCCTGGCGTGCGCCAGGCAGCCGGCCTCGACAACGCCTTGTTCGAACAGCGCCTTGTAGCCGCTGTAGTCGTCGCACACCAGCGTGCCGCGCCAGGCACCGAGGAACGCCCTGGCATGGCGCCCGGCGCGGCTGTCGGCGAAGTCGTAGACCACCGCCTTGGTCGGCTCGAACGCCCCCGTGCAGTAGCTCCACAGGTACGCCCGGTGCGTCTTGCCGTGGCCCGGCTTGAGCATCGCAACGGGTGTCTCGTCGGCGTGCAGCACGGCGTGCTGCAGCAGTTCGGCCTTCAGCGCATCGACCAGCGGCTGCAGTTGCACCCCGCAGGCGCCGACCCACGCGGCCAGCGTCGAGCGCGGGATCGCCAGACCCGCCCGCTCGAAGATGCTCTCTTGGCGGTATAGCGGCTGGTGGTCGATGTACTTGGCCACCAGCACCTGCGCCAGCAGACCCGTGGTCGGGATGCCCTTGTCGATGATGTGCGCCGGCACCGGTACCTGCACCAACGTCTCGCACTTGGCGCACACCCACTTGCCGCGGATGTGGCGCTCGACGCTGAACACGCCCGGCTGGTAGTCCAGCTTCTCGGCCACGTCCTGGCCGATGCGCTGCAGCGCGCAGCCGCAGGCGCATACGGTGTTGTCCGGCTCGTGGCGAATCTCGCGCCGCGGCAGGTCCGCCGGAAGCGGCTGGCGCTTGGGCACTTGCCTGTCGCGCTCGACGGGCGCCTCGGGCGCGAGCTGCTCGAGTTCGCGCTGCAGCGCCTCCAGGTCGGCATCGATCGCCTCTTCGAGCAGGCTCTTCTGCTCGGCGTTGAAGTGTTCGCTCCTGGCGGCGAACTTCAGCCGCTTGAGCACGGCCATCTCGTGCGTGATCTTGTCGATCGTTGCCTGTTTGAAGGCGATCTCGCGGTCGCGCCGCTGGATCTCGGCATCCTGGGCGACGACGCGGCCCATCAACGAGCGCACGACCTCGCGCAGTTGCTGCGCGTCCAGGGTCTTCAGTTGCGCTTCGTCGATCACGAGACGTGATGATGCCGCGCACGACGTGCATGCGCATCGGCACATTCGGCAATTGAAGTGCGCGGCTACAACACCGCCGACTACAACACGGTGATCGCGCCAGCCTCGCCGATGCGCTGCCACGGCAGCCCGAGCACCAGCGCGTCGAGTTGCGGCCGCGTCAGGCTCAGCGTGCTGCCGCTGTCCTTCGGCCAAACGAACTTGCCCTGGTGCAGCCGGCGCGCGGCCAGCCACACGCCAATGCCATCGTGTACGAGCACCTTCATGCGGTTGGCGCGGCGGTTGGCGAACAGGTAAGCGTGGTGCGGTCGCGCGGCGCCGAACACCATCACGACCCGGGCCAGCGCCGCTTCGGTGCCCGCGCGCATGTCCAGCGGCTCGACCCCGAGCCACACCGCTTCAATCTTGATCATGCGTGCGGATCAACGCAGCAGCTTGCGGGTGAAGGCCGCCAGTTCGGCCCGGGCATCACCCGGCCAGGTGATCGCTACCGTGGTTGCGCCGCGGCGCAGTTCGACGCGAACATCGGCTGGCACGCTCGCCTTGGCAGGCGCAGGCAGCGCAACCGGAACGAACGTCGTTGCAATCGGCTTGGTGGCCACGCCGACTTCGCGCGCCAGCTGCCGCCAGCGGTGCACGACGTTGTCGTTGATGCCGTGCGACATCGCCACCTTGGCCACCGACGCGCCCGGGGCCTCGCACTCAGCCAGAACCTGCTCCTTGAACTCCGCGTCGTAGCGTCGCCTCGCCTTGGACTTCTCGCTTGCCATCGTGTCCACCTGTCGTTACGTGGACACGATCCTTCACGGCCGTCACTCAGCGTTCAAGATGGGTTCGCTGAACGCATACGGTGGGGCTCTACCCTGGGACGCAGATCTTCAGGGACTCGCCTGTTCGGTTCGTCGCCCAGATGGGCCATGAGTGACCGCTGACCGTCAACGTCCGCGACAGTCACCTCTTGGCCGGGCCCGGTGGCCGCGAACGACTGCTTCGTAGACGCCAAGCCCGAAAGAGCTCGGTCCGAGCGTCGGGCGGCTTCGGAGGAAGTCCGACAGACAGGTTTGGGTCGAGTCCACCCCTTGCTGAGGGGCCGCTTCCAGGCAGGCAACCGTCAACGACTGCTCTGCGGCGGTGAACCCGGCAAGCGGTCGGTCATGTGCCGACCCACAGCTGCCGTTCATGGACAGTTTGAACTGCGCGAGAGCCTAGCCTCCTTCTAACGCGCTTCGCTTCCGCGAAGCGGCCGTTCGTCGTCTCCGGCAATCGACTCTAAACCCTGCCCGATCTGCTTCAGGTCCTTCGCAGCGTGTCATTGCCAAGTGTTGCGCCGTTGCGGTACTGCGCCGACGCGACACGCTTGCGCGCTCGGCTGGCACGGAAGCGAGACAGCTCGCGTCCCCTGCGTCCGCGAAGCCCCCCCACCTGGCACGGAAGCGAGACAGCTCGCGTCCCCTGCGTCCGCGAAGCCCCCCCACGGACGTGTCGCCGGACGCTTCCCGTCTCGTCGGCGGATTGCAGTCTATGGATACTGCGCCGCGCCGTGGTTCGGCACGCGCCGGCGGCTCCACAGGGCAAGCGCGATGAGCGCGCTGCAGCACAAGGCACTGAAGCCATGAACGACGCAGACGATGGTGTCGCCAATCGCCACCGCGGCGTAGAGCGCTGTCGACAGGTTTGCCATCGCGAACAGCACCCACGTCAGGTGAGAGAACGAGGCGGCTGCAGCCGGCCGACGCAGCAGCATCAGCATCTGTGGAAGGTACGCCACGATGCGCAGGACGTTGCACCCGGCAAAGAGGATCAGCGTCAGATCGGCGGTGGTCATGTCGATGTCCCCCGGTCAATGGGTCTGCGCAGCTAGGCGGACGATGCTTCGGTGTACCCGGTCATTGCCCAGGCATCGCCGAACTACGGCATGCGGTCAGCCGCGGCTCCGCTCCCGTGGTCGGACGCAAAGCACAGCTCGACCCGCACGCCATCGGGATCGCGCAGGAAGATCTGCCAAATGTCGCTGTCGGCCAGGCGCCGGCCTTCGAACGCCTGTCCGGCCGCGCGCAGCCGCTGCTCGACGGCGAGCCGGTCTTCGGCGTTGAGCGCAAAGTGGTCGATAGTGCCCTCCGCTTCGGGGCGTCCCGCCGGCGCGGCCGGGACCAGTCGTGGCAGCAGGTGCACCACGGCTGCGTTGCCGACGTAGAGCCAGCGCCCGGGTACCGGGATCGCCGGCCGGGGGCCGATGCGCATGCCGAGCAAATCGCAGTAGAAGCGTTCGGCCCGCTCGAAGTCGGCGCTCCGAACCGTGACATGTCCGAGTGAAAGCAGCATCGCGTGACTCCCGGTCTCGCCGCGCTCAGGGCCTTGCAGCCGCGGCCGAGATGGACGGGACCGCAACGGCAGCGCCCGGCTTCGGCGCCCATCGCCTTATCTCTTCCCGGATCACCCTTGTGAACTCGACAGCGCTATGCACGCCGGGCATGGCTCCCATGGCGGCCAGGCGTTCCTTGACGGGCGGCGCGGCCATCGCCTTCTGCAGTTCGGCCTCCAGCCGCTGCAGCACGGCCGGCGGGGTGTTGGCCGGCGCGAGCACGCCGAACCAGGACAGCGACTCGAAGCCGGGCAGCCCGCTCTCGCTGACCGTGGGCAGGTCAGGAGCCGCCGGCGCGCGTGCGGTGGAGGTGACGGCCAGCGCGCGCACCTTGCCTTCCTTGGCCATCGGCAGCGCCAGCGTGATGTTGCCGAACATGAGCTGCGTGCGCCCGGAGATGACGTCCGGCCACGGGTTGCCGGGGTTGGGCACGTGCACCATGTCCAGGCCGGCCATGCTGTTCATCAACTCGCCGGCCCGGTGCTGCGAGAACCCGATGCCGCCCGACGAGTAGCTGAACTTCCCCGGCTGGCTGCGCACCAGCGCCAAGAGTTCCTGCACCGTGCGCGCCGGGACCTCGTTGGCCACCACGAGCACGTTGGGCGTGACGACGAGTTGTGCGATCGGCGCGAGGTCGCGCAGCGTGTCGTAGGGCGGCTTGACGCCGTACGCGCCACCGGACAGCACCAGCGCGGCGTCGCCGGAGAGCACCAGCGTGTGGCCATCGGGCGCTGACTTGGCGACGCGGTCCACCCCGATGGTGCCGCCGGCGCCGGGAACGTTCTCCACCACGACGCTCTGCGCCATGGATTCGGCCAGCGTCGGCGCGATCAGTCGGCCCAGAACGTCAGGGGCGGTACCGGCGGCGAACGGCACCACCAGGCGGATTGGCTTGCTGGGGAAGTGGGCCGCGTCCTGCGTCTGGGCCCGGGTCGGGCCGGAGCCCGCGCACAGCAGCAGGACGGTGGCGAAGATCAGGTGGGGCTTGCGGTCCATATGGCGCTCCTTCGGTGGCGTGTCGCCATGGTGATCCAGCGGGCGCTGGAGCAGTCAAGGCACGGCTCAAGTTCATCTCAGGGATTTCTCATGCCTGCGCCGCCGCGGCCAGTGAAATCGGGATGAACTTGCGGCAATATCGTCGACTGCGATGCGTCCAACTTCACCGCCGTTGCCCGACCCGTTTGTGCTGGGCCCGTGGCACGTCCACCTGGCCCTCGACGAGGTCGCGGGATGGGGGCCGCAAGCGGGGCAGGTGCACAAGCTCGAACCGCGGGCGATGCGGCTGCTGGCCGTGCTGGCGCAGGCCGGCGGTGCCGTGGTGCGGGCCGACGACCTGCTGGACGCCGTCTGGCCCGGACTGGTGGTCACCCCCAGTTCGCTGTACGACGCCGTGGCGCAGTTGCGCAAGGTGCTGGGGCCGGACCACATCGCCACGGTGCCGCGCAAGGGCTATCGGCTGGTGACGCCGGTCCTGCCGGCCCAGCCCGCGGTCGCGTCGGTGCAACCAGCGGCGACACCGGCCCTGCCCGAACCCGCTGCGCCGACCACGGAGCCCCGCCTGGGCCCCCGCTCGGTAGCTGTGCTGCCGTTCGTGATGCGAGGATTGCCGGATTCGTTGTCGTTCCTGAGTGAGAGCCTGACCGGCGCCCTGATCTCGGAGCTCTCGCGCCAGCCCGGCCTGGCGGTCGTGGCGCTGGGCACCATGCTCACGTTCGGGCAGAAGCATCCGCCGCCGCACGCGCTGGCCGCAGACCTCGGTGTGCGCTTCATCGTCGACGGCCAGCTCGAACAGCGCGAGGAGACGCTGCACGTGGGCGTGCAGGTCGTCGATGGCCGCCGCAGCACGCAGACCTGGGCCGACGAGATGACATTACCGACCCAGGCTTGGCATGCGACTGCGTCCGTGGTCGTGGGCCGGCTGGCGCGCGCGCTGCGATTCGAGCTCAACGACCTGGCCAGCCGCGAGGCCCCTGTGTCTGCCAGCGATGCCGAGATGCAGGCGCGCGCCTTCGCGGCGCAGGCCTGGGTGCAGTTGTACGCCCGACCGCAGACGCCCGACACCAACGAGCGCGCCACACGGCTGGCCCGCTCGGCGGTCGCCATGTCTCCCGAATTGAGCCAGGGATGGATGTGCCTGGCCTATGCCGACTGGCGCGCCAGCAACTACCGGTGGAGCGACGAGCCGCGCGACGAGCAGTTGGCGCGGGCCCTGGCGCAGGCCGAGCGCGCCGTCGCACTGGACCCGCGCGACCCCGACGCGCACTACGTGCTGTCGCTGGCTGCACGCAACCGGGGGCAGCGGCAGCGGGCCGACGAGGTCCTGCGCCACTGCCTGCGCTTGTCGTCGTCGTACGCGCCCGCGTACGGGCTGCTGGCCCTGTCGCTGGAACGGCACGGGCGACATCAGGAGGCGCTGGCCTACTGCGACAAGGCGTTCGAACTGAGCCCGCTCGAACCCTTGCGCGTGATCTGGCACTGGGTCCGGGCGGAGACTTGCCTGGCCCTGGATGATCCCAAGACTGCCTTGGACGAGGTGGAGCGCGGCCTGGCAGTCAACCCGTCGTACGGGCAGTTGTACGTGGTGGGCGCTGCCGCCGCGTGGCGCATGGGCAGCGCTGGCCATGCGCAGGAGTGGGTGGCGGCGCTGCGCCAGCATCCGGCGTTCTGCAGCGTGGAGGCCGTCCGCGCGACATTCGAGCGCACCTTCGATCCAGCCTGCATCGGTCAGTTGGAAAGGCTGCTTGACTCGCTGAGCGACGCGGGCTTGGCTCCACGGTGAGGCTCGCGGGCGCGTGAGCCAGTGGTTCGTCAAGGACGGGACCTCTGCGCTCCCACATCGGAGGTCGCACGTCGGCGACGCTCGACCTCGCAAGGGCCGACGGTTCACGGACGTGGACAAGATCTTCGGGCCTCCTCGAGAGCTCGTCCCTGGCTGGGTCGGGCCGAAGTGAGATGCGGGTTGGTTACCGAAAGCTGCTCTTCAGATGCGCGCGGCGGTCAGAGTCTCGAGCGCAAGGCGACCGGCCGCTTGTGGCCCGATCGGGTCGAGGAGCGGCCCTGACTCGTTTCTGCAGAGAGGTCGTTCACGGCCACTCCAGGGCCGGAGTTTGGAGCGCCGAGCCACCAACCGCTGCTCGCCGTCAACGGTCCGCCCCATTTCATACGTGAGTCACACTCCTGAGGCGAGACCGCGTCCTGGTCGCTGAAGCTGGCGCCGCGAAACCCGCTGAACTCCACAATGCCGACGCGAATGCTCATGGAGATTTCTCAGCGTCGTTCGTGAGCCTCAACCGTATGGCACGAACCACCGCCTCGGCGAAGTAAACGAAACCAAGGCGCTGGTACAGCAGCAATGCGCGCCGGTTGTCCGCCATCACGTGCAGAAAAGGAATCTCGCCGCGCTGAAGCTGACGCTGAACCAGCGCGGAGGTCAGGATGCGCGCATGACCACGGCCTTCGTACTCCGCGGCCGTGCACACTCCGCTGATCTCGCGCCAGGCAGCGGCCTTCATGCGTTCGCCCGCCATCGCCACCAGCCGCTTGCCGTCGAAGAGGCCCAGATACTCGCCGAGTTCAAGGCTGCGGGGGCCGAAGGGGCCTGGACGAGTGGCCAGGGCCAGCGCAACGGCCTGATCCGCATCGCGCGCATCGAGAATCCGCCAGGGTTGCCGCTTCGGCAGCGGCAGCGGCAGCGGCATCGGCGCGCCGCGCCAGACCAGGCGCAACAGCGGAACCTCGTGAACGAGCTCCCAATCCGCGGGCATCGGGCCGGTCCATCCGTCGCCATACAACAGTTCGCCGGCAGCGGTGTGCTGCGTCAGCGCGCTCAGGTCGACCTGCGCCGGCTCGGCAAAGGCGATTGGCGGCGCAAAGCCGTGCAAGTAGCGACGCGCGCTTTCGCTTCCCACCGTCGATGCACGGTGCGCTACCGAAAGCGTGTGCCAAGCCGGGTTTTCGAGGGGATGTGACATCGGGCTGCCCGTAGTCGGCGTCATCGGGTTTCAATGCCGGGCCTGTAGCCAGGTGAGGACGGATGCCGCATCGGCATCGGGCGGCATGACCGGGTACCAAACCTGTCGCACCCGCCCAGCGGAGATGGCCAGTGTTAGGCGCTTCACCAGCGACTGCCCTTGCACATCGAAAGTGGGCAGCCGCAGTGCGCGGACGAGGGCGAGACCCGCGTCACTGAGCAGCGCGTACGGCAGGTGCAGTCGCTCGACCGCCTCGCGCTGGTACTCCGTTTCCTGCGTACTCAAGCCGTAGACCGTGGCACCGAGGGCGCGAAATGCGGCGTGTGCGTCGCGGTAGCCGCAGGCCTGCGGGGTGCAACCTCGGGCGCCTGGAATGGCGTTCCAGTTCGACAACCCACCGGGCGGATCCTGGTCGGGCCGGCCGGTGCGCGGGTAGCAGAACAAGATCAGCCAGGGCGACGAGATCAGACCGAGGTTCACGATCTCCCCCGCAGTCGAGGGTAACGAGATCTCGGGCATCGGCATACCGACCAGATGGTCGCAAGCCCCGTCATCGACAGGAACTGGCAAACCGTCGGGCAGGCGGTGGAGGTCGTCGGTTCGCACAGACTCAGCTTCGGTGGATGTCGCGTGATCGCAGGATGCAGGGGCGCCGTCCTCCGCGCGTCCTTCCACCAGACTTCGCGTGTCGGACCGGCATTGCCGCGGCGACGCGGCGGGACGTTCAGCGGACGCCGTCGCTTCACAGTGGCTACTGCGCCCACTCCGCGTGACACCACGAACCTCGCCACCATGCGCGTCCTGCAACCTCTCATCGCGTGGACGCACCGCCTGCGACCCCGGCTCATGCTCGACATCCTCCGCACACAGATCAGCCGCACCGTTCCTTTCGCTCGTCATCTGGGGGTCTCGGTCGAGGAGATGCAGGCTGGCCGCGCGCGGACCCTGCTGGTCGAGAAGCCGGAGCTGCTCAACCATGTCGGTACGTTCCACGCAGGGGCGGTGTTCACGGCCTGCGAAGCGGCATCCGGAGCGGCGTTGGTGGCGGTGCTGGCGCCGGTGGTGATGCAGGTGCGCTTCGTGGTGCGCGACGCCACGATCGACTATCTGAAGGCGGCGCGCGGCGCCCTGCACGCGCAGGCCACCGTGGTCGACGAGATCGAGCCAGTCCTGCAAGCACTGGAGGCCGCGGGCCGCGTCGAGGTGGCCATCGACGTCTGCGCCCGCGGTGCGAAGGACGAGGTCGTCGCCAAGGCCACGTTCAACTGGGTCGTGCGCCGTGCCCCGGACGCGGCGAAAGCGTGAGACTGAACCGGGCGGGGCAGACGGTGACACCTGCTCGCACCCTGCGCCTCACCCGGCCCAGAACACGGCGGGTCATGCCCTTTTGCCGTCATGCTTGATCGGCGTGGGCCGGTCGGCCTAAAGTGTTGACATGGACCCGTCGCGTACCGCCAGCTTGGCAGCTCCCGCCCTCGGCCCGCGTCACTACCGCGGCGAGTACGACGCGCATGCGCACGAGCATGCGCAGGTGCTCATCGGCCAGGCCGGCCTGCTGGAGCTGGAGGTGGACGGGCATGCGCACTTCGTTGACGCGGCCTGCGGCCTCGTCGTGCCTGCCGGTGCGATGCACAGTTTTCGCGCCAGCGCCCCGGCACGGTTGATGGTGCTGGACAGCCCGCCGAGTGATGGTTTGGAGCGCTGCCGGCGCTTCGTGCTCCCGCTTCGCTGGCGCGAGCGCGCCGACACGCTCGATGCCATCGATATCCTGAACGAACTGGACGCGGCGCGCCTTCGCTTGCTTCGCCGGCCGATCCGGCTCGATGTCATCGATGAAGCGCTCGACGCCGACCTGGCCTTCCAGTGGACCACGTCGCGGCTGGCGGCGCTCTTCAACCTCAGCGCGCAGCGCTTCCACGCCCGTTTCGTCGAGCTGACGGGCCAAACCCCGATGGACTACGTTCGCCGCAAGCGGCTGAGCGCCGCGCAGCGCCGGCTGAAGGACGGCTGGCCTCTCGAGACGACGGCGTTGCAGGTGGGCTACGCCTCGGCCAGCGCGCTGGCCTACGCGCTTCGGCGCGACTGCGGCGTCGGTGCACGCGGGCTGCGCCGCGAGGCTTGACGGACGAAGCGGGACCGCGCCGAGGACGAGAGTCTCTCGACAGTAGACGCCAGGGCGCCGGGCACCATCCCTGGCATGGACACGCAACTGCGCAGCCCCCATCTGGGCATCGTGCTCGTGCTGCTGGCCGCCTTCCTGTGGGGCACCACCGGCACCGCGCGAGCTCTGGCCGACACCAGCCTGGCGGCGTCATGGTTCGGCGCCCTGCGTCTAGCTCTGGCAGCCGCCTTCTTCGCCGTGTTGTCCGCCTTGTCCAGCCCCCGCGTGAGTGCTGCGGCTGCGCCGGCGGCCAGCCACTCGGGCTTCGTGCTCGCCGGCCTGTGCATGGCCGGCTACAACCTCGCGTTCTTCGCCGGCATCCACCTCACGGGCGTTGCGCTCGGCACGGCGCTTGCGCTGGGCAGCGGCCCCCTGTGGACCGGCCTGCTGCAGGCGCTGCTGCTCCGTCGCCGGCCGGGCGCGAGCTGGTGCATCGGAACGGGCCTGGCCGTGCTGGGTGGCGCGCTGATGGCTGGACTGCTGGACACCGACGGTGCTGACGTGAACGCCTGGGGCGTGCTGCTGTGTCTGGCGGCCGGCCTTTGTTATGCCGTGTACACCCTGGTGACGCAACGGCTCGGCGCCTCCGTGCCCCCGCTGAAGGTCACGCTGCGCGCGTTCACGATCGCAGCCGCGGTCGCACTGCCCTGGGCGTGGGCTGATGCCGGTGTGCCAACGCTGGAGCGCAGCGACTGGCTGGCCGTGCTGTACGTGGGCGTGGTCACCGCCGGCTTGTCGTACCTGCTTTTCGGCCTTGCGCTGCGCCACATCTCGGCCGCCACCGGCGTGACCCTGGCACTGCTGGAGCCGGTGGTGGCCTGCGTGCTCGCGGCCACCGTGCTGGGCGAGTCGGTCTCGGGCCCGGCCTGGATGGGCCTCGTGCTGGCGCTCGGCGGCGTGGCGCTGGTGATGCGAGCGGAACTTCGCGTGGCGCCAACCAGCCCGCGCGCCGCACACCCCCAGGGCAAGGAACGGTCGTGGCAGGCCGGCTGACTCTGCGCCCGCTCCGGGCCGCGGACGCCGAAGCCTTCGTCGCTGCCGCGCGCCGCAGTCGCTGGCTGCATCGGCCGTGGCTGACCGCGCCCTGCACGGCGGCTGCGTTCGGCAAGCACCTGGACCGCTTCGAGGCGCCGGGCTCGTACGCCTTCGTCGCAGAACTCGGCACGTCGCAACAACTCGTTGGAGCGCTGTACCTGACGAACATCGTGCACGGCCCGTTCTGCAGCGGGTACCTCAGCTACTGCGCCTTCGCACCCCTGCAAGGGCAGGGGCACATGAAGCAGGCGTTGTGGCAACTCGTGCGCATCGCGTTCGGCGATCTCGGGCTGCACCGCATCGAGGCCAACATCCAGCCCGGCAACGCGGCGTCGATTGCACTGGTTCGCGGCTGCGGCTTCGTGCGCGAGGGCTACTCCGCGGCCTACCTCAAGATCGGCGGCCGCTGGCGTGACCACGAGCGCTGGGCCTTGGTGAGGCCGGCACGTCGAGGGGCGGCCCGGGGATGAAGATCGCAGTCACCGCAGCGAAGTTGGACGCGCCCTCGGTCGCCGTGTCGCGGGCGATGGATGCCATGGCCAGCGCCAATGAGATGCCCTCGCTCGAACTCGGCATTCAGCGTTACCCGGAGGTTCGCGTGGATGGCCAGCCCGTGGCGATCAAGCTCAAGCGCGGGCTGGCGCTGCTGGCCTTGCTCTCCGAGTTTGGCCGCAAGGTCGCGCGCGCGCAGTTGATCGACCTGCTCTGGCCGGACGCCACGGCGGAGATTGGCCGCGCGCGGCTGAGGCGGCTTGCACACGAGGTCAACCAGGTCCTGGGGATGAACGCCGTTGCCGGCGACCACGATTCGCTGTGGCTGTCCGGCGGCGCGGCCTCGTTGCCGTCCGATGTCGAGCGCGTGCGTCGCGCGGCACGCCAACTCGTCGCTGATTCGATCCATCCCCAGAGCCGGGAGTCAGTGGAGCTGTTGCTCGCTGCCGGTGCCCATCAGATCCTCGACGGCTTCGACCTCGGCGTGGAGACCTTCGATGCCTGGCTGTCGCGACGGCGGGCCGAGCAACAGCAACTCGTCGCGCGCGCGCTCCAGCGGGCGGCGGAACAGCTGCTGGCGGTGGGCCAGGCGGTGCTGGCCGAGGAGGTGGCGTCCAGGCTCACGACGCTGGAGCCTCTGGCCGACTCGGGCCACGCCCTGCTGCTGGCCGCGCTCGCGCAGCTGGGTGACCTCGCTGCGGTGGAAGGGCGCTACTTCGCCTTTGCCGAACTGCTGCGGTCCGAGCTTGGCGTGCGGCCGTCGCCCACCTTCGAGTTGAGCTATGCCGAGGCGCGCAGGGCGGCCGCCGCTGACGCGCCCGTCCTGACCGAGCGGCCGCCTTCGGGCGCCCCTCGCATCCTTTTCGCGGATACGAGCGACGGCGCCGTCGCCTACCTGGAGCTGGGCAGTGGGCCACAGACCCTCGTCATCCTGTTCGGGCTGTGGTCGCACGTCGAGGTGAGCTGGGAAGAACCGACCATCCGTTCGATCCTTCTCCGGCTGGCCCAGCGCTACCGCGTCGTGCTGATGGACCGGCGCGGCACGGGCGTCTCTGAGCGCCTTGTGCTCGACCAGTCCGTGCCGGCCGGCGTGGAGGACCTCGACGCCGTGCGGCGCACGCTGGGCGTGGACAGGCTCTGGCTGTTCGGCAACTCGGCCGGGGGCCTGATCGCCATCGAGTACGCCGCGACGCACCCCGATGCGGTCGAAGGTCTGGTGCTCTATGCCACCAGCGCCAAGGGCTGTTGGTCACCGGATTTCCCCTGGGCCCCTACGGCCGAACAGTTCGACACCTGGGCCGCCCGCCTGCAGTCGGGCTGGGGAGGTGCCACGAGCCTGGAGAAGTTCGCGCCGTCGCAGGCCAGCGACCCGGTCGCCCAAGAATGGTGGGCGCGCCTTCTGCGCCAGGCCATGTCGCGCAACAGCCTGCCGACGCTGTTGCGCGAGGCCAGCCGCATGGACGTGCGGCATCGCCTGGCCCAGCTGCGCTTTCCGACGCTCGTGCTGCAGCGCGAAGGCGACCGCGTGGTCCGGCCGGAGATCCCACGCTATCTCGCGCAGCACATCCCGGGGGCTCGGCTCACCATGCTTCCGGGCGACGACCACAACCTGTGGGCCGGCGACGTGGGTTCGGTGCTCGATCGGGTCGAGGCCTTCATCGCGAGCTCTGCCGAGCGCCACTCACGGCCATGACAGCAGCACCTCGACCACACGTGCTTGATCCAGTGCCAGGCACTCGCCCATAAGTTGCTTGAACTCGACATCCACCGGATGCTGCGAGTTCGCGAACGCCGCGCTGGAAGCGGCGAGGTCGGGCCCGCTCGTGTAGATCAACAAGGCGGCCCCGGCTCCCGAACGATCGAGGGCCACCACCTCCACCTCCAGGCCTTCGGCCTGCAGCACCTGGCCGAGTGCGTCGCGGCGCTTGTCCAGGCCTTGAATCCACGCCCTCAGGCGCGGCTCGGTCCCGGCGATGATAGGCACACGAATCAGCTGTCTTTGCATGCGGGCTCTCCGGCACTCATCAGGTCGGCGGCGCGCGCCGCGACGAAGTCCGGCATCGCGGTGGCTTTGCGAGCATCCGTGTCGAGGTAGGCAACCACCAGCTCCATGGTCGCGACCTCGCGGCCCGTCTCGCTGTTGCGCATGGCATGGCGGTACCGCAAGGTCTTCGTCTTAGCCTCCAGCAGCGTGGTGCGGATGTCCAGCAGGCTGCCGGCGAGCACCTCCTCCTGGTACCGGCTGCGCTGATCCAGCGCCACGAGACCGCGCCGGTTGTCGCGCAGGAACGAAGGCGTGAGCCCGAGGTGCGCGAGGAACTGCCACGAGGCCTCGTCGAAGCGCGCTGTGTACGACTGGACGTTCATGTGACCGACGTGGTCAATCGTCCATGGATAGACGAATCCCCGGTAGGTTTCGATGGCAGCGGTCATGCGGTGGCCCCCTGAAGAACGGCCTCGCAGCTTCGCATCCAGGCGTCCGCTGCGCGTCCTCGGCCAGCCGCTGTCGTTCAAGGGCCGCGACGTGCGCGAGGGAAGTTGGCCAGGTCGCCTGCCGGAGGACGCCCGGGGGACGCCGGTCGAGGAGCATCGTCGCTCACTCACGGAGAGCCTGCGATGCGCGCACCCCTCATCGGCATCCTCAGCGGCGCGCAGCCGCATGCGAGCGGTCGGTTTCTGGACCAGATCACATCCGCATGCGTTCGCATCTACGGCGCCAGGCATGCTGCCGACTTTCCGCGCCTGCTGGTGTGTGCTGAACCGGCGCTAGGCAATGCCGATCCATCCGGTGAACCAGCAGCGCCGGCTGCGATCGAAGGTTTGCGCGCGCTTGACGCCGCAAAGGTCGACTTCATCGCGTTGGCCTGCGATTCGTTTCAAGCCGACCAGCACCGGCTCAAAACCGAGGTGCGGGTACCGATTCTGGACACAGTCTCCATGGCGATCGCTCAGATGGCAGGGCCAAGTCGGCGCGTCGCGCTGGTCGCCACACGCGCAACGATCGAGTCGGGTGTGTTCCAGCGCGCCCTGGCGGCCGCAGGGCACTGCTGCGTCGAAAGCGCCATGCAGGACATCGTCGACGCGCTGCTCGCCGCGGCACGCGACCCGTCACAGGAAGAGCGGTGTCTTGCGCTCTGGCAGCAGGTGTTCCACGCCGGTGAGGTGGCGGGTGCAGACACCACGCTCTTGGCGAGTTTCGAACTCTGCGCCTCGGCCCGCCGTCACGGCCTCGCGGACCGTGTCGTCGACAGCGAGGCGTGTCTGGCCTCGGCCACCGTGCAGCGCTGGCTGCTGGCGTACTCCTGACGGTGCCTGCGCGAGCGATGCAGGTGCCGCGATGACCTCCTGCTTCGGCCGCGAAGGGCTGCTGGACCAGATGTCCGACTGGGTGCAAGCACCCGCGGCCAAGGTGTGGTGGTTGCACGGCATCGGCGGGATCGGCAAGACACAGGTCGCCCGGGCGCTGGCGGCCCGTGAACTCGGCCAGGGCACTGCCGTCGCCTGGCTCGACGGGCAGTCCGTCGAGCCGAGCCCGCGCGGCGTGTGCGAAGCGCTGGCCGATGCCCTGGAGCTGGGCGACGACACGCCCGAGCAGACGCTGGCATCCATGGCCCGGCTGCGGCGCGGCGCGCTGATCGTCTTCGACACGTTCGAGCGATGCCGCCAGATCGACACCTGGCTTCGCCAGACGCTTGTGCCGGCCTTGCCCGCCGCGACGCGCCTGCTGGTGGCGAGCCGCGACGCGCCTGTCCCTCAGTGGGCGCTGGCCGACGCGCCGAACACGCTTCACGCCACGACGGCGCTCAGCGCGCTGGATGAAGCCGCGGCGCGCCGGCTGCTTTCGTCGTTGTGCATGCCCGAAGCCGACCAGGCCGTCGCGTTCCGCTTCACGCAAGGCCACCCGCTGGCGCTGAGGCTCGCGGCGCGTCTGACGCAGGGAAGCTTGCGGCACAGCGACCGCGCAAGCTCCTTGCAGCCGGTGCTGGATGCCCTGGTGCAGATGCTGCACGCCGAGGTTGCCGATCCGATCGTCCGGCGTGCGCTGCACCGGACCGCGGTGGTGCGCCGCGTGACGATCTCATTGCTTCGCGCACTGATGCCGGGCGCGGACGCACACGCGTTGCTCGACGCCCTGGCGGCACTGCCGATGTGCAGCGTGGCCGGCGACGGGCTGCTGATCCACGACGTGGCTCGCCACGCGCTGGCTGCGCACTTCAAGGCCATCGACCCGGCGGGTTATCGCGACGCGCGCCGTGCCGCGTGGCAGGCCCTGCACACCGAGAGCCTGTCAGCCAGCCGTGCCGAGCTGTGGCGCTACACCGCCGATCTGCTCTACCTCGTCGAGGCGCCCTCGGTGCGCGAGGTGTTCTTCCCGAGCGGCACCGAGCCGGTGGCCGTCGAGCCGGCGAAGCTCGGCGACGAGGAAGCCGTGATGGACATCGCCACGCGCCATGCCGGCCCGCAGGAGTCGGCGCTGCTGCGCCGCTGGTGGCATGCGATGCCCGCCAGCTTTCGTGTGACGCGCGACGCCCACGACGATGTCAGCGGCTTCCTCTGTGCCGCGGAATGGTCAACACTCCCGAAGGCACTGAGGGCCGGGGATCCGCTGTGCAACGCCTGGCAGCAGCACCTGCAAGACGAGCCGGTGGAGGCCGGCGAGCGGGTCCTAGTGCTGCGCTCGAAGCTGTGTGCCTCGGGCGGCGAGGCGCTGTCGGCCACCGATGCGGCGCTGACGATGGACCTCAAGCGCGCCTACGTCGAACTGCGCCCGAAGCTGAGACGCCTCTACTGCGCGGTGTTGGACGAGGGGTCGCTCGCCGACTTCTTCCGGCAGGCGGGTTTTCGCCAGCTCCCGGAGTGCACGATCACCGCGGACGGCCGCGCACGCACATCACTGATGCTCGACTTCGGTCCGGGCTCGGTGGATGGCTGGCTGTCGCAGCTGGTGGCAGTGTCGGTGGCCGAGGAGCGGGTGCCCGCGGTCCGGCTCGACGCTGCGGCACGCGAACTGCAGGTCGATGGCCAGCGGGTCGGGCTGACGGCGCTGGAGTTCCAGTTGATGGGCCACCTCGTGCGTCACGCAGGCCAGGCCTGCAAGCGAGGGGACCTGCTCGACGAGGTCTGGGGCAGCCGCTACGAGGGCGGCAGCAACGTCATCGACGTGGTGATCCGCTCGCTGCGGCGGAAGCTCGGCGTGCGCGCCGCCTGCATCGAGACCGTGCCGCGCTTCGGCTATCGCTACCGGGCGCCCTGAGCCGGGCCGTTCCGCGCACACTCACGTCCTGCTCATCTCACGCTCATCGCGCGCTCATGACTCCGCAGGCCCGGCTTCGCACACTGCGAAGCCATGGGGTCGAGATGCTGGCCCCGCTGTAACGGAGCCCGAACATGAGCACAACTGCTGCACTCACCGCACCCGACATGGACAAGCTGCAGGCGCTGCTTGGCCGCGCTGTCGTCGACTTCAGCGCCACGATGCAGGCCGGCCTCGTCGTACTCGGCGATCGCCTGGGCCTGTACCGCGCGCTCGCCGAAGGCGGCGCGATGCGCCCTGATGAGCTCGCGCGCAAGACCGGCACCAGCGAGCGTTACGTGCAGGAGTGGCTGAACGCCAACGCCGCAAGCCTGTACGTCGAGTACCTTCCGCGCAGCGGCCGCTATCGAATGACGCCCGAGCAGGTGGCGATGCTGGCGCAGGAGGACAGCCCGGCGTTCATGGTCGGTGCGTTCCAGATCGCGCTGGCCGCCGTGCGTATCGTCGACCGGCTGGAAGGCGCGTTCCGCAGCGGCGAAGGCATCGGTTGGGACGAACACCACCACCAGGTGTTCCACGGCTGCGAGCGCTTCTACCGCAGCGGTTACCTGGCGCACCTGCTGCAGACGTGGATCCCGGCGCTCGACGGCGCGCAGGCCCGGCTCGAAGCCGGGGCCTCGGTGGCCGACATCGGCTGCGGCCATGGCGCGGCGACGATCCTGTTGGCTCAAGCGTTTCCGAAGAGCCGCTTCGTTGGCTACGACAGCCACGAAGGCTCGGTCCAGGTAGCGCGCGAGCGCGCCGAGCGGGCCGGCGTGGCCGACCGCGTGCGCTTCGAGGTGGCGAGCGCTGCCGACTACCCGGGCCGCGACTTCGACCTGGTGACGATCTTCGACGCGCTCCACGACCTCGGAGATCCGATCGGAACCTCAGCCCATGTGCTCACCACCTTGAAGGCCGACGGCATCTGGATGATCGTCGAGCCCAATGCAGCCGACCAGACCGAAGAGAACATGAACCCATTCGGCCGCGCGTTCTACGCCGGCTCCACGCTGATGTGCGTGCCCTGCGCGACGAAGCAAGGCAAGGTGGCGCTCGGCGCCCAGGCCGGGGAAGCGCGCCTGCGCGCCGTGGTCACGGCCGGGGGCTTCAGCCGCTGGCGGCGTGTGGCGCAGTCGCCGACCAACCTCGTGCTCGAAGCACGACCCTGAGTTCTCCCACCGCGGCCTGAAGCGCCGCACCCCGCCCAACACGACGCGGCCCACGCGCCGTGCGGCTCGACTCACGCCCAAAGAAAGGACCTGACCATGAAATCGACCTTCCGCACCCACGCACTGGCCCGAGCCGCGTGGGCCGTGAGCCTCGCCGGCGCGACCGGCCTGGCCTATGCCGATCAATACGAAGCCGAACACCATCGGCCCCAGGCGCCCGCCACCTGGTGCGCCGACCGCTGCGACGCCGTCATCACCGACTGGAGCCTCGCGGCTTTCCAGGTGATCAAGGCTGCCGACGGCTACCAGAACCCGCTCACCGCGTCGCGATCCTTGGCGATGATGCACCTGGCGATGCACGACGCGGTCAACGCAGCGCGGCCACGCTATCAGCGATACGCGGGCGGCTCGACAGCAGCCGCGGCAACGAAGGCTGACGCGGCTGTGGCCGCTGCCACTGCGGCGCACGACGTGATGGCCGCGCTGTACCCGCAGGCGGCCGCCATCGCGCTGCTGAAGGCCGAACTGGAGAAGACGACGCTCGAGGCCGGCGTCGGCCCCGAGATCAGCGCCGGCACGGCCATCGGCAAGACCGCTGCGCAGGCCGTGCTCGCCAAGCGCGCCAACGACGGCAGCAACGGCAACGAGACCTATGTCGAAGGCACGCTGCCGGGGCAGTACCGCTTCACGCCGCCGTTCAACTTCACGCTGATGCCGCATTGGCGCCACGTGACGCCCTTCGCGCTGGCCAGCGGCTCGCAGTTCCGCACCGCGCCGGCTCCAGCGCTGACGAGCGAGCAGTACACGCGCGACTTCAACGAGGTCAAGCGCGTCGGGGGCAAGCAGGCCGGCAATGCCCGCAGCAGCGACGAGACGCACTATGCGGCCTTCTGGTACGAACTGTCGGACATCGGCTGGAACCGCGTGGCGCGTGCCGCCTCCGGCCGCGTGAAGCAGGACCTGTGGGACCGTGCCCGCACGTTCGCGCTCCTCAATGCCGCGCTGGCGGACGCCTACATCGCCGGCTGGGATTCGAAGTTCACGCACAACTTCTGGCGCCCGGTGACGGCGATCCAATTCGCGGGCGCGGACGGAAACCCGAACACCGCACCGGACGCCAACTTCGAGACGTTCTTGCCCACGCCGCCGGTGCCCGACATGCCCTCGACGCACAGCGCCCTGGGCATGGCGGCGGCCACGGTGCTGGCGCAGGCGTTCGGCCGCGACCACGTGTCATTCAGCTTTGCATCGTCTTCGGCGCTCTCGAGCAATGCGGTGCGCAGCTTCAGGAGCTTCAGCGAGGCCGCACGCGAGAATGCCGACTCGCGCGTGAAGGCCGGCCTGCACTTCCGCTTCGCGGTCGATGCCGGCCTTCAACTCGGGCGGCAGATCGGCCAATACGTGTCGCGCAACGCCCTTCCGCGGCAGTATGGGTTGGAAGACTGACCGGGATGGGACCCAGCAGGGGCTTGCACGCGGGCGCTTGGCCCGCCGCGCCCCTTCCGGCGCAAGGGTGGTGTCGGGGCTTTGGTGCCTGGTCCCGGAACGGCTCCAACAGGATCGGGCGCTAGCATGAGCACCATGAGCCCAAATGCATCGGTGGTCCCGCACCGCCTCACCGCCGCGGTCATTCGCAGCGAGGCGCAATTGCGCGCCGTGATTGGCGAGCCAGCCCCCCTGACCTGCGCCAAGGTCGCTGATCGTCTGAACGAGATGACGCGCCTGTTCGTGGAGCGTTCGCCCTGGGTCTGCCTGGCCACCAGCGACGCATCGGGCGCGTGCGATCTCAGCCCGCGAGGCGACCCCGCGGGCTTCGTGCGCATCATCGATGACCGCACCTTGCTGATCCCGGAACGCCCCGGCAACCGACTCGCGGACTCGCTGCGCAACATCATCGCCAATCCGCACGTGGGGCTGTTGTTCGTCGTGCCGGGCGTGACCGACACCTTCCGTGTCAACGGGCGCGCCACCATCACGACGGACGCCGCGCTGCTGGCAGGCAGCACCGTGGAGGACAAGGCGCCCAGGTTGGGCGTGTTGGTCGACATCGTCGAGGCGTACACGCAGTGCTCCAAGGCCTCGTTGCGCTCCCGGCTCTGGAACCCAGAATACTTCGTTGACCCGGCCAGTATGCCCACCGGCGGCCAGGTGCATCGTGCGATTCACGGCGAGCAATTCGACGCCGAGGGATACGACAGCGAGCGGGCCGAGCGCTACCGGAGGCGCGAAGGCTTCTACTGAACGTGCGGGTTGGGTCCGGCTACGACAATTCGGTGAATGCCTCTCTCTCGCTCGCGATGACGCACTTGGCAACGCACCGCCGTGAACTCGGTGATTCGGCTCTTCGCGACCTACGCAGTCGGCGAGCGAACGGCGCAGGGGGTGTCGTGTCGCGCCTGGCTCGGACAAAGCCGCAGCCGCAGTCGTCGCCAGCGCTGCGGCCCATGAACTACTGCTCGAACTCCATCCGACGCAGAAGGACCTGCTGCGCGCGACCCTGGACGAGACTTTGCATGATGTCGGCCTTGGCACCGAGGTGGCCGGTACCGTGACTTCCGGCAATTGCGCTGCCGCGGCCGTGATCGCAAAGTGGGCCACCGACGGCAGCCAGGGCTCCGAGGACCGCCGCGAGGGCGACGCACCCGGTAACTACCTCTTCGTGCCGGGCACGAACTTCATCCTTGTGCTGCACTGGCGAGCAGCGTTGCTGCCGCCCGCCTTCACCTCGATTAGCGCCGCGGTGCACTAGGCGCTGCCCAGCGCTGGGGGCGGCGCCACCCGGAACTCGGAGGCACCTCAGGCCAAAGCACGCACTAATGTCAGATCGCGGTGGATGGGCCGAGCTGGTGACTTGCTGCCGATAGTGGTCGATCGCTGCCGGCTGCTTGTGGTCGAGTCGGGCTGGCGAGCGCTCCGGACTCATCGCCGTAAAGCTGTTATCCAAGGCCTCAACGCGTCCGAAGTTGAGAGCGAGGGGCGACCGGCTGCTGATGGCCGAGTCGGGCCGCAAGAAGTCTCAACTTAGTTGCCGGAAAGCTGCCCTTGGCTGGCATGCTCAGGCAGAAATCTGGAGCGCTCCGGCTAGGACCGCTTGTGGCCGGCCGCGAAAGTTCGGCTCGACATTCCGAGTGACGGCGATGCGGCCCACAGCGTACAGCGGATCACCAAGGTCGCCTGTCCATCGCATCGCCGCCTCTCGGGTCTGGATCCTGGCCGGCTCCCCACGACCCATCAGAGACGCTCATCCCCCTGTCTCGCTCGTCTGTAAGCCGACGATCGCCAGTGCCACCTTCCCGCGCTCGGCCTGCCGCCGTGGTCAGGGGACGGTCAGATCGGGTGCCGAGGTGCGCTTCAGCGCCTGAGCTAAACGGGTGCGAACGCGGACCTCAAGGCGGCGCTCAGGTCGGCATCCAGAGACCCAACGCCATTGATCACGAAGGTGCCGCCGTTGCGCCATTGCGTGCGGGTGTCCATCAGGCGCTCCCCGTTGGCGAGTCGGAGCATGCGAACGTCGATGTCAGCCTCGGTGCCGCCTTCGATGAACACCGGCAGCCCGACCAGCAGCCGCGGCCCCAGTTCGTGGACCACCACCATCAGCACAAGCGCCGGTCCAGGGTGTGCGTCGTCAGCGTGGCGCCCAAGCGCTTCATCGCCGGGCACGACTGCTCGGAGACGAATCGTTCAATGCCAAGACGCGCCAGCGCTTCGCGCGCCTGCGGTTCCTTCTGCTCGGCACGCCACTGCGGCATCCAGTAAAGCACCGCCGAGGGCCTGGCTTCACTTTCGGCGCACAACGGGCTCTTGCAAGGGCACGCCGGAAGATTGAACGGTGGTCGTCGCGCAGCCCTCGATGAGAACGCAAAGGACTGCGGTGAGCGCAGCAAACAGGGGACGAATCGGCATGGAGTTTCACTTCATGGCAGCAATGCCTTGCGCGAACTCGATGGCAACCGACAACGACCCCGGGGCGCCGACGAACTCCGTGGCATTGATGCTGCCGGCCACCGTGATGCCCAAGCCGGGGCAGTGCAGCGTGAAGGCGCCGGAGAACGCATCATGCCCCCAGCATGCAGCGCCGGCGACCTGCACGCGCACGATGCCGCGAGCATAGTCAAAGGGCGGCTCGGCGCCGGGGTTGCTAGAGGCCACTCCAAGCATGGCCTGCAACGCTTCGGGATCGAGCACACGTCCGCCCACCAGAGCGCGAACGAACAGCGCCAGGTCACGCGCATCGGACACGAGTCCCCCGGCGCCCCAGAGGTCGGTCGATGCATCGATCATCGAGTCATCGATGCCTTCGAGCAGGTCCTGCTTTGCGCGGGGACCGGCTCCGGACGGCACGGCATCGACATTCTCCTGGTAGGTACTGGTCATCCCCAGCGAGCCCGTCTGCAACAGCCCACGGAACGCGGCTCCGAGGGCCAGCCCGGTGTGGCGCTCGATCATCTCGCCCAGCAGCAGGTAGCCGGCGTCGCTGTACCGGTAGTCGCTTCCCGGTGCGAACAGCGGCGCGCCCAGCGACATCGCGACCGCGAGCTGCTCCTCGCGCGACCAACGGTGCAGCGGGTCGGCGAGAATGGCCTGGAAATAGGGTTCGGACAGCGCGTGGTCGGGCAGTCCGGAGCGGTGTGTCAGCAGGTGGTCGACCGTGATGCGCGCAGTGTCGTAGCCGCCTGCGCGCAGCAACTCGACAGTGCCTGCCGAGAGATGGCGCTCGATGGCATCCGACACGGTAAGCGCGCCGCGCGCCTGAAGCCGATGAGTCGCCGCGGCCGTGAAGACCTTGGTGACCGAGGCCGTGCGGAACGTCGCGTTCGGCACGAGAGCCCGCTGCGTGGCACGGTCGGCTACGCCTGTACTGCCGGCCCAGGACAGGCCAGAGCGCTCGTCGAGTACGTGAACCACGATTCCGGGTACCGCCGGGTATTGGGCAGCGAGGGTCCGCAAGCGCGCGCTCGTCGCATTGACGATCGAGGCGCGGCGTTTGGCCATGGCGTCGTCGTCGTTGGCGCCACCGCAGCCGCCGAGCGACGCGAGGGTGAACAGTGCAGCCGCTCCAGCAAGTCGAGCCGCGAGCCGGTGGAAGGTAGAGCGAGATGAGGTCATGGCGGGGACGTTGGCGTTGAGGAAGGTGCAGCGATGGTCGCGACGCGGTCCGTCCCGCGCATGTGCCACAAGTCCCGCGCGCGACCCATGACGACTGGCCTATGGCGATCCGCTGCCGGGCCTCATAGACTGCCCGCATGCCAAGCATCACGACCGCCCATGCACTGCGAGCAGCCGGCGTCGCGGTGTGGGCGGTCGTGGCGTGCACACACTACCTCGGCTTGCAGATGCCGTCGGCTCAGGGGCCGATGCCGAGCCTGGCGGGATTCGTCATCGCCGAAGCGGCCACGGCGCTGCTGCTGGCTGTCTTCGCGGTTTCCCTCTGGATCAATCTGCGCGAGGCGCCGGTCGAGCGCCCCACCCGTGCACATCTGTTGCGATTGCTGGGCCATCTCGTCGCCGGAATGCTCGTGCACACCGACCTGATGTACGTGGTGGCCGGGCAGGCGCCACTCGTGCTCGGCCGCCGCGCCGCCATGCGATGGCTGGCGGCACAGACCGTGCTGCTGGTCGTCTGGGCCGCGCTGCTGTGGAAGCTCAAAGCCTTCGACCCGCTGCCGGCCTTCAAGGACGCCGCTCCTGCGCTCGCGTTCGGTCTGACGCTCCTGTCGCTGCTGACCTGGCAGTGTTTCGCCTTCTGCGTGGGCTGGCTGGCCGCTCGCGAAGCGCTGCAGCGGCGTGCCTTCGCACGCGTCAACGCCGAGTTGCTGGAGGCACAGCAGGAGCTGGCTGCCAACAGCCGGCTCGAGGAACGGCTGCACCTGTCGCGCGAACTGCACGACAGCCTGGGTCATCACCTCGTCGCGATGCAGCTGCAACTGGACCTTGCGCAGCGGGTGCCTCCCGAACGCCAGGCCGCCCATGTCGGCGCGGCCGCGGCGTTGTCGCGCGGCATGCTCGGCGAGGTGCGGCGCGTGGTGAGCGCGCTGCGCGAAGAGTCGGCGCCCGACCTGGAGGCGTCGCTACGAGCGCTGCTGGCCGCGGTACCTGAACCCCGCATTCATCTGAGCCTGTCGGGCGACCTGTCCGACGTGCCTCCGGCGCAGGCTCACACGCTGCTGCGCTGCGCGCAGGAAGGCGTCAACAACGCGTTGCGGCACGCCGGCGCCGGCAATCTGTGGATCGCGATCGAGAGAGGGGACGCGGGCATGAGCCTGAACCTGCGTGACGACGGGTCCGGCGCCGCGAGCTTCCGGCCGGGCAACGGACTGGCGGGCATGCGCGAGCGTGTCGAGGCACTCGGCGGAACTCTCCACGTTCAGTGTGGAGCCGATGCAGGTTTCGGCATCGAAGTACGGTTGCCGCCACCGGCGGGTGTGTCGCAGGAGGTGCCGAAGTGATCCGCCTCGTCATCGCCGACGACCAGGCCCTTGTGCGTGCAGGCTTGCGCGGGCTGGTCGAACTGCCCGGCGACTTCGAGGTGGTGGCCGAGGCCGCCGACGGCACGCAAGCGATCGAGCTGACGCAAAGCCACAAGCCCGACTTGCTGCTGCTGGACGTTCGCATGCCGGCCGGCACCGGCATCGAGGTCCTGGCCGAGCTGCGGCGCCGCGGCGCCCTTCCTCCGACGCTGCTGCTGACCACGTTCGACGACGATGCGGCCTTGCTGGAAGGCATGCGCGCAGGCGCGCGTGGGTTCCTGCTCAAGGACGTGACGCCTGAGCGCCTGTATGAAGCGATCCGGCGCGTGGCGCGCGGCGAGAGTCTGTTCCAGCCGGCGCTCACGGCGCGCGTGCTGGAGCAGGCAGCCGCTGCTCCCGGGCAGCCGGGCGCCCATCCCGAAGCCCTGACGCCCCGGGAGACAGAGGTGCTGCGGCTGATGGCCGGGGGCTTCAGCAACAAGGAGATCGCCCGCGCCTTCGGCACGGCCGAGGGCACGATCAAGAACCATGTCTCGAGCCTGCTGTCGAAGCTGGGCGTTCGAGACCGAACCCGTGCCGTGCTCAAGGGCATGCAGGAGGGATACCTTTGACCCGGAAGCCACCTCCGGCCGGCGCCATCGTTGCGCCGCGCCGTCTCGACCTCGACCACCTGCGCAATGCCGCGGTGCTGCTGCTGGTCGTGTTTCACACCGCGCGCCTGTTCGATGCCGAAGACTGGCACATCAAGGACGCCAGCCGGTACCTCGCGGCCGACCTCGTGGTGCGCGGATTGAACTTGTTCTCGATGCCGCTGTTGTTCCTCCTGGCCGGGGCCGCGATGGCCCTTTCGCTGCGGAAGCGCTCGGTGCGGGAGTTCGCGGCAGAACGGTTCACGCGCCTCTTCGTGCCGCTGCTGGCCGGCTGTGTGTTGTTCGTCTTGCCGCAGGTGTGGATCGAGCGTCACGCGATCGGAGCACCGGGCCGCTACAGCCCGATCGACTTCGACGGCGGACTGGTGGACTTCGCGCCGCACTTCTTCTCCTGCTGCTACCCGCAGGCCAACTTCAGTTGGCACCACCTGTGGTTCCTGGCCTACCTGTTCTGCTACTCGCTGGCCTTGCTTCCCTTGCTGGTGGTTGCAAGGATCCCGGCGGTGCACCTCGGATTGGCTCGCACGGCAGCGCGCGTCGACACGGTGCCACGCCTGCTGCTGCTCGGAGTGCCGTTGCTGGTGATCGAGCTGCTGCTGCGCCCTGGCTTTCCGAGCACCCATGCCTTGGCTGGCGACTGGGCCAATCACGCGCACTTCGTCTGCTTGGTCGTGGTGGGTTGGTGGCTGGCGCGCAGCGAAGGGCCGTTCGCGGCGGCCGCGGCCCATTGGCGGAGCCTTTTGGGCGCCGCGCTGGCTCTGGGCCTGCTGTGGATGAGCGCACCCCAGTGGGCTGCTCTCGTCGCGCCGGATGCGCGCAGCCACGTCGTCCTCCTGGCGCGCACGGTCGGTGAATGGCTCTGGCTCATGGCACTGCTTGGCCTGGCTTATCGGTTCCTGGTTCGTCCCAGCCAGTTGACTCCCTTCGGCCGCTATGCGATGCCGTTCTACGTGATGCACCAGACGATCATCGTGGCACTCGGCGGCTTGTGGCTCGGGTGGGAACAGCTTCCCTGGCTGAAGTACCTCACCATCGTTGTTGCGGCCGGCGCAGGAACCATGCTCTTATGTCTGCTGTTGGAACGCCTGGCGTTGACCCGGTGGGTACTGGGGATGCGAGGTGTGACCGAGAAGTCAGGACCCCGAGTCGGACCTGAGCTCGATGTCGCCAAGGAAGGCACGGCATGACGGTCCGGACGGAATCGCGCGTGCCTCGCTGGCGCGCCTCTGCGTTGCTAGCCCTGGCAGCAAGCGGCTGCGCAACGACGCTCGAACAAGGCGAGCTCGAGCGTCACGTGTCCGGCTCGGGACGGCCGGTCGTGGTCTTTCAAAGCGGACTCGGTGACGGACTGGGCGTCTGGTCCGCGGTCCAAAGTCGCCTGCCCGGCAACATGACCGCGGTTGCGTTCAGCCGGCCGGGCTATGGACGCAGTGCCGGGCACGATGGAGACCACAGCCCCTGCGCCGCGGCGAGCGAACTGCGGGCGCACCTGCGCCGATCCGGATTCGCACCGCCCTACGTGTTGGTCGGTCACTCCCTCGGGGGTCTCTACCAGTACGCATTTGCGAAGCTCTATCCCGACGACGTCGGGGGCATCGTGCTGCTGGAGCCGACTCACCCTCAGCACTGGCCGCGTATGCAGCAGGAGGCACCGGCCATGGCGGTGGTCGTGCGAACGGCACGGCTTGCCGCCTTCTCCCCGACGATGCGGCGCGAGTTCGACGACCAGCAGCGCTGCCTGGACAGCCTCAGCGCGTTGCCAGCGCCGCCCGTGCCGACGCGGGTGCTCGTGCGCGGGCGTTTCGTCCCTCCAGAAACTGGCGCGTTCGAGAACATGTCACGCGCTCTTTGGCGCGACTGGCCGGCGCTGCTCCACACGACCGCTGTCGAACCCGTGGAGGGCACCGGCCACTACGTTCAGAAGGACAAGCCAGCGGCCGTGGTCGACGCAATCCGGGCGGTAGCGACGCCCTTGCAGTAGGGTTCAGGCAGCGGTCGGAGAGTTGACAACCTGTCTTCTCTGAACCTGCACGTGGGTCCGTTGTACCGGACACACCTCCAATGCCCGCTCCTGGCCGGCTCCGGGAGGCTGCGAGCGGCTGCTTCGGAGGTGGGAAACAACGAAGAGGCGGGATTGGCTGGAGGGCGGCTTTGGAGAAGCTCGACAGCCCGGTTTGGGTCGCTATGGAAAGCTTTCCATAGCGACCCCTATGCCTAGCGCTCAACTATGCGTAGGTCCGCTGCGCCCGGCGGGATCTGCGCTGGCTCGAAGGCCCTGGCCGGGCGTGCGGTGCTTTTCATAGTTACAGCGTCTGCAGGAACTTCATCAGATCATCGCTGGCGCGGAAGCGCTTGAGCTTGATGTCTGGCGCTTCCAGCCGGGCGAGTGCTTTCTCCTTCATCTCCAGGTTGGCCTCGACGTAGCGGTGCGTCGTGTTCGTGCTCTCGTGGCCGAGCCACAGGGCGATGATGTTGAACGGCACGCCGCTTTGCAGCAGGTGCATGGCCGTCGTGTGCCTCACGGTGTGGGGCGACACGCGCTTGGTCTTCAGGCTCGGCTGGTCGGCCGAGGCCCTTTGGACGGCCAGCGCCAGTCGCTGCGCCACGTTGCACCGGGTCATCGGATGCCCGGATCGGTTGGGCAGCAACGCAGCCGAGGCGCGCAGTTGCGGGTTGGCGCGCAACCAAGCGCGGATGGACGCCGCGGTGGACTTCCACAGCGGCACCGATCGATCCTTGCGACCCTTGCCCTGCAGGTGCACGCAGGCCGCGCCGTCCAGCACCACGTCGACGACGCGCACCCCGACGATCTCCGACACCCGCGCGCCGGTGTTGTACAGCAGGCTCAGCAGCAGATGGTCGCGCTGCGATGTCCATTCGGTGCCGGGCTGCCCCAGCACGGCGATCATCTCGGGCCGGGTCAGGTGGCCCAGCAGCGGCCGCTCGAATCGCTTCATCGGCACGGCCATCACGCGCTCGACGGCGTGCAGCGCCGTCACGTCGCGCCGGCCGGCGAACTTCAGGAACGCGCGCAAGGCGGTGAGCCGCAGGTTGCGGCTGCGCACCGCGTTGTGCCGCTCGCGCTCCAGGTGCGCCAGGAACTTCAGGACCAACTCGGGCGTGATGTCCATCAGTTGCATGGCCGTCGGCGTCTTGCCGAGTTGCTCGGTCGCGTACCCGAGGAACAGCGTCATCGCGTCGCGGTAGCTGGCCACCGTTCGCGGGCTCATTGCACGCTGCGCGACCAGGTACTCGGTGAAGAACTGCTGCACCAACGCCGGGAAGCTTGGCGGGGATCCCTTCCGAGGGTGGCGGGCCTCAGGCATGGCTGAGCTCCGGCATGCACGACTCGAAGCGCTGCGCGGCCACCGCCATCAGCTCCGGCACCGCCTGCAGGTACCAGTAGGTGTTGGTCACCATCGCGTGACCGACGTAGGTCGACAGCGCGAGCATCGCCTCGTCCACGTCGATGCCCTGCTGCTGCCACAGCAGGATGCGCCTGACCACGAAGGTGTGGCGCAGGTCGTGGATGCGCGGCGCGTGGTGCATGCCGCGGTTGATCCACCCCAGTTCGCTGCGCAGCTTGGCGAAGACGTTGTCCACCTGGTGAACGCTGATCGGCTTGCCGAACAGGCGGCCCCGGGTGCCGATGAAGAACGGCGCCTCGTCGTCGCGCGACGCGCCGGCCACGTCCCGCGTCCAGCGGTAGCGCCCCAGGGCCTTGGCGGTGCTGGGATGCAGCGGCACCTGGCGCGACTTGGCGAACTTCGTGCGCCGGATCGTCAGCAAGCCGCGCCTGAGGTCCACGTCGGCGATGTTCAGCGACAGCGCCTCGGACAGGCGCAGGCCGCAGCTGGCGATCAGGCCGAACAGCGTCTCGTAGACCAGACCTCGCAGGCCGGGACTGGGGCCGAGATCGCGCGCCGCGGCCAGCAACTGCTGTACCTCGTCCGGGCTGTAGATGTGCGGCGCCTGGCGCTCGGGAAGCCGCCCGAAGATCGTGTCGTCGGGGACTTCAGTGGCCGGCTCGAACTGCTGCATCCAGCGCGTGAAGGAGCGTAGGTGCTTCAGCCGCCTGGCCCAGGTCCGGGGATCGACGCTGGCGTGGCTGTCCAGACGCGCCCACTGGGCCATGACCTCCAGGGTCAGGGGACCACGGTGGCGCGTGCGCCGGACGTACTCGGCCAGGCTGCGCAGGCTGTAGGCGGGTGAGCGCAGCTGGAAGCCCAGCGTGCGGCGTTCCGTGAGGTAGCGCTCCACGAGCGCGGTCAGGCCGATCGTCATGACGCCCTCCCGCTCGTGGCAGTGGCGGAGATCCCGGGCCACGGCAGGGCCACTTCGACGAGGCGGCCGCTGTCGAGCTTGGCGTAGATCAGCGTGGTGTTCAGCGAGCGGTGCCGCAGTACGTCGGCCACCTCCTTGAGCGAGGCGCCGCCGGCCAGCAGGCGGCTGGCCATCGTGTGACGCAGCAGGTGCGATCGCGTGTGCGGCAGCCCGGCACGCGCATAGGCTTGGCGGATGGTCTTGCGCACAAGGTCCGGGCCGATCGGCCGCTCCCGCGGTGTCATGTGCCGCGCGAAGACCATCCGGTGCCGGGTCTTGGGCCGCTCGTCGCGCAGATAGGCGGCGATAGCCTGCCCGGTGGCTTGCGGCAAGGGCATCACGTCTTCACGCCGGCCCTTGGTCCGACGCAAGGTGATCGTGCCGGCATCCCAGTCGATGTCGTCCAGGCTCAGGCGCGCGACTTCGCCGCTGCGCAGGCCGAGATCGAGCGCGCAACGCACGATGGCGTCGGCACGCAGCATCGACGGACCGCTCTGGCCGAGGGCGGCCTCGAGCTGTTCCACCTCGGCCGGCTCCAGCGACTTCGGCAGCGAGGACTGCTGCCAGTTCGCCGGGTACGCCACAGCGCCGACCAACGCATGAGTGCGGTCGCCCAGCGTCGCGCGCCAGCGGAAGTAGCCGCGCAGCGCCGAGACGACGACGCCCAGGCTCGACGGCGTCTTATAGTTCTTGGCCTGTGCGGCGAAGAAGCGACGCACGTGCTCCGGCGTGATGACATCGAACCGAATGGCGTCGTCGCCGAAGTGCTTGCGCAGCAGGGCCTCGATCAGGCGCAGCGCGCTCTCGCGGGTGTTCGGCGCCAGCCCTCGGACTTGCTCCATGTACTGGTCGTAGCGGCGCAGCTCCTGGCCTACCGCGGTCATGTCCAGTGGCTCGGGCACGATGGCGCCGGCGGCGCGCAGCACGACGAGAAGGTGACCCAGTGCGGCTCGCACGGTGTCTGGGTGACGGGCACTCGTCGTGCAGCGGCAGGCGGGAAGATGATCCTCTCGGAACTCGGCCACGAGTTCCTCGCCAACGTCGGCCAGACGCTTGCCGGCCTGCTTCATCCACATCGACAAGTGCGCCACCGCCGCCTCGCAGTTGCGCACGTAGCCGGCAGCGTTGCCGCGGTCGAGCAGGTACTGGCGGTAGGCCCGCGTGTGGCGCTCCAACGGCGCGCAGCCTCGGGCGGGGCCCGAAGGAACGGATCGAGTCGGACGCTTGGTGCTCATGGCGGTCTCCAGGTTGAGGAGCCGCCAGTGCACCCGCCGGCAAGAACTATGTATAGCCGCTCACGGCATCGCGCTCGCGGTCACCGCGTCCCGCCTCGTCACCGGCGATCCGCCGCGCGACAACTACGCATAGTTGGGCGCTTTGCATAGGGGTCGGGTGCCGCCGACCAGAATCTCGCCGGCGGCAGCCGCTTCGCGTCGGTTTGCTGACGTTCGACAAGAATCCCGTCCGCCGGCGCTCTCCCGGACTGCGAGTGCGATCATGACCAGCGGCGAGACTCCCCTCCAATCAGCGGATGCCGTCACAGACGGTCAGCGAGCCAGCTTCCGCACTTCGACCCCCGCCGCGGGATGTCACGTAGGAGAGCGCCACTCTCACAACGCGTTGAGGAACGTCATCAGTTGATCATCCGGCCGATATCGTCCGGATCGTCCACGGTGAGGCGTGCTCTTGGCAAGGACCTGCTCCTTCAATGTCAGATCGGCGTCGAGATAGATCTGCGTGGTCTCGACGGACTCGTGGCCGAGCCACAACGCGATCACGGAACGCCCCGTACCGGCCTGAAGCAATTCAACCGCCGTCGTATGCCTCAAAACGTGGGGGGTCACCCGCTTTCGAGCCAGTGACGCGCAGGTCTTGCTGGCGGTCGCAACGTGCTTGGCCACAAGGTACTGGACCCCGTCCGCGCTCAAGCGACCTCCGCGGGCGCTTGGAAACACCACCGCGATCTCGGGAGCCAGGTCCCTGCGCAGCCAGTCCTGCAGGACTGTTCGGGTCTGTTTGGCCAACGGCGTGCAGCGTTCCTTGCGCCCCTTGCGGATGACATGGACGTGCGCGCCGCCGTCGAGCTTCACGTCGTCGCGACACAGCCCGGTCAGTTCGGAAAGGCGCAAACCAGTCTGCACTGCAAGCAGCAACAGGGCATGGTCGCGCCGCCCCGACCAAGTGCTCAGGTCAGGGGCTGCGAGCAGTGCATCGACCTCCGCTCGAGTCAGGTGGCACACCTGCTTGCGCGTGCAGCGCTTGCCCGGAATCGCGAGGACACGCTGGATCTGCGCAGCGCGGTCCGGCGTCTCGAATGCCGCGTACTGGAAGAACGAGCGAATGGCGCTCAAGCGCAGGTTTCTGCTGCGGGCCGAGATGCCTCGCTTGTCCTCCAGTTCATGCAGGAAGGCAGTGATGAGGGGTGCCTCGACTTGCTCGAACGTCAAATCACTGGGACGTGTTCCCAGGCGCTTTTGTGCGAAGCGTAGTAGCAACCGGAAGGTGTCGCGATACGAGGCGATCGTATGTGGGCTGGCCTGTCGTTGCTTCATGAGCCTGCAGGTGAAGAATCCCTCAAGCAAGGCAGCGAAGTTGGCGGTGGCGGTTGTCATGGCCGTTCCTCCCAGCGCTGTTCGAGACGCGCGAGCGCGTGTCCCATTAGCTCGGGGCTGGCGCTGAGATACCAGTAGGTGTTCTCGATGCACACATGGCCCAGATACGTCGACAACGCGGGCAGGCGCCGCTCGACATCTTCGCCGGCGCGATACCAGCGCAGCAAAGTCTCAAGCGCGAATCGGTGGCGAAGATCGTGCAGGCGCGGCCGGGGTGCCCCGACGGAAGCATGGACCTCAGCCTGATCGAGCAACTGGTAGAAGGTTCGATGTATCGAGCTCGGCTCGAGGGGTGTTCCTCTGCCGGAGACGAAGAAACGACACTGCGGGGAGCCGCGAAGGAAGCGATCGCGCCGGGCCCGATAGCGCGCGAGCTCTGATGTCGTCGTGTCATCGACCGGGACCAACCGTGACTTGCCGAACTTCGTCTGGCGAATCGTCAGGACGCCCTGGTCGAGGTCCACGTCGCCGACTTCAAGGCGAATCGCTTCGCTCAAACGCAGGCCCGTCGCAGCGAGGAGGCCCAAGAAGCAATAGTAGGTCCAAGGGCGTAACCCGTCGGCGGGTGCCAGCCTCCGTGCGAACCCCATCAAGCGCGCAAGCTGGTCGGCGGAGTACAGATACGGTTGACGGCGGCGCAGGCGCGAAGGCACTACGTCCACCGGCGGGATCTCGGTCGTTGGATCGCTCGCAATGTGATGGCGCGCGAACCCGCGGAGGTGCCTCAAACGGTTCGCAATGCTTCCAGTGCAGGTCGACGGCACGATCAGGGCCCATTCCAGGGCCATGGCGGTCGTGATCCGCGTGACCCCTCGCTCCTCGAGAAAGGCGGCAAACTTGAACAACGAGCCCTCGGCATCCCGCAGCTTGAATCCAAGGGTGCGTCGCAGGGCGAGGTAGTCTTGAACGGCTTCTCGCAGCGGCTTCATTGCACACCTCCCGGCCAGGGAGCAGCCACTGAGCGCAGTGAAGCCATGTCCACCTTCGCGTAGATCATGGTCGTGCGTTGCCGACGGTGGCGCAGAACGTCACCAATCTCGGCCAGTGACGCCCCTCGGCGCAGCAACTGACTCGCCAGCGTGTGCCTGAGAGCGTGTGCGCCCTTGCATGGCGGATCGAGGTCGGCGCGGCGCAGCGCGCGGCGGACGACGCTCGCGATCGCCGTGCCACTCGCGAAGCCTTGGCGCGGCGCCTGCGATCGCACGAAGACGTGGCGGCACGAACACGGTGGTCGCCCCTTACGCAGATACGCGGCCAACGCCTCGCCAACCTCGTGTGGTAACGGCAGTCGATCGAGCCGCGTCTCGCCGTTACGAATCTGCAGTTCGCCCGTGCGCCAGTCGATGTCCTCCAGTTGGAGAGCGGCAACCTCGCCCGCCCGAAGCCCGAGCCGCGCGAGCAACACGAGGATCGCGTGATCCCGGCAGCCGTTGGCCGTGGTGCGGTCGCAGTGCCTGAGAATGCGCCGGACGTGATCCTCGTCCAGTGCTCTCGGGATGGACGAAAGCGACCAGTTGGCCGGCGCCGGAATGCACCTGGACAGGTCGGTGCTAATCAAGCCGATGCAGTGGGCGAAGCGCAGAAAGGATCGCAGGCAGCCAACCACACGGCCTGCCGAACTTGGACGGTACGCGCTTGTTACGCGTCTGATGTGCTCGATGATGTCCTGTGCGCCGATGTGCTCCAGGCTCGCCTCATCCCCCGCGAACAATGACGCCAGGAGGCGTCTCGCTTCCATCCGATTGGAGTGAATCGTCGCAGGAGCCAGGTTGCGCTCTTCGCGCATGTACGCTACGTACCGGGCCTCCAATTGCTGCGCGGGCGTCAGAGGTCGCGCCTCGGTCGCCACGACGATTACTCCGCTGTCGGCGAGATGCGCCATCAACCGCAATAGTGTCGGGCGATCTTCGTATCTTGGCACTCTGCGGCGCTTGCGACCACGGAGGAATGCATCGACGTGCCCCGGCTTGAGTTCGTCGGCGGCGATGCGACGCCGCGCCAACCAGCGACTGTAGTCACCGACCAGCCACGCGGCGCGACGCAAAGAGTCGTTGGAATACCCCTTGGCTACCAGCGTACGTATAAACGCATCGATGTGCTCGCCCAATGGGCCCTCATGCATTCGAACTTGCGCCCACAGGCGCACAAACAGCTCTTCCATGCCGATCTCCTTCCGTGGCGACGTGCCCCGGCAAGGAGAAACCTATGCTGAGCAGGCGCTTGTGGTCGCGCGACGGGGCGTACCGCGCGTCCTGCCGCCCGGCATGGCTCTACCGACATCACCTACCGTGGCCATCGACGTGCATGGAGTCGAGGTCGATGACCACGTCGGCCATCGCCGCAAGTTCTGGCGTCTGCGTGATGAAGTACTCGCGTTCGTAGCCGCCGAGGCGCAAGACCTCGCGCTTCATCGCCATGAACATGCGCTTGTGTTCGGGGTCGAGGGGTCCGTCTGCCTCATCAGAGAACAACGTCGCATAGCGCCGCCCGGAATGCTGTGTGAGGTACAGGGCGATCGCACGAGTCATGCAGGCATCGATCCAGGTCCGTTCGCCGCCGCTCATCAGGCTGATGCTCTTGCTCGCGCCCGAAGTGAACGCGGCGGACCGGGCCGTTCTATGCCGTGTCGCACGGCATGTTCCCGGGGGGCAATCGCAGGCGGGATGCTGATCGCTCGACCCCTGACTCGGCATGATCGGGCTGCCGGCATAGTGGATCTCATGCCGCTCTCGGCATGAGATCCAGACCCGCTCGCCGCCGCTGACGAGCTTCAGGCTCTTCGATTCGTCCCGAGAACCGTCGTGCACGATGATGTCGAAGTCCTCGCGAAGCTCGCCCTTCCCGTTGGTCGACTGCGTGATCACCTGCAGCGTGAACCGCGGTCCGTAGCAGGCCAGCAGCAGTTCGTTCGCCAGCGCGGCGAACGTCGGCCCCGCGTCGTCGATGTCCAGCGCGATCACGCCGTCGTTGCTGAGGCACTTGGCGAGCAGCGACCAGGTGGCGAGTTCGTCCTCGACACGCTTGGCGGCGCGGATCGCCGCCCCTTCCTTGGCCGCGATCTCAGCCAGTTGTTCGCCAAGCGCCTTCGCGCGCTCCTCGCGCTGCCGGGCGCAAGACTCCGCGGCCTCCGCCGCTGTTGCAGCCCGCGTCGCACCCTCGACCTCCTGCCTCGCAGTGTTCAGCCCTGCAGCATCCAGCGGCGGGGGAAGCAGGGCGACCTGTTCGGCGCTGCGGGTCAATGCTTCGTCGCGCACCACGGCAATGCGGCTAAGCTCGTCCTGGACTCGCGTCCGAGCTGCAGCGATGTCGGTACGTTCGGCACGCTCGTCCTCCGTCTCCGGCGCGGCCTGCTCAGGCAGCGTGGCCAGTTCCGCAGTGTGTCCATCGATCGTCTGTGCCGCACGAGTCACCTCTTCCCGGCGAGCGCACAGCAGCTCGATGTCTCGCAGGCGCTGTTCGGCGGTCTCGAGCATCTGTTCGGCCTGGTTGCGCAGTTGCGCCTCAGCGGGCAGCGCGTGCACCGCCGTCTCGGTGTCGGCGATCTCCTGCTGTGCAACCCGCTTCTTCTCGGCCAGACCGGTGAGCGCCACGTCCGCCGATGGCAGCAGCGCCTTCGCCTCGCGCGCGTCACCGAGCAGTTGGCACTGCCCCTGGATGTCCATGCCGGCACACGGCACATGAGAGGTCAGGCCGAAGCGCCGCTGCAGGTCCGCATGACGCAACGCGATCTGCCCGGCCTCGCGGTCGATCGACTCGACCTCGCGTCGCCGCGCCATAAGAGTCGCCTTGGCCTGCTCCAGCACGTCGACCCGTGCCTGCCGCCGACCCACGATGGCCTGGCACCGGGCCACGACACGCCGCGCAAAGTCCCGGCGCGCTGCCGCGCGCTCGACGCTCTCGCGCAGCTGGGCCACCGTAGTCAGCACCGCGATGTCTTTCACCAATTGCGCCCGCCGCCGACCTTGCGCCTGGCACCGCTCGACGATCCGCTGCTGGAGGCTCGCTTCGCGCTGCTGCAAGCGCGGCAACTCCTGGGACAGCCGCTGGGCCGCCGCATCGTGCTCCTCCTTCGCCCGCCGGGATTCGTCGGCGAGCGCCCGGCGGCGAGCCTCCGTCTCGGCGGCGCCAGTGTGCTCGGCGGTGACTGTGGCCAGCTTCTGGCGCGCAGCGTCCAAGCTCGCGGCTGTCGAAGTTCGTTGGGCCGTTGCCGCAAGCAAGGCCTGTGACGCACCGTCGAGCTCTGCGAGGCTGCGCCGCGCGCCCGCCGCGTCCTCCTGCGCCCGCGCCAGTCCCTGCCGCACCACAGCCAGACCGGCCTTGAGCTGCTTGACGACGTCCGCCGCGAGCGCCCCTTGCTGCCGTACCTGCTCCAGCCCGAGCAGATCGGCCAGCAGCGTCTTGATTTCCGCGTTCTTGAACGCCGACAGCGGCCGCTTCCCTTGTGCAGAAAAGACCGACGTGAAGAAGGTGTCGGCCGGGCACAGGATCTCTGCGACGACCTTCTCGTACGTCTCGACCTTGCCGTCCGACACGGTGCCGTCGCGGAGCACCACCGGCGCCCAGCCGGGCCCGCTGTACTCGAAGAGGAAGGCCTCGGTCTTCTTCTTGCCGTTGACCCGCAACACCAGCTGGCTCTTGTAGCGCTTGCCGCCGTGCCGCCAGACCAGTTCCTTGGTGCTCTCGGGCAGGAAGATATGGTCGTAGAAGGAGAACGCGCCCAGGCCATCTGCACCGGCCCGCGACGGCATCACGAGGTAGGGGTGTTAGGTTGCATTCGCGAGTGTCAACAGAGTTGGCTCGCTCGACGCCACGACCTACAGTTGTTCATGCCCGAGGAGCCCAAGCCTCTTTCAGAGGCGAGTAGCCCGGTGCGTCCCGCGTTTTCAGCAGCTTCAGCGGGGGTTCGACATGATGGTTGCGCGCCGATCTCGCAGGTCGTTCAGTGCCTCGACGTTGACACGGCTTCGTCAGATGCCGGCCAGCGACGCGCTCGCGCTGCTAGCCACCCACGTCAAGCCCGATTCGACCTATCAGCCCCTCAAGGATGAGCACAGCCGCCGCTGGCACGCCAGCACGGCACGCGGCGAGTTCGAGATCCTGACCACGGGCGTCAAGTGGTACGACACACGCGCGCACGCCGGTGGCGGCGGAGCCATCGACCTGGCGATGCACTTGCTCGGCGTGTCGTTCGTCGACGCTGTGAAGCGCTTTACCGCGAGGTAAGAGCGCCGTGGTCCAGATAGTCCGCAAGGCTTCGCTGCCGAGTCCGGCAGACCTGCCGGAACCCTTGGCGCAGCTTGCAGCACAGGCTTTGGCGACTTCGCTTCGCGAGCCGCGTCCTGCCGGTTTCCCGCTTCTTTTCACGAAGCAGTGGCAGTTGATCGAGCCCGCGGTCGCCTTCCTGCATGAGCACGCGATCCAGCGCGCGCACACCGCCGACACGCTCAGAACCTATACCGAGATCCTCTACGACTGGTTCGACACGCTCGAGCAGAACGACATCCCTTGGCACAAGGCGGATGCTGTCGACCTGGTTGCCTATCGCAACCGCATGATGTCGCAGCCCAGTCCGCACACCGGACGTGCGTACCGGACGACGACCATCAACCACCGGGTTCGCGGCGTGCTGCGGTTCTATGCTTGGGCGGTCCGCGCGCATTGGCTGAGCGAATCGGCGCTCGCGGACAAGACCCGCGACTTCGCTGTGTCGAGGCGGTACTCGCCGATCCGGACGCGCTACGCTGCGGACACCGAGCGCAGCATCTTCGTACTGCGGCAATACGAACCGCTGCCCCGCCCGCTGGTCTCCGGGCAGGCTCGCGAACTGCTCGCCTATCTCGCCCCGCCGTACGATCTGATGGCCCGCTGGCAGCTGTACACCGGGCTGCGGATCAGCGAACTCCTGCGGCTCGGCGTCGACGACATCAACGGCCGCCCCACCCCGCTCACGGCGCATCACACCATCGAGATCACGCGCAAGGGCCGCAAGCCGGGCTACGTGATTGCACCGGCCAGCCTGCTCGACGAGACCGATGGCTACATCTCGGGGCTTCGCTTCGCGTGGCTCAAGCGCGCGCGACGCAGGGGACGCGCCGCCCACCACCCGGCGTTGTTCGTCAACGCCCGCGGCGCACCGGTGAGCAAGAACGCCTACCAGCGCGCCGTCAGCCGGGCCGGCCTGGCCTGCGGCTTCAAGGCGACGACGCATCTGCTTCGCGCGACCTTCGCATGCATGCTGCTGGCCCGGCTCGAGTACTTGGCCAGCGAGGGCGCCAAGGTCAATCCACTGCTCGTGGTGAAGATCCTGCTCGGGCACGAGCACATCGAGACCACCGACCGGTACCTGCGTGCCGTCGCCGTCGACGCCTGCGTCCTCAAGGACGTGCTGGACACGCTGCTCGCGGGCAGCGCAGAGCCGTGAGTTCACGGCGCCCGCCGATTCCGCGGACCCTGGCCACCAGACCGCAGGCCGGAACGGGGCACGCGCCACAGCCGGCGCGCCACGACGCGGCTCGCCTGGTTCGCCACACGCTCATCGACTTCTCGTCGTTGCCGCTGCCAGCCGACGTGCGCCTGGCGCTCGCCCAGGCCTTCTGGGGCCATATCGGGGGCCATTCGGATCGCAGCATCGCCTCGTACTGGAAGTCGATACTGCCCTTCGCCCGGTTCGCCGCCGAATCGCAGTCCCTCAGATCGGTCGCCGACCTGGACCGCGCGATGCTGGTTCGCTACATCGAGTGGCTCAACGCGCAACGCTGTGCCGACGGCAGGATCTGGGCCCTCACCACGCAGGCCGCCGTCTATGGGGCATTGCGCCAGCTGCTGCGATGGCTTGAGCGGTGTCGGCCCGACTTGATCACCAGCATCGATTACCCCTTCTCGCCGTTCCCCAACAAGGCCGCCGCGCGGGCATCGCGCTCGACGCTTTCCGGTCGGCAGCTGCGCGCCATCCTCCAGGCCTGTGAGGATGAGATCGCCCAGATGCGCACGGCCCGCGAATCGGCTGCCCGTCAACGCGCCGCCGACGCAGACAAGCCCGGCACTCTCGGCTGGATCCTCGAACAGATCGATCAACGCCACGGAGGAATCATTCCGGACTGGCGCACGACCCAGGCCAGCGGCAATTTCTGGCTGCAGAAGGCCGTTCGCCGCTACGGCGGCGCCAAGCAACTGGCTCCCCTCCTGTACCCGCGCGCGGTTTCGCTGCTGCCGTACTACCTGGCGATCCTGATCCACACGGCCGGCAACCCCGAAGCCATCGCCGACCTCACTCGCGACTGCCTGCAGCCCCTGCCCTTGCTCGATGACCGCGAGTTGCTGGTGTGGTTCAAGGCTCGCGCGTCGCGCATCCAGCGCCGGACCTTTGACCGCGCCGACGCATTCGGGCCGCCGGCCCTGGTACGGGACATCCTGGCCTGGAACGAACGGCTGATCCCGCTGACCCCTCCCCCGCAGCGCAACCGGCTCTTCGTGTTCAAGGGGCAATTCACGGTCAACGCGATGTCGATCATCACGGTCCACCATCAGCTCGGCGCGTTCTGCGATCGCCATGGCTTGCCGCACTTCGCTCCGGCGAGCATCCGGCCGAGCGTGCTGAGCTGCTTCTACCGCGCCAGCGGTGACCTGCTGCGCACCAAGGCCGTTGCGAACCACGCCAGCGTCGCCACGACGGTTCGTTACGTGCAAACGCCCCTGGTCGAAGCACAGAACCGCTCGCGCATCGCGGATCTTCAGGGTGCATTCATCGAGCACATCGAAGGGCGGTCGGGTCCGAGCCAGACGCGGTGCGACGCTGCGCCTGAACCATCGCCTCCCCCACGCGGCCGCGGTGTCACGCTGTTCGGCTTCGACTGCAAGGATCCATTCGCGGGCATCGCACCCGGTACTCGGCAGGGCGACCTCTGCGTGAACTTCATGGGCTGCTTCACCTGCCCGAACGCCGTCATCACGCCCGACCCGATGTCGCTGGCGCGCTTGCTTCAGGCGCGCGATCACCTGCGCGCCGCTGCGGCGACCCTGTACCCGGCTCGTTGGGAAGTACTCTATGCCCCGCAGCTGAGGATCCTGGAGGAAGACATCCTCCCGCGCTTCGGCTCCCGCGAGCTCGACGCCGGCCAGAGGCTGCAGGCGCAGCTTCCCCCGCTGCCTGACCTGCGGTGAGGTCGCGCCATGCAACCACGGCGATCCAGCGCGCTGAGAACTTCGGCCGGCACTACGCTCGGCACCTCTGACGATCGCCCATGGTTCCTGAAGAACTCGCGCTGGGAGGATTCGACCTGGATCCTTGCGCCCACCAATGCGCTCGAAGAGAGGCTGCCCGTGCGCCTGCACTGGGACTTTTCGGTCGAGGATGGCTGCAGTTTCACCGACGCGCGCCATGCCCCGCTGCTGCAAACCAGCAAGCGGCTGATCGCCCTCATACGCGGCCGCTCGCTGTACACGGGACTGCCGCTGCGGCCGAGTTCCGTCCTGAACTTCTTCCACACGCTGCGCCTGCTGGTGCGCTGGATGGACCTGGAAGGCCTCAGGCGCTTTGCCGACCTCGATCGGCCGGCGCTGCTGCAGTTCCAGCACCGGCTGTCGGTGTCTCCGACGTCCAGGCACTCGACACGCGCCGCCTCAACGGTGCAGCGGCACCTCGCCTTGTTCAACTACCTCTACCGCTGTCGCGCCGAACTCGGCGACGGTCTTTCGTTCGACCCGTTCCCGGGGAGCAACCATCACGAAGCCGCTGGCGCCCGGGAAGGACTGCGCCGGCCGTGGCCGTACACGCCGGACACTGTCTCGGTGGTGTTGCTGCAGGCCGCCGTCAAGATCGTGACGCACGACGCGGCGCATGTCCTGCAAGCCCGAGAGACCTATCGGCGCGTGATGGCGAGCGCAGCCGCGCCGCCCCACAGCTCAGCACCTGTCGGCCGGGCAACGAGGGCGCTGCGTCGGGCACGCGAGGGTACGTCGGGCGTCGAGCGGCCGGTGACGTCGGTGTCCGAACTCGTGCGGCGCATCGACATGCTCTACGCGGCGTGCTTCGTGGTCCTCTCCTACATGGTCGGTCCGCGTGTCAGCGAGATCCTCCACCTTCATGCCGGCTGCGTGCGGCGGCTGGTCGGCGATGCGGCCGGCGCACCCGTGAGCGTGATCGTCGGCAGCATCTTCAAGCGCCAGCCCGGCTACGATGGCTGTCCCCATGAATGGGTCGCACCGCCCGTGGCCGTCCAGGCGATCTCGGTGCTCGAGGCGCTGTCCGAGCCGCATCGCGCCCTCACGGCTCGCCCGGAACTGTGGCTGCGCCGGCGCCGTGGCAACGGCGCGTGGGAGTGGCACGAGGTGCAGCCCGAACTGCTGGAGATCGCGTCGGCCCCGCGCGTCAGCCATCTGCTGCGGCGCTTCGGCGCCGCGCTCGGCCTGTCGCACCTCGACAAGCCCTGGAGGCTGACGACGCATCAGGGGCGCAAGACCTTCGCCAGGTTTGCCGCGCTGCGCGACCGCAGCTGCCTCTTCGCGCTGGCTCAGCATCTTGGCCACCGCGAGCGCGCGCAGACCGACCACGGTTACGTCGGCAGCGACTATCGGCTCAACCAGGAGATCGACGCCGAGATCCTCAACCAGTCCGTCGCCGCGTGGGAGCACATGCTGGCGGCGCCCGGGCTCGGCGGGCGCGCGGGCGCCGAGATCGTCGCCAAGCGCCCGCGCTTTCGGGGCAGCCGCATGAAGCAGGACCTCAGGAGCTACGCCCGCTTGCTCGTCGACGCCGGCTTGGTGCTCGGCGTGTGCGACTGGGGCTACTGCGTCTACCGCGAGGAACACAGCGCCTGCCTCGGCAACGCGACCGGGCCCAATCCAGCCCGGCGCGAGCCCTCGACCTGCGCGCGCTGCCAGAACTTCGTCGTCTCGGCGCAGCACCGGCCGTACTGGCTCGAACAGGTGCGACGCAGCGAGAGGCTTCTCAACGAACCCGCCCTGCCGCTGCAGACGTTGCGCATCGTCCGCGCGCGCATGAACGAGGCCCGTGGCCTGCTGCGCGCGCTCGGCTCGGACACAGCCGAGGAGACTGATCATGCCTAGGAAGACGCCCGTCAGCTCCGCAGAACCGCCTGCTGCCCAGCGCCTGCATGACGCCCTGGCGGAGATGGTTCGCCAGCACGGCGCCGGCCTGTCGCCGCGCGAGCTGACCGCCAAGGCGCTTTGTGAGTCGGCCGGCATCTCGCGCAACGCGCTTTACCGGTACCACCGCGACGTGCTGCTGGCGCTGCACGACGCCCAGAGCCGCCACCGCGATCGGCCCGAGGCTGCGAAGCGCGTCGCCGCCCAGTTGCGCCGGGAGAATCGCGAACTGCGCGAACACCTCGCCAAGCTGGCCGCGCTGGTCGACCACTACTTCGCGGCTTGGCAAGAGACGCGGCTGCAGCTCGAGCGGCGCGATCGGGAGTTGGCCGACCTGCGCCGGATCCACAGGCCCCAGGTGATCCCATTGCAGCGCTCACCCGGGAACCGGAGTTGACCTTGACACGGGGACAAGGTCTACGCTGCAAGCAATGGGGCAGTGGTGTCCCGTATGGAGGTCTGCGATGAACTGCGACCTCGGATCGAACCTCGTGCTCGCGCGAGGACTGTTGCGGCTCTTCAAGCTGGCCGTGATCGATGGGCACCGTGGCGTAGCCGACCAACTGCTGTGTGCCCTGGAACGACTCGCCCGAAGCGATCCGGGATGCGAACCGATTCTCGATCATGCCTACCTGTGGAGCGTCGGTGGGCACGCCGGCGCAGCGCGTCTGCGCACGCCAGGGCCCGGGCCGCAGTGATCGATGCCGCTGCGACGCCATCGGCTACGCCAGCGACACGCACCGATCCGCATCGCACCCGTCCGCCCTCAGCGCGTCGATGTCGATCACGGCGTCCGCCATCGCCGTCAGCTCGGGGGTCTGCGAGATGAAGAACTCGCGCTCGTAGCCGCCCAGGCGCAGCACTTCCCGCTTCATCGCCATGAACATGCGTTTGCGCTGCGGATCCAGTGCGCCGTCTGCTTCGTCGGTGAACAGCGTCGTGTAGCGGCGCCCGGTGTTGCGGGCAAGGTACAACGCGATCGCCCGGGTCAGGCACAGCTCCACCAAGGTCCGCTCGCCGCCGCTCATCATGCTGACGCTCTTGCTGTCGCCGGTGTCGCCGTCGTGCACGACGATGTCGAAGCCCTCCTTCTGCTCGCCCTTGGACGTTTCCAGCAAGGTGTGGATGGACACCGTGAAGCGCGGTCCGTAGCAGGCCAGCAGCAGGTCGTTCCCCAGTGCCGACAGCGCAGGCCCCGCGTCGTCGATCGCCAGCGCGATCAGCCCGTCGTTGCTCATGCAGCGCGCGAAGAGGCTCCAGTTGCCCAGTTCATCCTCGACGCGGGCGCAATGCGCGCGCAGGCGTTCGCGACGTTCATCCAGCACGCCCTCTTGCTTGGCGACCTCGTCGAGCGTCTGCGCCTCGCGCACCGCCGTGAGCATCGACTGCTCGGCTGCGGCGAGCGCTTCCCGCGCGGCGCCCAGTGCCCGCGCAGCCTGCGCGACCTGCTGCTCGTCGAAGGCGGGAGGCAGCGACCCGAGCGCTTGATCCAGGCGCGCCAGCGCCGCGCCGGAGTGCGTGGTCTGAAGATCCCGTTGTTGCCCGATCGCCGCTCGCGCTGCGGCGATCTGTTGGCGCTCCGCGCGCTCGTCGGCGGTCTCGGCGGCGGCACCGTCACCCACCTCGGGCCCCAGCGCCTGCAGCTCCCGCTCGACCTCGACCAAGGTCGCCTGCGCCTGCGCGCACGCCTGGGCCTTCGAGCACATCACGGACAAGCGGTTCACCCGCTCGCGTGCGACGGTCTCGTGGAACTCGGCCTGCGCCAGGGCCTGCGGCGCGCCGGCCAGTGCCTCGTAGCGCTGGCGTGCGTCGGTGAGCTCCCGTTTCGCCTCGGACTTCTCGCCGGCCAGCCGAGCGACCTGCGCCTGGGCGTTCGGGATCAGCGCCTGCGCCTCGCGCGCATCACCCAGCAGCTTGCAACGCCCCTGCAGGTCCGTGCCGGCGCAAGGCACCTCGCCGGTCAATCCGAACCGGCGCGCCAGTTCCTCGGCCTTCAGCACGGCCCGACCCGCGTCCCGTTCGATGCCGGCGACGCGCTGCTCTGCAAGACGTACCGCCCCCTGGCACTGCGTCAGCTGATGAACCTGCTCGCGGCACGCCTGCGTGCGTGCACTGCGCTGCGTCTGCACGCGTTGCGCCAGCGGCAGGCGCCTTTCGGCGTGCCGCACCGCGCCGGCCTCGGCAAGCACCACCAGGCATCGCTGCCGGGACTGGCCCAAGGCCCGCCGCCGCTGTCGTTCCTGCTGCAATCGGCTGGCGACCCGCTGATCGAGGCGTTCCAGCCGCTGCTGCTCGGCCTGTTCCTGAGCATCGAGCGCGCGCAGCGCCTGAGTCGCGCTTGCCAGCGCGGCTTGCCGTTCGGCCACGAGCTGTGCCCGCCGGGCATCGGTAGCCTGCGACTGCTCGCGTTCGACCACCACGCGGGCGTGCCGCGCCTGGGCGGCCTCCAGGGCGGCCTGTGCCGCCGTCTTCGCGCGCTCGGCCGCCGACACACGATCGTCGGCGCCGTCGAGTTTTCGGCGCACCGCGTCGAGGCGCTGATCCTCCGCGTCGAGCCCGGCCAGTTCCTGACGCTGGGTTGCCAGTCCCGCTTTCAGCAGGCGGACGATTTCTGCGGCCTTCTGGCCCAGTTCCTGGATCTCCTCCTGCCCGAGCAGGTCGGCCAGCAGCGTCTTGATTTCAGCGTTGCGATAGGTGCTGAGCTGCCGTTTGCCTTGTGCGGCGAACACCGAGGTGAAGAACGTCTCGGCACTGCCGCAGAGGCTCTCGACGCAGCGCGTGTACGTCTCCACCCGGCCGTCGGACTGCATACCGTCATCGAGTTGCACCGGCCGCCAGCATCCGGCATCGTCGAGCGTGTGCAGGAACGCCTCGGTGCGGCGGCGGCCGTTGAGGCGGATGACGATCTGCGACCGATAGCATCGGCCCTCGTGCGCCCAGGTCAGGTCCTTCACGCTCTCGGGCAGGTAGACGTGGTCGTAGTAGGAGAAGCCGCCCGCACCGGCCAACGCGACCCGGCTTGGCAGTCCCATGAAGGGCGTGAGGCAGTCCATGATCGTCGACTTGCCGCTGCCGTTGGCGCCGACGATGGCGATCAGGTTGGCGCCGTCCGCCAGGCGCTCGAGGTCGAGGGTGATTTCGTCGCGGCCCAGGCCGTCGCGGATGCCGCGGAAGCCTTTGAGGGTGAGTCGGAGCGGCTGCATGGGATGCCTCGGAGTTGATCTCCGATCAGGCTCTCATGGCCGACGGCGCCTTCAACGGTTGTCAGGGACGACCGTTCACGAGCTTTGCCGCAGGTGGCGATGCTCCGCGACGTTCCTTGTTCAAGTCCCGCTGAGCTCAGCCGGCGCAGCACGACAGTTGCTTCACGTCCTTGGTGAAGGTCTGCGCCGCGAGCTTCAGGGCTTCGACCATCGTCAGGTACGGGAACAACTGGTTGGCGAGGTCGTGCACGCTCATGCCGGCACGGATGGCAATGGCGGCGGTCTGGATGACCTCGCCGGCTTCGGCGGCGACCGCCTGCACGCCCAGCAGCCGGCCGGTGCCCGCTTCGGCCACGAGCTTGATGAAGCCGCGCGTGTCGAAGTTGACCAGCGCGCGCGGCACGTTGTCGAGCGTCAACGTGCGGCTGTCGGTCTCGATCCGCCCCTGGTGCGCTTCGGCCTCGCTGAGACCAACCGTCGCGATCTGCGGATCGGTGAACACGACAGCCGGCATCGCGCGCAGGTCCAGTGCTGCATTGCCGCCAGCCATGTTGATCGCCGCCCGCGTGCCTGCGGCGGCCGCGACGTACACGAACTGGGGCTGATCGGTGCAGTCGCCTGCGGCATAGATGTTCGGTGCGCTGGTGCGCATGTGGCCGTCGACCACGATGGCGCCCCGACCGTCCACCTTCACGCCGGCGCCTTCGAGGTTGAGCGCGCCCGTGTTCGGCGTGCGTCCCGTGGCCACCAGCAGCCGGTCGGCGCGCAGTACCCCGTGGTTCGTCATCACCACGAATTCGCCGCCAGCATGAGCGACGCGGCTGGCTTGCGTCTGCTCGAGCACCTCGATGCCTTCCTCGCGGAACGCGGCGGTGAGTACCTCGCCGATGGCTGGGTCCTCGCGGAAGAACAGCTTGTTGCGCGCGAGGATCGTGACCTGGCTGCCCAGGCGCGCGAAGGCCTGAGCGAGTTCCACTGCGACGACGGACGAACCGATCACAACCAGCCGCGGCGACGTCTCGCTGCTGGCCAGCGCCTCGGTCGAGGTCCAGAACGGCGTGTCTGCGAGGCCAGGGATCGCCGGCACCGCCGCGCTGGCACCGGTAGCCACCAGACAGCGGTCGAACGGCACGACCCGCTCGCCGCCGTCGCGTAGGGTCACCGTCAACGAGTGGGCATCCGTGAAGCGCGCCGTGCCGTGCACGACCGTGATGGCCGGTGTGCCCTGCAGGATGCTCTCGTACTTACCGTGGCGCAGTTCGTCCACCCGCGCCTGCTGCTGCGCGAGCAGCCGGTCGCGCAGGATGATCGGCTCGGCAGCGGAGACGCCAGCGTCGAACGGGCTGCGTCGCCGCAGGTGCGCGACGTGCGCGGCGCGGATCAAGATCTTGGACGGCACGCAGCCGACGTTGACGCAGGTGCCGCCGATCGTGCCGCGTTCGATGAGCGTGACCCGCGCACCGCGTTCGACCGCCTTGAGCGCCGCGGCCATTGCGGCGCCGCCGCTGCCGATGACGGCAACGTGCGACGCATCGCCGCCGCTGCGCTCCTTCTGGCCACTGCCAAGCCAACTGCGTGCCCTATCGAGGAATCCGTCGCGCGACGGACCGGAGGCAGCCTCGGGCACGCGAGCGCGATATCCGGCGGCGGCCACGGCCGACACGAGCTCCGCCACGGGTGTGTCAGTCGCAAGGGTGAGGCGCGCCGTTCCGTTGGGGTAGGACACTTGCGCCGAACGCACACCAGGCACCTTCTCCAGGGCCTGGCGAACGTGCGCGGCGCACGACTCGCAGGTCATGCCGCTGATCGCGAGTTCGGTCATCGGAATGCCTTTCTGGTGGAGTCGCAGCGTGAAGGCTTCAGGCGTGCTTGGGCGGGACTGCGCAGCCATCCGGACCGCAGCGCCGGTTCGCCGGCGAGACGAAGTCCCACACCGACACCGCGACCATCGTCGCGAGGCCCACGTAGAGAAGCTTCTCGGCCACGGTGAAGCTGGCGACCAGCACGATGGCGGGGCCGACCATGCCCAGCACGCTGCGGTGCCACTGGCGGTGGTTGAACCAGCCCAGCGCGTTGGCCAGCAGCGCCAGCGCCGCGAACAGCGGCAGCAGCACGGTGACGAACACGGCCTCGAACTGGCTCAAGAAGCCGAGCCCGAGTGCTGCGCCAAGGCTGGCCAGGGCCGGGAAGCAAGCCCCGCAACCCATCGCCGAGACGATGCTGCCCAGCGCTCCGGCCTTGTCCGCGACCCGCGTCATGACGCTCATATTGTCCTCCTCGATCGCTGCGGCTTCAGCGCTTGACGGTGGACGGATAGCCCGCGTTCTCGGTCGCCGCGGTCAGCTTCTGCACGTTGGCCTTGGCATCGTCGAAGGTCACGATGGCCTGGCGCTTCTCGTAGCTCACGTCGACCTTGCTCACGCCGTCGACCTTCGAGATCGCCTTCTTCACCGTGATCGGACACGCCGCGCAGGTCATGCCCGGCACGTCCAGCGTCACGGTCTGCGGCGCTGCCTGGACACCGGCCGCGCCGGACATGGCGAGGGCCGCGATCAAGATCAGCTTCTTCATGGAGCACTCCTGGTCAGTAGAACAGCGGAAGGACATAGGGGAAGGCCAGCGCGATCAGCACCAGCACGGCCACGAACCAGAAGACGGCCTTGTAGGTGGACCGCACCTGGGGGATCGCGCACACCTCGCCCGGCTTGCACTGCTGCACCGGTCGATAGATGCGACGCCACGCGAAATACATGGCGACAAGCGCAGCGCCGATGAAGAACGGGCGATAGGGCTCCAGCGCCGTTAGGTTGCCGATCCACGCGCCGCTGAAGCCCAGGGCCACCAGCACGAGCGGGCCCAGGCAGCAGGTTGACGCGAGGAACGCGGCCAGTCCGCCGGCGAAGAGCGCACCACGCCCGGTCTGCGATTCCGTCATGCACTTTCCTCGGTGTGTCGGGGACACGATGGCGTAAGCTTATTTCCGTACTCATGTACGGAGTCAAGCGGGATGGACAGCGATCAGCAGGGACTGACGATCGGGGCCGTCGCCAAGGCGGCCGGGGTCAACGTGGAGACCGTGCGCTTCTACCAGCGCCGCGCGCTGCTACCCGAGCCGGACAAGCCCTACGGCCGCATTCGGCGCTATGAGGCGAAGGACGTGGCGCGGGTGCGGTTCGTGAAGGCCGCACAGCGCCTTGGCTTCAGCCTCGACGAGGTTGCGGGCTTGCTGAAACTGGACGACGGCACGCACTGTGACGAGGCGAGACAGCTCGCCGAAGCAAAGCTCGGCGATGTGCGCAAGAAGCTGAAAGACCTGCGCCGGATCGAGTCGGCGCTGGCCGTCCTCGTCCGCGACTGCTGCTCGATGCGGGGCAAGTTGTCGTGCCCGTTGATAACCACCCTGCAGAGGCAGTGAAACAAGTGAAACGCCGCGTGTTGGACGATTGTTGACGCAGCGAATTCAACATAAGGGGTGCAGGTTGTCCATCACCGTGGTCTTCCCGCGCCCGTTGCTGCCCGCAATGGCCACCAGTTGCGCGTCACCGACCAGCGCCTCGAGATCGAGCGTGATCGTGTCCCGACCGAGACCGCTGCGGATCCCCTTGAAACCAGTGAGCGTCAGCGACAGCGGTTGGTAGCCGTCGCTGGACACCGCGTCCGCTTGCTTCACTTGATCGTCCATCTTCTTGCTCCATGCACGGCCGCCCATCGACCCGCTTCGAACGAGTCTCCGGCCGTCTTCACTTCCTTCAAGACCTGTCCGCTTCAGAACAGCTCCATCGCCTCGGCTTCGCGCAGGGCTTCCGCCACACGCCCGTCTCCGGACGGCGGCGGCGCCGTCTCGTCGGGGGCCGGCTCGGTAGTCGGACCGGGTTCCTCGTCGCCGGCCAGGATCGCATTCGCGATCTGAGCGGGTTCGCGGTGGGCCAGGGCCTCGAGGCGCTCGATGAGCGGACCGTCCATGCTGCCGGTGGCGCGTGCCCACACCCTCACCTTCTCCTGCAGTGACGACGCGCGCGAGATCCCTGCCGCCCTGCTGCGCACGACGGGAACGACCCGCCCTTCGAGCTGGACGTCGGCGGCGTCGCCCAGGGCCCGCTTGATGGCCTCGCGGTCCACGCTGCCTCGTTCCTCTTCACCCACCTGCCACCGCACCCGAACGTAGGCGCCGGCTACGTTCACGTCACGAACCGCCGCGGCGATCTGCTCGGCATCCGGCACCCCCTCGAACACCAGGTCCACGGTGCGCCGCGCTGGCGTCTCGACCAACTGGAATCGGGCCGCCGCCGCCTCGACCTCCCACAGCAGAAAGCCCTTGGCATCGATCTCCCCGTGGTGGAAGCGGCCGATCGAGCCCGCATAGGCGATCAGTCGCCCGCCGTCGTCCCAGCACTGGTGCTTGTGGATGTGCCCGAGCATGAAGGCCTGGGTACCTGCGGAGAACAGGCTCGTGGTGGTGAACTCGTGGTCGAAGCCCGCCATTGGCACGCCGTGCTCCGTCACGCAGCCGGTGACCGTGCCATGCGCAACGCCGATCGTCGGCACTTGCGCTGCCCGCGCGGTTCGGTTGATCGACCCGTACCCGGCCAGCAGCGCGGCCAGTTCCTGACCGACCGCTTCCGCAGCCTCGGTCGCGCCGACCGTCGCTGCCACGACCGCCTTGTTGACCGTCGGGACGCAGGTGAAGATGGCCCGCGCTCCGGCGGGGACTGCATCGAAGCGCCAGGCCTGCGAGGGCACCCAGCGGCCATCCTCCATCAGCGCGACCTGGCCGAGGCGATCCGCCACGAACACCGGGTGCCGGCCGCCGAGCAGCGGAAAGATGGCCAGGGTGCCGGGAGGCTCGTGAGAGAACGTCCCCTGCAGCATCAGCACTGGGCAGTGGTCGGCGAGCCGCCGGACCTCGCGCGCGAGGCGCTCGACCGCCGGGCTGTGCACGTCGAGCGCGTGGTCCGTCGAGTCGCCCGAGATCACGGCCGCATCAACGCCGCGCCTGATCGCCTGGTCCACCGCGAAGCCGAAGCATCGGCCCGCCTCGTCGAGGTTCTTCCCGCTGAAATGCAGGTCCGAAAACTGCGCCACCTTGATCATGAGAGTTCCTTCCGTCGGTTGTGCGTGAGCGTCCTGAGCACCCGCCGCCAGCATCGGCCCGCGGCGCCAGGCTTCAAGCGCTGGCGGGTCCAGCGGTGGCGCCGCCTTGCACGGCGCCGACCGCACTCAGGCCCAGACCTCGAGCTCGCCCTTCACCTTCTCGACGAAGCCGGCGCCGTCGTCCTGGAAGGGTGTGAGGTCCTCCAGTGCACGCTTGCGGCCACCGGCGGCCTTCTTCCAGCCTTGGCCCCAGCGCTTGGTGGCGTAGCGCTCGTAGCTCTCCGCATCGACACCAAGCGCCGCGGCGGCATCGAACAGCCACGCCACCTCCTTGGCCTCGACACCGGCGTCCGCCGCTGCCGACCTGCCAGCCGGCGGCGCCTCGCCGCGCTTCGGCTGGGCGGAGCGCGCAGGCTCGGCCCGCGCCGGCGCCGCCGGCCTGCTCTCGGTTGACGCGCCGGTAGAGCGCTGGCCGCGCTCCGCGGCTTGCTCGACCACGGGGGATGGGCTAGGGACCTCGATCACGCCGTCTTCACTGACCACCTGGACGGTGCTCGTCCCGCCACCATGGCCCTGGAGGACGTTGGCCGCATCCGCAGCGCGAAGCTCGAGCGCGTCGAGGTCCTCGTCGTGCCGCAGCAGTGCGGTCGGATCCACCGGCGCCTCGAGTTCAATCAGCCACTGGGCCACGCGGGTTGGACGGCCTTCCTCGTCGATCCGCGAGACCTCCACCAGGCGCTTGCTGATGTAGAACGGCGTGCGCTGGCCGTCGAGGAAACCAGAGATGCGGCCGCCGCGCATGAAGCCGATCGTCTGGAACTTCTCGATGGCCGCCTGCATGGCGTAGAAGCTGTTCGTCGGCAGCTCGAAGGCGCTGATCGACTTGATGCCGGGGACGAAAAAGATGAACCGGCCCGACAGGTTGCACTTCTTGCCCTGGTACTCGGCGCAGCTCTCGGGATCGCACAGCCCGTTGTTCTCGGCGCGCAGCGTCACCTTGCGCCCGCCGAAGATGCGCACGACGCGGCGGCCCGCGCCTGGCGCCGGCGGCTGCTCGTAGGTCTTGCAGTACCGCGTCTGCCCGTCCTCGGAGTACTCGGACCAGAAGCGCCGCTCGCTGGACGTCCAGGTCACCAGCTCATGCGGCATGACGTTCTGCCAGGCATCGGCCGGGAACACCACCGGGAAGCGATACAGACGCTGGACACCGTCGCCGCGGTCCTCGGCATACAGGTCCATGATCTGCCGCGCGAGTTCGGGGTTCGGGAAGTCCTCGCCTCGGACGGTGAAGTAAGGGACGTTCTTCGGCGTGAGCGGGTTCTTGAGGTCGGGCAGCGCCGCGGCGAGTTCCCGTTCGATCGCGTCGAACCCCTTGCCCTGCGCCACGCCGGCGTCGTAGATCTCGCGCGCCTGGCCGGACTCGGCCGCTCGCCGGGTCAGCACCTTGATGCCGGCCCGGATGCGACCGCCCACCGGGATGCGCTGCGCCGAGCGGCCCAGCAGCGTGGGGATCGCCACCGCGCCGCCCGCGGCCGGGACCAGGCCACCGCCCTGCCCGTTCGCCTTGCTCTGTGCCATTGCGACCATTCATCTCTCCTTCGCAAGTTGGTGAATGTGGAGATTCATGGTCCCGCCGGACTCGGCTCTTTCAAGTCCTCGGTACGGGCCGCCGCTGGGCGGGTTGCGCGACCACGCTCGATCACGACCTCGAAGTCGGGCATGCCGCGCATGAGGAGCCCACCCCAGCGCTTGGTCACGATCCGCCTGTCCAGGATCGTCACGCGTCCTCGGTCATGGATCGTGCGAAGCAGCCGCCCCAGGCCCTGCTTCAGCCGCACCGCGGCCTCCGGCACCGTGATCTCGATGAAGGGCGACCCACCCCGCGACTCGACCCACTCACGCCGCGCCTCTTCGAGCGGCGAGTCCGGCACCGAGAACGGGAGCTTGGCGATCACGACGTGCGTGCAGTACTCCCCTGGCAGGTCAACGCCTTCGGCGAAGGTGCTCAGGCCGAACAGCACGGACCGATCGGCGCGGTCGACGGCTGCGCGGTGCCGCGCAAGCATCTCGCCCTTGGGCATCGACCCCTGCACCAAGGTGACCCGCCTCAGCTCCTCGGGCAACTGGGCGTAGACCTCGCGCATCTGTCGTGCCGATGTGAAGAGCACCAGCGTGCCGAGGGTCTCCACGAGCGCCGGCAGCCGGTCGCTGACCTCCCGCGTGTGCTGCTCTGCGGCCGTTGGCTCCGTGCGCATCGCCGGCACCACGAGCTGCGCGTTCTTGCGGAAGTCAAACGGCGACTCGACACGCAGGAAGGCCGGGCTGTCGAAGAAGCCGAGGCCGGACTGGCGCAGGAACAGGTCGAAGGTGCCGCAGGACGTCAGGGTGGCGGACATCACCACGGCACCACTTGCGCGATTCCACAGCAGCTTGCGAAGCTTGTCGCCGCCGCTGATCGGCGACGCGCAGACCAGATAGTCGTCAGGACGACCTCCTTCGTCATGCCGCTCGATCCAGCGCGCGATCGGCGGCGCATCCTCCGGCTGTTCGGCCAGCGTCAGGTGCCAGGTGTCCACCAGGTTGTCCAGCCTCACCACGTAGAAGCCCAGCACGGACAGGACCTGCGTGGCCAGCGTGCCCACACTCGGCGCCTTCTCGAGGACATGCTCCCTGAGCGAAGCGAAGGTCTTCTGGAACTCCTCGCCGGCGGCCAGGACCTGCCCACCAGCCGTCTCGCACCAGTCCGGCAATGGCCCGGACTTGAACCGGCGGGCGCGCTTCTCCTCGAAGCCGTTGGTGCCGTGGATCCGGTGGTGCAGATCGCGCAACGCCCGCTCGATGCGTTCGGCACTGGCCCGGCTGACGCGGATCAGTTGCTCGTCGAGCCGCAGTCCGAGAACCGCATCGCGCACCGCGTTGCACGCCCCTTCCAGCCAGTCGATCGCACCGCGCAGCGCATGCCTGGCCGAGAAGTGCTCCACGGCCTTGGCGGCGAGGCTATGAGCCTCGTCGAACACGTAGATGGTCTCCTGGGGCGGCGGGAGGACGCTGGCCCCATCCATGTCGATGGCCGACAGCACGAGGTCATGGTTGGCGATCACGAGGTCCGCCTCCTTGACCCGCTGCCGCGCGGCTTGGAACGGGCAGCGTGCGAACTCCGGGCACTTGGAACCTGCGCAGCCCTGCCGATCCGTGGTGACGCGATCCCACACCTCGTCGACCACGGGCAACGGCAGTTCGTCCCGATCCCCGCTCCATCGACCCGCGTCGAAGGAAGCCAGCAACTCCCTCATCACTGCCACCCGCCGGGGTGCGTCTTCGGCACCGCCGGGGCCGCGCTCGCCCGCAAGGTCGAGGCCACCCTGCCCCGCCAGCTTGCCCTCCGCCTGCAGCTTGGCCGTGCAGGCGTAGCGGCGTCGGCCCTTCGCAACGGCGAAGGTGAAGGGGATCGGCACCAAGCGCTGCAGGCTGGGCGCGTCCTTCTCCGCATACTGGTGTTGCAGCGCCACCGTCGAACTGCTCACGACAAGCCGCTTTTGCCTGGACTTCGCCATCACGAGCGCTGGCACGAGGGCACCGAACGACTTGCCCGTGCCGGTACCGGCTTCGACGATCGCGAGGTGGTCGCCGTTGCCCGCCTGTTCGTCTTCTGCGCGGCACCGCGACAGCGTGTTGGCCACCGCCGCGATCATCTCCATCTGCGGCCTTCGCGACTTGAAGCCCGGAATGCCCTCTCGCAGCGCGTCGACGCACTGGCGAATCAGGTGCTTCTCTTCCTCGCGGACCATGCGGCCAGCCTACGGGTCATGCGTCTGAGCTCAAGGGCCGCTCGCATTGGCCCAGCGCCAGCCGATCGCGAGTCGCGGCTGACCCAAGGGACCTCGCGTTGCCCCCGCTCAGGGCCTCGTCGGGAGCCTTTGCCGCGGGCGCTCGAGCCCCGCGGCTCACCATTGCTATCCGACTTCAGAGACGCGCTGCCCTCGCGCCGCGTCAGACCCTGCAAGGGCTGTCCTGGAACCCGCACGCGGCGGCAGCGCAGGCAAGGCCTGGTCGGTGCGCCACACCCACGCGTCGTCACCCGCGGCCTGAACCGCCTTCTCCTTGGCGCTCTGTTCCTTCGGGTCAAGGAAGGCACTCACCACATGCAGCGGGAATGGCCCGCCCTCGGTATCGAGCAGCAGTGCGTTCGGGAAACAGGCGCCGCTCTTGGCGTCGAAGCGCAGCGGCTTCAAGAAGGCACGGCCCTGCCGCTGCAGTTCCTCGACCAGCGGCAGCTCATGGAGGCCGTCGAGCGGTATCCACTGATCCGAGACCAGGGTCATCGACAGCGAGTCCACCTGGTAGAGGTGCTCACGCTTGGCGTAGATCAGCGCGGCCATCACGACCATCGGCTTGCGCTCCAGATCGGCGTCACGGGCCTGCAGGGTGGCCGCATAGGCGCGCTCGGCGCGCTCCCAGGCTTTGTTCTCCATGTACAGCGGCACGTCCGGCATGTGCTTGACCATCAGCCTGCGCCCGTAGGCGCTTTGCTCGGCGCCGTTGAACTGCCCGATGACGATCGCCATCTTGTAGGCCACGTCGTCGCCCGGCGAGAGCAGCATGGCCAGCTTGCGCCGTCGCCGCTCGCCGATCTCTTCCTTGTCGGCGACCCGGAACGGCTCGGGCACGTACAGGCGCTTGTCCAACGTCTCGCCCTTGAGCGTCAAGCCGGCGGCCGCAAGCTCGAGGTACTTCTTGATCACGCCCTGCGAGCGCCTTCCCTCCATCGCCGGATACCAGCGGTTGAGCCCGGCGCGGTGGTAGAGGAAGTGCAGCACCGCTCGCAGGCTCATCCGCTTGCGCGGTGCATTCACGGCGGGCGGCTCGCCGTTCGCCTCCCCTCGCGGCATTGCCTTGCCAGAGACCCTGGAGAATGGGAAGTCGGTCCGGATCTCCACGTGATCGGGGTTGTGCTCGACGATGGCCTCGCCGACGAGCTCGCCCAGGCCCGAGAGACCCGGTTCCGGCTCGAAGGACTGGCAGGTCGGATGGTGCATGTCCCCGGTGCCCGGCATGCGCTTGACGACGTACTCGCCATGCTTGGCGATGTACATCTCCACCCCACCGCGAACGCACATGCAGCGCGGACGCTCCGAGCTCTCGTACACCCTCGACAACGCCTCCTGCAGGCCCGGGTCGGTCGCCAGCAGCGTGACGCCCCGGATGAAGTACTTTGCTGCGTCCATGGCAACCTCCTGGGCGTCTGCGGCCACGATCGGGCCTACACGATCTCGTGGGACACGAGGTCGAGCGGCATGGGCGGCAGCCTGAGCAGCCGTCGCACCTGGCGTGCCGACCGCAGCCCAAGCAGTTCCCGAAGCTGGGCCCTGTCCGCACCCTGGCGATCGAGCGAGAGCGCCACCTGCCTGCGGGCCTGCTGCGCCGTCATGCCAACCCATCCGGCGCGCGCGAATGCCAGTCGCAGCGTCGCTTGCAGATACTTGGAGGTGAGCCGCGAATCGGTCGGTGACCGGCGGGTGATCAGGAACGGCCTGCCCGCCTCGGTCAGGAACAGGCGGCTCTTCGGATCGAGCCCTCGGAAGCGCCCGGGCTCGCCGGTGCCCAAGCGCCGACGCAGGCGCTCTTCCAGGTAGATGTCGATGCTGGCCACGGCTCGCGACGAGTTGAAGTACAGAGGTCGCGCGATGCCGCTGGCCGCCACCTCCCCACGCAGTGTCGAGAGCCGCCGCACGTTGCCGTTCTCATCCAGGTAGTCGCCCACCTCCAGCAGCGCGAGTTCCATGGTCTTGAGGCCGGTGCACAGCAGCGTGTAGATCAGCGCGATGTCCCGGTTGGCACTTCGGCAGCAAGAACGCAGGCGGCTCGCCCCGGCAGCAACCTCATCCGCGTCCAGCACGACTCGGCACGGTGGCGGCGCTGCGCCTACATCGTGTGCGCGCGCGGCGGCCATGATCGTCTCCCGCTCGCGGCGGATCGCGACCAGGCTGTCCAGCCAGTCCACCCGGATCGAGCCCAGCGCGCCAGCCTGCTGAAGCCTGCGCAGCAGGCCTTTGATCCGACGCTCGACCGTCGAGCGCGCGACACCCAGGTCGGACGCCACCTCCTTGTAGCTCCGGCCGCCTTCGACCACGCTGATGAGCAGGCTCAACGAATCTAAGGGTAGGCGCCCCATGGACTGATCTCGACCTGTGGGTTGAACGTCAGGCAACGCCGTCGATGGGCGATCTGCCGTGGCGCCAATCGTCCCGAAGATGGCGGGCGCCTTCAACCGGAAAGGCGGCTCGAAGTCCCCCCGGATTTCGGGCGCCGCGCAGGCCAAAGCGACAGATCCGCCGCTGCAGGTGCGGGGCGGACGAGTGACGGATGGGCATGCGCCGTGCGATGCCCCTTTTCGGCTGCGCATCGTTGATTCATACTGACCATGCGATGGGCATTTCTGCCCTTGCCGCTGTCACCAGCGTTCCGGCCTGGCTGGCGTTTGCGGTCGTGACCCGCACTTCAATCTGCCTGCGCCCGCAGGCCACCCTCATCCTTCGCCGGCATCTGCCGGCTCAGCTGACAACCCAGCGCGTGCCGCCCAGCGGTGGCGGCATCGACGGGTCGTAGGCAACTCACTGCGGGGCCTCACCGCACATCCCCAACCCGAGCTCGGGCGACACCCCGAGTCGGGTTCGCTCGTGCTCATGCGCTTAAAAGGAAAGCGACATGAACCACGATTCCCTCTGCTTCGCTCTGGCGCCCTGCCAGACCAACGACGGCGACGCGCGCATCACGGCGAGCATCGTGCCCGCCGAGCAGCGCATGGACTTCCTTCCGAAGCACTTCGGTGCGCGGGCGATGATGAAGTTCGAGATGTCCGTGTACGACTGGATGGGCAACCTCTGCCCGTCCTATCGCGGCGGCTACTGGAACTACGTCGAGCTCTCCAACGGCGGTGCGTTCATGTACCCGGCTGGCGTCGACGCGTTCGAGTTCACGGTCGAAGGCAACGGCTTTCACGGCACCGTCAGTGCCGAGGTGGCGGGCATCATCGCCACCACGTTCGCGATGAACGGCATGCTTTGGCGAGGCTGGGACAGCCTGAACGCGAAGTACGAGCTGCTGCTGGAGTTCATCGGCGAACACCCGGATGCGATGACCATCCGGCGTGCCCTGGACTAGGGGGCCGCCATGCTCACCCATCGTTGCAACAGGTTCGTCGTCCTTCTGACGGGCATGCGCCACTACACCACCGAACAGCTCCTGGCGGTGATGCACGAGCGGCGCTACCCGCCGTTGTTGCGGGTGGCCGCGCTGCGGTGGCTCATCCATTGGGCTCCGTTGGACATCACCAAGGGCGCCCCTTATCTGCAGCGGCGGCGCTACGTGCGCCAGCACTACCACGTGTAGCCGCCACCAACCTCAATCCGAAGACCACGGCCTCCAAGCCGTGGCCTTCCGCTCCACCAAGGAGTCAGACCGTGTACATCCGAACCCCGCGGATCGGTGCCGTTTGCTCGGCCGACCCGAACGACATCCAAGCCCTTGCTGGCGACTTCGCCTACGAGCTGCGCCAGTTCATCAAGACCGACCGCGATGGCGAGCGTCGTCGCGCCACGTCGGCGGCTATCGACGCCTTCAACAGGGCAGGCGCCGACCCTGAGGCCCTTCAGGCCTTCGTTGACGGTGTGGGGCTTGAGGCCATCCAGGCGTATTGCCTGCCGTTCATGAGCTTCTCGCTCGCGCCCTCCGGTGACTACGGCTTCTGGCCAGACCTGGAAGGGCTCGAGTGCGCGGCCCGATCAAGGGAAGGCGTCATCAAGGTCAACGCTGGCGACGCCTGGCCACCGCTGTGGTCGGGATCAGGCCGCGACATCCAGTTCGTCATGGAGGTCAGCGACCACGGCAACGTGACGCTCTACAACCGCCGGCGAAACGAGATCTGGAGTTGCGTTTAGCTGCGCTCTCTACATCTGTGTTCAGACGCCAACGCGAACGAAGGAAAAGGCCTTCGATCGAGCCCTTTGGCCTGCAAGGGATGCTTGGCGGGGCCGGTCTTCGCAGACCGGGTCCGCCTCTTTTTCTCCGCCTGTTTCGCAGCGATAGGAGTCAGCGATGGCCGGCCGGCGCATTCGCGCTCAGCGCCATCAAGCAGCCGTTCGACACGCCTGCGAGCCAATCGCCGAAGGTCGGCCTGCTAGCGAAGCAGGGCACAGGGTGAGCGGCTCGCATGGCCGATCCGGCAAACGAGTCCGCTACCTCTTCTTCGTCTTCTTTTGAAAACTCAGGACTCCATCCAGTTCCTGCAGGCCACCATCGTCCTCCTGCGCCACCGAGCCACTCCACACCTTCACGGGTTCGTCTGGGCCGCCGTCCGGCTCGAACCACAGCAACGAGAACGTCTCTTCAAAGGTCGGATAGTGCTTCGCCATCTCGGTCAGGTCGTAGCCATTGGGCCAGTCTCGAAACCAAACGTCCTGCGCGACCCGTGAGTCTTCGCCTGACCACTCGCCCTCTTGTACAAGCCGATGGGCAACCGATCCGGGCGGGATCGGTGACCTCATCTCGACCCAGGCATTGAGGTCGCGCAGAGCCTTGGAGCGCGATGCGTACCGTACTACCGTCGCGTTCATGAACACGAAGGCGCACGGATAGTCTGTGACTGCGGCTAAGCGCGAAGCGCAGGCAGCGAAGGAGACCACGTACTTCGAGCGCAAGCGTTCGATCAACTCGAACGAAGGTTGGTCCTGGTCCACGTCGCGCTTGAACGCGTCGAACGGCATCAACAGTTCGGATGCAAAAATGTCGCACGCGATCTCGTTGTCGTCGCGCTTGGCATAGGACCAAGCTGGGGTTTCTTGATGATTCGAGGCAAGGCCCAGCACGAGATGGCCCACCTCATGGCAAGCCGAGAATCGCTGGCGCTCACGCCGCTCCAACTCGTTGACGACGATGGACGACTTTCCGTCCCGACGGGTGAGCGTGTAACCGGACTCTCCCGGGCTCATCTCCTCGGTCGTGAGCTTGGCGTTGACCTTCCGCGTGTAGACAGTCAGATCCTTGTCGATGTTCGACAGATCGAGCCCTGCCATGAACTGGCGCGCCTTCAGGCGGATCGCCAGTTCGTCTATCACTCGTCGTCCTCGAGTGCCTTGCGGACGCGCGCTGCTATGGCCTCCATATCGGGCCTTCCGGCCCCGCGGTGCCGCATCGTTGCGCCCATCTCGAACATCTCTGCCGTCAGGTCGGTGCCAAGCACATGCTCGACCCAGTCGGGGTTGACTTCATTGCTCATCATGAACTGGGCCATCTCGACCTCCCGCGGTTTCGCCTTCAGCACCCGCAGTAGCCGTTCCATCAGTTCGCTCGAAGGTGATTGCTTCTCCCCAGTCTCCAGGCGGTAGATGTAGGTGTGGTCGATGTCGGCTAGCTGACCGAGCTCCCGCGATGACAGGTCTCGGGCCTCGCGCAACTTTCGCAAGAGCATCCCCAGGCCGGACTGCGCCATAAAGGCTTCCTTCCGCAGAAAAATGCGTGTAAAGTGTTGTCTGTGCAGGCAACAGGCCCCAAGATCACCTGGGGATCACAGATCGTTGCGTAGACTCTGCTCGTTGCCCGCACAAGCAGCAACTATGCCACTCAACCCCCTCTTCTGCAAGCAGATCCATTGATAGGAGCGAACCATGGCTAAGAACAAGCCTATCGGCGACAACGCTCGTGTCGGAGCGGTCCGTGACCGCTCGCAAGTCTTCAATCCGCTGACGCAGACCTGGACGAAGCGTGACGCCTCGTCCGGCCGGTTCATGGACCAGAAGGCTGACGGCGATCCGTTCAAGGGCGTCCGCAAGGAAAAACCTGTGAAGTAAGCGCGGCGGGTCAAGACCGCCTTGTGTGGTCCCCCGCCCACCCGTGGAGACCATATGCATCGGGACTTTTCCATCGAACCGCCTCGCCGCCGCTTCTCGGTTGGCGCTTCGGCCAGATTCTTCTATCTCGGCGAGGCCATCGCCCGCGTCTACGAGCCAACGCAGACGCAGTTGAGCGACCTGGATCGCGCCTATCAGAGCACCGGCGAGTACCTGGTGACCTGCCCGGAGTTCGACGGCCTGCTGTACCTCGTGCACGCGCACGGCTCGCGCCAGTTGGGCACCATGGTCCGGCCGATGGAAGAGTTCCGCGAAGGCTTCGACATCGACTTGGCCGCGTGCCTGACCCGTGAAGGTCTCCAGCGATATGGCGGCGCCGGTGGCCCGGCGCGGCTCATCAACGACCTCTACGCCGCGCTCAAGCGGTACGCCGACCGTCACGACCTGAAGATCGAGCGTGATGACCGCTGCGTGACCATCACCTACGCCGGCGGCATGAAAGCCGACTTCGCGCCCATCATTGATGACGCGTCGCACGTTGTGCTGCACGGCGAGACGCATGGATGCATCCCCGACCGTGACCTGCAGCGCTACATGTCCACGAACCCCCGCGGCTACTGCCGTGCGTTCGACTCGATCGCCCAGGTTGCACCGGTCTTTGAGCGTCGGGTTGAGCTCAACGCCACGTTCGAGTCGCTGCGCAAGTCCGAACTCCTGCCTCTGCCTGATGCCGATGAAGTCTTCGCCCGCCTGTTGTCGCGTCTGACGCAGCTCGCGAAGATCAACCGCAACATCGCATTCGGTGCACCCACAAGCGGAGAGAACTTGGCGCCGCCGTCCTGCGTCGTGACCACCCTGGTCGCGAACGCCTACGCGATCGAAGCGCCAAAGCCCCACGACGGGCCGATGGACCTGTTGCTCGACATCGTTCAGTTGATGCCGCGACTCATCAAGCGGTTACCGATGCCTGACGGCAGCGAGTTCTGGTATCTCGACAACCCGACCGCGCAGAACGACAACCTGGCTGCCGGCATGAACACGAAGGCGAAGCAGCAGGCCTTCGACGCGTGGTGTGAGCGCCTGGTCGCGGACCTTACTTCCCTCGTCGACGCAATCGACCAGGGCGCTGGGATGGACGTCATCGCTCGTGCTGTCGAGCGTGCCTTCGGGCCGCGCGCTCGGGCAGCGGTGCTCGAGGACAACGCACAGCGGCGCGAAGCGAACCGTTCCGCAAATCGCGGCATCTTCGTCGTGGGGTCGAGTGCCGCGGTCTCGACGCCGACCTTCGCGCACACGAACTTCGGTGACTGAATGCGAGCCACCCCGCCTGTGCGACTTCCCACGCTCGCCGAGCGGGCGATGGAACTACGCGCGCTGAACTTCCCTGGCGCGCGCGTGCGACTGCTCCACGGTCGCGAGCTTCGCTACAGCTTCTCGATCTCGCCGACGGCCTTCTCCCGGCTGTATCACTGTGTGCTCCTGCTGACACCGGCGCGATCGCCCCAGATGTTTGTTGTGAACCCTGACCTGCGCGCACTGGCCGACCGTCGGCCGCTGCCTCACGTCTATCACTACGACGGGCCGGGTGTGAGGCTGTGCCTGTGGTTGCCGCGCAAGAACGAATGGCTGCCCCAGATGCGCTTATTGGAGACCTACGTGGCCTGGACCAGCGAGTGGCTGAACTACTTCGAGGAGTGGCTTGTCACGGGGGAGTGGGCAGGCGGTGGGGAGCATCCACCGCCGCGGAAGAAGCGCCGCCGCCTCCGCGCAACCAGACCAGTGACCACATGAACAACATTACCCAAAGGCAGTTGCTGCCGGCGATGCTCAGCCTGGTTCGGGCGCGCACGCTGGCCTATCGCCGCGCCAAGCGCTGCCAGGCGTTCGTTCTCGCGCTCAATCTGCTGCTCCCGGTCGCCTCGGCGGCCGCGGCCGTCTTCATGCCCGACGCCCGTCCCGCCATCGCGGTCTGCGCCCTGCTCCTGGGCATCTTCGACGTGACCGCGATCGACGCCTGGATGAAGGCCCGTCTGAAGGTCGGCGCGAAGCTGCAAGAAGAGTTTGATTGCGAGGTTCTCGACATCGACTGGAACGAGTTCGTGGCCGGCACGAAGATGGACGCAGAGGCAAGCTACGAGGACGGCTGTCGAACGCTCAATGACGTCGACGAGAAGCGTCTGCGTGATTGGTACCCGGTCGTGGTGGCCGAGACGTCTCTGGAAGTTGCCCGTGTCATCTGCCAACGAGAGAACCTCGTCTACGACAGCGACCTGCGGGTGGCCTACCGCCGCGTCCTCTTCTGGTTTGTCGTCGTTTTCGTTGTTGTGTTCAGCGCGGCAAGTTTGGCCTTCAATCCCTCCTTCATGTCGCTTGTGCTTGCGCTGGTGCCGGCCGCGCCGGCTCTGACCTGGGCGCTGCGCGAAAACAAGCGGCAAGGCGACACCCTCGAGACCCTGACGCGGCTGAAGGCCGAATCCGAAAAGCTGCTGAAGGCCACTATCAACGGCGTAGATGCTGCCGAAGCGAAGAGACGGTCCCGTGAACTGCAGGATGCGATCTTCGGCCACCGCCTATCAAGTTCACTCGTCTTTGACTGGCTCTACAACCTCCTGCGCCCGCGGCTCGAAGCAAAGTTGGTCCACGGCGCGAAGCGTTGGGTCGATGAAGCCAAGAGGTCAGGCACTTGAGAGCGCGGTAGGACGCTGTCATCGCATGATTGCGCCTGTGGTCCGCCGCCACTCCAAGTCAACGAGCCAACCAGCAGCAGCCGCACTCGGCCCGCTCCACCTGATCGGCGGCTGAAGACCGACTATCTCTTCTTGCCTACCTTCGTTGCGCCCTTTTGATTCCGACTCTCGCGCGTTGAAGCGGCGGGCTCGTTCAAGTTGTAGAACTCATGCAGCTTGGCTGCCAGCAATTGCTTGTCGGGCAATTGGGTCTGGTATTGCGCGACGAGAGCTGGCGATAGCGCTCGACTCAGCGCGTACTCCACCACCTCGCTGTCCTTGGAAGCGCACAGCAGGACCCCGATGGCCGGGTTCTCGTGCGGTTTGCGCACGTCACGGTCCAGCGCTTCCAGGTAGAAGTTCAGCTTGCCCAGGTGCTCGGGCTCGAAACGGTCCACCTTCAGCTCGATGGCCACCAAGCAGTTCAGGCCGCGATGGGAGAACAGCAGGTCGAGCGCGAAGTCGCGTCCGCCTACCTGCAGCGGGAACTCCGACCCCACGAAGCAAAAGTCGCGGCCGAGTTCAATCAGGAAGGTCTGAAGCCGGCCAAGCAAGCCGCGGTGCAGGTCGGCCTCAGTGTGTCCGGCTGGCAGTTCCAGAAATTCCAGCGCGTAGGCGTCCTTGAAGACAGTAGCCGCCGACTCACCGTGGATTTCTCTCACCGCTGGTGAGAGTTTTGCTGGCGCAAGCACCGCCTGCTCGAAGGCTCCCAGACGGATCTGTCGCTCCAACTCGCGCTTGCCCCAGCGCTGCTGCACGGCCATGCGAAGGTAGAACTCGCGCTCCTCGGCACGCTTCGACTGGCCCAGGATGATGAGGTTGTGCGTCCAAGGCAAGGCTCTCACCAGTGGTGAGAGTTTCGGGGCGTCGCGGTAGGTCTCGAACAGTTGCCGCATGCGCCACAGGTTCTGCGCCGAGAAGCCGCGCAGTCCCGGCTCCGTGCGTGCCAGGTGCTGCGCCAGACGGTCCACAACGCCATCGCCCCACTCAGCCGCTGCCAGCTTGTCGTTGATGTACTCGCCGATCTGCCAGTACAGGTTGATGAGCTCAGCATTCACAGCCTGGTGGGCGCGCTGGCGCGCAGCACGAATCAGATCCACCACTTTGCCGAACGCCGGCTCGACGGGCAGGTCCACCGCCGCGCCCGAGCGCGAATCGGGATGCGCCACCGCTGTCTTCTTGGCCATCTTGCGAGTGCTCATGCCAACCATTGTGCGTGAGGCCTGCCGTCGTGCCTTTCGACTTCGCGCCGGCGCTCTCGGCTACTGGAAGGCTCGGGGCGGCGCGTCGAATGTCTCGGTCTCAGGCACCGGCGACGCGCCCGCCAACTCGCTCGCGAGTCCAGGCCGCAGCCAGCCGCTGCACCTTGATCACCGCAACCCCTGCGTCCAGGGCGGCGGCGATCCCCCTCCCTCCCACCGCCCCATGCTCGCGCAACCAGAAGATCATCTTTTCGCAGGAGTCGAGATCGCCCAGCGCGCGGCACACGGTGGCCACCACTTGGCGGTCCAGGGCCAAGAACGCTCGGGGGTAGAAAAGCCGATTGCCGATCTTCACGGCGAAGACCTCGCCCCGACCTGCGGCCGGCCTCAACGCCTGCCTAGTGAGGCCCCAGGCTCGTGCGAGTTGTTCACCAGGGACGACGAGCCCTTCCTTGACCCATTGCACCTTGGTTGCCTCCCCACGCGCGAGAGCGCCGGCCAGGCCGGTTGGAATCGGCGACCGGGCCACCTGCGATCGCAAGCCGCCGGCCAAGCTTGAGGCGAACCCGTGGCGGCTGACCGCCCTTCGAAGGCTCTCCAGGTCTTCGGTCAGTCGTCCTACGGCCGCTTCGAGATGGGCGATGCGCCGAAGCAGTACAGCGGGGCTGGCGTTGGTTCCCATAGGGCGTCTTGCAGGCAAGAGCGATAGCAGAGAAAACGTAGCAATCGTAGCAAGCGGCGGTCTGAAGGCGGCGACCCCGAAGCGCAGCCGGTCCAAGCCCAAGAGCTGCCGCGCCCCTTTGACGCGGCGCGGCTGCCTTTGGTCGGTTCATGCCCGATGAACATGCGCCGGCGTGGCGCGTTGTCTTTCCCTTCCAGCACCCTTGTTCCATACTCGATTCGCTTCGTGGCTTCCGGCCACAGCCGCCCTCTGAGGCGTTCCGGCACAGCCGGCGTTAGCGGTCGTGACCCGCACGTAGATCCGCGCTGGGCCCTGCCCCGCCGCCGCCTCTTCAGGCGGTGAGTCCTTCCGGTGCCCGCCTGACAGGCGGCCGCACCGAACCCCAGATCCGTTCGCATCGGCCTACTGCCTTTCAGGCAGTCCGGCTGGTCGACGCACGACCGCATGCCGCCTCAGCGGCCCGCGGACCCCCTCCCACCGGGAGCTCACGCTCCCCAGGGGGGCGTGTGCTCTCTCCACATCACGGAGATCACATGTCCCCATCCAGCCAGGGTGGCTACACCCTTTCCTTGCCGGGCTTCGACACCGAAGCCCCCGCATACCCAGACCTGTTCGCTGAAGCTGCGGAGGCCCCTGCCGCTGCGGTCGATGTTCAAGCGGTCGTGGAAGTGCAGGTCCCCAAGGCATGGCGCCCCGCCATGTCCGCCGCGGCCCACACCGCGCAGTTGGTCGAGTGGCCGACATGGGACGACGAAGCCCTCGCCCACATCGAAGGCCAGGCCACCAAGTTCGAGGCCAACGTTTCGGCCATCAACGCGCTCCGGTCGATCGAGAGCGAAGCCAGGCCGGCGAGCGCCAGCGAACGCCGCGCCCTGCTGCGCTACACCGGCTGGGGCGGCATCCCGGCGAGCTTCAACGACGAGGGCAGAGATCCAGCCTGGGTCGAGCGCGCCGGTCGCCTGCGCCAGTTGCTCTCGGCCGACGACCACGACTCGGCGCGGGCATCGGTCAACAACAGCCACTACACCGATCCGCTCGTCATCCACTGGATCTGGGCGGCCCTGCGCCGCCTGGGTTTCCAGGGCGGCAACATCCTCGAACCGAGCGCAGGCACTGGGCACTTCCTGGGCTGCATGCCGGCCGACGTTGCCCAGCGCAGCCGCGTCACGGCGATCGAGCTGGACCGCATCTCTGGCCGCATCCTTCGCAGCCTCTACGGGGCATGCGGCGTTGATGTGCGGATCGGCGGCTTCGAGGCTGCGACTTTTGCCGAAGGAACCTACGACCTCATCCTGTCCAATGTCCCGTTCGGCCGCTACGGCGTGCTGGACAACCGCAACCGGCCTTACAGCCGAGCCAGCATCCACAACTGGTTCGTCGGCCGGGCGCTCGATGTGCTCCGACCTGGCGGCCTGGTGTGCTTCATCACCTCGACCTACTTCCTGGACGAGAGCGATTCGGGCATGCGCGCACACGTGGCATCCGAAGCCGACCTGGTCACCGCGTTCCGACTGCCCTCGGGCACGTTCGAGCGTATCGCGTCGACCAGCGTGCAGGCCGACCTGGTCGTGCTCAGAAAGCGCGCGCCGGGAGAGGCGGCGGCCGCAGCCGAGTGGCTCGACCTGGACTACGTTCCCAAGACGATGCTCCGGGAAGGCTGCCACGAGCAGTACCTGCGGATCAACCGTTGGTTCGTGCGCCATCCGGAGCATGTGCTGGGTCGCATCGACCGGGTCAGCAATGGCTTCCAGGCCGTGCCGACGGCCATGCTCGATGGAGACCTCGAATCCGCGCTGCTCGGCGCCCAGGCCCTGGTGCCCAAGGGCGCGTACAGCGTGCAACCCAAGGCCCCCGCCAGAACAACCCGGGACATCGTGCCGGCACCCGCTGGCACGCGGCCGGGATCGCTCGTGGTCAGCGAAGGCCGCATCGGCATCGTGGAGGGCGATCACGTCGTGGACCTGCACGACCGCCTCAACGCCACGGTCCGGCAACGGATCGCCGGCATGGTGGACATCCGCGATCGGGCTCGCGCGTTGCTCAGCGCACAGCTGGGCGCCACGACGGATCAGGCGCTGATCGAACTGAGGCGACGCCTGAACCAGAGCTACGACCGGTTCGTGGGCAAGCACGGCTACCTGTCCTCCCGTGCGAACGCCCTCGCCTTCCGGCGAGACCCGGACTATCCGCTGCTCCTGTCCCTGGAGCACTACGACGAAGAGGAAGAAGTGGCCACCAAGGCCGCGATCTTCTCGAAGCGAACGGTCTCGCCCGTCCGCGAGGCCACGGTCGCCGAGCATCCCGACGAGGCACTCGCCCTGTCGATGCAGTGGAAGGGCCGGGTCGATCCCGACTACATGGCCCGGCTGCTGCGGGCCACGCCCGAAGACGCCCTGGCGGACTTGTCCGCGCGCGGCATGATCTACCTGAATCCCGAGGGCGACCGGCACGAGCCGGCCGACGAGTACCTCTCCGGCAACGTGAAGCGCAAGCTGACCGTGGCCCTCGCCGCTGGCGACGCCTACAGGGCGAACGTGGCGGCACTGGAGAAGGTGATCCCCGAGGATCTGCCGCCAGGCGACATCGCGCTGCGACTGGGTGCGGTCTGGGTGCCGGCCGACGTGGTCGAGGCCTTCATCAAGGAGGTGCTCGGCCTGCAGGACACCGCCGTGCGCTACCTGGCGGTGGCCGGCACCTGGTCGGTGACCTTCAACGACTGGGCGGCCCGACAAAGCGTCGCGTGCATCCAGGAGTACGGCACGCGGCGCATGCACGCGATCGACCTCGTGCAGCATGCGCTGAACGTGCAGACACCCACGGTGCGCGACCCGCACCCCGAGAAGGACGGTGCCTACATCGTCAACAAGGAAGAGACGCTCGCGGCGCGCGAGAAGCTCGGCTTGATCCGGGACCGCTTCGCGGCATGGGCCTACGAGGACGCTCCGCGGCGCGAGCGGCTGTGCAGGATCTACAACGACCTGTTCAACTGCATCCGCCAGCGGGAGTTCGACGGCTCGCATCTGAAGCTGCCGGGCTTTTCGCAGTGCTTCGAGCTCCACGCGAGTCAACGCAACGCGATCTGGCGCGTCGTGCAGTCCGGCAACACCGGGCTGTTTCACGCGGTAGGCGCCGGCAAGACGGCCATCATGGTGGCCGCGAGCATGGAACTGCGCCGCCTGGGCCTGGCCAACAAGCCGGCCCACATCGTGCCGAACCACTGCCTCGAGCAGTACGCCGCAGAGCTGGTGCGGCTCTATCCCTCCGCCGCCGTGCTCATGGCGACGAAGGAGGACCTCGCCGGCGACCGCCGGCGGGAGTTCGTGGCGCGGGTGGCCACCGGCGACTGGGATGCGATCGTGATGACGCACTCCACCTTCGAGCTGCTGCCCATGTCCGCCGGCTTCACCGGCGACTTCATCAAGGACACCATCCGCGAGATCGAGATGGCGGTGCGCATGTGCAGCGCGGACAGCCGGTCCAACCGGATCGTCAAGCAGCTCGAGCGCATGAAGAAGACCTGGAAGATCCGGCTCGAACGCCTGGAGAACCAGGATCGCAAGGACGACTTTCTCTGCTGGGAAGCACTGGGGGTCGACTGGCTTGCGTACGACGAGGCCCACTCGGCCAAGAATCTGTTCCGCCACACCAAGATGGCACGCATCGCAGGCCTGCCGCTGAGCAACTCGCAGCGCGCGTTCGACCTGTACCTGAAGACGCGCCACACGATGAGCCTCTACCGAGGCGAGCACCGTGGCGTGGTGTTGGCCACGGCGACCCCGGTGGCCAACAGCATGGCCGAGGTTCACACGTTCCAGCGATTCCTGCAGCCCAACACGCTGCGCTCGCTGGGGCTGGAGCAATTCGACGCCTGGGCCGCCACTTTCGGGGAGACGGTCACGGCGCTGGAGATTGCACCTGACGGCAGCGGCTATCGGCTCAACACCCGGTTCGCGCGCTTCATCAACGTGCCGGACCTGATGACGGTGTTCTGCGACGTGTCGGACATCCGCACGCGCGAGATGCTGAAGCTGCCGGTGCCGATGCTGAAGGGCGACAAGCCCAGAACGGTAACGTGCAAGCCTAGCGAGCCACTGCGCGCCTTCGTGCGATCGCTCGTGAAGCGCGCCGAGCGCTTGAAGACCGCGCGGGTGGACCCGCGCGAGGACAACATGCTCATGATCGCCAGCGAAGGCCGCCTGGCCGCGCTGGACATGCGACTGATCAACAGGCGCCAACCAGCCGACCCCGGCGGGAAGGTGGCGCAGTGCGCCCGAGAGGTGCACAACATCTGGCAGGAGACTGCGAGCCTCAAGAGGGCGCAGCTGGTCTTCTGCGACCTGTCCACTCCCAAGAGTGGCATGGCGTTCAGCGTCTACCAGGCGCTGCGCGAAGAGTTGATCGAGCTGGGCCTACCGGCCGAGCAGATCGCTTACATCCACGATGCCGAGACCGACTCGCAGAAGGCACGCCTGTTCCGCCAGGTGCGCGAAGGCAAGGTTCGGGTGCTGCTCGGTTCGACCCCGAAGATGGGCGTCGGCACGAACGTGCAGCGGCGCCTCGTGGCCCTGCACGAACTCGACTGCCCATGGCGTCCGTGTGATGTGGAGCAGCGCGAGGGCCGGATCCTTCGCCAGGGCAACGAATGCGCGGAGGTGGAGATCATCCGCTACGTCACCGAAGGCAGCTTCGACGCGTACAGCTGGCAGACGGTGCTCACCAAGGCCAAGTTCATCGCGCAGGTGATGAGCGGGGACAAGGGCATCCGGTCTGTCGAGGACGTCGAACTCGCAACGCTGACCTACGCCGAAGTGAAGGCGCTGGCGTCGGGCAATCCGAAGATCATCGAGAAGGCTGGTGTCGACGCGGAGATCGCGAAGTACGCCTCGCTGCTGTCCGTGTGGCGCAACCAACGCTACGCGAACGAATCCGAGGTGGCCGGCTTGCCGATGCGCATCGAGAGCAACGAGCGGTTGCTCGCGGCCCTCGTGGCAGATTCCGAACGGGCGCACGCCGTTCTCGGAACGGACTTGGTGGTCAACGTCCACGGACGCACCCACCGCGGTCGTGAAGAGATCGGCGAGGTGCTCAGGGCGACCGTGCGAAGCGCGAGGGCATCGATCTCGCGGTCCGCGCGTGACGAGGTCATCGGCACCGTCGGGGCTTTCGAACTGTGCGTGTTCATCGGACGCGCAGAGGACGAGGTGCACCTGTTCGTGCGGGGCGCGAGCTCACACGAGTGCAGACCTTGCCAGACGGGACCGGCACTCCACGCCGGCTTGATCGAGACGATCCGCGAGATTGCGCCGCACCGCGATGACTGCGCCCAGCGGCTCGCGAGGATGCGCTCGAAACTCGAAGGCCTTTCGGCTGAACTGCAACGGCCCTTCGAGCACGAGGATCGCTTGGCCGCGCTGATCGCGAGGCAGCGTGAGCTCGAAGCCGAGTTGGATCTCGGAAAGGACGAAGTCGGCAGCAACGCTGTCGACGATGTCCCGGAGCAAATTGCAGCCTAGTCACTGCGCGCCCTGCCCCACTGCACATGCAGTGGGGCATTTTTTTTCCCGGGCAGTTGCGGCGAGTTCAGCCCACGTCGCGTTCGCTGCCGGCGTCGATGGCCATGAGGCTCTCGAACTCCGTCAACGGCAGCGTCGCCCAGTCCTCACCCAGCTCGCTCTTGGCGTAGTGCTGAATCACCATCACCTGGACCAGCGGCGACTGCCACTCACCGCGCGCAAGGCGCTTCATGATGCTCGGGCTGGGTGCCGTGTTTGCGTCCGCCTCGTCACGCACGCGCCGCACCCACTCCAACTGCTCCTCGGCGTCCAGCTTGGCGAACTGGTCGCGGATCAGGCTGAAGCGCCGGTGGCGCTCAGCGTCTTCGACATCGCGACGCGAAGCGGGCATCGCCGATGCCGCCCTGCTCTCGACAACCACGTGCGCCGTCTTCTCTGGTTCGGCGCCCTGCCCTGCCGGCGCCTCTTCGCGCGCCTTGTTCGCGATGATCGTGCGCAGGTAGGCGCCGGCGTTGCCGATGCGCGGGCGGTCCGCTCCGCTCAGGAAGCGCTCGTAGCGTTCGAGTCCTTCGGTTACGGCGACAACGCCGTAGGCGCGCTCGAGTTCCTCGATCACCGTGTCGCGGATGCTCAGCTTGCCGCCTCTCAGGATGTTCGTCACGTCGGGCGGCACCGGCGCGATCCTCTCGGGACGCCGTGCGCTCTTCTTGACCGCGAACTGAACGAACTCGACTTCACGGCCGCGCCTGAACTCGATCAACTCGATCTCGATGTCGCCGAGGTCGTTGATCTCCTTGATGGCGGGCGCAACAAACTCGTTCTTGAACTTGCGCCATGCGCGGACCTTGGAGGTCGGCGAGCTTCGCAGTGACTCGGCCCACCAGGACCAGTGCTGCCGGCTGGTGACGCCCGCGGGGCTGTCGCGGTAGCGGGCGCAGATCTCGTAGAGCGCCACCGCGCAGTAGGTGGTCAGCTGGCGCAGCACTGCGAAGTCGACCTGGGCCCAGCGGGAGGGGCTCACCAGTTCTTCCCGGATGGACGGCGGGTAGTACCAGGTGACCCAGTTCTCGCCTGCACGCTTGTAGACACGGACCTCGGCGAGCAAGTTGAAGATGCGCAACTCGTCGGTGATCTGAGCCGGCGAGGCGCCCTCCTCCTTGCCTTCGATGCCGAAGGTCAGCGGCAACTGCTGCTCGGACTTCGACAGTGGCCTCCACTCCACCTTCGTCGACACCATCTGGTCGATGTACTTCTTCGCATCGCTGGAGATGCTGTTGGTCGCACCGAAGCCGCGAAGGATGGAATTCAACGGCGCAGCGAAGCCGCCGTCTGCACCCTCTGTTCCGGCCGCTGCCTGCATCTGGGCAAGATGCAGCATCACCGAGTACGCTTTGCGTCCGGTGACCGTCAACGAACGGTTGGTGGGCACGATCGCCAGGGCTATGACGGACTTGTGCAGCATGCCCTGCACCACATCCATCTGCCTCACGATTGCCACACTTCCCATGCGTCCATTCTAGGGCGCCGACCTCGGGCAAGTGTCCGGGTTGACCAGCGTCTTTCGGACGCGACACCTGCAACTCGATGAGCGATCAGAACTGAGTAACTTCCGAGCGACTACGGGCCGGAAAACCCGGACACTTTGGGCGACTCGTGGGCGCGACGGACGACCTCTCGAGAACGGTGGCTGGGGTCGAAACAGGGCCTGAAAACTTGGACGCCAAGTTATCCACAGGCGGAAAAGTTATCCCCAGGACTTCCCGGACGCCTTCAACCAGGTTCACGGACGCTTCCGCAGCCTTGTCCGGACGACTGGCGCCGGGAGTCCGGACGGAGAGCCGGCTAACTTATTGATTTCAAATGACTTTCTGGCAGAGAAAGTCTTGAACTATTGAACTTCTAAAACTGATCGACGACTGACCTTGGAGGAAGTATTCAAAACGTCCTGAAATCCAGGTTCTTCGCAGTCCGAGCACTGGCTTGTCTGCGATAGACGTGGAATTCATCGATGTCTTGAAAAAGCACTGTCTCACGTAGAATTGCGTTCATTGTCATAGCGCACTGCAAGGAACGCATGGATCCGACCACACAGGGGCCCCTGGCGACCCACCCAATCTCGCTGAAGGCCATCACCGAGCAGGCCGAGCGGGCAACGTCCATCGTGGCGCAGGCTCGCGGTGTGATGCTAGCGCCGGATGCCCGCAAGCTGCCGCCGACGTTCTCAGCGACCCAACTGATCGAGCGCTTGAAGATCGAGCGTTCCCAGTACGACTATCGCGTGCGCAATCCTGGCGACCTGCCGACCGGGCGGCTGACGTCGACGGGCGCCCGTCGCGAGTTCGCGCTCTCAGAGATGCGGCAGTGGGCCCGGCACTACCGGGCTGACCATCTGCGGCCCGAAGGCGGCGAGGCCATCACGATCTCGACGGCGCACTTCAAGGGCGGAAGTTCGAAGACGACCACAGCAACCACCCTCGCCCAGGGGCTGAGCATGCGTGGCCACAAGGTGTTGGTGGTGGACGTCGACCCGCAGGGCAGCATGACGACCCTGTTCGGCTTCCTGCCGGACGCCGAGGTCGACGTTACCCAGACGCTGCTGCCGCTGTTCAGTGGCGACGTGTCGGACGTGAGCTATGCGATCCGCCCAACCTACTGGGACGGCGTGGATCTGGTGCCGTCCTGCTCCCCCCTCTTCTCGGCCGAGTTCATCCTTCCGACGCGACAGTTGAAGGAAGCCGCTTTCCAGTTCTGGCGCACGCTCGACTACGGGCTCGACCCCATCCGGTCGAAGTACGACGTGATCATCTGCGACACGCCGCCGTCGCTGTCGTTCCTGACGGTCAACGCCCTCATGGCCAGCGACGGCATCATCATGCCGCTGCCACCGAGCAACCTGGACTTCGCGTCGAGTGCGCAGTTCTGGGATCTGTTCAAGGATCTGGCCGACGACTTCGCCGGACGGGGCGCCGGCAAGGACTTCGCGTTCATCAACATCCTGCTGTCCAAGGTGAAGTACGCCGCACCCAAGGACAACACCGGGCAATCGACGGCGATCATCCGCGAGTGGATCCAGGCCGCCTACGCCGAGCGCGTGCTGCCGGTCGAGATTCCAGACGTCGAGGCCGTCCGGACCGCGAGCAAGGAGTTCGGGACCGTCTACGACGCGACGCGCGACAACGCTTCGACGCGCACCTTCAAGAGCGCCTTCGAGGCCTACGATCGGTTTGTGGACCTGATCGAGCAGCAGATGGAAACGTTCTGGCAGCGCCAGGTGGGAGGTTGAGGTGGCCACGCAAAAGAAGGGGCAGGGAATCGCCTTCAAGATTCCGGACCATGTCGAAGCGCCCGCAGTAGCTGCGGAGCCGCAGGCCGATGCCAAGCCGGCCGTGCCTCGCACCGGGGTGGGGATGCTGTCCCGGATGCTGTCTGGCGCAGCCGCCGACACGGAAGCGGTCTCGAAGCTCAATGCCGAGATCGAGAAGCTCAAGTTGCAGGTCGGCGAGCAATTGATCGACCCGCGCCAGATCGTGTTGACGCGCTGGGCCGACCGCCACGCGGATTCGTTTTCGAGTCAGGCCTTCATCGAACTGAAGCAGGAGATTGAGAGTGCCGGCGGCAACGTGCAGCCGATCAAGGTGCGACCCGCTCGCGGTGCCGCGGCTGAGCAGGCGGACGGGCCTCGGTTCGAACTGGTCTACGGCTCTCGTCGGACGCGCGCGTGCCTCGAACTGGGCCTGCCGGTGCGTGCGGTCGTCGACGAGAACGTCGACGACCAGGCGCTCTACATCCAGATGCAGCGGGAGAACCGCGGGCGGTCGAACCTGTCGGCGTGGGAGCAGGGCGTCAGCTACCACAAGGCGCTGAACGAGGGCTTGTTTCCCAGCGCGCGGCGGCTGGCCGAACAGATCGGCCTCGACCACAGCAACGTGGCCAAGGCGCTTCGTGTGGCCGAGTTGCCGCAGGAGATCGTCGGCGCGTTCCGCAGCCCGGTCGACATTCAGTTCCGTTGGGCCGTCGCGCTGGACAAGGCCTACCAGCAGGATCCGGACGCGGTGCTGTCGGCTGCCCGTTTGCTGGCCGGCCGCGCGCCGAAGCCGGCTGCTGCGGAGGTGTTCCGCAGCTTGACCGAGGCGGTGTCGGCGAAGGGCAAGGCCAAGGCAAAGGAAGCTTCGCGGGCCTTCGTGATTGCCGATGGAAAGAAGGGCGTGATCCGAGCGGGGAAGGGTGGTGCAGTCACCGTGGAACTGCCTCGTGGTGTCCTGCCGCCGGCCCGCTGGGCAGCCTTCGAAACGGCCCTCCAGAAGTTGCTTTCGGACCTCCCGGAAGCACCGTAAAGGGTGTCCGTGGTTCCGTACCACGGACACCATCGACCCTCTTGCCGAAGCTCAATCCGGACCAATTCCGGCGAGTCACGGGTCCCAGAAGCGCCGTCCCGATCGGCCTTCAAATGCGCTCCGTGGTACCGTACCACAGCGCTCCAGAATGCCCCTTCCAGGGGCCGCCGACGGGGGGTGTGGTTCGGTACCACACCCCGCCTCCGCAGGCCTACTTTGGGGTGGTGGACGCCGCTGATGCCCTGCGGCGCGGCGCTTCTTCAGTCCCCGATCCGGCCGCCCGCTGCATCGCCCGCATCCCCCGCACGAGGTCCACAGCGTCCGCCTTCACGTAGACAGAGGTCACGCGAAGGTCGGAGTGCCCAAGCAGGCTCTGCAGCACCTGGGGCTGCATCTGCTTCACGGCGGAATTGGCGAAGGTGTGACGCAGCCAGTGAGTCGATGCGTTCAGGAAGTCCGCCGAACCGGGGGCGCCATCGCGCGCAGCGGCGGCAACGGCCACTTCGCGAAAGAACCGGCGCAGCGCCTTGTAGATCGCCGAGCGCTCCAAGGCGCCGTAGCGGTCAGCCTGCGACGGCAGTTCGCGATTCACGAACGGAACGCCGAGCCGGTCCAGATTGCGCCGCGGGGGAGGGCGCTTGAGGATCCCGACGAGGGGCCGCCAGGCCTGTTGGTGCTCTGCCCGCAACGCGTCCTGCAATGCCTGCCCCACCCCCTCATCGGGCCTGCTGTCGAGTTCGTGGCCAGTTCCTGCCATGCGCTCGCCTGCCGCGGTCGTCGGAAGGCTGTTGGCCGCCTGGACTCTCTCCACACGTGAGTCGAAGCCCAGGCCTGCAGCGTCCATGTCCCGGTGGTGCTGTTCGAGCAGCGTCTTGATCTCGTCGAAGACCATCACCGTCCGGGGCTTCCCGCCCTTGCCGATGACGTCCAGCAACCATGCCTCCTGCCCATCCACCAGTTCCCGCCGGAAGCCCTTCAGCCGGGTCGTGGCCATCTCCGACAAACGAAGGCCGGTGGTGCTGCCGAGTTCCAGCAGCAACTGCAGGCGCCGCCGCTCGGGAGTGTCCGGCTTTTCATGTAGCACCTCCATGGCGAAGGCCCACTGGCGCTCGCTCAGGGAACGGCGAACGTCGATGCTCGGCTTCAGCAGGCCCAGCGTCCGGCCCAGGTTCGCCATCGCATTGGCCCGCAGGTACCCCTTCTCGTGCATGGCGGAAAACATGCTGCCCAGCACGGTGAACTCGTGGCGCTGGCTATTCCGCCCCAGCGGGCCGCGGAAAGGCCTCCAGGAGGCGTCCTCGCGCCTCACCTTGCGCTCCTGCACCCAATCGGCCGGCGGAGCCGCCAGGAAGGCCTGGTAGGCCTGCAGATCGGGCTCCTGGAGCGAGGAGAGGGCCTTGCGCCGGACGTGGATGCACCAGAGGTAGAAGCGCTCGGCGATGCGCGTGTAATCCCGCCGGGTCTGCCCCTGGTACCGGCTCAGCCACTGGCTGATCGCCTGAACATCGGTCTCCGCGCCCCAGACGTTGGCCTCATGTGATCGAAAGGCGCCCTGACGGCCAGACAGGGCATCGGACAAGGTGCCGTCGACGATCGGGACCAGGGCGAACGGCTCTGCACCGGCCACCCCCCGACCCGTCAGTTCCCGCCGGCGCAGTAGCGCCAGGTCGGTCTCGGGGCGCCGGGCCGACTCCTTGAAGGGCCGTCCGCCGGCCTCGGCGATGGGAGTCAGCCACTCGAGCAACCGCCGGGCCCGAACGACGCCCATCCGGGGCACCCGGCGGTGCCACCGGAACCCGTAGATGTTGATGTAGTTGACCAGGTCGCCGAGCGACTTGACGCCGACCTTGGCCAGGTCGCGCGGGATGCCGGAGCCGAGCCAGAAGCCAGCCTCGTCGTCCAGGCCGGCCTCACGCGACAGCACGCGCTCCAGCGCCGCAAGGGCCTCGACGACCGCCTTGCGTTGGGTCGCGGATAGCCGCGGGGTGTTCGCGGCAGACGACCCCTCGACGAGTCGCGAATGAGTCGTGGCGGACAGGGCAGGGGAGGACGGGGCGGCCAAGTGTCCGGCTTTTCCTGCCCCGGTCTGGCCCGCCGCCGCGTCCTCGCCGAACTCCTCGCCGTAGAGCTCGAGCCACTCCGCTTCCGTGTAGAAGTCCTCGTCGATTCCGGTCGCACCGCAGTACTGCGAGCGCCATTCTTCGAGGCTAGGGGAGGGTGGCCGGCTTGATGCCGGCCTCAGCGCCACCTCGGGAGTGCTGATGTGTCCGGCTTTTCCTGCCCCTCGTCCGGCTTTCGCTACGGCAAAGTCGGGCAGGGCGCGCAGGGCCGGCAGCGCCACCGCCAACTCCGAACCGCAACCCCGCGCCTCGCCGGCGTGCTCGATCGCCGCGACGACCAGGCGCAGACGGGTGGCGAAGTGGCGACGATCGCTGGGCCCCCCGGTGAAGGAGAGGTAGAGCCGCCAAGCGCGCTCGAGGTCGACCCCGTCGAGGAGGGCGCGCAGAAATGCGAAGTGATGGCGGCCGAGCTCGCCGCTGCCTTCGCGCAGCAGACGGGTCTTCGCGCCACGCGGACGGCCACGGCGCCGCGGCGGCACGCTGGCGTTGGCGGTGAGCTGGCCAGGGGCCGGCGCTACCTCTGAAGCCACCACCTCCGTAGGCATGAAAAAGGGGTCCCCCAAGAGCGGTACCCCCACTATAGAAGAATTTTCGCGATGTCCTGAGAAGTGTTCTTATCAGGACGTCATTTCGTAGCGTAAATTCGGAGCGGCTTTTGAACAGCGCTCACACAACTAAAAGTGATGCTGCCCGGCAACTAAATTTGATGCTTGGTCGGGGCCGCAGCGGACAACTCGTCACGCTACGCCGATTCGCTCGCCACAGCAATGTCGCCGGCCGGCGATCGGTCGGTGCTCTCGGGTCTGTAGACCTCAGCGCGGTCGATCACCTGGATTGGCCACCAGATCGGCCTTTGACCGAAGCCAGATGCTCCCTGGCGATGTTGCCGAACATCCAAGGCCTTCGCCAGAAGCCGTGCTCGTGCAGTTCACGACTCACCCGCAGCTCGTACTCAGCGTGGACCTCCGGCGGCAGGGTCTCAGGTTCGGACGCCGGCAGGGGCGGCGCCGTGTCGACCGGCGGACATTGCCTGCTGTGCTGCCGAACGGCCGACCTCAGCGCGTCGATGGCCTCGCGGGCCGTGGCGCCGAAGGCTTGGACCCTGATCTCGCACACCCTCGCCGCAAAGCCGCCTCCCCATGCGAACACCCAGACCCGCGGCGCGCCGGGGACGCCGAGCAGACGGTGGCGCTTGGACGGACCAGCCGAGGGGCTGGCCGACGGGAGCACTTCCCAGCCGGCGCGCGCCGACCAGGTGAGGCATGGGCCGTCGCAGGCCCCGTGCAACTCCGAAACCCTCCGCCGTTCAGCCTCGGACCAGGTTGCCTGCCGCTGGGCCTTGCTCGAACGCGGCAGCGTCCAGTCGATCCTGGGCATCGCCGGTGCACTGACAAAGCGCAGGTGCTCGCCGCTGACCACCGCCGCCCAGGTCACCTGGTACGGCGGTGGGGCGTCGAACCAGAACGCCGTCCCGCTCGGCTTGGGCCGATCGATGTGCGTCGAGGAGAAGGCCCCAACCGGCATGTACCTCTCGGTGGCTGCACCCCAGTCAGCGAAGCCGGTGGCGGCTGCGTGAACGGCGAGCATTTGCGCCCGTCGCCAGGCGTGCGTGATCGCAGCTGCGGCCGCCTGCCTGCGCACCCAGGCCAATCGCGCTTCGCGCAGCGTCGGCGGCCAGTCGTGTCCGCCGTCGACGCTCAGATGGGCAAGCCCGTCCCGAACCCTGCTGGTCGCACCTGCATGCGGGTCGCGATAGGGCCACCGCCGCAGGCCTGCATAGGTCTCCATGCACTCCGTGAACAACAGATCGGCGAATGCCACCATCGCCGGGCGCTGCGTGCGGATCACGGCACCCATCTGCAATGGATCCGGGTTCAGCATGAAGTCGATCGCGTGGCCCTCGGCGCCCCTGGCCACGTGTCGTCTGATGTGCCGCGCCATCGATCGGTAGATCGTCGTCGCGTCGTCAGCGGACCAGTAGAGGCTGCGCTTGCTGCGAGTCGACGCTGCCCAATCGCGGCTGTGCGTTTCTGGACGGACGGCGTTTGTGCGCTCGACGGTGGACAGCCGCGCCACGCTGATGTTCGCACGCAGAAGCTGCAGGTCGGGCGCGATCGCCGAGCCAGGGTTGCCGAGATTCAACTCATCGCACCAGGCGCCGGCGGAGTCCAGAAGGATCCGGTCATGTGCCCACTGGGCCAGGCGGTCGCCCGGCGATGGCCGAATGACGCCGGCCAGCCGCTCCAGCCACGCCGCGACCATTGACATCGGCGCAGTCTCATCGTGCCGCATGGTCGGACAACGGCACGTCTGGCTGGTGAAGAACGCCATGCGGCCACACCGGCAGTAGCCAGCGTTCATGCGGTTCAGGACCACCTGGTCGCCGGCGAAGAGCTCACCGCAGTTGCAGCGGTCGGCGAGTTCGCAGCCATGAATCGGGCAGGTTTGCAGCAGCCTCAACGAGTGCAGCGCGCTGTGGTACCCGTCAGCCAGGCACGCCCTGCAAACACGAACACTCGGGGTGATCAGCGACCGAACCGACCTCGGCACGCGGCCCAGGTGGGCCCAGGTGAACGCGGTCTCGGGCTCGCCCAACGCCTGGGCCAAGGACTGCATCGACAGCGCCTCGATGGCGCCGCGCGAGCCGCCGCTGGTTTCGTTGAAGAGCAGGTTGACCTGCCGCGGGAAGCCACCTTGATCATGCGCGCGGGCGCGGAACGACAGTTCGCCGGGCCGCAGCGCGTTCAGCCACATGGCACGCTGAACGGTGTGCCAGAGGGAAGCGTAGGGCAGGACGCTGCCCCGGTGCCAGGTCAGCCGGCAGGCTGGGGCGGTCGTCATCCGCGCGACCCACTGCGCTTCAAGCGTGGCGACAACGCCGTCACGATGGCCATCAGTGCCTGATGACCGCAGCCGGCGACGATGTGCCGCCATGATTCGATGGTCATGACGTCCCGTGGATCGGCACCGCCGGCGACGCGCAGCAGCGCGTGCCGGGCGGCCTGTGCCACCGTCTTCATCGGGAACTCGATGGGGCCCTCGTACCTGGCCGGCAGCTCGAGCACCATCGCCTGCATCAGACCTTCGGCATGGTGGGCCATCCTGAACCCACCGGCCCAGGCTTCGGGCGCCAGGCCCGCCGTGAACGAGATGCCGGAGTTCCTTGGCCACTCGGTGCCCTCGTCGTAGCCCGACAGCACAAAGCGCAGCTCGTCGATATCCCGGATGCCGTGGAACGGCGCCGAGGCCAGCATGAAGCGGGCAGCGACGTGCGCACCGCCGGACATGGCCATGCCCACCGGTTCGTCGAACACCTGGAGCGAGGCGACCGAAAAGACGCACAAGCGGATGCGCTCCTTCTCGAGCAGGCTGTGCAGCTCGACCAGCCACAGCCACTCCCGCTGCGTCATGCCCTGCGCCTCGTCGATGACGAGGACCAGGAATCGACCGCCGCCCTGCGACGCCAGCTCTGCCCAGCGTTCGATCAACATGTGCTGGCGGTCGAGAGGGCTGCGCGCTGCCTTGGCCAGGGGGTGCCGGCTGGCGTGCAGCAGGTGGGCGTGGAAGCGCCCGACCGAGGCGGCACCGCCAGAATCGGTGTGGCTCCAGACGACCATGGGGACGTGGCCGCCGCAGCGTTGCGACAACAGCGACTGCAGCCAGTGGTCCACGGCGCTGGACTTGCCGAAGCGCGAGGGACCGAAGATGGTCGCGCCGTCGACCTGGTCGTCGATCCAGCGCCCCACCGTGTCCACCATGTCGGAGATGGCCGGGGTGAAGAGCGAATAGTCGCGCGTGACCACCGGGTGGTTCCTGGGCAGGTGCTCCGCGACCAGCGGGCTGGGCGAATTGGCCTCCATCACTGGGTCACCAGGTCTTGGCCATCTGCATGGGCGGCAGCGGACGTCGAGGCTCCGTCGTCACGCCGGGCGGATAGTCCGATCCTTCGCCGTGGGGCGCCGGCGGCGCAGGCACAGGTTGGCCCGCCAGCGCCTGGGCATGCTGCTGCAGCACCCGTCTGGCCTCCAGGTACGCCGGGTGTGGCGGCAACTTCTTGTCCTTCGAGCCTTCGGCATAGCGGATGAGCTCTTCGACGGCGTCGCACTGTGCCGTGAGGTGGAACATGCGGCGCTTCTCGAGCGCGCGGATGGCCTGGCGCATGTAGAGGGTGTGCGGCGACCGGTTCCACGGCGGCGCGGCACGGACAACGCCCAGGAACTCGCCGCGCTCGTTCGACACGCTTGCAAAGCGGGCGTCGTCCTCGTCCTCCAGTTGCAGCCACAGCAGCTTGCCGAGGAGATCCGTGCGCAGGGTGAGCCATTCGGCCGAGTAGCGGGCGTTGGCGAACTGGAAGTACGGTCGTCGGCCTGTGCTGACGCCTCCCTTCAGTGTGCAAAGCTTGCGGACGCTGACCATGCGCTGGACCTCACCGGCATCGGCCTGGCGGAGGCGTTCTGGTTCACGGCTGGTCAGGAAGTCGAGCTGGGCCAGCGGGCTGCGCCAGCCCAACCCGGAATGCGGGCGGGCGTTGTAGTTGGCGATGAGGGTGTCGAGGAGCTCTTCGGCGTACTCGAGCTGGAACTGAGTCTCTGCCGCCGTCTCCTCAGGGTTCGCGCCGCGCTTGTCACCCGGCTTGCTGCCGGTTGTGGTCGACAGCCGATGAAAGCCTCCCCTGGCGAGCTGGCCGAAGAAGGACTCGATGAACGGGCGGTCGTCCTTGCTGCGCCGGCTGGTGTAGCTGGTGGGGTCCTGCGGCTTGAGAATGGTCGAACCGGCAACCTCGCGCAGCTGCCGTTCGACTCGGTCGCAGATGTTGGCCATCGCGCCATCGACGCTGAACTCGTCCCAGCAGGCGCCCAGGTAGCGCTCGTGGTGCGCCGACGGTAGGCCCGCGCCCTCGACGTACGCGTTGCCGCTCCACAGCAACTCGCGCGGCGCCCAGCGAGTCAGGGCGCGTTTGACGGTTCGCAGTACGTCCTCGGCGCTGCATTCCGGGTGCAGGCTGAGGTGGTAGCCGAGCACGGCACGAGACTCGACCTCGATGATGACGATGACCCACAGGCGACGAATCGCGCGGGTCTCGTAGCCACCGTGCGGCGATGGAATGGCCACGACCATGCGCGAGTCGAGCTTGTGGACGTCGCACTCCACCCGCTGGAACACGCGCAGCGGCGGCCTGTCGGCGCCGTCGCCGGCGCGAGCCTTGCGCCCAGCCTCATGGCCACCGAGCAGCTGCCGCTGGCGTAGCGGGTTCTCGTCCATGACCTTGTCGATGAACTTGCAGATGCTGACGTAGCCCAACTTCTCGACGCTGAAGGGCCACTCGCCCCGCGCCTCGAGGCCGGCCGCACGCAGCTCCTTGATGAACCAGGCGAACAGCTCTCGCTTTGGGCGCTTCGCCGCGGCGAGCTTCGGCACCTTTCCCACGATCTGCTTGCGGAACCTGGACTCAATGTCGGCGCCGCCCGCGGACTCGAAGAGCCACCGCAGAGCCCCGACGGCTCCTCCTCGGGCGTCGGCTCGCACTTTCGGAGCGGTCTTGCGGCGGTAGCTGGCCACCCGAAAGAACGGCAACGCGCCGCGCCAACCGATGAGCGTTCCGTCCGGATGCTGGGACAGGCAGCGGTCCACGATGATGCGATAGACGTTGGACCGCGGGATGCCGGTGGCTTCTTTGAGCTCAGCCTCCGAGGCGCCGGACAGGTACATCTCGACCGCCCTGCGGCGCCTCAGGTACTGCGCGCGGCGGTCCTCAGGCAGCGCGTCGTGGTCAACGCTTGGCCAATGGGCGAGGTCAACCTCAACGGTGCGTCCTCGACGCGCCCCAATCCTTGGATGGTCAGACATGCCCGACGCTCCAGTTCCGGCAGCGGAGCATCGAACTTACTTGAATCGCGCGCTCAGGACCAGTTTTAGTTGCGCCGGCAGCATCAACTTCGGCCTCATCGCCTGAGGCGCCTTCCCAGGAAAACCGGGGCCGCGCGTAGCATCACTTTTAGTTGTGCGAGCGTCGATCGCTCACACAACTAAAGTTGTGCGAGCGTCGATCGCTCACACAACTAAAGTCCTGATTAGCAATGTTCCTCAGCCCGCCTGACAGCCCGTACTGGCTGCGGCTTGGTTCGGGTGACATCGACGATCAGCCGCACGACCAGTGCGCGCAGGTCGAAGCGTCGGTTGAACCTGTAGGCGAAGCCGGCAAGGTACGCGTCGGCGTACTTGCCAAACTTGAAGCTGTGATGGGCGCCGGCAATCGTGCGCTTGAGGTTGCCCAGCACCGTGTTGATCCACATGAACTCCGGCAGGTCCTTGGGCTTGGCCCGGCCAACGACGATCGGCATGTGCAGGCACTGGGCGCTGGTCACGCCGGCAAAGCACGCCAGTCCGTCGCTGAGCACCAGCGAGCCAGGCTCGAGGTTGCGACAGGCCCAGCGGCCGATGACCTCGCTGCCGAAGGCCGAGACGGTCGACAGCTTCACGTACAGCGGATGGCCGGCATCGTTGAGGCTCACTGCGGCCACGAATGGCGTCTTGCCCGTCGTGCCACGGCCGGTACTGCCGTCATTGCGCTCGCCACCAAGGTAGGCGTCGTCGATCTGGACCATCCCGTCGAGTCGGTGGGTCTTCTCGTGCTGCGCCATGGCATGCAGGATCTTGTGGTGCATGAGCCAGGCGGTGGGGTAGCTCACACCGAGCTGGCGCTTCAATGCCAACGCCGACAGCCCAGTCTTGGCCTGGCTCAGCAGGTAGATGGCCAGGAACCATGTCGTCAGCGGCAACTTGGTGCTGGCGAACATCGTGCTGGCGGTCAGCGATGTCTGATGACGGCAAGTCCCGCACTGGAACAACTCACGCCCCTGGTGCCTCACCGTCCAATAGGCCGACGCAGCGCAACGCGGGCATGCGTAGCCGTTGGGCCAGCGCGCCGCAGCAACCGCCGCCGCGCACTGCTCCTCGGAACCGAAACTTCGCAGGAACTCGGGCAAGGACATCCCCCGCTGAAACTGGATGCGATTCATCGGCATGGCAGGTCCCTCGGAGATCAATCGAGCCACCAGCCTAGGTTCTCACTGGCTCACAGAGTGAGCCGGCTGAGGATCGTTGCGAATCAGGACTAAAGTTGATGTCGCTGGCTCAGATTTGAATCGGCGCCGACAGAGCATGACAAGCCTGGTGACGGAACTGGTCTGAGGGCCGGTGCGCCACAGAGTCATGGTCATGGTCATGGTCATGGTCATGGTCATGGTCATGGTCGTAGTGCTGGGCGGTGGGCGCATTGGCAACGCGGGCCGTCGGGGTGGACGCCGGGACAGGTCGGACGGATCGACATGCACGGCGGCTGCACTGCCGCCGATGGACGGCGGATGTCCTGCACCGTCGGCCACTTCGGTGGCAGCCTGTCCTCCACCTTCATCAACCAGGGCGGAGGCGCAGATGGACTTCGATCGTGTCGGCGACTATTTCGAGCGCGGGTTCGATGTCGTCATTGGCGACCGACCCGTAGCCGAGCAACAGGCCCCGCAGCGGCGGTGGGCGACGCAGCGAGTACAGCGACAGCGGCCGCGTGACGACGCCGCGCTCCAGCATTGTGCGGGCGAGTGCGGCGTCGTCGACCCCCTCGGGCAGCGCCAGCGCCAGATGAAGGCCGGCGTCGCCGCCGAGTACCGTCAGGTCGGCGCCGAAGCGCCGCCGCAGCCCTTCGATCAGCAGCGCACGCCGCGTCGCGTACAGCCGACGCATCCGGCGAACGTGGCGCGCGTAGTGGCCCTCGGCGATGAACGCCGCGAGCACCCGCTGCTGCAGCGTCTGCCCCTCGCGGAACAGTTCGACCAGGGCGCGCGTGAACGGCACCACCAGGTCCGGCGGCAGCACCAGATAGGCGATGCGCAGCGACGGGAACAGCGTCTTCGAGAAGGTGCCGAGGTAGACCACGCGCTGATGTTCGTCGAGACCTTGCAGCGCCGGCAGCGGGCGCGTGCCGTAGCGGAACTCGCTGTCGTAGTCGTCTTCGACGATCCAGCTGCCGCGCGAGGCCGCGTAGTGCAGCAGCTGCGTGCGCCGGGCATGGCTCATCAGCACCCCGGTTGGGTACTGGTGCGAAGGCGAGACGAAGATCAGCCGCGGCGTCGCCGCGCGCCGCAACTCGGGTCCCGGCGCGAGCCCTTGTTCGTCCAGCGGCACCGGCACAAGGCGCAGGCCGCAGGCGCGAAACACGCTGCGCGCGCCCCAGTAGCCCGGATCCTCGATCCAGACCCGGTCGCCTGGGTCGGCGAGCAGTTGCGCGACCAGCATCAACGACTGCTGAGTGCCGCTGGTGACGACCACCCGATCCGCGTCGCAGCGCACGCCGCGCGTCGACTGCAGGTAGTCGGCGATGGCCGCGCGCAGTTCCGGCGCGCCGGCACCAGTGGCGTAGCTGAAGTGCTCGGGCGCCGCGCTGCGCCAGGCGCGCGCCTGCAGGCGCAGCCAGGTCGCCGCCGGCAGCTGGCGCACCTCCGGAAGGCCGGGCATGAAGGCGCCCCATTGGCGAGGGCTCGCGGCAGCATGGGCGAGCACCGATTCGCCGCGTGTCGAGAAGGCGGTCGCGCCTGCGCCTGCTTCGGCGCTGACGTGCGCGACGGGCAGCTCAGCGGGCGCCGACGGCACGCCGAGGTCCGCGACGAAGGTGCCACGGCCGACGCGGCTTGAAACAAAACCTTCGAGCGTGAGCTGATCGTAGGCGTGCACGACGGTGTTGCGCGCGATCCCAAGCGCACGCGCCATCTCGCGCGTCGGCGGCAGCCGCAGCCCGGCCGGCAGCCGCCGGCTGCGCACGCCCTCCTCGAGGATCCGATAAAGCTGTCGGTGGTTCGGCTCCGGCGACGGCCGCAGGAACTGACGCAGCACGAAATCGGGCAGCGAAGCGGTCGCCTGCGCTCCTACCGGGACTACCCTGGCACTGCCAATTGGTTCCATGAATCAAATGATAATTGGCTCTAGTCATAGGATCAATGGAGACCTAGACTTTGCTGTCCGATTCCGTCACCAACGGCACCTGTCGCGCAGGTTTGTCGAACAGCATGAGAATGAGCACTCTGGAAACCGAAAATGCGCCCGCGAGCGCGAAGCTCGCAACCAAGCCTGGCAACGCCGCGCTCGATGCGCGGCGCGCGGCCGCGATGCCGCGCGGTGTCGCGGTCGGCTTTCCGCTTTACGCCGAGCGGGCGTCGAACGCCGAGCTGTGGGACGTCGAAGGCCGCCGCTTCATCGACTTCGGCTCCGGAATCGCGGTGCTGAACACCGGCCACCGGCATCCGGCCGTGGTGGCTGCGGTCGAGTTGCAACTCGCGCGCTTCACTCACACCGCCTACCAGGTCGTGCCCTACGAAAGCGCAGTCGCGCTCGCCGAGCGGCTGAACTTGCTCGCCCCGGGCCCGCACGCGAAGAAGACGAGCTTCTTCACCACCGGCGCCGAAGCGGTCGAGAACGCGATCAAGATCGCCCGCGCCGCGACCCGTCGGCCGGGTGTGATCGCGCTCAGCGGCGCCTTCCACGGCCGGACCTACCTCGGCATGGCGCTCACCGGCAAGGTGGCGCCGTACAAGATCGGCTTCGGCCCGTTTCCGGGCAGCATCTTCCACGTGCCGGCGCCGGTCGAGTTGCACGGCGTCACGGTGGCCGATTCGTTGCGCGCACTCGACCATCTGTTCAAGGCCGACATCGAGCCCGAGCAGGTGGCCGCGATCATCGTCGAGCCCGTCCAGGGGGAAGGTGGGTTCTACGTTCAGCCGCCGGCCTTCATGCGCGCACTGCGCGAGATCTGCGACCGGCACGGCATCGTCTTCATCGCCGACGAGATCCAGACCGGCTTCGCGCGCACCGGCAAGCTGTTCGCGATGGAGCACTACGACGTTCTGCCGGATCTGATGACGATCGCCAAGAGCCTCGCCGGCGGCCTGCCGCTGTCGGGAGTGATCGGCCGCGCCGAGATCATGGACGCGCCGGCGCCGGGCGGCTTGGGTGGCACCTATGCCGGCAACCCGCTCGCGATCGCCGCCGCGCATGCGGTGCTCGACGTAATCGAAAGCGAACAGCTTGCGCCGCGCGCCGAGCAGCTCGGCCGCAAGCTGCGCACCCGGCTCGACACGCTGCGCGCGCAGGTGCCGCGCATCAGCGACGTGCGTGGCCTCGGTGCCATGGTGGCGGTGGAGTTCGCCGGCCCCGACGGCAAGCCCGACGCCGACTTCGCCAAGCGCGTGCAAGTGCGCGCGCGCGACGCCGGCCTGCTGCTGCTGACCTGCGGCGTCCACGGCAATGTGATCCGCTTCCTGTTCCCGCTGACGATCGAGGACGCTGTGCTCGACGAGGGTCTGACGATCTTGTCAACCGCGATGCACGGCGCATGATCGGACGAAAGAGGACCGGATGTTGAACCTTCGCGATCCTGGCCTGCTGCGCGAGCAGGCCTACCTTGGCGGCGAATGGGTCGGTGCTGACAGCGGCGCGACGGTCGAGGTGCGCGACCCCGCCAACGGCGAGCGGCTCGCCAGCGTGCCGGTGTGCGGTGCCGCCGAAACGCGGCGTGCGATTGCCGCCGCTGAGCAAGCGCAGCGCGGCTGGGCTGAGTCGCCGGCAAAGGAGCGCACGGCAATCCTGCGCCGCCTGAACGACCTGATGCTCGCGAACCAGGACGATCTGGCGCTCATCATGACGCGCGAGCAAGGCAAGCCCCTGGCCGAAGCGAAAGGCGAAATCGCCTATGCCGCATCGTTCATCGAATGGTTCGCCGAAGAGGCGCGCCGCGTCTACGGCGACACGATCCCCGCCACGCAGCGCGACCGCCGCATCCTCGCGCTCAAGCAGCCGATCGGCGTCACCGCCGCGATCACGCCGTGGAACTTCCCGACCGCGATGCTGACGCGCAAGGTCGGGCCGGCGCTCGCCGCCGGTTGTTCGATGGTGGTGAAGCCGGCCACGCAGACGCCGCTGTCGGCGCTGGCGTTCGCCGAGCTCGCGCATCGGGCGGGTTTGCCGATAGGGCTGCTGTCGGTGCTGACCGGTTCGTCGAGCGCGATCGGCGGCGAGATGACGTCGACCCCGACGGTGCGCAAGCTGAGCTTCACCGGCTCCACCGAAGTCGGCCGACTGCTGATGCGTCAGTCGGCCGACACGGTGAAGAAGCTCTCGCTCGAACTCGGCGGCAACGCGCCGTTCATCGTCTTTGACGACGCAGACCTCGACGCCGCGGTCGAAGGCGCTATGGTCTCGAAGTATCGCAACACCGGCCAGACCTGCGTCTGCGCGAACCGGCTGTACGTTCAGCGCGGCGTGCTGGCCGCGTTCGCTGACAAGCTGGTGAGCAAGGTGCAGGGTCTGAAGGTCGGCCCCGGCACCGAACCCGGCATCACGCAAGGCCCGCTGATCGACGACAAGGCGGTGGCGAAGGTCGAACAGCATGTCGCCGATGCGCTGGCCAAAGGCGGCAAGGTGCTGACCGGCGGGCGCCGGCACGCGCTCGGCGGCCGCTTCTTCGAGCCGACGGTGATCGTCGACGCGAGCGCCGAGATGCTCGTCGCCCACGAAGAGACCTTCGGCCCACTGGCGCCGATCTTCGCCTTTGACACCGAAGGCGAAGCGATCCGGCTCGCCAACGCCACCGAGTTCGGCCTTGCGGCTTACTTCTACACCCGCAGCCTCGGCCGCGCGATGCGCGTCGCTGAGCGGCTCGAATCGGGTATGGTGGGCGTTAACACCGGACTCATCTCGACCGCCGAAGCGCCTTTCGGCGGCGTCAAACAGTCGGGCCTCGGGCGCGAAGGGTCGAAGTACGGCATCGATGAGTATCTCGAACTGAAGTACGTCTGCCTCGCCGGGCTTGATCGCTGACGCCATGAACGCTTCGATTCCCGCAGCGAATACGACCCGTACGACGCTGTTCGGCGTCGCCTGCGTGCAAATGTACGTTTCGGCGCAGGACAGCAACGTCGAGCGCATGGCCGCCTCGATGCGCCACGTCCGCCAGCGCTTCCCGTGGGTGCGCATGGTGCTGTTCCCCGAGCTCGCGCCGCTCGGCCCGAAGCGCGAGAGGGCCGAGCCGCTGCCTGGGCCGACCGAAGCACGGCTGTGCGAACTGGCGCACGAGACCGGTCTTTGGCTGATTCCCGGCTCGATGTTCGAGCGCGCCTCGACAACGTCGGGCGAGGCGATCTACAACACAACGCCGGTGATAGCCCCGGACGGGCGCGTCGTCGCGCGCTTCCGCAAGCTGTTCCCGTTTCGGCCCTACGAGCGCGACGTCGAGTCCGGGACCGAGTTCTGCGTCTTCGACGTCGAAGGCGTCGGCCGCTTCGGCGTCTCGATCTGCTACGACATGTGGTTCCCCGAGACCACGCGCACGCTCGTGGCGATGGGCGCCGAGGTGATCCTGCACCCGACGATGACCGACACGATCGACCGCGACGCCGAACTGGCGATTGCGCGCGCGTCGGCGGTAACGAACCAGGTCTATTTCCTCGACGTCAACGGCGTCGGCGACGGCGGCGTCGGGCGCTCGATCCTGTGCGACCCGTCGGGCAACGTTGTCCACCAGGCGCTGCACGGGCCCGAGCTGATGACGGTCGAGCTCGATCTCGAGCTCGTGCGCCGCGAGCGCGAACGAGGTCTGCGCAGCAACCTCGGGCAGCCGCTGAAGAGCTTCCGTGATCGCAGCTGCGAGTTCGAGGTGTACCGTCGCGACGTCGACGGCGCGGGAGGCTCGCGCGCGGGTGCTTTCGGATACCTGCACACTCTGGGTCTGCTCGAAAAGCCAGGCTAGTCGGCCGTCTGGTTCGCGGCGCGCCCGTCCTGGCGAGCGGTCTCGCGATCCCGAGTGCACGGCCCGACCCGAGGAGACATGACATGAACGAACAGAAGAAGCGCGCCAAGGCATCCCTCAGCCTGCATCGCAGCGTCTGGGAAGTGCGGTCGGACGGCTGGATCGGCCTGGTCGACCACTTGAGTCGGCTGGTGGTGCTTGCGCGCGAGCATCCGTCGTACGAGCGCCACCAGGCCGCGTTGGCCAAGCTGATCACCGACCTGGTGCCGATCGAAAGCTACTGGGCGTTCCCCGGCGGGCGCGTGTTCGGCGAGCTCTGCAACTGGATCGAGCGATGCGAATTCGCGCGCGCGCATGCCGCCGCGCGTCGCATCCACCGCGTGCTGTCGGCGCGCACCTATCGCCATGAGATGAACACGCTTGAGAGCGACTGCGAGCTGCCGTCGCAGATCGAGACCGAGAGCGAACGCCAGGCCCAGCTCGCGCGCCCGTACTTCGAGGTGTTGATCGTCGACGAGATGACGGCGGCCGAGGAAGATGCGCTGCGGCGGCGCGTGCAGCGCAAGCGCAGCTCGGATGACGACTTCGTCTTTGACATCGTCATCGTGCCGAGCTACGAAGACGCGCTGATCGCGACGCTGGTCAACTTCAACCTGCAGGCGGTCGTGATCCGGCACGGCTTTCCGTTCCGTTCGGCCTACCACAACGACATGTTGCGCCGCTTTGTCGAGTCGGTCGACAACCGCATCGAGAACATGCCCGAGTCCGAGCGCGGCCCCCTGCTCGGGCGCCAGATCGCCGAATTGCGGCCCGAGCTCGACCTCTACCTCGTCACCGACATCCACGTCGAAGACATCGCTGCCCGCGTCGGCGAGGTCTTCAAGCGCATCTTCTTCGGCGAGGAAGACCATGTGGAGCTGTACAGCTCGATCATGAAAGGCGTCGGCGAGCGCCACGAAGCGCCCTTCTTCAATGCGCTGCGCGACTACGCCAAGCAGCCGACCGGTGTGTTCCATGCGCTGCCGCTCGCCCGCGGCAAGTCGATCATGAACAGCAACTGGATCGGCGATCTCGCGCAGTTCTACGGCATGAACCTGTTCATGGCCGAAACTTCGGCCACCTCGGGCGGCCTCGATTCGCTGCTCGACCCCGTGGGGCCGCTGAAATACGCGCAGGCGTTCGCCGCGCGCGCATTCGGCGCCAAGCGCACCTACTTCGCGACCAACGGTACCAGCACCTGCAACAAGATCGTCGTGCAGGCCCTGGTGCGGCCCGACGATATCGTCCTCGTCGACCGCAACTGCCACAAGTCGCACCACTACGGCCTCGTGCTCGCCGGCGCGCAGGTGACCTACCTGGACTCGTATCCGCTCAACGAATGGTCGATGTACGGCGCGGTGCCGCTACGCCATATCAAGCAGACGCTGCTCGACTATCGGCGTGCCGGCACGCTCGACCGCGTGCGCATGGTGCTGCTGACCAACTGCACCTTCGACGGCCTCGTCTACGACGTCGAGCGCGTGATGCTCGAATGCCTGGCGATCAAGCCGGACCTGATCTTCCTGTGGGACGAGGCCTGGTTCGCTTTCGCGCGCTGCCATCCGGTCTACCGCGCGCGCACCGGCATGCACGCCGCGGCGCGGCTCGCCGAGATGTTCAAAAGCGCCGAGTACGCAGAGCGCCACAAGGTGCAAGCCGAGAGCCTCGATCGGAACGACGAGGCGGCGCTGCTCGACACGCGGCTGCTGCCCGATCCGGCGAAGGTGCGCGTGCGCGTCTACGCGACCCATTCGACCCACAAGACGCTGACCGCGCTGCGGCAGGGTTCGATGATCCATGTGTGGGATCAGGACTTCAAGGGCGAGGCCGAGGAATCGTTCCACGAGGCCTACATGACCCACACGTCGACCTCGCCGAACTATCAGATCCTGGCCTCGCTCGACGTCGGCCGCCGGCAGGTCGAACTCGAGGGCTACGAGCTGGTCCAGCGCCAGCTCGAGCTCGCGATGAGCCTGCGGGAGCAGGTGCACCACCACCCGCAGCTCAAGCGCTACCTTCGCTTCCTGCGCGTCGGCGACCTCGTTCCGGCCGAGTACCGCGCGTCGGGCGTCGAGACCTACTACAACGACGAGAGCGGCTGGAACAACATGGAGCTGGCGTGGCGGACCGACGAGTTCGCGCTCGACCCGACCCGGGCGACGCTTTCGATCGGCCTCACCGGGATGGACGGCGACACGTTTAAGAACAGCGAGCTGATGGACAAGTACGGCATCCAGATCAACAAGACTTCGCGCAACACGGTGCTGTTCATGACGAACATCGGCACGACGCGTTCGGCGGTGGCGTACCTGATCGAGGTGCTGGTCAAGATCGCTCGCGAGGCCGACGGGCGTGCCGCCGAGATGAGCGCGATCGAGCGCCGCATCCACGACAAGCGCGTCCGCTCGCTGACGCAGGAGCAGCCGCCGCTGCCCGACTTCTCTTCGTTCCACTTCGCGTTCCGCGGCCGTGCGGTCGAAGGCCGCGCGCCGACGCGCGACGGCGACATCCGCAGCGCCTTCTTCCTTTCGTACCACGACGCGAACTGCGAGTACCTGAACATGGCCGAGACGGCGAAGGCGATCGCCGCCGGGCGCGAGCCGGTGTCGGCGCTGTTCGTCATTCCCTACCCGCCGGGATTCCCGATCCTGGTGCCGGGGCAGGTGATCAGCAGCGACATCCTGCAGTTCATGTTGGCGCTCGACGTGCGCGAAATCCACGGCTTCAGGCCTGAACTGGGCTTTCGCATCTTCACCGAAGCAGCGCTGGCGCGCGCCGCCGAGGCCACCGCGGCACGAGCGGCCCTGGCGGCGACGAGCCGGGCGTCCGAGGCGGCTGACGCGGGCGCCTCGAATGCGTCCGACGCTGTCGAACCGCGCCTGAAGACGACTCGCAGCACCCTCGCCGACGGCGCCGCTGCCCGTCCTTGAACGACCCACCAGGAGACGCCCGTGAGCCACAAGATCAAGACCGTGTCCGACCTGCTGCTGATGTTCCACCGCAACGAGCGGCCGATCTACTTCATCAGCGCCACCGCTTTCAACCTGCTCGGCATGGATCGCTGGATCAACCGCTTCCGCTACATCAACTACATCGACAGCTTCGATGGACGACACCCGAACGTCTTCGTCCCGCCGGAAGTTCCGCACGACGAATTCGCGTCGATCGAGGACATCAACAACTACCTGCTGCAGCACAAGGACGTCGTTGACCTGATCGAGCGCCGCGGCGGCAAGCCGGTGGCGACCTTCCTGATGTTCGACGAGAAGACCGAGGCGCTGGCAAATGAACTCGGGATGGAAGTCTGGTTCCCGCCCGCCAGGCTGCGCCAGCGCTGCGACAACAAGATGGAGACGGTGCGCATCGGCAACAAGGCCGGTGTGCTGTCGGTGCCGAACGCGCTCGAGAAAGTCGGCGGCTACGCCGAGCTGCGCCAGATCTGCGAACGCGCCGGTCTCGGCCACGACCTGGTGATCCAGACCGCGTTCGGCGACTCGGGCCACACGACCTTCTTCATCGCCAACGAGGACGATTTCGACAAGCACAAGGACGAGATCGTCAACGACCCCGAAGTCAAGATCATGAAGCGCATCAACTGCCGCGGCGCGACGCTCGAAGCGTGCGCCACGCAGTCGGGCACGCTGGTCGGGCCGCTGCTGACCGAGGTTGTCGGCGCGCGCGAATTGACGCCTTACAAGGGCGGCTGGTGCGGCAACGAGGTCTTCCCCGGTGCGTTCACGGAAGACGTGCGCGCGAAAGCGCGCGACATGGCCGAGCGCTTCGGCAACCAGCTGCTCGCCGAAGGCTACCGCGGCTATTTCGACCTCGATTTCCTGATCGATCAGGACAGCGGCGAGGTCTATCTCGGCGAGCTGAACCCGCGCATCTGCGGCGCGAGCCCGATGACGAACCACGCCGCGTTCGCGTATGCGGATGCGCCGCTGTTCCTGTTCCACCTGCTCGAGTTCTCGGGCGTGCCGTTCGACCTGAACGTCAGAGAAATCAACGAGCGGTGGGCCCAGCCGCACTTCATCGACTCATGGTCGCAGGTGGTCCTCAAGTTCACCGAGGACAAGGTCGACCAGGTCACGCATGCGCCGGCGACCGGCATCTACCGCATGGCCGAGGATGGCTCGGTGGGCTACCAGCGCTTCGACTACACCCGGCGCGCGATTGACAGCGAGCGCGAGGCGTTCTTCCTGCGCATCACCGGCCCGGGCGACTATCGCTACAACGGCGCCGACCTCGGCATCCTGATCACGCGCGGCCGTTCGATGAACGACGACTTCAAGCTCAACCTGCGCGCGCGCGACTGGATCCGCGGCCTGAAGGCGTTCTACGCCGGCAAGCCGATCGTCACGCAGCAGCACGACGTGGCCCCCGAGCCGGGCTCGTTCAAGATCCTCTGAAGGCCACGACGGAGCGCGAGGCGGTGGCAGGCACGGCTGACATGAAAGGCGCGACGCGATGACGGTGCGGGTGAGCTTGCGCGCGATTTCCGAAGACGCGCCCGGCCCGCGCTGGGCCGCCGCTTTCGAGCGCGCCTGGCCGGGCTACCGCGCGTGGTATCTGCGCGGCGGCGGCGCCAGCCTGCCGAGCTACGTCGAATGCCGGCGCGCGCTGCGCGAACACATGCCCGAGCTGGTGCCGACCTGGCAGCGGCTCGTCGAGCTGTGCGGCGGCGGCGACGTCCAGGCGCGGTTCCTGTCGATGTGGTGCCCGCCGCCGTACATCGCCGGCTGTTCGCAGACGGTGTGGATCGACCCGCAGCGCGACGGCGAGCCGGCGCTGGTGCGCAACTATGACTTCGCGCCCGCGCTGCTCGAAGGCAGCTGGCTCGCGACGCGCTGGCATGGCGCGCGCGTGGCCGCGCTCGGCGACTGCGGCTGGGGCGTGCTCGACGGCATGAACGCGGGCGGCCTTGCGCTGTCGCTGTCATTTGGCGGTCGCACCGTTGCCGGCAGCGGCTTCGGCATTCCGCTCGTGCTGCGCTACGTGCTCGAGACCTGCGAGACGGTGGCCGCGGCCGTCGGGGTGCTCAAACGTGTGCCGGTGCACATGACTTACAGCGTCACGCTGCTCGACCGGCAGGCGCAATGGGCGACCGTGTTCGTGGCGCCCGACCGCGCGCCCGAGGTCTCGCGCCAGCGCGGGGTCACCAATTTTCAGCATGGCGTCGAATGGCCGCAGCATGCGCACGCGACGCGCGCGGTCGAGCGCCTCGAACGGCTCGACGCGCTGGCCGGCGCTGCAACCGGCCTCGACGACCTGGTCGCGGCGATGCTGCATCCGCCGCTTTACCAGACCTCGTGGGAGCGCGGCTACGGCACGCTCTACACCGCGGTCTACCGGCCGCGCAGCGGCACGGTCGAGCTGCACTGGCCCGGTGAGCGCTGGGCGCAGCGCCTCGAGGACTTTGCCGAAGGCGAACGCGAACTCGCGTTCGTCACGCCGGCGACGCCCGCAGCGTGAATCGGCCGCGGCCGCAGCGGCAGAACCTCACGAGCCGGGGGCCGATGCTCGTGCATCGGCCGGTCGGGCGGCGCGCACCGAACGGCTTTTCGTCTCGGCCGGCGCTGCGTTCGCCAGCAGGCAGGTTGCCCATCGCGCGCCGGCGTTGCGGCAATAGGCGGCAACCACTTCCTGCGTCGTCGCCACCACCGCCTTGACGGCAGGGGACGCGGCGCGCGCGTGGATGGCAGTGATCGTCATGGGCGGCAGATCCGGTCCGCGGTAGGGCACCAGGGCGCCGCGTTCGAGCTCCGGACGGACGAACAAGGGCGGAATCGCGGCCAAGCCGAAGCCGTCGAGCGCCAGGCGAAGGATGGCCGCCACCGACGGAAAGCTGCTGATGCGCGGCTCGATCTTGCCGCCGGTGAATAGGGCGCGCAGGTGCGCGCACGGACTCGACGTGCGCGAAAAGGTCAGCAGCGGCAGACCCTTCAAGTCGTCCAGCTCCAACCTGCGGCGCGGCAGCGGCAGGTCGGGGCGACCGATCCAGCGGATCGGCAAGCGGCACAACTCTGCGACGACCAACTCTTCGTTTCCCGCGCTCTCCTCCAGCGGATCGTTCTGGATCAAAAGATCGAGGCGGTGCTGGCGAAAGTGCTCGCGCAGATTGCGTGCCGTGTCGACGGTGAGATCCGGGTCGATGTCTGGGAAGTGCTGCGCCAGGGCGCGGATGTGCGCCGGCAGCCACGTGTGCACGACCGACTCGATCGCGCCGATACGCACCCTGCCGGCCGGTGGCGCATCGGGCCTGACGACCTTGCGCAGATCCTCTTCCAAGGACAGCAACTGCTCGGCCCGCTTACGCACGCGCTCTCCGATCGGCGTCAAGCGCCCGCCGCGCGGCGAACGATCGATCAACACCGCACCCAACTCCTCCTCCAGAGCCGCGATGCGCTGAGACACTGCCGCCTGGGTGGTGTGAAGGTGGCGTGCCGTCTCGCTGAAGCTGCCCAGCCGGGCGAAGCAGACCAGCGTATCCAGGAATCGGGTGTTCACGGCAGGGTTCTCCCAGTGGCAGATCGTTCGATAAGCAATTGTGTCCGCGGTCGATCGCAATTTCTCGTTCGACAGGCTCACCCACCTGTCGCACATTAACGAGAGTCTTTCCCGCACGGTTTCGGCAGCAGCGCCGGCCCCAGCATCGACACAGCAAAGGAGAGATTGTGCAGCGCACCACCGTACACGGGCTTCTGGCTGGCCTGGCTCTTATCGGCTCGGTCGGCTCGGCGATGAGTCAAACCAAGTGGGATATGCCCACCGGCTATCCGCCAAACAACTTCCATACCGAGAACATCCAGCAGTTTGCCGCCGAAGTCGACAAGGCCACCGGCGGCAAGCTCAAGCTCACGGTGCACGCGGGCGGGTCGCTGTTCAAGGCCAACGAGATCAAGCGCTCGGTGCAGGCGGGTCAGGCGCAGATCGGCGAGATCATCATTTCCGGTCTGGCCAACGAAGACCCACTGTTCGGGCTCGACTCGATCCCGTTCCTCGCCACCAGCTATCCCGAAGCGAAGAAGCTGTGGCAGGTCTCGAAAGCTGGCACCGAAGCCAAGCTCGGCAAGGCCGGGTTGAAGGTGTTGTATTCGGTGCCGTGGCCGCCGCAGGATATCTTCAGCGTCAAGCCGATCGCCAGCGCGGCCGATCTGAAGGGCGCGAAGTGGCGCGCCTACAACCCCGGCACCAGCCGCATCGCGCAGCTTGTCGGCGCGCAGCCGGTGACGATCCAGGCCGCCGAACTGACTCAGGCGCTCGCGACCGGCGCCGTCAACGCGTTTATGACCTCGCCGGCCACCGCGTACGACGGCAAGATCTGGGAGCAGCTCAAACACGGCTACAACGTGCGCGCCTGGCTGCCGAAGAACCTCGTCGTCGTCAATCAGAAGGCGTTCGACGCGCTCGACAAGCCGACGCAGGACACGCTGCTGAAGGCGGCCGCCGACGCCGAGCAGCGCGGCTGGAAGACGAGCGAGGAGAAGACGGCCTTTTACATCGCCGAACTGGGCAAGAACGGCCTGAAGGTCGAGCCGCCTTCGCCGGCACTCGCCGCCGACATGAAGAAGGTCGGCGAGACGATGGCCGCCGAGTGGGCCAAGCAGGCCGGCGCCGAAGGCCAGGCGATCCTCGACGCCTACCGCAAGTAGTTCCGCACGCCGCCGCGCGGCGCAGGGACCTGCGCACGCGACCACACGGGAAGGAGGAGCTTCGATGCGCGCTCTCGACAGGCTGTTCACGCTGGCGGGCTACCTGGCGGCCTTGTTCATGGTCGGCACGCTGCTGGCAGTGCTGGCCAGCATCCTCGGCCGAATGCTGAACTTCGACGTGCCCGGGGCCGACGCCTATGCGGGCTACGCGATCGCGGCGGTGGCGTTTCTGGCCCTGGCCGATACGCTGCGCCGTGGCGAGCACATTCGCGTCACGCTGCTGCTGCATCACGTCGGCGTGCCGGCCCGGCGCGGGCTCGAGCTGTTCTGCCACGCCGTCGCCACCTTCCTCGCCGGCGCCCTGGCCTGGTACTCGGTTCGCCTCGTGTGGCAGTCGCGCGAGTTCCACGACGTCTCGCAGGGGCTCGACGCGACGCCGCTGTGGATTCCGCAGATCGCGATGGCGGTGGGAACGACGCTGCTGTTCCTCGCCTTCGTCGCCGATGGGGTCGCGCTGCTGCGCGGCGACGCGGTGGCGTCGCTGAAGGAGGGCGGCGAAGCCGCCCGCATCGAGTAGGAGGCAAAGATGGCAACGACCGCATTGCTGATCGCAGCGCTCTTCTTCCTGCTCGGTACCGGCGTCTGGATCGGCCTGGCGCTGACCGGCGTGGCGTGGATCGGCATGGAACTGTTCACGACACGGCCGGTGGGCGACAGCATGGCGGTGACGATCTGGGGCGCGACCTCATCGTGGACGCTGACCGCGCTGCCGCTGTTCATCTGGATGGGCGAGATCCTGTTCCGCACCAAGCTGTCGGAGGATATGTTCAAGGGTCTGGCGCCGTGGCTCGAGCGCCTGCCCGGCCGGCTGCTGCACACCAACATCATCGGCTGCACGATCTTCGCGGCGGTGTCCGGATCGTCGGCGGCGACCTGCGCGACGATCGGCAAGATGACGCTGCCGGAGCTGAAGCGGCGCGGCTACCCCGAGGCAATGGCGATCAGCACGCTCGCCGGCGCCGGCACGCTCGGCCTGCTGATTCCACCGTCGATCATCATGATCGTCTACGGCGTGACTGCCGACGTGTCGATCGCCAAGCTGTTCATCGCCGGTGTCTTCCCGGGCCTGATGCTGGCGCTGCTGTTCATGGGCTACACGGTGGTCTGGAGCCTGATCCACCCCGACCAGATCCCGAAACCGGAAGCGCAGCTCACGCTCGGCCAGAAGGTCTACGCGGCGCGCCACCTGATTCCGGTGGTGCTGCTGATCGCTGCGGTGCTCGGTTCGATATATGCCGGCATCGCCACCGCCACCGAGGCGGCCGCGGTCGGCGTCGTCGGCGCGCTCGTCATCGCCGCGACCGAGGGCGACCTGACGTGGGCGAAGTTCCGCGACGGCGTGGTCGGCGGCACGCGCCTGTACTGCATGATCGCGCTGATCCTGGCCGGCGCGGCGTTCCTGACGCTGTCGATGGGCTACATCGGCCTGCCGCGCCAGCTCGCCGAATGGATCGGCGCGATGGGGTTGTCGCAACTGGGGCTGATCGTCGCGCTAATGGTCTTCTACATCGTGCTCGGCTGCTTCCTCGACGGCATCTCGGTCGTCGTGCTGACGATGGGCGTGGTCCTGCCGACGGTGCAGGCAGCCGGCATCGACCCGATCTGGTTCGGCATCTTCATCGTGCTCGTGGTCGAGATGGCGCAGGTGACGCCGCCGGTGGGGTTTAACCTGTTCGTGCTGCAGGGCATGACCGGCAAGCAGATGCCGTATCTGGCGCGCGTGTCGTGGCCGATGTTCGCGCTGATGGCTGCTGCGGTGTTCCTCATCTACTACTTCCCCGGGATCGTCACCTGGCTGCCCAAAAACGTGAGCTGAACTCGACTGGAGGCAAACCCATGCGTCGTGTCCTGATTGCCAATCGCGGCGAGATCGCCTGCCGCGTCATTCGCGCCTGCCGCGCGCTCGGCATGGAAACGGTGGCCGTGCACTCGGAGGCCGATGCTAATGCGATGCACGTGCAGATGGCCGACGTGGCGGTGCCGATCGGCCCGGCACCGGCCAGCCAGAGTTACCTGAACTACGAGCGCATCCTCGCCGCAGCGGTCGAGCACCACGCCGACGGCGTTCACCCGGGCTACGGCTTCCTGTCCGAGAACACCGCCTTCGCGCGCGCCGCCGAGGCGGCCGGGGTGACGTGGATCGGGCCGACGCCGCAGTCGATCGAGGACATGGGCGACAAGGAGCGCGCGCGAGAGATTGCCAAAGCCGCCGGGGTGCCGATCGTGCCCGGCAGTGCGCGCTTCGTGCCGGGCGACCTCGCCGGGCTCGCCGAAGCCGGACAGGCGGTCGGCTTTCCGCTGCTGGTGAAGGCGGTCGGCGGCGGCGGCGGCATCGGCATGCGCCGCGTCGACGCGCCGGAGGCCCTGGAGGCCGCCGTCGTCGCCACGCAACAGCAGGCGGCCAAGTCGTTCGCCAACGGAAACGTCTATCTCGAACGTTTCGTGCCGCGCGCGCGCCACGTCGAAATCCAGGTGTTCGGCTACGGTGACGGCGAGGCGCTGCACCTGTTCGAGCGCGAGTGCTCGATCCAGCGCCGCTTCCAGAAGATCATCGAGGAAAGCCCGGCGCCGGGCTTGCCCGCCGAGATGCTGGCACGGATGGACGAGGCGGCGGCGGGGCTGGCGGCGCACCAGCGCTACCGTGGCCCCGGCACGGTCGAGTTCATCGTCGATGCCGACACGCTCGAGTTCTACTTCCTCGAGATGAACACGCGCATCCAGGTGGAGCACCCGGTGACCGAGATGATCACCGGCTGGGACTTGGTGCAGCAGCAGATCCTTCTCGCGGCGGGCCGTGCGAAGAATGTTCCTCAGCGCGACGTCGCGCGCCGCGGCGCCGCGATCGAGTGCCGCATCTATGCCGAGAACCCAGCGAAGAACTTCATGCCGTCACCGGGCAAGCTCGAGGTCTTCGCGCTGCCGCAGGACATGGCCGACGTGCGCATCGACACCGGCGTGCGCGAGGGCGATTCGATCACGCCGTACTACGACCCGATGATCGCCAAGATGATCGTCTGGGGCACCGACCGAGACGCCGCGCTCGCGCGCATGCTCGAGGCGCTCGAGGCGAGCCGGATCGGCGGGGTGAAGAACAACCTCGAGTTCCTGAAGGTTGTGATCCGGCATCCGGAGTTCCGTGCCGGCCGCATCGACACCGGCCTGATCGACCGCGAGCGCGCCGCATTGCTCGCCGCGATGCCCGCCTGAGCGCGGTGACGCTCGCTTCGTCTGCAACGCAGGGACCGCGATGAGCCCGAACCACAACCCGCCGTGGCGCATCGAGCCGCTGGGTGACCGCTGCCTGATCGTCGAGTTCGGCACCCGGGTGGACCCCGAGATCGGACGCACGGTGCGCGCGTTCGCGGCGCGCTTGTTGGACGAACCGCTCGACGGCGTGCTCGACGTCGTGCCCGCGTTCACGACCGTCGCGCTGCACTATCGGCCCGAGGCGTTCGCCGGCGCCGAGCTGCCGCATGTGCAGCTGCGCCGGCGGCTCGAGGCGATGCTGGCGCGCGGCGTCGTCACGCAAAGCGTCGCCGCGCGGGTGGTCGAGGTTCCGGTGTGTTACGGAGGTGAGTTCGGCCCGGACCTCGACGCAGTGGCCGCCGCCTGCGCGCTGACTCCGGATGAGGTAATCCGCCTGCACGGTGCGTCACCGCACGTCGTTTACATGCTCGGCTTCGCGCCGGGCTTTCCGTACATCGGCGGGCTCGACGCGCGGCTCGCGGTGCCGCGGCGCGCGACGCCACGCACGGCGATCCCTGCGGGCAGCGTCGCGATCGCGCGTGACCAGAGCGTCGTCTATCCGCTGCAGACGCCGGGCGGCTGGAACGTGATAGGCCGCACGCCGCTGCGCTTGTTCGACCCGGACAGCGAGCCGCCCTGCCTGCTGAAGCCCGGCGACGACGTGCGCTTCGTGCCGGTGTCGCCGGAACGGTTCGGCGAGTTGGAGCGCGCGCGATGAGCATTCACGTCCTCAAGCCGGGTGCGCTGTCGACGCTCCAGGATCTCGGTCGCCACGGCTTCCAGCGCTTCGGCGTGGTTGCCGACGGCGTGATGGACGAGTGGTCGCATCGTGTTGCCAACCTGCTGGTCGGCAACGCCGAGCGCGAGGCGACCTTGGAAATTACCTTGATGGGGCCGAGCCTCGAGTTAGGCGAGACGGCATTGATCGCGATCTGCGGCGCCGCGCTCGCGCCGCGCATCGGCGAGCAGGCGCTGCCGCAGGACCGGCCGGTGCTGGTGCGCGCGGGCAGCCGGCTCGACTTCGGCAAGCGCGAATCGGGCCTGCGTGCCTACCTGGCCGTGCACGGCGGCTTCGATGTCGCGCCGGTGATGGGCAGCAAGAGCACCTATCTGCGCGGCGGCTTCGGTGGCCTCGATGGGCGTGCACTGCGCAAGGGCGACACGCTCGCCATCGGCGCCGGCGACGCCGAGCGCGTGGTCCCGCAACTCGCCCGGCGGCTGCAGCAGGGCGGCGAGCCGTTCGCTACCGTCGACGAGGCGCCGATCGGGTCGTCGACCGGGACGACCGACGTGCAGACGGTGCGCGTGATGGTCGGTCAGCAGTGGACGGCGTTCGGCGACGACGCGCAGGCGCAGTTGTTCGACGCCGAGTTCCGCCTGAGCCCGCAGTCGGATCGCATGGGTTTCCGTTTCGAGGGCCCGAAGCTGGCGCTGCGCGAGCCGCTCGAGATGATCTCCGAGGCCGTCGCCTTCGGCACGATCCAGGTGCCGCCCGACGGCAATCCGATCGTTCTGATGGCCGACCGCCAGACGACCGGCGGCTACCCGAAGATCGCCGCCGTGGCCAGCGTCGACTTGCCGCTGCTCGCGCAGCTGGTGCCGCAGCAGCGCGTACGCTTTGTGCGCGTTTCGCTCGACGAGGCGCAGCGCCTGTACCTCGAGCGCGAGGCGCAGCTCGAACGTCTGCGGCTCGCGCTCGAGCGGCTGAAGCAGGAGACGGCGTGATGGCCCGCATCGACCTCAACTGCGACATGGGCGAGAGCTTCGGTGCCTGGCGCATGGGCAATGACCTCGAGATCCTCGACCACGTCACCTCGGCGAACATCGCCTGCGGCTTCCACGCCGGTGATCCGACGACGATGCGCAAGACCGTCGAGGCGGTGATCGCCAAGGGCGTCGCGCTCGGCGCCCACCCGGGCCTGCCCGATCTGCAGGGCTTCGGGCGCCGCACGATGGCGGTCTCGCCTGCAGAGGCTTACGACCTCACCGTCTATCAGATCGGCGCCCTGGCGGCTTTCGCGCAAGCGGCAGGCGGGCGGCTCGCGCACGTCAAGGCGCATGGCGCGCTGTACAACATGGCCGCCAAGGACGCGAAGCTGTCCGAGGCGATCGCGCGCGCCGTGCACGACGTCGATGCCGACCTCGTCTTGTTCGGGCTGGCCGGCAGCGAGACGATGCGCGCGGCCGAGACAGTGGGCGTGCGCGCGGCCGGCGAGGTGTTCGCTGACCGTACCTACCAGGACGACGGCTCGCTCACGCCGCGCAGCCGAAGCGACGCGATGATCGAAGACGCCGACGCCGCGGCCGCGCAGGTCCGGCGCATGGTCTGCGACGGCGTCGTTCGATCGACGACCGGCACCGATGTCGCGGTGCGCGCCGACACGCTGTGCATCCACGGCGACCAGCCGGGGGCGCTGGCATTCGTCAAGCGCATCCGCGCCGAACTCGAACGCGCCGGAGTCGAAGTCAAGGCGTTCGGCGATAGGCAAGTCCTGGTCCAGAGGAGATGAAGCATGGCTGAGCTGACAGTGGAAGCGGAGGTCGGTGGCGTCGTCGTGCGCATCGAATGCGAGGCCGGCGCCAGCCTGGGAGAGGGCGACACGCTCATCGTGGTCGAGTCGATGAAGATGGAGATGCCGGTTTCCTCTCCCGGAGGCGGGCGAGTGCTCCAGATCCTCGTCGCGGTTGGCGATACCGTCGCCGAGGGACAGGCCGTCGTCGTCATCGAGGCGGCGTGACCGCCGCAACGCGACGACCGATGCGCGGGCGTCGAACGCCATGAGCGACGAACTCGACGAACTGCTGGAAAACAACCACCGCTGGGCGGAGGCGGTGAACCAGCGCGACCCGGGCTTCTTCACCCGCCTGGCGAAGCAGCAGAGCCCGCGCTACATGTGGATCGGCTGTGCCGACAGCCGTGTGCCGGCGAACGAGATCACCGGGCTCGACCCCGGCGAGGTGTTCGTGCATCGCAACGTCGCCAACGTCGTGGTGCCGTCGGACCTGAACGCGCTGTCGACGATCCAGTTCGCGGTCGACCACCTGCGCGTCCGGCACATCGTCGTCGTCGGCCACTACGGCTGCGCCGGGGTGCGCGCCGCACTGCGCGGCCTGCGTGTCGGCCTCGCCGACAACTGGCTGCGTCACGTGCACGACGTACGTCTGCGGCATCGCAAGCGGCTCGACCACCTGCCACCCGACGAGCAGGAGAACGTTCTCTGCGAGATGAACGTGATCGAACAGGTCAGCAACGTGGCGCTGTCCACCGTCGTCCAGGACGCCTGGGGGCGCGGCCAGCAGATCGCCGTGCATGGCTGGGTCTACGGGCTGAATGACGGTCTGTTGAAGAACCTCCACTGCACGATGAGCGAACCCGACAACGTAGTGCAGAACTACGCGGCGGCGCTCAAGCGCTACCCGCGCGCCGCCGCTCCCGACGGCGCGCAGAGCTGATCCATCGCCACCTCGGGTCGATGCCTTCGACGAACGGAAAGCAAGCATGAGTTCACCCGAGATGCTGCACACTGCGGCCGAGCCGGTCGCGCAACTGGTCGACCTCGTCCGCGCCAGGCTGCCGGTCGACCAGGTCGAGCAGGTCGCCGAGTTCGCGAGCCAGTATTACGGGCAGGTGGCGCTCGAGGATCTGACGGAGCGGCAGCTCTCCGACCTGTACGGCGCGGCGCTCTCGCACTGGCATTTCGCGCGCGTCTTCGCGGGCGGTGCCCCGAAGCTGCGCGTGTAGAACCCGCGACTGGATGAGCACGGCTGGCAGTCGACGCACACGGTGATCGAGATCGTCAACGACGACATGCCGTTCCTGGTCGACTCGATCACGATGGAGGTGAATCGGCAGGGCCTGACCCAGCATCTGATCATCCACCCGGTGATGAAGATCCGGCGCGACGCCGAAGGCCGCATCAGCGGTCTGGCGCATAAGCGCGACGAGCCCGACGGTCGCTTCGAATCGCTGATCCACGTCGAGGTCGATCGGCGCACCGAGGCCCGGCAGCTGCAGGCTTTGCACGACGGCTTGCTGCGCACGCTCGGCGACGTGCGGGCCGCGGTGCAGGACTGGCAGCCGATGCGCCGGCAATTGCTCGATATCGTCGAAGACCTCGAACGCAGGCCGCCGCCGGTCGAGGCCGACGACCTGGCCGAGGGCCGCGCGTTCCTGCAGTGGATCGCCGACGACAACTTCACCTTGCTCGGTTATCGCGACTACGACCTGGTGAGCGAAGCCGGCGAGGACGCGCTGCGTGTGATGCCGGGCTCGGGTCTGGGCATCCTGCGCGAGGCTCGCGCGGCCAGCGCCGCCCCGGCCGCCGCCCCGGCCGCGTCAGCCTCGTTCGCCGCGCTGCCGCCCGAGGTTCGCGCGCGCTCGCGCGAGCCGACGCTGCTCGTTCTCACCAAGTCGAACGCGCGCGCCACGGTGCACCGGCCGGGCTACCTCGACCATCTCGGCATCAAGCGCTTCGACGCGAACGGCAGTGTGATCGGCGAGCGGCGCTTCCTCGGCCTGTTCACCTCGACCGCCTACAACGCCAACCCCTCGCAGATTCCGCTCCTGCGGCGCAAGGTGGCGACGGTGACGCAGCGCGCCGGCTACCTGCCGAAGAGCCACGCCGCGAAGGCGTTGGCGACCGTCCTCGAGCAATACCCGCGCGACGAGTTGTTCCAGATCCCGGTCGACGAGCTGTACGCCACGGCCATCGGCATCCTGCGCCTCGGCGAGCGGCAGCGCACGCGGCTGTTCGTGCGGCGCGACGCGTTCGGGCGCTTCTACTCGTGCCTGGTCTACGTGCCGCGCGAGAACTACAACACCGACCTGCGCGCGCGCATGCAGGCGCTGCTGATGGAGGTGTTCCAGGGTGTCGGCAGCGAGTTCTCGGTGCAGTTCTCCGATTCACCGCTGGCACGCGTGCTGATCGTCATCCGCACGATGCCAGGCGCGAAGCCGCAATACGAGGTGCGTGAGGTCGAGCAGCGGCTGGTGGACATCGCGCGGCGCTGGGAAGACGGGTTGCGCCATGCGCTGCTCGAAGCGTGCGGTGAGGAGCGCGGCAATGCCCTGTTCGAGCGCCATGCGGCCGGCTTCGCCGCCGGCTATCGCGAAGACCACGCGCCGCGCGCCGCGGTGCACGACATCGAGCAGGTCGAATCGCTCGACGGACCCGACGCGCTGGCCATGAGCCTGTACGTGCCACTCGAGGCGCCACCGGGGCGGCTGCGTTTCAAGCTGTTCCGCGCCGGCCAGCTCGCGCCGCTGACGCAGAGCCTGCCGATGCTCGAGCACATGGGCGTCGAGGTGCTCGAGGAGCGCCCGTACGAGCTGAAGCGCGCCGACGGCACCGAGATCTGGATCGACGATTTCGGCATGAACGTGCCGGGCGCCGACGAGATCGACATCGAGCGCCTGCGCCCGCGCTTCCAGGAGACGATCCTGCGCACCTGGCGCGGCCAGAACGAAAACGACGACTTCAACCGCCTGGTGCTGCGGGCCGGCCTCGACTGGCGCGCGGTGACGGTGCTGCGCGCGTACGCGCGCTACATGAAGCAGGTGGCCGCCACCTTCAGCCAGACCTACATCGAGCAGGCTCTTGGCGCGCACCCGTCGGTGGCGGCCGCGCTGGTGCAGCTCTTCCATGCACGCTTCGATCCGGCGGCCGACGAAGCGGGCCGCGCCGAGCGCGAGCGCGAGGTCGCCGCGCGCATCGGCGCCGCACTGGACGAGGTGTCGAACCTCGATGAAGACCGCATCCTGCGCGGTCTTCTCGCGCTGATCGAAGCGACCCTGCGCACCAACTTCTTCCAGCGCGACGCGGCGGGTGAATGCAAGCCCGTGCTCTCGTTCAAGTTCGACCCGTCGAAGGTGCCGAACCTGCCCGAGCCGAAGCCGATGTTCGAGATCTTCGTCTACTCGCCGCGCATCGAGGGCGTGCACCTGCGCGGCGGCAAGGTCGCGCGCGGCGGGCTGCGCTGGTCCGACCGGATGGAGGACTACCGCACCGAGGTGCTCGGGCTGGTGAAGGCGCAGATGGTGAAGAACGCGGTGATCGTTCCGGTCGGCTCGAAGGGCGGCTTCGTGCTCAAGCGCCCGCCGCTGGCGGGCGACCGCGAGGCGCTGATGAAGGAGGGCGTCGCGTGCTACCAGGCCTACCTGCGCGGGCTGCTTGACCTCACCGACAACCTGGTCGGCGGCAGGGTGGTGCCGCCGCCGCAGGTGGTGCGGCACGATGCCGACGACCCGTACCTCGTCGTCGCCGCCGACAAGGGCACCGCGACCTTCTCCGACCACGCCAACGGCGTGGCCGCCGAATACGGCTTCTGGCTCGGCGATGCGTTCGCCTCCGGCGGCTCGGCCGGCTACGACCACAAGAAGATGGGCATCACCGCGCGCGGCGCGTGGGAGTCGGTCAGGCGCCACTTCCGATCACTCGGCCACGACACGCAGACGCAGGACTTCAGCGTCGCCGGTGTCGGCGACATGTCGGGCGACGTGTTCGGCAACGGCATGCTGCTGTCGCGGCACATCCGGCTCGTCGCGGCGTTCGACCACCGCCACATCTTCATCGACCCGAACCCCGATGCCGCGACCAGCTATGCCGAGCGCGAGCGCCTTTTCGCGCTGCCGCGTTCGTCGTGGGCCGACTACGGCGCCGGGCTTGTCTCGCCGGGCGGCGGCATCTGGCCGCGCAGCGCCAAAGCGATCCCGCTCTCCAGCGAAGCGCGCGCCGCGCTCGGCATCGAGGGCCAACAGACGCTGACGCCCAACGAGCTGATGCGCGCGATCCTGCTGGCGCCGGTGGACCTGTTCTACAACGGCGGCATCGGCACTTACGTCAAGTCGAGCCTCGAATCGAACGCCGAGGTCGGCGACCGCGCCAACGACGCCATCCGCGTCGACGGCGCGGAGCTGCGCTGCAAGGTCGTCTGCGAAGGCGGCAACCTCGGCTTCACGCAGCGCGGGCGCATCGAGTTCGCGCTGCGCGGCGGGCTCATCGACACCGATGCGATCGACAACTCGGCCGGCGTCGACTGCTCGGATCACGAGGTCAACATCAAGATCGCGCTCGACGCCGTCGTCGCCGAAGGCGAGTTGACGCCCAAGCAGCGCGACAAGCTGCTCGCCGAGATGACCGACGAGGTCGGCGCGCTGGTGCTGCGGGACAATTACTTCCAGAACCAGGTGCTGGCGGTGACGCGCTGGCAGGGCGTCGAGCTGCTCGACGAGCAGGCGCGCTACATGCGCCACCTCGGCCAGGCCGGGCGTCTGAATCGCAGGATCGAGTTCCTGCCCCCGGACGAGGTGATCGCCGAGCGCCGGCAGGCGCGCGCCGGACTCACGATTCCCGAGCTGGCGGTGCTGCTCGCATACAGCAAGATGGAGCTGTACGACCTGGCGCTCGCCTCGTCGGTGCCCGACGACCCGTACATCGCGACCGCGCTCGGGCGCTACTTCCCGGGGCGCCTGAGCGAGCGTTTCGGTGCGCAGCTGAAGGCGCATCCGCTCAAGCGCGAGATCATCGCCACGCAGGTCGTGAACAGCATGATCAACCGCGTCGGGCCGACCTTCGTGCACCGCATCCACGAAGAGACCGGCGCCGCGCCGCCCGACATCGTTCGCGCCTACCTGGGCGCGCGGCAGATCTTCGATCTCGCCCCCTTGTGGAGCGCCAACGAGGCGCTGGACGGCAAGGTCAGCGTCGAGACGCAGAACTTGGTGGTGCTGACGACCGTGCGGCTGCTGGTGCGTGCGACCCTGTGGCTGCTGCAGCACCGCGCCGCGCTCGCCGACCTCGACGCTGCGATCGCGCGCTTCGCGCCCGGCGTCGCCGCCGTCGCGCAGGACCTGTAGCTTCCCAAAGCTCGGGCGTGACACCGGGGGCACGGCCACTCCAGCAATCGACTTTCGATCGACGACAAAACGCAAAGGAGACCGCCATGGTTTGGCAGCAGAACTACGACCCGTTCCACAACATCATCCTGTCATGCCTGGTCGCGTCGATCCCCGTGATCGTCATGATGGCTCTGCTGGGCATCTGGCACATGAAGGCGCACTACGCCGCGGCTTTGGGCCTGATCTCGGCGCTTCTGATCTCGATCTTCGTGTTCGGCATGCCGGCGCAGATGGCCGGCTTGGCGGCCGGCTACGGTGCGGCCTTCGGGCTGCTGCCGATCGGCTGGATCGTGCTGAACATCATCTTCCTGCACCAGCTGACCGAGGAGAACGGTTCGTTCAAGACGCTGCAGGACAGCATGACGAACATCACCGACGACCGGCGGCTCCAACTGCTGCTCATCGCATTCGCGTTGGGTGCCTTCTTCGAGGGCGCAGCGGGTTTCGGCACGCCGGTGGCCGTCACGGCCGCGATGCTGATCGGCCTGGGGTTCAAGCCTCTGGCGGCTTCCGGCCTGTCCTTGATCGCAAACACTGCGCCAGTGGCCTACGGCGCCCTGGGCACGCCGGTCATCGCCTTGTCCGCAGTGACCGGCCTCGATCTGCTGCAACTGTCGGGAATGATCGGCCGGCAACTGCCGTTCTTCTCGCTCTTGGTGCCGTTCTGGCTGATCTGGGCCTTCGCCGGATTCAAGGCCATGATCGAGATCTGGCCGGCCATCCTGGTGGCGGGCCTGTCGTTCGCGGTCACGCAGTTCCTGGTCTCGAATTACCACGGACCGTGGCTGGTCGACGTCATCGCGGCCATCGTGTCGCTGGTCTCGCTGGTCCTGTTCCTCAAGGTCTGGAAGCCGAAGCGGATCTGGACCTCGACCACGCTGAAAGGACACGAGAACGACCTCTCGGATGTTCCCGACCTCGCCAGCGAGAAGCCGGTCGGCCATGAAGCCGATGCCGGTGCGGCGATCTTCGCCAAGCACGACCGGCGCGCGGTGGTGCTGGCCTGGCTTCCGTGGGTGATCCTGTCGGTGTTCGTCTTCATCTGGGGCATCCCCGACATCAAGAAGGCGCTAGACGGCATCTCGGTCGTCAAGATCCCGTTCGAAGGCCTGCACAACATGATCGAGAAGATCCCGCCGGTGGCGCCGACGCCGCACAAGGAGGCGGCGATCTACAACTTCAACTATCTCTCCGCCACGGGCAGCGGCATTCTGCTGGCCGCATTGATTGCCGGCCTGTTCATGCGCTACTCGATCGTCGATTTGGTGCGGATCTACTTTCGCACGATCTGGCGCGTGCGCTACTCGCTGCTGACGATCGTGCTGATGCTGGCCCTCGGCTATCTCACGCGCTACTCGGGCCTCGATGCGACGCTGGGCCTGGCGTTTGCACTCACCGGCCCGCTCTATCCGATGTTCGGCACGCTGCTCGGCTGGCTCGGGGTAGCGATCACCGGGTCCGACACGGCATCGAACGTGCTGTTCGGCGGCCTGCAAAAAGTCACCGCGCAGCAGATCGGCCTCGACCCGGTGCTGATGGCTGCCGCAAACAGTTCCGGAGGCGTGATGGGCAAGATGATCGACGCGCAGTCGATCGTCGTCGCCAGCACCGCCACGCGCTGGTTCAACCACGAGGGCGACATCCTGCGCTATGTGTTCTTCCACTCCATAGCACTGGCCGTGCTCGTGGGCGGCCTGGTGACCCTGATGGCCTACGTGTGGCCGTTCACCAGACTTGTCTATTGAGGGCTGGTAAAGCGGTCGCAGCCGCGGCTGCTTCCGATGCGCATGATCGCCGCCGCCGGCGACGTTGGGGGTAACGCACACCCGAGGAGCTGAGTTCATGGGTCTGGTCGTTGGAGTACCGAAGGAAACCGCGGCCGGCGAGAAGCGCGTCGCCACCGTGCCCGATGTGGTGGCGAAACTCGTCAAGCTGGGGTTTCAGGTGGCCGTGGAGAGCGGCGCGGGCGATGCGGCGAACTTCGCCGACGAGACCTACCGTGCCGCCGGTGCAAAGGTCGTGCCGACGGCGCGCGACGTCTGGGCCGGCAGCGATATCGTCTTCAAGGTCCGCCCGCCGACCGAGGACGAAGTGGCCATGCTGCGCGAAGGCGGCACACTGATCGGCTTCGTCTGGCCGGCGCAGAACGCGGACCTGATGCAGCAATTGGCCGCGAGGAAGGCCACCGTGCTGGCCATCGACTGTCTGCCGCGGCAACTGTCGCGGGCGCAGAAGATGGACGCGCTGACCTCGATGGCCGGCATCAGCGGCTACCGCGCGGTGATCGAGGCCGCGCATGCTTTCGGTCGCTTCCTCAACGGCCAAGTCACCGCCGCGGGCAAGATCCCACCGGCCAAGGTCTTCATCGCCGGCGCCGGCGTCGCTGGGCTGGCAGCCATAGGCACCGCCGCCAACCTCGGCGCGATCGTGCGCGCCAACGACACGCGCGCCGAGGTCGCCGACCAGGTGGTGTCGCTCGGCGGCGAGTTCGTCAAGGTCGACTACGAGGAGGAGGGTTCCGGCGGCGGCGGCTACGCCAAGGTGATGAGCGAGGGCTTCCAGGCTGCACAGCGCGCGATGTACGCCGAGCAGGCCAAGGATGCCGACATCATCATCACGACCGCGCTGATCCCCGGCAAGCCGGCTCCCAAGCTGATCACCGCCGAGATGGTGCGCAGCATGAGGCCCGGCAGCGTGATCGTCGACATGGCGGCTGAACAAGGCGGCAACTGCGAACTGACCGAACCTGGCCAGGCGGTGGTCAAGCACGGCGTCACGATCGTGGGCTACACCGATCTGGTCAGCCGCCTCGCCAAGCAGTCGTCCACCCTGTACTCGAACAACCTGCTGCGCCTGACCGAAGAACTGTGCAAGACCAAGGACGGCACGATCAACGTCAACTTCGACGACGACGCGATCCGTGGATTGACGGTTCTCAAGGATGGCGAACTCACCTGGCCGGCCCCACCGCCGAAGCTGCCCGCCGTAGCGCCCAAGCCGAAAGCCGCCGCAGTGGCGCCGGCACCCAAGGGCCATGGTCACGGTGCCGGCGAGCCGATGTCTGTCAGGGGGTTGGCCACCACGTTCGGCCTGGGCGCGCTGGTCTTCCTGTTGGTGGGCCTGTACGCGCCGGCCACGTTCCTCTCGCACTTCACGGTCTTCGTGCTGGCCTGCTTCGTGGGCTACATGGTGGTCTGGAACGTGACGCCGTCACTGCACACGCCGCTGATGAGCGTCACGAACGCGATCTCGTCGATCATCGCGATCGGCGCGCTCGTGCAGGTGGCGCCGCCGTTGGACGCGGCCGGATCGGCCAATCGTCCCAACGCCTTGATTCTCGGGCTGGCGGTCTTTGCTCTGGTGCTCACGGCCGTCAACATGTTCGGCGGTTTCGCGGTCACGCGCCGCATGCTTGCGATGTTCCGCAAATGATGAGGAGGCGCTGACCATGACTTCCAGTTTGGCCACCGTCTCCTACATCGGCGCGACCATCCTGTTCATCCTGAGCCTGGGTGGCCTGTCCAACCCCGAGACGGCACGCCGCGGCAACCTGTTCGGCATCATCGGCATGACCGTGGCCGTGCTGGCGACGGTGCTGGGTCCGCGCGTCAGCTCTGTCGGCATCTCCTGGATCGTCGCCGCGCTCGTGGTCGGTGGCGTGGTCGGGCTCTTCGCCGCAAAGAAGGTGCAGATGACGCAGATGCCCGAGCTCGTCGCGCTGATGCACAGCCTGGTGGGCCTGGCCGCCTGCCTGGTGGGATTTGCCAGCTACGTCGACACCTCCACCGTGTTTCCGACACCCGCCGAGAAGGCGATCCATGAGGTGGAGATCTACGTCGGCATCCTGATCGGCGCCGTCACGTTCTCTGGCTCGCTCATCGCCTTCGGCAAGCTGTCGGGCAAGATCGGCGGCAAACCGCTGCTGCTGCCCGCGCGGCACCTGCTCAACCTGGCGGGCCTGCTGGTGGTGATCTGGTTCGGCCGCGAGTTCCTGCGAGCGCACGACATCCAGGCCGGCATGACGCCGCTGATCGTCATGACGGCCATCGCGCTGCTGTTCGGCGTGCACATGGTGATGGCCATCGGCGGCGCCGACATGCCGGTGGTCGTCTCGATGCTCAACAGCTACTCGGGCTGGGCCGCGGCCGCCACAGGCTTCATGCTCGGCAACGACCTGCTGATCGTCGTCGGCGCGCTGGTCGGCTCGTCGGGCGCGATCCTGAGCTACATCATGTGCCGAGCGATGAACCGCAACTTCATCAGCGTCATCGCCGGAGGCTTCGGCGGCGGCGCGCCCGCGGCCAAGGCGGCGGGGTCCGGCGTCGCCCAGCCTCAGGGCGAGGTGGTGCCTGTCAGCGCGCATGAGACCGCCGAGCTGCTGCGCGATGCCAAGAACGTGATCATCGTGCCGGGGTACGGCATGGCGGTGGCGCAGGCGCAGCACACGGTCAATGACATCACCAAGGTGCTGCGCCAGAAGGGTGTCACAGTGCGCTTTGGCATCCACCCGGTGGCCGGCCGCATGCCGGGGCACATGAACGTGCTGCTCGCTGAGGCGAAGGTGCCCTACGACATCGTGCTCGAGATGGACGAGATCAACGAGGACTTCCCCGACACCGACGTCGCTATCGTCATCGGCGCGAACGACATCGTCAACCCGTCCGCCCAGGACGACCCGGCGAGCCCCATCGCCGGGATGCCGGTGCTCGAGGTCTGGAAGGCCCGGACCTCGATCGTCATGAAACGCAGCATGGCTTCGGGCTATGCCGGCGTAGACAACCCGCTCTTCTACAAGGACAACAACCGCATGCTCTTCGGCGACGCGAAGAAGATGCTCGACGAGGTGCTGACCGTGCTGGAGGCCTGACCCTCACCGCCACCTCTCAAACGAAAATTATCCCATGAGCAATACCCTGAAATCATCGGCTTCGCGATCGGTGCCTAGAGTCGCGCTGTTCGTCACCTGCCTGGCCGACGCGATGCGCCCGAGCGTGGGCTTCGCGGCGCTGAAGCTGCTGCAGGACGCAGGCTGCAAGGTGGAGGTGCCGACGCAGCAGACCTGTTGCGGACAGCCGGCGTTCAACAGCGGGGACACGAAGGACACCGCCGTGCTCGCGCGCCGCTTCATCGAACTCTTTGAGCCCTACGACTACGTGGTCGGGCCGTCGGGCTCCTGCGTCGGCATGACGCGTGCGCACTATCCCGAAGCTCTGGCCGACGATGCAGCCTGGGCCGAGCGCGCGCGCCGGCTCGGTGAGCGCACCTTCGAGTTGATGAGCTTTCTCGTCGACGTGATGCACTACAAGCCGACCGGCGTCAAGTTTCCAGCCACCGCGACCTATCACGACAGCTGTTCCGGCCTGCGCGAGCTGGGAGTTTTCGAGCAGCCGCGCGCACTGCTTGGCGCAGTTAGCGGCCTCGAGATGAAGGCGCTGGAAGGCAACGATGTCTGCTGCGGATTCGGCGGCACGTTCTGCGTGAAGTACCCGGCGATCTCGAACGCGGTGGTGTCCGAGAAGGCAGCCGCTGTTCAGCGCAGCGGTGCCCAGGTGCTGCTGGGCGGCGACCTGGGCTGCCTGATGAACATGGCCGGCAAGCTGCACCGCAACGGCTCACCGGTGCGCGTCTATCACGCCGCCGAGGTGCTGGCAGGCATGGCCGATGCGCCTGCCGTCGGCGAGAAGGGATGAGCGAGCCAATGCACACCTCCATCCTCTCCTTCCGCGCGCGCGCCGACGTAGCGCTGACCGATCCCACGCTGAAGGTCGCGATCGACCGCACGACCGGCACGGCCGAGCGCAAGCGCGCCGCCGCGCTGGCGGCCTTTCCGCAGTTCGACGCCGCCCGCGACCGCGGCAAGCGGATCAAGGACCACGTCATTGAGCACTTCGACCACTACTTGCTCGAGTTTGAACGCAACGCGATCGCCTCCGGTGCCGAGGTGCACTGGGCGTCTTCGGCCGACGAGGCCTCGCGCATCGTCGTGGATCTCTGCCGCAAGGCGCAGGCGAAGCGGGTCACGCGGGTGAAGTCGATGCTCGGCGAGGAGATCGGCCTGCCGCATGCGCTGGATGCGGCCGGCATCGAGCGCGTCGAAACCGATCTTGCCGAGCACATCGTGCAACTCGGAGGCGATCGGCCGTCACACATCGTCTGGCCGTCGATGCATCGCACGCGCGAGCAGGTGTCGGAGATGTTCAAGCAGTCGCACCGCGTCCCGCACCGCGAGGAGACGATCGAGGCGATGGTCGACAGTGCGCGGCGCGAGCTGCGCGACAAGTTCCTGAGCGCCGACGTGTCGATCTCGGGCGCCAACTTCCTGATCGCCGATACCGGCGCGACCTGCACCGTGACCAACGAGGGCAACGCCGAGCTGACGACCTCGCCGCCGCGTGTGCACATCGTGACGGCCGGCATCGAGAAGCTGGTGCCGAGCCTGCCGCACGCGTTTGCGCTGCTGCGCCTGCTGGTCCGCTCGGCCACCGGAGCCGATGTCACGCAGTACACCACCTTCCATTGCGGGCCGAAGAAGCCAGGCGATCTGGACGGCCCCGAGGAGTTCCACATCGTGCTGGTCGACAACGGCCGCACGAAGATGCTCGCCGAGGCTGGTTTGCGCGACATGCTGCGCTGCCTGCGCTGCGGCGCGTGCATGAACCACTGCGTGGTGTTCCGGCAGATGGGCGGGCATGCCTATGGCGGCACCTATCCCGGGCCGATGGGGGCCGTGCTCACGCCGGTCTTCGACGGCCTGGAGAAGTCCCGCGATCTGCCGCATGCGTGCACGCTCAACGGCAAGTGTCAGGAGGTCTGCCCGGTCGACATTCCGCTGCCGACGCTGCTGCGCGGCTGGCGCGACCGCTCGTGGCGCGAAGGGCTGGAACCGGCGGCGATGCGCTTCGGGATGGGTGTCTTCACCTTCGTGGCCTCTCGGCCGTGGCTCTACAGACTGCAAACGGCGGTGGCTGTTCGCGTACTGCGACTGTTCAGCCGTGGGGGCTGGATCCGCAGCATGCCCGGGCTCGGCCCGTGGGCGGAGTATCGAGACTTTCCGGCGCCCGAGGGCCGGACTTTTATGGCCCGCTACACCAGCGGCGAAGGGCGGCGCAAGTGACGGCGCGCGACGACATCCTGGGCCGGGTTCGCGCCGCGCTCGGGCGACGCAGCATCGATGCGGCGACTGTGCAACACGCCGCCGCCGCGCTGCTGACGGACCTGCCATCGACGCGTCCCGACCTGCTCGCAAGCTCGCTCGTGGAGGCCTTCATCGCGCGCGTCACATCGCCGAAGGTCGCTGCTTCGGCAGAACAGGTCGCGTCGCTGGCGGACGTGCCTGCCGCGGTGGCCGCGTACCTGGAGATTCGCAGGCTGCCGGCAGTGGTCGCGCTGCAGCCGCACGCGCTGCTGCGCTCGCTCGATTGGTCGGCATTCGAGGTGCACGCGCAAGTCGCGCCGGACGAATCTGCCGCGGTGGGTATGGCGAAGTGGGGTATCGCCGAGACCGGTTCGCTGGTGTTCCATTCCGGTTCGGACTCTCCGGTGCTGGCGAACTTCCTGCCACTGCACCACATCGTGCTGCTGCGCAGTGCCGACATCCTGGCGTACCTGGAAGACTACGCGGCATTGATCGCCGGCCAGCCGATGCCACGCAACGTGAACCTCATCACCGGGGCCAGCGGCACGACCGACATCGAAGGCAGCCTGGTGCTCGGGGCGCATGGGCCGCGCTACATGCATGTGGTCGTTGCGGGCTCGTAACGGGTGCCTTGACATGTCACCGTTCAACCTTCCACGGGAGACTTCGCCATGAAACGTCGTACGTTGATGCAGTCTGGTGTGGCGCTCGCTGGCGCCTTGCTCGGGGGAGCGGTGATTGCCCAGCAGTGGCCGTCGAAGCCCGTCACGATCGTGGTTCCGTTCGGGGCCGGCGGAGGCACGACCGATCCGCTGGCGCGCATGCTCGCGGAGGAGCTTGGCAAGATGCTCGGCGGCACCTTCGTCGTCGAGAACAAGCCCGGCGCGAACGGGAACATCGGCGCGGCGTACGTCAAGGGTGCCGCTCCCGACGGGCATGTCGTGCTGTTCACCGGCGCCGGCACGATGGCCACCAACCTTGCGCTGTACAAGAACCTGCCGTTTCACCCGCAGAAGGACTTTGAACCCGTCATCGTCGTCGGCAACGTCCCCAACATCCTGGTCGTCCACCCGTCGATTCCGGTGAACAACGTCAAGGAGTTCGTCGAGTACGTGAAGAAGAACCCGGGCGCCAACTTCGGCACGACGGGAAATGGCAGTTCGATGCACACCGCCGCCGAACTGTTCCGTCAATCGACCCAGACAACCATGACCCATGTGCCGTTCAACGGCGCGGGTCCCGCGACCACCTCGCTGCTCTCGGGCGAGGTTCCGATCATGTTCCAACTGGTCCCCGGCATCGCCACTCACGTCAAGGCGAACAAAGTCAAGGCGCTCGCGGTCATGGCGCCCCAGCGCTCGGTGGCGCTTCCAGACGTGCCGACCATGGCCGAGGCAGGTTTCCCGAAAATCGAATCCACCACCTGGCTTTGCTTCGCCGCGCCCAAGGGCACGCCCAAAGCTGTCGTCGACAGCCTCAACGGCGCCGTCAACAAGATTCTGGCGCAGCCCGCCTTCCGCGAGCGCCTGGCCGGGATGGGGGTCGAACCGATGGGAGGCACGCCCGCGGAGTTCGCCACCTTCCTCGATGCCGAGATCAAGAAGTGGGGCGAGGTCGTTCGAGGCGCCGGAGTCGTGATCGAGTGAGCGCGTCGGTCATGCCGGCGGCCAAGACCGCACTCGTCATCGGCGGCTCTGACGTGAGCGTCGGCATCGGCGCCATCGTCGCCCTGGCGCGCACACAGGCGACGCTGGCTGTGCACTGCGCTCCGACGAAGGTCGAGCCCATTCATGCGCGCTTGCGCGCAGCCGGCCTTGCGCCGGCGATCTCGTTCTACGAGGCCGACCTGGCCAGCGCCAAGTCGATCGACGCCATGATGAGCCGCGTGCTCGCCGAACTGGGACACATCGACATCCTGATCAACGGCGGCAGCGTGCAGTACGCGGGCCCGCTGGAGTCAATGCCAGTCGAGCGCTGGGAGCAGGACATCGCGGTCAACCTCAGCGCTTGCTTTCACACCTGCCGTCGGGTGCTGCCCGGCATGCGAGAGCGCAACTGGGGGCGCATCGTCAACGTGTCGTCGTCGCAGGGCCTCGTCGGCTCCGGCTACAAGGCGGCCTACGTGGCGGCCAAGCATGGGGCGGTCGGTATGGCGAAGGCGCTGGCCCTGGAGTTGGTGCAGACCGGGATCACCGTCAACGCGATCTGTCCGGGTTGGGTCGAGAACAGTTCGTTCCTGGTGCAGCAGGCGCGCGAACGCGCCGCCGCCGAGGGCGTGAGCGAGGAGGCGGCGCGGGCGACGCTGCTCGGCAAGCAGCCGACCGGTCGCTTCGTCGGCGAGTCCGACGTGGGCGCGCTGATCGCCTTTCTGTGCAGCGATGCGGCCGACCAGATCCGCGGCGCCGCCATGTCGATCGACGGCGGCTGGTGCGCGCAGTGACGCCCGGTTCAACCGCCGCGGCGCGAAGCCTCGCTGCGCCCGCACGACGATGAAGGTGACCTTGGCGGGCGCAGCACCACCCGTGTTCGCGTAAACGAGATAACGATGGCGCGTCTTTCCGACGTCGAGGCGGCAGCGCAGCGCTTAGCGAGCCAGGTGCTCGAGACGCCGTGCCTGGAGTCGAAGACGCTATCGCAGGTCGTCGGCGCCCGAGTCTTCCTGAAGTTCGAGAACCTGCAGTTCACTGCTTCGTTCAAGGAGCGCGGCGCGCTCGACAAGCTCGCTTCGCTGCTCGAGAGCGGCGCGACGGTGCCCGGCGTGATCGCGGCCTCGGCCGGCAACCACGCGCAGGGCGTTGCCCACCATGCGCAGCGTCTGGGACTGCGGGCGGTGATCGTGATGCCGCGACAACGTGGTCGGCCGCATTTGCTCGGCGGGTTTCGAAGCCCGGGCGTACTGAGTGTCACATGCCGCTTCGAGCCCTCAATTCGGGCGGCGGAATGGGCGGCATGGGCGGCAGCCCGAGGCCGGCCCCTGGCCGCGAGACGGCATCTGTCACCATCACGTTGTCGTGTGCTTGCGGCAGATCGATGTTGCAAGCCATGTGGTGTCCTGATTAGCGAGCAAATTCAGGGCACACGTGGTGAGCCAGTGAAGGAAGGACAGAACACGATGAATGGCCTGCGCGGCATGGCCTGGTTGCTGGTGTTCCAGTCGATCGGCGAAGTGCTCTCACGCGGCTTGTCGCTGCCCCTGCCCGGCCCGGTGGTCGGCCTGGTGCTGCTGCTCGCCAGTCTTCACTTTTCCGCGGTGCGCGAACCGGTGGCCGATTGTGCGAACTTCATGCTCGCCCATCTGTCCCTGTTGTTCATCCCGGTCGGCGTGGGCGTGATGACCCACCTCGCGCTGCTCGGACAGTACGGCGGCCGCATGCTGTTCGTCATCGTGCTGTCGACCTGGACCGGGCTGGCCGTGACGGTGCTCGTGCTGCAGGCGTTTGAACGCAGAAAGAAGCAGGTTTAGCCATTGCCCCGCTTCGTCGAACTTTGGGTCTATCTCTCCGCCACGCCGCTGTTCGGCCTCACGGCCACGCTGGTCGTGTACCTGCTGGCGAACGCGGCCTACACGAGGCTGGACAGCGCGCCCTGGGCCAACCCGGTGCTGTGGTCGGTGGTCACGCTGGCGGGTGGGCTGCTGGCCACCGGCGTGGACTAACCGACCTACTTCGCCGGCGCACAGTTCATCCACTTCCTGCTCGGGCCGGCGGTGGTTGCGCTGGCCTGGCCGCTCTGGCAGCGCCGTGCCGAACTGCGCGCGCGCTTCGGGCGGCTGGTGCTTGCGGCGCTGCTCGGCGGCGTGGCCGCAGCCGGGTCGGCCGTGGTGCTGGGCTGGGCCGTGGGCCTGCCCGATGACGTAGTGCTGTCACTTGCACCCAAGTCGGTGACCGCGCCGGTGGCGATGGGCATCTCCGAGAAGATCGGTGGCATTCCGGCGCTGTCGGCCGTGTTCGCGGTGCTCACGGGCATGATCGGCGCGCTCTCGGGCAAGTACCTCTTCGATGCACTGCGCATCGCCAACGATGCCACCGGCTATGCGGCGCGCGGCTTCTCGCTCGGCACCGCGGCGCACGGCATTGGCGCCGCCCGCGCCCTGCACGTCGATGCCGATGCCGGCGCCTATGCCGGGCTGGCGCTCGGCATGCAGGTGGTGCTTGCGGCGCTGCTGATGCCGCTGGTGTTTCGGCTCTTCTGAAGGCGCCGCGTCAGAAGCGATTCGGGTTCGCGGCCGCGGTTCCGCGGTTGCGCACGCCACATCGTTGTCGCGGTCGCGGTGATGACGGTTCGGCGCGCGCTTGCAGCGTGCGGGGCTTCGTGGGCAAGGCCGACCGGCAGTGGCCTGCAGTAGCGAAGCAATCCAAGGTGATTGCGTAGTCAGCTGGAGCGACACATGATAAGAGTCATCTCCGCGATGCATGCCTCGCTGGACGGCTTCATCGAAGGTCCGGACGGCGAAGTCGACTGGATCGAACACTGGAAGGACTCTCGTCTGATGGCGCAGGTGACACGTGCGTGCTTGGCGCCGACATGTAGCCGGGCCACGCTCCACACGGTACAGATGCGCGCCCGCTCGGAAGCCGCGCGTCAACGAGAGCCGATCGACTCCCGACCTTAATCGCCCTGGGCTGCCGCTGCACGGGGTCGTAGAAGAACTACGCCTCGGCGATGCGCTCGCCTTCCCAGCAATCGCCAGCCGCTGCATGAAGTCCAGCGGTGACATCACCAGGTGTGTCGTGCCGTCGCGCCAGGGCGGGGGCGCAACGGAAAGCGCGGGTGGTAGCGCAACGCCAGCCCTAGTTGCTGCGCCGTGTCTTGCATGCCACGTCACGCGCGACGCACTCGAGGAACTGCGCTGGATGGAGTACGGCCAGCGCCTCGTGCTGCGCCAGCGCAATGTCGGCGCCGCGCCGGACGCAGGTGCGCCGTCGACCGCCGCGTGCTGGTTCGACGCCGCAGTCGCCTCCGGCGCTGCGGCGGCCGGCGAGCCCGCGTGGGGGCTCGTCGAAGGCGCGCGCGCCGACGCGCTCGTCGCCGACAGCGGCGCCGCGGCGCTGCTCGGCGTTCCGGCCGGGCGCACGCTCGACGCGCTCGTCTTCTCGTCGCCCTCGCGCCCGTGGCGCGACGTGCTCGTAGCCGGACGCTGGGCGGTGCGCGATCACCGTATCGACGGCGAGGCGCGTATCGTCGGCGCGTTCGCCGCCGCGATGCACGATCTCTGGCGCGACAGCTGATCGCCACTCGGGCGCGAGCGTCCGTCGCGAGGCTGCTCTGGGCATATTTTGAACCGCGAGAAGCCTCGCACGCGTGGCGCACATCGGCATCCGTCGCCAAACAAGACGCTTCGCCCATACTGAGCCAGTTGATCGCGATTGCCCCACGATTGCGTCCGGTTTCGGGCTGGTGCGCAGGGAGCGCGGGCCCGAAGAATCGAGCCGCATGGACACGCAGCGCCTCTCGATCCGCGGCCGCATCCTGGAACCGGACGACCCCGCGCTACAGGAAGCGTTGGCTGCTGTCTACGAGACACCCGAGCGCCCGCGCTGCCTGTGCGTACCGGGCGGAGTCGAGATGTACGTCGCCTTCCATTGCAGCTACCTGGCCAAGCGCATGCCGGACACCGGCAGCCAACACCATCCGGCTTGTCCGTCGTTCGAGCCCTCACCACAGCAGTCGGGTCTGGGGTAGTCGTACTTTTCGTGCAGATTGGTGCGCTTTGCTCTGAGAACCCATTGCACGACAAGCACTTACGTTTCCGGCACTTCCGGGCGCTCCGTGCTTTTCGTGCAGATTGGTGCGCTTCGCTCCCAGGCCCCCTTCCGAGACCGCACCCTGCGGGTTCCCGCTATCGGCTGGGTCAGACCTCCTCGCTCCGGTCGCGAAACTCCAGCCTGAACTGCCAGCCCTCGAAGGTCGCCACCATCCGTCCGAACTCGTCCCAGGAGATCGCCCGGCCATCGATCACGACCATCGGCACACGATGATCCTCGTCGGGGTCGCTGTCGACGGTCCCTCGTAGCACCAAGCCATCGTTCACCTGCGGTCCGTGGTCGGTGTCCTCCAGATGCGTAAGAGCCAAGGCCCGGCGCATCTTGCCAATGAGCCGGCCCAGCAACTCCAGGGGCTCGTCGTCAGGCTCCCCGATCACCTGAAACCGATAGCCCGCCGGGCTGCCATCGCGCAACTCGAACGCGTCGATCGCCAATCCGGTGCCGCACAGCCAGCTGCGAAACCGGAACTCGTGCTCGGCGCCGCGACCGTCGACCATGCGCACAGGTTCGAAGACCACGTGCTCAAACCCCTGCAGCCCGAGGCGGCTGGCCGCGGCCCCATTGAAGCATCGGCCGCAGAGCTTCCTGTAGCCGCCTTCCATCGAACCGTAATTCACGACGTCGTGGGCGGGCGTGGGCTGATGGCAGGCGTCGCAGATGATGGTCTGCATGGGTGGTGATCTGCGAGGAGGCAGGCCGACTGTAGGCTACGACCGCGGCGCCGCGAACCGATCGGCCACCTGCGTGGCGCGCCGCGCATCGTCGGTGTGCAGGTACATCGAGGTCGTGGCCAGCGAGGCGTGTCGCAGGTTGTCGCGCACCGTTGTCAGCTCGGCGCCACCTTGGAGGAGGTGCGTGGCATGCGTGTGCCTCGTCCAGTGCGGCGTGGCCTGCCGCAACTTCTCGGCGAGGGCCGGGGTGCCTTCCTCCACGACGTCGGCTGCAGTGCTGAAGAACCGCTTCATCACCCGCCACAGGCGCCACGAGGAGATTCCACTGCCATCTTCTCCAAGGCTGCCAACCAGCGGGGTCGATGGACGCCACTTCGAGGGCGTCACGGGCAGCCCCCGTTGAACGAGGTGGCGATCGAGGGCGGCGCTGGCCAGCGGCGGCAGCACGACCTTGCCGGCCTTGTGGGCCTTGCCGACGACCCGGATCCACGTGTCGCCGTGCGGATCCGAGTCGATCGCGCCCAGTTGTGCGCCCGCGAGTTCGCTGATTCGAAGGCCCGTGGCGTAGGCGAAGTCCAGCATGAAGCGCAGCCGCTGCGCGGCCGGCTCGCTCCAGCCGTAGGACCACTCCAGGCCGTCGGCGACGACCCGGACGAGCTTCCACTCGTGCTCGGTGAAGGCGTGAGACGTGTCGAGCTGCGCCGGCCGGCCGCCTCGCACCTTAACGCCGGCGAATGGGTTGGCCAGCACGTAGCGCTGCTCGATGAGCCAGCGATACAGGGCGTTGAGCACCGACAGCGCGTAGGCAGCCGAGCGCGCCGAGAGGTCGCCTGCGAAGGGACGCCAGCCCGGAGACGACCTTGGCTGTGGTGGTCCAACCCATCGTGCGCGAGGACTCGGATGCCGCAGGAACGCCCGGTAGGCAATGGCGTCCTCGGTGGTCAGCGACGACAAAGCCCGCCCGCGCTCGACGATCGCCCACAGGATCAGGCGTTCGGCCTCCTTGCGATAAGCCCGCTGGGTCGCCGCCGACTCGTGCAGCGACAGCCAGGCGTTCACGCCCTGGTAGTCGTTGCTGGCGTCGAGCGCACAGCTGGCCCGCGGCGCTCGGAAGGTGCCCCGTGAGCCATCGACGTTTTCGGGGACGACCAGTCGCTCCCAGGGGACCAGTTCCTGGGCCTGTTTCACCGTCACCAACGCACGAGCGCGTTCAGTGAGCGCAGGATGCTGGGCAAAGAATGCCTCGACGTGGCGGGCGCTGGCCGGCCCGAGCCCCTCGATGCCGGCCCACCACCGTCTGCGCCTCGGTACGCGCAGGGTCAAGTCGGCCAGCGTGCGGATGCCCGCCGCGTGCAGCACGCCCACGAGCCGCACGGGTAGCCAGCGCTCGACGGCGTCGCCGATGAGCGGCTGCGGAGGTGGCATTCCGCGCAACGTCTCGATGGCGGCAGCGGCAGCCTTGGCGAGTTTCCGGTCGGACGGACTGGACGCTGCGAGCACGGCTGCCATGTCCGCCTGTGCGCGGCTCGTCGCGAAGGCCGCCAGCTGGCGTTTCACCCGTCCGATCACCGAGCGCGCCGATGCGCCGGCAGCCCGACGATCGGGCAGATAGCGGTCCACGGCGGCGCGGCTGGGAACCCCTTGAAGCCAGGCGCGGAATGCGGCCAGCGCAGCATCGTCCGGCCAGGATGGGTCTGTGGGCGAGCCCGATGGCGCTGACAGCACGATTTCCATGCGTGCCAGTTTAGACCGGCGGCAAATTTGCCAAGCTAATGTTGTTTATCTTGGTATCACTGTCGATGAACATGCTCGCCAGCGAACTCTCACCGCGGTGAGAGTCTCGGCTGCCCAGGAGGCAGGTGCAGCCAAGATTGAGGCTCCATAAAGCTGCCGCTCGCGAAGACCAGCCATCGGCCAATTCCTGCCGCTGGTGGCAGGCAGCTTTCTTGCACGCAAAGGCGATCCCGACCAGATCGAACCGGTTCACAACCGCAGGCGCCACTCGCAGAGATCGGGGCACAGCTGGCGCCTGGCGGCTTTCCGAGGGCACTACCTCGCTCCTCGGTTGCTCCCATCGGCTGTTCCCGACGGACCGCCATGCGTGTGTGTCGTTGCCACCGGCAGCCCGCAGGCCTGACGCACGCGCCCCGAATAGGCGGACAAGGCGGGCCGCAGGGCAAGCGCCGCCGCACCCGCGGCTGCGAACCCTATGAAGCGCAGTTGCCCGAAGAGGGCGAAGTCGCAGAGCCACGGTCGATCGCTCAGCAGGAAGTCGCGCGAATCGAGCAGCGCTTCGGCGGCGTCGAGGTGCCGGCGTAGGTCGGCCTCAATGTGGGCGTCGGACTTGCGGCCGGTTCCCTGGCCCCGCACCTGCGTACAGATCAGGCGCCGATAGCCGCGCCAGGCCAGCCAGCCCACCGGCCCGGGCGCGAAGCGCCGGCGCACCATCTTCGTGTTGGCGGGATCCAGCCACACGTGGCGGAGACCGATGAAATACAGCGACTCGTCGCACCACTCCTCGATCGCATGGCACAGCGCACGCTCGCGCGGGTCCGGCGGAATCACGGGTCGCTGCGGGAACAGCGCGTCCAGCGCATGGCAGATGTCGGTGGAGTCGACCACCATGCGGCCATCGATCTCCAGCGCGGGCACCTTTCCGGTGCCGTGGCGGCGCAGCGCTAGCCATCGGCGGGGCGCGAGCGCGTTCACGGTCGTGAACTCGGCGCGTTGATACATGAGTACCGATCTCACCTTGGCGCAGAAGGGCGAGGTGGGAAAGTCGTAGTAGACGAGGCTCGGCAAGTTCGTGTCGGGCATGTGCGGGCTCCAATGGACGCCAGTATCGGATTCGCGTGCCGTGCCGGCCCAGGGACCGAAGTCCCGGGCTGCTGCGCGGCCCACGCCCACCGGCCAAAGCCCGGGACTTTCGACCCGCGACGCCCAGAGGCGCGCTTCCGACACTGGCTCCATCGTCAAAACGAATGGAGCCAGTCTTGTCAACCGATCTTCCGCGTGCGCTGCTGGCAGCGCTGCTGTGTGCTGCCGCGGGCACCGCCACCGCCGCCGGCGGCGCCGGCTTGAAGCTGGGCTATGCCCACATCGGATTCAACACCCGGTCCGCAGACCTGTCGGGTCCCGCCGGCACCACGCCGCCCGGGGTTCAGGCCTCGATCGAAGACACGCGCACGCTGGCGCTGGTGGCCGATGTCCCGCTGAGCGATCAGTGGGGCATCGTGCTCCAACTCGGTACACCCCCTGTCGTACGGTTCAACGGCGCAGGCGCTGGTGCCGCTCTTGGTGAAGTGGGCAGCGCCAGGGCGTGGTTCCCTGCACTGCTGGCGCGCTGGCAGCCAGCCCCGTGGGGCCGTTTGCAGCCCTATGCGGCTGTCGGTCTGAACTACACCTTCTTCACCGACAAGCGCATCACCGATGCCTACACCGCGGCCTTTGGCGGCAGCGCCAGCCGCTCCAGCCTGAAGAAGAGCCACGGCCCGGTGCTGAAGATCGGTGCCGAATGGCAGCTCGATCCGCACTGGGCCGTTGACCTGGCCTATGCGCGCTACGGCATCCGCACGACGGCGACCATCACCACCACCACGCTCGGGCTCGGAGATGTGGTGCGCACGGTCGACGTGAAGGCCGACCCCGATGTGCTCAGCCTCATGCTGGGCTACCGCTTCTGAGGGGGCCGCGATGCAGACCACCCTGCACCGCGGGCCCGCGAGCGCGGCATTGCCCGCCGTTGCGACAGCCCGCGAGATCGCCGACCTGCCGTCGCCGCCCGGCCTGCCCTGGATCGGCAACGCACACCAGGTGCGTCCATCCACCCTGCACCTGACGCTCGAGCGCTGGTTCGCCGAACTCGGCGGGCCCTACGCCATGCGCCTGGGCCCTCGCCGCGTGGTCGTGATGGCCAACGCCGGCGCGTTGCAGACGGCGCTGCGCAGCAGGCCTGAGCAGTTCCGACGCTCGTCGCCGATCGAATCGGTGTTCGCGGAGATGGGCGCCAACGGCGTGTTTTCCGTCGAGGGCCCGGCCTGGAACGCGCAGCGACGTCTGGTGATGCAGGCGTTGTCGCCGGCGCAACTGCGGGGCTTCCATCCGACGCTCATGGCCATCACGAGACGGTTGCTGAAGCGCTGGTCCGAGTCGGCCGCGGCCGGCCGTGTGGTCGAGATGACCGATGACCTGACGCGCTACACGGTCGACGTGACCACCGCGCTGGCCTTCGGCGAGGACCCGAACACGCTGGAAAGCGACGGTGACGTGATCCAGCGCCATCTGGCGCAGGTGTTCCCGACCATCATGCGTCGCGTCAACGCGCCCTTCCCGTGGTGGCGCCACGTCCGCCTGCCAGCCGACCGGCGCTTCGACGCGTCGATGGCGGCGGTTCACGCGCATGTACGCGGCCTCATCGAACGCGCCCGCGAGCGCCTGAAGAGCGAGCCCGCCACCGCGCCGCGCAACGTGCTTGAGGCCATGCTGGTGCAGGCCGTCTCGCCCGACAGCCCGCTGGCCGATGCCGACGTGCAGGCCAACGTCATCACGCTGCTGCTCGCGGGCGAGGACACCACCGCCCACACGCTGGCCTGGACGCTGCACCACCTGGCCCTGCACCCGCAGTGGCAGGACCACCTGCACGACAAGGCGCGCGCGGTGCTGGGCGACGCCGACGTGTGCCCGACGCTGGAGCAGCTGGCGGAGCTCGACGCCTTCGAGGCCTGCGCCACCGAGGCGACGCGCCTGAAGCCCATCGTGCCGCTGTTCTACATGGAGACACGCACCGAGGTCGTGCTCGACGGCGTGCGCCTGCCGGCCGCCACGCCGCTGATCTGCGTGCTGCGGCCGCCCATGCTCGACGAGCGCCACTTCTGGCGCGCCGCCGAGTACCGGCCAGAGCGCTGGCTGGCCGCGGCTGCCGGCTGCCCCGTGCACGAGGGCCGGGCGCACGACAGCCGGGCCTGGGCGCAGTTCGGTGCCGGCCCTCGGGTGTGCCCCGGCCGCCACCTGGCCGGCAACGAGATCCGACTGGTGCTGTCGATGCTGATGCGGCACTTCCGTATCGAGCACGGGGTGGACCCGGCGTCGATCCGCGAACGCAACGCCTTCACCATGGCCCCGGAGCGCATGCCGCTGCGCCTGGTGCCCCGGCAACCCCAACCGAACCTGGAGCAGCGGGCATGAACACGGACCACGCACACGAGGCCGACTTCGTCATCGTCGGCGGCGGCTCCGCGGGCTGCGTGCTGGCCGCGCGGTTGAGCGAAGACCCGCGCTGCCGCGTGCTGCTCATCGAAGCCGGCGGCGGTGGCAGCGGGCTACTGATCGACACGCCCGCCGCCCTGGCGGTGACGGTGCCCACGCCGCTGCACAACTGGGCCTTCCAGACGGTGCCGCAACCCGGCCTGAACGGGCGTCGCGGCTACCAGCCGCGCGGCAAGGCGCTGGGCGGCAGCTCGGCGATCAACGCCATGGTCTACATGCGCGGCCATCGCAGCGACTACGACCGCTGGGCTGCCGCCGGCAACGCCGGCTGGAGCTATGACGACGTGCTGCCGTATTTCAAGCGCGCCGAGCACAACGAGCAGTTCGACGACGAGTTCCATGGCCAGGGCGGGCCGCTGAATGTGGCCCGGCTGCGCACCGACAACCCTTTCCACCAGCACTTCCTGCAGGCGGCGCGCGAGGCCGGCCACGCCATCAACACCGATTTCAATGGCGCCGAGCAGGAGGGCATGGGCCTGAACCAGGTCACGCAGAAGGACGGCCAGCGCTGCAGCACTTACCGCGCCTATCTGGCGCCGGCGCTGAAGCGGCCCAACCTGCAGGTGCTGACCGGCGCCGCCGCGCAGCGCGTGCTGTTCGATGGGCGGCGCGCCGTGGGTGTGCAGGTGCTGCAGGGCGGGCGCCTTCTCAGTGTGAAGGCCCGCGCCGAGGTGATCCTGAGCGCAGGCGCCTTCCAGTCGCCGCAGCTGTTGATGGTGTCGGGGGTGGGTGATCCTTCCGACCTCGCACCCCAGGGCGTGGCGGTGCACCACCCGCTAAGCGGCGTGGGCCGCAACCTGCACGACCACATCGACTTCGTGTTCGGCTGGCGCATGCGCGGCACCGACCTGCTCGGCGTGTCCTTGCCCGGCACCTGGCGGTTGCTGCAGGAAATCCGGCGCTGGCGGCACCACCGACGTGGGCAGCTGGCCACCAACTTCGCCGAGATGGGCGGCTTCTTCCGCATGGGGCCGCAGTCCCCGGCCCCTGAGTTCCAGATCATGGTGGTCACCGCGCTGCTGGACGACCACGCTCGCAAGCCGCACTGGGGCCACGGGCTGTCTTGCCACCTGGTGCTGCTGCGTCCGCGCAGCCGCGGCACGGTGACGCTGGCCGGGCCGACGATGCAGACCGCCCCGCGCATCGACCCACAGTTCTACGCCGACCCGCGCGACCTGGACGACATGGTCTTCGGGTTCAAGCGGGCGCGGCAGCTGATGACGCAGCCCTCGTTGGCGCGCCACATGCTGAAGGACTTGTTCACTGCGGGCGTCGAGAGCGACGAGGACATCCGCGCCGCCTTGCGCCAGCGCAGCGACACCGTCTACCACCCGGTGGGCACCTGCCGCATGGGCCCTCGCCACGACGACATGGCCGTGGTCGACGCCGACCTGCGCGTGCGGGGCCTGCAGGGCCTGCGCGTGGTGGACGCCTCGGTGATGCCCGCCATCCCCGGTGGCAACACGAACGCGCCCACCGTGATGGTGGCGGAGAAGGCCGCCGACCTGATCCGCGGCCGGCTCCCGCTGCCAGCGGTGCGGGCGGGCGAATCGCTCAAGATGACCTTGTAGGCCACCCCGTCTGCGGCAACCCGCTCAGCACCACCCCCGTACCAGCAGGCTGCCGCGGCCGACCTCTCCAACCCGGTGCCCTCGGGCGCCAACCACTGCCCCTGAAAGACCGACATGAACCAACGACTTCTCCGCAAGACCCTGACCCATGCGCCCCTGCTGCTGGGCCTGCTGTCCCAGACGGCCTACCTGGCCCACGCGGCCGACACCTCGCCCGAGCCCGCGCCCACCCGTGCGGCGGCGGCGGCCGCGCCTGCCGACCGCCTGGCCACGGCCCGCGCGCTGATCGCCAGCGACAAGTGGGTCGCTGCCATCGACGAGCTCAAGCGCGTCGGCGACAGCGGCAGCGCCGACTGGAACAACCTCATGGGCTACAGCCACCGCAAGGCCAGGAAGCCCGACCACGCCGCCGCCGAGCGCTACTACAACGAGGCACTGCGCATAGACCCGCAGCACCGCGGCGCGCTGGAGTACTCCGGCGAGCTGTACCTCACGCTCGGTGACCTCGCCAAGGCCGAGGCGCGGCTGGCGGCACTGGGCCGCGCGTGTGCCCAGCCTTGCGCCGAGCAGACCACGTTGCAGCAGGCCATCGCGGCCTACAAGGCCAACGGCAACAAGCCTGTGCAGACGCGATGACGGAACGCTCGTCCCTGCAGCGCGGCTACTTCCTGACCGTGGCCGCCTTCGCCCTGGTGGTGGCCGTGCTAGGCCTGCTATGGCCGCAAGTGCTGCCGCAGGCGCTGCCCTTCCAGTTGCCGCCGCTGCATGCCCGCTTCGTCGGGGCGCTGTATGCGGGCGGTGCGCTGTGCATGCTGCTGGCATCGCGCTCGGCGTCGGCGCTGGAAGTGCGCACCACGCTGGACCTGACGGGCCTGTGGACGGGCACGCTCCTGTTGATGACGGCCCTGCGGTGGGACGACTTCGATCACCGGCACAAAGGCCTCTGGGTCTGGCTCGGAGCCTATGCGGTGTTTCCGCTGGGGCGGCCTGGTTGCGCCGCACCGAGGGGGCCTTGAGGGCGCCGCGCACAAGCCGCATGCAGCCGACCTGGGTGCTGAGGCTGTTGCGCTTGCAGGGCCTGTTGCTGATGGCCCTGGCGGCAGTGCTGTTCGCGCGGCCTGCGTCGGCCGGTGTGGTGTGGCCATGGAAGATCTCGCCTTTCCTGGCGCAGTTGTACGCGTGCCCGCTGTTGGCCCTGGCGCTGGCGAGCCTGCAGCTGGCTCGGCGGCTCAACTGGGCCGAGCTGCGCATCCCTTGCGCCGGCACTGCAGCCTTCGCAGTGCTCGCCCTGCTGGGCAGCGCGCTGCACGCGCCACTCTTCGACCCCACCCGGGCCACCACCGCTGGCTGGGTGCTTGCCCTGGTCATGATGGCCGGCCTCAACACCGGGCTCGAGGCGATGGCTACCGGGCGCGGCCACGCAGCCTCAGCTGCCGTCGCGGCTCGTCGTCGAGGAGCCGTAGCATGAACGGCACGCCCGTCGCATGGCCGCTGCGGGCCTGGCTGTGGGCCGAGGTGTTCTTCGGCCTGGCCACCGCGCTGACGCTGGGCCTGGACCCGGCGCAGGAGCAGCGCCCGTTCGCCTGGCGCATCTCGCCCGACGCAATGGCCGCGCTGCTCGGTGCGTTCTACATCGCGCTGGTGCCGGTGGTGCTGTGGGCCGCCGTGGCCCGCCGCTGGGAAGACGTGCGCGTCATCGTGCTGCCGGCGGCGTGCTTCGCCGCCGTGCAGTTGGGCGTGACGCTTCTGCACTGGGACCGCTTCCTGCACCACGGCCTGGCGTTCCAGCTGTGGGTCGTGAGCTACCTGTTGCCGCCGCCGATCTTCGCGGCGTGCTGGTGGTGGCAGCAACGGCGCGCCGTTGCGCCCACCGCGCCTGCTGACGCGCTCCGGCGCACCGACCGCATCGCGTTGCTACTGCTGGGCGGGCTGCTCAGCACTGAATCGATCGCCGCACTGGTCTGGCCCGCGTGGCTGACGGCGTCGGCGCCGTGGCCCATGACGCCGCTCAACGCCCGCGCTCTGGCCGGCTACTTGTTGTTCACCGGCCTGCTGATGCTGTCGGCAGCCGGCGAGAACAACCGCCGCCGGGTGCGTATCGCCACCCCGTTCCTCATCGGCCTGCTGCCCGCCGTGGCGGTGCAGCTCAGCCGCTTCCCGTCCCAGGTCAACTGGTCCCATCCACGCATCGCCACCGGTGCGCTGCTCTTCGGCGCTGTAGCGCTGCTCGGGCTGCGGCTGGCTGGCCCCAACCCGTCCCAACGATTGGAGTCAACATGAACCTCTCCCGTCCCCGTCGCTTCCGGGCGCAACGCCCAGTGCTGGCCGGCCTGGCCATCGCCGCACTCCTGGCCGCCTGCAGCGGCGGCGGCTACAACGAGCCGCCCGCCCCCGAGCCCGTAGTCACCGCACGTGCGCCGCAGTCCTCCGGCCCAGTGCAGGTGAGCCCCGACGACCGCACGGTGTGGGTCGCCAACCCCGAGACCGGCACGGTGGCCGTGTTGGAGCTGGCCGGCGACAGCCACCGGCGGCTGGCCAGCATTGCCGTGGGCGCCGAGCCGCGCAACCTGGCGCTGTCGCCCGATGGCCGCCGCGCCGTGGTGGCCAATGCCGGCAGCGGCACGCTGTCGGTCATCGACACCGGCAGCTACCAGGTGCTGCGTACCGTGACCGTCGGCACCGAGCCCTACGGCGTGGCCTATACGCCCAACGGCCGCTTGATCTACGTGGCCAACGCGCGCAGCAACACGGTCACCGTGCTCGACGCCGCCACCTATGCCACCGTGAAGACGCTGGACGACGTGGGCGCCGAGCCGCGCGGCCTGGCCATCACCAACGACGGTGATGCCGACGATGCCGACGAGAAGGTATACGTCACGCAATTCCTGGGCGTGGACCGCCCTGGCGTGCTGATCGGCTCGGACGACTACAAGGAAGGCCGCGTGGCGGTGATCGCCACCGCCAACCACACGCTGCTGAAGCAGGCCGTGCTGCCGCCGATGGCCGACACCGGCTTCAAGAGCGACGGCTCGCTGCTCAAGCGCATCGCCGCCACCGAGAAGGTGACCACGGCCGCCTTCCCCAACATGCTGCAGGCCGTGGCCATCAAGGGCGGCCGCGCCTACCTGCCCAACACCTGCGCCAGCCCCGACGCGCCGGTGCGCTTCAACGTCAACATGCAGGCCTGCCTGACGGTGCTGGACACCGGCACCGACGCCGAGGGCCAGGCCGGCGGCAAGCCGCAGTCCATCAACCTGAACAGCGGCGTGCAGTTCGAGGTGGCCGACGAGGCGGTGTTCGAGCGCCGCCTCTTCCACGCCGTGCCGTGGGCCGTGGCCTTCAAGCACAAGAGCGATGTCGGCTACGTGGTGTCGCTGTCGTCCAACGTGGTGGTGAAGGTGCAGCTCGACGCCAACGGCACACCCTCGTTCGGTGCTCCCACGGCCGCCGGCGGGGCTTCCGGCATCGTGCGCGTGCTGGTCGGCCAGGGCCCGCGCGGCATCGCCATCAACGGCGCCGACACACGCGCCTACGTGGCCAACGAGAACTCGCGTGACCTGTCGGTGATCGATCTGGCCACCGACCGTGTCATCGCCACCGTGCCCACGGCCGACCTGCCGGCGCCCGGCAGCGACGACGCGCGCCGCCTCATCGGCAAGGCGGTGTTCGACAGCTCCACTGGCGTGAACCTGCCGGCGCTGTCGTCGCCCGGATTGACCGGCGTCATCGTGGGCAAGCGCCTGTCCAACGAAGGCTGGGGCTCGTGTTATGCCTGCCACGGCTTCGGCAAGACCGATGGCGTGGTGTGGATGTTCAACAGCGGCCCACGCCGCAGCCTGCCGCTGCACGCCAGCTTCAACCCGTTGTCGGCGGCCGACATTAAGGTGCTCAACAGCTCGGGCGTGAACGACGAGGTGCAGGACTTCGAACTCAACATCCGCAATGTCAGTGGCGGACCGGGTCTGATCGTCAAGGCCGATGGTTCGCCGGAGGACGTGGCCACCATCAAGGCCGTGGCCGCCGCACCCGCGCTGGCCAACACCGGCCGCAGCGTGCACCTGGACGCGCTGGCCTTCTACCTGGCCACCGGCAACGCCACACCCAAGAGCCCGCTGGCGGCCGAGAACCCCGGCAGCACACTGGGCCAGAGCATCGCGCGCGGCCGAGCGCTCTTCGGTGTGGCCAACTGCCAGGCGTGCCACGGCGGACCCGGCTGGTCCAGTGCCCGACGCGGTCCCAACCTGCCGCCGCTGGCCGGCGAGATTGATGCCAGCGAAGGCATCGCGCAGCTCTTCGGCGCGCTCACCCCCGTGGGCACCTTCAACCCGACGCGAGCCAACGAGGTGCGGGCGGGCAACCTGCGAGCCCTTGGCATCCTGGGCTACGTGCCTTCCTCGCTGCTGGGGGTGGGTGCGTTGGCGCCGTACCTCCACGACGGCTCGGCCGCCACGCTGGACGACGTTCTGGCCAATCGGCTGCACCGCAGCGCTGGTGGCGGTGGCGACAAGCTGAGCACTGAGGCCGAACGGCGTGACATGGTCAACTTCCTGAAGAGCATCGACGCCAGCACCGCGCCGTTTGCACAGGGCACGCTGCCGCGCTGAGCGAAGGGGCGCAGGGCCCATTGCGCCAGGCGCTGCGGCAGGGGCATCTGTCCCTGTCCTGCGCCCCACCCCTCGATCAGAGTCTCTTCCTGTCGCGCCGCGAACCCGACTCGGCGCGGTTTTCCTACCCCGACCACCCACCGACCCAATCAATGCCATGAAAACTCTGCTGCAAACCCTGCTGGCCCCTCTTGCCCTGGCGATCGCCGGGCCTGCGCTGGCCGCGCCCGTCGTCATGGCCGGCATGCGCCGGCGCCGTGGATCGGCCTCGTCGTGCTCCGCCATCGCCGCGTGACAGGGACACCGGTCCCATGCCGATTCGGTCCTGACTCATCACAGCGCCGTCGCGTGATGCTCTCTGATTCATCCACCCCTTCTTTTCCGAAAGTCCTTCCCATGCCGTTCCGCCTGAAGTCATCGATGCTGGCCCTGGGTGCCAGCGCCCTGTTCCTGTGGTCCGCCTCGGCCCACGCGATGGTGATCAACATCTCCAACAGCCACTTCGTCCAGGCCGCCACCAGCGTGTCCGACGGCGACTTCCGCTTGGTCCGCGCCGCCGATGACGTGCGCGGCGAAGCAGCGGTCACGTCGTCCGGCCTGGGCGGCCTGCTGGGCAACCAGGGTGCGGTCAGTACGGCTTCGGCGACCCAGTCGGTGCTGTACGACGCGCAGGCCGGCGCATTCGGTTCGCTGCAGTCCTCCATCGACCTCGGAGTCGGCGTGACCGGCTTCGCCGAGTCGATCTTCTTCGTTCCCTTCGAGATCCTCAGCGCATCGAGCTTTTCGCTGTCCGTGCTGCGCGATGTGACCGGCAATGCCACGAGCATTCTGAGCGCCATCCTTGAACTGGATCCAGTGGGGGCACCCAATACCACGATCTTCGATCTCGACCTGTTGAACCCGACCACGATCATCTCGGGCCTGCTGGCCCCCGGTACCTACACCTTGAGGATCGAGGCCGAATCCGGCAGAGACGACACGGGCACGAGCGGCAGCAGCCGCCTCGACTTCGACTTCCGCTTCGAAGACGTGAGCGGTGGCAACACGGTTCCCGAGCCCACATCGCTGGCGCTGGTCGCGGCAGCCCTGGGCCTGATGGCTCGCCTGATCCGTCGGCCGCTGCGGATGCGCGCCAGTGGTATGGCGTCGTCAGTGGCATTGGCGTGCTGACGGGAACCACCAAGCTCCGCACCAGTGAAGGCATCGCGCCGCTCTTTGGCGCGCTCACCGACGTCGGCACGTTCAGCGTCACGCAAGCCAGCGAGGCGCGAGCCGGCAAGCTGCCGGTGCTGTGCCGCAAAGGCTACGTGCCGTCGTCGGTGCTGGGCGTGGCGGCCCTGGTGCCCTAACTGCACGACGGCTCGGCCCTGACACCGGGCGCCGTGTTGGCCAACGTGCGCTACCGCAGCGCCGGCAGGGCGGGCGTGGACACGCTGGGCACAGACGTGCAGCGGCGCGATGCCGTCATCTTCCTCTAGGGCAGCGGTGCCAGCGCGGTGCCCTTCCCGCAGGGCAGCCTGTCCCGATGAACCTATTCACACGCACACCCTTCAACAAGATGGCTTTGCTTTCCCACCCCTTCCGATCTTCCTTCCTGGTCGCCGGTGCGGCCGCGCTCATGACGGTGGCCACGTCGGCCGACGCCGGCCGACGCCGGCATCATCTCCGGCCAGCGCTTGATGGAGACACTGACCTCGATTTCGCTCGCCGCCGGCACCTTACGCAACGAGGTGGTCGATGGCGCGCCGTTCGACGAAGCCTTCGAGTCCACCGGAGTGGGTCCAAATGGCGCCGTCTCGTCGGCCAGCGTGTCAGAGTCCACCGTTTTCGACTCACGCGTCGGCTCCTTGGGCACCAGCGACACCCGCATCGACACCAGCGCGGACGTCAGCGGAAGGACCCTCGCCACGCTCGTGGCGAACTTCGACCTGGCCGTGCGCTCGACCTTCACCGTGACGGGGCTGTTCGAGACGCAGGGCAGCGCCGAGGCGCTGGGCGTCTTGCAGTTGTTCCGCATCGGCGGCGACGACCTCTTCCTGTTCTCTCTGGAAGACACGACGGCCTTCGACTTCGCGGGCGTGATGGAGCCCGGCAACTATGGCTTCTTCTTCCGCAACGGCGTTGCCACCGACGACTCGGGCCAAAGCGGCAGTGCGCGCTTTCAGTACGCCCTGCGCTTCACCGAGGACCTCGGCGGCCACACCGTGCCAGAGCCCGGGTCGCTGGCGCTGGCTGGCCTCGCGTTGGCGCTGATCGCGGCCGCCCGGCGATTCAGGTGTTCAGCCGCCCCAGGCCATGCTCGCGTGCGGTGACGATGGCCATCGCGCGCGAGGCCACGCCCAGCCGGTCGAACAGCATCGACACCTGGTTGCGCACCGTCTTCTCCGACAGCCCCAGCGCGGCGGCGATCTGCGCGTTGTCGCGACCCTGGGCCATCAGCTCAAGCAGCTCGCGGCCCCGCGGCGTGAGCGCGGCCAGTGGCCCGGCGGCGGGCGTGGCGCCGGCGGCGGGCAGGAACTGCTCGATGGCCTCGCGGGCCTGGCGCCAGCCGGGCTCGTCTTCCAGCAACAGGTGGTTGCGGCTGTCGATGGGCACCAGCGTCGCGCCGGGGATGTTCATCGCAAGCAAGCGCCCCTCCTCGAACGGCACGCGCACGTCGTCGCGGCTGTGCAGCACCAGCGTCGGGCAACGCACGCGCGGCAGCAGCGCCATCACGTCGATGGTGTTGAACTCGCGCATGAACGCCGCGGCGTTGGCGGGCGACGTGGAGACGCGCTCCAGCTCGTTGAACCAGGCGTGCTGGGCCGGCGTGCCGCCTGGGATGAACTGGGTGGTGAAGAACTGGCGGAAGCTCGGGTCGTCGCGCCCCCAGCCCAGTTCGGCCAGGCGGCACATCATCTCGGCCTCTTCGGCCTGCTGCCGGGTGGCGCTGCGCACCAGGCGGCCACGCGCATAGCCGCCCTGCAGGATGAGGTGCGTCACCCGCTCGGGATGGCGCACGGCATAGGCAATGGCAATGGGCGCGCCCTGCGAGATGCCCAGCAGTGCGAATCGCTCGCCGCCCGCTTGGTCCGCCACGGCTTCCAGATCGCGCAGCCAACTCTGGAAGCTGAGATCGGGCACCTGCCAGTCCGACAGTCCGCAGCCGCGCTCGTCGTAGCGCACCAGGCGGTGGCGCGCTGAGAAGTGGCGCAGCAGGTGACCCCACACCGGGCTGTCGCTGTCGTGTTCGAGGTGCGACAGCCACGTGGCGGCCTTGATGACCGTCGGGCCCTGGCCGCTGACCGCGTAGGCCAGCCGGACGCCGTCGTGGCTTCTGAGGAAACGGATCTTGTGCATGGGGTTGGGCCGGCCTCGAGCCGGACTGGCGGTGCAAGCCCTGGCGCGGGATTGTGCGAACGCCGCCTGCCTTGCGGCCGTGCGCAAGACTGTCTTGCGTCGCGCCCGTCAGGGGACTCCATGGGGGCGGGACACCGGTCCCGGTGCCGGGCGATGGCCACCCACAAAGGCGCGGGCGGCGGGGCAGCGGTCTCTGTCCCACCGGCGCAGGCGCCTTTCACACTCACGCCATGAACCCTGAACGCCTCGATCCAGTCCACGACGACGTGGGTACCGGCATGCGCCTGCTCCTGCTCCTTGCCGGCCTGGCATCTGCCGGCCTGGCCACGCTGGCGTGGCTGCAGCCGGCACTGACGCTGCCTTGGGCGCTTCCCCCGCTGCACGCGGCCTGCATCGGGGCCATGCAGGCCGCGTCGGCGCTGCCCTGGGCGCTGGCCGCCCGCGAACGCGACGGTGCTGCCCTGCGCATCCCGCTGGCGCAGATGCTGGCCAGCGCTACCGCCAGCGTGCTGCTCGTGCTGCTGCGCGCAGACGCGCTGGCCCCGCTGCAACCCGCTGGTAGTGCTTGGCTGGCGATGCAGGCCCTGCTGGCCGCCACCGCTGCCGCCTGGCTAGCCCGCCGGACCGACCTCAACGCGCCGGCCGAGCGACCGGACCGCGCAATGCTACTGGCAGGTGCCGCGGTCGGCACGGTCGCCGCGCTGTTGGCGGTCCATCCGGCGGCCATGGCCAAGGTTTGGCCCTGGCCGCTGGGCGCCGAGCCGTCGCTGCAGTACGGCGCAGCGCTGGCCGGTTGGGCCACGGCGCTGGTGATGGCTGCGCGTGAACGCCGGCACCGCGTACGGCGGCTTGCACTGTGGAGCCTGGTGGCCCTGGGAAGCGGGGTGACGTTGGCCTCGGCCGTGCACCGAGGGGCGTTTCACCACCCCTCTGCGGGCGTGGCGTGGGCCGCGTCCTTCATGTCGCTGTCGGCGCTGGCCCTGCTGCGGCTGGCCCGCCCGGGCGGGAGCCGGCTTCGCGCTTGGGTCAGGTAGGCTCGCCCCAGCGATCGACAGGCCTGCCGGCGTAGGCCGCCAGCGCGTCCATCACGAGCCGGGCGCGGGCCGAGAGGCGCGATGCGGGCGGCGCGACGGCAAACAGTTCGAAGGCTGGACTGCGCCACTGCGGCAACAGCGGCTGCAACGCTCCGCTTGCCACATCGCCCGCGACGGCGAACGACGGCATCACCGCGATGCCGGCACCGCATCGCGCCAACTGCAGCAGCAGCTCGAAGCTGTTGGCCCGCACCAGGCGGCGCGGCATCTCTCCGTCATCCATGCGCCACAGGCCCTGCGGGCCGAGAGCGGCGTGTTCCAGGCACACGTGATCCACGAGTTCGGACGCATGCTGCGGCAGACCGTGCCGCGCCAGGTAGGCCGGGCTCGCATAGAGGGCCCCTTCCAGCGTTGCCAGCGGCCGCGCGAACACGCGCGAGTCCGGCACAGGGCCGACGCGCACGGCCACGTCGTAGGCACCGGACACGAGGTCGAGCTTGCGGTCGTCGAGCACCACATCGAAGCGAAGACCCGGCTGGCGCTGCAGCAGGCCGGTCAGCACGGGCGCGATGAGCGCCGTACCCAGCAGCGACTGCGGCGCCGTGATGCGCACCAGCCCGGTGACGCGGTCGACGTCGCCTTCGATGTCCTCGGCGGCCAGCGCCAGTTCGGCCAGCACGCCGCGGCAGCGGCGGTAGAAGCGCTCACCAGGCTCGGTGAGCGACAGGCCGCGCGTGGTGCGCACCAGCAACGGGGCGCGAAGCTGGGTTTCGAGTGCGGCGACGCGCCGGCTGACGACGGAAGGCGACAAGGCCAGCCGATGCGCCGCTTCGGCGAAGTTGCCGCAGTCGGCCACGGCAACGAAGGCCTGGACGGCTCCGAGGTCGGTGATCATTTTCCCTGAAAGAATCTGCAACTGCAGGTGTGCGGACGACGAGGTTCCGTGCGCGGTGGCATGACGTGGCGCGCGCGAAAGCCACAGCCCGCCTGCGCCGGCCGCAGCGGAACTGTACCCGCACGGCGCGGGGTTCATGGCTCCCGGCACGGGCATCAAGGCCGGCCAAAGCGCGCCGCGGACGAGGGTGGCAACTTGACGGCAGCCGGGTGGACAGAACGGGCGTCCGCAGCGGATCGACTCCGGGTACACCGCATAGTCGGCATTGAGGATGAACGGTCCGACCGTCACCTTTTGAGCGGCGAGATCATTGCTGCGGTTGACTCTTCAGGGTCGATTCGAGTCGACCGTCCCGGCGATCTGCTTGCCGTAGACCGGTCGTTGACCACGGCCCCGTGTCGAATCGAAGCAAGCGGCGGCGTCAGTTCGAGCCGAACTCGCCGCCCAGGATCGCGACGATGTCCTGGCGCTCACCGAGCAGCCGCACCACGTCCAGATGGTTCCCTCGCTCGAAGTAGCACCACACCAGCGGAAACTTGCCCACCCGCCACGTCCTCAGCCCTGGTATTTCAAGCAAGTTCCCCAGCCTCGGCGAGCCCATGCGCGGTTCGAGTTCAACCTGATCGAGCGCCTGGTTCGTGGCCTTAGCCACCTTCATCGCCAGGCGGGTGCCGCCTTCCTTTCGGTAGTACCGGACCTCGCCCTGCTGGTCGCGCAGCGCCTGCGGGCGCAGAACCGCCGGCTTCAATCGATCTCGCCGCGAGCGATCGCCAGCAGTTCCTTCTCGTCGGCCTTGGTGCGACGCCGACCGGGCCCGGACGCCAGCCCTTCTTCGATGAGGTTGCGCAGCCGCTGCTTGGCCTGTTCTTCCTGGTCGCGCCGGACCAGGTCGCGGATGTACTCGCTGGTGTTGCCGTAGTTGCCGGCGGCGACCCGGTTGTCGATGTACTCACGCATCGACTCGGGCAAGGCGAAACTCATGGTCTGGCGGCTCATGTCGCAATCTTGGGTTGTTTGACAACGGTTGTCAACACGTACTGCCAGCCTGCACCCTCACAGCTCAGCGATTGCAGACGCCGGTCACGATGCCGCCCGAGATGCCTGGCTCGACGCACGCTCGATCAGCGCGGCAGCGAACTTCTCGACCCCGAACCTCATCGTGCCGCGGAAGTTGATGTGCGAGAAGTGCGCTGGTCCGATGCGGCGAAGCCAGTCGTCTTCCACCTCGATCTTGTCCCGCCTGAGCCGCTCGACCACCTCGTGCATCCGAGCAGTGTTCCAGGCCAGCACGATGTTCGTCAGCAGTGCGTGCGAGCCAGAAATCGCCTTCATCTCGTCGCGCCGCCGGCCGCGCTCGGGCGCCACCTTGCCGGAGTACACCGCGCGCTGAAGCTGATGCACCGACTCGCCGCGGTTCAGCAGGGTGTGGATCTCGCGCCGGAAGTCCTCGATGGCGATGTAGTCGCACAGAAACACGGTGCGCAGCAACCTGCCCAGGTGCTCTGCGGCCCGGTGCAGCGGATCACCCTGGGCTGCCGACCCGAAACGCTGCAACGCCAGCGTCGCGGAGACACGGCCGGACCGGATCGACGCCGCCAGGCGCAGCAGTTCGTCCCAACCGCGCTCGATGGCGGCCATGGAAACCCGCCTTATGGTGACGGCCTCCAGGCCCTCGGGAACGGTGAAGCCTCGCGGCAGGTAGAGCCTTCTCTCGGCCAGGTCCCGCAGCCGTGGACACAGATCGAAGCCAAGCAGCTTGGCGATGGCCATCGCGGGGTTCGTGTAGCCATGGGTGTCGACCGCGAGCAAGGAGATCCGGATCCGATCCGCCGCGCTGTTGTGCTGCTCGATGCCTTCGATGGCGACACCGGCCTGCCGCTCGTTCAGCACGATCGGTTGGTCGTACACGATGCCCCATCGGTCACGCACGTGGGTGTACAGGCCGGCGGCATAGGTGCGCCTGCGTGGATCGACACGGGCGTTCCACAGGTGGCGGGAGGCGTCCAGCGACATCATGTCGGCCGAGGCCTTGTCACCGTCGCCCCAGAGAGCCGCGATCGGGATCCTGCTCTGGAACTCGGCCACGCGCTCGTTGGCGCGTCGCAGCCGTCCGCCGCCCTCCAGCGCACGCATGGCCACCGTGACCTGCGCTGGCTCGAGCCCGGGGATCATCGAGGCGACGCCCCTGGCGTCGGCATCGGTGCCATGAGCCAGCAGGGCGCCGTACAGAGCCACGAGCTCGCCCGGGGACTGCGCGCGGTGGCCCAGCAGCGCTTCGCTGTACCCGGTGGCGGCATCCACCTCCAGCAACAGGTCCGGGAACTGCACGCTGCCGATGAACTTGTAGATGGTCTCGAGGGTGCGGACCGGCTCGGATTGATCGGCCAGTGACGTCATCGCCGGCAGGTGCAGCATGCCGTCGGCACGGATCTCGATCTTGCCGCGTCGCTGCGCCTCGGCCACGGCGGACATGCCGGCCACGAGGTTGGCCAGCAAGGGCTCCAGGAACTCGGCCGCCGACGTGGGCATCCCGAGCAGCTCGACCTGTTCGTCGCGCTGCACAGCCCATTGCGCCGGCGGGATGAGCATCTGGTCTCGCTCGCGGAAGCTCAACGAGTGGTCCAGCCAGACGCTGCCGCGACGCAGGCTCTTGCGCAGCGACATCATCGTGCAGGCCTCGTATGCCCGGTACCCCGAGCGGGGGTCGAGGTCCCGCACCAGCCCATGCCAGGCTGCGCCCACATCTGGGAGCGCGACGTCTTCCTTCATCTCGGTCGCCCCAACGCGCTGCAGTTCTGCCCACGCCTTCCACTGCTCGAATCCCGGATCCCCCTCCCGCCCACCGAACTCCAGATCCTTCAGTGCCGCCAGGCAGGCGTGCACGCGCTGGCCGTCTTCGGTCAGAGCCTTGCGCACCTGCGATACGAAGCTGCCGCCTGCGGTCTCGGCCAGTTCAGCGAGGAGTTCCCTGGCCTCGATGACGCGGGATTGCCAGGTCTTGGATTCGTCGTGGAGAACGGCTCGCGCCTTGGCAGCTTGCTGCACGAGGCTCGTCGTGCTACGAGCACGGTTCGACTGGGCCTTATCCGCTGCCTCGCGGAACAGTTGCTGGCTGCGTCGGCTGGACTGCAGCAGCGCCACGTCGGTGAGTTCGAGCAGGGTCACCCGCAGGAAGCAGACCAGCTCGATCAGCTGGCGCGACGGCTTGATGTCCCGCGTCTTCACGGGGCGCCGGGCCTGGACTTGTCGGGCGTAGGCCTGCTGCTTGGCCAGCGATACGGCACTCAGATTCCAGTCGTGGACGCCGAGCGCTTTCAGGTAGCGGACCTTCTCGAGGGTCTCGGCAAGCGTGCTGGGGCCGTGGCGCTTCGGCGGCGTCTTCAGCCACTCCAGGTGCGTGCCGTCGCCGTTCGGTCGGGCGCTGTAGGCAGAGTCGATCACCTTGCTGGCGGCGCCAGGCGGCACGGCAGCGTTCACGTCTCTGAGGATCTGGGCCTCAACCGCTGCGAAGGCTCCTCTGGCCCAGTCCTGCAGGCGGCGTGCGCCGGGGATCAGGATGCGACGCGTGAACAACCACTGGCAGGCCGATTGAACGAGGTCATCGGAGTGGGAGGCGTCGGCGGCCTGAGCCAACAGCGTGGCTGTCAGCGCGGCATCGTCGTCGGACTCAAGTTCGCGCAGGCCGAGGTAAGTCTTGGCCCAGAGCTGGTGCTTCGAAAGCGTCTGCCGGCGCTTGTAGATCGAACGCAGGCTGGCGATGGACGGCTGAGAGACCGCCAGGGCCTCGGCAGTCTTGCGCAGGAGCGTGCGAGGCAGTACGTTGAAGCCGTCCAGCGGTCGGCCGGCCACGCGCATGAACAGCAGCATCAGCGCCGCCGGCAGGCGATGGTCGCTGCGGAACTGCGCCCGGATGGCCACAACGTCATCCGAGAGCAGCGTGAAGAACTGCTCCAGGTCGAAATCGCTCAGGCGAGGCGGCAGGGCCTCCTGACCGACGAAACGAAGGGCGAACGCGGGCATGGCATCGGGCAAAAACGGGTCGGCAGCCAATGTACGCCTGCGGTCGCCGCTGGCTCAGTGGCTCCGGCCTTTGGGAGCGGAGGCATCGCACGGAAAGCCGCATGGATGCTGGGGTTCAGGCGAATGCGCACCAATCTGCACGAAAAGTACGACTACCCCGCGCCCGGCTCGGCCGCTACGCCGCCGACAGCCGTGCGCGCAGCGCCTCGACCCGCTTGCGGTATGGCCCCGCGGCCGATGCCAGCGCAGTCTGCACCGCGTGCAGTTCCAGTTCGGCACCCGGCGGGTCGCCGTCGTCGAGCAGGCACTCGGCCAGGCGCAAGCGTGCTTCAACTTCGCCCACTGGCGAACCCACCTCGTGCCACCCGCGGATCGCGCGGCGAAGCTTCAGCGCCGCGAGCCTGGCGTCGCCATCGGCGAGCGCGAGTTCGGCCACGGCCGCGCTGTGCATCGCAGTGAGAGACTCGTTGTCTTGACGTCGGGCTTCGTCTCCGAGCAGGTCCATCGCCTCGCGGGCGCGCGCGATGTCACCGGCGGCGACCGCGGCGTGCACGAGCAGGCACAGCAGCTGCGTGCGCCGTTCGCGCAGCGTGAAGTCGGGCGCGTCGAGGGCGCGTTCGAGGCCGCGCTGCGCCTCGGCGGCGCGGCCGCTCAGCAACTGAAGCCGGGCCAGCCCCGGCTGCGGATTCCAGCCGAGCGCATGCGCCTGGCGGTAGGACGCCTCGGCGTCCTCCAGGTCGCCGACGCTCAACTGGATGTCGCCGAGCACGCAGTACGCGTCGCCCTCGGCCCAGGGGGCCGCCTGCGCGAGCAGCGCCGCTGCGGAGCGCACCTCGGCGGCGGCCTGGTCCAGGTCGCCCTGCACGTTGAGCACCGCGGCGCGGTGCAGCTGGCAGGTGCCGGGAAACGACGGCATGCGGCTCGCCCGGCTCCATTCCTCGTAGGCGTGCGCGAACTGGGCAGCACGCAGCCAGTCGCTGCGGTAGCGCGCCGCGTAGAGGATCGAGCACAGTGCCCAGCCCGCCGCCCAGGGGCAGACGCCGCCGAGGCGGATCATCGCGGCAGCCTCGTCGTGCTGCGCCAGGCCTTCGGCCACGTCGCCTCGCGACATCAGGCAGTGCCCGCGGTAGGTCAGTCCCAGGCATTCGAGATCGGCGTCGTGCTGCGCACGGCCGATGCGGCACGCTTCGTCGGCGTGGGCCAGTGCGGCCTCGGCGTCGCCGCCGACCAGCGCCATGCGAGCCGACATCCAGGCGTAGTGGCCGCGTTCAACACTGTCGACATGGCCAACCAGCCAGCGCGACGCGCGCTGCAGCAGGCCGTGTGCGATGACACCCTGGCGCTGGTCTGTACGGATCTGCACCAGCAGCAGCGTGGCACGCGCTGCGGTCAGCACGTCGCCGGCCGCGCTGCGTTCGGCCACCAAGCGCTCGAGCGCGCCGACGGCGCTCGGCCCTTGCCCACCGCAGATAGCGGCGCGGCCCCAGGTCTCGATGTCCTCGCTGGCCAGCGCAGCCTGCGCGTCGGCCGCAGCGAAGGCCTCGCAGGCGGCAGTCCAGTCGCTGCGATCGCAGGCGGCGCGGGCGGCGGCCAATCGGTTGTCGGCGGGCGCCGTAGCGCTCGCGGGGGGCGGTTCGTCGAGACAGAAGCGGTAGCCGTGGCGCGGGTAGGTGCGGACAACGTCGGCAAGCCCGGCCTCGTCCAACGCATTGCGCGCCAGGCTGACCACCCGCTGCAGCGCGTTGTCGACCACGATCGTGCGCGGCCACAGCGCCTCCAGCAGCTCTTCTTTGGTCACCACCCGCTCGCGGTGGCGTACCAGGTAGCACAGCAGGGCGAACACCAGCGGCTGCAGCTTCAGCTCGCGCCCATGGACCGTCAGCGAGCGACGCGCCTCGTCGAGCTCGCAGGCACCGAAACGGAAGGTCGTGGCATCCGACGTCACGGGCGTATTGTGCCAAGCGGAGCCTGAGGCAGTGGCTCCCACAGGCCGACAACGGCACCGACGGCGTCCTCGATCAGCGCGATGCGTGCGACGCCATCCACCTCGAAGGGCGACACCAGGATGCGCCCGCCCAGTGCCACGATGCGCGGCACCGTCGCGTCCAGCTTGTCCACGCGCAGGTATGGCGTCCAGTGCGAAGGCACGCCACGCGCGAGTTGCGCGGGCCGGAGCTCGTAGAGCGAGCCGACGTCGCTGCCGCCATGGCGGCAGCGCGTGAACCGCCCGCCGTTGGCAGGCTGCGGCTCGAACTGCCAGCCGAACGCCCGGGCGTAGAAGGACATCGCCCGCCCGGCATCGTTGGCGGCAAGGTCGACCCAGCAGAACGCACCCGGTGAGGCCGTCGCAGGCTCGTTCATCTCAGACCTCGGCACGGCTGCTGCGCCGGCGGCCGAGGCGCGGCAGCAGCATGCCGACCTGTTGGCGGTAGCTTCGGTAACGCTGGCCGAACTGCGCGAGCAGGTCGCGCTCCTCGAACCAGATGCCGACCAGGATGTAAGCCGAGGTCACGGCTGCGAACAGCAGGTGCCCGGCGCTCATCACCGGCGTGCCCCAGAAGCCGAGCAGGAAGCCCAGGTAGATCGGGTGCCGCACGTGGCGGTACAACAGGGGCGTGCGAAACGCCGGCGTCGGCGTGGCGCGGCCGCTCAGGCTCTGCCACGCCTGCTTGAGGCCAAACAGCTCGAAGTGGTCGATCTGGAAGGTGGCGACCAGGACGAGGCCCCAGCCGAGCGCGTAGACACCGTGCAGCAGGGCGCCGGCGGAGCTGCCCGACAGGTCCCACACGTTTCCCGGAAGCGGTCGCCACTCGAGAACCATGAAGAGCAGTGCCAGGCTGGCCAACAGCACGAAGGTACTGCGCTCGGCCGCCGGCGGCACGATGCGCGTCCACCAGCGCTTGAAGGCAGGGCGTGCCATGACGCTGTGCTGGATTGCGAACACGCCGAGCAGCAGAAAGTTGACGAGGATGGACAGCGCCAGCGGCTCGTCGACCGCGCTGGGAGGGATGCCGACGTCGATGCTCTTGGGCACGACGAGGTTGCCGACGAAACCGGCGGCGTAGCAGAAGGTAGCGAAGAAGATCGCGTAGGCGACCACGCCGTAGAGGGCGATGAAGAGTCCCATGTTGGTGTCTCCTGAAGATCGGAGTGGCGGGGCCGCCCCGCGGCGCGGGGCGGCTGCGGGCGAGCCGTCAGACGGCGGTCATCGGCTCGATGACGCTGCGCACCTCACTGACCTTGCTGGCGGGGAAGCCGCTCAGCGCGGCGTGCTCGTGCACCTGGGCCTCGTCATCGGCGAGGTAGATGCAGAAGGTCTTGTCGTCGACGACAAAGGATTGCACCCACTGCACCTTACCGCCCAGCCGGGCCAGCGCGGCGTTGGAGGTGGCGGAGGCGTCCTTGAGCTGTGCGTCGTCGAGGCGGCCGACACCGGGGATGTTGCGTTCGATCACGTAGCGTTTCATGGTTGACTTTCAGAGAAGGAAGAGCCGCAGCGGACAAGGAGGTCTGGCGGTCGCGCTGCGGAAGCGACCGTTCGACGGGAAGAACGAGGCGCGCTAGACCCAGGCGCGCCAGCGTGTGGCCTCGATGAGCCCGGCCAACTCCAGCGAGACCGACGCCACCTCGCTGGCGTCCAGCCCGATGTCGCGCAGCGTGCGAGCGTCGAGATGGCTCAGCGAGTTCAAGGTTTGCCGGGCATGGCGCAAGCCGGCCCGGCGTTCGGTGTGGCGGCGCAGGGCCAGGAGCAGCGCAGACAGCCATGCAGGCTGCAGCGCAGGACGAAGTTCATTGACAGTTGACACGGCGATTCCAATCGTTGAAGAGTCCATCGGCGTTGTGCTCCCACGCCCAGACGTGCAGCGTGTACAGCGGCGTCGCCAGGCCGTAGCGGTTCGGCACACGCAGCAGGTGGAAGGGGTGGCCGAACAGCGACGGCGGCTGCGCGTGCAGCGCATCCCACACCGGCTGCGGCACGACGTACTCGAGGGCAGCCAGTTCCAGGCTGCCGCCGATGCCCTGGTGGTAGACCAGCAGTTCGGGACGCAGCGGATCGAGTTCGGCGTCGACCAGCGCGCTGTTCAGGTAGTGGATACCCATGCCGCCCTGGCCGGGCTGCGCGACGCAGTCGCCGGTGAGGTCGGGGAACTTGACGTAGTTCGCGGCGATCGCCGTGTTGACGTCGTTGAAGGGCGCCGTCGCCTTGCGCACCTCGGCCAGCAGCTTGTGCAGATTGAAGGCGCCGACTGGCGCATCGCCATGGGCCCGTGGCGACGTGACGACGGCACAGGCGCCGAGGGCGACGGCCAGCGACAGGGTGGAGCGGAGGAAGTGGTTCATGCGCAGGTCCTTGGGTGGAGCGTGAAAGTCAGGCCGGCAGAGCCTGGTCGGGGGCGGGTTGCGAGGGGTCGTGCTCGTCGCGGAAGACGACGCGGCCGAACACGGGATGGATCTCGGCGGTGTTCAGTCCGGCACGCAGTGCGTGCTCGCGGAGCACGCCAGGATCGGTGGCCTGGTAGAGGCAGGCGGTGCCGAGCGCGCCGCCGTCTTCGTGCAGCACGTAGCTGTGCAGCCAGCTCAGCTGGCGCGGCATGTCCTCGTCGGCGATGCGGCGCGCGGTGGCAAGCCGACGGTCGATTTGTGCCGTGTCGACGCCGACCCGATGCCGGCGCACCAGGTACACCCTGGTCGGCGCGAATCTGCGCTGCACCCGCGTCGAATGCACCTGCACGATGTCAAGGACCGGCAGGGCGGCCCGCGCGGCGTGTCGGTACAGCGTAGCCATCGTGTCGGCACGGAAGATGCAGGCCAGGCCAAAGCGGCCATCGGCCTCGCGCAGTGCGTAGGAATGCAGCCAGCGGGCATCGAGGTCCGCGGGGGCCTGCTCGTCGAGCGAGCGCAGCCGCATGAGCGCGGCGTCGAGTTCGCTGGCGCTGGCGGCCACGCCGCTGCGGCGAACGAGGTAGATGTGTGTCATCGAGGTGGCCCTGGAGTGCGTCGGATCAGTGAGGTGAAGCGTAGGCAGAGAGGTCTGCGAAGTCCTTGTGCCGGCCTGATCAATTGCTGATGCTTTGCGGCGACGACCGCCCGCCGGCGGACCGGCACACAACGTCGTTCCGCGCTGCGCAGCGCTGTTGCGCATGCTGTCGCGTGAGTTGAAGCAAAGCGCGCTGCGCCCGGCTGCCGCCGATGCGATGCGCCAGCGGTGGCACGCGCGCGAGTAGCTGCGCGGCCAGCGCGTCGTCGCCGCGGCCGTGGGCGGCCAGCGCACGGATCACTGGCAGGCCGACCGAACGGGTCGTCGCGCCGTGACGCAGGCAAGGCTGCGCGACCTTGCGACGAAGCCCGATCTCAAGCGACCGCGCGAGACCATGCCGGCCGGCACCGACGAAGGCCAGCATCGCGTGGATGTCGCTGAAACTGCAGTAGGCGTCGTCGGCATGCGGTGCCCACGCGAGCGCCAACTCGGCGAAGCGGCCTTCGTCGGGCACGCCGCGCAGCTTCAGGCGCCACAACAGCGAGGCCGCGTCGATCAGGTCGCCGATCGCGCCCGGCCGACCGCCACGTACGTGTTCGTCGTAGATCGCCAGCGCCGCAGCGGCGTTGTCGCGCGCCAACTCAAAGAGCGCCACATGCCACCAGGCATGCCGGCTCACCGCGCTGCCCGAAGCCCACGCCGCGGCGTGCTCGCGCATCCAGAGCAGCCCGGCCTCCGGGCGCTGGGTCATCTCGAAGACATGCGCCATGACGTGGTGCGCTCGCGCCTCCAGCGGATCGATGGCCAGCGCACTGCGCGCCACGTGCTCGGCCCGTTCATGCCGGCTGTTTTCGCCCAGCGCGAAGGCATGCATCGCCAACACTGCCGAGTACCCGGGCAGTTCGACTGACCATGCAGGCAGCACCGCCTCGACGCGGGCGAGCAGCATGGCCTCTTCGCCTGCGAAGTGGTCGAACGCGTGCGCCGTCTGTAGCGCGAGCGCGTCGCGTGGGGCCATCCGCAGCAGCTGAGCCAGGTGTGCGTGCATGAGCGCGAAGTCGTCGGCCAGCGCCGCCTGCAACGCAGCGACGTGCAGGCGCTCGCGAGCGTTTCCCGGCAGGGCCGCGGCGCACGCCACATGAGGGTGCGCACTGCGCACGCGCGCCGGGTCGCGTCCGTTGACGCGCAGCCAGGCGAGCAGCACATGCGCCATCGTGAAACCAGGGGCCAGCGCCAGCGCCGCGAGGGCCTGCGCCTCGGCGCCCTCGCGCCAGTGCAGGAAGGCGGCGGCAGCTCGCTCGTAGTGCGGCAAGGCGGCCGGCGTTGCGCCGCTGAGGGCGTCGCCGCGGCAATCGACCAGAGACGGCGAAGGCGTGCGTGTGTTCATGTCGGACTCGGCAGGAGTGGGTCCGACAGAGCGTAGGCAGCGGGGGGCTTGCCGTCCTTGCGGCGGCCTGATCAATCGCTGATCAATGAGCGATGGCGGCCTGGTCGGATTCTTGTGCCTGCCGCTGCGGGGTCTCCTACCGGTGTCCGAGTGCGGGTCTGACCGGCAGTTCTAGGGCGGCTGGATCAAGACCAAGGGTGTTTGCACCGGGTCAATTCGAATCGTCCGCTAGCGGCAGCTTTCGAGCGTTGGACCTCAGACGTCAGTTTTCCGGCGGTGAGTCCGAAAGGCCGGCCGTCGCAGAGGACCCGGGAACGGCATTCGCCCGCCCGATCTCGCCACCTCCAAGCTGCCTTCGGGTCCGCATTGCAGTGCGCTTTGGAGCGCCCGTCGCGCAGACACGCTTCCATTCCGCGCGTGCCACTCACAATATGGCGCTCGAGCAAGCTGCCGGGCGGCGCAGCGCCCTTGTCGAGCAGGCCGAATACTCACACCCGCACGTGAAACGCGAATCGCGCCCAGGCACCACAGGCAGGAGACCCGAGATGATCAAGACTCAGTTACTGGTTAAGCGCAAGGCCGGCATGACGAAGGACGCCTTCGCGGACTATTGGCTCGGAAGGCACGTTGCCGTCGTGGCGAAGGTGGGCGAGATCCGGCGCCAGACGATCTCGATCGTGCGCTCCGACCTCCAGCGCGCGGACACGCCGTGGGACGGCCTGGCCAATGCGTGGTGGGACGACGCCGCGGCGGTTGCGTCGGCGCGGCAGAGCGACGCCTTCCGGGCGATGATCGACGACGAGGCGAACTTCGTTGACTTCAGCGTGCGTTGCCCGATCACCGTCGTGGAGGTGAACCCGCTCGCCCCGAAGGCACCGCCGCCGCCCCATCCCGACCGCATCAAGATTGTCAATCCGCTCTTCAAGCTCGAAGCGCTGTCGGATCAGGCGTTCTGCGACTACTGGCGCGGGCCGCACGCGGCGCTGAACAACGCGCTGCCCCACATGAACGCCTACATCCAGAACCATATACATCCCGACTTCCGAAATGCTGCGCGATCCTGCGACGGCATTGCGGAGAGCTGGTTCAATTCCATGGATGAGATACGGGAGCTGCTGCTCAGCGAGGCCAACGCTCGGCTCAGAGAGGACGAGGCCCATCTCATCCAGCCGGGCAGCTTACTGCCGATGGTCTGTCGCGAATACCGCACCATCTGAGGTCCTGCCGCTCCTGAGCGGCGCGGCACCTGCGCGCCGAGTTGCCGGCGAAGGCAGCGTGCGGATAGCCTGAGCGGGCGACGGCGCCAGTGCTGCGCTCGACCTATTTGTGGGGCAGGTCTTCCTCGCCGGTCTGGAGACCGGACCGCACAAAAGCCGTCTTTGGCGGCCTTCCGCTCCTGGCCGGCTCCTGGTGGCCGCGAACGGCAGCTTCGCGGAGGCGAACTCCGCAACTAGCCGGTCCGAGCGTCGGGCAGCTTTGGAGAAGCTCGGAAGACGGGATTGGGTCGTGGGGAGCCGGCCAGCCGCCAGCCTCGGGCGGCGGCGATGCGGTGGACAAGCGACGCTCGTGGGCGCGCTGACCGCTTAGGGCTTCAGCGCGGCCGCTCGCAACGTCCTGCCGGACTTTCGCGGCCGGCCAGATGCAGCCGGCAATGCGGGCCAGCCAGGGCGTCGGCGTCATACCGCACTTGCGGCGGTCGGCTGGGCGCGTTGGCCAAAGCCCGCCGGCGGCGATGGGGCTGGAAGGGCCACGAACGTCATGCCGACAGTTCCCTCGTTTCGGCTGTTGATCCCGGCCGTTGGCCGCCTCGTCGCATGCGGCGCGCCGCCGCCGCGCCAGTTCAGGAAACTGCGCGCTTTGCTGCCGAGACACCACCCATGAATGCGCCAACGCTCCTGCCGGCGCCGATGCGCCGCATCGGCCTGTTGCTGCTGCTGTGCTGTCTGCACCTTGGCGCGCCCGTGCGCGCGGCGGAGTTTGCTCAGCTGCACACGCACGCCGGCGAGGACGGCGTGCGCGCGCCGCAGCACATCGCACCGGTCGACGATGCCTGGCGGGCGGCGCTGCCGCGCGATGCCAGGCTGGCCACGCAGGCCTACCTCGACCGCCTCCCCGTCGGCGCGGTGATGCGCTCCAACGACTACGACGAGGGTGGCTACTGGCTGCAGCTTTGGGAATTCCTGCTCGGTCTCGCCATCGCCGCGCTGATGCTGCACGGCGGCCGTTCGGCACGCGTGCGCGATTGGGCGCAGCGGGTCGGTCGCCATGCGCTGCTGCGCGACAGCCTGGTCGGGGGCGTCTGGGGCCTGGCGACCGGGCTGCTGCTGCTGCCACTGAACTTCTACCGGGGGTACTGGCGTGAACACGGCTACGGCATGTCGACGCAAACCGCCGCTGACTGGTGGGGCGAGTGGGTCCTGACCCTCGGCGTCGAGGTTGCCGGCACGGCGGTGGCGGTGGCGGTGCTGTATGCCGTGTTCCGCCGAGCCGGCGAGCGCTGGTGGCTCTGGGGCGCAGCCGCCGGCTCCGCTTTGCTGGCGTTGATGCTGCTCGTCAGCCCGATCCTGATCGATCCGCTGTTCAACACCTACAAGCCGCTGGAGCACGGCCCGGTGCGCGACGCCGTGCTGGCCATGGCGCAGTCCAATGGCGTGCCGGCGGATGAGGTTGACGTCTTCGACGCCTCGCGCCAAACCAAGCGCATCAGCGCAAATGTGAGCGGCCTGGGCGGCACGGCGGCGGTGCGGCTCAACGACAACCTGCTCCATCGCACTTCGCTGCCCGAGATCCGTGCCGTGATGGCCCATGAGCTGGGCCACCATGTGCTCAACCACGCGCCGAAGATGCTGATGCAGTTCGGTCTGCTGATCCTGTTCGGATTGCTGTTCTGCCAATGGGGCATGCGCCGGCTGTCTGCACGCCATGGCCACCGCTGGCGCACGCAGGACGTGGCCGATGTGGCCGGCTTGCCACTGCTGGCTGCCGTGTTCTCGGTCTTCATGCTGGCGGCCACACCGGTGTTTCACAGCATCATCCGCATCCAGGAGATCGAGGCCGACCGCTTCGGCCTGAATCTGGCCCGCGATCCCCACGGCTTTGCCGAGGTGGTGCTGAAGCTTTCGGACTACCGCAAACCTGATCCGGGGCGCCTGGAGGAGCTGGTCTTCTTCCACCATCCGAGCGCCCGGCATCGGATTCACGATGCGATGCGCTGGAGGGAGGCGATGGGGACGCCCTGAGGCACTGGAGCGCAGCGCCGGGCCGATCTGCGCACGCCTTGGCCGCCGGCGTCCCAGGCAGCGCAAGTTTCATGCGGGCATGGATGCTCAGACGAAGACGACGGCCGTGTTCGCGCGCCTGGGCGAGCAGACCGGCCAGTTGCCGCTGATGCCGGCCCGGGCGGCGGCGCAGATCAGCGGCGAGGTCCGGCATCCGCCCCCCCCCCCGGCCATCATTCAACGGCCAGGGCAATGCGGTGGATCGTCTCCAGGAAGTGCCGCGCCGCCGCCGAAACCGGCCGGCCGCGGCGCAGGATCGTGCCGAAGGGCTCCAGGCGCGCGCTCAGCGCCAGGGGCAGGATGACCATCATGCCGTTGTCGGCGAACTGGCGCGCCACCGACAGCGGCAGCAGCGCCAGGTGATCACCGCCGACCACCAGGTTGGCGGTGGTGAAGATGGCCGGCGTTTCCACCGGGCCGGCCGGCATGTCCAGGTTGGCCAGCCGGAACTCTCGTTCCAGCAGTTCGCGCGCCGGGGTGTCCCGGGGCGGCAGCACCCAGGGTCCGGCGGCCAGGTCGGCCACGCGCAGGCGTCGCCGCCGCGCCAGCGCGTGGCCCGGCGAGGCCACGATGGCCAGCGCCTCCTGCGCCAGCAGCTCGACCCGGAAATCGCGCCGCGAGTGCCCTTCGGGCAGGCGCCCGACCACCAGGTCCAGATGCCCCAGTTCGAGGCGCTCGACCAGGCGGTCGCTGGTGTCGATGGTGATGCGGATGGTCAGGCCCGCCAGCGCCTCCTGCGTCGCCTTCACCGCCTGCGTCAGGATGGTGGGCGATGGCGCCATGATGCTGCCGACGCTGAGGCTGCCGCGGCCGCTCGCCGCGGCCAGATCGCGCAGCAAGGCCTGCAGGGTGCCGCGCACGGCGCGCACATGGGCCAGCGTGGTCTGGCCCGCCGCCGTCAACTGCAGCCCGCGCGCGACACGCTCGAACAGGCGGTATCCGAGCGCCGATTCCAGCTCGCGCAGCATCTTGGTGGCCGCAGGCTGGGACATGCCCATCTCTCGCGCCGCGGCGCTCAGGGTGCCCTGTTCCTGCAGGGCCAGCAGCAGCGCCAGTTGCCGCAACCGCACCCGGTTCAGCACCCGGTGCAGGTCTTCGCCGATTTCATCCATAACCTGTGGCTATCAAAATCTGCCGATAAGTGATTTTACGGAGATGGACGCGCCACCTAGGATGCGTTGTCCCGCGCCCCGCCGCAGCCGGCGCGGACGCCTCCACGACAGGAACCATCCACCATGATCCTCAAGCTCCTTCAGGCCCTGCGCGGCACGGCCCTGGCCCTGGCCGCCACCGGCGCACTCGCGCAGCCGGCCTTCCCCGATCGCCCGGTGAAGATCGTCGTCGGCTCCGATGCCGGCAGCGCCCCCGACGTGCTGGCCCGCAGCCTGGGCCGGGAGATGGAGTCGCTGCTGAAGCAGCCCGTGATCATCGAGAACCGCAGCGGCGCCGCCGGCACGGTGGGCGCCACCGCCGTGAGCCTGGCGGCGGCCGACGGCACCACCTTGCTCATGGGCACGGTGGCCAACATCGCCCTGGCGCCTTCGTTCTACCCCATCAAGTACAAGCCGACCGAGAGCTTCACCCCCGTCGCCATGGTGGCCTCGGTGCCCCTGGTGCTGGTGTCTTCGGCCGCCTACGGTGCGCCCACCATGGCCCAGCTGAGCGAGAAGCTGCGCAGCGGCGGCCGCGAGGCGGCCTACGCCTCGCCCGGCATCGGCGGCCCGCAGCACCTGGCCGGCGTGCTGCTGGAAAAGGAGCTGTCGATCAAGATGGTGCATGTGCCGTTCAAGAGCGGCGGCGCGGCCCTGAACGCGGTCGCCTCGGGTGATGCCCAGCTGGGCTTTGCCGGCATTCCGGCGGCCATTGCCCTGCTGCAGACCAAGCGCATCGTGCCGATGTTCGTCACCACCCCGCGCCGCTCCTCGGCGCTGCCGGACGTCCCATCGGCCACGGAAGTGGGGCTGCCCGCGTTCGAGGTGGACAACTGGCATGCCCTGTTCGCACCGGCCGGCCTGCCTGCCGAGGCCCGCGCAACGCTGGAAAAGGCGGTGCAGACGGCCCTGGCCAGCGCCGCCGTGAAGGCCCAGTTCGCCAGGCTGGGCGCCGAGCCGGCCTTCAGCAGCGGCGCCGACCTCGGCGTCCACGTGGCCAACGAGGTCCAGCGCTGGGCCAAGGTGGCGCAATCGGCCGGACTGGACGCGAAGCGCTGAACATGCTGGAAGCCATGAACCTCGTCGTCATCATGGACGACGAACACAACAAGAAGATGCTCGGCCATGCCGGCCATCCGCAGGTCAAGACGCCGCACCTGGACCGGCTGGCGGCCGCCGGCACGGTGTTCTCCAACGCCTACAGCAGCTCGCCCATCTGCGTGCCGGCGCGCGCCGCCTTTGCCACCGGCCGCCATGTGCACGAAACCGGCTGCTGGGACAACGCCATCGCCTACAGCGGCCAGCCGCGCAGCTGGGCCCATGTGCTGCGTGACGCGGGCCACCAGGTCACCTCGATCGGCAAGCTGCACTACGCCAGCGGCGAGGTCGACGGCGGCTTCAGCGAGCAGATCATCCCGATGCACATCGAGGCCGGCGTGGGCGACCTGTACGGCCTGATCCGCGACCCGCTGCCGACGCGGCACCAGTCGGCCGACCTGGCGCGCCGCATCGGCCCGGGCGAAAGCAGCTACACCCGCTACGACCGCGACATCACCGCCAAGACCGTGCAGTGGCTCAAGGCCGAGGGCCGCGCCCGCCGCGACAAGCCCTGGGTGCTGTTCACCTCCTTCATCGCCCCGCACTCGCCGCTGATCGCGCCGCCGGAGTACTTTGCGCTGTACCCACCGGCCAGCGTGAGCCTGTCGACCAAGAAGCCGGCGCGCTACCACCCCTGGATCCAGGCCTGGAACGACTGCTACGGGTTTGACGGCTACTTCGAATCGGACGAGCAGCGCCGCATCGCCGTGGCCTCCTACTACGGCCTGTGCACCTTCCTCGATGCCAACGTGGGCCACATCCTCAAGGCCCTGGAGGACACCGGGCTGAACCAGCGCACGCGCGTGGTCTTCCTGTCCGACCACGGTGACAACCTGGGATCGCGTGCCCTGTGGGGCAAGTCCACGATGTACGAGGAATCGGCCGGCGTGCCCATGATGATGGCCGGCCCCGGCATCGCTGCCGGCCGCCGCGTGGCCACGCCGGTGTCGCACGTCGACGCCTACCCCACCGTGCTGCAGGCCGTGGGCGCGCAGGGCGCCGACGCGCCCGGGCTGCGCGGGCAGTCGCTGTTCGACATCGCCGCCGCGCCGGACGACGCCCAGCGCCATGTCCTGAGCGAATACCACGCCGCCGGCAGCCTGAGCGCGGCCTACATGTTGCGCCAGGGCCGGCACAAGTACATCCACTACACCGGCTTCGAGCCCGAGCTGTTCGACCTGCAGGCCGACCCGGAGGAGATGAACGACCTGGCCCCGCTGGCGCAAAGCGCGCCGTTGCGGGAGCACTTCCAGACCCTGCTGCACTCGATCTGCGATCCGCAAGCCACCGACGCCCGCGCCAAGGCCGACCAGGCGCAGCTGATCGCCCGCCACGGCGGTCCCGAGGCCATCCTCCAGCGCGGCGGCAGCAGCTACACGCCGATCCCCGGCGAGGCGGTGCAGCTGATGCCCGGCCACTGAGGCGGCCTGCGACCATGACGCCGCTGTTGCAATGGCTGAGCCAGCCGATCAGCGGCGCGCCGGTCCATGCCATCGCGCCGGAGTTCGCCTGGCATGGCCGGCTGATGGTGCTGGCCTGGAGCCTGGCCGTGCCGACGGCGGTGCTGCTGGCACGCTTCTTCAAGGTCACGCCCGGCCAGCGTTGGCCCCAGGAACTGGACAACCCGACCTGGTGGCATGGCCACCGCATCGCCAACTACCTGGCCGTGCTGCTGACGGCGCTGGCCCTGGCCCTGATCGCACGCGGCGCCGGCCTGGCCGGGCCGGCCCGCACGCTGCACGCTGCCCTGGGGTGGAGCGTGGCGGCGCTGGCCCTGGTGCAACTGCTGAGCGCCCATCTGCGCGGCAGCAAGGGTGGCCCGACCGCGCCGCGGCGGCACCCGGACGGCCGCGTGCGCGACCTGCGCGGCGACCACTACGACATGACCCCGCGGCGCATCCTCTTCGAGGCCGTGCACAAGGGCGCCGGCTACCTGGTCCTGCTGCTGGCCCTGGCCAGCACCGCCACCGGGCTGCGCCAGGCCGATGCGCCGCGCTGGATGGTCCTGCTCATCGGCCTGTGGTGGTCCGTGCTGGCCGTCGCCTTCATCATCTGGCAGCGCCGTGGCCGCTGCCTGGACACCTACCAGGCCATCTGGGGCCCGGGCCACGAGCATCCGGGTCACGCCGTCGGGCCGGTCGGGCCGGGCATCCGCCGCGCCGCGCCACCGGCCCACCCGCGAACCTGAACCGGCCATGAACGCCATCACCGTCTTCGATCCCCGCTTTGCTGCTGTCGTCGCTGGAGCGCAGCTGGAACAGCTGTGCACCGGCGCCACCTGGAGCGAAGGCCCGGTCTGGATGCACGAGGACGACTCGCTGCTGTGGAGCGACATCCCCGCCAACCGCATGCTGCGCTGGTCGGCCACGCAGGGCCTGAGCGTCTGGCGCGAGGGCGTCGAGTTCACCAACGGCCACGTGCGCGACCTCAATGGCGACCTGCTGCATTGCTCGCACGGCCGGCGCGCCATCGTGCGAACGCCGGCGGGCCCGGGCGGCGTGCACGCCCAGACGCCCGACCAGGTGGTGGTCGACCGTTTCGAGGGCCGGCGCCTGAATTCCCCCAACGACCTGGTGGTGCGGCGCGACGGCACGATCTGGTTCACCGACCCGCCCTACGGCATCCTGAGCGACCGCGAAGGCCACCGCGCGCCCAGCGAACAGGCACACAACCGGGTCTACTGCTTCGATCCGGCCAGCGGCCGGCTGCATGCCGCAACGCAGGCCCTGGAGGAGCCGAACGGCCTGGCCTTCTCGCCCGACGAATCGGTGCTGTACGTCACCGACACCTCGGCCGCGCTGCGCCAGGACGGCAGCGGCCGGCACCACATCATGGCCTTCGACGTCGAGGGCATGACGCTGCAGCGGCCGCGCGAATTCGCCTGCATCGAACCCGGCCTGCCCGACGGGCTGCGGGTCGACATCCAGGGCTGGGTCTACACCAGCAGCGAAGACGGGGTGCAGGTGTTCGCGCCCGACGGCACCGCGCTGGGCAAGATCGCCGTCCCGGAGAAGGTCGGCAACCTGTGCTTCGGCGGCCCCAACCGCGACCAGCTCTACATCGTCGCCAGCCGCTCGCTGTACCGCATCCGCCTGCACACGCAGGGCCTCCAGCGGCCCTGAACCGGCCCTGAACTGGAAGTCAGCCGCCCCGGGCGCGGTGGCAACGCAGGCTCGGCGGCCCAGGCCGGCCCGGCCGGTCATCCAGCCTGCCGCAGCGCAGTGCCTTGGCGAGCGCAGCCCGCTCGGCCCCTGCCTGCTGTTGCCGGTGCTTCTGACCCCCGCATGATGTAGAAACTTGGGAGTCCATGTGCCGGTCCCCACCCCTGGGGATGTGCCACCGCCCCCTCGGTGCTGAGATGTCCGCATCCACCCCACTGGAGCGAGAACCATGGACACCATCGATACCGGCCGCCGTGCCACCCTGACGATGCTGGGCAGCACCGCACTGCTCGGCGTGGTGCCGCTGACGCTGGGCGGCTGCGAGTCGCTGCTCGCGCAAATCGCCAACCGGCCGCGCCGGCGCGACCTGGCCACGCTGGCCGCCAACGACCCGATCATCCAGGGCTACCGCGACGCGGTGGCGCAGATGAAGGCGCTGCCCTCCACCGACCCGCGAAACTGGAACCGCCAGGCGCAAATCCACTTCGACTTCTGCCCGCACGGCAACTGGTTCTTCTTGCCCTGGCACCGCGCCTACCTGCTGTACTTCGAACAGATCTGCCGCACGCTGATCGGCGACAAGAACTTTGCGTTGCCATACTGGAACTGGACCTGCAACCGCACGCTGCCCGCGCCCTTCCTCGGTTCGGCGTCCAATGCCCTGTTCGTGTCTGGCCGCGCGGGCGTGCCGCCCGCGGCGCTGGGCGACGGTTCGGTCGGCCCCGCGGTCATGGACGCCATCCTCGACGAAACGAACTTCCTGCTGTTCGCCAGCGACGCCTCGCCGGGCCTGCGTCCACCGGTGGGCTACGGGCCGCTGGAAGGCAACCCGCACAACACCGTGCACGGCTTTGTCGGCGGCATCATGAGCAGCTTCCAGTCGCCGCGCGACCCGGTGTTCTGGATGCACCACAACATGATCGAGCGTGTCTGGTGGGAATGGAACGTGGTGCGCGGCCACGCCAATACCAACGACGCGGCCTGGAACAACTTCAGCCTGGCCGGCATGTTCGTCGATGGCAACGGCACTGCGGTCAGCCCGACCGTCGGCAGCCTGAACCTAGCGCCGCTGCTGAGCTACCAGTTCGACACCTCGTCCATCACCTCCTGCGGCCTGCGCGGCCTGGACATCGAACGCTTCGACCGCATCGCGCTGCGCAAGCTGCTGGAGGAAGGCGGGACGGCGGCCCTGCGACCGCTGCGCACGCTGGCCGGCACCGGCGCGCTGGAAGTGCCCGTGGGCGGCGCCACCAGCCAGGTGCTGCGCCTGAGCGGTGCAGCGGCGGCCGCGGGTGCCGCCAGCGGCCCTGACGTGCGGCTCGTGCTGCGGGTGCGGGGCGTCGAGCAGCCGCCGAGCGGCGATTCGTTCGTGCGCGTCTTCGTCAACCGACCTGACGCCGACGCCAACACGCCGATCACCGATCCCCATTACGCCGGCAGCTTCGCCTTCTTCGCCGACCCCGACGCCCATCACGGACATGGCCAGGCCGGCTCTGCGGCCTTCCTCGTCGACGCCACTGCCGCAGTGCGGCGGCTGCGCGGCCTCGGACGCGTCGGCTCCGACGACGAGATTGGCATCACGCTGGTGGCCGTGCGCCAAGGCGGCGGGCCGCCGCGGCAGGACAGGCTGCGCGTGGGTGGCCTCGAACTGCAGCTGGTGCAAAGCACTGCGCCGGCTGCGCGCCAATTCGGTGAGGACGCACAGAAGCGATGAAGCGCCGCCGGCTGCCCCTCGCTGTGTTGCAGGCCCTGTTGCTCGTCCTGCCGGGGGCCGGTGCCAGCGGCTGCGCGGCGGCCCCCGCGCCTGCCGACGATGCTGGCGCGCTGCAGGTGGTGCTGGGACCTCCGCCGGCCGATGCAGCGCTGCTGGCGGTGAGCTTCACGCCAGCGTCGATCCCGGACCCGAATCCGCCCGTCTGGCGCGCCCTGTTGAGCCTCGGGCCGGGCGCCGCTGACCGCGTGCACCTGGGACAGATCGCACTGCACCCGCCCGGGCAGCCGGGCCGCTTCCTGCTTCGGGTGCCATCAGCCGCACTGCAGCGGGCGCGTCTTGCACAAGGTGCCCTGGTTCTGGTGCTGGAGCCGGTGCAGGCTGGTGAACCAGCTGTCGAAGGTCGTTGGCGCGCCCGCGCCGACTGGCTGCCCGAGCCGCGCCCGGGGCTGTGAGCTTGTCGGCAGAGCCGGGTCGCCGCAGTTCGGGCGCTGCTGCAGGTCGAGTTCGAGACATTCCCTTGGCCACCGCCACGGCGGACCGTGCCAGCACCATCGGGCCTTCGACTGCAAAGTATCGAGTCCATCGGCCGGCTGCGCTCAGCCTTGCCGGGTGCTCCGGCAGGCGAGTTCGACGCCACGTTGCTGATATTCGAGACCCCACTCTGACCAGCCGGCTTGGGGCCGGAAGTTCCGAGCATCGGCCGTCGCGGGCCGGCCATGTTCCCGTCTCAGGTCGGCGGCAGAGACGTGCATCCGACGCGTTCGAAGATTGGCGAAGCCCTCGAGCTCGCCGGCATCGACACTGCGGCGTCGCATCTGCGCCAGGGCGAGCAGTTGATTCGCAACTTCGGCCACGCCGTTTGGTGCATCGGGAGTCTGCTCTTCGGAGATCAGGATGGGAGCGGGGGATAGACGGTTCGCCATGTCCAGGATCGGGCCGAGCGGCGACCTCCGGGCGACTCGCTGCGGGAATGGCATGTCTGCAACGGGTCGTCTGCTGGCCGCCACCCGCGTACCCCGACCGTCCGCAGGGCCCCAACTAGCAGCCCCTCGCCGTCAGGCTGAGGCCGAAGGACTCGAACCCTTGTCGACGGACCAACTCTGCGCCGAACGCTGCGCGTGGTCGATGATTCGAATCAGCCAGCGCAGCGGCTCGCAGTCTGGATAGCGTCGGGCTAGCTGTTCACGGACCCGTCCGATCGCAGCAAGCAAAGCTGCTCGCTCGGCCACTGTCGGTCTCCGCCTGAAAGCCGCGCCCAGCGCCCCGTAGTACATCTCGGAGAAGCGCTCCATGTCCAATTCCTGACGGTCGTACTCCACCTGCACCCAATCGTCGAGCTCGCTGCGGACACGGTCGAGCCGTTCTCGCACACCGGGGCGGTACTCCGCACTGCCGATCGCCATGCGCAGATCTCGGGCGACGGCATCGTGCGCGTCGAGCGGCATGCGCCCCGTGGGTTTGCGCGAGTGACCCGACATCACGAGCGCGTACGGCGTGGTCGTTGCGGTGGAGCGGGCGAGGCGAGGATCCCGCGGCGCTCTCACGCTCTTGCGACCGGCTGCCTCCACTGGCGATCGGTATACCGGCCGGCTTGGCGCTGAGGTTCCGGTCCACGTCTCGTCGACTGGGCACGCCCGCAGTCGGCCGATGCTACCCACGACCCGTTGCGCGAGGTGGGGCTCACGAGCGAGCACGTGCAGGCTCGATCCCGCGCCAGGCGCATACATACCGGGCCAAGCTGACGCGCTGAGCGTCAAGCCATGCCGCGCGGCCCAAGTCAAGCGGTCGGCGTCCCTGCTGGAGATGGCGGGGCGATAGGGTTCATCGGTGATCACGAGCTCGCCCGAGGCAGCGTCGCGCCATGTGCTCGCATGGTCCGCTCCCGGGAGTGGGTCCGACTGCCAGCGCTCGATCGGCGACACCAGCGACCGCGAGTACGGTTGAAGACCCGTTGCATCGATGAAGTGCAGCGCGCGGGCTGCGCCGCACACGGCCTTGCGAGCGGAACGCTGATCTCCAAAGACCTGCTTCCCCTCGACGTGGTCGCTCTCCTTGCGGCGGAAGGCCAGCAGATGTCGATTTTTGGCGAACTGCCTGCGAACGATCATTTTGTCGAGGCGGTGGTCGACAGCGATCACCAATGTCTCTCGGCCAGTTTCGCCGGTGGGTAGATCGTGCCAGTATGCCGTGATGTGGAGATCGTGCCGCCGCGCCTCGGGCGCGGGGGATTCGGCAAGGGAACGGCGGGCGTGTGCGTAGTTCGAGAACCCGGCGGAGCGGGACGCCCGCTCCAGGGCCTCGGCACGTTTGATGGATTCCTCTCGCTCGATGCGATCGGCAAGACGCTTGATGCCTTCGATCGACGAGGGACGCAGGGCGAACTCGCGTGACATGCTGGATGCTCCTCAGCCATTGGTACCAGCGTCGCCCGTCCACCGCTGCCCCGGCCGAAAAGTTGACCAGAGTCGAAAGAGTTCACCTGGCAGCGCCGATGACGGCTTCGCACTGACGGGCGGCAGGCTCCTGCCGAGAGCCTTACCGCAACTCTACACCGCTCACCGTGCCGGTGCATTCTTTGGTCCCTGCTACCACTGCCCGGCAGTGGAGCCCGACTTGAATTCGACCTCGTGCTTCGTCTCAAGCTGCCATTCGGTGCTCGTAGTACGGACGCTCACGGTCCTCGAGCATCGCCAGTAGTCGGTCCGCCGAGGTATTGGCAGGATTGAGCCACGCGTCCACGTTCTCTGGCTTGATCGGCACGATGCATCGGTCGTGGCCAGCGGCCGCGACCTCCGCAGGCGGCTCGTCCGTGATCGCAGCGAACGACAACAGGTCAGGCTCTCCCGGCCCGGTCCACTTCGACCAGAGGCACGCGACCAGCATGTCCTGCGTGGGCCGCGGCTTGAACTCGAGCACCAGGTTCTCGACTTCCTCGCCGGGCGCGAGCTCGCGCCCCTCGGCCTTGTGCCGGTTCACGTTCTCGTAGAACGCATTGACGACGATGAGGCCGTGGGTGTGGCCGAACTGGCCCTTCCAGAAGCCCTGCAGGTTGTCGCGCCGCGCGTTGTAGGTGCCCGGGAACTTCACGTCGTAGAAGGCCGGCTTGCCGGCGGGCCGGCAGCCGTAGCGCATCGGCTTGATCACGCGCTTGCCGTCCTCCCAGATCATCACCGGCACGTACGAGCCCGGATAGATCCGGCTGTCACGATCGAGCAACTCGGTGCGCTTCAGATCCGCATGCCGCGTCATCAGTTGCCGGATCTTGTCCGAGGCAATGCGCTGGTCCTCCTGCGCCTTCTTCGTCGGCTTGGACTGCAGTGACCGCTCGGCATCGGCCAGGCGCTTCTTCTGCCTGAAAAGCTCCTCTTCGAACTTCGCCGCCTGCTTGTCGTTGTGCTCGTCGATCAATGCCTTGATGGCGTGCTCGTCGTCGGTCTGCGGGTTCGCGAACGATGCCTCGACCGCCTTCGGGATCTTGATCTTCGCGTCGAGCCCACGCCGATAGAACACCTCGTAGAACTCGCGGATGCTCATCTCCGCGCCGAACATCGTCACGTACTTCTTGTAGTCCGCCTGGACCTGCGCGCTGTAGCACACGGCGATGCTCCTTCGGGTCTGCTCGAACCAGTGTACGGAAGGGCACTTCGTCACGATCGCAGCGGCCGCTCGAGGCCCGCATTGGTCGACCTCTTGGCAAGGCCGCCGGACTGGTGCAATACTGGATGCCCATACAGTACATGATTTGCCATGTCCGCTGTCCTGTCATGGGCCGGCGACGACGATGGGCTGCCGGCCCAGGGCTTCGCTCACCCATCGCGATCTCGCGCCCGGCGCTCCCAGCCGGGCGAGCTGCCGCCTGAGGTCGAACAGGCCCTCTGGCGCGGTACCGACCTCGGCACGCAGAGCGGCCCGGTCACGCCGAGCGGCTTCGCGGAGCTCGATGCCGAGCTGCCAGGTGGCGGCTGGCCCTGCCAGTCCATCTCCGAGGTCCTGAGCCCGCAGCCCTCCGTGCTCGAGTGGCGCGTCATCGGCCCGGCCCTCGGCCGGGTCGTCGGCGCCGGCGGCCGCGTGGTCGTCGTGGGCCCGCCCAAGACGCCGCACGTACCCGGCCTGCACCACGCCGGCATCGACGAGAAGCATCTCGTGTGGATCCAGGCCGACACGCCGGCCGAGCGCCTGTGGTGCACCGAACAGCTCGTCAAAGCCGGGGCCTGCGGCGCCCTGGTGGCCTGGTTGCCGCAGGCCCGCCCCGAGCAGATCCGCCGCCTGCAGGTGTGTGCGCAGGCCTGCGATGGCCCGGTCTTCCTGTTCCGTCCTGCCGCCGCGCAGCACGAGGCTTCGGCCGCGCCGCTGCGCGTGATGGCCCGCTTCGCCCTCGACTGGGAGATCCACGTCCAGGTGCTCAAGCGCCGCGGCCCGTCGCACGACGGCGTCATTCGCCTGCGCTCGGTGCCCGGTGGGCTCGACGCGGTGCTGACGCCGCGCCTGATGGTGCCCAGCCGCCTCATCGCCTCGCGCGAGCCTTCGCGCACGCCTGCGCCCGAGCGCGAGCTGGCTTCCACCGTTCCCCAGGGAGCTGCAGTCCATGCTCTGGGCGGCACTACTCCTTCCGCCCGGGCCCGACGGCACGCCCCCGTCCGATGAGGCGCTTCGCGGAGTTGCCACTTGGGCCTTGCAGTTCACACCCCGGGTTGCCACCTCCGAAGAAGCTGTCCTCCTCGAGGTCGAGGCCAGCACGCGCCTGTTCGGCGGCAAGCGGGCCCTGCGTGACCGCGTCGTCCAGGAGGGTGCCGACCAAGGGGTGACCACCATGGCGTGGGCCACCAACAGCCTGGCCGCGCACCTGCTCGCGCGTGCCGGCATCGAGAACGGCTTCAAGCGCCCCCTGGAAGAGTTGCTCGATGCCCTCCCGATGAAGGTCCTCACTGCGGTGGCACCCCACGAGGGGATCCTGTCGCGCCTCGGGTGCCGCACCTTGGGGGATGTGCGCCGTCTCCCTCGCGGGGGTGTCAGCCGCCGCTTCGACAAGGAACTGCTGGGTGCGCTCGATCGCGCCTACGGCCTGCTTCCAGAGGCGCACGTCTGGGTCGAACTCCCCGACACCTTCGAAGCGCGGCTGGAGCTGATGTCGCGCGTCGAGATGGCGCCGGCATTGCTCTTCGGCGCGCGCCGCCTGCTGCTGCAGATGTGCGGCTGGCTCGCCGCCCGCCACAGCGGGATCACCGCCTTCACCCTGAAGTGGTCCCACGACGTGATGCGCTCCAAGGAGGCGGGGGAGGGCGGCGAGATCACGATCCGCACGGCAGAGCCGAGTCGCAATCTCGAACACCTGTGTCGGCTTCTCGCCGAACACCTGGCCCGGGTCGAGCTGAAAGCGCCCGCCGGCGAACTCTGGCTCAGCGCCACCGAGGTCGTCTCGCTCGACGAGAAGAGCCTCTCTCTGCTGCCCGACCCGTCGGAGAAGGGCGAGTCGCTGCAGATGGTGCTCGAGCGCATCGCCGCACGCCTCGGCCCCGACCGCGTGCTGCGCCCGGTCCTCACCGAGGACCACCGCCTGGAGTGGATGCAGATGTGGCAACCCGTGCCACTGCCCGTGCCCCGCAACGGCGCCGAGCCGATCACGATGCCGCAACCGACCTGGGTGCTGCCCCAGCCGCTGAAGCTCGCGACGCGCGGCCACCGACCGCTATACCTGGGCGCGCTGCACCTGCTGACCGGTCCGCACCGCGTTGAAGGCGGCTGGTGGCACCGGCTGGGCGAGGGCGCCGACGCGCGCACCGGCCACGTCCAGCGCGACTACTGGGTCGCGCTCAGCGACCACGCCGGCGTGCTGTGGGTCTACCAGGAACGGCTGGCCAGCGACGAGACCGCCTGGTACCTGCACGGCATCTTCGCGTGAGCGGGCCATGGGCGACAGCGCTTCGATCCCGAATACCGGCGGCGGCCTGCCGGACTACGCCGAGCTGCGCTGCGTCAGCACCTTCAGCTTCCTGGTCGGCGCGAGCCAGCCCGAGGAACTGGTGCAGCGCGCCGCGCAGATGGGCTACCGCGCGCTTGCACTGACCGACGAGTGCTCGGTCGCCGGCATCGTGCGTGCGCACGTCGAGGCCAAGAAGGCGGATCTCAAGCTCCTGATCGGCAGCCAGTTCGCGGTGACGCCGCCGGTAGGCGAGGGCGAGGACCACCCCGATGAGCCGGGACCCTTCAGCTTCGTCGTACTTGCCTGCCACCTCGACGGCTACGGCAACCTCTGCCAGTTCATCACCAAGCTCCGCCGAGCCTCGGAGAAGGGCACCTACCGGCTCGCGCGCGACGAGATCGCAGCCGACGAACTCGCCGGCTGCGTGGTGATCGCCTCGCCGGCGCGCGGGGCCACGCCGGCACAGTTGGTGGGTCTCACGCGCTGGCTACTGACCCACTTCACCGGCCGCTGCTGGCTCGGCGTCGAACTGCTGCGCCAGCTCGACGACGAGATGTGGCTGCACAAGCTGCGCGAGGCGAGCGAGCTGTCAGCAATCCCACTGGTGGCGCTTGGCGACGTCTACATGCACGTGCGCTCGCGCAAGGCGCTGCACGACGTGATGACCGCGATACGCACCGGCCGGCCGCTGACGGGCTGCGGCCGAGAACTGCAGGTCAACGCCGAGCGGCACCTGCGCACGCGGCTGCGCCTGGCCCAGACCTTTCCGGTCGACCTGCTTGCCGAGACGCTGAACGTCGCTGACCGCTGCAGCTTCTCGCTCGATGAGCTGAAGTACCAGTACCCCGACGAAGTCGTGCCCGCCGGCGAGACGCCGGCGAGCTACCTACGCCGCATCACGTACGAGGGTGCCGGGCGGCGCTGGCCCGCGGGCGTGCCGGCCAAGGTCGAAGCGCAGATCGAGCACGAGCTGCAGCTCATCGGGGAGATGCGCTACGAGCACTACTTCCTGACCGTCTACGACATCGTCGCCTTCGCGCGCTCGCGCCACATCCTCTGCCAGGGCCGCGGTTCGGCGGCCAACTCGGTGGTCTGCTACTGCCTTGGCGTCACCGAGGTCGACCCGGCGCGCATGTCGGTGCTGTTCGAGCGGTTCATCAGCAAGGAGCGCAACGAGCCGCCGGACATCGATGTCGACTTCGAGCATGAGCGGCGCGAGGAAGTCATCCAGTACCTCTACGCGAAGTACGGCCGCGCCCGCGCGGCGCTGACGGCGGTGGCGATCAGCTACCGGCCGAAGTCGGCGATCCGCGATGTCGGCAAGGCGCTTGGGCTTCCGGATGAGACGATCGACGCGCTGGCCAAGAACCACACCTGGTGGGACGGCGGCAGCATCAAGACCGAGCGCATCGTCGAGCTCGGCCTGTCGCTCGACGACCTGGCGATCCGGCAGCTGGTCGAACTGACGAGCCAGATCATGGGCCTGCCGCGCCACCTGTCGCAGCACCCGGGCGGTTTCGTGCTGACCAAGGGACCGCTGTCGCGCATGGTGCCGATCGAGAACGCCTCGATGCCCGATCGCACGGTGATCCAGTGGGACAAGGACGACATCGACGCGCTCGGCCTGCTGAAGGTCGACGTGCTCGCGCTCGGCATGCTGACCGCGATCCGCAAGAGCCTGGACTTCATCAGCGCCCGAAAAGGCTACGCCTTCGGCATGCAGGACATCCCGGCCGAGGACCAGACCACCTACGACATGATCTGCCAGGCCGACACCGTCGGCGTCTTCCAGATCGAAAGCCGCGCGCAGATGAGCATGCTGCCGCGCCTGCGGCCGCGCTGCTTCTACGACCTGGTGATCGAGGTCGCGATCGTGCGGCCGGGGCCGATCCAGGGCGGCATGGTGCACCCGTACCTCAATCGGCGGCAGGGCAAGGAGCCGGTGACGTTTCCGAGCAAGGCGCTCGAGGAGGCGCTCGGGCGCACGCTCGGTGTGCCGGTGTTCCAGGAGCAGGTGATGCAGATCTCGATCCTGGCGGCTGGCTTCACTGCGGGGGAGGCGGATCAGCTGCGACGGGCGATGGCGGCCTGGCGGCGCAAGGGCGGCCTGGAGAAGTACTACGACAAGATCGTCAACGGCATGACCTCGCGCGGATACGAGCAGTCGTTTGCCGAGGCGATCTTCGAGCAGATCAAGGGCTTCAGCGAATACGGCTTTCCGGAGAGCCACGCGGCGAGCTTTGCGCTGCTCGTCTACGCGAGCTGCTGGATCAAGTGCCACCACCCGGCGGAGTTCCTGGCAGCGATGCTCAACAGCCAGCCGTTGGGCTTCTACTCGCCGAGCCAACTGGTGCAGGACGCCAAGCGGCACGGTGTCGAGGTGCGCCGGGTCGACGTGATGCACAGCGACTGGGACTGCACGCTCGAAGGACTGCCCCATCCGCCGGCGGTGCGGCTGGGGCTGCGGATGGTGGTCGGGCTGAAGGCCGAGACGGCGATGCGCATCCTGAAGGAACGCAGCGTGCGGCCGTTCGACGGTGCCGAGGACCTGGCCAAGCGGGCCGAGGTGGAGCAGCACGAGATGACGCTGCTGGCCGCGGCCGATGCGCTGATGAGCCTGGCCGGACACCGGCGGCAGCAGGTCTGGGAGGCGGCGGGGCAGCGCTCGGCGCCGCAGTTGTTGAAGCACGCGCCGGTGGACGAGGACGAGCTTGAGCTGCCGGCGGCGCCGGAAGGCGAGGAGGTGGTGTGGGACTACGCGGCGACCGGCCTCACGCTGAGGCGGCATCCGCTGGCGATCCTGCGGCCGGTGCTCGCGAAGCAGGGCTGGCGCACGGCGGCCGAACTGCATGACCTGGAGACTGGCCGGCTGGCGCGCGCCTGCGGGATCGTGACGGTGCGGCAGCAGCCGGAAACTGCCAAGGGCGTGATGTTCGTGTCGCTCGAGGACGAGACCGGCAGCGTGCAGGTGATCGTGTGGCCGAAGGTGAAGGCGCGGCTGAGGGCACCGCTGCTTCGGTCACGGTTGCTGGCGGTGAAGGGGACGTGGCAGCGCGATGGGGATGTGCGCAACCTCATTGCGGCGCACGTGGAGGACCTGTCCGGGATGCTGGGCGGGTTGATGACGGCGAGCCGGGATTTTCACTAGGGACGACACTTTCGTGCCTCAGGATCGACTTGGAATGCGCACAGGCGATTGAACAACCCATCCACCGCTTATGCTGTGGCGTGAGCCCGACACCACAGTTCGAGGTTCTTGGGATCCGTCCGACGTAGGCGGGTCACCAGCAAGTCAGACTCGGGAGGTCTCTACTGTGCGAATCAACTATCTCAGTCCCCGGGGGGTTCTCGAAGTCGAGCATGCCGCCTTGCGCGAGCTTGAAGCGAAGTTGCCCCGCGACTGGGGTGCCTACGCGGCCTTCCGACTGGTCACGCGAGGTTCCAAGCAACCGCTGGACATCGATCTGCTGTTGCTGACGACCAATCGGATCCTGGTGGTCGAGCTCAAGAATTGGTCCGGCGATATCGAGTATTCGGCCGGTCAGTGGTTCCATCGCGGGGACCCGATGCCGTCGCCGGTAGACATCACCGACAACAAGGCACGCGCGCTGAGAAAGTTCATTCAGGAGAAGAACGCCTCCCTCAAGGTGCCCTTCGTTGAGTCCCTGGTGGTGCTGTGCCATCCGAAGTGCCGCTTGATGAATTTCCCGGACGAGCAACGCCGCTTCGTCGCAATGCTTCCCGACTTCGTACATGCCGCATCCGACGCGACTCGCTACAAGAAGCGCTTTCCCGACATCCCGCCGACGTGGAACTATCGATCGGTAGATCCCCTGCCCCAGCGGCAGCAATACAACGCCATCTTTTCCACATCCAACCCGGCAGTGCTCAAGCGCCGCACCGTGCTGCATGGCTTTGAGCAGATCGAGGACCAGGCGGACTACGTCCATCCACGCAAGATCTGGTCGGAGTTCTTGGCCGAGCACCAGGAGAGCCGAAGTTCCAAGGCGCTACTGCGAAAGTGGAACTTCGAAGAACTCGCTGCTGGTGGCACATCCACAGTCGAGCGCCAGACCATAGGCCTTCGCGAACTGCGCCTGAACGAGACGCTTCGAGTCCAAGCGCCAGAACTGCACGTAGACCTGTTGGAGCCCATTGGCTCGGCGACGGCAGACGACATCACCACCAATTTTGTAGAGGCGTATCGCCTTCCGACAGGCATTGAACGCCTCTCCGAGCACTTGGCTCGCAACGGCGACATGAGCGAGTCTGATCGACGCTCGTTGGCAAAGAGCATCCTGTCTCGCTTCTCAAAGTTGCATGCGTTGGGGATAGCCCACCGCGACATCACGAAGCGCACGTTGTGGGTGCTCGAACCCGCCCGCGTGATCCTGTCGACATTTGCCGCCGCGCGGATCCCCCAAGCTCAAACCGTCGGCGTCCATCGGATTGAGCTGGAGACTGGATCGATCGAACTGCCCGAAGACGAAGGCGTCGCCGCGCACGCGCGGTCATCGGAGCCCTTTGTCCGCGACGTCTTCCTGCTTGGCGTGCTTGTCTACGAAATGCTCGAGGGCCGCGAACTGGAGCGTCTCAACGACGTACCCGTCTACGACAGCACTCTCACGCTCAATGTCCCAGCGCTTGCACCTTGGTACGCCAAGGCCATGGATCTCGACCCTGAAGCACGCTACCGAAACGCATCCGAGGCCCTCGACGCCTTGAACGCTTGCTTGGCCGTCGATGCTGGGCCTGATGTCTGCGCCGAGGACTTCGAGGGCTACGAGACCGACGCCGGTCCGATGACGCTCATGGCCAAGCGCGTGATCTCGTCTGTCCCGACCAAAATGGTCTACGAGTCAGAGCAAAACGGCGACCGCGTCTTAGTGAAGTGCTGGCCGCAGCTCAAGTTCGACCCGAAGTACTCGGCGCGCAACCTGCGGCTGCTCGCTTTTCTGCAGAAGGCCCGGTCGCTGCGGCAGTCCGGGTTCAATGCCGCGCCAGAGGTGCTTGACTTTGGACTGAACACATTCGGCCTGATGCTGGTCACGCGGTGGACGGAAGGTCAGACGCTGACCGAGTGGCTATCGGCCTCCCCAGACGGCCGGCAACGCGCACTCGTCGCGCACGCCCTGCTCAACGCCGTGCGACGCCTTCACGTCTTGGGCCTTTCGCACGGCGACGTGAAGGCGGACAACGTCGTTGTGCCGCAGACCCTTGAGGGCGAGTTGCCCCGGGTCGTGTTGGTGGACATCCCGGATCTGAGCGCCGATGGCGACGATGGGATCACAGTCGGCATGGTGCCGCAGGCATTGGAGAGTGCTTCACCGCTGCACCGCGACGCGTCTGCTGTGTGTGCGCTTGTTCTTGCGCTGCTGCCGGAGGAGTTCGCGGGCACTCGAAGCGACGTAGCGCGTGCTATTGAGTTGGTGGATGCCCTGCCGCCGCTTGACCTTCTGGCGGAGACGCTGCAGGACGAACTCTTCCCGAAGCCGCGGTCGCTTCCGACGTTCAAGACCACCCTCAAGCGCCGTGGCCGTGGCGGGCCCTCGTCGCTGGCCTTGGTCTCCAACAATGGCGAGTACTCGGTGCGCGCGATTCGACATGCGGAGACCGGGCACGTGCGATTCAACGTCGTCGGGATGCGCCAAGACCTCTACATCAAATACGACCCTGAAGAAGACGTTGTCCTAGACGCTGCAGTGAAGGAAATCGACCACATCGATTTCGTCAGCGCCTACCGGCGCAAGGCGTTCTCGCTGAACGCAGAGATACAAGTCACCTTTGCGGAAGAGGCTGACGTCGCCGCATTGGCCGGTTTGCTCTATCAGCTCTACAGCGCGAACGCCCCGGATGAGCCTGAAGGTGATGAAACTGCCGCGGCCGTCGGTGCCGACCCATACGCCCGTCAGTCTGAGGCCGCGCCGTTGCAGCGGGTTTCGGCAATGGCACTCTGGACGGCGCTGTCGGACACCGATGAAATGAACGTCACCAAGATCACGGTGCGGCAAGGCGCGAAGCAATTCCCCCCGCAAAGCGATGAGTGGATCATCCCCTTTGACTGCGAGGGCGGGGTTCTCGACTTCTCGGAGGACGAGGACATAGAGTTGCTGGAGCGCGGGGTGGACGCTACCGACGGCAGCGACCGATGGTTCACCGTGGGCTGGGTCTCGCCTGACATCGGGCGCGACGTGATGCGGGTGCATGCCAAGAGCATGCGCTTCTCTCCGAAGACCGGCGATGTCCTGCATGTGCGCGGCACCTTCGAAAGAGTTGCGTCCGAACGGCGGGTAGCGGCGATGAAGAGGGTGCTCGCGGGTGGTGGCCTCATCCCTTCGCTGGTTGATTACTTCGATCCAGATACCGAACGGATGCCGAAGCATGACGTCGCGGTCGACCTGGGGGACCTCGGTGAGTACGACCTCAACGCATCCCAGGAAGAAGCATTGCGGACGGCCCTGTCGTACGGCCCGATCTCACTACTGCAGGGGCCACCCGGCACGGGGAAGACAAAGTTCATTGCATCGTTTGTTCACCTGGTTCTATCGCGGGGGCTGGGTCACAACATCTTGCTGGTCAGCCAGTCGCACGAGGCAGTGAACAACGCGATGGACAAGGTGACCGGATCGCTGCGTGCCTCGAACATGGAGGTGTCCATGGTGCGCGTCGGTCTGCAATCCATGGTGTCACCCGGTCTCCGTAGCGTCCAAGAAGATTCGCTGCGCCAGCGCTACCGTGAGAGCTTTGACGCTGAAATCAAGGATCGCGTTCGAGCGGTGGGCGTCGCCATGGGCCTACCGGAAGGCTATGTGCGGGCCGCGACGGAACTTCACACGACACTAGGGCCATTGCTCGAGAGCATTGACCGCCTCACACGCGCTATCGACGAGGCCGACGGCAAAGACGCCTCGGCCAAAGAGCATCTGCAAAGGCTTAGTCAGGTGGTCGTCGAGGTCGCGGGACGTCAATTCGACATTCATGCGTCGGTTGGCGATGAAGCCAACTTCCGCGATCTCCTGGACGACAGGCTAGAGGCACTGGCTCATCAGCACGGCTCGCCGAGCCCGGCCAAACGCGCTCGTCTGGCGCAGATCGCTCGCCTGTCGACGGAGTTTACCCAGGTGCTGCGCAGCCCGCGCTCCAACTACACCGCCTTCCTCGCACGCAGTTCCAGCATTGTCGCGGGTACCTGCGTAGGCGTTGGCAAGCAGGCGCTTGGCATCACGGAAGTTCCCTACGACTGGGTCATTGTCGATGAGGCGGCACGAGCGTCTCCGATGGAGTTGGTCGTCGCGATGCAGGCTGGAAAGCGAGTGCTGTTGGTGGGAGATCACCTGCAACTGCCGCCGTCCTACCCTCGCACCGTTGAGGACCAAGCCTCAGCGCTGCTGGGAATGTCGCGCAAGGACTTCCGGCGGATGAACAACTTCCAGCGGGCGTTCTCCTCGAAGTATGGCCAGTCGGTTGGACGGACCTTACGCGTGCAGTACCGCATGGCGGAGCACATCAGCCGGCTGGTGTCGCACTGCTTCTACGCCGATGCACTCGAGGTCGGGCGCACACCACCGGGGGACGAATACGAGAGTCTGCCGCCGTTCCTCGCCTCGCAGGTCGTATGGGTCGACACCCAAGACCAGGGTCGCGAGGCCTTCCACCGTTCAGCCGGCACCCACGAAGGTGCGCTTGTGAATGAGCAAGAAGCTGCAGCTGTCGTAGAAGTAGTTCGGGCCATCCTGACTTCGGCGGAGTTCTTGGAACAGGTACAAGCGAAAGAAGGCGACCGTGAGCCCGTCATCGGGGTCATCGCCATGTACGCCGATCAACGCGACTTGATCCGGAAGAAGCTCGAGCAGGCTGAATGGGCATCCGGTCTTCGTGGCCGCTTCTCAGTAGGTACGGTGGACAGCTACCAGGGCAAGGAGAACCGCATCATCGTGCTCTCGGTGGTGCGCAACGACACCAGCGAGCAAATCGGCTTCCTGAACGATCCGGAGCGGATCAACGTGGCGATGTCCCGAGCGAAGGATCGGCTGGTGATCGTGAGCTCTTCAGCCATGTGGAGGCCTCGCACGGCTACACCGATGCACCGCGTGCTTGATGAAGTCGCTCGCCTTGCGGAGCAACGACTCGCCCAGTTCGTGCCGTCCAAGGAATTGAAGCGGAGCCTGTCTCATGCGTGAGCGTTTCAATACTGTCGCAGTGGCCATTCCGGCGCAACTCTTCAACGTTCGCTGCCATGTCTCCATCGATCGCCAGGTTCCTGTCATGACGGACTTTGCGGTGCGCTTGCTGCATCTGAGCGGTCCATTGGAGGTCGGCGCGCTGCGAGAGTACTTTGGCCTCTCCCCAAGTGAGTTGCGGGATCTGCTTGAACTCTTGAGGGAAGAAGGCCTCGTCGGCGAGGCCAACGGCCGAATTTCATTGACGTCGTATGCCGAATCGCGTTTCGCGGCATCGTCTGACGGGTTGCCGCGGTTCACGAAGATCGCTGAGCGGCAGAGCCGTCCCGTCTTCGAGTTGCTGAGCTTCACACCGCTGCCAAAGGCATTGTCGAGCAGCTATTGGGACAACGCCCTGGAACTGAAGTGGAACTCGGACGATCCCATGGAAGGTAAGACGATCGACCGCGCAGAGGCGGCGTTTCACAAGCACTTCCTCGACATCGAGCGCTTCGAACTGGAAGAGGTCTCCCGACGCGCCTACGCTTGCTACAAGGTGGATGAGATCCGCGCCGGTCGCCCGTTCAGCGTCCCGCTTCCCGTGCACTTCGAAGTCGACGTCGAGGGCAATGTTGAGTTCGAGATTGATGCACAGCTCGAACTCTTGCCGGAGTCGCTGCGCTCTCAGGTGAGAACGCTGACTGCCGATCGGATCGCCGCCCTCTCGATTCGAGCCGACCACCTGCGCGCCTTCATTGAGCGATTCGACGATGAATTGCTGGCGCGTTATCTGCTGACTCCGTCCACCAGTGGTGAGAAGACCACCGTGGTCAAGCCTGACGGGCGGATAGGGTTGCGAAAGGATCCGACACTCGACTTTGCACGGTACGTGCGAGACGTGCATGGACAGGCGAACGGCGAGGTCTATGACGCAGGCAAGAGCAAGGCTCTCCTGGGTGCGCTCTACATGCCCAAATGCCAGTCGCGTCTTCTCGATGTGTTGCGCAAATCGCTCTCTGCTCCCAAGAGGACGGCGCATCCCGAACTTCCAGCCGCCATCTTTTGGGTGATTCCGGATTCCGATCTGTGGGGACGTACGAGCCTTGTTCGTGACCTCATCAACGGCATCCGTGCCGCGCTCAAGGAGGGCATGGGCTCAGAACTGGACATTGTTGCCGTTGCGCCATGCCGGCAGGATGAGAACCGAGATCGCCTGGTCAAGCGTGCGCGCCATCTGCTCGATGCAGGTTTCAGCCGAGTGCTTCTTGGTCCCTACCAGCCCGCGCAAGAGTGCATCGAGGTCTTGCTGGTCCCCGGCATCTTCGGCGCAGCGGCGTATCAGTGGGCGGTTCCCAGCGCCGATCGATACAACGTGCCACTGGGGTTTGTAACCCAGTCCGATGCCAAGCTGCGGAAGATGGCTGAGTTTGCCCGGGCAGTGTTGGCGTCATCGCTCTACGGCTCTGGTCGAGGGAACGGCAGCACGCCCGACGAGCGCAGGTTCTGGTTTGGTGACGCGGTCGTGAGCGACTTCGCCTTCCTTGACCACTTTGCGACCCTGCCACATGACGCGGTCGGCTGACTGGCGCCGAAGCGCGGCGTCGCGACCGGATTCGACAGCTGAAATCCGCTCAAGTTGACATAAACATTATTGTCGCGCATTAGCGGTTTGGGCGACAATCGCGGCAGAAGCATACGAGATGAGCGCTGCTCCCGCCAGCGCTGGCTTTGCTGGGACCTTGTCGCCCTTGTGGCGCGGTGCTTCCGGACTCTCATCGAATCTCGTGCTTGGGCCGGCGGTCGTTGCACGACTTCTGTCAACCGTGCACAATGATTCCATCTCTGATGCGGTGGATCCTATGCACAGCATGACCTTGGAACAACTGCGCGCCACCGCGGCCGCCGGCGGCGTCGCCGGCGTCACGCTCAAGGGCCAGGGCGG